>WNFL01422606.1_pt3 | contig 593546 bp, 492 predicted proteins | sample 5400361 | NCBI WGS metagenome assembly WNFL01 (sample SAMN13153351, study PRJNA577476) | soil metagenome | isolation source: 40 cm soil on Douglas fir-dominated hillslope | place: USA:California | collected 2013-09-17
GGTAGCCTAAGCGGCAACCCTGGGCTGGAGGCCGTAGCCCCGTTGGGGCATTAATGAAAATCTCGACTACCAAATAACTGCATTTCGACTTTTGAGGCAAAGCCCAGCAGTTTGCGGCATCTCCGCTATCGCACGCTTCGCGCGCTCGGGTTTCTTCCCTTTGGAGCCCTGGGGTTGCGCAAAGCTCCACCCCCGGCTTTATGCTTCCACCCGCTGCGCGGGTTAACGCGCTCTAACCCAATCCGATCTTCGTTCACTATCAGCAAGTCTCAGTAGTTCGTCAGTATCTCCCCCGGCTTAAAGCCCATCTGCCCAAGCCGGTCGCGAGTTTGCTCCATCATTTCCAGCGAGCCACAGATCAGTGCGATGGGCGACTTCAGATCCGGTAGCACATGATCGAGCAGCGATTGCACGTAACCGGTAGGGCCTGACCAGTCATGTCCGTCGGGCCTGGAAATCACCTGGCGCAACTCCACCCCCGCGTCTTCCCAACCGTCCGTCTCATGCCGATAACAAAAGTCGTCAGGCGTGCGAGCTCCGTAAAGCACGACTAACTGACCAAACTCATCTTTTCGCTTCAACACGTGGCGCAGAGCGGACCGCAAAGGCGCGACTCCGGTGCCCATAGCCACGAACACGAGGTCCTTCTCTTTCTGCTCGTCGAGCGCAAAGCCGTGCCCCGCGATTTCCACCAACTCAATCCGTTCGCCAACCTTCATATCGAAAATCCGAATGCTGGCGCCGATTTTTTGTTTCACCAGCACTTCCAGCTCTGGGTCCCCAGGCGCGCTCGCCAACGCAAAGTAAGCTGGCGCTTCACTGGGAACCGACAACACGGCCACCTGTCCCGGGATAAACTGAACCCCATGCGTTCCTGCCGTTCCCTCGGGCATCAGGTTGAATGACCGCACGCCAAGCGCCTGGTCGCGGACGTTCGTGATGATCAATGAAGCCAATGCTTAGTGGCCGCCTGGTTTCTCTTGGGTAGTGAAAACTCTGCGTCAGTCTACCAAACAAGGTCTGAGATTCGGCAATGCCGGTGCTACAATGCTGGCCAATAGATCAAGGACCTTGTAAGGAGTGAAGTATGTCAGTCAGCTCACCCTTCTCGCGCACCTTCGCCTTTAGTTTCGCACTTATTTTTGCGCTCGGTTGTGCAGCGACAGCCGCAGCGCAATCGGGCAGACGCGCAAAGTCGGCGCCGGCTCCCGCTGTTCCTACACCGGAACCAACCCCGGCTCCAATTGTATTGGAACAGCCAAAGCCCACGCTTCAATTCGTCGTTGGCATTGACCGCTACGATAATTTTTCGAGCGTATCGATAGCGAGCTACAACGCGGTGCTGCGAAGTTGTTCGGATCGGCTTGATGAGTCTCCATTAGTAAGCGTGGAGCGGTTGGAACGTTCACTGTCGCGCAATGAAGCCACGAACCGAGCCAAAGCCGAGAAGAATGCTTATGTTGTTTGGTTGCGGCTTCGCGAAGATAATATGAGCTCTAGTCCAACGGGAACACCGAACAACGTCGCCATTGAATATGTGGTCTTTGCACCCAATACGGGAAAAGTAGTTTCGTCAGGATCTGCCTATCCGCGAAAGAGGAGCATCATTCCCGGCTCAGGGACTTCCGGCATCAATGGCGACAGTGAGATCATTGAAGCCGCTCGGGCCGCGGCCAACAAAATTCTTTCTGCGATGCAGGCGCACATACCCCGCCGTTCTGACTGAAAGAAAAGAACCGATGCGCTGTTTGTACTCCTCAAAGCCTATCAAGGTCAGCGTGGCAATAACACTGGTTGCGATCTGCGCTGCGGCAATCTTCGCGCAGTCGGGCCGGCGTGTACGAAAGACCGAAACCACGATTCCGGTTCCTACTCCTGAAGCGACTCCAGCGCCGAGCCCAACTCCCAAGCCAGAACCCGCCTTCACGTTCATCGTTGGCATGGAGAAGTTTGGAGATTTTTCGCGGGTTTCGCTTTATGCCTACAGCGGCGTGCTTCGCAGTTGCGCGGATCGACTCGATGACTCCAGTTTGGTGAAAGCCGAGATGACGTCAAGCGAAATGTCGCGCGCGGACGCCATCCGGCAAGCAAAATCCGAAACTGGAGCTTACGTAGTTTGGATCCAGTTACGTCCTAATAACTTCTCCGGCCAGACCTCGGTCTACGACGATGCTAACAACGTCTACGTTCAATACGCGGTCTTCGCACCAACCACCGCAAAGCAGGTGACTTCGGGAAACACTTACCCCGAGGCCTACCGAAACGCGCGCGTCAGACTGCCGACTTCAAGCACTGAGGGCAATTATTATTTGAATCAGGCCGCTCGCGGTGCTGCCGAGAGAATTCTTGACCATTTCCATCTTCGCCTGCCCAGCCGGCTGCCAGGATCAATCTCTAACGACTAAGCCATTCAACCCGGCCCTATGCGACTGTGGCTCTCAAGAAGCAGTGAAGTTCCTCTTCGAGAACAACTGCAGGCGCAAATCATCCTGGGCATTGCCAGCAAAGATCTAAAGTCCGGACAAAGACTGCCAAGCACTCGCGAGCTGGCGCTCCGCTACAAGATTCATGCGAACACCGTCAGCGCCGCATATCGCGAGCTGGGCAAGCGCGGGTGGGTGCAATTTCGCAAAGGCAGCGGCGTCTATGTTCGCCAGTTCTCCAGTGGTCAACTGGAGGGCAAGATGGAATTGGACCGTTTGATTGCCGTGCTCTTCACCAGCGCGCGGAAGAAAGGCTTCTCACTAAGTGATCTGCAGACGCGACTGCGTCATTGGCTGGCACTTCAGCCTCCGGATCACTTCTTAGTGATTGAGCCGGACCCGGCGTTGCGACAGATTCTGGTAGCTGAGGTCGAAGAAGCGACTGGCATCAAGGTAACTGGGGTTGGACCATGCGAGTCTGAAGAGAGCAACGTCTTGACGGGTGCCATGCCGCTGGTGTTTTACAGTAACTACGAGAATGTTCGTGCTCGTCTGCCGCCCGAGACGGACCTAATCGCGCTGCATTCACGTTCGGTCCCGGAATCATTGCAGGGTCAGAAAAAACCTTCGCCTGACGCGATTACGGTCGTCGTCTCCCAGTGGCCCGAATTTTTACGCTCATCGCGAACGGTGCTGGTCGCAGCCGGCCTGCATCCGGACACGCTCAGTTTTCGCGACGCCCGCGAGCGAGGCTGGAAGAAGGGACTGCGTTCCGCCACGCTCGTGATCACCGATTCGCTGACTGCTCGTAAACTCCCAGCCGTAAGCGACGTGCGAGTCTTTCGCGTTATCTCGGATTCTTCCATCGCGGAACTTCGTTCTTATGTGGAACAGTTTCTGAGGTGAGGATTGGCCTAGTCCGGGAAGCGGACTGCTGTCAACGTTGCAGCCGGTCAAGTGTTTGGCTGGGACCGCGGGCGTCCCGCCCGCTCTCGTTGAATGCCAGCGAGCATGACTTGAATGACACATGTGATCTTGATCTTATGGCACCCGATGCGGGCGGGACGCCCGCGGTCCCAACAATCACTTACCGCACGTTGACAGGCGTCCGCTTCCAGGGACTCGTTCGTCCGTTGTTCAGACCGGTCAAATCACATTTTCTGCAAAGTAGTTCAGCTGTGGTCCGTATCAGCTTCTTCGTACAACCGATCAATTGCAGCGCGGTACTTTTCGTCGACGATGCGGCGTTTCACTTTCAGAGTCGGCGTTAGTTCTCCGCCCTCGATGGTAAGTTCGTTCTCAAGCAGCGCGACTTTCTTTACCCGCTCATACTGGGCGAGCTCTGTCGTCAACCCGGCAATCTGGCGTTGGAAGAGATCGATGATGCGCGGGTGTCTACAGAGTTCAGCGTGGTTTTTTTCCTTAATGCCCTTAAGTTGCGCATAGGATTCGATGCGTTCCCAGTCAGGTACGATCAGCGCCGCGGGAAACTTGCGGCCGTTGCCGATGAGCACCACCTGGTTAACAAAACGCGACCCTTTGATCATCTGCTCGATTGGCTGCGGTGCGATGTATTTGCCACCTGAAGTTTTGAAGAGTTCCTTCTTGCGATCCGTAATGTGTAGAAATCCGTCTTCGTCAATCCTGCCGATGTCTCCGGTTTTGAACCAACCGTCTTCCGTAAATACCGCCCGCGTTTCCGCGGGCTTGTTGTAGTAACCACGCATCACGTTGGGCCCGCGAGCCTCTATCTCACCGTCGCTCGCAATGCGCACGTCAACGTTCCGTATTGGTTTTCCTACGGTGCCGACACGATTGTCTTCCATCATTCCGGCGGTGATTACCGGAGAGGTTTCGGTTAGCCCATAGCCCTGCACGATGGGCAATCCCGCACCGATATAAAGAAGCGCAAGCTCTTCAGGCAAAGCCGCGCCGCCCGACACCAACAAGCGAATCCGCCCACCCAGCGCGTTGCGCAATTTGGAAAAAATAAGCTTGTCGGCAAGCTTCCGTTTCAACTCGAGAGCGGCTGGAACCTTCTTATGACGAGTCGACAGCTTCGCGTGTTGTTTGGCCACCCGGACCGCCCAGTTTAGTATGCCGACATTGAGCCGCCCTTTCTCGGCAGTCTTCTCCTTCACGCGCGCAAAAATTTTCTCAAAAATCCGCGGCACCCCGACAAAGATCGTTGGTCTCACTTCGCGCAGGTTGGGCCCAATGGTGTCGAGCGATTCAGCAAAGTATGTGGCCATGCCGTGGTAGAGATACATATACATGGCCATTCGCTCCAGCACGTGCGATAGCGGCAAAACAGAAAGGGTGCTGTCGTCGCGGGCAAATTTGAGATGGCTGGAGGAGTCGATCAGATTTGAGACGAGATTCTCGTGAGTAAGCATCACGCCTTTGGGCTCGCCTGTGGTTCCCGAGGTGTAGATGATCGTTGCCAGGTCATCGGGTTGAAGCCGGCGCGCGGAGTTATTAATTAGATCGGGCTCGGCTGCCTCAAGCGCTCGTCCCTGCTCTTCGAGTTCAGCTAGTGAAATCCCTCGAGGTTCTGTGCCGGCAGGTTTTTCAAAAAAGACTACGTGCTCTATCGCACTGCACTCCGCGATCGCTTCGCGGACGTGTTGAAACTTCTCTTCATTTTGGATAAAGAGCACTCGAGCGCCGGAGTCTTTCAATATGTAGCGAACCTGCGGGGTGGTTAACGTCGGGTAAATGGGAACATCGATCGCAGTTGCAAACATGCAACCTGCATCGGCCAACACCCATTCCGGCCTGCTCTCGGAAAGAATCGCCACCCGGTCGCCGCGGCGCACGCCGAGCGAATAGAGACCCGCGGCAATCGAATGCACGCGTTTGAGCATCTCCGCGGCTGGTATTGCCAGCCAGCGTCCATCTCTTTTGAAGTTAAGCGTGTCAGGCCGCGGATGAACGCTGGCCACGTGCTCGAATACTTCGACGAGCGTCCGGGGCTCTCCCTCGTGCAAGGGAACGCGCGTGACGGTCTCCACATCGGCGACCTTGCCGGAGGAAGACATCGTCAACGCTTCGGTCGTCTGATTCACTTTGCGCTAACCCCATTGAGAAAAATATCCAGCACCTGATCGGCCAGGGGCGCCAACTTGTAACGCCGTTTTGAAAGAATCCAATTGGTGGCCATTTCATCCAGGGCGCCGAAGAGGATCTTGGCGACGATCTTGGCGTTAAGTTCCGGACGAAACACGCCGGCGCGCTGGCCTTCTTCAAAGGTGGACCGGATAAGATTGAGATATTCCGCGAAGCCGGCCGCAGAGAATTCCTCCATGAATTTTGTGGAGCCGCGCAGCTCGACCTGGAAGACGACCGCGAGGTCCCGATCGTCGCCGAGTCGCTCGAGATGCAACCAGGCTATGCGTCGCAGTTTTTCTCGCGGATCGTCAGTCTGCTCGAGTTGCTTGCGGCCGTCGGCAATCGCCGTCTCCATGCTGCGATCGAAGATGGAATGAAGAATCTCTTCCTTGCTTTTGAAGTAGAGATACACGGTGCCATCGGCAACACCCGCTTCGCTCGCGATATCGGCGACCTTTGAGCTGAAGTAACCATTATGTGCAAACACGCGAATGGCGGCGCGGAGAATTGCTTCGCGTTTATCGGTGACTACCGGGCGGTCGGAATTAAGTGTGCGAGCTGAACGCATTAGATTTCAAAGGAACATGCGGCGTTTACTGAACTGAATGAACAGCCACTCAGTGCCAGAAGAGCTTAGCGTAACCGCGGTCTGGTATTAGGGCAACCCCTGCATCAAGGCGGCGGCATCATGGGCGTGCCCGTGGCGCTCAACGACAAGAAATAATCGGTCGCGGATTCACGCTGATGAGCGCGGATCGGAAAAGAGATCTTGAAACAGCGTCAAGGTCCCTTTCTGGTTCTGTTCAGATTCGCCCTCATCCGCGCGAATCCGCGGCTAAATTTAATCTAGTCCTGAGAAGGTCTGAGCAGCGTTTCGCCATCCGACGCACGATCTTCTGAAATCAACTCCTCATCCTCGTTCACGGGCCTTACCTGACGCAGCAGAAATTCCTGTTTGGGATAAGGAATCTCGATTCCACTCTCGCGGAACAAGCGTTCGATGCGGTAGTTGATGTCGCTTTTGATTTGTGGGTGGCGACTGGGTTGGCGGGTCCACACCAGCAGACGGAAGTCGAGCGAGTAGTCGCCGAATTTCAAGAACTGTACTTTGGGTGGTGGATCGGTAAGTACATTATCAAGATCTTCAGCCGCGCTCAGCAGAGTTTTTGTGACGAGGTTGACATCTGAAGTGGTAGCCACGCTTATCGGTATGGCAATGCGGGCTCGCGGATCGCCGTAGGACCAATTGATGACGCGCTGGCTGACCAACCTGGAATTCGGGACGATGATGGCGATGCGATCGTTGGTGTAAAGGACCGTGGTTCGCAGTTTGATACTTTGTACGTCACCTTCATCTTCGCCAATGGTAATCCGATCGCCCACGCGCACCGGCCGTTCGAAAAGCAAAATGAAACCTGAGGCGATGTCGGCAGCAATGTACTGCAGTCCGAATCCGATACCCACCGAGAGCGCTGTAAAGACGACCGCAATCGACGTTAGATCTAGTTCAAACGCTCCTTTTAAGACTGCCACGATCCCGATTACAAGGATCAGGTATCTGAGCAGGCGCGCAATAGTGTAGCGAAGTCCGGGGTTGAGTTGCGTGCGTTTGGCGATACGCCGATCAAGCAGCGAACTCAACCTTCCCGAAAAGACCAGTACCGCAACGAGCAGCACGATGCCGACTATCAGTCTGAAGGTCGACACCTTCATGGTCGGAGAATCTACGAAGCGAGTGGTAAGGAATTTCCAGACACTCTCAAGCAGGCCCAGGCCCTTCTGCAAAAGCAGCAGTGTCTCCAGGAACCGTTGATTTATTAGGAACAGAGAGCTCATTCAGTTCCACTCTACAGCGTTCGACTCATTGAAGCATTACCGATCTTAATTTCTCTCAATATATTAACCAGACGTTGCACCCGGTCAAGTGGTTGGCTGGGACCGCGGGCGCCCCGCCCGCTCTCGTTGAATGCCAGGAACGTGACTTGAATAACATTTACGATCTTGATCTTATGGCTACCGATGCGGGCGGGACGCCCGCGGTCCCAGCAATCTCTTGACCGGTCCCAGCAATCTCTTGACCGGTCCCAGCAATCTCTTGACCGGTCCCAGCAAATCACTTGACCAGACAATCTGATCGTCGGAGGCTACCTTTGCATAAACTCACGGCATCATAGCCGCTGACAAGGCGCAAACCTCGCGCGGTCTCCCCCGCAAATGGTCTAGAGTAGTCTCTACAAACTACAGACCAACGCCCCGGTCTCGATCAAGACATAAGGAAATTCAAATCGTGCGGCACGATCCAGTCGTGTTCGTTTTGTCTGGAAGTGTGCCTCGGCCTCGAGAGCGCCAGCATTGCAAGGGCGCCGAGCCAATCGCGTTCTAAAACCATGGAGTGTCAATAAGGCACTACCTAAACCAGAAGACCCTATCTTCATTCAGACCAGGAGAAATACCATGAGTCAACTCGGAATATTTGTTTTACGCCTGCCGCGCTTGAATCCGCCGCAGACGTTGTTCACGCGTTCGATAGCTGCGATGGCATCGGCGATCTCGAGTACCACACTGATCGCCAGGGCCGTCTGTCTAACGCTCTTTGTAATTCTTATTGCTGCTGCCGGCCTGGCTCAAACCCCAGCTCCTTCAGATGGCTGGGTAGTGCTCCCTGTAAACGAATACACGGCGCTGAGACACGCGGCCTTTCCACTCGAAGCTGAGCCAGTGGCTCCGCCCGTTGAAGCCACGCTCAGTCGCATCGATTACGATCTGAAAGTGGATGGCGATCTCGCCTCGGGAGAAGCGCGGCTTACGGTGGATGTGATCAAAGACGGTTGGGTACGACTGGCGTTGCCCAGTGGCTTGATGGTGCGTGAAGCAAAACTCGACGGCCGCCAGGTCACGCTCCTCACTCGTCCCGCTGAAAAAGGACCGGGCGGCGCTGACCTGCTTCTCTCCAAAACCGGACGCTCTATTTTGACGCTGAAGATCGTCGCGCCGGTTTCGACCGTTGCCGGAACTGACATCCTGCAGCTTCCCGTCAGCAATTCAGCCGTCTCCCACGCGACGATCGAATTGACGCGGCAAGGTGTTGACGTCCACATCACGGGTGGCTTGCTGTTGGAACATTCCGAGCTGACCTCGGGAAGTCGTTGGGTTGCGAATGGACATGGCGCCGAAGCTTTGACCTTTGCGTGGCGACGCAAGGTTGACGACCAACGGGCAACTCAACCTTTGAGGCTGCGCGGAGCGGTCACTCAGTTAGTGGGACTCGGAGAAGACACCACTCAGCTTAATGCCGAAGTCTACGTCGAGGTTCTGCAGGGTCTGGCCTCGGAAATTCATGTGCTGCTGCCGGAGCAGTTCACCGTTAACCAGGTATCAGGAGCGATGGTGGCCGACTGGGACAACACCGCTCGTGAACTGACGGTCAGCTTCATTGAGCCGGTGCAAAACACCGTCCGCTTTACCGTAAGCGGAGAGCTCCGGCTACCGCGGAGCGGCAAGCTTGACGTTCCGCTGCTACGCCTTCCAGCGGCCGAGCGCGAGACCGGCGGGGTTGCCGTCGAGGTGCTGGGCGCCGGTGAAATCAAAGAGCGGCAGGCAAACGGACTGGAAGAAGCCGAAGCTGCCGAACTGGGCCAGCTCATCTCCAGCCGGCAATCACCATCGCTGATCGCCTTTCGCCTGCAACCCGCGGAGGGAAAATCTCTGCGCACACTTTCACTCAACGTCGCCCGCTATACCCCCCAAGCCGTACTCACCGCCAATATCGAAGAAGCCGACTACAGCACGCTGGTTACCGCCGATGGAAAGATGCTGGTCCAGTCGCGCTTCGCGGTACGCAATAACCAAAGAAACTTTCTAAAACTCAGTCTGCCTGCAAACGCGGTTTTATGGAGTGCTTCAGTAGCGGGACGGCCAGTGAGACCTGGGCGCGCGCCCGACGGCTCATTGCTATTGCCACTGGAAAAAACCAGATCGGGAGATGAGGCCCCGGCCTTTGTAGTTGAAGTTTCATATCTCGATCAAACTCCGGCATGGAGCGACCGGGGCCACCTAAAAATTTCTCTGCTGGCAGTTGACCTTCCTATTTCAAGGTCGCGTTTGTTATTGCATCATCCGCCACTCTTTCGCCTGACGCCGCCGCCGGGTATTGCTGGAACCTTCCGCGTCGCGCCTTACGAGGTTCCGGAATCCGGGGTACTGCGATCGGGCTCGACTTCGATAGCTACCAATACCGAAGTAACCATTCAGCCAGATGAAGCAAGCGACGCGACGAAGGAACTCGTCTCACGCTTGCGAGATACCAAACGTGGTTCGACGCCCTCACGCAACCTGCCGCTGCGTGTCGCTTTCCCACATTTTGGTCCCTCGATTTTTATGAAGTCGGAATTGACCAGCGAGAGCCAGATACCGGTTGTCGAACTTGATTTTCAACGTGACAAGAAAAGAGGTGAGCGATGAAACGAACCATACTTTTTCTGCTGGTCTTTGCAACCGCCGCTTACGGCCAACATCGAGATACAAGATCCGGCGCAACTTTGCCCTTGCCAGGGTCTTCAGGCACGGTCACGCTTTCGCTGGCCGAATACAACCGTCTAACAGAACTCGCCTCAAGCAAGCCCAAGACACCCGAAGCTGCGCCGCTCTCATTCGTGTTGTCGCGCGCCGCTTTCAAGTTACGCGTCGACGACCAGTCGTTGACGGGCGCGTTGGACATCGACGGCTCCGTGCTGGAAAAAGGATCTGTAAAGGTTCCGCTGACAAGCGGACTGACGATTCTGGACGCGAAACAGGCGAGCAGTCCGTTGCCGCTGTTGCAGGAAGGACAAACTCACTCGGCAATCCTGAACGGGCCTGGCGCCTTTTCGGTTAGTTTGAATATCGCGTCCGCGCTAACGATCGAGGCCGGCCGCGCTTCGTTTACCGTTATGGTTCCGGCAGCGAGCAGCTCACTGCTTACGCTCGATCTTCCGGGCAACCACGCCAACGTTCGTATCGAACCAGGCCTGATAACGAACCGCACGACTGAAAATGGCCACACGATCGTCGAGGCGACCCTCGAACCCGGCAAGCCGGCGCGAGTATGGTGGACCACCAGAGAGATAGCTGCGCCAGTCGCGCAACGCGAAGTGCGCTTTCTTTCCGACATCAAGTCGGTGGTGTCGGTTGGTGATTCGCAACTACGGACCACCGCTCTTTGCGATGTCACCGTGATCCAGGGCGAGGCCGAGGAGTTTCGGATGCCTCTACCGCAAGGCTTTGAGCTCGCCGAAGCAACCGGTAGCACGCTTGACTCTTTTGAGATCGACGCCGGAGTTCTGATTCTGAAGGTTCGCGAGCCGGCGCGTCGCAATCATCAGTTTCTCATTGCGATCGAGCGTGCAAATCGCGACACCAAAGTTGACGCGCCGCTGCTTGCCTTTGCCGGAGCGCAACGCGAAACAGGCGAGTTGCTGGTGGAAGGTGTAGGCGCAATGGAGCTGACGCCAACCGAGAGTGGCGGGCTGCGGCGGATGGACGTGCGCGAAGTCGGAGCTATCGCCCGATCTCTCGCTCGTTTTCCGTTGCAGGCGGCGTTTCGTTATAACCGTCGGGAAACTGACACTCCGAAGCTCCAACTAGAATGGACTCTGTTTCCGGATAGCCCGGTGCTCTCGGCAGTCGCTGAACGGGCGACCATCACTACGCTGACTAATATCGAAGGCAAGTCGCTTACTGAGGTCACGCTACGCGTGCGCAATCACGCACAGCCTTTCGTCAAGGTCGAGTTACCGGCCGGCGCCCAATTACTATCCGCCGAGGTCGAAGGCGAACGAGTGAAACCTGTCGTTGGACCAGACGGCAGCCGCGTTCCACTGTTGCGCGTCGGGCTCAATTCCTCAGCGGCCTATACCGTGTCATTTGTTTATCTGAGTTCCGGGGGAAAATTTGCGAAGAATGGCGGCTATGAAATGACTCTTCCGAAGCTGGATATTCCGGTGAACGTTCTGACCTGGGAAGTTTCGCTGCCTGATCGGCTTGAGGTTAGACAATTTGGCGGCAACGCTCTCGCGGCGGAATTGTTTCCCGCCGCGGCCCAGACTGCGATCGTCGACGGTATCGACTACTCCGATGAGAAAGACGCAAACGCGTGGATCCAGAACGGCGCGGGAATTGACAACCTGACCGCAGGACAAGTGGGCGGAATAATAGTCGACCCTAACGGTGCAGTCGTAGTTAATGCCAGCGTAACAGTTGTCAACAAACAAACGGGCGCTAGTCAAACCACTCAGTCTGATGGCGAAGGACATTGGGTAGTTTCCGGTGTTCAGCCGGGTCCGGTGACCGTTACCGTTGGTTCACCTGGCTTTAGTAACTTCCAACAAGAATTCGCAATCGACGGATCCCGGCCGGCTCGCCTGGGAACAACACTTCAACCCGGCAGTGTTAGTGAGACCGTGCAAATAAGAGGCGATGGCCCAATTAACGGCCGCGAGGTTGAAACGCTCGAGGCGCAGGTGCGCACAAGACAACTAGCTCAACTAAACGCACCATCGGCAAATGTGTTCAGTTTGCAGCGGCGGGTGGCCGGCATTCTTCCGGTCCACGTGGATGTTCCGCGGAGCGGCAAGTCTTACCGCTTCGTTCGACCTTTGGTGTTGGAAGAGGAGACCAAAATAACTTTTCAATACAAATCGAAATGATGCAGTTTTTGGAGTGCGCCGGCCTGTCGGCGCTTTGGCCGCTGGCGACCCGTCACCAGCAGCGTCGCGACAGGTCGCGACGGACCAAAGCGGTGACCGGTCACCGCACTCCAAAACTGTATTTTCCTTGACTTCTCTCCGACCTTTTATTATTAAGGGGCGGTCTCGCAGCTTATTAACCTTACTTAAGTCTCCACAGGCGGCCGCGTCATAACTACTGGACTCATCGTCGCACCATCTTTTAGCTTCCAGTTCTAATTCGCACCTGGTCAGCTCACATGCAACGATCCGAGAAGATTTCACCTTAGTAAAAAGACCTGTGGTTCACCCTGGTCAACGCCGCAGGATACCGAATTTAGGAACCAGCCTTCCCTTTATCCGATGAGGAGCCCTTAACTCCCATGACTGAAAAGACCGACAAAACAATCACCGCAGAGAATGTTTCCGTGGAATCCAAACAACATTTCAAGATTCCCGACCGAGACAGTAACAACATGCGTCAGGCCCAAGAGATACTGCGTGGGCGTCAGGCGGAGCCTCGAGAGATGTTGGACCTGGCGAAGAAGCTAAAAGCAGAAACACGTTTTAGTTATGCCAGGCGTTTGCTGGCGCGAGCTAGTGGCCATGAAAGCATCGCCAGAGATAAGAAGCTGCGCGAGAATATTTATCAGCAACTGGCGCTCTGTACCTACAAAGATCAGGATTTGCCTGTAGATGACCGGCTCGATCGTGCGCTGGGCATCCTGGATCAAATCGCTGACTTTGATACCACCACCGATCAGGAGACGCTTGGCCTGATTGGCTCAATTTTTAAGCGCAAATGGGAAGTGGATAACCAGCGGCAGAATCTCGAGCGTTCGCTGTTTTATTATTTGCGCGGCTATGAACAGGGTCCGGCAAAGGACCAGGGTTACACCGGCGTCAACGCCGCTTTCGTGCTTGATCAGTTGGCGAGTCTTGAAGAGGGCGAAGCGGAAAAGGCTAGCAAGTCTTCAAAAGCTGCCGAGGAGCGACGTGGGCGGGCCCGTGCTATCCGCAAGGATATCGTGGATCAAGTCGGTGCTCTGATTGCTGATCCCGGTCAAAAAGGGGTCGCCGATCAGTGGTGGTATTACGCCACCATGGCGGAATCCTATTTTGGATTGCAGAACTACGACAAGGCAGTCGAATGGATAATCGACGGGCAAAAGGCAGCAGGTCGAACCTTTGAATGGGAAATGGAATCCTGCGCGCGGCAACTGGCAGCGCTGGCCAGATTGCAGGACGATCATCAGTTGCAAGGCCAGGACTTTGCCGACACCAAGGCCTGGGCCGCGCTGGAAGAGGCCTTCGGCGCTGATGCGGTTCCGCGTACGGCTTTTGTAGGCAAGATAGGCCTGGCCTTATCAGGTGGCGGCTTTCGAGCTTCCCTTTACCACCTGGGCGTACTCGCGCAACTTGCAGAGCTGGACGTGCTCAGAAATGTGGAGGTGGTGTCGTGCGTGTCCGGCGGTTCCATCCTGGGGGCGCACTACTACCTGAAAGTACGTAATCTGCTCCAGAGCAAAACAGAGGAAGAGATTACTCGCGAAGACTACATTCGTATCGTGCATGAAATGATCGACGAGTTTGTGGGCGGCGTTCAGCAGAACATACGTATGCGCGTGGCAGTCAATCCTCTGAAAAATCTCAAAATGTTTTGGAGTAAGGAATATTCGCGTACGACGCGCATCGCCGAATTGTATGAACGATACCTTTATGCGCGTGTCAAAGACGGAGATGAACAAAAGGATCGCTGGCTCAATGGATTGACGATCGCGCCAGCGACGAAGACCGAGGCTGGGACGACATTCTGTGATCTGGACTTTGCTCCCAAATATCAAAACTGGCGCCGTGATGCGAAGGTACCGATTCTGGTCCTAAACGCAGCCACCCTTAACACGGGCCATACCTGGCAATTTACTGCGTCGTGGATGGGCGAAGCGCCGGCCGGAATCGATAGCGAGATCGACGGCAACGATCGCTTGCGGCGAATGTATTATCCGGATGCTCCTAAAGCCTACCAAAAGGTCCGTTTGGGCCAGGCAGTCGGAGCTTCGGCATGTGTTCCCGGACTCTTTGAACCACTTTCGTTTGATCATCTCTATCCGGATCGAATAATCCGCCTCGTTGATGGTGGGGTTTGCGACAACCAGGGCATTGCCAGTTTGCTCGAGCAGGATTGCAAGGTACTACTGGTGAGCGATGCCAGTGGACAGATGGAGTCTCAACCGGCTACGAGCAAAGGCATCTTCGGCGTGTTGCTCCGCACCAACAGTATCTTCCAGGCGCGCATCCGCGAGGCTGAGTACCACGACTTAAAAGGTCGCCGTCGCTCGGGCCTGCTGCGCGGGTTTATGTTTGTCCATCTGAAGGGCGATTTGGAAGTTGATCCGATTGACTGGATTAACTGTCTCGATCCTTATGATGCTTCCGACGATTCGCGTCCGGCCTCGCGGCGCGGTCCGTTGACCAACTACGGCATTGCCAAGGAGATACAGGAACGCCTTTCAGGAATCCGGACTGATTTGGACTCATTCTCCGAAGCTGAAGCCTATGCCCTTATGACGAGTGCGTATCGCATGACCGAGTATCAGTTTAAGTATCTGAAGTGCGTCGAAGGCTTTGCTAGTCCGGCCCAGGCTGAACCCTGGAAGTTCCTCGAAATTGAAGACAGCATGAAAGGATCCGGACAATCATACGACTACCTGAAAAAGCTGCTCAGTGCGGGCAGTAGTCTGGCATTCAAAGTCTGGCAGATTGATCCGCTTCTTAAGTACGGGCTGAGGAGCGTGCTGTTTTTAATAGCGGCTGCGATCGCAGCTCTGTTCTATTTGAGATGGAATAAGCCGCTGCCGGCGTTCGTAGCAAACTCGGGAACTACATTGGTGATGTGGCCGGTAAGTAAACTTCAGCAGCTGGCAGCAACACTGTCTACGATAACCCTCGGCCAAATTGCTTTCTTCATCGCGGCTCTGTTCAGCGGCTATTTGCTCACCCGCATAGTCACTTCCATGCTTGGAGACGCTCTGGGAGAAAATGTTCTTCTTTTCGTGCGCTGGAAGGATACGCTGCGCCGGATCGTGATGGCCACGCTCCTAAGCACGATCGGCTTTCTCGTCTCGATCACTCACCTGTACTTCTTTGATAGGAGATTCCTGCGCCTTGGCACGCTTAAAGCGGTGAAGCAGAAGAGTGAGGGTTAAGCCGGCTCCGCTGATAGAGATTGAGAGTCTTATGTACGTTGAAGGATGGCGGAGGGGACAGGACTCGAACCTGCATATCCTTTCGGACGGCGGTTTTCAAGACCGCTGCACTACCATTATGCGACCCCTCCGCGCTTGGCTCGGAAACTATAACGCACGCGCGTGGGCTTGCTCAACTTTGTCGAGAAAGATGCGAGCTTCGTCCGGAAAATTGATGCGATCCATTTTGCTGGGACAACGAGTTCGCGCCTGCGGCGCTCATTGCGGGCGGGACGCCCGCGGTCCCAGCCAATCACTTGAACAAAGACGGTTACTTGCCCCAGGTTTTCGGCAGGTGGGTTAAAAAAGCGCCGACGCGAAACAATGAGTTACCAATTTGAAAAGGCAGCCGCGGCAGGTCGTTGAAGGGTCCGCTCATGGTAGTCGTCGCTTCAATCGCGTTAGGCCAGCGATGTTGCAGTCCCTTCAAAAGATCTTTTCTTAGGCGCAAGTGGCCCGACATCGGGAAGTCGTGCCTGCTGGTCATCGAAGGAGCTCGCGAACCCCACTCGTTGAGAACTGTCGGTACCAGCCAACGGGGAGTTTTCTTTTGACGTCCGCCTTCCGGGAGACCTTCGACTTTCGCTCCTAACAGCCGGTGCGCCAGATCGATTGCACAAACCACCGCTGCAGCCTGTCGCTTTTCACCAAGACAGTAGTTCCAGTCGAAATCCTGTGGGACTGACTCCAGAGCCGCGGCAACATCCATGAGCCAGAGTGGCCGCCAGGCACCTTCGCGCATCAGGTGATAACAAACTACGCGTAGATGATCTTCAACGCCGAGAATGCGAACCTCGGCGTGGTCCATCTTTACGAGCTCTGAACGCGCGATTAATTTTTCCTGCTCGCGGATGCCAAACTTCGCGAAGCCCGAATGCAGATCCACCCTGAACTTCCGCGGATCCAAACCAGCGAGTACCAGCTCGGCGCTTTGAAAATCTTCCGAACGAACGCAGAGATCAATGTCGCCGTAGGGGCGTAGACCACGTTCGGGATAATAGCGAGCGGCAGCCCAACCCTTAATCAAAATGGGTTCAATACTGCGCGAGCGTAGTAAGCCGAACACTTCTTCGATCCGGGATTTGTGGAGCCGAGACTCGAGCGTGTAAAGGCGAAACTTCTCATGCAGCTGTTCGGCGGCGGCACACTCCTCGAGCTCACTTGAACGCAGTCGCCACCACCCGAGCGCGCCGGCGCCGCTTTGCAGCAGGAGCGGTGCAATTTTTTCGAAGCCAGTCGCGGAAAACTCCAACGGCGGGGGCTCGCGACGCCACGCGCCGGTCAGAAAAGTGGCAACCAGACGTCCAGTCTCTTTTGCAGAATTTGTTTTCATGCCGATCTCGGAGCCGAGAATATACTGCCCTTGACCTGCGGGCAAAAGGAGTATGCTCGGCAGGGCGCAAGCCTGGCAAATTGCAGAACCGCGAGGGGTAGCGAGCGGATGCTAGAAGCCACTAACACAGGGTAAGACTGCCCGGCTAAGGATGCGAATAGCATCCGCTCGCTACCGCTCGCGGTTCTGCAAGTCGACATTTGCATCGCCTCTACTGGTTGATTCATTTGCAGGTTCCACACATCGAAGGCTAAGATCAACTAACACAAATGCGCGTCACCATCGGGCAGATAAACACGACCAACGGAGACTACGAAGGCAATACTGCCGGCATTCTTCGAGCGATCGAGCAGGGCAAAAAGGACGCCTCGGATCTTGTCGTTGTACCCGAAGCCTGCGTGCAGGGTTATACCTCGCTCGATTGGTTCCTCGACCGCGATGTCGCCCACTGCGTTCTACAACCGCTTGAGAAAATCATCCATGCAACTGAAGGAATAACAGCAATCGTCGGCACTGTAAGGCCCAACGAGCTCGCCACCGGCCGCCGGCTCTACAACTCTGCGGCCATTATCCGCGATCGAAAGTTGATCGGTTTTGCCGACAAAACTCTGCTGCCGGAATACGACGTCTTCGATGATCCGCGCTATTTCGAACCGGCGCGCGAACGTCAACTGTTTGCAGTCGACGGTTGCCGAATGGGTGTGGCCGTCTGTGAAGATTTTTGGAACGACAAAACATTCTGGAAAGAACGCCTTTACACACACGACCCGGCGGACGAATTGATCGATCTGGGAGCGCAGATTCTGATCTCGATAAACGCTTCGCCGTTCAATAAAGGCAAGATGGGGCAGCGTTGCGCTATGGTCTCGCATCGAGCGAAGACGGCCAAACTTCCCATCGTGTTCGTCAATCTCGTAGGCGGCAACGATGGAATAATTTTCGACGGCGCCAGCATCGTTTCAGACGCTCAGGGAAAGATCGTTTTACAGGCGCCGCCCTTCGAGGAGTTTTTCGGAACGGTTGACCTCGACTGCGGCGTGGCGGACCAACGTTGTCTTCCTGGCGATGATATCGAAACGATCCGCAGCGCCCTCGTACTTGGAATTCGTGATTACGCGCGCAAGAACCGCTTCACCAAAGCCGTGCTGGGCTTGTCAGGCGGCATTGATTCGACGGTAGTCGCAGTGCTGGCTTGCGAAGCCCTGGGCGCGGAAAATGTTTTGTCAGTGATGATGCCCTCGCCGTATTCTTCGCCCTCGAGTGTTGATGATTCAGTCGAACTGGGACGTCGCATCGGGATGAAAGTGATTGAGCATCCCATAACGAACGCCTTCGAGCTTTTGCTCAAGGAGCTGGATTTGCCGGCCGTTGCCGCTACAGGCGCGGCAGGCAGCTCTCATGCAACTGAGAACTTACAATCGCGCCTGCGCGGAAATATTCTGATGACAATTTCGAACGCAGAGGGACGTTTGCTGCTTTCCACTGGAAATAAATCGGAGCTCGCGCTGGGTTATTGCACCCTTTACGGCGACACCAACGGCGGACTGGCAGTGATTGGAGATGTTCTGAAAACGGAAGTTTATTCGCTGGCGCGCCTGCTGAATCGCGGTAGTGAAATTATCCCTAACGCGATTATCGAAAAGCGGCCGTCGGCGGAATTGGCGCCGGGACAGTTTGACGATCAGTCGCTACCACCCTATGACGAGCTTGATCCAGTCCTGAAAATGTATTTTGAGCTGAAGGCGACCCCCGATGAGATCATCGCGGCGGGCAATGATGCCAGCCTGGTCTTCGACATTTTGAATCGCGTTGAATCGCCAGCCAATGAATTCAAGCGGCGCCAGTTGCCGCCGACGTTAATAATCTCGCGCAATGCGATTGGCATCGGCCGGCGTCGGCCAATCACGCATCGTTATCACCGGCCATCGCAATGCTGATTCACAGCGCTCACGCTGCATAGTGCGCGTAAACTGTTTTTACTTTCTCGAGAAAATCCCGGCGGTCGACGATGTAGTAACGCTTAACCTTACCTGAACCGCCGGCGAGTTTTTCAATTAGCTGCTCGAAGATTTCAAACTGATCTCCCGCCACAATTTCTTTCGCCTCAAGATAACCGCTATACCTTAGACGCCGAATTAGATCCTGCAGGGTCAGCCGGCCATCGAGTGTGCGGCCGCCATGGACGTGCGAGCGGCTGACGAGATACTGAATTATCACTACTTCGCTGTACACCGCAGGCGCGAGAAACAATCGCGACCCGTCCCTTTCCCATCCTGTCTCCAGTCGCTGCGACCGGCGAATCGTGCGCAGTCCCGCGAAAACCTCTGCCCAATCAGTTTTTGGCTCCAGACGCGCGAGGTAAGCCCGCGCCGTTTCCAAAAGCCAGGCCTCGTCGTCGAGATCCAAATTGCCGAGCAGGGTATCGAGCCAGTCGAAAAAAACAGTTCGTTTGTCGCTCTTTACTTCGATGACTTCAACCTGATTGTCCTTCTTCGGAAGAGACTTAATCAGTTGCCGGCGAGCAGCGTCGGTAGTTTTTCCTCCCTCAATGCAAAACGTATCGAAGCGCGCATGCCAACGTTTAGCGGCATTGCAGTAAGGACAATGTGGACGCGTTTCCTCCGAATCAAAGAAGGGCGGGGCGGCCTTCGAGGCGGTCAACTCGGCGACTGTTGGCGAGTATTTTCTTATTTCGGAATATGCCGTTCGCGGCGCCAGGCCGAGTTGAGTAGTGAAGATGTCGAAAGTGCAGGCCAGACAGACAAGTGTGGAGAATTCGGTCACGCTTCCCGGCGGGAAGGCGCTCAGGTCAAGCGGTTTCTGTTTTACGGTAGGCATAAGGCACTGGTTCGCGCCTGCGGCGCTCATTTGCGGGCGGCACGCCTGATTTGCCGAGACCGATCAAGTGACTTGCTGGGACCGCGGGCGTCCCGCCCGCATCAGGTAGCCACAGCGACCAGGATCACAAGTCTCATTCAAGTCAGCCTCTTTTGCATTCATCGAGAGCGGGGCGGGACACCCGCGGTCCCAACAATCACTTGAGCCAAACCAGAGGCGCTCATTGACAACACCCTGCACGCGCGGGCTCCAGCAATCACATGATCGAAACCAGGGCCGGCTTCAACTCTACATCTGTGTGCCCGACTGCGAGATCGAGCTCGGCTTCAATATCACCGGTGGTGGCTTTTAGTCTCCTAAAATCAAACAGCTTGTGATCCAAAAGGTGAGAAGGCACCGCGTTACCGAGCGCGGTCAGCATCGAGCTGCGTATGTTTGGAATATCTTTTTCCAGTTCGGTGATTAAGCGCATGACACGCGCGCGCTGTAAGTTTGGCTGAGAGCCGCACAGGTCACAGGGAATTATCGGAAATGCCTGCGACTCGGCAAAAGCGGCGATATCAGTTTCGCGGCAGTAAGCGAGGGGACGAATGACAGTGTTCCGTCCGTCGTTTGAACGCAGCACCGGCGGCATCGCCTTCAATGATCCAACAAAGAATAGATTCAACAGGAAAGTGGTGATGATGTCGTCCGCATGATGGCCAAGCGCGATCTTGTTACAACCTTCCTCAACTGCCAGGTTATAGAGAATTCCGCGCCGCAAACGCGAACAGACCGAGCAAAAGGTCTTGCCCTCGGGAACCAAACGCTTGACGATGGAATAGGTATCTCGTTCGATTACGCGAAAAGGAACACCACGCGCTTGAAGATAGCCGGGCAATACATCCGCCGGAAATCCCGGTTGTTTCTGATCCAGATTCACCGTCAGGAGATCAAAACTTACCGGCGCGCGCCGCTGCAAGTCGAGTAACAAGTCGAGCATGGTATAGCTGTCTTTACCACCGGAGAGACAAACCATTATGCGATCGCCGTCTTCGATCATCCCGAAGTCCTCGATAGCATTGCCAACCGCGCGCAGCAGCTTCGTCTTTATTTTATTCTCGGCGAACATGCCTTCAAGGATGCCACGTCTAATTTGCTTGTGACAAATGGCCGAAGTGACCTGGTTTCAGTTTTCTCTTTGAAACCTCCCTAATCTGTTTCCCAATGGTGAATGTTTCCCTTAAACGTTTATTCACCACCAGAGCACGAAGAGGTCAAATTAGGCGCTGAAGAGGTGATTGCCGGGGGCTTGACTGCGCATGCTTCGCCCTCAATAATGGCTTATTGATTGGCTATAGCCTCGATCTCCGTCCAGACTGGATTCCCGAAAGGAAAATATGCGTAAGAGAACTAGAAGTGTCACTCCCTTGCTTGTTTTGCTCGCGACCTTGACGGTCTCGATGATCGTGGCCCACAGCGCGGGTGGCGGAATCGAAGGAAAAGTTACTGACCCCAAAGGGGCCGCGGTGGCCGGCGCCTCGGTAACAATTACGACTGAGGGCAACCCGCAAAGGTTTACCGGAGTAACTGACCACGAGGGACACTACAAAGTCGAAGGATTGCCGGCCGGGACCTACACCGTCGTGATATCTGCGCCAGGTTTCAATGACGCTCGCAAAGAGGCGGTCGCAGTCGAAGACGGAGCTACGGTTCCGCTCAATTTGCGACTGGAAATAGCTCCGGTTGAAGCAAACGTAAGCGTTGTCGGTGCCGGAAACAAGGCGAATGCAGATCCCGTTTATCAACAACTCCGGTTGCAGGGAAAATCGGCTCAGGATTTTTCAGGGGCTTACGCCACTGTCAATAACTTAACGCTTAAGAAAGAAGGCGCGGCTTTCAACCTTCGCAGTGGCGAGATCTATTTCCTGACGCCGGTAGAAGGTCGCTACACCGGGGCCGTCTTCTTCGGTGACGGCGAGTTCTCGTTAGTTCCTCCAACGCAGAACGAGAAGAATAGTCTGAAACTATTTACTAACGAGCCTGCCATAACTGAGCAGTTCTCATCCCTCGTGATGCGATTTACAGACAAGACTTTTGATGAAGTGAAGAACTCTCCGGCGGTAACGATGGGAAATAGCGGGCCACAGGCTAGCAAGGCGAGCGACCAGTTTCGTGACAATCAAACGCTCTTGCGCAAGGAGCTTCGCGACAATAGCGAGTTGCGAGTGCTGGGGGATCTTTATGCCCCGGAACGTCCGGGCTTTTTCACGGCATTCATCAACGGCAAGCGGTTCAGCAAGCTCGTGTATCTCTTCAACCCACTGGGGATCCCCGAAGTGTCTCCTGAAGAAGTTTTGTTGTTCAGCTATGGAGAAACGGATGGAGGATTCTGGACGGCCTTCCATCGGCTGGACGAGTATGCCAAAGGAACGGCAAGCAGTTCCGAGGATCACCGGCTAATAGACCTGACCAAACATGATATTGAAGGCACGATAAAGGGGGTCCACATAACTGCCACCGATCGGCTCACGTTTCGCGCGCTGGTTCCGGGGCGGGTAGTGCCGCTCAGCCTCTTCGGCTCACTCCGAGTTAGTAGCGTACAAGATGAACAGGGCAAAGAGCTGAACTTTATCCAGGAAGCAAAAGATCAGGATAGCGATCTGGGAATAATCATGCCGCAATCTTTGGAGGTGGGGAAAACATACTCGCTGACGATCAAATACGACGGCGGTGACGCTTTGCGAGACTCCGGCGGCGGGAATTTCATTCTTATCCCGCGTTCAACCTGGTATCCCAATAACGGCGGTTCCCAGTTTGGTGATCGGGCCATCTTCGAAATCACTTTCCGTTATCCAAAGGGTATGACCTTCGTCGGTACCGGCGCGCCAACGGCGCCAGACTCTCGAGAGGGTGATTTGGCCGTGGCCCATTGGTCGAGCGGTACAACTGAATTGGCCGTTGCCGGATTCAATTATGGCAAGTTCAAAAAGAAAGAGTTTGCCGATCCGGAATCTGGTTACAACATCGAGTTTTACGCCAACGAAGTGATTCCTGACGAACTAAGGCAGGTGCAGTTAGCGATCGAACGGGCCGAGGCTGCCGGCATAAATACAATGACAACCCTCGGATCGATCTCGACGACCGCGATGGCAGACTCCGCCATCGGCGACGCCCAGAATGCCACGCGTATTTACAACCTCTACTTTGGCAAGCTTCCCTATACTCGCCTTGCGATGACTCAACAACCGGCCTTCAATTTTGGCCAGGCATGGCCCACACTCGTCTTCATGCCTTACACAGCCTTTATGGATTCTACTCAGCGCTCGCAACTACTGGGCGTGAGCGGCGGCACCGACAATTTCTGGCGCTACGTCGCGCCGCACGAAATTGCCCATCAATGGTGGGGACACATAGTTGGCTGGAACAGCTATCGCGACCAATGGATGAGCGAAGGCTTCGCCGAATTCTCTGCCTCGCTCTACGTTTGGTATGTACGCAAAGACGTGAATAAGTTCATCGACTTCTGGGAAGATAAACGCTCGCAGATTGTCGAAGCCAGGCCGGCAACGAAGGGACGTAAGCCATACACCGTCGGCCCGGTCACGCAGGGTTATCGTTTGAACAGTGGCAAGACCGGCGGCGCTTATCAATTCCTGGTTTATCCAAAGGGCGCCTACATCCTGCATATGATCCGGATGATGATGTATGACCAGCGTTCCGGCGATGCGAAATTCCAGGCCATGATGAAAGACTTCGTTCAGACCCATTTCAATAAAGACGTTTCCACGGAAGACTTCAAAAGCATTATTGAAAAGCACATCACGCCAGCGATGAACGTCGATCACACCGGGAAGATGGATTGGTTCTTCAATGAGTATGTCTATGGAACTGAAATGCCCAGTTATCGATTCGATTATCAGGTGAACAGCGACAACTCAATTTCCGGCAAGATTACTCAAAGTGGCGTCTCAAATGACTTCGTCATGCTGGTTCCCCTATACGTTGATCTCGGCAAGGGCTGGATCAGATTAGGCGCAGCTACTCTCCTTGGGAATAGTTCGGTTGATATTACGAACATCAAGCTGCCCTCGGCGCCAAAGAAGGTCACCATCTGTGCGCTAAACGACGTCCTGGCGGCAAGTATTCAAAGTGGAAAATGAAGAATACTGTCTGGCTGGTAAGCAGCTGTAAACGCGCAAACAACCAAATAAGTCCGCTGGTCTAAAAGCGCTTGTAGTATCCGGGGCTGCTATGTTACGTTCTGGGCCTCCAAGGTTTTGGTCCCTGAGTTTTTTTTCATCACCCCACTACGCAGGGACGGTTGATCGCTCCCACAATTGAAGAAATTCCCGGGTTTCAAAAGGCCGAATTGTCCTTGACGACTCGGCTTGGGACATTAAGAAGGGGAATCCGACAACCAATGACCACTCTCGCAGAGTCCACTGAGCTGGGCGGCGATACCAACGATAGTCTTGCGGCTACGGATCCGTTTGGTATAGGCCGGTCCTTCGATCGCTGGTTGCAGGACCTTGAGGCAGCCCGGAACCCATTCGCTCGTGAAACGGAGGCTGAAAAAGCTGAAGACTCCGAAATCTACATCGGTTCCTTTCCTGGTTCAAATTGCGAAATTGCCTTTGAAGGCGTGTTGCACTTCGACGGTTACTCAATGGGAAATATGAGTTCACCCGAAGGCACGCTGGTGCTGACAAAGCGAGGACGCATAGAGGCTGACGTTAATGTTAGGGCTGCGGTGATCAACGGCTGGGTCACCGGAAATATTACGGCGACTGAGAGCGTGGTTCTCGAAAGTGAGGCCCGGGTTACAGGTCAGATCCAAACACGCGCGCTTTCGGTAAGGCTGGGGGCAGTTTTTGATGGTGAATGTTTGTTAAGCGCTCCGGAAAATCCCCGCGAAGTTGCTGAGCCGCCCCAACGAAAAAAGTCTCACTGGTTCGAACACCTGGCAGCTGCCGCAGGCGCCTGAGCGCTCCGCATCTGGCTGAAAACTGATCGAAGTTACAAGCGTGAAGAAGAAGCTTTTCACCCTGTTACATTTGCATTGCAGAGCTAGACACCGAAAGGTTAGTTTGTCTATTATGTTTTCCCCGCTTCTGGGCGGTTGACTAATCAGAGCAGTCGTCAAGGCTGACCATTCCAAAAAACAGGCACGCGCGTCTTTTGTTACTCTACCGTCTCCGATGGCACCTGTGACTTAATCCCGCGGCCCCCAAACTACGGAGGTTTACACATGCTTAGGATAGGAAAGAATCCAAAAGACTCGGCGGATAATGAAGTTTCCCCGGAAAAACAGGACGCGTCAGCGTATACCAGCCCCAGAACGTACAGTTCATATCAACCGGCAGCGCCGGAAGTAAAGGCACCCGCGGAATACGCTCCGGCCTCGCCCAAGGCAATGACAGAAAGCGAAACCCTGGCGCGCGAAATCAAGGAAGGCAATCTCAGCGGTTTTGTTGGCAGCGGCACGATAGTGACAGGAGAAGCCAACTTCAAAGCGATGATGCGAGTTGATGGGCACCTGTCCGGCCGCATCAATTCCACCAGCGGGACGCTTATTGTGGGAGCGAATGGTAAGGTCGATGCCAATATCGAAGTAGCCGTAGCGATCGTTCATGGCACCGTCAATGGCGACATCATCGCGACGCAACGTCTCGAACTCGGACGCGCGGCCAAACTGAATGGCAACATTCAAACTGCTTCATTGATGATCGAGCCGGGCGCCCTTTTTGAAGGTAGCTGCAAGATGATCAAAATGACCACCGGCAAGAGCAAGAGTAATGGGCGCGATGATCAGCCGCTTGATACCACGAGTATGAAATCAATCAGCGCTGACGGCAGTCCCGAGTCTACGGAGATTGCGAACGTCTCGAGCGTCGCCAGCTAAGACTGCGGCTAGCGGGCTTTTTGGCGCCTCGTCCTTGAAAAGGGATGAGGCGCTTTTATTTTTAAGCAGTCTCATTGCCGCGCCCCAGCACCTTGACATAATTGAGCCGCCTGCCTGATACATGAAGAGCAAATCCCAGGAACCAAAAGCAAGAGTGCCTTCTTCGATCTCGCTGCCAGCGACGAAAGCATGCGCTGATGAATCTTACCGTCAAAACTGACCGCCTACTGTCGCTCTCCGGCATGCGGACATTAACCGCCTGCGCCTTGCTGCTTTTTTTGGTGGCAAATGCCCTTTCGCAGACTCATGGCCGGAGATTGCAGAACCCGACCTCCGGCGAGCCGGTGTCTCGAATTCTGTGGTTGCAAATTGTGCGTGCTGAGGACGAACGGCGTTGGGATAACGACTTGAGCGATCTGCTTAAAGCCCGGAACGCGAATGTGCGCGCGCGCGCCGCGCTGGCAGCCGGACGCATCGGCGACGAGCAAGCTGTGGCCGGTCTGATTCCTTTGCTACAAAGAGATGATGAGCCGGAAGTTCGAGCTATGGCCGCGTTTGCGCTCGGAGAGATTGAATCGCCGCTGGGAGCAGACGCGCTGGTCGCAGTATTGAGAGACACTCATGATTCTTCACTGCGTTCGCGAGCAGTCGAAGCACTGGGGAAAATCACCGCAGCTTTGCCAAAAGAGCAGGCGACCCGCGCCCACGACCTCGGCGCAGTTGTACTGGAGGCCTTGAACTTCGAGGCCCGCCGGCGCTCCGCCCCCGATACCTTGACGATGCTGCTTGGTTTGACTGCTGTTCTTCGGGCCAAACCTGATAACACCGGCCCCGTCGTGACTGAGTTCTTGCACTATTCAGATCCGCGCATTCGCGCCGACGCTGCAAACACGTTGGCGCGGCTCAAATTGAAAGATGGAAACGATGAGCTGCGAAAACTTCTCCTGAGTGATCCCGATGCGGTCGTGCGTGCAAACGCCGCACGTGTACTTGGCGCCACTGAAGACAAGAGCGCTTACACCGATTTGTTGGATCGGGCGCTGAAAGATCAAGACGCTCGCGTGCGCGTCAGCGCCATTAGGGCCCTGGCAACTTTGAAGGATGCGCGGGCAACCTCTCCACTGCTCGAACGTGGAATAACACTGCTCGCAACTGCAACCTCAGCAAGAAAGAAATCTTCGTCGGCCGGGCTTCCCGCGGAAGCAAATGAGTTGCTCGAGATTGCCTCCACGCTGGGCCGAATGAGGCAGGATTCAAGCGACGAAAGGGTTACTAACTGGTTACGAAACGTCCGCCCCGTTACCGGACCCGCCGCTCCCGAAGTGGAGATAGCCTTCGCCAGAGTTCACCCAGCCGCTTATCTCAACCAGTTCGGTGAAGGGCCGCTTACCAAACGAATGGTTCAGGAAACGCTCTTGCTGAATTGGCGGGCCGCTTCAAGCATCGCCCAGGGACTAGGCGAAATTTCAGCTAGCCAAAGCAAATCGCAAAAAGCTCAAGCCGAAGATCTTTTGCGCGCAATGCTCGACTATCGCAACTCCGGTATCAATATCAATACTCTGGTCGTCGTCCATTCTGAATATGCTATTCCTGACGTGCTGCAAGCGTTCGCTGCATTCAAAACCAATGATCTGGCGGAACTCGCGCGGAAGCATCTCGGGGAGTCCGATGTCGTCATACGGGCGACTGCGGCTGAGTTATTGGGCGGCCTGCCACCTGATGAAACAAACGCGCGCGCCTTGATCGCAGCGTTGCCGCCAGCGCTGGCGGACGCGCACCTTAACGATGCGGCGCTTGCTATTCTGGATGCACTTGGGAAACAGAAGAGTGCCAAAGCGAATGAGGCGGTTAAGACCGCACTCAATTCAAACGACCATCTGATCCGCCGAAAAGCGGTAGCCGTTTTGAAAGCCAATGGCGCCGGTGATTTTTCCTCGCGCATCGGCATCGTGGGAACTCGCAACGCTGCTGCAGACTACGAGCGGGCGTTCGCCCGTATCGGCAAACGATTCAGCGCCATCGTAACAACCACCAAAGGTAACTTTACGATTGAGTTGTTGCCGGAAGAAGCGCCAATGACCGTCGACAATTTCATCCAACTCGCCAAGCGCCGTTACTTCAATGGCATCACAATTCATCGCGTGGTCCCAAATTTTGTTATTCAGGACGGTGATCCGCGCGGCGATGGTAACGGCGGCCCCGGCTATCAGATTCGCTGCGAGATAAATGAAGCGACCTACAAACGCGGGGCGGTCGGGATGGCGCTGTCCGGTAAAGATACCGGCGGATCGCAGTGGTTCGTCACCCATTCACCGCAACCGCATCTCGATGGCGGGTATACAGTGTTTGGTAACGTTGTGACCGGCATGGACGTTGTTGACAATATCGTTCGCGGCGACGTTATCCGTTCGGTTGCAATAACGGAGACCACGCCGCGCGGGTTCGGGCGCCGCTGAATAAGAGTAGTCGAATGATTCGTTTTCAAAATCAATTGGCAAACTTAACCCGGTCGCTTCCGGTTCTGATGTGCTTTTGCGCAGTGGTGCTGTCGCTGGAAACTGCCGCCCAAACGCAGTCGAGCCAGGCAACGGAAATCAAACGACATCGTTATCAGATTCAACTGAAACTCGATTTCGACGCTCTGTCTTACAGCGGTTCCGAGCGAGTAGTCTGGGTCAATCACGGTGACCGCGCCAGCACGATCCTCTACTTTCATCTCTATTCCAATCTTCGTCCGGATCTGGGACCGACTGGTGTCAACGCCGGCCCGCAAAGCGGAGAAATCGAAGAGCCTCGTATTGAGATTACCGAAGTTCGCTCCGCGATAGACAGGACGCCGTTGCCTTATTCAATCGACGACCAGGGCGCAACCTTGCGGGTCAACCTGCGCGAACAAGTAGCGCCGGGAAATTCGGCCGAGGTGATCATCGGTTTCAAAGGAAATGTGCCGGAAGTTGATCCGGATGAAACTGGTCTGACTGCCCACGTCGTTAAGCAAGTCAGCGCTGCACTGCGCGGGGATCGTGAAATGCGACGGCCGCGCGATTTGAACTTCCATTGCCGCGGCATCATGCTGCTGGGCACTTCCTATCCAGTGCTCGCCGTTCACGATGGCGATGAGTGGCAGCGAAAACTTGAGCCGAGCGTTGGCGACATAATCTTCAACGAAACCGCGGATTACGAAGTCAAAATAGAGGCGGCGCCTGGCGTAGTTGTCTTCACCTCAGCCGGAGAGCAAAAGGCGGATAATGGGAAGTCGCTTCTCTTCTCTGCACCAACTTTGCGGGACTTCGCGATTATTGCCGGCCGCAACCTACGGTCTGAACAATCTCAAATTGGCGACACGACCGTAAGATCAATATTCATTTCCGAGCACGAGCGAATTGGAAAACGTGTGCTGGCAATGGCTGAAGACTCTTTGCGGATTTTTACCTCCAAATTTGGACCGCTGCCGATCAAAAATATCAACATTGCTGAAGCTCCGCTGGTTGCCGGGTTGGGAAGCAAAGAGTTTTCCGGACTTGAAGTAATCGCGAGCGCCTACTACGTCGACTTCGACTCGCCGGCGATGCGAAATCTTCCCGAGATTATTCGCGAGCAACGCCCTTCCGTAGAAGAGAGTCTGGAATGGAGCGTGGCCCATCTAACCGCTCACGAGTGGTGGGGCCGGGCCGTCGGTAACGATCCGGCACGCGAACCGGTGCTCGATGAAGCGATGGCCAGTTGGTCGGCGTTGCTGTACTTCCGGGAAATCTATGGCGAGCAGAAGGCCGCGCTGATTTTGGAAGACCAGCTACAAGGCGTCTACCGTTTATACCGAACGTTTGGTGGCGAAGACATGGATGCGAATCGGCCGTCGCGTGATTATCGCAACACGTTTCAATATGCAGCGGTAGTTACCACCAAAGGCACACTAATGTTTGTTGAGTTGCAACGGCTGCTGGGCGAAGAAAAGTTACTGAAAGCTTTTAGAAACTATTACCGGACAAACGTGCTGGAGATCGCCGAGCTTGACGATCTTCGTGGCGCCCTTATCGCGGAAGCCCCGCTGGAACAAAGGCGCGGCGTGGCGCGTACTTTCAACCGCTGGTTGGCCAGCCGCCGCGGTGACGAGGACATCGCCAAACCCGATCAGGAACTGGCGACCTCCCTCGGTTTGCCTTCCAAGCCAAACCAACAGCGCGGCGACCGGAATCCGCTTGGCGCTTTTGCGCGGGTGGGAAAATTCTTCTGGCAACAGATGACTCGAATACGATGATCATGGCCGAGAAAACAAGGATTTAGGGTGAACACGATGACAAGTCCCTACAAACTGGAACGCCGAGAACTCCTCAATCAAACTCCCGAAACTTCGAGACAAGCAGTCAAGATTGACGAGAGTCTTGATCGTTTGAGTTGGTTGATGGACGACCTGATCCGGATTCCGGGTGTCAATTGGCGCTTTGGATTGGATGCGCTGGTCGGCCTTATCCCTGGTTTCGGGGACACTGTCACCTCGATGGTGTCGTTCTACATTCTGGCTTCGGCGGTTCGTTATCGAGTTCCAAAAGTCACGCTATTGCGCATGGGCTTGAATATAGGCATCGACTACCTGGTGGGATCGATCCCCTTCGTTGGCGACTTCTTCGACGCGTTCTGGAAATCCAACCAGATGAACGTTGCCCTGCTCAGCAAGCGCGCGACCGTATCCGCAAGTGAAGCACGCAAGGGCCGGCTCAGCGACTGGCTGTTTGTAGGATTGATGATTTTTGTACTGGCAGGATTAGCCATCGGCTCCGCGGCGCTGAGCATCTATCTGCTCCTGCTGATCGCGGGCCAGTTTTCAACCGCTCTGACGAGGTAGGTCCGGCCTTACTACTACGACGTCTGGGTGACAACTTCGCGGTCTTTGTTGTGCGCGGCCAATACGCGGTCGAGAGTTGACTTAAGTAAGTCCAGGCCGCGCTCTCCGGCTGCAAAGCTGCGCAACTTCCCTTCACCATCGAAAAGATAATATGCCGGCACGTAGCCTTGATCGTTCTGGAACGCATCCTTGAGCTTGTGTTCGTTATCAATCGCGCAGGGCTCTATGATTGAGTTAGCCGCAATAGCAGCACGCACACCCTCAACGTCTGTGTCTGTTTCGTAGCGCGGCATGTGAACCGCGATCACCCGCAGCCCTTGGTCCTTCAAACCTTCGCGCCACTCAGCAAGGCGTGGCATGTTCTCTTTGCACATTCCACAACTCATCGACCAAAAATGAACCAGCGTCGGATGGCCCTTCGCTTCCATTTCCGCGTGGGCCTGGGTGCCGCCAAGCCATTCCGTCGCGCCGTCTAGCCGCGGCATTTCTGTTCCAATTCTCATTCCCATGTTCTTACTGACCGACGACCGGAGACCGGTTAGAGCAACGCTGCCCGCGGTCGCCGGTCCTCCGTCTTCCGTCCTCCTTACCCGTTAAGCGTCTTCTGACCGGGCTTCCACTCCGCCTGGCATAGACCGCCGGTTTGCAGTGCCTGAATCACTCGCAGCGTCTCTTCAGCCGAGCGTCCGATGTTCAGGTCGTGCACGACTTTATAACGAAGAATGCCTTCGGGATCGATAATGAAAAGTCCGCGAAGCGCAATGCCTCGGTCCTCGATCAGCACGCCATAGTCGCGCGACACATTCTTGGTTGCGTCAGCGGCGAGCGGATAAACCAATCCTTCTACACCACCCTTGTCGCGCGGCGTCTTGATCCAGGCGCGATGCGAAAACACGGAATCAGTCGACACGCCAATGATGTCGGCGCCGATGCCCTGAAATTCTTCGTAACGATCGCTGAATGCGGTCAACTCGGTAGGACACACAAAAGTAAAGTCCAACGGGTAAAACAAAAGGACGAGCCACCGGCCCTTATAGTCTTCAAGCTTCACGCCTTCGTTTAGTTTCTCGATGTTCTTGGTCGAGGCCATATCAAAATTCGGCGTAGGCTGGCCCACCATCGCCTGCTCAGTTGCTGTTGCTGTCGCTGTCGCTGTCATGAATCCTCCAATGTTTGGTTAATGATTTTCGAGTTTAAGATCTACTTACTGACCGTTATGCCTTGCGGCATTCAGGACATGTTCCTCTTAGCGTCAGATGAACCGACGCGGGTTGAAATTTCGACTTTCGCGCGGCTGCCTGCATCAGGTCGGCCGCCTGAGGAAGGTCGAAATCGACTAACTTCCCACAATCGTTGCAGATGGCGTGGTCGTGCCGATCGGTTTCGCGATCGTAACGACTGGCGCCATCGCCAAACTTGATCTCGTGTACCAGTCCGGCTTCTTTTAGGAAGCGGAGCGAGTTATAGACGGTGGCATAACTTATCGTCGGCAAGTGCTGACGCGCCGCCTGGAAAATCTCATTCGCCGTCGGGTGATCTTCACGCGCACGAATGACCTGAAGCACCGCGTCGCGCTGGCGTGTTAGTTTTTCTTCAGTCTTTAGATTTCCGGTCTCTCTTGGCACGCTTATATATTTAGACTAAGTCTAATTATTTGTCAAATGGGGCAAAAACGACTGGGTAATGGCCTAATTTCGTGTCTCAGGTGATAGGACTTTGGGGTATTACCCGACACAGAGAACGCAGTGGCTATTTCGAATTAAGTCTACCGGCGGTTAAGCGCGCTCACAACTTTGGATGGCTGGCAGCGTAATCGACTATCGTCTTTACATAACTCTCGAATGGCGGGCAGGCGACGCCGTGAGGTTTGAGTAACGCGGTGGACTGGCTCGTGTCATAAGTCTGCTTTAGAAAGAAATAGGGAACGGCGGAATGCGGCAAGCCGGTAATCTGCGGCGCCAGAGGCAACATTAGTGAGGTGTGAACCAAAGGGGCAGGTACGGTGAGACGCGATTCCCTGCCAGAGATGCGGCGGGAGATGGAATCAAAAAGCTTGCGCGTCGATAACGGTTCGGGATCGGCAAGTTGAACCGTCTTGCCAATGGCGAGCGGGTCCCGTGCGAGAATCGACATGGCATCGACGACGAAATCGACTGGGACTAGATTCAAGGCCACCTCGCTGTTGCCGATATTCAGGGCGGAAAGCACAGATGGCCATTTCAGCAAATAAAAGATCAAGTAATAAATGCCGTCATACTTGGCCGTCTCCCCCGTGCGCGAGTCGCCACAAACCACCGCCGGACGATGAATGGTGATTGGCAATTCTGCCTTTAGTGCCTCGACCTCAATTTCCGCCAGATGCTTTGTTTCTTCGTAATAGTTGCGAAAGCCCGCTTCATGTTGCAGTTCATTCTCCAGAATCCGGCCAGTCCGTTTTCCGGCGACATAGCAGGTAGAAACGTAATGATAGTGATGCAGACGAGGCAGCGAGCGTGCAAACTCATTAACGCTGCGCGTGCCCTCGACGTTTACCCGTAAGGCCAGACCGCGAGCAACCGCGAGGTCATATATTGCTGCCAGATGAAAGACAATGGTTGACTCAGCGCGGGCGGTTTCTAAATCTGCCGGCGACAGTCCGAGATTGGGTTCTGTAATGTCCCCTGACAATATCTTAAAATCAGAACTTGATCTGCCGGCTTGCTGTGCAATGCTTACCAGCTCTTTTTGTGCACGCTCTAGGAATTCCGGCTGCACGAGCAAAAGGAAACGTCCGCCGTCCCGGGCAAGTCGCCGCAACAATCGACTGGCGATGAAACCAGGAAAGCCTGTTAGAAATACTGTGTCTTCCGTTGGCATAAGAAAAGGGAGTTGCTCTGGAAAACTAATCCAGGCCACACTCATCGCTTTCGCTTCGTCCTAATGAGCCGAGTATAATTCAGCGACTTGCCACGATGATAGTTGGAGAGAATCAAATGAGAATTGCAAGACTAGACCCGCGCAGGTTTGTGCTGACTGTCACGATTTTCCTCGTTGCCGTCATGTCGTTAGCAGCGCAGCAAAAGCCTGATTGCACTGTACGCGTAACTCTGCTGCAGGTTAATGATGTCTACCAATTCGCTCCGGTTGATCAGGGCACTCGTGGGGGATTGGCTCGTTTGCTGACACTAAAGAAGGCGATCGAGAAGGAATCACCCAATACACTTTTTCTGCTGTCCGGCGACACGATTTCACCTTCAGTTGAGTCCATTACCTACAAAGGTGCGCAGATGATCGACGCCTGGAACCTGGCCCAACTAGATTACTCGACCTTAGGTAATCATGAGTTCGACTTTGGTCCAGACGTGTTGCGGCAACGAATGCAGGAATCCAAATTCAAGTGGCTCGCTGCCAATGTGATTGACAAAAAAACCGGCAAACCCTTTGGCGATACACAGCCGTATGCGGTTCGCGAGTTTGACGGTGTAAAGGTGGCGATTTTCGGACTGACGCTTGAGGAAACAAAGATTACCTCGCGACCCGGTCCGGATGTCGAGTTTCTCAGTCCCTGCGAGACGGCGAGAAAAATGGTCAAGGAGATTCACGCCAGCGGTATAAAGACCGTAGTCGCCTTGACGCATCTCTCAATGAGTGAAGACAAAGAAGTGGCGCGCTGTTCCGGCGTGGACGTAATCATCGGCGGTCATGAGCACACCTTGCTGGAATCAAGTGCCGGGGGCGCGCCTATTTTTAAGATGACCGCCGACGCGCGTGAGTTAGGACAAATCGATCTGAACATCTCGAAGAACAGCGGCGCTGTCGAGAGCATCGATTGGAAGATAATTCCCGTCACCAGCAAGACGCCGGAAGATCCGCAGTTCGCGGTCCTCAATCGCAAATATGGTTCACTAATAAAAGAACTTTCCCGGGTTGTCGGTCGCAGCAGCGTTGAACTCGACGCCAGAAGCGCAGCGGGACGAAATCAGGAAACAAACGTCGGTGATCTGATTGCCGATGCCTTTCGCGCCTCGACTGCGGCTGACGTTGCTTTGATGAACGGCGGTTCCATTCGCGCCGACGAGATAATCGCGGCCGGTCCGTTAACCAGAAGGGACATCTTGTCGATCCTGCCGTTCAAGAACAAAGTGGTAAAGGTGGAAGTGAGCGGCAAAACCTTGCGCGAAGCGCTGGAGCACGGCGTGGCCCGCAGTGCTGAGGATGCTGAGCCCGGCCGTTTTCCGCAGGTGTCCGGTATCAGGTTCACTTTTGATGCGCGACGTCCGCCGGGTTCGCGGATTGTAGATCTGTCCGTTAACGGTAAGCCGCTGGACGAGAAGAAAATGTACACGCTCGCCGCAAGCGATTACGTAGCCATTGATGGCGGCGACGGCTACGCGATGTTGAAGACGGCGCGTCTGCTTATTCCGCGAGAACGAGCACAGTTTGATTCCGACGTTCTGCAGGCGGCGGTTGTTGCCAAAAAAGTTATTGCCCCAAAAACTGACGGGCGTATCAAGCGTCTGGATCAGAACCAGAAACCGAAGAGCGATTGCCCGTAAATAAGAAATGATCGACGACGATTACGAGGATGATGCTTCGCCGGCCGCGAAGTATGAAGCCAAGCAGCTTTTCCAGGAGGCCTACCAGGCCCAGTTGGCGGAGAACTACGAAGAAGCGATTGAGCTTTACAAGCGCTCGATCGAAACCTATCCGACCGCCGAAGCGCACACATTTCTCGGTTGGGTTTATAGTTTTCAGAATCGCTACGATGAAGCGATTGAAGAGTGCCTCGAAGCAATTCGCGTCGACGAAACGCTCGGCAATCCTTACAACGATATTGGCAGTTACCTTTTAGCCAAGGGCGATAACTACAGCAGCGTGCGCTGGTTCAAACGCGCTCTCTATGCGCCGCGTTATGAATCCTACGCATTTCCGCATTTTAATCTTGGACGCATTTACGAGATGCGAAAGAAGTACATCGAAGCCGCCCGGCACTATGGCAAAGCGCTCGAACAACAGCCGGGCTTCACTGAGGCTGCGGCAGGACTGCACCGCATGCAGGCGCTGTTGAATTAATAATGAGGAGACCTTTTTGACCCACCAGGGAGTCGAAGTTTGGACGCGAGAAATCGTTGAAACTGTCTTGGCGAATCAGCGGATCGAAGACTCGAAAATTGAGCTGAAATCGTCTTGGCCAGAGCCGCGTAAAGCAGCAGATCGGCTGGCGGCACATGCGAATGCCGCTAGGGGCACGCCTATTTTGTGGCTGATTGGAGTTGACGAGAAGAGTCGCAAGCTGACCAACGCTGATCCTGTCGAGCTTACAAACTGGTATGCGTCTGTCGAGGCACACTTCGACGGCTTTGCTCCGCGTCTGCTTATCGATGCCAATGTAAGATTTGGCAGCGACACCGTGGTCGGTCTTTATTTCGAAACTGAGCAAGGCGCTCCTTTTGTCGTCGAGTATACGAGAGGTAGTTATCCGCAGTTTGTAGTGCCATGGCGAGAAGGTACAGCGCTTAGAGCAGCCACCCGCGCCGACCTTTTGCGGATTCTGGTTCCAGTTCGCAGGTTGTCGGGACTGAAGGATGAACTTGAGGTCAATCTTGCGATTGCCCAGGGCACTCCAACGATAGATTCGATGGGCACCCTCTTTAGAGAGGTAGAATTCGATAGAGCCTTACAGGATGGCGCGTTGTCTGCCTTGCCTATCGATGAAAGGCAAGCGGTTACTCGTGCGTACCTACACATGAATCGCGCTAACCAGCTTGTCACAGGTGCGATTAACAGTTCGGCGCTTCCTAACACAGTTGGTCAAGCGCTTGATCGGGCTTGGCGCGCAGTTCGGGGTTGTCAACAACTAATCGAGGCCGCCCGCGCAGGGTTAAGCCCCCTACTAAAGTGACTCCCAAAACTACTCCCTCGCCTCATGAATCACACCAATCTTCATTGCGAACACGGTTCTTCCCGTTTTGCGAATAGCTTGAATGGATCGCCTGAGACAGCGACGGTGAACCTTGACGCGCCCACCTTTCGCAGTTAATTTGAATCTATGAAAGAGATAGTTCTAAAAATTGATGATGACGCATATCGGCGTGCCGAAGACATTGCCAAAGCCCGAAAAATTTCGGTGAGTGCCCTGGTTGAAGAATTGGTAGAGTCCGCGACCGACAGCGCTCAGCCCAACTCTCACGACATCAACAACCTCTTCTCTGCTCTGGACAAAGGACGCAACACCGAGCCTATCCGTCCCCTCTCGCGTGAAGAACTTCATGACCGCCCAGTACTTCATCGACACTAACGTCCTGCTCTATGCTGGATCGGGAGCTAATGAGGACCAGGCGAAGAGGGCTATCGCTCGACAAGTGCTGGCGCAGGCTGATATTGGTTTTTCGGCGCAGGTAATGCAGGAGTTTTACTATGCAGCGGTGCGTAAAGAGCGACTCAAGATCACGCACGATGAGGCTGTGCTGATCCTGGAAGCGCTAAGTCCCTTTCCCGTTTTGCCGGTCACTCGGGATCTGGTTCTGGAGGCCGTCGCTCTAGCAGTTCGATATCGTCTTTCCTACTGGGATGCCGCCATCATTATCGCGGCACGACGGCTGGGCTGCGATACTCTCTACAGCGAAGATCTCAATCACGGTCAATATTATGACGGCGTGAAGGTTGTGAATCCATTCCTTGGCGTTGCTTCCGCTTAAGCTACTCTCTCACCTTAATTCTAGTCTTCACGCGGTGCTCATCGACCGCCACGTAAACAACTTCAGCTTCAGTTACCCTGACCTGCTCCGCTTTTAATCCAATTCTTTCGGTTTCCACAATCACACGAATCGTTATCGAAGTGTTTCCTACGTTTACTGTCTCTGCATAAAAGCTAACGAGGTCGCCGACGAAGACCGGCTTGTGGAAGATAACCTCGCGCATCGCTACAGTAACGAACCGATCCATCCCGGTGTGCCGGTGGGCTTCGATAGCGCCAGCCATATCAATGTAACTGAGAATCACACCGCCAAAGATTGTGCCCGCCGAATTGGTATCACGAGGCAGAAGTGTAATTCGAATTGCCGGGTCGCGGTAAGAGGTCATTGGTTATGTCCTTAATGAAGGTGAATGGTAAAGCCTTTGGACAAAAAAGTTTAATTAGTCCGCAAAGCGGACGAATGATAGTAGCCCAGCAGTTCACTGCTGGGGATAAGAGCTGAAGAATTGGGAGTCCGTGAAGCGGACGGCTGAATGATAACTACCAGATCCCACTCTTTTCAGCCGTCCGCTTTACGGACTTTCATCTCGCGGCTACTGCCAAGCCCAGCGATGAATCGCTGGGCTACTATCAGTCGTCCGCTAAAGCGGACTTAGAGACGCCTTTCTTGTGCAAAGCCGATGTAGATAGTAAGACTCAACGACAACCCTTGGATCATGGCAGATAGACTAACACCAGGAACAAAAGCGAGAGAGGCGTGTCTAAGTTTGAGCTGGCTGCGTTCCGTCCGCAAAAACGAAAGGTCGGATAGCCATGCTCACGTTCGCGCTCTATTTTCCTGGATCGCTGGCAATTCTCCTCCAGGATTCAATCGGTCTCGAGTTCGGCGACCAGGGACGTAAGTTACTTGTAGGCTTCGCCGTAGCAGTTGTCGTTGTAATTGCCTTCACTGTCATCAAATTTCGGCGGCGCGACACGAACCCGCCAAGGGCTTTCATTTCTGTCACTTCCTGCACGGAGGAAGACGGCGCAGCAAAGCCGCCGGCCGACTAGCCTCCTGTGATTTAGGGCTTTTTAGTCGGCTGAAGTTGTTCGATCATCGGATCAAATTCGGCATGAAGGCCGGGATTGAGTTTAAAGCCTCGATCAAAATCCTCCGTGCCGCCTCAGCTTCCCCTCGCTTCAATATCACCAGTCCGCGCAAAATGGACTTGGGGACGTAAAGATAGTAAGTCCGTTTTTTGCCTTCAGAGACAATCGTTTCTTTCGTAATTTTTTGCGCCATGACGCCAGCTGATGCGCAACTGAACAATAAAACGAGAGGTACGAATCTGCGTAGGATCGCTCGCATGTGCTTAAATCTCCAGCTGTTGCCGTGCCCAGTTTGTTATGACCTGCTTCAGCTCATCAAGCTGTCCTTCAAAGAAATGTCCAGCTCCCTCGATGACATGCAACTCAACACGCGCGTTGTGACGCTGTATTGAACTCACTAACTGCTGCACCCGTGGGACGCTGCCGAATTCATCGTGCTCTCCATGAACCAGGAGAAGTGGCTTGTTACACGACTCGAGGAAGCCAAAGTCGTATTTGTCCACCGGCGTCCCGATGCTAATCATTTGCTGGACGCGATCATTTGTGATTCCAACTTCGAGGCCTACTCGCGCGCCAAATGAGAAGCCGCAAAGTGTGATGGGTTCTCGCGGATAAGTTGTTACCAGGTATTCGATGCCGGCGCGCACATCTTCGAGTTCACCACGTCCTTCATCATGGATTCCTGTGCTTTGCCCTACGCCGCGAAAATTTATTCGCAGCACAAGCAAACCCGCTTCGTTGAGTGCGCTCGCCGCGCGAAACACGACCTTGTTGTGCATGGTGCCGCCCCCGAGTGGGTGCGGATGAAGCACAAGCGCAACTCCCGAGCGTGAGCCGTTGCGCGGTTCCTTGAGGATCGCCTCAAGCTGGCCGTGCACTACTGGAATGAAGAGATTGCCGGCTGGGTACATTATGCAAAACGTAACACAAATTCGAACGCGCTGGCTGCTGCGCGGTCAAATGATTTGCTGGGTCCGGTCAAGTGATTTGCTGGGACCGCGGGCGTCCCGCCCGCCCTCGTTGAATGCCAAAGAGTCTGAACTTGAATGAGACTTATGATCTTGACCGCAGGGTTACCGATGCGGGCGGGACGCCCGCGGTCCCAGCAAGTCACTTGACCGGACCCAGCAAGTCACTTGACCGGTCCCAGCAAATAACTTGACCGGGTAAATATAGCTCCTAGACACAGATTCCCCTTTCAGCTACATTAAGTTCCCCCAAAAATTATTAACAGCGGAAGGTCATGCGGAAGGTCATGATGATCGAGTCAAACTTTATCCCGGCTGCCGCTCTTGACGTATTGTCCCTGCAACTCTCAAGTCAGTTTTTACCTTCTCAGGTGCCGGAATCCCCGGGGCCGTCGCCGGACGCGCAGGCGTCACGGACGGAATCCGAAGCCCATCGCTGGGCACTGGTCGTTGATGATGTTGCTGACGTAACCGAAATGCTTTCGGTGTTGATGACGCACGCCGGGTATGAAGTTTCCACCGCCTCCAGCGCGCCGGAGGCGATTGCTCTGGCGCGCGAGCACCAGTTCGATGTGGTCATTTCCGATATCGGCATGCCTGAAATGAATGGCTACGAACTCGCCAAAGCGATCCGGCTGTTGCCTGGTTATGAAACGGTGCCGCTGGTGGCTGTGACTGGCTATTCAATGTTTGATGATCGGAATCGCTCGTTGACCGCCGGATTCAGTGAACATGTTACCAAGCCGATTGATCCGCGCGCCTTTCTCGAACTTATCGAACAACTGTGAGATTAACCGCACTGGTCACAAAACAGTTGGGCGGTAAATGAAATCCTCCCGCTATCTTTCCGGACTCTTTCAATCCGAATCTGCATTGCGCGCAGTGCAACTAGGCGCGGCTGCGATCGCTATTGGCTTAATATTCTGGCGACTTCAATTTTCAACTTCAGCCATTTGCTGCGGAGATTTCGACGGCTACTACCACATCAAGTGGAGCCGCATGCTCTGGGAATCGCTGCGCAACCATAACTTTCCGCCAACCTTTAGCTGGCTTCCGCTTACTACCCTCGATCCAAAACACTACGTAGACCACCACCTGCTGTTTCACTTCTTTCAAATGCCCTTCACCTGGTTTGGTGATCTCAGGCTGGGCGCCAAAATCTCTGCGACTATCTTTGCGAGCCTGGCTGTCTTCTCGTGTTATTGGCTGCTGGTGCGACACCGAATTCGTTACTCGCTGGTCTGGCTGCTGGCGTTGCTTGCCTGTTCGTCCCCCTTTCTTTACCGGCTCAACATGGCTAAGGCCCCGCCCTTCGCGATCATCTATCTCATCATCGGAATTCATCTGCTCTTCACCAGGAAATATTGGCCACTGCTTCCGCTGAGCTTCATCTTTGCGGAAACCTACGACATGTTTGTGTTGCTGGTTCTCGCGGTCTTCATTTGGACGGCAGTTATTGGTTGGACGGACCGGCGCTTTGAGTGGCGACCAATCGTCTGGGTTCTCGCCGGCACAACGGCCGCGTTAGTTATTAATCCTTACTTCCCCACCAATCTTCACCTTTTGTATGAACACTTGAAGGTCAAGGTAAAAGTTTCGGATTTTTCCACCAAAGTCGGCCAGGAATGGTACCCCTACAACTCCTGGGAATTCTTTGGTAACTCCGTCGTTGCCTGCACCGCGATGGTCGTTGGTTACCTTGCCTTCGATCCGTCAGACCGAAAGCGAACTCACCACTCGCTGTTTCTGCTGGTGTTCGCGACAGTGCTAATGCTCATGATGGCGCGCTGGAGGAGAATCGCGGAATACTGGCCACCCTTTGCGGTAATCTTTTGTGCTTTCGCCCTCCAGCCGTGGTTAGAGGGCGCGCGTTCGACGTTGACTCAACTGTCAACCGATATGCTTGATGAACTGCAACCGTTTCTTGACCGGCATGAGCCGGCGGCGGTTCTCAAGGAGACCGAACGCAGGGACTTGTGGAAACTAACCATAGCCGCAACTGTCTCCCTTGTTCTTGGCTTCATCTTTTTTCTAAATATTGCCGACATCAAGGAACTGCGGATCAAGGGCGTCATCGCAGAGATCGCAGACAGTCAGCCGCACGAGTTTTACCGCGCCGGGGCAGAATGGATGCGCGCCAATATTGAACCGGGCCAAATAGTCTTCAATACAGACTGGGACGACTTTCCTCGTTTGTTTTATTACGATCCTGCTCATGTCTACGTTTCGGGACTGGATCCAACCTACCTTTACGACAAGAATCCGGCGCTCTCAGAACTGTACGATCGAATCACGCTCGGAAAGGAAAAGGACCCCGGCCCCCTCATTCGCGATCGTTTCGGCGCGCGTTACGTATTCACTGATAACTCGCATGACGATTTTTTCGACTATGCCAATGAGAGCGGCTGGTTTGAAATCGTTTACGAAGATCGCGATTGCACGATACTCCACATTCGCGATCAGAAAGTTGAACCAGAAGCTGATGACTCGGAGACCGGCGATACTTCTGGCGATGAATCGAGTCCCGAGTCTGCTGCTCCTACTCCCAATCGCTGATTGCCAAAACAACCAGCGCAACCGATCTGCCCAACTGCAGGGCGCAGTTCGAAAATTGGACTACTTTCATTAACACCGCGGCTTCAGCCCGGTGAACAAGTCGGCGAAGGGAAAATGAAACCGTTTAAACGGTTTCACGTTTCGAAAGGGTTTCCGGGTCCACCGGGCTAAAGCCGCGGTGTTAATGAAAGAGAAAAGCCAGTGGGCACCAACGCCGACATTCCTAACTTTCACGTTTTGAATTAATATCTGACACACGATGCCACATAAGATTATTTCTCCGACGCTGGTCACTATGGCGCTGCTTCTGATCGCGATCTCGCCCACTTCATGTACCAACGAAAAGACAAACCCCGGTTCGCCAGGATCCCCAGGCGCGCAATCATCAGCTGCCGCTTCACCGAAGAGTGGATTTGAGGCAGACCTGGATTATGTTCGTAAGGGCCAGTACACCTACGTCTGGGTTTTCTCGCGGAAAGACGGCAAGCAGCTGGATAAAGAGGACGGTGCTTTCTTAAGGACAAACGCGCCCCAGGTTGTTGATTGGGTTACCAGCGACGAAGGCAAGAAGGTAATCGCGGGCACCAACTTTGACCTCGCACAAGGAAATTTAGAGCTGCTGAAGAAACGCTTCAACGTTGAAGATTACACGGGCAGGTGAGAACAGAAGGCAGAAGGCAGTAAGCAGAGGGCAGTAAGCAGAAAAATGGTTCTGCCTTCTGCTTCTGCCTACTGCCTTCTGCCTTCTGCCTTCTGCCTTCTAGGGCTTCTTGGCAAAGTCTCCAGCCTTAATGATCGTTATCTTTGCAGGATCAATGTGCCGGCGCATGGCCGCAATGATCTGTTCAGGCGTCAGGGCCTGCAGTTTGCCGTCGAGGTCAGCATCAAACTGGAGCGTGCGTCCGATGAAGAGGTAATTGTTCAAACGGCTGGCCAACTCGTTGTCCTGGGCACGGCTGACCTGGCGCGATTGCAGGTATCCTGACTTAGCAGCCTCTACCTCCTCCACCGTAAAACCATCCTTCAACATGCGCGCGATCTCTTCCTTGAATGCAGCTTCGAGCTTTTCAACGTTCTGCGGTGCGTAGATCGCGTTAGCAATGAAACGCCCGTATTCATCAAATGCGCTGATGGTGATTCCCGAACCGACACCATAGCTCAGTCCCTCTTTCTGCCGTATGCGGGCAGCGAGCCGCGAATTCAGGAAACCGCCGCCAAGCATGTAATTGCCAAGCAACAGCGCCGGATAGTCCGGATTGTCGTCGCGTATCTTGAGGTTGAGTCCGGCAACAAAGAATGCATTAGCTTTGTCCGGCGTCGGAAACGATTGATTAACGGCGGCAACGTCTTTGTAAACGCTTGGTACGCGCGCAAAGGGCTTGGGACTTTTCCAGTTGCCAAAAAGATCTCCCGCGAGCTTACTGATCTCGGCGTTGTCGAAATCACCAATGACCGTAAGGGTCCCGTTCGAGGCGCCGTAGAAGTCCTGATAAAACTGCTTCGCCTGATCCAGCGTTACCGCATTAACATCGGCCACGTCCTCATCCGAAGTAGTGATGTAACGCACGTCGCCCTTGGGGAAGGGGCTGAGTGTGCGGCCAAACGCCGTAAAAGCGATCTGTGTCGGCTCGCTCTTGCTTTGTTCAATGTTGGCAAGTTGTTCCTGCTTGAGCAGTTCAAACTCACTGGCCGGGAAGGAAGGTTCGCGCAGAATTTCTGCCGCCAGTCGCATCACAGCCGGCAAGTTCTCGCGTGTGGTTTCTATAGTCACCACGGCCTGTGTTGCTCCACCGGATACTGATGCGCGCGCCTTCAGGCGATCAAGTTCGTCCTGAATCTGCTGGCGAGTGTGTTTAGCGGTGCCACGCATTAACATCGCTCCCGCGAGTCGTGCGGCAGTGACGCGGTTCATCAAGCTCTTCTCGTCGCCATAGCGCAGGGTCATCTGCGCGACCACCTTGCCGCCGCGAGTTTTTTTCTCAAGCAACGCCAGCTTAAGACCGCCGCCTGTGCTGCGTACGGTGCGTGCTTCGATATTGGCTGGTGAAGGATCAAACGCTTCGCCTGCCGCCACCGTCGCATCGCCCTTGTAATCTTTAAGCGCCGCCGTCAGATCCGGGGTCGCCGGGATCTCGGCCCGCTCAGGTTTGGCTGTGGGGATAAACATTCCCAGGGTACGATTCGACGGCTTGAAATAACGCGCCGCCGCCGCAGTTACCTCTTCAGCGGTAACCTTTCGCAGCCGATCGCGATGCAGGAAATACAAACGCCAATCCCCGGCGCCGATAAACTCGCTTAAGGTGACACCGATCTGATCCGAATTGTTCAGGGCCAGCTCGATGTTCTTCAGTATCTGCGAACGCGCCCGCTCAACTTCGTCTTTGGTGGGCGGCGTGGCGGTAATGCCTTCGATAGTTGTCAGCAATGCGTCGCGAGCTGCTTCGAGCGAATCACCCCGGCGAACTTCAGCCCCAAAGATCGCGAGCGTTGGGTCGTGCCATTGAAAATCAAATCCAAAAACCGAACTCGCCTTCTTCGATTCGACCAGGGCTTTGTGCAAGCGACCGGAAGGCGTATCGCCGAGTATCTGCGCAATGATGTCGATGGCGGCGAAGTCCGGATGCGAGCCGGCCGGAACGTGGTAAAGGGCCTGCACCAGCTGAGTGTCGCCGGTGCGTCGCAAAGTCACCGCGCGCTCGCCATCCTGAGTCGGTTCGACGGTATAGATCTTTTGCAAGGTCCGTGTCGGGCGCGGAATTGGGGAAAAGTATTTGTTTACGAGACCGAGTGTTTTCTGTTCGTCAAACTTGCCGGCGACTAACAACACGACGTTATCCGGCTGGTAGTAGTTGTGATAGAACGCCTGCAGCCTTTCGATCGGTACGTTTTCAATATCGCTGCGCGCGCCGATGGTGGTCTTGCCATAGTTATGCCAGATGTAAGACGCAGCCATCGAGCGTTCAAGCAAAACGTTGAACGGACTGTTCTCGCCAAGTTCAAACTCGTTGCGGACGACCGTCATTTCACTGTCCAGGTCTTTCTTCGCGATGAAGGAATTGACCATGCGATCGGATTCCAGATCGAGGGCCCAGTTGAGGTTTTCGTCGGTGGCGGCGAAGGTCTCAAAGTAGTTAGTGCGATCGGACCAGGTCGACCCGTTGGGACGGCAGCCGTGGGAGGTCAACTCCTGCGGAATGTTTGTATGCTTCGGGCTCCCTCTGAAAACCATATGCTCAAGCAAATGTGCCATGCCAGTCTCGCCATAGTTCTCAGTGGCCGAGCCGACGAGATAAGTCATGTTCACAGTTATGGTTTGCTTGCTCTGATCGGGAAACATGAGAACGCGCAAGCCGTTGGCTAGTCGGTACTCGTTTATGCCCTCCACAGAAGTCACCCGCTCGATGCCTTTTGGCAGGGTCGCGGCAGTGGTTTGGGCGATGGCGCTGAAGGACGAAGCTAACAGGCTGACGAGCAGCGCGAGGGCGAGCGTCGCACGCGAAGGATGTAGACGTGAGTTCATAAATTTCTCCAAAAACTTTTTCTAGACTGATCTGCTCTCATCCGCAGATTACGCAGATTACGCAGATTGGCGCCAAACCGGATACGAACGGATGAAGCTCTTTTCTTAGCTCAGTCTTGAATCTATGTAATCTGTGTAATCGGCGGCTGTCTGGGGTTCGATGACGCTAATCTTAAGGCACAAGCACAAGCTTGCCAAACTGCGCTCGATCTTCCATTAATTCGTGTGTGCGCCGTGCTTCTCTGAGCGGCAACATCTGATCGATCACAGCGCGAATCTTTCCGCTCTCAATGAACTTCATGGCCTCGAGCAGTTCCGACTTGGATCCCATGAACGATCCGAAAATCGTTAAGTGACGGTAGAACACCTGGCGAAGATCAGTCTGCGCGGCAAACCCGCTGGTGGCGCCACACGTAACCAACCGGCCATTCGTCTTCAGCGAAGCGACCGAACCGGGCCAGGTGGCAGCTCCCGTGTGTTCAAAGACAACGTCGACTCCCCTTTTATTAGTTAGTCGCTTAATTTCCTTGGGCCAATCTTCGCGGCTGTAGTTCACTACTTCATCCGCGCCCAGATCTCTGGCCTTCGCAAGTTTTTCATCTGAACTCGCCGTCGCGATTACGCGCGCGCCGAGAAGCTTGGCAACCTGGATTCCGACGGAGCCAACGCCACTCCCAGCTGCGTGCACGAGCACGTCTTCACCGGGCTTAACCGCGGCGCGCGTTACCAGCATGTGCCAGGCCGTCACGGTTACCAACGGCAGCGCGGCTGCCTGTTCCCAACTTAGATTTTTGGGTTTGGGAATAACGTTCACGGCCGGAGCAGCGACGAGTTGGGCATAACCGCCATCGCGGCCATAGCCGAGGATATCGTACCCGCGGCAAAGATTATCCCGGCCGGCCAGGCATTCGGCACAATGGCCACAGGAGACTCCCGGCTGCAGCATCACTTCATCGCCACTGCGCACCCACGATACTAAAGCGCCAACCTCGCGCACCACACCAGCGATGTCGTTGCCAAGTATGTGCGGGAGCGGGATATTAATTCCCGGCAGTCCACCGCGCGCCCAAATGTCGAGGTGGTTGAGGGCGCAGGCTTTGACTTCCACTAAAACTTCGTTCGCCTTGATAGTTGGATCAGGTGCGTCGGTGTATTCCAATACCTCTGGCCCACCGTGATGGTTGAAGATGACTGCTTTCATGAGTTTTCCCGCGATTGCGCAGAGCTATAACGGCGACCGCGGATATTAAGTTCTGTTATTTGTGCGTGAATTACAGGCTATCCAATACAGGCTATCCAATACCTGCGCAAAAGAAAAGCACCGCCGGTATTGGTTGGTATGGTCAAGGGGTTTGCTGGGACCAGACAAGTGATTTGCTGGGACCGGACAAGTGATTTGCTGGGACCGGACAAGTGAGTTGCTGGGACCGGACAAGTGAGTTGCTGGGACCGCGGGCGTCCCGCCCGCCCTCGTTGAATGCCAGAGTGTCGGACTTGAATGAGACTTGTGATCTTGACCGTAGGGCTACGCATGCGGGCGGGACGCCCGCGGTCCCAGCAACTCACTTGACTGAACCTGGCAACCCCTTGACCGGATGTTGTCGGCCTAAGGCTCTAGTGATTTCTATTCTTGAGGCGGACCAAGTTTTACGGCCCACTCGCTGTTCGGATAGTTCTCGCGCAATATTCTTTCAAGCTCTTCGCGGGTGTGGCGATCGTACTCCCAACTGTTACAGCCGTATTTATACTGGCCGTTAGCTCTCGCCGCAATAAACAATGCCTCTGGTATGCGCTCGTCTCGAGGCGAAGTCGTGGCCCATTCGATGACTTGTTTGCCCAGGTAGCTCTTGCCGTCACCGATCGAGATCAGCGCCGCACGTTCGCGAGCCGCTGCCCTCAACTGTTCTGCCGTAAGGAACCCGGGCTTAGCGATAGACTTCGGAACCTCATTGCCCTCGTCGTTGTACTCGGTGTCAGAAGGCGGACACCACCAGGAACTCTCAAAGTAATAATCCAGCTCCTCAGACGTCTCCGAGACCGGCAGACCTCCCAACACAAACGGCGATAGGGTGGGCTGCTTGAGCAGGATGTAGAGCGCTGTCTCTCTACGTTCTCTTTCGGTTCGCGCGTTTAGGTAAGTCTGAAAAATTGATGCCATCTCCGGCACCGACTTAACCACGTCCGGCGCCGCTTGCTGTGCAACTGCGTCGTTTTTGAGCAGGATTGCGCGCGTCCACACAGCCAGCATCATGCGCCAGCGCAGATAATCGGGCAGCGCCGGGTCGCCGGCCGCTCCCTGCAAAGCCGTTAGCGGGAAATGCCAATTGAAGACCTCGACAGTATTTTCGTCAAAGATGAGGCGGTCATTCCAGGGAAGCAATTCGCGGAAACGTTCGTCCACTCCCTCTTCGTACTCCTCTTTACTTTCAGCATAATAGTCGCTCCAGGAGCTCTTTTCGATTCCGAGCAAGTCGGTAAGGCTTGCGAACCTGCCTTCTTCATAAAATGTGACTGGACGCCTTGGTGCAAATCTCAGGAACTCACTCAGGCTAACGGCCAATCCCATTCGTAGCTCAAGAAACTGGTTTTGAGCTGAAACCGGAAGAATACCGCGACAGCCTAAGTGGTTGAGAGTGGCAGCCACAGTGAAGTGTCGCGGATGTTGCCCCAAGCTTCCGCTTGCTAACCCGACGAGTGGCGGTTCTGAAACGTTAGTTGTTAACAACTCCTGGCGCATAGACAAAGTCGCGCTGCTTTTGCGATGCATGACAGTCGAGGCAGCTGCCCTCTTTCTGCCGCTCGAGGATCTTGTTAGTCGCTCCGTCAAGCATCAGAAATTCCCAGTCGTTTGCCTTGGGATTGAAACCGCGGACGCGTTTTATCATCACGGTAAGGAGCTGCGGTCGCGCATCGTCAGCTTTGGCCAGCTTTTCACGGACGATGATAGCGCCCGGCGGGAACTGAAAGGACAGCCCTGCATTAACGAATTCACGCGCGAGACTATTGACGTAAACTACGCCGAAAGACTTGCCGCTATCCTCATGTGTGGCGGCTTTTCTATCGCGAGTAGAACTCGATTCCGAGAAGACTCCTGGTTTGGGCAGCAGGATTCTTGTCGTCCCCATCGTGGTCCCCATCGTGGTTGTGATTGGCACGTCGCCGACGGCCTCAAATCCTGCGAATCAACCACCGCCTGCGGCAAATGCATTCTCAACGACTATCGGCTTCTCGGGTAAAGGGGTCCATTCACGATAACCCGCGATTTCCGGGAGTGTTTTATCCTTTAGGCCGTCTCCAAAAACAGCACCGGCGACAGAACAGAGCGCCGTCACTGCAAAGACTATTAGTCGGGTAGAAGTCATAGACACCTCTGCATCTTCTTAGTTTGGAATTGGACGTGTGGCCCAGTGAGGTTCTGATGCAGTAGTGCGCTAGGAAGCTGCCTCGACAACCGGATCTTCGGCCTGTTGTCGGGCGTGATAAGAGGAGCGGGTCAGCGGACTGGATTCGACGTGCTTGAATCCCAGCTCCATTCCCAGGTCTCGCCAGCGATTAAACTCTTCCGGCGTGACATATCGTTCCACCGGTAGCCGGCGCGCGTGAGGTTGAAGATACTGGCCAATGGTCATGATGTCGCAGGAGACTGAGCGCAAGTCGGTCATGAGGGCGACGACCTCGTCAAATGTTTCTCCTAGTCCAACCATAATGCCGCTCTTGGTCTTCATGCCGCGGGCTTCGAGATCGCGCCGCTCCGCCGCGCGTCGCAGCAGCGTCAGCGACTGCTCGTAACCGGCGTCGGGCCGCACGCGCCGATAAAGCCGGGCGACCGTTTCGGTATTGTGATTCAGGACGTCAGGCTGCGAATCCAGGACCGTGTTCAGCGCAGCTTCATCACCATTGAAGTCAGGGATTAAAACTTCAATACGGCATTCCGGATTGAGAGCGCGCACCTGTCGAACAGTTTCAGCCCAGTGCGCGGCGCCGCCATCAGGTAAGTCGTCGCGGTTAACTGAGGTGATTACCGTGTGGGCCAGGTTGAGCTGTCGCACTGCTTCAGCGACGTGTCGCGGTTCTTCCGTGTCGAGTGAGCCGGGTTCTCCCTTGCCGACCGCGCAAAAGCCGCAATGCCGCGTGCAAATATCGCCGCCGAGCATGAAGGTGGCCGTGCGGTCAGACCAGCATTCGAAAATATTCGGGCAGCGTGCTTCCTGGCAAACCGTGTGCAGGTTCAACCCCTCGATCAGCTTCAGGACATTATTTTGGTTCGCGGGATCGCCCAGACGAATCTTGAGCCATTCAGGTTTCGGCTGACGTGGTCTCGGATTATTACTGATTACCGTAAGTTCTCGCGACAAGGCTTTCCCCTCTGATTGAATGCGAGTTAACGACTGCCGAACATTCTAACATCGCGATATTGGATAAGACACCGGCGGCCAAAGGCGGGGTGAACGGCCAAGCGATTTGCTGGGGTCAAGCGATTTGCTGGGGTCAAGCGATTTGCTGGGGTCAAGCGATTTGCTGGGGTCAAGCGATTTGCTGGGACCGCGGGCGTCCCGCCCGCATCGGGTAACCCTGCGGTCAAGATCACAAGTCTCATTCAAGTTCAGACTCTTTGGCATTCAACGAGGGCGGGCGGGACGCCCGCGGTCCCAGCAAGTCACTTGACCGGTCCCAGCAAGTCACTTGACCGTCCCAGCAAGTCACTTGACCGGTCTCAGCAAATCGCTTACCGGTTCGAACAATCAAGTGAGCTGCAGATTTCAAACTGCGGTATACTGCGCGGCAATTTACGACCCGGCAGACAATAAGACTTGACCCAAACTCGGAGGCATCCCATGAAACACCTTTTCAGTCTCGGCGTTCTCTGTTTGCTGCTGGCTCTGGCGATACCCGCTTACGGAGACATCGCGAAGCCAAAGGAAAAACCGTCCCCCTCGCCGGAGCTACCCAAATTTGTGCTGCACACCCGGCTGGTAGTTGTTCCCGATACCAAAGCCTGGGAAGCAAAATTGCAGATCTCGCAAAGCAGCCTGCAGGAACTACGTGCCGCCCTCAACAACGGCAATGAAACGACGGCGCAAAGCATCACGCGCAGTTCGACCCGAACAATCATGGCCGGTGTGTTCATGTTCCTGTCGCTGTCGTTTGCGGGTGTGTGGCTCGCGCGCTCGGTGCAGGCACGAGGGCAAAAAGCTGTCGCGGCACTGCTATTCGGCATGGCCGTGATTGGTGCAACAGCGATGCTTGCTCAAGCTAATGCCGGCCCACCGGGCTCTTACTACTGGAAAAAATTACCGCAGAATCTGACCAAGGGTGCGCCGACGTCAGGTGGTCTGGACATCGAGATTGTTGCGGATGGAGAGATCGGGTCCTCCGGCATGCAGCTGGTTCTACCAATCAAGCCTAACTGAGAGTACAGGAGGTCAGGTGGAACGAACCGCAAATATCGATTTGGCGGCGTGGCGCGCGGACAACGCGTCTCTCGTCGGCAATCGTCAGCTCAGCCTAAGAGTATTCGCAGGCACATTGATCCTTTGTGCCTCGTTCTCGGCGCTGTTTGCGAGTTGGTTGCCGTTACAGTTTTCCATCGTCACCGTTTTTCTTTTTGCGGGGCCACACAACTGGTTTGAGTTGCGCTATTTCCTGACGCGCTTGCCGGTGCGCTTCGGGAAGTCGCAAAATTTTTTCCTCACTGCGTTTTTCGGCATCGCGTTTCTGACCCTGAGTTATATCGCGCTGCCGGTGCTCTATAGCTTCAACGTGTTCCCCGATCACATGTGGCCCACGCTGCTGGCTTCGTGGAACTCTCTGTTGTTGCTCTGGATTGGCGTGCTCGTTTGGTTGCGCGGCAAAACCAAAGTTAGACGCGATTGGTCGTGGGCGTTGCCCGTCGCCTTCGGTTTGTGTGCGCTTAATTGGCTGGCGCCGGAGTTCTTTAGTCTCGGGATTGTCTACTTACATCCGCTGGTGGCTTTATGGTTTTTTGATCGACACCTGGCCCGCACTCGTCCGCAGTGGCTTCCGACTTATCGCCGTTGTTTGTGTCTGTTGCCACTGCTGCTGGTAGGAATATTTTGGCAACTCTCACGGGCGGCGGCTCTCCCGGACGACAACGGACTCTTCTGGCGGATCACGCAACACGCCGGCGCGCAATTACTGCCAAACATCTCCAGCCATGCGCTGGTCACCACTCACGTGTTTCTCGAGATGTTGCATTATGGCGTGTGGCTGATCGCTTTGCCTTTGATTGCGCCGCTGGCTAAGCCTCGTGAGTCGCAAACAGGGTCAAGGCCCAGGCGTGAACCGATCTGGCGCGTAAGGACAGTGCCCGTCGCGCGTCATCCCCTTGGCTTTCCCAAACTGGTTGCGGGCGCGCTGGGCCTGGGAGTCTTTTTTGTCCTAGTGCTCTGGTTTGGCTTTTCAGTCGACTACGCAACCACTCGCGACGTTTACTTCACGGTGGCCATCGCCCACGTGCTGGCGGAAGCGCCGTTCTTGTTGAGAACGCTGTAACCGGGAAGCAGGGGCAGGAGGCGTCGGCAGGATCAATATCAACAACCCTTCGCGATTCTCGCTTCCTGCCTACTGCTCCTGCCTACTTGTCTTTATGTCCCCAATCGAACTCTGGCGCTTCCTGCCCCTCGGTTATCTGCTAACCATTCTAATCGAGACGCCGATCTTGTGTGTGGGCTTGTCTCGCCGCCACCCACTCGGACGGAAACTGCTCGCCGGCATTTGGTTGACCGCGTGCACTTATCCGATCGTGACGCTCGTCCTGCCACTCCTCTTCGCGCCGGAACGGCGAGGTTTATATCTGCTGGTAGCGGAAACTTTCGCGCCGGTCGCGGAGTGCGCCCTGTTCTGGTTGGCGTTTGGTACGAATGAAGAGTTGGGAAAGGTCTCGATGTGGCGCGACTTCACAGCCATCATTATCGCGAACCTTGCTTCCTTCGGAATTGGTGAAGTGATTAACGCCTGGGGTTGGTTTGGCCTGCTGGGATGACCATGGCAGCGGCGGCTAGGAAGACGCAGCGGCTTCCTTCGCCTTGCGACGCTTGAACCAGATCAACAACGCCACCAGTCCGGCTACAAAGCCGACCGCCAGGACAAAAACAATTCCGAGTAACAGGATCAGCGCGCCCCAGGGAACCGGACTCACCGGATCAGCGCGCGCGTCAAGCAACAGAAATAAAAAACTCACGCGACCTCCTGCTTCACAACCTGGTCTTGCAGAAACTGCGAAAGCAGATCGGCGTCGATATTTCCTCCGGAAACGATCACACCCACGCGCTTCGTATCTCGCGGCAGTTTGCCGCTGAAAACGGCGGCAGCGGCAGCGGCGCCCGATGGTTCCACCAGCAACTTCATTCTGAAGAGAAAGAATTTGATCGTTTCTATAATCTCCTGATCGGACACCGTCAAGACGTCTTCAGCATTCTTTTGCAATATCGGAAACGTCAACGTCCCCGGCGACTGAACACGCAAACCGTCAGCAATCGTTGGCGGTGGCGGAATGGTAACGCGCTCGCCCTTAAGAAACGATTGACGTGTGTCGTCGGCCGTATCAGGTTCCACCGCAAAGCAACGAATTCGCGGACTCTTCGCTTTAGCTGCCGTACTCACGCCGGCGAATAATCCACCGCCGCTGCACGGCGCCAGCAGGCAATCGAGATCGGGAACTTCTTCAAGCAGCTCCAGGCCACAAGTGCTTTGCCCGGCAAGAATCAAATAGTCGTCGTAAGGGGGCACCATCACGCGTCCATCGCGTTCGGCAATTTGAATCGCCACTTCTTCACGGTCCTGCTTGAGACGATCGTAAAAAATAATTTCGGCGCCATAAGACTGCGTCGCGGCGACTTTGGCTTTAGGCGCGTCTTCAGGCATGGCGATGACGGCGCCAATACCCGCCTCGCGCGAAGCCAGGGCTACCGCCTGCGCGTGGTTGCCGGACGAGAACGCGGCCACCCCACGTCTTCTCTCTTCCTCAGTCAGCGAGCGAATTTTGTTGGTCGCCCCGCGAATCTTGAAGGCGCCGGCGCGCTGCAGGTTTTCACACTTGAAGAAAACTTCCTTGCCGGTTGCCTCATTAAACGAACGTGAGGTGATAACTGGCGTGCGATGAACGCTGCCGCGTATGCGGGCGGCGGCTTCATTGATCATTTCAATTGTTAGCATTGTGAAGTTTAACCGCGAGACAGCTAGGAATGCCAAAATATTCGGGGCCGTTGTTTGAGATTCTCTGTGGCTTTCCGGTGAATTTTTGGAGTGCGCCGACTTGTCGGCGCTTTGGTCGCTGGCGACCTGTCGCCAGCAGCGTCGCGACAGGTCGCCAGCGACCGACGAAAGCGGTGACAGGTCACCGCACTCCAAAAGTTATCGTTCCTCATCTAACGGCAGGCTCGGCGTCCTGGTAGTCGAATTCCAATTCCATCTCAAACACTTCTGCAAAACGCGCGGCGAGTCGGTCTTCAACCCGACGCATGTCAACTTCGTGGCCGAGCAGATCATCCATTGATGTTACTTGTTCACCGTCGCAGGCAATGATCAGGTTAAAGTAACTAAGATCCGTATTCACGTTGAGCGCGAATCCGTGTGTGGTCACCCAACGAGCGATGTGCACGCCGATCGCCGCCACCTTACCTCGTGAAGTATGCACCCCGGTAAAGCCTTCGAGTCGGAAGGCACTAATCTCAAAGTCTGCCAGAGTTCGAATCAGCACTTCTTCAAGTTCGCGCACGTAGCGATGCACATCCTCTCGTTCCGGACTGAGGTTGATTATAGGATAACCGACAACCTGGCCCAGCCCGTGATAGGTGATCTTTCCACCACGATTTGTTTCAAAGACAGTGACGCCGCGATTGGCCAGGAGCTCCGGCGACATCAAGATGCCGGCATTGTCGCCACGCCGGCCCACCGTCAGAGTATGTGGATGTTCGAGTAGCAGCAGAGTATCGGGCTGCTGGCCATCTCTGACGGCCAGTTCAGTTTCTTTTTGTAGCTTTAGCGCCGCTCCATACTCGAGGCGGCCCAGCTTTTTCACTCGAAGTCTTTTTTTCTCTTTCACTGATGCAACCTGCGTGGCAAGATGTCGCGTCATTCTAACAGTTGAATGAAAAGAGTTTCGAGTTTCAAGTTTGGAGTTTCTGGTTTTCTATTTGATTTTCAACGCCGGGTTCCTATGTCTTAACCCGAAACCAGAACTCGTAACTCGGAACTGCGGCAGTTATAATCATTCACCAACTAAACCCACACAGGAGCATCAAAGTGCGACGAATCATCGGTCTACTGATAATCACGGTTTTTCTCTGTTCCGTTTCTGCCCTCGCTCAATCGCGTAAACGTACGACCACCCGGTCTCCCAGCCCTGCGGCGGCACCAAAGGTTGGGGAAGCTGAGCGCGCCGGCGCAGCTCGCGTAGCGGATCAGATCAAGGTCCTGACACGGTTTATCTATCTGCTTGGCGGAGTAGCTAAAGGCCTCGAAACGGTCGACGACGCAACCAGCCGCAATGAAGCATCCGCGGCGATCATCGATCAGGCCAAACAAAACAAGGGCACGGTGCGGGCCAGCATTCGAAGTGTAAAAGACGGGCTCGACAAATTGGAGATTGATTTTCGCGCGACACCCGCTTTGCAACGCTACTACATAAAGCTTGCGGGGGTGGCATCAGGCGCGGCCAAGGCAGAGGACCTGGCTACTGCAAACCAGTTTGATAAGGCCGGACGAGCGCTGCTCGACGTTGTCAATCAACTAACGGATGTGCTGCTAGCGATGCGGTGAACGGTAGCGGCAATAGGGGTGAGACAGGAAAGACGATTTTCCATTTGTCATTTGACATTTATCATTTGCCATTTGTTCTTGGCCCAGCCAAACTCCGGCAATGGTTAATTGAAATGACAAATGGAAAATCGTCTTGCTTTGTGTTGGTTGCGGGCCTACTTTGCCTTAGGGTAGTAACCCTGGCGAGCGCGCATGCGAAGTTCAGGGTGAGCAGGCATCGTAACTGCGACGCGACGAAATTGTACGCCGGCGGCTTGGGAGTTTGAGTAGTATTGCAAAAGGTATTGAGCGCGGAGTTCGGCGGCAATTTGCGTAAACACGCTCTCCAGGTCATCTTCGCGGTCCGGTACAAAGGCAGTTCCTCCGGTGGCTGCTGCTATCTGTTGCAACCCGTCCTGGCCTCGCTTGGTCATAACGTTCAAATACATTGTGTTGCCACTTGGATTAATAGAATAAAAGACCGCATCCGCGCGTTGAACGTCACGTAGAACCTCATCGAGAGCGCGGTTGTAAATCTTCTCTCTCGTCGCCGCCGAGGCGGAATTCTGTTCCTGGAATGTCGTCCCAATCGCCTTCTTAATCCGTTCGCTAAAATTATCCACCCCGTCTGAAATAACCAGGATCACCTTTCGGTCACGAGCCGGGGCCTTAGCGGCCAGGTATTGCGCTGCTTCGACTACGGTGTCGAAAAACGCCGTCGGGCCTTTATCCGAAGCGGGTTGCAGCGACAGCAGTCCGTTCGCCGCATCTTCGGCGTTTGCGCCCGCCTTTCCCATGATCGGAGTTCTATCAATGATGAAGACGCTGGCACGATCAGCCGGCTTCAACACTTGTTTGAGAAAACGTGCCGCCGCCGCCTTTTCAAAATCAAAACGAGTGTTCGTGCTGCCACTAACATCGATGAGCAAGGCGATGGAGAGCGGCACTTCCTCCGGATCTCCTATTTGCGCAATCTCCTGTGGGCGACCATCCTCTTGTATGCTGAAGTCTGCGACTTGCAGTCCACGAACCGGCTGGCCCTTTGAATCAGTGACTGACACCGGGATCATAACCAGATTCGAACTCGTCTTGATGACTTCGAAGTCATCGTCTTTGGGTGGCGCGGGAGTAGGCGTCGGCTTGGGAGTTGGTGCCGGTGGAGGCGGAGGCATGTCGATAACTTTTTGCCCCGCCGCGGAAATCAAACAGCAAAAAAGAGACAGCACCGCAAAGAGCAGTGCCGTCCCCAATTGTTTTCCCACACGTTCGCTATTCATAAAACCATTCCTCATGCCGCCAGAGTTAGCATCCGGAGCGGGGTTGCCCCCGAACTGGATCCGCCGTTGCTGGCTTAGCTACTCATCATACAACTTTTCCGACGGCATGATTCCTGGCGTTCGAATATAGCTTAGCAGCCCCTTGCTATTGTCCGCTCGAAGAAGTGGTCATTTTCGGAGCCTCCTGAATCAGGCCCTTGTTGACCAACAATTTCACTTCAACGCGGCGATTCTGTGCCCGGCCCTCGCGCGAATCATTTTCGGCGACAGGATTCGATTCGCCAAATCCGTACGGCGTAACAATACGTCGCAGCGGAATCTGATGATTCTCGACCAGGTAACGAATCACGTTGTCAGCGCGACGCTGGCTTAACGCTCGATTTCTCGCAACGCTGCCAGTGGCATCGGCAAAACCAGAAACCTCAACGACGTAACCTTTGGCGTTCATTGCCTTGGTCGCAATTTCGTCAAGTTTCGTCTTTGAGTCGGCCGATAAGACCGCACTGCCTACTTTGAAGTTAACTGCCAGAACATCTTGCGGCACATAGTCGTCAAGTGCCGAGATGCGATCGTTGGTCGCGTTTACGCCCGCGACCGCAGAGTCAGCGGTTTCCTGTGCGGCCCTGGCGCCACCCTTGGCAGTGTTGGCCACCGCGGCGAGCTCATCCAGTTGTCCCGAGAGACGCTGCGCGTTCTGTTCAACCTGACTGAGCTTAGTTTCCGTAGTCGAAGCGCGATCCTCGAGCGGAGCGGCGCGTGATTCAACCGCGCGAGCCACGCGAAGATCTGATTCGTTGAACCTGATCTTCTGGGCCAATAGTTCACCTGATCCATTGCCCCGACCTTCAACCTCCAGGTTCAGGCCACGCAGAATTTGTGTTTGACCATAGTTAGAACCACCACGCAGAAAACCACCTTTGGTCTTCACGCTGGTGTTGTTGTCGAGACGGACAACAGTGTCCACGCCATTAATGTCGCGGACGGTGAAAGTGTCGGAGTCTCGTCGGGTCACGACACCTTTAAGTTTAATTTTCTCGCCGCTGGCGACGGTGCGCGAACCAGCTGTTGCTGTAGTGTCCTGCGCGAAACCGACGGATGCTGAAAAAGCTAACAGAAAAACTGCCAGCATGAGCGAGGAAAACATTTTAGCTTTCGGGATTGCCATAAGTATCTCTCTCCTTCTTTTGTACGGTGTAGGGCTCACACTAGCGAGCTCGGAACGTTGTAGTCTCTGACGAACATTTACGCTGAATTGTTGCCCGCCTCTTGATTGGTAATAAGGAACGCACCTTCTTAACTCGCTGCCATGACCAAGTCAAGGTTTCCTCGCATTCTTCATCCAATTGCCATTCGATCGCAATACTGGTCCTTCTAATGGTTAAATCGCGGTAACAAACCTAACACAAAGGTGTCACCGCGATTCGGAAATCGATCTCAGATTTTAAATATTTTTGTTCAGACGGAAAACTCTCCGGCTTCCAATTGCTCCTTGAGATAAGCCAGAAAACGTTCAGCGTCAGAGCCGTCGATCACACGGTGATCGAAGCTCAGCGCAAAGTAAGCCAGCCAGCGGATCGCTATGTAGTCATCACCCTCAGGCGTGGTTAACACTTTTGTTCGCTTCTCGATTTTGCCGACGCCGAGAATCGCGAGCTGCGGTTGATTAATGATTGGAGTGCCGAATAGACCACCAAAGACGCCTGGGTTTGTAATAGTAAATGTTCCGCCGCCAACTTCATCAGGCTTCAACTGTTTCGTCCGCGCGCGCTCCGCCAAATCGTTTGCCGCGCGTGCAAGACCGGCGATTGAAAGATCGTCGGCGCGTTTGATCACGGGAACGATCAAGCCCCAGTCGAGAGCGACGGCCATGCCGAGATTGATGTCACGTTTGTAGATGATCTGATCGCCGCTAACCTGGGCGTTGAAGATTGGGAATTTGCGTAGGGCGTTGTTAACTGCCTGAAAGATAAACGGCATGTAGCTAAGCTTTGTGCCGGTCCGTTCGGCGAACGAATCCTTCAGTTGTTCACGCAGTTTGGCGATGCGCGTCATGTCGATCTCGTAAACAGTGGTTACGTGGGCTGAAGTGCGCCGCGATTGCACCATGTGTTCCGCGATCTTCTTGCGCATGACTGACATCTGCTCAACCCGATCGCCTTCCGCTGGCTTCAGCGAAGGCGGGGCAAGAGCAGGCTGAGTTGCGGAACCTGGCGCGGTCGCAGGTCTCGCAGCCGCCGAACCAGCCCTGGCCCCGGCAGCAGCGGGACTGCCTGACTCAATAAAACTAAGGATGTCGTTCTTGGTTACGCGACCGCTCATGCCGGTCCCTTCGAGTCCCGCAATATCGACGCCGTGCTCCTCCGCAATTCGACGCACGAGTGGACTCGACTTAGTGCGACGCAGTTCTTCCGCAGTCGACGCAGCACTACGGCCGTTCTCAGTCGACGAACTTTTGACGGCGGGCGGTTGTGCATTACGGTCCTTCGCTTCTTCGGAAGGTTTCTCAGGCTTCTCAGACCCAGCCGCCGTCGCCGGTTTCTCGGCGGGTTGAACTTCTGCGCCAGTTGCCGCGGACGCTTCAACTTGCGCTTGCGGCGGCGCAACCTCGGCAGGCTTCGCGGGGGGTTGTTCTGCCGGCTCTGTAGCCGCCGGCGCTGCGACTGCCGGCGCCGTTTCTGACGCAACTTCAGCTTTTGCAGCACCGCCGTCAAGCACCGCGACCGTGGTGTTTATTTCAACCGTGTCGCCTTCTTTGAAACGAATCTCAGTTAAGGTCCCGGCCGCAGGCGATGGAATTTCCGCGTCAACTTTGTCGGTAGAAATTTCAAACAGCGGCTCATCACGCTCGACGCGATCGCCCACCTGCTTCAACCACTTCGTTATCGTTCCTTCGGCGATGGATTCACCCATCTGCGGCATTACAACTTCTGTGCTCATAAGTTCTCCAAACTAACTTCAGATCTGCGCCTCTCATCCAGCCGTCCCGCTGCACACTGCTATTCAGCAGTAGTCGGATCTATAACCGTCTTGATTTCTGAAATACGATTCGCCGGAAAGCCACCCTGCGCCGCATGCTCACGGATCATTTCTTCGTTCGGCGAAATATACACACAGTAAACTTTGTCGCCGGTTACGTAGCTTTGTACCCACTGAATCTGCGGGCCCAGCCTCTGCAAAACGTTACATGAGGTCTGCGCCACGCCTTGCAGCTCTTGCGTCGATAAATTTCCTGCACCAGGAATCTCGCGTTCGATTAGAAACTTTGGCATAACTCCCCCCTTCTCAATTTCAGATCTCAAATTTGAGATCTCAGATCAAAGCGTCAGATTCTCAATATGCAGCAAGCTTCCTGGCCGCGTCCAAGACGTCTTTTGTCTGGGGCAAATAATAGTCTTCCAGCGTCGGCGAATAAGGCACCGGCGTATCGATCGACGCCACGCGCAAAACCGGCGCGTCAAGCCATTCAAAAGCCTCTTCCGCTATGGTGGCCGCAATCTCACCGCCAATGCCGCCAGTGCGCGACGCTTCGTGCAACACGATCGCTTTGTTTGTTTTCTTAACGCTCGCGAGAATAGCCGGCTTATCAAGCGGCGCCAGCGTGCGCAGGTCTATCACCTCGATATCCAGCCCTTCCTTCTCGAGCTCTTCAGCAGCATCCAGGGCCGTCAAGACCATAGCGCCGAAGGTGACGATCGAAAGGTCGCGCCCTTGGCGAGCAGTTCGCGCCTTGCCTATCTCAACAATGTAGTCGTCTGCCGGTAGCTCTTCGCGCAAGCGGGGCAATCGATAAAGTTTTTTGTGTTCAAAATACAAAACCGGATCGGGATCGCGAATCGCCGCCTTGATAAGTCCTTTCGCGTCGTAAGCCGTTGAAGGCTCCACCACCTTCAGTCCAGCTGTATTCAGAAAAAACGCTTCGGCGTTGATGGAGTGAAACGGGCCCGAGCGCACGCCCGAACCGCAGGGACCACGGAAGACCGCGGGAATGTTTGCGCCCCAGCGATAACGACACTTTGCAGCGTAATTGGTGAGCAGATCAAAGCCGGCGGAAATGAAATCTATAAACTGAAACTCCGCGACGGCCTTCATCCCCATCAACCCCGCGCCGCAGGCTGCGCCCACAATCGCCGCTTCTGAAATCGGCGTGTCAATAACGCGGCCGGAACCAAATTCATCGAGCAGACCGTCCGTAACTTTGAACGCACCGCCGTAAGCCCCGACGTCTTCGCCAATCACGAAGACCGTCGGGTCACGTTCCATCTCTTCCCAGATGCCCTGGCGAATGGCTTCAAGCAGAGTTGCCTGGCCACCTCGCTCAGGGCGCGCAGATTTGTGTTCTTTCTTAGTCGCAGTCGTCATTACTTGATGATGATATCGTCGTCAGCTGGTGGCGCCGCGCCGGCAGATCCGTTCTCGCCACCCTCAGCTTCCTTCGTCTCTTGATCATCATTTTCATTCTCAGAGTCATGTTTTTTGTCGTCACTCATGTCGGGTTCCTCCTTGGTGTTTATTGTTTAGTGAAGAGTAAAAAGTGAATAATGAAAAGTTCAACAGGGAGACTGCGCCGGCACTTTTCACTTTTCACCTTTCACTGCAATTAATCCGCGGCGTTGCACTACTCCTTCAGAACTTCGGGCCGGAAAGCCGGCGGCACAATGGTGTTATCGAAAACTCCGTAAGCAGCCTGTTCAGCCTCCGGCATTGGCGATGATTCGGCCCAGGCGCAATCTGCTTCAATCTCGCGCCACACATCGGCCGTTATTTCGTCCATTTTTTCCTGGGTCGCGATTTTCCGCTCAAGCAGATATTTTTCGTAACGATCGATCGGATCGTTGTGTTTCTCCCACCATTCGATCTCGCCCGCGGGAACGTAACGCTGGTCGTCGTGTTCCGCGTGTCCTCGCCGGCGGTAAGTCTTGGCTTCAATCAGCACGGCGCCGCCACCCTGTCGCGCATAGTCCGCCGCTCGCTTGGTTACTTCATAACAGGCCACTACATCATTGCCATCAACAATCGATGCCGGGATGTTGTAGCCGGCGGCTTTCTCAGCCAGGTCTCTAACGGCTGTCTGCAAACTTGTCGGAGTGGAGTAGGCGTAGTGGTTGTATTCTGCAACCACGATGAGCGGCAACTTCTGGACAGCGGCAAAGTTTAGTCCTTCGTGAAAGGCGCCTGTGCTCATCCCGCCGTCACCAATGTAAGCAATCGCGACGAGTGGTATCTGTTGCATGCGCGCGCCCAGCAGCACGCCCGTCATGACCGGAATCATGTCGCCCAGATGCGAGATTGGTCCGATGAAGCCTTTGCTCATATCGCCGAAGTGAATGTTTAGATCGCGGCCGCCCGATGGTCCCCAGGCCTTGGCCATATATTGCGCAAAGATATCTCGCGGGCGAATTCCCTTCACCAGCACCGCGCCAAGATCGCGAATTAACGGGGTAACAAAATCCGACGGTTCCAACGCGTAAGCGCTTCCCACCGCAGTTGCTTCCTGGCCCAGGGAGCGAAAAACACCGCCCACAACTTTAGTTTGCCGGTAGAGATTGACGAGCCGCTCTTCGACTAGCCGGGTCAACTTAAGATAACGATAGAGCTCGAGCATCTGCTCAGGGTTAAGCGTGGTATCGGTGGTACATGTCAGCGGTTTACCATCGCTCGGCTTTTGCGGCGCGAACTTCGTGCTGATGCGCATCTCAAAGGCTGGCCGGCGCGGACCACGATGTCTGCTCTTGCCGGATCGTGCCGGTTTTTCCGAAGTATCTGACGTCTGGCTCATTCTTATCAATTGAGACCCAAGGTCCCGTTTCTCCCTACGTAATCCGATCGCCTTCCTTGTCTGAGTCGCCTTCTAAGGGCAAGGAAGGCAAAGTGTAACTCGTCGTTACCAGCGAAAGAGCCAGCAGCATTAATGAACACAGAACGCCAAATGCGAAAGAGTCCAAGGCTCGCTTCATAGGCCTGACCTCAAATATGCAATGCCAACCCGTGCACATCTTCCGCAGCTTCCATCACCGTTTCGGAAACCGTCGGATGCGCGTGCATCGTTCGGCCCAACTCTTCGGCAGTTGATTCGAGTTGCATGGCCACGCAAGCTTCGGCGATCAACTCGGTGGCGTGCGGACCGATGATGTGCACGCCTAGTATTTCGTCATACTTTCCTTCGCCGACGATCTTCACAAAGCCTTCTTCTTCGCCGAGGATCCGGGCCTTGCCGGAAGCTGACATGGGAAACTTACCAATCTTCACATCATAGCCCTGCTCCTTCGCCTTTGCCTCAGTTAGTCCCACCGATGCAACTTCCGGATCGCAGTAGGTGCAGTTTGGCACCAGACGAAGATTTATCGGTCGCACGTTTTTCTGTCCGGCGAGGTGCTCTACAGCCACGATGCCCTCTTTCGAAGCGAGATGCGCGAGCAGCGGCGTGGGCACTACGTCGCCAATTGCATAGACGCCCTTCTCGGCAGTTTGCTGGTATTCGTCGACCTGAATAAATCCTTTTTCAACTTTGATCTTGCTGCCTTCAAGTCCTAGTCCTTCAGTGAACGGCATACGGCCAACGGCAACCAGCAGCATCTCCGCTTCGAGACGCACCGCCTCCCCTTTGGAAGTCTTGCCGGTAACAACCACGCCGGCGTCGGTCTTCTCGAGTTTCTCCAGCTTGGTATCAAGCTGCGACTTGATGCCGCGTTTGCGAAACGACTTTTCCAGCTCCTTCGAAACTTCTTCGTCTTCCAAAGGCACCAACCGCGGCATTAACTCAACCACGGTCGTCTCGGCGCCGAAGCGTGAATAGACAGAAGCAAACTCGACACCCACCGCGCCGGCGCCCATCACGATTAATGACTTCGGCACGTCTTTCAATTCCAGAATGTGATCGCTGTTTACGACGTGTACGCCGTCAGTTTCAAAACCAGGGATAGGCCGCACCACTGAGCCGGTGGCGATGATGATGTTCTTCGTTTCGAGAATTTGCTTAGCGCCGTCAGCGCCGGTGACTTCAACTTTTCCAGGCAGCGCGAGTTTTCCCGTGCCTTTGAAAACCGTCACCTTGTTTTTCTTCATCAGGTACTCGATGCCTTTGGTGTTCTTCAGCACCACTTTGTTTTTGCGCTTTTGCACGTCTTCAAACGCCAACTGAATCCCGGTAGCCTGCACGCCGAAATCCGCGGCATGTTGCATCTGTTCGTAAACGTGGGCCGACATCAGCATCTGCTTCGTCGGAATACAACCGCGCAAGGTGCAGGTGCCGCCGAGGCGCGTGTCCTTCTCAATCATCGCCACCTTCAGGCCCAACTGGCCGGCGCGTATCGCCGCCACATAGCCACCCGGTCCGCTACCGATAATCGTTACGTCAAATTGTTCGCCGTTTTGTTTGTCTGCCAATGTGCTCTCCTACGAAGACAGTGATGAGTCAGGAGTGATGACTAATGAGGAACCACGAAACCAATGCGCCCTCACAATTTTCATCCCCTTATGCCGTTTAATATGCTTTCCTGAAAGACGGGCATTATAATCATTCGCCGCAATTTCATCCAATTGAGGTCGGTTCACTTGAATTCCAAGGTCCGAAGGACCGGGACTATGTTAGGGAAAGACAACATGAAACACTCTGAAGAATTCCTAAAACTCGTCAACGACGCCAAGACCCGCATCCGCGAAGTCACCGTCGACGAAACGCGACAACGCATGCAGTCGGACAACGAGGTTCGACTGATTGACGTCCGTGAAGACAACGAATGGGAGGCAGGTCACGCGGCGGGTTCGTCCCATCTAGGCAAAGGCATCATCGAACGCGACATCGAAGTCGAAGTTCCAGACAAAGCGACGGAAGTAATCCTCTACTGCGGCGGCGGCTATCGCTCCGCCCTCGCCGCCGACGTCCTCCAACAGATGGGCTACCAGAACGTCTTCTCCCTGGCCGGCGGCTGGAAAGCGTGGAAAGACTCCGGCGCGCCAGTGTCTAAAGATCAATAGTTTCTACTCAAGAAATCCGGAGTTCTTTTCTTCCGCGGTCGGATTGAAGGTTGCGCGTGTCCGGAGCTCGCCTTCCTCAAAGTAGAACTCCTTCATCGCCTCCACCTGCAACGGCTTCGACTTGGTGCTTCCCGCCAGTTGAAACGCTCCTGACGCTTCCTGCTTTTCCTTCAACCTTGTCTTCGCCGTGTTTAGTCGTCTGGGGAAATTGACCATGACGCCACCACCCAACTGCTCATCGGTAAACTGCTGTCCCGTGAGTTTCACGGAGATGATTTGATCGAAGTCGGGCGGCCCGGCGATGAAGTGGGCCATGAAGGTCTCAGGACCTTTACCAAACAGGATGTATTGAAGTTGAGCCGGCCTGGCTGCGCCGGGTACGAACTTGTGGAAATGAACGACGCGGAGGATCTTGACGTCAAAGGCGCCGCCCTCCGGTGGCTCGTTTGGATCGTCTTTGAATCCAAGGATGGGAGTACTGGTTCGCTCCAGGTGACCACGATAGACGGTGTGGCCGCGAAAAGCGCGCAAGGCTTTTCCCTTAGGATTAAGATCGGGAAGAACAAAGAGCGCGGGCTTGATGGTGTACATTTTTTCTGCGGGATTACTTTTGCGATCCGCGGTGTAGCTGCCGGTCAGGTCGCCCGTCGCATCGGAAAAAGAAGCCTCAAGAATCACCTGGTAACGGTGCAGCGAGGTAAAACTCTTGCGATCTCTCGTCAATCCTTCAAACATCGGCAGGTGCGAGAGGTAAACCGTCTGCTCTCCCACGACCATCATGTTGTGTGTTCCCTGCTCGTCTAATGCAGGAAAGATAGGCTGTGCCTGTGCCGGCAATCCAAGGCTGATAAAGCCGAGTCCGGCGGCAGCAGTCACACTATTTTTCAGAAACTCCCGGCGACCGTTTTCCTGATTGTTCTTTGTAGATTTCTTGCTCATGAGTGTTGCCTCCTCAGCAACTGCCTCTTGACTCGCTCATCGCAGAGCGCGTGAAGGAGGATTTAGGTGGAACGGCGAGGACCGTGGTGAAACGCTAAAAGTAAGTTTACCAGTCCGCCAAGCGGACGAATGATAGTAGCCCAGCAGTTCACTGCTGGGTAAATAGCCGAAGGAGTTCCTAGTCCGTGAAGCGGACGGCTGAATGACACCACTTGGCTCTTCGACGATTTTCAGCCGTCCGCTTCACGGACTTCATCTCGGCCCGCTCCCAATCCCAGCGATGAATCGCTGGGCTATTTTCAATCGTCCGCTAACGCGGACTCAGGCTGCCGCTCCAGTTATTCGCTATTGTTTTGAACGAACTCTAGCTCTGAGTTGTGGCAGTGGCTTCCTGATTCTTCAGCGGCAGTTCACGGAGCATTTCCACGAGGTCATTTACGTCGATCGGTTTGGTGATGTGCGAAAAAAAGCCTTCGGCGGCGGCGCGCTCCACATCCGCGGGCCGTCCAAACCCTGTGATAGCCAGCACCGGCACGTCCTTATATCTGGCTAGCTCACGCAAGCGACGAACAAACTCAAAACCGTCCATCCCCGGCATCGAGATGTCTGATAGCACGGCATCAAAATCTTTCTGGCCGCAAATCTCAAGCGCCTCCGCGGCGCCGCTTGCCGTGGCTACAACCGCGCCGTCCATTTCAAACAAGCGCCGCAACATCTCAACCGTGTCGGCGGAATCGTCAACAATCAGAATTCGCATATGACTGAGGATGCCAGCTTCTGCTTGCGGTGGGTATCCCGCGGACCCATCCTTCTCGGCAGTCGCCGGAAGCTCGATTGTAAATCTCGCGCCCTCGCCCAGGGTGGATGCCACCGCAACACTCCCGCCATGCAACTCGATCAACTGTTTCACGAGGGCCAGGCCAATGCCCATACCGCCGTGCGGCCGGCTGCTACTTCCGTCGGCTTGCCGGAACATCTCGAACACATGAGGCAGAAACTGCGGCTCAACTCCTGGTCCTGTATCTTCGACTACTATTCTGGCGCGTCCCTGCTCGCTCCCCAGACGAATCGTAACCGTGCCGCCGACTGGCGTGAACTTGACGGCATTATTTAGCAAGTTCCAAACGACTTGCTCCAACCGCAGGGGATCGGCGTTCACGAAGATCACGTCTTTGGGGCCATCAATTCTTATCTCGATTTGTTTTTGCGCGGCTTCGCCACTGACCGTCTCCACTGCGTTATCAATCAAAGTTGGCAGCGACACTACTTCGTAGTTTAGCGACAGCTTGCCAATGTGAAGCCGCGAGAGATCCAACAGGTCGCGCACCAGGCGTGACTGGGCCAGCGCGTTGCGTTTGAGCACTTCCGCGGCGCGTCTTACAAACTGTGACGTCCGCGCTTCATCGCTACGCAATAGAACTTCCGCGTAGCCGAGGATCACGTTCAAGGGATTGCGCAACTCGTGGGACAGAGTTGCCAGAAACTCGTCTTTCGACCGGTTCGCCTTTTCCGCCTCTGCCCGCGCAGCTCGTTCACTCTGGTGCAGGGCTTCGCGTTCTGCTTCCGATTGTTTGCGTTGGCTGATGTCAATTGACACGCCGACCATCCCAACCAATTCACCCTGCTCACTAAAGATAGGAGAATCAGTAATCATAGCCGGGAACACTGCACCGTCTTTGCGGCGCACCAGAAACTCACCCGACCAGCTCTTCCCCGTTTTTAGGTGCGACATAATGTCAGCGGCTTGTTCGAGTGTGGCGTCAGCCGGAGTGATATCCAGCACGTTAGCGCCCAGCGCCTCGGCCGTCGACCAGCCGTAAAGTTGTTCCGCAAACGAATTCCAGTAAACAATAATGCCCTCGAGATTAGTAGCAATCACGGCCTGTTCGACTGCGCTTAACAACCGCGCCTGAAAAGCAATTTCCGCGTCCGACTTTTTCCGTTCCGTAATATCGCGAAGATAGACTGAAAGGCCCGTCCTGGTCGGATACCCATGCACTTCAAACCACATCCCCGGAACTATTCGCGAGGCGAGCTCAAAGTGGACCGGAACCATGGTCTTACTACACTTCATCAACTCCGTATACAAATCCGACTCTACCGCCGCCGGAAAAACTTCCCAGATGACGTTACCGAGTAGCTCCTCACGGCTGCGGCCAAACCGGGCCACTGTTTGCCGGTTGATATCAGTGAAGCGCCACTCGCGATCGAGCCGATAATACAAATCAGTAATGCTTTCGAGAATGTTGTTGATTTTCCGGTTCGACTCGCGCAATGCCGCCAGCGACTCATCACGCTGGCGAATGGCTTCGCCAGTCTGAAACTCGTGCAGCCGGGCATTGTTGAGAGCAATCGCGGCTTGATCGGCGAGTGCGGTCAACTGCCACTGTTCTTCAGCATTGAGAGTTGAATCACGGATGATGGCCAGAAACCCATTGAGATAACCCTGAGCTACGATGGGTACCGTTACCAACTCTTTAGCAGGACTTAGTTTGAGCTGACGAGCCAGATCGCGAATTACAGACTCTTCCATCGGTCCGGTAAACTGCGACGTGATCTCGCTGTCGATGTAAGCTGCTCGCACTCGCAGCACGCCATCATCTTCCGCCAGCAGCAGCAAGGTGTTGTCAGCGGAAAACAATTCCGTCGCATTGTCTACGATGAGTCGCAATGCCTCGTTGAAGTTTAGCGAGGTCGTGATGGCGCGGTTGATGGCCGCCAGACGGTCGAAGGAAGACTTCACGCTGGTATCAATTTTACTACTCATTTATTCGCGCGGCTCGGTTAGATATTTCTTAGCACAGGCGCCATCAGTGAAACCCTCTAAGACGGTGGGGCTGGTGCCGAGGCGCAGGTGCGCATCTGGTGCTTGATTCAAATGGGGGTTACGGGGGTGAATTTACTACTTTATCCTAGGTAATTTCCCCAATGGAAACGCCTGTGTCACTAATCTGCAGTGCATGTTCGCGGTGATCATGGGCGCTGCCGCGCGTTTTGATAATCCGAACCCGCCGCGCCATCTCCACGCCCCGAGTGAAATTCAGCAGCACAATATTGTCGCTCATATTCGAAATCTCCTCGTCGCTAATCTGCGGCACATCGAAGAGATTGTGCAACTCATACAACAGCAAGCAAGTTACGTTTTTGGTCGCAAACCACTGGGTTAGCGCATACATGAAATCCGAAAATCGTTGCGGGTCGGCACAGCTTTTTTTTAGATCGCCGATGGCGTCAATTACCACACGTTTGACCCGGCCTTCGCGAACGCGATTGAAGAGTTCCGCAGCGACACTGTCTAACTGCATTTCAACCGGCGAACGATACATCAGCTCAAAAGCTTCATTCTCAAGTAATGCCTCCGGCTCCCAGTTAAAATTACGCATTACTCGCGCTAGCTGGACCGGGTTTTCCTGGAACCCAACATAGACGCCCGGCTCATTGTTGACCACGCCTTCACGAATGAAGTGCAGGCCGATGATGGTCTTGCCTGAGCCGGTAGGGCCAGCCATCAGAGTTGTGCTGCCACCCCAGAAACCCTTTTCAATCATGTCATCAAGACCCGCAATTCCAGTGTTCACGCGGTCAGGGTTACTGGTGTAGATCGGCGAAACGTCAGGAGTTAACAATCGCGGGAACAGCACCAACCCTTCATCGGAGATGTTGAAAGCGTGCATCCCGGGACTCGAAGCTGAGCCGCGGAGTTTTTCCACTCTCAGGAATCTTTGTTCGCGGACACCCGTTGATTGCTTCAGGAGCATGAGGATTGAATCGGCGATGGCAAACTCAGGAAGTTCGGTCATCATCTCGCCCGAATATTCACCGACGAAAAAGGTTGTACATTGGTAGGCAGTCAAAACGCTCGCTAGATCGAAGAGGATGGTGCGACGCTCCTGCGCGGTCACAATGAGTTCGGTCAACGCCTTGAATGAATCGATGACAATGAGTCGCGGCCTCCGTTGCGTCATCAGCTCAGTAACGATTTCAGCTAACGCTCCTATGCCGCGCTCTCTAACCATTGCGCCAAGGTCTTCGTAGAAAACGGTCTCACCAACCTTGGCTGACTCGAAAAAGCCGTAGCCCTGTCCGTGTTGAATGAATTTATCGAGTGGCTCCGAGAAGGTCGTCAGGTAAAGCGCCGGCGCTTTTGCAGTGGCGTTTGCGAATACAAGCTGCTCTGCAAGTATCGTCTTGCCGGTACCTGGAGCCCCCATAACTACATTGATGGTATTGATGAGGAAGCCGCCGTGCAGGACTTCATCCAAATTCGAGTTTCCGGTTTTGAGACGATCAATCGACAAAGATTATCCTCCCGCGCCTTCTCTTCTAATCTTCAAAAGCTTCGATACTATGTCGATAAGATTCTCTTCATCGATGGGCTTGACGATAAAGGCGTCGGCGCCTGCTTCCAGCGCCCGGTCTTCGGCGTGTAAGTGACTGAAAACCAGGACCACGATCGAGTTGGTTCGCGGATCCGCCTTAAGCGCCCGGCAAAGACTAAGACCGTCAAGACGTGGCACCAGGATTTCAGTAACAACAATTTTCGGTAATAACTCCTGCGCTCGCGCCAGGGCCAAAACGCCATCGCTCGCAAACTCGACGCTGTAGCCCGCCTGCTCCAGAAAGAAACGTTCGAGACGCTGAACCGCCGGATTGCGCTCAACAACCAAAATAAGAGCGCGGGGCGCCGGATTATCAGGGGACGAATGGCTGTTGACGGGGGATGACATCGTCAATTTTGGGCCTATTTTGTGTTCGAATACCGTTGAGTCTGCTTTCGAAATCAACCGGGGGATGGTGATTGCGCTCGCAGACTTTATAACTTAAGGTCCAGCTTGGCAAGCATTTACGCGGCACTTACGCAGGGGCCGAGGTCAACGCGCGGGTTTAAGCGCAGCCTGACGTGATGTAGAATTGTTTTGGGCTTTGGCCTACGCTCATGACAACTCCACGCAACACCGCGGCTCGTTATTCCAACTCATATCAAGACCAGGCAGGACGCTAGACGGTACCCCTATGTCACCTGACGCCAGCGAACGACAAGAGATGAAAAAAGACGTGCGCATCGAAACCGATTCTATGGGCGAGATTGAAGTGCCCGCGGATAAGTATTGGGGAGCGCAGACCCAGCGCTCACTGCTTCATTTCAATATCGGCGACGACAAGATGCCGCGCGAAATGATTCGCGCCCTCGGCATCCTGAAAAAAGCAGCGGCGCTCGTGAATGCCGACCTCGGCAAGTTGCCCGCCGACAAGTTGAAGCTTATCGAACAGGCTTGCGACGAAGTTATCGAAGGCAAACTCGACGAGCATTTTCCTTTGCGAGTTTGGCAAACCGGCAGCGGCACCCAGACCAACATGAACGCGAACGAGGTGATCTCGAATCGCGCGATTGAACTTGCCGGCGGCGTCATGGGCAGCAAGTCGCCAATTCATCCGAACGACGACGTCAACATGTCGCAGTCGTCGAACGATACGTTTCCAACTGCGATGTACATTGCCGGCGCGGAGCAGTTGAACAAACTGATTCCCGCGATCCAAACAATCCACGATGCAATCGCCGCGAAGGCTGAAGAGTTCAAAGACGTCGTAAAAATCGGCCGCACTCACCTTCAAGACGCAACGCCCTTGACCGTTGGTCAGGAGATGTCCGGTTGGGCCAGTCTAATCGCGCGCGACATAGATCGCCTGCGAATATCTCTGCCGGGGTTGCTCGAACTCGCGATTGGCGGCACCGCAGTGGGCACAGGCCTCAACTCGCATCCGGAGTTTGGCGAACGCGCGGCCAGGAAGATCGCCGAACTAACCGGGCTGCACTTCAAGTCGCATCCAAACAAGTTTGCCGCGCTTTCAGCTCACGATGAGATCGTCTTCGCGAGCGGCGCGCTAAAGACGCTGGCGGCATCGCTGATGAAAGTCGCGAACGACATTCGCTGGCTCGCATCGGGTCCGCGTTGCGGCCTTGGAGAATTGATTCTGCCGGAAAATGAGCCTGGGTCGTCCATCATGCCCGGCAAAGTGAACCCGACGCAGAGCGAGGCCATGACCATGGTATGCGTGCAGGTGTTTGCCAACGACACCGCCATTACTTTTGGCGGCTCGCAGGGGAATTTTGAGTTGAACGTCTTCAAGCCGGTGATGATTCACAATTTTCTGCACTCGATTAGGTTGCTGCACGACGCAGCGCATGGGTTTGTCGAATACTGCATTCGCGGAATCGAATTGAATCGGGAACAGATTGATGAGCATCTGCAGCATTCGCTGATGCTGGTGACCGCGCTAAACCCGCACATCGGCTATGACAAGGCAGCGCAGGTGGCGAAGAATGCGCACAAGCAAGGAATCAGCCTGCGCGAGTCAGCCATCGCGCTGGGTTTCCTCAGCGGTGAAGATTTTGATAAATACGTAAAACCGGAAGAGATGACTCATCCGTAGCCGAGACTCATCCGCAGATTATGCAGATTACACAGAATGCAGACAGTTGATAGCGTGGTTTGACCTCGTGCCTTCTAATCTGCGTGATCAGCGTAATCTGCGGATGCTCTTGAAGGACTAGTCCCTTATTCGACTAGAGAGATTCTCGAATCGGCAATCCGGAATCGCAAATGCCTGATCGAAACGATCGAGTGAAAGAAAACCTGCCCGGCGCTTACTACGTCGATTCGACGTGCATCGACTGCGATGTGTGTCGCGACACCGCACCGGACAACTTTCGCCGCTCCGACGCCAATAGTTATTCGTTTGTTTACAAGCAACCGTTAACCGAGGAAGAAATCGCTGCCTGTGAAGAAGCGGTGCTGTGCTGTCCGGTTGAGGCGATCGGAAATGACGGGGAGACTGCGGAATGAAGCGGGAAGTTTTGCTATGGAACGGAACAAGAGATTTGACATTTGTCATTTGTCATTTGAACTGCGAGTCTTCTTCAAGTCACGAGAATGTTCAAGCGTCCGGGATTTAAATGGCAAATGAGAAATGTCAAATGACAAATGGAAAACTTCTTCCTCCGTCTTATACTAAGATCATCACTACCCCATCCCTAATCACAACCTCATACGTCGAAATCTTCTCACTCACGGTAAGGCATTCTCCGGTACGCACGTCAAACTGCCAGCCATGCCATTCACACTCAATTACGTGATTGCAAAGCGTGCCTGCGGCTAACGGCGCCCCCTGGTGCGGACAGAAGTTTTCGCTGGCATAAAATTCGCCATTGACATGGTAGAGAGCGAGTTCACGCCCTCCTGAGAGTTGAATTGTCTTGCAGCTTCCCTTAGGTATATCTTCAACGCGGCCCGCGTCAACAGCGTTTCGGGTCTCCTTTGGTTGTTCGGCTTCGTGATTGTGAGTATCGATTGATTGCATCTTCTGAATCGTAACAAAACAGTATTTGAGAACCAAAATGCAATGAGGCGGCTAAGCAAGAGTCCATGGCCCGGGGCGTTCTCTCCTGGCGCGCGAGAGGTTAATCGTCAGCGCGTTAGAATTGGGAACCAGGAAAGAGGAAGACAATGAAAAGAAAACTAATAACTGTTCTTGGAGCGTTGGCGCTCGTGGCGCTGTTTACAACGCAGGTTTTTGCAAAAGAGATTACGGTCCAGGGGCGACTGCAAAAGACAGTCGAGCCCGGAGGCTGGATAATTGCGGCCGGCAACCAGAAGTATCTAATACTGAATTCGCGGCAGTTTTTAAATGAGAAATGGTTTGCTGAAGGTAATGAGATTGAATCAAGTGGTGAAACTAAGCCGGATGTGATGACAACTTTCATGGAGGGCACTCCTTTCGAAGTGCGCACGATGCGCCCTTTAGCACCAGGCGGCTCCGGCGCAAGTCAAAGCGGGTTGATCGGTCTCACGAAAGTGTCAGTCACCGGCGACTCGATAGTTCAGGCACAACCGGATACCGCGATCCTGACAGTCTCAGTTGTTACTCAGGGACGCAACGCCCTGGAAGCACAACAAGACAATGCTAATCGGAGTGATGCCGTAGTGAAGGCCCTGAAAAGCGCGGCCGGAGCCGGTGCTGAAGTAAAAACAAGCGGCTACAACCTGCAACCGATTAGGGCCTACAAAGAGGGGCAACCTCCGACCATTACCGGCTACGAAGCGCGCAACAGCGTTACAGTCACGATGTCGGACCTAACCAGGGTCGGCACGGTGATTGACGCCACCGCGCAGGCTGGTTCGAACGACATTTCGGGAATTTCTTTCACGCTACGGAAGGACAGACCCGCGCGTGATCAGGCCCTGGCTGAAGCCACTCGCGAGGCGCTCAGCAAGGCGCAAGTGATTGCAACGGCGCTTGGTGGGAGAGTGGTGCGCATCGTTGAAGTACAAGAGGAAGGCGTACAGCCGCCACGCCAGATTTATCAGGAGTTCCAAATGAAAACGATGACAGCAGCGCCGACGCCTATCGAAGTGGGCACACTGGACATCACCTCGCGCGTGCAGTTGGTCGCGGAGATTGAAGTTGGTCAGCGCTGAAGCAACGAACCCGGGTTCGATGGGCGCAGGTGAACACGCTCTCCCTTCGCTGTTCAATTTGAGGCTCACACGGATTTACCTTATCCTGTAGCTATCTAATTATGCCAAAGTCGAATCATGAGGTTGCGTTGTTAACCGTCACCCGTAGGGTCCGCCCTTCCGGCCGTTTGTGGAATCCTGCTGCCGATGTTTATCGCAGCGCCGACGGCTGGGTTGTGAAGGTGGACCTGGCGGGCATTTGTGCCGATGATCTGGAAATCGTGGTCTACGACTCAAACCTTAGAATCCGCGGTTGCCGGCGCGACACTTTCGTCAAAGATGGGTTTTCGTATCAGCAGATGGAGATTACATATAGCCAGTTTGAGAAGACGATACAGTTTCCCTGTGCTATCGAGCACGACTCGATCGCGCACGAATATCGTGACGGCTTTTTGATCGTCAACCTGCGTTGCGAGTAATCCGACTAGTCGATCGAGGGACGTAAACCAAAGAGATTAAGATGTCAGAGATACTGGAAAAAGCGAACCTGGTAACAGACAAAGGCGAGCAGCCTGCCCCGGATGAAGGTCAGCCGGCGACAACTCGCAAGCCGGGCCAACCGTTCGAGATCGCGGTGCTGGCGTTGCAAAACACCACGCTCTTTCCCGAGACGGTAGTGCCGCTCGCGGTCGGAAGGCCGCGATCTGTCGCCGCCGTTGAAGCTGCACTGGCAACGGAAGAAAAGTTGTTGGCTTGCATCACTGTACGGGCCGAGGTGACCAGCTCCAACCAGGATGCTGGAACCGCCGATCTCTATCAGGTCGGCACGCTCACCATGATCAAGCGGATGGAGCGTCTCGGGGAGACGATGCACATCATTGCTCAGGGAACGGATCGTATTAAAGTCGTGGAATGGAAACAAGATGATCCGTATCTGCGTGCGGTAGTGGAAATTCTGCCCGAAGTCGAGATAACGGATTCGGAAGAAGTCGAAGCGACGAAACGCAATGTGCAGGCGATGGTTCAGGAAGCGCTGGCGCTGCTGCCTGGTGTTCCGCCCGAAGTCAGAGTTGCCATGCTCGGCTCAGTTGAACCAATACGACTCGCTTATTTCCTGGGTTCGATTCTAAATCTTGGCGTGGAGCAGGAACAGAAGATGCTCGAAGCCAATACGGCTGACGAGCTGCTGCGACTGGCGCACGCTTACCTGGCCCGGGAGTTGGAGATTATTCAACTGCGTTCGAAGATTGCGACGGAAGCCCAGTCGGAGATGGACAAGTCTCAACGCGACTACATTCTGCGCCAGCAGATGAAGGCCATACAGAAGGAACTCGGCGAAGATGAAGGTGGAGAGCAGGCGGAGGCCGCGCTTCTGCGCGAACGACTGGGGCAGGCTATCTTACCTGATGAAGTGCGGACCGAAGCTGAGCGGGAGCTGAAGCGACTGGAAAAACTTCCCTCCGCCGCACCCGACTACCACGTCATCCGTACCTATTTGGAATACGTACTTGAGTTGCCCTGGTTAAAGTCGTCTGAAGACAAGCTGGATCTCAAAGAGGCTCGCAAGGTCCTCGATGAGGATCACTACGGACTCGAAGACGTCAAGGAACGCATCCTGGAATTTCTGGCGGTCATCAAGCTGCGACCTGACACCAAGAGTCCGATACTTTGTTTTGTTGGTCCACCGGGAGTCGGCAAGACATCGTTGGGGCGCTCGATCGCGCGCGCGCTTGGTCGCCAGTTTGAACGCATGTCGCTGGGCGGCATGCGCGATGAAGCCGAATTGCGTGGACACCGGCGCACCTACATCGGTTCCATGCCGGGACGAGTGATTCAATCGATTCGACGAGCCGGAGTCAACAACCCCGTTCTAATGCTCGATGAGATCGACAAGCTCGGCAACGACTATCGTGGCGATCCCTCTTCGGCGTTGCTGGAGATTCTGGATCCACAACAGAACGGCACATTTCGAGATCACTATCTCGATCTGCCGTTTGACCTTTCACGTGTTTTCTTCATCGCAACCGCCAACCAGCTGGGGCCGATTCCGCCGCCGCTGCGCGATCGCATGGAAGTGATTGCCCTTGCCGGTTACAGCGACATGGAGAAATTGCAGATTGCCAAACGTTATCTGCTGCCGCGACAGATCGATGAGAATGGGCTCAAGTCCGGACAACTTACGATCAGCGACGCGGCGATCGAGTTGCTCGCTACGCGTTATACGCGTGAAGCCGGAGTGCGCCAGTTGGAAAGAAGTATTGGCAGTGTGGCGCGCAAAGTGGCGCTCAAGATCGCGCAAGCTGAGGCGGAAGCGGTTAGCGTCGATGCCGACGACATCCACGACTATCTCGGCGCGCCAAGATTTTATCCCGAGCAGGCGCGTAAAGAGTTGCCGGCTGGCGTGGCCACGGGTATGGCCTGGACAGAGATGGGTGGTGAGGTGCTTTTCATCGAGGCTACTCTGCTTCCCGGTGGCCGTGGTCTGACGATTACCGGTCAATTGGGCGAGGTGATGCAGGAATCGGCACGCGCCGCCCAGTCTTATTTGTGGTCACACGCGAATGAGTTTGGCATCAATGCGGAAATGTTCCAGAACTACGGAGTTCACCTGCATGTCCCTGCCGGCGCCATTCCGAAAGATGGTCCGAGCGCGGGCGTAACGATCACTGCGGCCCTGGCATCGCTCTACACGGGACGACGGGTGCGTCCGGATACGGCGATGACTGGCGAGATTACGCTGTCAGGGTTGGTGTTTCCGGTGGGCGGTTTAAAAGAAAAGATCCTCGCGGCTCATCGAGCTGGAATTCGGCGCATCTTGCTACCGGCACGCAACGAGGCAGACATCGAAGACTTGCCAGACGACGTGCGTAAGGAATTACAGATAGTGTTTGTGGCGCGGATTAGTGAAGTGATTGACGCCGCTCTCGAAGTCCTGGTTGCGAATCCGCCTCCGCCTCCGATAGTTGCCAGCGGTCACCCGGATGCGATTTCTCGCCAGACAGAACCTAGTCAGGCGCAGTTAACCGTGAAGCAAGGTTAGAGTCTGGCCCGAAGTTGGCAGTTCAAACCTGAGTTTGCCGAGCAGCAAAATCACAACCTGAAGGTTGAACTCTAAAACTGCTTGAACAGGTTTTGAGAGTTTCACGAAAAGGAAAAGGCGGGGATTGATTCCCCGCCTTTTGTATTTTCAGAGCCGAGACAGACAAGACTGCCTGTCTTAGCCTGGGTTACTGGCCAAACCGCTGGCGATACTCACCCGAGTTGATGAACGCCTTGACCATTTCCGCCTGCACAAAGTTTCCGTTGAACTGGTTGAGCTTCTGCAACCAGAAGCGGAAACCGGTCTCGTCAGGATCGCGGCGGAGATAGCCGAAGTATTCCATCATCACGAACGTTTCGTTGAACTTCGCCCTTACGAATCGGCCGTCTTCTGCTATCTGGCGCAGCACACCTGCTCGCGCCATCGAGCCGTCGCCTAAGCCGCTTACAAGTGCATCGCGCTCGCCAGTAGTAAAGCTGACACCGGTGTTAGCGATTAACCGGTCCACGTAGGCACTGTTTGAGAGCGCTCCGTAGATGGATTGGAACTCCGCACGCAACACCCAGGCATCGAGAAACGATTCCTTGTTCGAAGCCAGTTGTTGCGACCAGTCGGCGCGTCCGACAATTACATCATGACCAACCAGCCTGGTATCGGGCATGAACTCAGCATAGGTTGGACGACGGCCATAACTAGCGCGGTAAAGTTTGTCGACCAGCCCACCTGTATCCTGGAATTCAATCGAAAGGAAATAGGCAGCCGAAACATTGATCCGTTTGACCTCCAGGCAACTCGCGTTGGAACCACAACCGAGTATCTGATCGCTCCAGAAGTTAAAGCCGCTTTCATCAGGTTCGCGATTTAGAAAATCTACGTAATGCTGCCTGACAAAATATTCAGCCGAGTCAATCGCGTTGCCGCTTATCACAGCATCAGCCGCGGCCGTGAAGACGGCATCAGTTTTGTTGCCGACCAGAGAGAACGAACGGTCCACCGGACTGAAGTGATAGTTCACGAGCGACGGCGTCACGGTGTAGAAGTTTTCAACCTCACTGCCGGTAAATTGATAATTGCCGCCGGCGTCGGTGATCGTTTTTGCTGAGCGCCCCCCGCTCAGGTTAATAGTTACACCGGCCAACGGTGCGCCGTCCGGAGTAGTAACGCGCCCACTGATTGAAGCCGGCGCGGCGGTTGGTCCGACTAGTACTTGTACAGTGGTAGTCTGACCATCGGGGTTAGTTATGGTGATGGTCTTGGTACCGGGAGTTGAGCCGACCGTTGAGACATTGATAGTTACCTGGGTTGGGGTGTTGAAAGTAGTACTGTTGACAATAATACCCGCTCCCGATGCACTGATGTGCGTGAACGGCGTGTGGGGTGGCGCGGGACTGGTACCCGGATCGTAGAATCCCTGTCCGGCCGGCGCCGTTCCTGTCACCGTGAGGTTGGTAGACGGATTATTCAGCTGAATACCAGCAGGAGCTGCGACGTTAGTCGGAGGGGGAGCGGGAGCGCGAAGTTGCGCCACTCTCGATCCGTAGGTGTTGGTGCCGTTGCAATATTCCTGCACGGTCCACATCGTCATGTTGTCGAGCGGATCCAGCGACGTGTAGGAGTAGTCGCCCCAGCGCCGTCCGCCGGCGCCGCCAGGATCGCCAGGCGGGTTGTAAGCAGTGGAGCTGGCGGTGTAAAGCGCCACTGCGCCGGTTGTCCCCACCGTGTCGCCCGAAAGTCGTCCGTTTGTTGCGGCGTCGATTCGGAAAGCAGGGCCGGCGCGGGTGTAGCCGAAGGCAGCATGCCCCTGCCCCGATACCATGACCGAAGGAATTGAATAAGCATTCGCCGCTGCCTGCGTCGCCGCCGTGTCGAAGATGGTGCCTGACTGTACAACTATCGGGACGCCGCCATTGTCGGTGCTGCGGATGCCGTTTAGTTCATACCAGCGAACGCCTTCACGCGAGGCCGCGGCGGTACTCGCCACGCCGGCAGCGCTGACTCGAATGTTGTGTGAAGTCCATAGCCGGCCGTTGCGAATGTGCGCGGCGAAGAGCCGATCGTCGAGTGCGTCGATACGACCGTTGGTGCCGCCGGTGTTGCCAAGGTGATCAATAGGCACGGAAGAACTTGTGGTGGAAACCGCAAGCGTAATATTGGCAGAGATCGTCGGCGTGCCACCGGGCGTGCTCACACGTCGGAACACCAGCGTTCCAAAGGTAGCGTTGTCCACGCCAATGAAATAACCCTCGTTCGATGCCGGGTCGTAATTGTCTACGCCTCGAGGCGCAAAGGGTCCGACCCCAGCGCCGGCTGCCATGTTTGCGAAGGTAAAAAAGACCAGGGGACCGGCGCCCAGGATTGAGGTCTTGCGAACCACGTAGCCATTTGTACCTACGAAGCTGCCGGCACCGGTAAACATGTTGCAGCCGGTATAGAGAGCTTGAGAGTCGATGCCCAGTGAGGGGTAGTCACAAAAGTTGGCCGCGTCGGCCTGGAAAAAGAAGAAGGTCCAGACGGTAGCGCCGGTAATTCCTGCCGAACTTGCAGCATCGCTAACGGCTACGAGCCAGCGATTCGGAGCAGTCGTGGTGCAAGTCGCGTTGGTGCAAGGGACGTCAATGATCGAAACGAACCAACGACTTGTCAGACGGTCGTAACGCACGTTGGGGTCGCTGGTAAAATTCAAAACCACGGGAGGCGAGACTGGCGTCATTACTGAAGCAAAGAAAACATCCGGGTCGACATTAATGAAACCGTCAGCCACACCGGTTGTCTTATTAAAGGTGCGCATCCTGCCATTGTCGAAAAGAAAAAACTGTGACGGTCCGACCGCACCCATCGTGTCCGGGGGGAAGGCTCCGGTTTCGGTTGGGCCGGTTACGGCGTTGAAGTTTACGCCAACGGTCTGCGGCGCCAGGGGCGCTGCCAAATCTGCGGCGCTTCCAATATTTCCTGATGGCTGTGTTACTCCGGCGACCGGCTCAGGCCAGCTTGCCACGGGCAAGGCATTCGGATTCTGCGGCCGGTCTTCACGCACTCCGCTTTCACGTTCAGGCTTTAGCGGCGGTCTGCGCGAAGGAGGCGCAATGGCTTGCGCGTCCATGATTTCCGCAGTCGTTCTTTGGATACCCATCGGGCCGCTCTGCGCGACGCCGACCGTCTCACCGGTGATCGGATCTTGCACGTTAGAGCCGCTGGTAGTTCGATAAAGCGTGCGTGGCGACTTATTTCGGCCGCGAGTCATTTTTTTAGCGCTGTCGGCACTGCCGCCGCCGCCACTGATTTTCCTGGACTTCCTCTGAGCAAAAACACCCGCGGTGGCGAGGGCTATGGCAATCACACAGATAGCCAGTAGAACACTGAGCCGGATTGGGGAACGAGAGCGAGAAGGAGATTTTATAGGTAACACGCTATGCCTCCCTTTACGAGATAGTTGCAAATACTATTAGGCGAAGGAGTTCAGGTGATGACTCCTGGCTCTTCAGCACGGTTGAAGTCCAAAGCAATTTCATAGACTTCGCGAGTTGAAAATGATCAAGTTAAGGTTTGAATTGCTTCGACGATGCCCGGTTCGGTGGGAGAAAGTAAACTCATTTCAGTTTTGGGTAATAAGGGAATCTGTCATGCTCATTGGTGCGGCCCACCGCGGTGGGCCAGAAGCTGCGCTGCCGCAGTCTAATAAACTACGGCAGCTTCGGCAGGAAAGCCCTAGACGCAGGTACCGCCGCTGCACAAGCCGGAACAGCACTGCGCGCTCGTGGTGCATACTTGACCTGACACGAAACAAGTTGCAGCCTGCGCGGGCGTAGGGGCGACGATCGAAGTTACGAGCGGCACCGCTATAACTGCGGCCAATCCCAATGTTCGCACCATCTGTCTTCGGTTCATGCCGGCAATGATAAAGGCCGGCGGCTCTATACTCTTCTCCAGCAAATCATCTTTGGAGAACTGATCCACTGCATACCAAACCAGTTTCTCGTCTACAGTGGTATTCAGATCACACGACAACGCGTTACAAGCCTCCGCTAAAGTGGTCTCGCCATCACAATACTTCCATACCTTTGCGGCGGTCGTATTCAGGCAGTGTGCCTTATTCGTGTTCTGATCATAGATCAGGATCTCACTGTCAACTTCCTGAATTATTAGTCCGGTTCTTCGCGCTTGCGGCATCTTTTCCATGTGCAGCTCCTTATTGCAATCCTGAAAACTACTCGTTGTAAGTTCCGAAAAAACTGACCCGGAGTGATCCGAACTCGTTCCGCCGATACCTTTGGCCTCCGGACTACCGAAAATCAACTATCCGGAACCTACTGATTACCCTATAAAAGCAAATATTATTGGTGCAACAAAATCGGTGTTCAGTGATTAGAGGCGATGGCCTGCACGAGCGTTGATGACAATATCTCCCAGAGACGAACTAGTCAATAGCCAGCTACGTTTTTGTGCAGGAACACCGCACGGAAACCTGTCTTGTTAGTCGCAAGTTCCGAGGCCTGAGCCTCGGAACTTGCGACGACCAGGCTTCACTATTGAACGAACCGTTGCCGGTACTCTCCGGAATTGAGGAACGCCTTCACCATTTCTGCCTGCTCAAAGTTTCCACCAAACTGGTTCAGCTTGTTGAGCCAGAATTGGAAGCCACTCGCATCGGGGTCACGGCGCAGATAGCCAAAGTATTCCATCATCACAAACACTGCGTTGCGTTTTGCGTTAACGAAGCTCTGGTTCTCGGCGATCCGTCTGAGCGCGCCTGCCCGCGTCAGGCTGCCCTTGACCAGACCATCGATGAGATCGTCTCGCTCACTCTGGCTGAAAACAACGCCAGTGTGGCTGATGAGCGTATCGACGTAGCCTTCGTTGCTCAGCCCGCCGTAGGCCGCCTGGAACTCCGGACGCTGCACCCAGGCATTGGTAAATGCCTGTTTGTTCGCTTCCAGATCCCGTTGCCAATTGGCAACGCCCACAACGATATTGTTGGCGATGGTCCTGGTGTCAGGCATAAACTCCGCGTAGAGCGGCGCGTGTCCATAGCTGCTGCGATAGAGACTATCGACCAACTCACCCGTCTCACGGAATTCAATGGACAGGACGTAGGCCGCGCTCACGTTTATGGTCCGCCGCTCGCGACAGCCGGCGTCAGCACCGCATGAAATTATCTGGTCGCTCCAGAAGTTGAAACCACTAACATCAGGTTCGCGACCGAGAAAATCAAGGTAGTGTTGCCTGACAAAGTAGTCTGGCGTGTCGATGACGTTGCCATGAATAACCGCATCGACAGAGCCTGTGAACACCGCGTCAGTCTTGTTGCCGAGCAGCGAGAAAGAAGTGCTCTCGGGACTGAAGTGATAGTTCAGTATTGCCGGCGTCACGGTATAGAAGTTCCCCGGGTCGACATCGTTGAAAATGTAATTGCCGTTGCTGTCGGTGATAACTTTCGCCGATTGTGCGCCGGACAATTTCATCGTCACGCCCGCGAGCGGTGCGCCGTCTGGGGAAACAACCCTGCCGCTGATAGAAGCCGGCGTGGCGGTGGGCGCGTTGGGATCTCTCGCGACCACAAAAGGCGAGACCGTAGAAGTTCTCGCACAAATGGTCTTGGTTGAGAAGTTACTAGTAATGGTGCGATTCACCAGGCCAGGCTCACCATGGAGGATGCGCAACTGATTGAAGGTGGCGGCATCAGTAGACGCCGGCATCGTAATGCAGGTAGTCACTGGAGCGGTAAAGGTGGAAGTTGTTGTGATATTCAACTCCGGACAGGCAGCGCAATGGACGTAGGGCGGTGGCAATGTCTGCTGTGGCGCATCAACCACCGTTGTAGATCCGGCACCGGTTACCGCGGTGTAGGTGACCCTGGTGTTGCAGAAGTTGTTGGCGACGTTCGCACCCAGGCCCGTCGCCTGAGTTTCGCTTTCCTGCACCGTCACCGGGAAGGAAGCATCGGTGAAACTGGCGTCCGCCCTGGTGCCACGAACGAGAACAGTCGTCGTGCCGATGCCGAAGAATGAACCCGTTGGCGGATTCACTACGACAGCGCCACAAGCTCCGGTGAAACTTACTGCCGGACTATAGGTGACGTTCGTTCCGCAAGTGCCTGGCGGGATCGTCATACTGGTCGGCCCTGTGATCGTGCAGCTTTGCGAATTACAAACAAAGCCATTCGTTACCAGCGAGATGTTGTCGATCCGCACACCGGCAGCGCCGGAAGCGACAGCGCTGGTGTCGGTTGCTGCCCGCCATCTCAACTTGATTGGTTGACCGCTGGCGGCAGCCGGCAGGTTGATCGTGGAAGTGATGTAAGTCGGAGCTGCCGTCGTCCCACCTGACAGTCCGCTCCATGCTTGACGGTTCGCAATCGGACTACTGAAAGAGCCGGAGATGGTGCGGGTGTAGCCGCCGGCGACGAAAGCGTTGCCGCCGGTCGTGATGTCTGCGAAAGCGCCGCCGTTAATGCTGATCTCCAGAACCATGCCGTCAAAGCCAGCCCCGGTCGGGCTGGCGGCAGCCTCCATGTTGAATAGGTTTCTGAAGGTCAACTGCCCACCCGTTGCGGGCACGTTAATGGTTGGGGTGTCTAGTACGGTATTGCCGACCGTGGTCACGTCAGGCGCAAACGCATCGTTTGGCGCGCTGATGGGATTAGTGGCCGAAGTGACCCAGGCCACCTCGCTGCCGCTGGCCGCGGTGACCCAACCGGCAGGAAGTGCCGGTGCGGTAACCCCATCGAAATTCTCAGTAAAGACGGAGTTTACGGTGGGCGCTCCCAGGGTCATCGTGAAAGTAACGGTGCCGAGGTTGGTGGCGCCGTCCTGAAGGGCGAGCGTCAGCGTAATGGTGCTACCGCAGGTGCCTTGCGCCGTGAAAGTAAACGGCCTCGTGGCAGTGCCACCAATGGCGGCGAGCACGCCATAGTTCTGTGGACCACTGGGACCGGCGACGCCGCCAGTCGGTTGCAGCGTGGCGACCAGATTCGTCGTCGGGCTACCACCCACATTAACCAACGAGAGGTTGACCGTGACCGTCTCTTCCGGATCCGCTGCATTGTTGGCCGGGCTAATGCTCTCCGCCGTTATAACCGGCGGCGGCGAGGCATTGATCAAGGCGCCACAGCATACGTTACGTTTGTTCAGCTCGAGTTTGACGCACCCGACTGTTCCAGTGTCCTGACCGGCAGTGTCCTGAATTCTCAAATTCCAGGTGCCGTTTGACGGTTTGCCGTTGAGAGCGCTTAACGGCGACTCGGGTCTGAACGTTCCGGCGAATGGCGCGCTGCCGGCGGTGATTGCCGTGGCTGCCTGATCATCGATTAAGGTTGGCACACCGGCGCAATCAAGCGTGCCGGTGCCGAAGTTGGCGCCGCTACTACCACGGTTGGTGACGAGCGGAATGACAGTGTTATCGGGATGGACCAGCGCTATCTGCAAGTCGCCGTCGAAGGTGTGATTGATGCGGAAGCTGACGTTCACGTCGGTAAGCGTCATCACATCAGCAACCGTGATGGGGATGTTAATCGCCGGCGCCGGACTATCGGGAATAGGTACGCTTATGTTTCCGGTGGAGTAATTGCTGACCGCAATGGTGCCGGTTGTAAGATTGTAAGTAATCGTGCCGAGATTGGTTGCACCATCTTGCATTTGCAAGCTGATCACCAAGGGAGCGCCGCAGGCGAGATTGCCCGCTGTGAAAGTGAAGGACCTGAAGACAGTAGCTCCGCCAGCGACGACGACGCCATAATTCTGCGGACCACTCGGACTGGTAACACCGCCAGTCGCTTGCAAGGTGCCCACCAGATTAACCGTATTGAGCGTGCCGGTGTTCTTAACACCAAGGCTGACTGTTACCGTTTCATTTGGATCGACGAAGCCGTTTGAGTTGCAGGAATCCGCCGTAACGGTTGCAGTGTCGGCAACCGGTTGCTTCAGGTTGCCGTTTAGACAGGCGTTGAAGGTTGCGGCGCCGCCGTTGGCGATGACCAGGCCGGTCGTTGACGCCGTATCGTAGCCGAAGCTCGTAATGCTGACGTTATAGGTTCCAGGTGTAACAATTGCCGAGTATGTTCCAGCGGCGCCGGTGGCTCGAGAGAAGCCACCACTGATCGTTACAAACGCATTAGGTATCGGCAGACCGGTTTGACAGTTCGTAACGGTCCCGGAAATTGTGCCGCGCGGCGAAGTGGCGCAGGGTCCAGGCGCGAACTTCGAAATGCGTGTGTGCCACGGAGCTGTGGTGTTGCCGGTCTCGGCACTAACGGTGTAGTACTCCTGTGTATACCAGAACGAACAGTCGTCTGACGGGTCAACTGTTATGTCACTATAGTCGCCCCAGCGTCCGGAGGTGTGGGTTTGCGATCCACCACCGGCTTCGATGACAGTCTCACCCTGGATGAGGCCAGTGCCGGCCGTGTCGGTGCCCAGTCTCGCAGCATAGCGAACCGAGGGAGACACCGTCAGGCTGGAGGTACTAAAACCAACGGCTACGTCGCCCTGAAAGTTATTGGCCGCGCTGCCCATCCAGCGCTGTTCGGTGTCAGCCGGAGCCCACGTCTGCTGTTCCCCAATCGTAAATGGCGCAGCCGGTGCGACGCGATTAAGTTGATAGAAACGAACACCGGCGCGAAACGCGGGATTGGTGGCGGCGTTGACCGTGTGATTCGCTATCAGCGTTTCAGTCGTGCCGAAGTTGCGATAAGACAGCCGATACATCAAGCGATCACTGATAGCGTCGAGGAAACTCGCGGCGGTTGCAGGCGGCGGTTGCGGCACCACGTTGCGGGAATTCGGAACCGGTATCGGATCGAACGCAGCCACAGCCAGCGGACTGCCGTTGCGCTCGGTAAATGTCGAGTTGGCCGGCACTGTGAAGTCTACGTGGAAGGCAAAGATTCTTAATTGGTCGCCGGGCTCACCGAATNNNNGGCCTGGAAATATGCGAACGGACACGGCGCCCCGGCCGGCGGTGGAATGTAACCTTCCATATCAGCCGGCAACATACCGCCGATACCGTCTGGCCCATTGGCGCCTCCCGGAGGAAAGAGTACCGCTGTGTCGAAATAGACAAAGCTGGCAGAAGGATCACCGACGAGCATCTTGTTGCGATCAAACGCAAAGACGCCGCCTTGTAAGAACGCAGTTCCAGCCTGGTTAAACTGGTTATCCGTCATGTAGTAGGCATCGGGCCACATGCCGAAGTGCGGATAGTCGTTGAACTTGTTGTTCGGCATCATGAAATCATAAAGATAATATGCGCCGGCAGGATCGCCCGTCTTCGAGATCGCGATCAGTTGGTGATTGTTGGGATTGGCAACGGTGCAGAATTCACTAATGAGCCAGCGGTCGGCCAGTTGATCGTAAAGCACGATCGGATCGCCGTCGTCGGAAGAACCACAGGGAGCACCCAGGGGACCGAAGAGGGTGGGGAAAGTTGTCAGGGGTGTTAGCGGGCTGCCGGCTTTGTCCCACACGCGGAAAGAAGAGTTGACCGTCTGGACGTAGTGAGCTGGTCCGACGTCGCCGTTAGTGTCCGGGGGCAGAAAGCCCTGGCCGGCAGCGATAGTGTCGGCGATCCGAATACCTTCAAAATCTACGCTTGGAGGATTCGGTGGATTTGGGGCCGGCGCATTGCCGCGAGCGTTTTTAGTGGAGAGTGCCTGGTCGGGCGTTCGCGGCGCGTTTGGATCGTGGCGGCGAATGATTTCACGGTTCTTTTCGTTTTTCTCTTCTACTCCGTATTTCCCTTCACTCGTCTCATCCTTCTCAAACGACTCGAGTTCGCGCACTTTACCAGCCCATTGTTTGAACTCAGGGGCGGGCAGGTCGCGGATGGGGATCGATTCTTTAACGTTGACGGCGCGCATAGCGATCGGCGCAGCACGATCCTGGTCTTGCTTATTGAGTCTGAATAACTCAGGAACAAGCTGCCCACCCGAGGTGCTGTGCTTTACCGAGCTTTCGTTGCGTTTCGCCAAACTGGTCGGCAACAAGATCGTCAAACCAACAAAAAAGATCGCGGCGACAGCCAATCCTAAGTTCCGTCTCATTTCGTTCTCCTTGTGGGCACCGGATATGGGTTCACCTGAAAGGCGAGCCCTCAAATGCGCTAAACAGATTCTTATTCGGAATACTCTGAAACTACGAACGCCACTAGTTTCACGCGCTGGATCGGTACAGCTCGGTCCTTACGTCCCCTGGTTCCAGCTTCATTGAAACGGCACAGATTTGGGAATCAAACTACCGCGCTGATCCGCGAGTTACGTAGGTTGATCTGTGTGACGGAAAGAGAAGGTCACGCTATCGATAGAAGAAGAGACAGCCATCGTCCGATGGAATGCTAAACCCAATTTTTACAATACTGGTCTCGGCTTGCGAACCGAGAAATGTCGGGCTATCCAGCCCCGCCTTATTTAGTGAGCGCGAGGTTATTCGGAAACGACATCAGATGTCAATAGTTGTTGGTAAATCCTGATGACAGCCGTGAGGGGGGGTGTGCTGCCTGCAAGTAAACGAGCAGAGCAAGCCAAAAGCTCACTCTGCTCGTCGCCCTGCCATTACAGGCTTTGTTCAGACGCCGGCTACCTCACATTCGTTTCGAAGTTGCAGCCGGAAACATCAATCGTTATTGACGAAACCGGTCTCGGTATTCACCGGAGACGATGAACGCCTTGACCATTTCCGCCTGTTCGAAGTTGCCACCAAACTGGTTCAGTTTATTGAGCCAGAATGCATAGCCACTCGCGTCCGGTTCACGACGCAGATAACCGAAGTATTGCATCATCACAAACATTTCGTTGCGCTTCGCGGCGACGAAACGTCCGTCCTCGGCTATTTGCCGCAACGCGTTAGCTCGCGTTAACGAACTCGCGTTCAACCCGTCAACCAGCGCATTTCGTTCACCCTGGCTGAAGTCGACTCCGGTGTGGCTAAGCAGCGCATCCACATAGCCGGCGTTGGTCAGGCCGCCATAAGCAGTCTGGAACGCATCACGCTGCACCCAGGCATCGACAAACGCTTGTTTGTTCGCTTCCAACTGCTGCGCCCAGTCTGCACGGCCCACAATGACGTTGCGCGCCACTGTTGCTGTGTCAGGCATGAACTCCACATACGTTGGACGACGTCCGTAGCTCGCACGATAAAGTTTATCAACCAGGCCACCAGTGTCCTGAAACTCCATCGATAGGAAGTACGCCGCGCTCACGTTAATGGTTCTTCGTTCACCGCAAGCTGCATCGGCGCCGCACGACAAAATCTGATCGCTCCAGAAGTTGAACCCACTTTCGTCCGGTTCGCGTCCCAGGAAATCGAGGTAGTGCTGTCGCACGAAGTATTCCGGCCGGTCAATCCGGTTGCTGCCAATGACAGAATCGCGCGTGGCCGTGAAAGTCGCGTCAGTAGCGTTCCCGAGCAGCGAGAATGAATGGCTCTCGGGACTAAAGTGATAGTTCACCATTGACGGCGTAACTGAATAGAAACCGTTTGTCTCGACATCATCAAAACGGTAGTTCCCATTCGCATCAGTAATGAACTTGCGATTCTGCGTTCCACCTAATTGAACAACCACGCCATCCACTGGAACCCCATTTGGATCCGTGATGCGTCCGCTGACAACCCCATTAGCAGCCGTAGGCGCGCCACAGGCTCTGACCGTGACGTCGTCAATAGCTACACCGGCAAAGTTGACCGTGGTGTCGCTATCAACATGGAATACAACCTCGACGTTCTTGTTCACAAACCGGGTAATGTCCGCGTTGATGACTCTCCAACCTGAGGAGGCGCCGATATTGACAGCGGGATTACCAGGCGCGTCAGTCATGGTCGCGTCATACCATTGGAAAACTCTGAGTGCATTCGTCGGGTTCCCGACCTCTCGCACGTCAACAAAGTAATGATCAAACGAGGCGCTTTCCATCTGGTACCGCTGGGCCCAACTGAGCGTGATCGGAGCCGAAACTCCGACCAGGCTTATGTTCGGTGATAACAGTTCCTGCGAGCTGCTGACGTCATAGGTGTTATCGAGATCAGTCTTCCAGCAGTTCACGCCGCTGTTGCAGGTACTAAATCCGGCAACTGGATTCGCGGTTGAGGTCGCCACTGTAGCCGGCAACCCAAGCTCCCATTCATCCGCGGTGCCGGAATGCGTGAAGCCTGCCGCGCCCGCTTCGAAATCGGTGCTGAACACGGTTATTGGACTAACACCGGAAACGACACAACTTGGCGTCGGCGGCGCCTCGCAGATGCGCAGTGACCAGGCCGTCAACGTGCCACCGTTGGCATTGGCCCCGTCGTCTCTCAAGTCGAGAGTCCATACGCCACCGGCGTTCTCTCCGTCAAACCAACCTAGTCGGTAGGAAAGCTCAGGCTTAAGCTGGACGCCCTTGAGGACCGTGAAGGCGGGTGGGATACCAGCCTCGTCGTCAAAGACGATGTCCATCTGGGCCTGCCCGCCAGCCGCTGCGGCGCCTATGTCGGTGAATAGTCCGTTATCGTCGCCAGCCGGTGAACGCAGGTGGGCATCGATGTCTGCCATCAGCGTGTGGTTAAGCACGATGTCCACGTCGACGTCAGCGATCCGGGGGCTACCGGGAACGGTGATAGTCGAACTCACCAGACCGGTGCCTGGTCCAATCGTCTTGGGCACGTCCGTGCTGGTGTAAGTTGTGCAGTTCACCCCCTCATTTGTCGCGGGATGCACGCTGACACTCAAATTATAAGTGGCCGTTGGCCCACCGGTGGCTGCCGAAGCCGAGTCGACAAAGGCGAAATAGGTCCCGGCAGTCTTGACCGTCATGAACAACGCTTCCGAGGGCTTGTTAGGCACGGGTAGCACGTCGCCTGTTCCCGCGTCGTCGACAACCAGGATCTGGTTGGTCGCGTCGCCAAAGAGAGCGACACCGAGCCGGCCGTTCCAGTTGACTCCATCGCGTTCCGGATCCACATCGAGTGAAAGATAGACTGTATCGCCGGCATTCAACGCCAGGCTATACCAGTCTTGTTCGGTAGCCGCGGCCGGGTTGCGCGCGCCACTTACCCAACCGTTGACTGGAAGTGGATTCGCTGTAGCCGGAGTATCGTTTGCCTCAACTTCTGCGGTCGGCGCGCCGCTCTGAACCCGCACATGGAGTTCGTACGGCCGTTCTGAAGTCGTGCCGGCAGTGAAGTCGTTAATCTTCAGGTAGTAGGTTCCCGGGGCGGGAATAATAGCACCGGCGATTGATGACGAAAGACCGGCGAGAGAACCATTGTCGTCATCAAATTCATTTACCGTCGTGCCGTCGGAGTTTAATAAGGTGACCTGACTGTCGGTGCTGCTGCCTGCTGAGAAGGCCGTCATGGTAGCTGCATAGACGCGATCGCCCGCAGCAGCAGTAAAGGAGTAGAAATCGACGTCGCCATTGGGAAAGAGATTGGCGCGAACCACTACGTTGTTGCTGGCGAGCGGAGTAGCAGTTCCGAAAGTCCCGTTTGGTTCAACCTCGGCGCCAAAGCCCTGAGCGAGCGGGCTGCCCGGCTTCACGTGGCCCGCGGGCGCTGACAAATTGATGGCGCCGGCCGGCATCTCCACTACCGAAACGTCAGCATTGTTGCTGGCGGCCTTACCCTGCGCTCCAGCATTGAACTGGCGCCATGGGGCCGCCGCCAACAACAAGGAAATTGCCAGGCAACAAAAAGTAAACACCAACCGCGATCGGCGCCATGAATTCTTGATCATGTTTCTCATACACTCCTCCGGGATTTTCGATTTCTACTATCGAGCGTTAGATAACTGTAAAGCCTGGAAGTCGCCCCTGAGTTCGCCAGGGTGTACAAATAAATGAGTGCAGATTAGTCGGTGACTCTTTCGAGTTGCGAAGAAACTATAGAAACTGCGCTACTAAGTCAACATTTTCGCAGTCTTATTGTGGGTCTTTTTATTCCAGCCGAGGACATAGAGAGGAGTGGTGATCAGTTTCAAGTAAGCGCGGACATTGCAGAGCCCTGGCGAGTCGGCAACAACCTACTTGACTCACCAACGTGAATCTCATTTGGAGATTGACGAGACGAAGACTCAACGTGATTTAAGCAGTTTGCTACCGAATCTTGAGCGACGGATCGCCAAAGAATATCCAGGTGCGTTTCACGTCGATGTCGAAGGTTGCGCCTTTGGCGATCTTAATCGCATCGCCGACCGCCATGGGCGAACCGGAGTAAAGCTGGGTATATAATTCTTCTCCCATCTGATGCTGTCCCTGGGCGATAGTTAAGCCGGAGGAAGCAAATGTAGCGACCGCTCCCCCGTTCGGCGCTTTCACCAAAGCTTCAGATAGCGAGAGCAAAGTAGGATCCTGAAAGTAGCCGTTCAGACAGTCCATCACCACCACGAACGAAAGTTTATTGGTTCCGTTGGTCAACGCAGTGGCATCTGCAGACGTAAATAAAAGCGCGCCGGTCCAAAAGTCTACATTTCCATGGCCTGAGTAACTTACCAATGCCGGTCCGGCATTGAAGCCGTTGACAATGTCAGCCTTGGTCAACGCCTGGGAGGGAACCCCCTGCGGCTGAGGGGCGCGGTTAAGTCGTTGCACGGTCATGCTGGCAGGCAGCAAACTTTGAAACACATCGTTCGTGGTGGCGAAACCAAAAGCATTAAATTCATCTTCATCAGCCACCAGCATCGCGCTTTGCGGCTGCGGCTGCGGCGCGAAATTGACTATCTTTGAAACGACCAGATTAGCGTCTGCCACGGACCTCAACGGCAAACGGCCTACCGGAATATCCGCGATGCCGTCGGGAGAATCATTAGGCCCGCCGTGGAAGTCGGCCACCCAATCATCGCTGGCGGTTTCGCTGAAGGTCGCATCCACCAGCTTCGTGGGGACGAAATCGAAGTCGCCGAGCCCCTGGTAGTTTCGCGGATCAAGCGAAGCGTCGCCGGCAAATATTATGTAGAGCGGCTTGCTTACCCAGTTTGTCGAAGTCAAAGTGTGACTGAGGAAGTCCTTGATTGCCTGCGGTCCGTGGGCGCCATAACTAAACTCATCGTAAATATCATCAACGTCCACGACCGCTGCAAGCCTGCCTTCGCTCTGTCTCTTACTCACCAGCGGCGCCAGGCTCGCAATAAAGTTTTTGTGAGCGATGATCAGGAAATCAGCGCCACTGGTGATAGTAGGCGACAGATCTCCCTGATTAAGATTTGAAGGTTGACCTAAAGACAGAGCGGCCGGTTGATCAAATTGTCCCTGCGGAAACGCGTACAAGAGACGTTGGAGTTTGGAGCGAGATTCGCTCGCGGGCACCGTAATCGCATATCCCATCGCACTCGTCTCGGAGGCGGGTTTGCTAATTCTGACATTCAAAGGATCGGTGTAGTCGATCAGTCGTACTGAGGGCGTGGAAAAGCCATCCACCTTCACCGTTTGGGTGCCGCGGAGATTGAATTTCAGTGAGTTGGCGTCGGCCTTAAAGGTATGCGGGTAAGTGAAACGAATGTAATCGACAATGCAAACTTCGCCCGTGGACGTTTTCGTAAAAGTGAGACTGTTGTTTCCATTTTGAACCAGCGCTATCGGAACCGAGAAGGTCCGCACCGGATGTTCGAGAGGGCTGAAGTCCAGCGAACCAATCGTGACGCCGTTGAAAGACACGCTGATTGAATGACTAGTGCCGGAAGGATTCAAAACACCCTGCAAGGCAAATTCGACAGTCGCTGGTCCAGCGGCAGCCAGGTCAGGATTTGAAACCATCAGAGTCTGCGTAACCGGGCTGCCAGAGATCACGCGTCCGAAGAAGTTGTCCTGATCGCCATTCAAGAGGCTGGAGAAATAGACGAACTTCTCTTTAATCTGAAGTGTGTAGTTATAATTTGGCAGCCCTGCAGCTGCGGCAACCGGAGCATGACTGTGTTCCTCCTTTGGTTGACGCTTGAGGGTGCGACGGGTTCGCTTGCGAGCGCGCGAGCGTTTGCGCTGTTGACGAGCTGCTGCCTTAAATGCCGGCCTCGGTAAAGCGAGTCTGGGCGCGGGACTGACGGCCGCAGGAGGACTAGTCAAGGGAATCGAGTCAGTCGCGTTAAGGTCGCGATTGTTTGTGGTTGACTGCTGCTCATATTTTGCCGCGAGCGAGTCACTGGCAACAGAATCCACACCGCCCGGCCGTGCATAATCAGCCGGGGGAGTGCCGGCGTCAAGACCTGCAAGCGCGGGATTCGATACCGCACGCTCTTTGGTCTCCCGCTTGTCTGGCGCATTGCGCAGCTCCAATGAATTCGTTAGATAACTGAGGTTGTTTTGTGCCCAACTATAAAAGATTGGATCACTTAGCGTCGGGCCGCGCGTGGAGACTGGCGCCGTCGTCGTCCCCGGAAGATCTGTGACCGGCGGCGAAGAGACAGGAACCGGTGGCGTCGAGCTTGGCCCCGGAGGCGGCGGAGGTGGATCTCCGTCGAGTTGAATTCCACCAATGACGCGTTTACCTGGAGTGTTGCCCGCGATCAGGTAATAGATGTGCTTGTCGGTGGTGGGCGTGTCGAGACCGCTTCCGTAAAACTCAATGTAGTCGCTGCTGCCGAACTGGCCGCTGAGCTGGTTGGTATTAATCGCCACTTCATTCGCGTCAACAAACAGTTGAAGATTCCTGATATCAACGACGGGGTTGAAACCGGCAGCGACCATCTGTGGCTGCGTGACTCGATACCAACCGTCCTTATTGATGGAGATCTTAAGTGCAGTCTGCGCCGCTATCTCCCACTGCGTTTCAATGGAGGCAGGCGCAAGAGCCGTCTGCTGAGCCTGCTCAGCCGGATAACGTTTTTCAAAAGTGTCCGCGCTCTCATTCGCTGCCGGACCCGCCGCTTCAGACGCCTGATCAAACTCAGAAACAGACTTGCCACTGACGGGCACGATGGCGTTATGCATTCGCGCCGCGCCATCAACATTCACCGACTCGATGAGATAGGTTGAATCCGCGGAACCGCCACGATCAAACCAGCTGTACGAATAGCCGGCACGCCGTTGCACGGGTGTGCCCGGAGCAAACAGCGCCCCCGGAATGATTTCTTTGTTGGCGCGCGTGCGCCGGCCATCTTTTAAGCGATAGACATTGAATCCAACATTGTCGGGAACGGAGTTGGTAGTCCAACGCAAAAGAACTCCTGCCCTGGTCGCGGTTGCGCTTGACGATGTCAGTGTCAGCTCGTTGCTTGGGGAATCCGCTTTGGTCGCGGGCTTGGCCGGTGATGCGATCGCGAATGCGAAGCTCGAGAGCACTACCGCCAGGGAAACGGATGAAGCCAGCAGGCGTCGAGCCAGGCCCAAACGTGGGGAACAACACATCATTGCGCGCTGAATTGGAAAAGAAACGACTAGACGGTGTACGACTGTTGCAACTTATTATCGGGATCGGGAGACGGGCATTTTATACCACATTTCCCGTCGAAGACAGTAGGCTCGAGGAGGAGAGACAAAGTTTAGGAAGGAGCAGGCGGTTGAACTCGTTTAGCTTATAGAACTTCCTTCTTTCGGCGAACCTTCGGCAATTAGAGAGATTTGAAAATGTTGCCGGTCAAGGTCCCGTCGAAACCTTTGTTGATTATTGGGTGCGTATTTGGCGAAGCATTAACAGATTGCTTGACGACTGCTGAATGCTGACTGCTTACTGTTTCATCCGTACCAACTGACTATTGAATACCGCTCACCATCGGTCACTGGAATGATTTCGTGGGCGACCTCTGAGCGGAAGGCAACCAATGTGGCACTCCGATTGATGGTTTAGAAATATACTCATCGAGATTCGCCGCGACCGGTCCGTGTCGAGCCGCATCAGGCCGGTATTGCCGTCCGGGTGGGCAACGAAGAAGTCTCCAACCCGGTAGCGTAGAAACTGCGGATCTTCGCAACCACTAAGGCTGACCTTAAAATGCTCTTCGATACTTTCGCGATAAGCCGTCAGTCGCCGCATTACATACTCGACGGTCTCAGGTGAGGGCATGAGCCGCGCAACCTTACGCACTCTCTCATCGACTGAGCCTAAGTTGTCAATTGCGTAGGTCAATGCTGGGCGGCTCGACGAACGGCGCATCTCGCCTATCAACTCCCGGCAAGTCTCGACATCGAAGAAGCGTCGGGCAAGATGCAAGTCGACCTGAAATTCTGCGATAGCCCTCGTCACCTGTGCATTATTTCGAGAAAATGAAATGCCCTAAAGAATACCGCCAGCACGAGCTCAATGTCGCGCTGGCGAAATTCTGCCTACAGCCCCTGCTTCTGATTACTTTGGAAAGCGGTCGCGGTATTCACCGGAGACGATGAACGACTTGACCATTTCCGCCTGTTCAAAGTTGCCGTTGAACTGGTTCAGCTTGTTCAGCCAGAACGCGAAGCCAGCAGCGTCAGCGTCGCGTCGCAGGTAGCCCATGTATTCCATCATCACAAACGTATCGTTGAACTTCGCAGTAACGAAACGTCCGTTCTCCGCAATACTCCTGAGCGTATCGGCGCGGCTCTGAGTTCCGTTGACCAGGCCATTTACGAAGGCATCGCGTTCAGCCGAACTGAAGCTCACACCGGTGTGCGAGATCAACGTGTCGACGTAATCTGCATTCGACAGATTGTCGAACGCCGCGTGGAACTCCGGCCGGTTTACAAAGACTGCCAGGAACGATTGCTTGTTCGCTTCCAACAGCGCTTGCCAGCCGTCTTTGTTAACTTGTACCCCCAGCCCAACCGTCCGTGTGTCAGGTATGAAGTGCGCAAAGTCCGGACGGGCTCCGTAGGCAGCCCGATAGAGTCCATCCACCAGCACGCCGGTTTGCTGGAACTCAATCGAAATGAAGTACGCAGCCGAAACGTTCACGCGTTTCCGTTCGATGCAGCCCTGGTCAGCGCCACATCCGATTATCTGATCGCTCCAGAAGTTGAAACCGGCTTCATCCGGTTCGCGATTCAAGAAATCGAGGTAGTTTTGACGCACGAAATACTCGGGCGTATCCAAAGGATTGACCAAGCCGCTGCCCGCCGCGGTCGCGCTGAAGGTAGCTTCAGTAGCTTGTCCAAGTTGGCTAAAGGAACGCTCAGCAGGACTGAAGCTATAGTTAGCTCGCGAAGGTGTGACCGTGTAGAAGCCGTTGGTCTCTACGTTTTCGAAACGGTAGAAGCCATTCGCGTCGGTGATGAACTTGCGGGTCTGCGTGCCGCTTAATCTAACTACCGCGCCTTCTACAGGTACGCCGGAGTCGTCAACGATCCTGCCGGTGATTAATCCGTTGGCGGCAGTTGGCGCGCCGTTGGCGAACGTCCAGGGCGAGAACTGCGTGACGTTTACCTGTCGCACCCAGTTGTTTATCGGATCGTGAATAATGGCTCCCTGGTTATTCCAGGTCGCTCCGTCTTTTCTCCACAGGTTCAAAATGAATTCTGTGTTGCCGTTCAGCTCCGCATCCAGGTAATGCAATTGCAGCGTTGAAGTAAAGGCCCCGCCACCGTTGGGCGTGATCACGTAGGTCCGCGTGACCGAGGTCGGGAAATCGCCAGGGCCGGACTTAACGAGATTGACCGTTACATCCGTTGGCGGCGTACCTGAGTCAAACGTGATCCTGTTGAAGGTGTTGCCGAAAGTAAGCGCCGTACCCAGCGGCAGCGACGACGGCGAATTCGTGCGCTGCACGTTTCCGATTACGTCGCCCGCGCCCGCTGAAGCCGGAGCAGTACTCGGTTGAATTAAGGTGTTCGCGCCTGTATTTAGATCGTTAGTCAGCGTCAGGATGCCATTAACGGTGGCGTTCAAAGCCAAACTCACCCCACCGCCTGCATTCGCAATCGTTAGGTTGTTGAAGGTCGTTACGGTGTTACCGCCAATAGTCTGAGCGCCAGCGCCATTGAAATTCACAGTATTGCCATTGGCCGTGAACGAGCCTGGTGAGCCGCCATTATTGGTCCAGTTACCGCTAACGTTCATCGTGGTGGCATTTGTTCCCCCGAGCGTCGCTCCGCTATCGATCTGTACGTTGTTGAAAGTGCTGCTGCTGGTGAACGTCCCTCCCTGAACTTCCAACAAACCGGTTACCGCGAGCGTGCTGCCACTCGCCGTCACGCCGCCAGTACCGGTGTGGTTGATCGTCAGATTGTTGAAGGTTGTATTCCCCGATAGCGTCTGGGTGCTATTCGCGCCATCGAAGGTTACGGCGCCGCCGCCGCTCGTAAAGGTTCCGGTATTGGCCCAGTTACCGGCAACGGTGATGGTGGTGGCCGTACCGGCCGCAAAAGTGCCCAGGGTCAAGGTCACATTGCCGTTGATATCCAGCGTAGTCGTGCTCGCAGCTACGCTGAGCGTCGAGCCTCCGGCCTTATTCACGGTGAAGTTATCAAACGTCTGAGTGGTGGCCGAACCGCTGATGGTCTGGGCGCCAGCGCCATTGAAGTTCACCGTATTTCCGTTGGGTGTAAATATCCCATTGCTGGTCCAATTGCCCGCGACGCTCAGAGTTGTGCCGATGGTGCCCTGCACGCCGCCAGTTCCAGTGTGACTTAAGGTCAGATTGTTGAAAGTCGTATTTCCCGCCAGAGTTTGGGTGTTATTGTTGCCATTGAAGACCACCGTTCCGGTGCCGGGCGTAAACGTTCCATTGTTAGTCCAGTTGCCGCCAACGTTGATGGTGCTGCCAGCGGTGGCAACCATTGTCGCGCCCGCATCAATTTGCACATCGTTGTAGGTACTGCTGCTGGTAAATGTTCCCTGCTGCACTCGCAACAATCCCTGCACGGTCAGACCCGCAAAGCCGGCGACGGACGTCGGATTATTCAACGTCAGGTTGTTGTAGGTGGTGAAGGTTGCGGGCATCGTTTGCGCCGCCGACCCATTGTAAGCAACCGTACTGCCGGTAATCGTGTAGACGTTCGTTCCCGGTGTGAACACTGCGGCAATGCCGATCGTGCCGGCATTGGCCAACGTGCGCGCGCCTGTGTTGCTGCTCGTCAGGTTGTTGTAATTGAAAGCAGGGATCGTCTGCGCAACGCTCCCGTTGAAGTTAATTGTGCTGCCGGTAATCGTGTACGTGTTCGTGCCAACGGTGAAAACATTGGCGATACCGATTGTGCCGGCATTGGCAAGGGTGCGCGCGCCGGTGTTGCTGCTGGTCAGGTTGTTGTAGTTAAAGGCTGAGATGGTTTGCGCGCCGGCGCCGTTGAAATCGATGGTGCTGCCGGTGATCGTAAAGGCGTTTGTTCCCGGCGTGAAGGCCCCGGCAATCCCAATCGTGCCGCTGTTAGCCAGCGTGCGCGCGCCGGTATTGCTGCTGGTCAGGTTGTTATAGTTGAACGCCGGAATCGCCTGCGGTATAGAACCATTGAAATCGATCGTGCTGCCGGTGATCGTGTAGGCGTTTGTGCCCGGAGTGAAGTTTCCAGCGACTCCGATTGTGCCGGCGCCAGCCAGCGTTCGCGCTCCGGTGTTGCTGCTGGTCAGGTGGTTGTAGTTGAAAGCCGGAATCGTTTGGGCGCCACTACCATTGAAATCGATAGTGCTGCCGGTGATCGTGTAGACATTTGTTCCCGGCGTGAAGACCCCGGCAATACCGATCGTGCCGGCGCCAGCCAGCGTTCGCGCGCCGGTGTTGCTGCTGGTCAGATTGTTGAAGTTAAAGGCCGGAATAGTCTGTGCGCCCGCGCCATTGAAGTTTATGGTGCTGCCGGTGATCGTGTAGGCATTTGTTCCCGGCGTGAAGACTCCGGCAACGCCAATGGTGCCGGCGCCAGCCAACGTGCGTGCCCCGGTGTTGCTGCTCGTCAGATTGTTATAGTTAAAGGCCGGGATCGTTTGCGCGACGCTGCCATTGAAGTCAATCGTACTGCCGGTGATGGTGTATGCATTGGTGCCTGGGGTGAATATTCCAGCGATGCCGATCGTGCCGGCATTAGCCAGGGTACGAGCGCCGGTGCTGCTGCTCGTCAGGTGTCCGTAGTTAACGGCAGTTATCGTCTGCGCTCCTGTCCCGTAGTATTCAACAGTGCTGGTTGCTCCCAGCGTGTAGGTAGAATAATTGGTCGGGAGAGTTGCGCTCTGAAATCTTAGCGTGGCGCCGTTGCTCACGGTTAGCGTTCCACCCGCGGCCGTTCGATTGGCGGTAAAGGTAGAGAGATCAAATGTACCAGCAGTAACAGTAAGGTTACTGGCGACCCCGACGTTGACACCGAGAGTCAGTGATCCGCCCCCCTTGTTCACCGTCAGATTATTGAAAGTGGGAGAAAGGGTTCCGTTGATCGCCTGGGCTCCCGCGCCGTTGAAGTTGAAGGTGCCAGTGCCCGCGTTAAAAGTCGTCGCCGGTCCGGCGCCACCTGCGTTCGCCGTGAAGTTTCCTGCGACGTTCACCGTGCCGGTATTGCCATTAAAGGTGCCGCCGACAGCTGGGCCGGGGCCAAGTAAGAAATTGCCCGTAACGGTCATCGTGCTGTTGTTCATATTGAACGTGCCGCCGGAGATAACCACATTGGTAGGCGACAGCGCACTGCCGGCGTTGTTGGTCCAGATGCCGTTTGTGGGTATGTGAATGTCGCCACCGATGGTGGTGTTAGTGCCCGAAACGTTGACCGATGCGCCGGTCGAAATACTACTTCCGGCGATTGTCGCTGTGTTTCCGGAAAAAACGATCGTGGGACTTGTCCCATTTAACACCAGGCCCCCACCGCCGACATATATTCCACCGCCAAGGCTGGCAACACCTTGAGCGGCGTTGGTGGTGAAAGTAGTAGTAGCCACTGTGCAGGTCAGACTCTCGATAATTATTCCGCCCCCATTGCCGACAGTCGCCTTGTTACTAAGAAAGGTGGACGTGGCGAAACTATGCGAGCCCGTGCCGAGATTATGGGTGAAGACATCGGCGCCTCCGCCACCAGCTGCGCCGGATGCCGCAGTATTATTTTGGAAGGTTGAGCCCGTTACTGTGAGAACTCCATTCGAGGCCCTATTAAGCGGATCACCAGGGGAATGCGACAATCCGCCGCCGCTGGCGCTAGAAGAATTGGCTTGCGCAACGACCAATTGGCTGGCGCCCGGAGCACTGGTGCCGCCAACCGTGCAGCCTGTCACTGTGAGACTGCCACCGAGATTGTTGAGGCCGCCGCCGCCTGGTCCACCAGCGCCACTCAACTGGTTATTGGAGAACGTGCAGTTGGTGACAGTCGTACTATTGTTGGCAGCGCCTGATACCATGCCGCCGCCGCCCACCGCAAACGTTTCGCGCCCGCCCGTGATCGTCACGCCTGACATGTTGAAGGTGAAGTTTCCGGCGAGAGCTTGATCCACGCACAGGACTCTGTCATTGGCCTGGGTCTGCTGAACAATCGTGGTGGCCGCACCTGCACCAGTGATAGTTGTGTTGTTTCCCGAGATGTCGAGATCTCCGGTTCCGGGGCTCTGGCAGAATCCCGCTTCCGCGGCTCCATTAATCGTAAGTTGATAGGTTCCCAAAGGCACATTAATCGTAGAGCCTGGAGCTGCATTTGCAGCAACGACTGCTTCGCGCAAGCTGCAGTCGGCATTACAGGTACCGTCATTGGTGTCTGCGATCTTGCTTACGTTGAAGATGGCCGTCGGGGCCTGCGGAATAATCGAAGCCGCTGACTGGTCTGATCCGAGCAGGACCAAATCTCGCTCGCCATTTAACTTCCTTGGCAAAACCGTCACCGCTACCGGCGCGGAGGTCACATCCATGCTCATGGTTGAAAAGTCGCCGCTGGCTAAACCCGCAGCAGCTTGAACTCCAGCATCAACCTGCTGAACAATTTTGAGTTTGTTCTGACCGGCGTCGAGCACCAACAACTCATCAGTTTGCTGCCAGGAAATATGGGAACTGACCAGCAGTCCCTGCGAAGATTCGGCTCCGCTTACCACACCGGCAACACCGACATCCTTTACTGTGTTCCAACTCTCCGCCTTTGCCGGCCAGCTTGCGGCAGCTAAGATATCGGCGTCTGTTTGCTTGGTAACTTTGCCTCTCAGGCGCACGCGAACAGCCACTTCTTCCGGGCTGAATGGTCGCCTGTCCAGCGTACCAGGTTGCAAAATCGACACCGTTCCCTCCGCCGACTGCGCCGCGATCTCTGTGCGGTTGTCGCGATCCCAGATAAAGTTTCCCAGTGCCAATCCGCGCAATGTGTTGGGAACGTCAATCGTTTCCACCCGGGATTGAGCATCGGCGAAATTCTTTAGTCCCCATCCATGGATGATCTCTATTTTGTTACCAGCGGCTACAGCTACATCAAGAAAAGGATCCTGATCGAGATTGCCAAACTGGATTGCCGTCGCTTCCGCTTTCAGCGGAAAACTTAGCGGCGCTGACAGTCCGCCATCTGCGCTCGGGAACAGCAATAATGACGGACCATCGGATCCAAAAACTCCGACAGCTAAATCCGCCTTTCCGTCTGACATTCCAAACTCGGCAGCAGCTACTGCGGTTACCTGACCAGGCAACGCGATCGGTCTCGCTGCCGCAAGTCGCCCTTCGCCCTCTCCCGCCAGCAGATAGGCTCCGCCACCGCGGGCAGCCACCAAAACATCCTTGACAGCGTCCTGGTTGAAATCACCGGTTACAACAAAGTCCGCTGGTTCCGGCACCTGATGGATTTCGGCGATCGACGATAGTGAGTCGGGATTGTAGCCGGCTTGAATCCGCACGAAGACCGAATCATCAACGGGAGCAAAAGCTTCTGGGTTGCCGCGTTGAACGGTAACGATACCGCTGCCGTTATTAGAGTATCCCGCAACGAGATCGGGCGTGCCGTTGTCGTCGAGATCCACTGACGCCAGGGCCCGCGCGCGTGCCGCGCCGGATTGCAAAGCTTCACTCGAGAACTGATCGCCTCGATATTCAACCCGCATCGCTCGCCCATCCTGAAAATTCAGCGATTGCCCGCCGCGCCCTGCAGCCTGAACCGTGATGGCCGCGCTCGAATCCTTGGAATCCACACGTACGGATAGTGCGACGGCCACTGAGGCTGCCACCAGGCAAAGCATGAACAGCTTCATACTTAGCCTGGCTGTAAGTGGAAAAAGTTCAATACGCGTTTTGCTGGTAATAGAGTTCTTAACGGGGTACATCGAGGATCTCCTTGTTCTTGCGAGCGATTTGTCATCCGAATTGAACCATCGTGCGGTTGGAAAGAGTGGCGGGTGTGAACACTCCCACAATAAGTCTTAGATAGGTTCGCTGCATACTTTACGTTGGCCTGAGCTTCACCGTCAATAGCATTCAAAGCAGCCGGCCATTCGTATCGAGTAGTGAGAAATAGCCAATTTGGATTGGTGCCAATAGTTTTTGTCAGGGAGACGCTGGCGGTTAAAACGCAACAAGGGGCGCAGCTAAGTTCTGCACCCCGCAAATTGCGTAAAGAAAAAGAGTCAGCTTAAATCAATTACCACAGTCCGGTGTCGCGTCGTTCGTGATTGTCCACGTCGCGCTACCGCCGCAGGCATCTACGTGATACACGAAACAACCATTCTGATCTTCCGCGATCACCCTTATCTCGGAACCGCTACAAGAAACGTTAGACAGGGTGAACGATCCGCCGCCGGCCGCGATCACCGAATGATTCAGTAGGTCGGGTCCCCAATTATCCTGATTAGGAGCCGAAAGATACAGGTGACGAATCTCACGACTGGAGTTATTTACAATCGTAATCGTCGTCGTGGTTACGGTATGCGCTCGCGACAATAGGGGTACCGCCGCCAGAATGCCAATGAGGACCATCACGACTGCGAAACGGTTGGCTAACCGACTTCCTGACTTCGCAAAAAGACTTTTCATATGCTCACCTTTCGTGCTGAGGATAGCTTCGGCGTCGGGGGGCCGTCTGAAATGCGTTATTTTTAAAAATCACTTCCGTACTCTGAGCGAAACCGGGTCAAGAGTTTGGAGGGCGGCGGCGATCACTTCCGCCGCCCTGTCCAACTCGTTTAGGACTGATTCCTACGGGCAAGCACTGTTCACCGTGTAGCCCGCACCCGCGCCATCGTTTACGGCAGCCGCGCCATTCTGATTCAGCGGTACCGAGACCGTGGCTGTTGCTGTGGTGGTGTTGCCCGCCGAGTCCGTTACCTTGAACGTGATTGTGTAAACACGGCCATTGAGATTTCCATCTCGCTCGGCGCGTAGCTGCGCTGACTTGCAATCCGCGGCAATCACGATGTCGTTCAGCGTGGACCCGTCCGCGCCAGTCAGATTGTCTTCAGGCTCGTCGCTGCTAATGCTGGCGATCACAACGCTGCTGGTAATGTTTCCGTCGCAGCTGGAGGTAGCGCTCGCGACAAAGTCTGTCACGTTAAACGTGTGGTAAGCATGATTGGGTGGCCAGAGGTTTATGTTGTTAGTACTGAGCGTAATAACTGGCGGCGTATTTTGCACCGTCAGCGTAGCGCTCTGCGATGCGCTGCCGCAAAAGCCGGTTGTCATCACCACGACACTGTGGGCTCCCTGGCTCAAGGAGCCGGTCGGCACACTGATGTTCGGGCTGTCACCGTTGAACGGCAGGCCGTCCAAAGTCCAAGCGTAATGGAATGGTCCGGTGCCACCCGCTGTAGTTGAGAAGCTGGCGGTCGCACCCTGACAAACCGTTACGTCAGCCGGATCGGTGGTGGTGGTGGTGGCCTGCACCGTCAACGTCGCGCTTTGTGACGCACTGCCGCAGGTGCCGGTTGTGGTTACCGCCACAGTGTGTGAGCCGACACTCAGCGAGCCAGTCGGCACGTTAATACTCGGGCTGTTACCGTTGAAGGGTGAGCCGTCCAGAGTCCAGGCATAGCTGAATGGTCCGGTGCCGCTCGCCGTGGTTGAAAAGTTAGCTGTCGCACCCTGACAGACTGTTACGTCAGTCGGGTCCGTGGTGGAGGTGGTGGCCTGCACCGTCAACGTCGCGCTTTGTGAGGCGCTGCCGCAATTGCCGGTTGTGGTTACCGCCACAGTGTGTGAGCCGACACTCAGCGAACCAGTCGGCACGTTAATACTCGGGCTGTTACCGTTGAAGGGTGAGCCGTCCAGAGTCCAGGCATAGCTGAATGGTCCGGTGCCGCCCGCAGTCGTCGAGAAGTTTGCGGTTGCACCCTGGCAGACCGTTGCATCCGCCGGATCCGTGGTGGTGGTTGTAGCCTGCACCGTCAACGTCGCGCTTTGTGACGCACTGCCGCAGGCGCCGGTCGTAGTAACCATCACACTGTGGGATCCGAGGCTCAGCGAACCTGTCGGTACATTTATGCTTGGGCTATTACCATTGAACGGTGAGCCGTCCAAAGTCCAGGCATAGCTGAATGGACCGGTGCCGCCGGCCGTTGTTGAGAAGTTTGCGGTTACACCCTGGCAGACTGTTGCGTCAGCCGGATCAGTGGTGGTAGTCGGAGCTTGCACTGTCAGCGTGGCGCTTTGTGAAGCGCTGCCGCAGAGGCCCGTCGTCGTAACCATCACCGTGTGTGAGCCAATGCTAAGTGAGCCAGTCGGGACCATGATGTTGTCACTGTTTCCATTGAACGGCGAGCCGTCCAAAGTCCAGGCGTAGCTGAACGGGCCAGGGCCTGAAGCCGTCGTGGAGAAGCTTGCGGTAGCACCTTGACAGACTGCCTGGTCGGCAGGATCCGTGGTTGTAGTTGAGGCAATCGTGATCGTTGCAGTAACTGTTTGGCTATCGGCAGTGGCATCTGCGCTGCCCATGCCGCCGGTGCCTCCCGCGGTGTAGGTAGCAGTGGCTGCGCCGTTAACATACTGAGTGCTGGCGCCTGAAAGCGTTCCCAAAACTGCGTTGCTGAAAATCGTTGCCGGTGGAACTGGAAACGCCGGCAAGCCGTTGAGTTCGGTCGTTAAAGACGGGCCGCTGCTTCTTTGTTTTATGTCGGCCGTCAGCGTGGAAGAAGCACCTGTACAGATCGTATTCGGGCTCGCGCTTATCCTAAGCTGCAGATAAGTTGCCGGAGTAACGCTACCTGAGGTGCTGCGAAAATCATTGGCTGACGGACCGCTGTTGGATCCCCACCAGTTATCGTCGGCAGTCAAAGTTCCCGCGCCACGGAACAAAGTCAGGCCATTGACTGGCAAAGTCACACTGTTCCCTACTAACCGCGAGAAGGTGACACTCGTGTTGTCACTTGAATCTATTGCCCCGCCACGCTGAGCGGCCGTATTGCCTGAAAAGGAACTGGTCGTAACCGTCAGTGGGCCACTCTCAACAATGATGGCGCCGCCGCTTCCGCCACTGGCGTTGTTTCCAGAGAAACTCGAGCTGTTGACGCTGTAACTGCCAGTACCCAGATTGAAGTTATAGAGATCCAGGGCTCCGCCGCCGGCGGCTGTTGAGGACGACGAGTTACTCGAGAAAGTCGATCCGGACACGGTCAGGGTGCCGGTTGACGGCGTCCTTCCAAACGGATCACCGGCCGAGTAACTGATAGCGCCACCGCTGCTGGTGCTCGAATTACTATTAAACGTGGTGCCGGTGACAGTAAGGTTGCCGCCAGTATGGGCAATACCACCGCCTCCCAGGCTTCCCGCGCCCGTGGCCGAGTTACCCGAGAAGATGCAGTTAGTCACCGTAACTGAATTGTTGATTGATCCGGAAATAATGCCGCCGCCGCCCACTGACTGCGTCTCGTGTCCACCGCTAATAGTCACGCCGGACATTGAGAAACTAAAATCAGCGTCCAAAAACGGATTCACTTCGATGACGCGATCGTCGGGCTTGGTCTGCTGAATAATAGTCGTAGCCGCGCCAGCGCCGCTGATCGAGGTGGTGGTGGCTGTAACGTCGAGATCGCCAATCGAATCATCTCCACTAAAGCCTTCCAAGGCGCCACCAGCTATGTTCAGCTGATAAGTGCCGGCGGGAACATTTATCGTCGTTCCCACATTGAGATTGGCAAATGCGACCGCGCCACGCAAACTACAATCGTTTGCGGCCGCGGTACAGGCGGACGCGGACGGATTATCATCCGTTCTATCCACTGTCACAGAAACCAGCAGCGACATAGCCCTTGCCGCCGGCGCGAGTCTCGAGGCGTTTGCAACGGACCGGCGCCCACTAACCCGAGGATTGCTTCGCTCAGCCCGACTCTCAGTCACCACGGACGAGTCCGGACGCGTCGGAACTGAATGTGACGAGACGGACACTGCGGCTATCGCTAACGCCCCCATTGTAAGCAAGGTCAGCATTATTGAGAGCCTTGTCAATGATCTGCCAGTCGCTTTGGGCTGGGTTGTTCGATCCTGAGAGTGAAACATTTGCGGGCTCCTTGTTTCAGTGTCACTTACAGCACGTTAGTGGAATGATTTCGAAATGAGCCAGGCGCGATCAAAAGGGATCAAGGCCCCCTTGTTCGCACGCGAAAGGCGCGGAACTATGAGGATTCCAAGTTCTCAGCTTCGCGCCTCTCGTGCATCTCTTTACCGCTTACTCCCAATTCCTCGTTCAAAAATCAGTTCTCGTTTACTTAGGTTCGCGGCGGAAATACACCCTGCAGGGCGATGCAATAATTAAGCGTCAGATACGGCTGCAGGTTATTGTGCGGCAGACTTCCGCCGCTGGGCTGCGCCGCGAAAGGACTCATAGTGCCGCTCGCGGCTCCGGTGTTGTAAAGGCTTATGCCCCCTCGACCAAAAGCAGCATTGGCCCAAATATTCCCGACCGGGGTTAGGAAATTTGTACCACTGCCGTTCCGGCAGGCAGCGTTATGGGAATGCGCCGGTATTTCAGATTGAAGCAAGGTCACAAACTCCTCGCCCCCTTGCTCGCCCAGATCACGTAACGATAATCCCGGGCCCTGTCCAGGCTGCATTGCGCCGCGACCCTGAAGATCGGGAAGTGCGAAGTTCGACTTTCCGTCACCGCCATAGGTTGTGCCGAGAAGCGAAAAGAGCGCGGTATTCTGACTCAAGGGCAACAACTGGCCATCGCAAAACGCCCAGCCCTTGGGTGGAAAGTTGAAGGGGAAAATTCTAATTTCTGCTACAAATGGATCAGCCATGACTTCTCTCCTCTAGTTTTGGGACGGGAAAATTCCTTGAAGCGCGATGCAAAAGTTGAGTACCAGATAAGGCGAACGATTCTCGTGGGGTTGGCTGCCGCCTGTATTGGTTATAGCCCCGGGAGCCATCGCATTGTTCGGCGCGTCGGTCGTATAGTTTAACTTGCCGGAATTCGCCCAGAGGTTTGCGGTAGGATCGAAGGCATTCGCATTAGCTGCAGCGCTGGCAATCGGGTTGACGACGTGAGTATGCGTCGGCATCTCACTGGAGGTCAGCGTGTGGAATTCCTGACCACCGGCTTGACCAAGCGTAAACCCCTGACCCTCATGCATCGCTATGCGACTGCGCAAGTCGGGCAGCGCAAAGGTGGTTTGCCCATTGCCGCCGTACGTCGTACCCAACAGCGCAAACAAAGGCTGATTCTGGTTAATTGGCAAGAACTGGCCGTTACATAGCGCCCAGCCTTTTGGCGCGAAATTAAAGCTAAAGATCTTGATTTCAGACAAGAATGGTTGAGACATAATTAGTCGCTCCTTATTGTTTGCCGTTCATCGTGCCGGGATCGTCTTAAGTCGATTTACTGTGTCAGAAGGTTTCAGACTGGCGACGGGAAAACGCCAAAAAGCGAGATGATGTAGTTAATGCACAGAAAAGGCACCATGTTGTCGTGCGGTTGGCTGCCGCCTGTTGGTGAAATCGCTGTGTTTTTCATTACTCCCGTGGCCGGTCCGCTCGTAGTTTCATTGGCATATTGCACGACATCAGATGAGTGCCAAATAGCGTTGGCAGGATTCGCGTTAGCGCCACCACCGACGACGTCGCCACAGCCTGCGGCATGGGTGTGTATAGGTAACTGATTGACCGTTATCGTTTCCTGTTCAATGCCGCCCTGTTCTCCAAGAAGATAGCTGCTTGAAATTCCAGGTCCCTGACCTTGATGAACAGGTAAGCGGCTCGCGAGATTCGGCAATTGAAAATTTTCCTGCCCGTCACCGCCAAAGGTGGTGCCGATCAATTGAAACAAGGTTTCGTTTTCGGATATTGGCAAGAGCGCCCCCTCACAAAACATCCACCCGGCAGGAGCGAAGTTACCTGCAAACATTCTGATTTCGCCTACAAATGGTTCACCCATATCTAGCTCTCCTTATAAGGTGTGGGAAAATTTCAGACTCATTAAGTCGACTATCCGCCGAGACGAATGCCGTGAGAACTCGTCATTTCGCTCGTTTACTGTTGTGGAAGCTTTGGCTCTTGTTCCCAGTGCGAGTCCGAGGTAAAGAGCATCCTAACCGAAGTAATCCTGATGCGCCGCGGACTATATCTTGAACCGGAACAGAAATACAAGAGATTTTTTATTGGATGCGCAAAATAATAATTTTTTTGTTGCAACTTCGAGAAAGAAGAAATAGACTGCACGCCCTTCACGGCTAATCTCACGATTCAAAAACTTTTGAGGAGGACGGGCAATGGGTACTTCGCGTCGTGATTTTTTGAAGAAAGGCTCGCTGGTGGCACTTGTCGCGGGTGTTCCTGTGACCTTGGCTGAGAAAGTTGCCGCTAGTGAAACGGCTGCGCCTTCGGTTGCATTCGGTCTCACCAAGGCGGGATTCCTGGCACAATTGAACACGAATTTTGTAATCAATGACGGCTCAGCAAAAGTGAAGGTGAAATTGGTCGAGGTAGACGATTTACCTCGGCGCGGAGCAAACCGACAGAAAGAGGGGTTTTCGCTAATGTTCCGAGGCGATCACGCTAACCCTCTAAAACAGAGCACGTATCTCATTGAACACGAGAAGCTCGGCCTATTCTCATTTTTGGTCGTGCCCGTACTCAGCAAAAAGAAAAGCGCCCTTTATTACGAAGCAATCATCAATCGTCTGCATCCCTAGTTCATTAGTTCGCTAAAACCAACTTCATTTAGCTCACCCAGAGGAACTCCTCTGCCAAAGCATGCAGAACGAAAACTCTCACCCGTGATTCGTCTTTTCCCTAGCTGGAGTTTGCGGACCACTCCATCAGGAGGTGGATTCCGTGCTCTTCCATTTGCCGAAAGCCCAGGCGTTCGAAGAGACGGAGTGAAGGGTTATAGTTTTCAACGAAGATCCTCACCACTTTGCCAGTGCGTTTTGCCTCTTTCAACAACTCAACAAGCGAAAAACTTCCAATCCCGCTGTTTCGCTCCGCAGGCGCCACGGTAATATCGACAATTCGAATTTCCTGTTCCAACCGGGCAACATAACGATGACCGACCGGTCGGCCGTTTGATAGAATTATTTCGCGACTGGCGGCGGGATATACCTCCCGATAGTGGTCTTGCTGCGCTGTGAATTGCATTTTGACAAAGGCTTCCCGTTGCTCGTCGGTCCAGGGAACCATCGCCATCTCCTCGGCCCGCGTGGTGGCGTAAAGTTCGAGAAGAAAAGCCCCGTTCTCCGGCCCAACTGGTCGGAAGGTTACCGAGGTAATTTCCGGGACTTGATCTCCCCGGGATTGATCGATTGACCGGCTGTTCATTATTGGACCGGGTTGGGTCAAAAAAATTTAGTATCGCAAGAAGCGTCTACTCAAGAAACCGATTAAATACCGCCTGGTAGTAGTATCCCTTTTCATCCTCGCGAATGGGAACTATGAATAGATCGAACTTTCCCAACTGATCGTGCTCAAGAGGACGCATGCCCTGACCCAGGAAGGCTTCCTTAGGGCCACGGAACACGATGGCAAACTCCTCGTTGCGTGAAGTTTTTTTAAGCTCCGAAATTTCCGCAAGCTCCAACTCGACGCGCTGGCTCTCGTTAACTGGAATTTGAAATTTCGTATTGAGTTGCTGAGTGAAGTCCTGGAAGGTTAATGAAGCCTCCATCTATGGTTTTCTCCTTCGTGATGCGCAACAACACCGGGGTGATTGCGGTAGTTTTTGGCCTGCCTATCAAAGCGGCTTGTTCAATATCAATACCATAAAGTCGTCTATTCGCGGACCGAAGTGGTAGCCCTTCTTGAGCGGCGAGAATGAAAAGCCGGTCAATTCTATCTGCTCAGTTATCGCTTGATAGCGCTTTTCGAATTCTGTCCTGGAGATTACGGCGTAGGGCAGCGACATCTCATATTTCCGAAGTACATGATTGAGACATAATATATGTTCCTCACGCCCATTGAGCGCCGGCACCTCGTCGTCCAAGCCTAAGAATTCTTTCAGCGTCAACAGCCGGCAATTGAAGCCTACTGTAGCTCCACACGCGAGCAGATGGCCGAAGTGAATCGAAAACTCCTCGTGGTTCAGGTGATAAGACTGAACCGGATATATATGCGGTGCACCATATTCGGATAATATCAAAGTTCCACCCGGAGTAAGGTGCTCCCAGCAACGCTCAATGAACTGAAACGTCCCGGAGTTCACCAGAAAATTGTCTGGGGCGTCTGCGGTCGGAAGATTGTATTTCTTAAGATAGTAAGTACCGGCCCCCTGCCATTTCTCAGCACTATCAATGGCCCGTCCCTCAACCTTATCGCCCGTGGCCTCCGGCGAACGGCGCTCAACCAAAGCCATGGGAAAATCGGCAATCACTTCGTTTGAGATAATCAAATGAAACTTTTGGCCGGGAATTTCAAATTGTGTGGCATCCTGCTGAAAGTGTCGGCTGGATGGGAGAATCTCCGCTAAGAGTTTCCTTTGATTTTGAATCAGCGTTGGAGACAAATCGAGTATATGGTAATTGACCTCCGCAGCGTTCAACGCGCTCGCAGTCAAAGTCGTAGCCTGCTCGATAAACGATCGTGCAAAGGTACCCGTGCCTCCGCCTACCTCCAACACTTCGAGCCGATCGGAAAAATCTAACGACGGGACGACTTCCGCTCGCAACGTCGAAAGGCAAAATCGGGATCCATAATCAAGACCGCCGAGTGACTCGCTCGGGAAACGGAAAGCATGGTTTACGGTGGTTTCTATCAGATCAAATTCCCACGACGCATCTTCAATTCCACTAAGATGAAAATCGATTATCGGTTCGGAAGAAACGTCAGCGGGTTGTTCCTCCCATTTTGACGAATGATAGAGATCTCTCGGTACAGTATTAACCGGCTCGTACGGCTCTTCCAGGTCTTCCACTCGCGACGTAAATTTGATCAGTTGCCGTTCCAGACAGGACAAAAACTCCAGGGTCTCCCTGAACTCAGCGTCATTAAGAATACCTATATCTTCATTTCTTCCCAGCGTCGCGAATACTTCATGCAGTGTCTTAGAACCGTCAGCAAGTTTGAAAACCGCGGCAGCCAAAGGGGAAATGATCTCTTCGATAATCTCCGGAAACTCACCCGCCCGAGGCGAGAATACGTGCTGGGCCATGGACGTTCTAACCAATAAAGTCTCGCCGTGCTCCGAATTGAACGTCAGGGCCGGGTTTTGAATCGGGCAAGTCACGTACTGACTAACAAAGGGGGTTAACGGATCGTGACCGGCAGTGATCAGAAACTCCTTATCGATAAGCTGTCTTAGTTGAATTCCGTCACCGCCGAAACCGTTCAACATTTCTTCAGTGAGCGAGATCTGATTCCCCGTTTGGGCTGTGAGTAGCAAAGAACGAACTCTTTCCCCAGGTTCAAGCACCTCGCCAGTCAAACGATGGAAAACTCCGTATTGGATAAAACCGGGAAATAAGCGGTTCTCGATGAAACTGACATAGGGACTAATCAGGTAAGCAACCATTAATTCGCTTTGACCTCGGAAGGAGTCTGAGTCGGGAAGCTTCGCGAGCCTTAGTCGCAATTCAGCTGGATGGAGAAACGGGAGGATTCCACATCATTTCCAAATATGCCGCATCGAGACCGACTCGGGAAAATCCCAGGCGTTCATAAAGGCGGATCGCGACGCTTGACGCAAAGACACTAAGCCGGACCGGTTTCCCAACTATCGCAGCTCCCTTTAATAGATCTTGAATCAAGGCGGTTCCGATGCCTGCATTTCGATACTCCGGTAGCAGAGCGATGTCTACCAGCGAAATTGTTGCCTCGTTTCTCGCCACTATCATTCTCCCTACAGTTGCCTCGGTGAACAAGATGACGCTGTTATCTGCGTCAGGATAGGTCATCGCATACTGCTGGCTTTGGGCTTTGAACTGCATCGCGATAAATTTCTTTTTTTGATCCTCATCCCAGGGCATCAACACTAGCTCAGCCTCGCGCGTGGTGGCGAACAGGTGCCGCAGAAAAGGTTCGTCCTCTACGGTAGCGGGCCGCAATCTAACCGCACAATCCTTATTCTTCACGATCGTGTTTTTCCATCTCGTGATATGTATTGATGATTTATCAGGGCGCTAAGCGGAAAGGGCGCCACCGCCTTGATTGACCGGCACCGCCCTCTCCAAGGGTGAACGTGGTAGAAGTCTTATACACTCAAATTCAGTCTAACGCTATACTCCATACAAGAATTTTTGCGCCCAAAGCCAAACTGGAGCCGCCACCCAACACATGACCGAGACGATCGCGCCATTTCCGAATCTAAGCAGCGGCGGAGCTGAACTTGCGGCAGCGCTCCCACGCGAGGGCCTGAGCAAAGATCTGTTTGTGCTCGCAATTGTATCGGCTGGAGTGCCCGGCGCTGTAGAGGTAGCGAAACATCTTGAGGCTCCGCTTGACCTGGTGATTATTCGCCGTCTGCTTACGCCCCAGGGTCCCGGATCCCAGACGGTGGCTGTTACCGTGGCGGGCACACTTGTCGTGGACGAGGAAATCGGGCCGCGCCCCGCAAAACCCCAAACTCCGTTCGACTATTTCCTGGAGGACGCGCTCAACGCCCTGACACTCAGGACAAAATTGTGCCGCGTCGAACGTCCTCCCGTCGAATTAGCGGGAAAGCGCCTCCTAATTTTCGACTGCGCAATACGTACCGGTTTAACTATGAAAGCAGCGATCGGGTCGGTGCGCACCCTTAATCCCGCGAGCATCACAGCGGCCGTGCCGGTTACGTCAGACGATGGCCGTCGCGTGGTAGAACCTCTGGCAGATGAACTTATTTACTTAGCGGCGCCTGAGCCGTTTGGAAATGCGGGTGTTTGGTACAAAGACTTTCGCCGAATGGCAGATGAAGCTATTAGTCAATATCTAAGACCCTAGCCCTAAAGTTCGCGCCGCCGGGAGCACGTTTCGCTATTTCTTAAGTTGTTCTTTCAGATTCAGGTTGCGGACTAGCCGGTGGAGATAGTTTGGATGAACTCCCAGAAGTTTTGCAGCTTCGGTGTAACTACCCTTTGCCTGCTGCATCGCGCTGAGAATAATCTGTCGCTTGGTCCCAGCCACGGCTTCATGATACTTCGTTCCCGGCGTCGTCGGCGCCGGCTCTGATTCCAAAATAGATTCCGGCAAGTCTTCCAACAGGATCCGATCGGTAGCGCCTAACACCACCGCGCGCTCGATCGCGTTTTCCAGTTCGCGCACATTGCCTGGCCAATCGTAACTAGCTAAGCGCGCCTGTGCCTCAGCAGCGATTCCGATTATTCGCCGATTGCAGCGCTCGGCATACTTCGCAGCGAAGTAATTTGACAGCAGTGGTATGTCTTCCGGCCTTTCTCGCAGCGGCGGCATTTCCAGGTTCACCACGTTTAGCCGGTAATAAAGATCCTGGCGAAAAGTGCCATTGGCGATGCTTTCTTCCAGGTTCTTGTTGGTGGCGGTTATCAAGCGGATGTCGACCTTGATGGGGCGCGTGCCACCAACGCGTTCAAACTCGCGCTCTTGCAGGACGCGCAACAGCTTCACCTGAAGCGCCGGCGAAAGTTCGCCGATTTCATCAAGGAAGACCGTGCCGCCGTCGGCTATTTCCAGTCGCCCTTTCTTTTGCGTCAACGCACCGGTGAAGGATCCCTTCTCGTGGCCAAAGAGTTCGCTCTCCAGCAGCGACTCAGCCAGCGCGGCGCAGTTAACCGCCATAAGAGTTTTGTCTGCTCGCTTGCTGTTGAGATGAATCGCCCGCGCCGCCAGCTCTTTTCCGGTGCCGCTCTCGCCGGAGAGCAAAACGGTGGAATCTGTGGGTGCTACCTTGGAAATGAACTGCAGGACCTCGCGAATGGGCGGACTCTCGCCTACCAGATTGTGCTCGATATTGAAGTCGGCGATCAGCCTTTGGTTTTCACTTACCAGCCATTCGAAGTGGCGCGCGTTTTCGATAGCGACCGCGGTAATAGCTGAGATGGCGGATACGAGTTGCAAATGATCCTGGTCGAAGGGGGTGTCGAGCTCGGTCGTATCGAGATAAATGACTCCCAAAGAACGATCCAGCATGATCAGCGGTACACACATCACCGAAGCCGGCTGATCTGCAACCAGACTGTCCGACGAACCGAAGTTGTCGGCCTCCGCCTGGTTTGTGATGAGAATTGACTCCCGGTGCTTTAGTACCCACCTGGTAACTTTGCTGCTCACCTTAATCGACGCATCCTGGCCGCGTTCACGGTCAAGGCCAAAGACGGAACCAAATACTGGTTCCTCTCCCTCAGCGCCGTGGTCTGTCAGCAGCACTACGCCACGCTCGGCGGGCACCACTTCGAACAGCAAATCAAGTAGAGTCTTCTGCAGTTTTTCCAACCCGCGGATGGCGTTGATGGTCGTGCTGATCTTCATGAGCGCGCTTAAATCGCGGGCCATCACGTAAAGCGCGTCGTTAAACCGAAACTGCAAAGTGGAGCCGGTGATAACCTGACCTTCTTCAAAGCGAACTTCGCTCGACGAATTCATGTCCGCCTCGTGGGTCAGAAAAATAAACTGTGAATCGCCGATGCGAACCCGGTCGCCGTGTTGAAGTTTGCGGCGTTTCACCGGCACGTCGTTGACAAAGGTACCGTTGAGGCTCTCCAGGTCTTCTATAACGAAGTGTTCAGCTTCTCTTTCGATCTGGGAATGACGCCGGGAGACAGAGGCGTCGGCAACGCAAAGCGTAGCCGAGGTTTCGCGGCCGATGACGACAGGCAGGTCTTCAAAGGTAAAGACGTTGCCCTTAAGTCTTCCAGAAATGGCAGTGAGTCGCGGGTTCATCCGAGTCGAGTAGGCTACTAGTTGGAGCGCCCAAAGTGTACGCGCACCTTCGACCAGCGGGCAAATGGCGAGGCCTCAGGGACGCGCCCCCACCAGTCGCTATCTAAAAAGATATTGACTCTATCCCAATGGATAGGAATTCAGCCTCCCCTGAACTTCTTCTTACCCGGCAGTGTTTCCAGCCTTTGGTCGATGTTACCCAGCATTACAAACCCATTACAAAGCGATGAGCACAGCCGGTCGGGAGCTCGGGAATCGCGGCACGAGAATAGCTTTGAACCTGGTCAGCTCTCAAGACTTGTTGTTTGAAAAATGATTGAGCTGCTGCCGGTAAGAAGGAAGTCCATCGGACGTCCTCACTTCCTGCTAAGTGCGGTCGACTCGGATTCGACCCGTGCCGAAAGGCAAAAGGAGAAGAGATGAGAAGGGAATTTCTGAAATGAGCTCATGGTCGCTGCCGTAAAAGAGAATGCTCATGCGGCAGACGCGATTTACGAAATTGTCGAAGTAACAGCATTACTTCGCTAAACAGTGTCCTCCCCGCGCACGGCTGGAGAGCACCCAAGCTCTCCTACCGACGTTAGAAACCAAAACGGCAACCCAACGCCCCCGGGTTGCCGTTTTGGTTTTCTCACCACCTATTGTCCAGAGTCCAAGGTCCAGTAGGCAGTAGGCAGTAGGCAGTAGGCAGTAGGCAGTAGGCAGTAGGCAGTAGGCAGTAGGCAGTAGGCAGTAGGCAGTAGGCAGTAGGCAGTAGGCAGTAGGCAGTAGGCAGTAGGCAGTAGGCTAAACGAAAAGGGCACTAGGAAGTTCATTTCTCGTAGTACCCTTTTTCTGCCTTCTGCCTACTGCTTTGTGCCTACTGCCTACTGCTTTGTGCCTGCTGCCTACTGCATCAGAACCGCCAACCCACCCCCGCGGCAAATTGAAAGTTATGCCGGGTTTCCGCGCGCGTAGTGAACGGAACCAGAATCAGTGAGTTTGTCGTTGGATCGAATGACGGGAAACTGGCCTGGCGACTGCCATAGTGAATCAGTGTGTCTCCGGCTTCAAAGCGGGTCACGATATGCTTGGAGGGATAGAATTCGAGCACAGCGCCAAGATCAGCCGCAAAGTTTGACTGGCCTTCTCGCCGGCTCGAAAAGAAGGCGGAGGGGCCCGTACCGTCGATTGTGTAAATAGTTTTGCCCTGCCCGAAATTGACAACTCCGGGCCGAGCCTTCGCGAATATTCCCCACTTCTCAAAACGCTTCCCGGCCTTGATTCCAAAGAGTCCCTGCTTGATGATGCCGCTATTGTCCGCCAGATTGCCGCCACAGAAACTGCATGAATGTGGAAAAAGATTCCCCACCGCTTCAAACGCTACGCTTCTATTGAAATTGAAAGTGAACCGGGCGCCTATTCCGGCCTCCGTCCGAGCGCCGTCGAAGTTTGGCTTCGTAAGTGTCGTGAACTGAATACCGACTTCAACCTTCGGAACATCTTCTGACTGTGCTCTTGCTTCGAGTGAGCAACACAAGAGACACAGCAGGCTGACGAACTTCAGTGGCCTAATCAAGAAATTGCTTTTCTTCATGTTTCTCTCCATATAAGTTTGAGTTTAGTTTTGTTCTAACTGCACCGGCGCCGCCTTTCGGGCAGAGCTTCGCCCTGGCCGGAAGCCTCATTTTTCGGCTCCGGGAAAATGCGCCCTGATTGGTTGGGGAACCTTGTTAGCGCGAATCAGTAAAGTTCACTGCCGACTCGCCAGGTTGTCGCCGTTGGCCAGTTGATGAAAACGGTTGGTTTATTTAGGCCAAAGATTTTCAATACGATCCGCGGCTCCCACCATCACCTTAAAGCGTTTTGGGGGAGGTTGAACGGCGTCGGGCTTCGGCGCCTCAGTTCTCTTGCGAAAGGCGCTCGTCGGCGCGGGGTCGCGCATTTTGGCAACCTTGTCCTCAAACGCTTTGATTGAATCATCCATCTTGTCTAACCTGCTCTTCTCTTCTTTGCTGACTTCTTGTGTTCCAAAAGGCACGTAGGTTGGATCGTGCAGCATCCAGAGGTTCCAGGTTCCGCCGCTGGAAAGGATTGGTTCACTGGAAAGCCATTCGTAGTGTTTGCCCTTAACCGTAAACTCAATTCGCTTGTCCTCGATGATTCCTACTTTCTGAAAGTCATAGCCCTCCCTCGGAACCAGCGAAAAGATGAAGCGGCCCTGTCCTTCGAGGTAACACCAGATCAGCGAGCCGCCGAACTTAGTGCCCTGCTTGCCGGCTGCTACGAGGTTGCCATCGACGAGCAACCTGAAATCGATTACGCGCAAGGGCACCGCATCCAGAGTGAAATCTCGCGGCAAGTTTCTGGGATTGTCGTCCCAAAGATTCGAACGATCGAACGACACTTTCACCAGGTCAACAATCTTCACGCCCGTCTTTTGGTTCACGAGCAAATCGAGCGCAAAAGAATCGCCGTCGTCGAGGATTTCCGGTTCGCCGGCCTGCGGCAAAGTTGCTATGCGCGCCGGCTGCACTTTGGACCCGCTTGCCAGCAGCTTGTTTTCGATTTGTGAGTCGAGCGGAGCAACGGCAATAGTGAATGTTTTTGAAACCGGCACGGCTTGTATCAAGAGGTCGTAGCCGAAGACATACTTTCCCGCTGCGTCCGCGAGCACGCGGTGGATCACACGGTTATCATCGACGAAGGCCTGGGCCCTGAATTCTCCCAGCGTTATCTGACTGCCTGCAGCAGTGCTTGACCCGCCGCGGCTCCAGGCGGTTTCGCTTTTGAAAGCAACGAATCCACCATCAGCCAGTTGCACAACCACATTATGCCTGGCAGCCTCCTGTGCCGCCGCTACCGACCAAAGCGAAAACAACAGAACGATGATCGTCAGACATTTTTTACTCGTCATCGCTTTTCGTCCTTGTAACTACTCTTGATGACCGTTAGCTTCACCTCGTTAGTTGGCTTGAAACCTACCAAACTGAGCGCCGTTGTGGGACTCGATCCTGTAACAGCGACAGTGTTAGGCGCGATTGGAATCGCCGTGCGATCCGATCGGTCCGCAATTACCGACCGGCGGATTTTTTTCTCAACGTAGACAACGCGAGTGACGACTTTTTCCTGAATGACAGGGACTTCACGAGTCTCGGTTTTTACTTCGGTACCAAATAACGCGACTGGAGTTAACGGCGTAACTTTCACCTGCTCACGGCCGCGCAAGACAAAGAAGAACACTCCGAACACCAGCAACAGCGCCAGGGCCGCAGGCACTGGTACGCGCACAGAAGTCGTAGCCAGCGTTTGTAGTGTCAACCACATTTGCGAACTCAGCGACCCAGTCGCCAACCCGGGGGAGCGCTCGCCTACGCTTTCCACCGGCTGAGCAGGACTCGCCAGAAGTTTCGAGTGCAGCCGCGTACGATAGCCGGGCCAAAACTCTTCGCCCGGCACCGCTGATCGCAACGCCTGGTTGGAAACATGCAGCGTGCTTCTGAGGGACTCATACTCTTCGTGGCAACGCGGGCAGTCCTTTAACTCTGCCTGCAGTTGTTTGGCTCTCGCCGGCTCGATCTCACCGAGCGTAAGATCGATGAAACTGTTTTTGCTCGATTTGCAATTATGCATTTTATGCCCTCACCTTAAGATTCCTGCGGCATAGGAGATATAGCTTTCGGGTTCCTCTTTGACTCCTAACTTCTCTCGAAGTTTCTCGATGGTGCGCGACACGGATTTCTTCACGGTACCCATCGAACACCCAAGCTCTTTCGATATCTCTTCGTAAGTCATGCCCTCCTGATGTTTCAGCAGGAAGACCAATCTTTGTTGCGGCGTTACCGCCGCTAACGCTTGCATCACTTTTTCTACAACCAGATGGTTTTGCAAGGTAGATTCCAACCCGCGCGCCTGCGAGCCCGCGTCATCCACCATGAAATTCTCGTTTGAGGCACGGTCGGACGTTTGGCTAAGCCAGCGATACGACTTCGCTCGCCGATGATTCAGGAAACTATTGATCGTGATCCGGCGCAGCCAGGTGTAGAAGCTCGATTCAAATCTGAACGTCGATAATGCTGCGTAAGCCTTGAGCCAGACCTCTTGAGACAGATCTTCCGCGTCATGTCGCTCGCGGGAATAATGCAGCGCCAGTGAATAGATTCTTCGCTCATAGGTCTGGGCGAGCAGACAGAAAGCGTCCTTATCGCCGGCCTGGGCCTGCTTGATTAATTCATCTTCACTGTTCAATCCGGATTACCTCGAGGTAGCTAATAACGGAACTTACGGTTCAATAGACACAGAACAAGGGTATTTGGTTGGCATACAGGTCCAATGTCCAAAGTCTGTCTACCGGATGAAGCTGTTGCACAAAAAGTCGAAAATTCATGGGTGCGTCCAAAAATCGAGTAACGCTGAAAGCGTTGGCTAATGTCAGCCCAGGGTTTGCTTTGAAACCCTGGGTGCAAATGCCCGCCAAGATTGTTCGCAACCCTGAAAGAGGTTGCGAGGTTTTGTGGTAACAAACGCGGCACAACTCCTTCAGAGTTGCGCCTTCGAGAAATGAGATGCGTTGTCCCAGGGTTGCAAAGCGCAACCCTGGGCTGGAATTAGCGAACACTTTCAGCGTTATTCATTTTCTGTAGCTCTTCTCAAAAGTAGGTAGCATTTCGACTTCTTGTGCAAAGCGGGATGAAGCGTAAAGCGGACTTTGGACTGATTACGGCACGATCTTCCAGTTGTTTGAAGGTTCGGTGGGAATCGTTTTGTGTCTCTCCACCCAGTCGATGATCAATTCACGAATCTCCACGCTCGATAGGTAGACTACCGGCGCTCCCTTATACATCGTGTAACCGCCGCCGCCATTCACGCGATAGTTATTTGTCGCCAGCCGGAGCTTCTGATCCGGTGCCAGTGGCTTGCCCTGGAATTGAAGATTCTGAATTCGCTCGCCGAAGGGCTTCGAAATATCGAGCGTGTAGGTCACGCCCTCGGCAATGTCGAAGTTGTAGGCAGGAATTTTTTCGTCAACGAGTTCTGCCGGAGTTTTTCCCGGTTCGTAGGCGCGAAAGTACTTGGCCGAATGTTCCAGCGCTTCTTTCAACTGCTGTCCGGTGACTTCCAAAACTACCAGAGTGTTTTCATAAACGTAGAGTCCGGCAATATCGCGAACGGTTACCGGTCCCCGAGCGATGCGCGCATCCGGATTGAAGACCGCGGCCATCGATACATCAGCCTTGCCGGCTTCGAGCTGCACTCGCTGTATCAAATCCAGAATGGCCGTATCACGGAAGCGCGCCTCGGTGGCGGTTAACTCAGCACCAGACTCACCAATTGCGCGCGACAGCCACGCCTGCGTTTCGCGATCGTAAGGCTCGCCCAGTTTTAACATTTCCGGATCAGGCACTACGCGATCGTCTACGGCGATTGTGCGGGCCGCTCGCGCGAACACGCGCCAACCTGATCCCGCGTTCTCCAAATAGAGATCCACGCGCGCCAGATGGCGTCCCCAATAGTTTGCCTGGATTAGTTGGACTCCGTTGATTACGACTGAGGGCACGTCGCGATGAGTGTGGCCCATGAAGATGAGATCGACACCCGGCACCTCTTTCGCAATCGCGACGGCACGATTTTCATTCGCGACCTGTCCGGGGTTAATTTCGCCGGTGCGCAAATCCTGCTCGAGTCCCATGTGCATCGCAATCACCACCACGTCAGCGCGTTCTTTCCGGCGCAGAATCGGGACCCACTTTTGCGCCTCGCTTAAGGGTTCGCGAAATTCCAGTCCGACATAGTTTGGAGCGTTTTCCCAGTTGGGAATTCCCGGCGTGGTAAGTCCCAGCACTGCGATGCGCACGCCGGCAAATTCCTTGATGATGTATGGCGTGTAGTGAGTTTGATTTGTCCCTTTGTTGTAGGTATTGGCGGACAGCCAGGGGAACTTCGCTTCGCTGCGAGCTTTTTCTAGCACCGGCAACCCAAAGTTGTATTCGTGATTGCCAACCGCCATGGCTTCGTAGCCGAGCGCATTCATCCCGAGCATCATCGGGTCAGGCGGAGTATTGTTTTTCTTGTTGTGGTAGTACTCGAGCGGCGTCCCCTGAATGGTATCGCCCGAATCGATCAGGAGCACGTTTTTGTTTTCGCTGCGCACCTGCCTGACCAGGGTCGCGATTTTCGCCAACCCGCGATTGTCAGGCTTGTCGGTGTAGTAATCGATCGGAAAGAGGTTGCCGTGCTGATCGGTGGTGCCAAGCACGACGATGTGAATGCGCTTTGATAATTGTCGTTGACTGCGAACCGAAACGGGCAGAACCCCGAGCAGCAGAGACGAAACGACAAGCAAAGCGGCGATGAAAGATTGTTTAATGACCTTCATAAATATGGGCAACAGGTTGAAGTTACCCTGCGCAAAAATTACCTCTTACACCAATCAGTCCGCGTAAGCGGACGACTGAAAGTAGCCCAGCGGTTCACTGCTGGGTGTTCATTTCTTTTCGCGCTTCGCGCTCATTGCGGGCGGGACACCCGCGGTCCCAGCAAATCGCATGAATATATCTCATTCGACTATCTCGCTTCGTTCACAAACACCTCCGCCGCGGTCATGCCCTTAACCGAGACCTCATAGATCTTCTTGTAGTTCTCACTGATGAACTTCAGCTTGTCCTGGTTTTCGAAATATGTTCGGCCGCGCTGCACGATGAAATACGCCGGGCCTGAAATTTTTGTGACGTCGAAATCCGGCGCTGATATCGCTCTTGAATTAAGATCAATGCGTCGAAACTTCTCCAGGTAATACTTCGTGGTCGCTGGCGTTTCGTGGGCAATGATGGCCCCGGGCGGTGCGGTATCACAAACGAACTTGATCGCCTCACGCAAGCCGTCGTCGTAAAACTCATCGTGCGGAAAGAAGTAACCAACCTTGTTTGCAGCCAGGGCATTTGTGTACAGGGCATAGTGTGGGCCGGCGGAATAGGCTATCCAGGCTGGGGCGCCAACGAAGATCGCGACCATCAACGCCGCTACGATTCCATGGCTTAGGTGCAAAACATTTAAGCGTCGATTCAAGAACCGGATCAACTCCACTAAGCCAACCGCCGCCAGCATGTAAACAAAAGGCATGAGCGAAAGGGTGTAGCGCAACCATTTCGCTCCGAAGAATGAATATGGAACTATCCAGAACAAAAACATGAACAGGACAAAGCCGTGGCCCGGATGAAACCGTCGTTTGACGGACACAACAAATCCAACCACGAACGAGAAAAGCACCAACAACGGAATCTTTATCGCCATGAACACCAGATAGAAATACATGGGCGTGCCCCAGAAAGGCGTGCGCGACACGTTGTTCTTATAAAGGTGATCGGCGAAAAGATAACCGGTATGAACCAGTAGCTTTTCGCCCATGTAAGAGTTGAGATACGTCCAGACCGGTGGCAATAGAACCGGAGGGTTCGCAATGATGAAGGCGATCAGGATAACCAGAAAAAAATAGCCCGGCGCTTTACCGGCCGGCTCGCCAGGCTCGCGTTTGCGCACGCGGAAGTAGTGGTGATAAAGCGCATTCAGACCAAAGTAGTGCGGAAAATACTTCGAGGCGAGCATGAGTCCGAAAGAGATCCCGCTGAGCACGTAGTTTCGTTTGACGAACTTCAAGTTTCTGGTGTCTGTCTGTTTAGCCCGCAAATAAAAGTAGAATGCGAAGAGCATGAAGAAAACCATCAAGGTGTCTTCTTTACCAATCCGGTTGTAAGTGATGGCATTTATGCCGACCGCCCAAAGCGTCGCTGCTACCAATCCCGTCCAACGATCGAAGAAGACCGCTGTCAAAAGAAACAGCGGAATTACGGTTAACGCGCCGAAGATGGCATTGGGTAAACGCAGGGCGAATTCGTCGCTCAGCATGTCCGGGCCGCGACCCTGCCCGGCGCGCGTCATCGAAATGTACATCAGCGCCTTCATCAGCATCGGATGCTCGGCGTTGGCGGAGATGTCGCCTCGCCTGTAAGCCTGCACCGCGTCAACTTTATTCACTTCGTCTTCCGCGAAGCCGATGGCGCCGAGCCGACTGACACGGAAGCCGAGGCCGATTACGACGAGTACAGCAAGCGCGCCGGCCACGGCCCAGGCTTGAAAGTTTCCCGACCTTTGCGCCGGTTCGTAATTGCCGGACCGGTCGTGGGCCATGTCCTCTCCGGACTCAGGGGCTGGGCCGGAGTTGATTGTTGGATCCAAAATGGACCTATCCCTTATTCGAAAGTCGCCAATCGTAGTTCAAAACTATCACAGGTTTTTTCGCGGGCCACACCCGGCCATTGGTAGCTTTCAGCAAAATGCCTTATCGTAATGCCCGCATGGACAATCTCGTCGTTTCCAACATCCGCCAGCGACCTATTCGCACGCTCGTTAGCGTGGCCGGAGTGGCGCTTGGTGTCTGCCTGGTTATGCTTTTCACCGGGCTGGCTCGCGGCATGTCAAACGACTTGCAGCGGCGGGCCTCCAATCTGCGCGCGGAAATTATCTTCACGCGACCGGGAGCGATGTTGCTGACGGGTTCCAGCGCCAACCTTAGCACCAAGTATGTGGAAAGCTTGAAACAAATCGAGGGCGTGGCTGAAGCCTTGCCCGTTATCAGATACGTTTCTCAGGGTGGCAAGGGGTTTGGTTTTGAACAAATCGAAGGTGTCGAGTGGGAGCCATTCGCGCGGGTGAACGAACTGACTATCGATTCGGGCCGGCCGCCACAGGCAGCCGATGAAGTTGTTATCGATGAAGTTAAGGCCCGGAACAGCAAACTGCGAATTGGCGACCCGATAAAAGTCTTTGGAGACAAGCCCTATCGGATTGTGGGAATTTACTCCCCCGAATCGGGAGCGCGCGTAAAGATGACTCTGGCGGCAATGCAGGAGGCTTTGGAGTCGCCCGGAAAGTCCACCTACATTCTGGTTAAACTTCGTAATCCAAACGAAGAAATCAAAGTCGCAAATCGAATCAACGAGACCCTGCCGGGTAACAAAGTTCAACTAACGCGCGACATATTCGCGACTCTCGAGAAAACTATTCCCTACCTTGGCGTTTTTTTGCGAATACTGGTAGGACTGGCGGCGATCGTTAGCGCCGTGGTCGTGATGCTGGCGATGTATACCACCATCACCGAACGCACTCGAGAGATTGGCATCCTGAAAGCAATGGGCGCCTCACGCCGCTACATCGTCTTCATCATTGAATCAGAAGCGCTGGTGATCAGTGTCGTGGGTCTGGTAGCCGGTTTTGTGTTCTCGTTTGCAATAGGCTTCGCAATTCACCGCGTCTACGGACTCTTCTTTGAGTACAGCTGGAGCTGGGGTCTGACAGCGGCGGCCATCGGCATTCTTGGCGGAGCATTCGGTGCGTTATATCCTGCCTGGCGGGCCTCAAACCTCGATGCCGTGAGCGCGCTCGCGTACGAATAGTCTTCTCATCGGCCCTCAAGCGATTTGCTGGGACCGCGGGCGTCCCGCCCGCAAACGCGCCGAAAGGCGCGCAAAATGTAACCTTGACTGGAATAGATTAGATCTGTTCGCGCTGCGCGCTCATGGCGGGCGGGACGCCCGCGGTCCCAGCAAATCGCTTGAGTGATCAGGAGCCAGTTGTTACGGCTGCCTCTTCTACCTCGCCCCCCTTACTCAGGTTCCGCAGCGACAATCCTCGTCGCACCATAAGCGCCACTCCCACCGCCGTCCAAACAAGGTCTCGCCCTTTGCGCACAATAGCTAGAGTTGTACCGATTGCCGAACTAAAGCCAAGCGCCTTGGCGAGCATGCCCGTGCCGGCTTCATCTACGCCCAGCCGGAAAGGTATGAACTTGAAGGCGACGTTTATTATGCGATTGACCGATTCGAGTATGAAGGCTGTCAGCAGTGTGGGGGCGACGATGTCGCTTATGAACGAAAGCGTCACGTAAATCTCGGCGATGCCCGCCAGGTGAAAACAAACTTCAAGCAGAAAGATTGAGACCAACCGGTTGCTGTTTCTGGAATAGAAACCATAAATCCGATCTTCCAGACTTCTACCGCGTGGAATTCCTTTCTCCCGCATCCAGCCCTGCGCAATTCCGCGACGACCAAGAAACGACATCGAACCGCTCAGGAACTTCCAACGCCTGCGAATGATGAAGTAGCCAAGAGGCGCGATTACGAGTGTGACAGCCAGAGCGCCGAGGCTGGCATAACGCAGTGGCTTTGGCAGCGAGAAACTAAGCAGTAGTGCGGTGGTGCCAGAAAAAATTAAGAGAACAACGGAGAGACTGTAGAAGATATTTTCGAGCGCGAGCGCTGCCAGACTCGCCATTAATGGCACGCGGTCAGTCACGAACGCTGCTTTTGAAGGTTCGCTAACCGCCGCGCTCGCCAGTGGAACAATGTTTCCGAGCGCATCGCCCATTAGCCGGGCGGAAAACGCATCACGAAAACGCAGACTATATGGAGCTTCAAAACAACGCGTCCAGGCAAGCGAACGCACTACTTGCCGCACGGCAGAAATTGCCAGGATTAGTAGGAAGCCAAAGCCGAGGCGCTGAATGCCGGACCAGATCTGGGAAACACCAGCCTTCCTTACAAAGTAGGCGAACAGCAACAGACCCAGCAATGCAAAGAAAATTCCGAAACGCGCGAGCTTCCGATTCCTGGACCTGTTTGTGTTGCCGGCAACTGTTTGGTCCTCACCAGTCTGATCCGCGATTGCCGACGGGGGCGATGGTTCTTTGTCCAACTGTTCAGGTCCTCTGCTTGGTAGTTAAGTATAAGTAACCTACCACAGGGCGGCAGTAGGCAGTAGGCAGTAGGCAGTAGGCAGTAGGCAGTAGGCAGTAGGCAGTAGGCAGTAGGCAGTAGGCAGTAGGCAGTAGGCAGTAGGCAGTAGCAAAGCTAAGTTCGCTGCTTCGTTCTGTCTACTGCTTTTTGCCTTTCGCCTTCTGCCTTCTGCCTTCTGCCTTCTGCCTTCTGCTTTCTGCTTTCTGCCTTCTGCTTTCTGCCTCCCGCCTCCTGCTCCTTCTCCCCGCCCCGCTTTGCGTTTTTACTTTTGCGTTGATTATGATGCTTGCGTTCAATCCAGACACAACGAATCAGGAGAAGGATGAGTCAATCTCAGACAGCAATTGAAGAACTTGCCGGCCGCCCGTTAACCACCCTTTCCGAAGATGAGCAAATGTTTCGCGCCAGCGTGCGCGAGTTTGCCGAAGGTGAACTGCGTCCGCGTGTCGAGGAGATGGACGAAAAGGGCAAACTCGATCCGGCCCTTATCAAGCAGTGTTTCGACCTCGGTCTGATGGGGATTGAAACGTCTGAAGAGTTTGGCGGCGCCGGCTCGTCGTTCTTCACCGCGATCCTGGCTGTTGAGGAACTCTCGCGTGTCGATGCCTCGGTCGGCGTTCTGGTCGACGTGCAAAACACACTCGTCAATAACGCTTTGATGCGCTGGGGAAATCAGGAACAGAAAACAAAATATCTGCCGCAGTTGGCGAGCGCGAAGGTTGGGGCTTATGCCTTGAGCGAAGCGGGTTCGGGATCAGACGCGTTTGCGATGCAAACACGCGCGGTCGATAAAGGCGACCACTATTTGCTCAACGGGCAAAAACTCTGGATTACAAACGGAAACGAAGCCGAGATTTTTGTGCTTTTCGCTAATGCAAATCCCGAGGCCGGCTATCGCGGGATAACTGCCTTCATCATTGAAAAGGGCTTGGAAGGGTTTTCGGTCGGCAAGAAAGAAAACAAGCTGGGCATTCGCGCGTCGTCGACAACCGAGTTGATTTTGGTTGATTGCCAGGTTCCCAAAGAGAATGTTCTGGGCGAAGTTGGTAAAGGTTACAAAACTTCGATTGAGACTTTAAACGAAGGCCGCATCGGCATCGGCGCCCAGATGATCGGGATCGCCCGCGGCGCTCTCGACGCTGCGATTGCCTACACGGGCGAGCGCCAGCAGTTTGGCAAATCGATCAACCAGTATCAGGGCGTGCAGTTTCAACTGGCTGACATGGCTACGGAGCTCGAGGCCGCGCGTTTGCTGGTCTACAACGCAGCGCGTATGAAAGATGCCGGTGTGAACTTCGTGAAGGAAGCCGCGATGGCAAAGCTTTTCTCTTCGCGCGCTGCGGAACGAATTAGCTCGCTGGCCATCGAACTCTACGGCGGCTACGGCTACGTGAAAGATTATCCGGTGGAAAAATTCTGGCGCGACTCGAAGATTGGCGCGATCTACGAAGGAACGTCAAACATGCAGCTGCAGACGATTGCGAAATTACTAATCGGGAAATGATTGCATGCTGGCGATGAAAGCTATCTCGGCCAGGGTTGATTCTCTGGATGCAGGTGAACGTCAAGGTGTTGATTAATTTGCTGAAGCTCAAAACTGCCAGTGAAGTTCTTGATATTGTTGAGAAGTATTACCCTCGCGAACGAATCAGACCTGAAACGCAGTTTTTTATCGAGGAGCTTTTTGGGAAATGATTACCTTGCAACAAACGAGCGAAGAAATCAGGCAAGACCCGAAGTGGTGGGGAGTCCATCTTATGAAGTTTGTGGACAGTTTTCGCTCTTGCAAAGATCTCCAAGCCGTTGCCGACCCGTTTACGCACACAGATGAGAGAATCGATGCCTTACTGGCTTCAACAGCGGAAGCTTTGTGCGACGAACTGGGGATCGAACCGCCGCAATGGTTGGCTGACATTCCTGCCTGTCACGATCCATACTTCGTATCGGGAATAGAAAACCTGAAGGCAATAACGATCGTAGAGAGCCCCTTGAGATTTCGCATGCGCAAACTTTTCGTGCTCGAGAATTTCTTGAGTCGGGTTTAATTATGACTGCATCCAGGATTGACTTATTCAAGCAAATGCTGGTGAACGATCCGATCAACAGCAGCATTCTGTTTGGCCTGGCGAAAGAGTATGAGAAGGTTGGACAAACCGCGGAGATGATAGAAACACTGGAGCGTTACCTGGCGATCTCTAACGATGAAGGAAACGCGTTTGGCATGTTGGCGCGCGCCTATGAGAAGTCGGAGCAACCGGACAAAGCCAAAGAGACTTACCGGCGCGGAATGGACGCTGCGACCACGCACGGTCACCCGTCAATGGCTGAAGAATACCGTTTGGCGTTGGAAGAGTTCTGAACCTGTCTGCCTTTACCGCTTGGACACGAGCGCCGCGATAAGATAAAAAACCGGACTGACAGGCATGAATGCCTGTCCTGCAAACATCATGAGCGATACCAAGGTTCTAAAATTAGTTCCAAAGGGTAAAGTGAAAGTCTCCGAGGCTTCGGCTCCGGCAGCCGCTCCGGTCCCGGTTGAAGAGAAGAAACCGCAGCCGGTTGAAGAGAAGAAGCCACAGCTAAAGACGTTTCGACCTGCGCCCATCACCAGGATCGAGCCCGCTTCGCTGCCAAAACCTCAGCCGGCCCCACCAACTGCGCCGAAGCCAGCAGCGCCGGAGCGCCGGCAACGCGAAAAGAACGAACGCCGCGAGCGGCGCGATCAACCACGGCTTTCTCGCGAGCAGTTGCTCGCGATGTACCGCACGATGTATCTCTCGCGCCGGCTCGACGATAAGGAGATCCAACTCAAGAATCAGAACAAGATTTTCTTTCAGATAAGCGGCGCCGGCCATGAAGCGATCCTGGTCGCGGCCGGCATGGCTTTGAAGCCCGGTTATGATTGGTTTTATCCCTACTACCGCGACCGCGCGCTTTGTCTCCAGCTCGGCATGACGCCGCTCGAGCAATTGCTTTCCGCAGTGGGCGCCGCCAAGGATCCCAATTCACACGGCCGCCAAATGCCCTCGCATTGGGGTCATACGAAACTCAATATTGTTTCCCAGTCGTCGCCGACGGGGACGCAACTGTTGCAGGCAGTCGGCTGCGCGGAAGCCGGTTATCGCTTTAAGTTGATCAAAGAGCTGCGGAAACGCGCCGCAAACTTTCGCAAGGATGAAGTGGTCTACGTTTCGTTGGGCGACGGCACTTCCAGCGAAGGGGAATTTTGGGAGGCGCTCAACAGCGCCTGCAATTTGAAGCTGCCGGTGCTTTTCCTGCTGGAAGATAACGGCTATGCCATCAGCGTTCCGGTTGAGGTGCAAACCGCGGGCGGTGACGTTTCGCGGCTCATCAAGAACTTTCCTAATCTCTATCTGCAGCGTTGCGACGGCACTAACGCCCTCGAGTCACTGGCAGTGATGAAACGCGCCGTCCAGTATTGCCGCGAAGGCAAAGGCCCTTCCTTTGTACACGCCAAGGTCATTCGTCCTTACTCGCATTCGCTTTCAGATGACGAGAAGCTCTATCGCTGTGAAGACGAGCGAACAGCAGATGCTGAACGCGATCCGCTCAAGCGCTTTAGCGCAGTCCTGATCGGTGAAAAGGTGATCGACCCGGACGGACTCCAGAAAATCAAAGACGAGGTTGATGTGCTGATAAACGACGCTACCGACCAGGCGCTCGCCAGTCCGCAACCAGATCGGGATACGGTGAAACTCTACGTCTATTCACCGGACGTCGATCCCACCTCGAAAGAGTTTGACACTGAGGCCGGCACCGAACTCTCCGGCAACGCGGGAACGATGGTGGATCTAATTAATCGTTGCTTGCATACGGAGATGGCTCGCGACGCGCGGATAGTAGTGTTCGGCGAAGACGTGGCGGATTGTTCTCGCGAAGAGTTTCTCGGCCAGGTAAAAGGCAAGGGCGGCGTTTTCAAAGTCACGGCGAATCTGCAGCGGAAGTTTGGCAGCGCGCGGGTCTTCAATACTCCGCTGGCGGAAGCCAACATTGTCGGCCGCGCCATCGGCATGGCTACGCGCGGACTTAAGCCGGTGGTTGAGATTCAGTTTTTCGATTACATCTGGCCGGCGATGCACCAGATTCGTAACGAGCTGGCGGTGCTGCGCTGGCGCTCTGGCGGCGATTGGAAAGCGCCGCTCGTGATGCGCGTGCCGGTAGGAGGCTATTTAAAGGGCGGAGCCGTCTACCACTCACAATCCGGCGTCTCCACCTTCACGCAGATTCCGGGGCTGCGAGTTATCTATCCTGCAAACGCGCTCGATGCCAACGGTTTGTTGCGCACTGCGATTCGCTGCGACGACCCGGTATTGTTTCTCGAGCACAAGCATCTCTACCGCCAGGCCTATAACAAATCGCAGTATCCGCCAGACGACTTCATGATTCCCTTCGGCAAAGCGAAAACTGTTCGCGAAGGAACTGATCTCTCGATCATCACTTACGGCGCGCTGGTCCAGCGTTCATTAGTCGCCGCCAAACAGGCGGAACAGCAAGGCGTCAGTGTGGAGGTTATAGATCTGCGCAGCCTGCAGCCATACGACTGGAACGCGATAACCGCGACAGTCCAGAAAACCGGCAAAGTGATCGTGGCTCACGAAGATTCGTTGTCGTTCGGCTACGGCGCTGAGATCGCGGCCCGCATTGCCGATGAACTTTTTGAGTTTCTCGACGCGCCCGTGCGCCGCGTTGCCGCCACGGACACCTTCGTCGCCTACGCTCCGCAACTTGAAGACATCATTCTGCCGCAGGTTGCAGACGTTGCGAAGGCTATCGCTGAGCTTAAAAGTTACTGAATTTTAACCGCGAAAAGATGGCATACACAGGTGTACGGTTGTGTGTCGCGCCTGACACTTTCTCACAAGAAAATCCCAACCCTCGCAAGAAATTCCCAACCTAACAGACCGAATATCCAGCTATTGTTCGACCAGCTGTCTGGCGTTTCCCTATGTCCGAGCTGGCATGATGCTTGCGGTTACCTGATTGACTAAGCCCTATTTTCCCCCCGAGCAGAATTTAATCGCGATTGGAAGCAGGAAGGAGCAAGCAAGACTCATGAGTAAAGGAATTACAATCTTAGCGGCGGCGCTGTTGATTCTTTCAGCAGCAGTGGCCGCAGCTGCGCAAACAACAGTCACAGTTCCACAAACTCCAACGACTCCAACTACGGTAGTCACACAGACGCCGACGACAGTAACCAAGACAGTTCAAAATCCGGATGGCACCTACACCGTCATTGAGTATCCGGTGGGCAAAGAAGTTCAGCTCACTTTGAATCCAATAGCATTTCCGACTTCAAAAGGTGTAGCCACAATTCTGCGTGATGACAACGGCACCAGGGTAGTGGTGAACATGACCGATGTCCCCGCGGATGTAAGCGCAATCAATCTCTACGCCGTGGACGATACCGGAGCGATAACATCACTTGGACCAGTGGTGCTCGCGAAGGGAACGGGAAAATTCAGCGGCACTACGCCACTGAACAAGTTCATGTTGATCGCGGCGCCGGACGAAAGTCTGACCACTTACGATCCAACCACGAAAGTATTTTTCCGTAGCGCCGTGCCGCAAGGCTTCGCGGTAATCCCGCACACTACTTCGCCAACCGGTGAAACAGTCTCCGCAACTTCGACTCCGGGAACTACGCCGGCAAGCACTTATACCGTGCCGATGCTGAATATCCCGGCGTACAAAAAGGGCGATGACACAAAACTAAAAATAGACTTTACCGGCGCCATGAGCGGTGCGCGTGCCAATGTTTTTATTGAACCCCACAAAAACGGTAAAGCAACCGAAGTTAGAATGCGCTTCCATGAATTGAAGGAAGCACCGACCGGGCAGACCTACATCCTTTGGGCGGTCTCTCCTGATAATCAGTTCACCAAGCTGGGCCAGATCGTGAACACAAAGGGCAAAAACGAGGCCGAGATCCAGGCCACTACTACCCTGGATGATTTCGGATTGCTCGTGACCATGGAAGACCTCGCCGCGGTGAAGACGGTGATCGTACCGGCGGGTCCGCGACTTGGCGTGATCCAAATAGTGCCGTAGCCCAGGCAGGAAGCAGGAGCAGACGGCAGGAGGCAGAAATACAAGAAGGGCCCTACAATCCGTAGGGCCTTTTCCCTGTGCTGCCTCGTACCCGAGCGCGCAACGTGAACGTGGAGTCCGGATGAGCGCCCCGTGAATCCCCAACGATGGCCAAACAAAACCCCGTTGCGCGAGAATTTCCTTCCCGGTCGCTCGATCCTGGGTTAATATGCCGCCTTGCTGGGTTCGCCCGGCTCTGGTTCCCCAAGTCGATCGCCCGACGCTCGGCTCACAGTTCAACCCAGAACAAAACGTTTCGTTTCCCCATCTGTCAGATAGCTAGTTGCGGTTACAAATTAATATGTACAAACGCATCTTCCCCCAGCTGCTGCTTTTAACCGTAAGTCTACTCGCTTCCAAACAAGTATTCCCGCAAGAGAGTCTGCCCGATCTTGTCAGGCGCGTTAAGCCATCCGTGGTTGCAATTGCAACCTACGATGCGCAGGGCGAGCCGCTGATGACTGGCAGCGGTTTCTTCGTGCGCGCCGGGCAGGTTGTGACTAACCTGCATGTTATTCGCGGCGCCCAGCGAGGCGAGGTCAAGACGCTGGACGGAAAAGGCAAAGTCTTTCCGGTCGCAGGTTTGCTTGCCGCGGACGAAGAGGGAGATCTCGCGCTGCTCAGCGTGGACATGCCGCCCGATCGGCCGCGCGCCAGCGAGTTATCCAGCGTGCTGCCGGACGAAGGCGAACAGATCGTCGTGATCGGCAACCCGCTTAAACTGGAAGGCTCGGTAACTGACGGTATCGTCTCCGCCGTGCGCGAAGTTCCAAACGTCGGCAAGATTCTCCAAATCACGGCGCCGATTTCGCACGGCAACAGTGGCAGCCCGGTTTTTAATATGAAGGGCGAGGTCGTCGGTGTCGTTACGGTAAAGGTAACGAATGGACAAAATATCAACCTCGCGATTAGTGCTGCACGCGTCTCACAGCTGCAGCCGGGCGAGTTGCGACCCATCGCGCGCATTCCGGCCAGAGAACGGCCGAGCGACGTTGCAGATTCGTCCTATCGAACTGGACTCGATTCTCTTTGGCTGGGCAACTACGACAACGCCATCGGTTATTTCGAAACCGCGGCAAACAGAAATCCCAGACGCGCAGATGCCTGGGTGCAGGTTGGTTATTGCAAAGTTAAGCAGGGGAAAAGCCTGGAGGCAATCCGTGCTTACCAGCACGCGCTCGAACTTAGACCCAACTCGGAAGAGATTCACAACAAGCTCGGGGATGCTTATTACTACGCCGGCAAAATGAGCGAAGCCATCGCTTCTTACAAACGCGCGGTTGCGCTACAGCCCGACAATGCGGACGCGCACTACAATCTCGCGGTCGCTTACTCTGAGAGCGGGGATGAAGAAACGGCCTCCAGCGAAGCGAAAATTCTGCGCCAGCTGGACCTGAAGCTGTATGAGAAGTTTGTGAGCGAAAGACGGTAGAGGGCAGTAGGCAGTAGGCAGTAGGCAGTAGGCAGTAGGCAGTAGGCAGTAGGCAGTAGGCAGTAGGCAGTAGGCAGTAGGCAGTAGGCAGTAGGCAGTAGGCAGTAGGCAGTAGCTAAACGAATAGGGCACTACGAAGTTCATTACCCGTAGTGCCCTTTTTCTGCTTACTGCCTTCTGCCTTCTGCCTTCTGCCTTCTGCCTACCGTCCCGTTCCCGTTGCTGCTGTTGCACCGCCGGTAAAGATTTTCGTGTCGATGCTCTTTGGATTACCCAACACCACGAAGCGAAGATTGCGCATATATTTCTGCGCCACACGTTGCACGTCGGCGGGGGTCACAGCGCGAAGGCGATCGATGTAGTCTGCCGAGTTGCGCCAGCCGCCACCGATGAGTTCATACTGCGCCAGCTCGCCGGCCTGGGCGGCGTTGGTTTGCTGACCGATGTAGTGCTTGGTGAGATATTGTTGCACCGTGCCCTGTATTTCATTCGGGTTGAGCGGCTCGTGCTGCAGCCGCGCTATTTCGTTGAGCATTACGCCCACCGCCTGATTTGCATCGACTGCGCTCACGTAAATTCCACCGACGTTTGCCTTTTGACTGCCCAGAAACGCATCCGGAGCGTATGAAAGATTTCGCCGGACGCGCACTTCCGTAAAGACCCGATTTTGCAGGATGGACGAAGCCACTCGCATTGCATAGATGTCCGGCGCCGTCATTGAGGGCGCCACATAAGTTCCCATCACATAGTTGGTCGGCAGATCGCGCGTGGTGATGTCCACGGTGGGGCTAGCGAACGTCAGCGCCGGAGGAGGAGACGCCTGGTATTTCCCTCGCGGAAGTTTGCCTAGCGAAGCCGCAACGCGCTCCCTGATCTGCTGCGGATCCACATCGCCAACTACAACCAACAGGAGCCGTGAAGTTTGCATCAACTGCTGGTGATAACGCTTCACGTCCTCCAGCGTCAGTAGTTTGATTGATTCGGCAGTACCTTCCGGATTGTTCAGGTAGGGATGGCCGGCATAGATGGAACGCGACTGAAGTTGCTGCAAATAAGAATCAGGGGTGTCTTGATCATCGTTGCGCGCAACTATCAGCCGGTTCTTCACGCGCTCAAAATCGTCCGGCGCGAAGCTGGGATGAAGTGCCACGTCGGTGAACATCTGCCACGAACGATCGAAGTTGCGTCGCGTCGTTCCCATCGTCAGTACTGAATAATCGTAGTTGACGCCGTAGCTGATTCCAGTGCCCATGCGCGAGGATTCGCTGCGCATTCGCTCGCGCGGAAAGTTTGCACTTGCTTCCGAAGCCAGGTCGAGCATTAGAGCTTCAATGCCGGCATTCTTTTCGATGATGTTAGTAGCACCACCCCGAAAAAAAAGTCCGACAACTGCAGTCTGGCTACCCTCCCGGCGTTTGACGAGCACCTTGAGACCATTGACGTCAAACTCGGTGACCAGTTTCGTGGTATCAGCCACGGCGTTGGCCGGCCGCGCAACCCGAACTGAAGTTGTCGCTGCATTCTCAGGCGAGGCCTTCGTCTGCGCCGGGATTGGAGACGCAGCGAACGCCACCAGCAGGAATGAAAGGCACAGGGCCCAGATCCGTGTTCCCCACGCCTTAGTTCTCGGAAAAGCGCGCGTCAAGATTTTCTTGTCAGTTGCCGGTAGTGGATTTTGCATTCTGTTTTTCATTGCCAATCAGGTCGTCCGCTGTCAAACCGGAAGTTTTTGCTGCGTCATCGTTCATGAGTGCTAAGCCCACATGCGGTTTACCAAGGACGTAGCCGGTCAGGTAGCGGCTGATGTCGGCCCGCGAAGTGGCCCGCAGACGCCCGAGATAACCACGGTAGTAGTCGAGCCCAGTCGAGGCCCACCAGAAACCAATCGTATGTGTGTAATCGTCGACCTTCTCACGCGAATAAAGATCATCCGCCTCGAGCAACGCTTTCGCGCTCTCGAGCTGCTCGTCCGTAAAGTAGTCGGGATCATTGAAGTGGGCAATCTCGTTGTAGATCGCGCGCGTCACCGCCTTTGCTTTATCCGGAGTTGTTTGCGCAATGAGATTGATCGGGCCGACGTTTCGTTGCGTGTAGTAGCCGAAGCCGACGTTGGCCGCCAGTCCGGAGTCGACCAGCGCACGCTGAAAACGCGAATTAGGTTGCCGGAGAATGAACGAAAAAACATCCGCAGCGTAGGTGGCTGCGTCGTCCTTGCCGATTGATGGACCTTGCCAGCCAAGTTCGATGATCACGTTTTGCACGGGCTGTTTGATGATCGCGCCTTCGCTCTGAGGCAACGGCGGATGTTCAACCAGAGGAAACTCCTTAAAAGGATCTACCGCGCGGCGTGGCCAGTCGCCGAAGAGCTCTTCCACCATCGAAAACGCAGCGGGCCCGGTGATGTCGCCGGTAACAATGATGGCCGAGTTGTTTGGCACGTAATACCGGCCCTGAATAATGCGCATCTTGTCAGTCGTGGCGGTGGCGACCGTTTCTTTGTTGCCACCCGGATCTTTGCGGCTGGGGTACTTGTAGAACAGCCGATTATTCATCTCTGAACTCAGAAAGCCGAACGGGTTTGACTCATGACGATCGAGTTCGCCAATGACAACCTCGCGCTCCTGCTCAAACTGGTGCTCATCAAAGAGCGGGTAACGAACAGCGTCGCGCATGAAGTGCATAGCTACCGGCAGATTCGGTGTCGTGGTGGTGAAGTAATACTCGACAATCTCCTCCTGCGTCTGGCCGTTGTACAAGATGCCGAGCTGATCGATGGTCTGCAGATAGTCTTCGTTGTTTGAGGTGGCGCGATTCGCCTTGAAGAACATGTGCTCGTAGAGGTGTGATAATCCGTTGAGCTCCGGTGGCTCCGTGAACGAGCCATTGCGCACTGCCAGTTCCACCGTGACAAGCGGCACGGAGTGATCTTCGAGCACCACAATCTCCAGCCCATTGCTCAACGTTTTGTTGACAAAGGGCACAGCCTCCGCAAGTGGAACTGACTTTACAGACCCGGGAGCCACCGCAGTCGATCGCGGCGACGCTGTTGGAGGTGTCCGCTTCTGACCAGGCGTAACTGCCGGGGTCAGAAGCAAAGACCAAACTAGCAATAGCAGAAGTAAACTACGTTTCACTGAAGACTCCATGGAAAACTTATTTTGACTAATCGAAAGCCGCCAAGCACATTCGATGTCAGATTCTGGACCTAAGATGTCAAGTTATTGTTGATTTCATTCGGGCCCTCATTAAGCAGAATAATGGCACCCATTGAGGTTAGCGTGCCGAGGCCGAATTGACAAACGGAGGTCTGGAACTACGAAAAAATGAATAGGGAAAGTCGAGGTTAAAGTTGTGACGGGCGATAGTTGACCAACAATCGAGTCGCGGTCGTCGAGTGGCAGACCATACAGGTATCTCAGTCAGCCCGCATAAGACTCATCCTGTTCAATTCGCGATAACACCCAGTCAAACTCGCCCGAAGTTATTTTTCCGCCGCAGAATTCACAGACGCCGGCATTGTTTACCTTGAGAGGAGCACCACAATTGGGGCAATTCAGGTTGGCATTTGCCGGCATTGGTTTGGCCTTTCGACTGCGAATAAAGGTCCAATACTCGCTCCACGACCTCAGCTTCGATTTTGATCCGCTTACAACATTACCGCGCTCGTCAACAGTGTAGTCATAGCCCTGGGCTCCGATGCGCAGCGTGATCGAATTGTAAAAGGCATCTTCCTGGATCTTCACCGGTTGCAGCGCGGTGATCCGGCTCTGGTCAAGGGCGTTGCGAAGGTGCTGTCGCTTGTAGGCATCGATCCAATATTGATGCATCTGAAACAGGTTGTCAGTTTCATGAGGTCGCGCGCGCTCCCAGTTAAGCGTTGACCAGGCAGTTTGCAGTTCGTCAAATATCAGCCGCGCGCGCGCCTGAAACTCGCCCCAGGAAAAAGTGGGATTGTTCTTTTCAAATTCAATCCGGATGTCTCTGAAGCCGGGTTGCACGACGCTTGGCAGGTCGGTGCCTTCCTCCGGCACGTCCGAAGTGAGCAGCGGGCCTTTTGCCTCGGTGCTTTGTAAGGCGATACCGCGCACGTACCACTGAAACTCACCGCTCTCGATCTTCGTGCCACAAAAAGCACAAGCGCCCACCGTGTCCTTCTGCAGCGGCGCGCCACATTTCGGGCAATGCAATGCTGTCGCCTGAGCTGGAGGCGGAGACAACACGTCTCGCTTGCGTTCGAGGTACCAGCGCTCGCGAACGTAATAACTCATTTCCGCGGGCTTGCCGCCGTTCGTGCTCACCACCTCGGTGTAGTTAGTTTCAAAGAAAAGTGTGATTTTGACCGTGGGAGATTCGAGGCCGGTGACCTCGGGAATACGCATCCCGCCGATGATGATCCCCTTCACTTCTTTCAGATCTTTAGGATTGCGTTGGAGCAACGACTTGCGGGCTGCCTCGCTGAGATAAGGTGAAAATTGATCGAGCGCCTTGGCGCCGTGTCCACGGGCGTCATGCGCCTTTCCGTAAAGCGCGTAACAGAAGTCAGTGAAAACTATCTCCGAGAAATTCGGATCAAACTTCCGCAACTGAGCAAATTGCCGAAAGAGTGTTTCCGGCCGCGCCCCGGCGGTATCAAGTCCTAACGGAAACGCCACCGCCGCTGCTGAAGTGGTTACTGAGGTCGACGAGAACGACTCCGAGCCTTTGGTGGTTCGTTTCGCAAAGCGGTAAACCACGAAGACTACAACCACGATGTCTACTGGAACACCAACCGCCGGATACTCGACTGTGAGCCACACGAGCAATCTGACGATGCCGATGATCGCGCCCCCACCGCCGCCGCCGCCGCTACTGCCACCACCGCCACCGCCACTGTAGGAGCCGCCGCCGCCAACGCGTGCCAACGCCTCCAAGGGATACAAGAGCAGCCAAAAGGCCACCGCGCCAGCGATCGAGATGAGCATCGTTGTCCCAACGCGTGTCGCAACTGGACGGATCGCAGCTGCTTCCCCTCTCCGCGAGCGAAGAGGAGTTAGGGGAGAGGTAGCTGGCGCATCGCCTACCCCACCTCCCCACTTGTGGGGAGGGGAACACGAAGTAGGATCAACGATCCGGTGGCGACGTCGCTGGAGTTTCATTTCAATTCGAAACGCGGAGCATCGGGAAGTTCATTTGGATTTTCGCCGGTTGCCGGTAGATGTTTTGCGAGCAACGCCCCTAGGTTTTCCAGGCTTGTTTGCAAGTTCTGCGCGTCGGCTTTGCGGCCTGCCTGGTGTAGCTCAAACACTTGTTGATTCCACTCGAGAGCGCTCACGCCTTTCAGGATGCCGCGGTCCGCGATCAACTCCAGTCGACGCTCGAGCACCGACAGATAAATCAGCACCCCCATCTCGGCGTTGGTGTTGGCGATGCCGGCTTCATAAAACATCGCCGCTGCGCCGTTCCGAACCGCGGCGCTGCGAAATTTGTTAGTAGTCAGCAGCCGGCGAAGCGAGTTGCTGCGCGAGGTGATCACGGAACCGATTACAAACAGCAGAGCGACGTCGATAGCAACCCAGTATTGATGGAAATCGAAAGGAGAGAAAAGTAGAAACAAGAGACCGGCGAAAGCGAGCAACGCGCCGAAGAGGTAATCCGCGTGCCGGTAAGAGCCTGAGCGCGCACGAACCACCAGGACCAACTCCGCATCAGTCGTGCTCTCGATCTTCTTTACGCAGTCGGTGAGTGCCGCGCGCGCGGCGTCATCGAATTTGGCTCGCTTCATGTTTAGCTTGACTGACCGGTGGCATTAGGAGTGGTCTCGGAAGCAACGTTGGGAATCCAGAAAACCTGACCGTCAACTTCAACTGGCTTCAGCCCGTGCTTGGGTAAATCTTTCTCTTTCAAACCGAGATAAGTGAAGTGTGGCAAGTCGCTGAGCACGGTTTGAAACCAGCCGTGTTTGGCCAGGATTTCGCGCACGCGCGGATTGTCAAACTCGTTCACATCAAAAGCAAGCATGGCAATGTGTTGGGACGTGCCAGGCGCCGCAATGGAGTAGAGGATCGATTTGGACAGATCTTTGCTGAAGTATATGCCGCTCTTTTCAAGTTCCAACACCTCGGCAATCTGATTGCGCAACGGTAAGTTTTTCAGGTTGGCCACTTGTGCTTCGGTTAACCTGCCTTGGGCGAGCCAGTAGTCGAGGGCTGGTTGGAAGCGCGTGTGCCACAAGTGCAAGCTGTCTTCAAAACTGCGACGGGCTGCTTCGGCGCCATCGCGTGGCGTTATTTCGAGGCCTTCCTTTTGCGCATCCGCGCGGGCCTTCAGCAACTGTTTCATAGCTTCAGGCTGCAACACCACCTCATCGAAGCCAAACATTTCCGAGGTATAGCCGGCGCGCTCCTGAAAGCTGGTCACCTCGTCTTCGCTGGTGAATACACAAACCGGCGGCGGCATCACGTTCTTTGCCACAAAAATCGCGCCGTAGTCTTCAAGTACGCGGCGCGACACTGGGTCGGCTGAAGGGCAAATACTCTCGATGCTCGTTTTTCGTTTTTTTAGAGACTTGCGCAGGACCTCATAAAACAAAGCCGGCGAGTCGCCATTGTTTGCTTCAGTTGGTTTGGTCATCTCGCCGGGAAATTTTCCTGTAGTCGCACCGGTGGTCGAATATAGTTTGCCACGCGACAGCACTGGCGAAGTCGAGAGCAAGAGAAAGATTACGAGGGCTGTCGAAAACTCAACGCCGCGGCCACTTCTAAACAAGCTTTCACCGCCACCTTCCCACAATTACCTGTCAACAAAACTGGGGTGACTGAAGAGATCATAGTAATCGAAAGTCGCCACGGTCAACAAAGCCTCAGCAACGGGGGCGCTGGGGCGGACCGGTCAGGTGATTTGCTGGGACCCCGGGCGTCCCGCCAGCAAATGAGCGCGAAGCGCGAAAATAAATTGGGGCTATTCCCGACAGACTGCTCGCCTGCGGCGCGTTGCGGGCGGGACGCCCGCGGTCCCAGCAAATCACTTGACTGGTCAGTCCTGGCATCACTTGACGGTATACTGCACGCGGAGCTTCCCTCAAACCAATGAACTATCGCGATCTAATCAAGGAAATTGTGAACACTTACCAACAACATGGTTGGCAATTACGGCGCGTGCTCCTGCGTCCCGAAACCAGCACTCAGCTAACTGCGGAGCTTACTTCCGATTCTTTTTCGTTGGACGGCATAAAGGTCGAAGAGTCACAAATCGACGGCCTGTGGTTTTCGCGGCCTTCGCATGAACAGCGCGAAGCCTGGGAATTAAGGCTGCTGGCCGAGAATCCTTTTGCGTTGTTTGAAACGTTTGAAGTCGATGAGACGGAAGAGCAGCGGGAAGAAGTGCGACGGGAGATGGAAGCGCGGCTGCGAGAATACGCGACTAGAAAGTGATGAGTACTGAGTGATGAGTGATGAGGTAGTGAGCGGCGGCTTAGTTTTGACTCATCACTCAGTACTCATCACTTCTTATCCTTTCCCCATCTTGACCGGAATCTTCATTTGCTCGCCGTTGCGGATTATCGTGAGATCCACCGTTGAATATGGTATTGCCCGCTTGACGCGCGTGCGGAATTCTCGTGTGGTTCGAATGGGGACATCGCCGAACTTAATCACAATGTCACCCTCTTTGATGCCTGCTATATCCGCCGGCCGGTTCGGCAGGATACGGCCTAACTGCACGCCGAACAGTTTCGTACCAGGAATATCAACTCGCACAGGGTCGTTGTCATTGTAGCCAAACTGCCCTAGACCCTCTGGTCTATTCTCAAAAACCTCGTTGAGCCGATCCAGTTCTTCTCTCGAAATCGTCGTGAGCTTTGTATTCTTAGTCTCGCCGTCTCGAATGTAGACAATGTCGATCGTTTTCCCAATCGGCGTGCGGCGCATAATCTCAGTTATGTCGTCGTCTGATTGTACGGGTTGACCATCCACTGTGGTGATAATGTCGCCGCCGACCAGGCCCGCTTTTTCCGCAGGCCCGTCTGGTGTTTGGGCGCTGCCAAAGGTGACTCCGATACCGCCCTCAGCCATTTCAAAATCATCAACTCCGGCATAGGATTTCGATGCCGCAATAGTCACCACGCCACCACGACCTCCTCCTCGAGGCATTCGCGGTATCTGCTTGACGACGGCTGTAAGTCCAGCTGCGGCCATAAAGAAAATTAGCAAACCGATGAACATCCAGGACGTACCGCTAATGCGACGACGTTTGCCAATTCCACCGCGTTGCGGGACTGAAAGCGGCCCGCCCGCAAAACCGTAAGGGCCTGAATTTGGAGCGTTGTTACGCGGCAAGGTCCCGGGAGGCACATTCTGAAAGCGAACTGTCTCGGTGTACTCAGCCGAGCCTTCCCCAAGCCGAAACCCGCAATTACGACAAAATCGTAACCCTGCCGGCATTGGCGATCGGCAGTTTCCACAGGTCGAGGCGCCGGCTTCCATTTCAGGATTCATAGACATTTCACTTCTCGAGTTCGCTAAGTCGATGAGACTTTCGATACGCTGTCGCCAAAAGAATAGCAGATTTCTATACGCCGAACGGAGCGTTCCGGTTGCATCTATGCTGCTCTTCAGAATTAAACTAACTACCATTCGCAAGGCGATTCTGCCAGGAAACCGCCGGAACCATAGCCTTAGGCGTTTTCTTGTCTGTTGGCATGGCGCGTGCTCGCTCAAGCCCCTCCAGGCTTGATCGTTCCTAGGCCTAACCCGGCGCCGCGGTTAGACATCCGACCTGGTTGGGTGCAATATCTTTTCAAGTTCAGTGATGTTCGTGGCCCCGGAGGCTATGAACTTTGGAGGCATACACGTGGAAGTTACCAAGGCACTTGCTGCTCTACAACCGCTCTACGGTAAGGATAATGTCGAGATTGTGACAGTGGATGGACAGCGTGTGCGTGGCGTCGTTCGCAGCATGAAAACCACGCAAGCCCTCACCACTCCCAGCGTCAAGATGGAATGCGCGAATGGTGAGATAGTGAAAATACCGTTCCCCTCAATCTCGGAAATCAAAGATCATAACGGCATGGGCCAGTAGGCAAGAGCAGGAGGCAGGAGCAGACGGCAGGCAGCAGGAAAGAAGGCGTTCCTCTTGGTCGGTGAATACTGACTCAGTTTTGTATTTCGATTGTTAGTTGGCCTGCCGCTGCTCCTGCCACCTGCCCACTGTTTTTTCCCGCTCGCATCGCTTATAGTACGCCGTTTTAGTTTTGTCGCTTTAGGAGAGTTTGGAGACTTGTCATTAACGATTGAAGATTTTGGTGGCCGCCTCGCCAGCGTTTGGTCGGAACTCCGGCCAACAACACGTGGCTTGGTTGAACGCGCCCTGCAAACGCCTGGCGGTTCGCCGGCGGCCCGCAAAGCAAATACTGCTAACGCCCCCTACGATGCACGCGCTGATAATGAATTAAGCCGGCTGTTGGCCGCTCTTGACGAACGCGCCCTCGAAACCGACGCTTCGCTCGACGCGGAAAAAGAAGTTCAGCTCCGCCATATGGCTGATACCTGCGCCGCGGTGTTACAGGAAAAGACACGCTCCGCAGAGGTCTTCGCTCAGCTCGTGCGTCGGGCCGACAACCGGCGCGACTACGCGAGGATTGATACTCTGGCCGATGCGTTGACAGGTTTTGCGCCCAGCGAGATTTGCGAACTGGCGCGCTCACAGGATGTGGTCGTCAGGGCGCTCGCTAATGAAACGCTGGCGCAGTTTCCCACGTCTTCGCTAATTGCCTTGTTGGGTGATCCGGTCGACTCGGAGATAGCGCGCGACGCTTTACGCCGCCAGGCGGTTGATTATGGTTCGGAAGAAGCAAGACAGATTGTGAACGCACTGGCGCAAGTTGATGCGTCGAGTGACGACTTCTGAGAAGCATTTCAAGTCGAACCGCCAAGACGCCAAGAGAGCCAAAATTATTAAGACACGACGACTCGCTTTATTCCTTCCTTCAAAACAGGCACGTTGAAGTTGATCAATAGGCCAGGCCCCAACCGGAACTCCGAGTTGCCATTGCGGAACTCCGAGTTGCTATTGCGGAACTCCGAGTTGCCATTGCGGAACTCCGAGTTGCCATTGCGGAACTCCGAGTTGCCATTGCGGAACTCCGAGTTGCCATTGCGGAACGCCGAGTTGCCTTTGCGGAACTCCGAGTTGCCATTGCGGAACTCCGAGTTGCCATTGCGGAACTCCGAGTTGCCATTGCGGAACTCCGAGTTGCCATTGCGGAACTCCGAGTTGCCTTTGCGGAACTCCGAGTTGCCTTTGCGGAACGCCGAGTTGCCTTTGCGGAACTCCGAGTTGCTATTGCGCGTTATTGTCTTCGAAGTGTAAGCGGCAATTGAAGCGTGAGCGGTAGTAGATCTACTTTGTTGGCGCTCTTGGCGCCTTGGCGGTTAGTTGTTCGCAGTTCCAATCTCGTGCAGTTTCTTCACAACCTGATCAATCAACCAATTCGGCGTTGACGCCCCGGCGGTCACGCCCACGCGCTTGGCATTCCCCAAGTCGGCCGGATTGATCTCTGCCGGTGTCTCGATCAAATAACTCTTCGCGCACTGTTCCTGACAAACCGCCAGCAGCTTGACGCTGTTTGAGGAGTGGCGGCCGCCGATCACATAGAAAACGTCAACCTGTCCTGCCAGGCCGCGAGCGGCATCCTGGCGATCGCGGGTCGCCGAACAAATTGTGTTAACTACCTGTGGTTCAGCGTCCGATTTCGCGCGCACTGCTTCCGCTACTTCGAGAAAAGTCTGCAGCTTGATTGTAGTTTGTGAAACTACGAGCGGTGAACGCAGTTGCGGAAGCGCGGCAACTTCGCCGGCGTCGCGCACGACATAGGTATTATTAGGCGCATACCCAACTACGCCGATCATCTCGGGATGATCCGGATTACCAGCTACAACCACATCTCGGCCGTCTTTGGCAGCGCGTTCGGCGAGATGTTGAACTCTGGTAACGAAGGGACAGGTGGCGTCAATAACTTTCGCGGCCCGCCCTTCGAGGTCACGTTGAACCTGCGGCGTTACGCCGTGGGCGCGAATTACCGCGATCGTGTCGGCATCGGCCTCGCCTGGCTCGTCAATCGTCGAAACGCCCAACTCGCCTAATCGCTCCATCTCCTGAGCGTTGTGAATCAGTGGTCCCAACGAGCGAATAGGACGTACGCCTTCATCGAGCGCGTCTTCAACCATTTCGACGGCGCGTTCGACGCCAAAACAGAATCCGAATTCTTCAGCTAATAGGACTTCCATATTTTATGTAACGCGATCTATCAATCGCGTTGTCAGCGAGGTGCAAATCAGACTATCGGTTCAGGCGCGCCTTCCGACTTGTTCTGATTACATCGTTGCTGCCACTCTTCGCGAACCCGGTCGCCGCCGGCTACGCGCGCGTCAACCCACTCAATATCTTTATCAATTAAAGACCGAATCGTGGTCAGAAACGATTTCTTCAGGTCGCCGAGGTTGTGCGCTAAATCCTTCGGCAGTATCGCGTACGATACGTCGCCGATATAACGAAGCGCATCGGACAGCTCGTCAACAATCTTGCTGCCACAGTCGTATTGCGACTCGGATCCCACTGTTTCCTGCATGATTAATTCCTCCCAATGCCTATAACCGCGGGGAATTCCTGCGGCTTCCGGTATCTTAGCACTAGTCAAATACGACCGCACGGCCCGAGCCGTTCCATCCAATGCGGATTTATATAAAAATGAATCTGTTGTTCCCGCGAAGCGTTAAAGACCTTCAAGGCCGCTGAATAGACGGCCCGCCCTCGCGCGCGGATTCTATCCGAGTTATCGAAGGAGCAGCCGGCTGAGATTTGCAGCGCATGCGGCAGTTGTCTGCAAGTTGTAATATTTTGGCTGCTTAGCATGAAAAGGCGTGTCTGCAGAGTCCGCGAAACGGACGAATGATCGTAGCCCAGCGATTAATCGCTGGGATCAAGTCAGGGGATTCACAAAGGAGTCCGTTTGAGCGGACGATTGAATCCGCTGTTCCCTTAGGATTGATCTGTCGCAGAATTCAGTCGTCCGCCCCGCGGACTCAAATACGGCTCTCCTCCCAGCAGTAAAACTGCTGAGCTAATATCACTCGTCCGCTTAGCTGACCAACTTCAGTTTCGTGACCTGTGCAAAGTTATCGACAATCGCCAAAGGAGTAATTCATGTCTCTATTCCGCCTAAGTCTTCTTGCCTTACTGTTAACAGTCTGCTGCGCTGCCGCCTTCGCACAGAGACCAGGACCGCAGTTTCGTCGGCCGCTCGCGTGCGAGCCGCTGGAGCCACGCACGAAGCTCGAAGCCATCGAATGGCAGTATGAAAGAGTACTGCTCAAGGGCTTTAGCCAGATTGCGACTTTCATGGCCCGTGACGTCGAGGTTCGCGTTGACGCGGTTGAGCTGAAAGATACTGCCACTGCAACCCGGGCTATTGGGCTGGTTATCGCTCTAAGGGAGACAGGTGAGAATCCTCGTGAGAATAGATCGTTTATTGACTACGATGAGATTGATCGATTACTGCAGGGTTTGACCGCGATCGGACGCGTTAACGAATCAGTCACCAAGCTCGCCGGCTTCGAGGCCCGTTATCGTACCTCAGGTGACCTCGAGATTATTGTTTTCCGCCAGAGCCGTAGCGGTATTGCAGCCTCCCTGACAGCCGGCATTTGTGAGCGGGTTACCGCGCCGCTGACCCTCGATGAGCTGGACAGACTGAAAGCCCACATCGTGGAAGCAAAGACAAGACTGGACGAGATCAAATGAGCGAGCTTGCGTTTGATCAGTAGTCTCAGCGCCAAAGGCGCGCAGCCCGCTCCCTATGGCCTGGCGGGTTGCGTAGCTCGCTCGGTGTCGAGCGAATCAAAATTCAAAGCAGCGTTGAACAGCAGGAAGAAGCTGCCCTGCGTTTGATGTCGCCACATCGGATTAGTTGCGAACATCACAACGTGGCCCCGGCCAACCGGCACATCAATCACTGCCGGCGCGTTAGCCAGTTCGGAGCCACCCGCCAGCATGCCGCTCACCAGCAGATTCTTTTCATCGGAAGCAAAGCGCAAGACCACACGCGGTCTTTGCGCCGACGGGACATAAAAAGCTCCGAGCTGTAATCGCTGTTCTTCTGTGAGTTGCTCCTCGCCACGATTCGCCGGCGAAGCTGAAGCTATCGGCGAAGGCTGCGGCATACCCTGTACGATGTCCGGATCTGTTAGCGAACCGCGGCCCGACGGTCGCCCTCCCGGCGGGCCGTCTCCGCCTCCGAAATTCAGAGCGGCCACTTGAAACAGCGGCGCCTGATTGAAGTAAACGGGTAACGTCTCCTCGTAGCCATAGGCGATCGGACTGTTGCGATCGCTAAACTTCGCGTTGTAAATCGACCCGCGTGCCTGCAGTTGGCGCGGCTCTTGAACACTTACACCGCTCGTGAGGCCAAAGTCGATCGGCAATCGAGCAGTATTCGCCACCACCACAAAAAGTCCGCCGTCCTGAACAAACTTTTGCAGGTTCAACACACCAGCCAATCCCATGCCGCCGCGGATGTCGTCTGACTGATCCGGCGAAAGTCCCATGTTCGGAGTAATCTCTGACTGTTTCCACGGAATCGGATCGCCGCGCATGGGAATGCCATTGACGATGGCCTGTGCCGTTCCATTGAGCGGCGGAAAGATAATCACGTCAAACTTGTCGCGCAGGTTCGGAGTGTTTCTAACAACCTGATCGGAAATGTACGTGTAGGGAATCTCCAATCGATCAAACTCGATGCGATACCAGCCGTCGTTTTGCGTGTTGGTCCACGAGTGAAGGATTGCGATTCGCGGCACGCCCAGGCTGTGCATCTTAATGTCGGGCAACTTGTCGACGGCCAATGCCGTTAGCCCCAGTTCACCGGCGGCTGCGTCTAACTGCTGACGAACATCAGCGGGATTGCCATCAGCTTTAATTACAAACGAGCCGGCATTGAACTGCTTGTCACCAATCTTGAACGACGTTTCAGCCGCATTCATCTTCACATCTTTGAGCCGGTAACGAAGCGTCGCCAGCGTGTTGTCAGTATTGTGATTGATAATGAAACCGGACGCGCCCGAGCCGTTGATGCCGCCGCGTACACGCGCATCGGCAGTAAGCAGGTTCATCGGCTGTTTCAGAATGGCAGAGTCGGTGATGCGGACGGTTTTGATATTGCGCATTGGGCCAAGTGTCCAGCCGGTATCGTCGTAAGGCCTTGGATCGTTGACGTTGTAATACTGCGTATCCAGCAACATGTCAGCCATTCGTGAATACGGCTGATCCATCCGCACGACATACGAACCGGCAGCAAATTTTTGATCCTTGATGGCGATCTCTTTGCCGGCCTGACTCACCTCCACTCCCATCAAGCGGAGCAGATTGACGGTATCGGCGACTTCAACCGGGCGCGACTGGTTCGCAGGAATGACGTACGCGGCCGGCCCTTCATTGGTGGCCTTCGCCACCGAACGCTTGCTCTTAAGATAAAAGTTCTGCAGGAACCGGTCCTTGTTATTCGCGACGAAGTTCATCGCCAGCAGTATTGCCGACTGCTGCAGGTTGACGTTGTTACGCAGCGACCACTTCACACGGGCCATCGGCGGATTAGGCCGGAACCAATCACGCTGCGACTCCGCGCGCACCGTCCTATCGATCGTGTCGGCGCCGCCGTTGCCAAAAGTCTCGTAGAAACGGCCGATGGCGTTGTGCCCGTTGGCGACATAGAACATATAGTTTGGCGCCCAACCATCGTAGAAACCGTGCGTCCAAACACCGGGCACGCCGCGCTTCGTCATCTCTTCAATCTCGTGATACGCGAGCAACTGCCACTCGTCGATCGTGATTGGATCGAGCCAGGCGTTGTAGGGACCGGTGCCGGTCGAGGTGTAAAGAAACGGGACCGATTCATGAAGGTCGTGAAGGATCGCCGGATGGTACTCGAGAAAAGTCTTCATCTGGTTGCGCGTCAAAGCCAGTGCCATTCCCAAACCATCGCGGTTGTTATCATGCGCGACATACTTACCCCAGAAAATCAGCCCCGGTGCATTCTTACCGGGGTTCGCTTTGCGGTAGTTATAGGTGTCAACCATCATGTCGCGGCCATCGACTTCCAACACCGGCGTGATCAGAACGATTACATTCTTCCGGATGGCCTGAATGAAAGGACTCTCTTCAACTGCAAGCCGGTAAGCTAACTCCATCAACATCTCGGGCGAGCCTGTCTCCGGCGAGTGGATCGAGCCTGAGGCCCAGTAGAAGACCTTGCCCTCGCCAATCAGGCTTTGCGCTTCGGTTTCCGAAACCCTGCGCGGGTCGGCCAGCTTCGCGGTTATGTCCTTATAACGATCGAGCTTTGCAAGCGTCGCTTCGTCACCTACAGCCACGAGGATTTGTTCCTTCCCTTCTTCCGATTTTTCCGGCGCCGTAAATAACCGCACTCGTTTGCTGGTTCGCGCCAGCTCACGATAGTAGCGATAAAGATCCTTCGAGTAGGTGAGCTTGTTGGGCGTGCCAACGATGTAGCCAAGCACCTTGTCCGGCGAGGGCACGGTGTCAGACATCGGCAGGTGATCCACCAGCTCTGTCAGGAAAAACTTTTCGGTTGTGTATTCTTTGATTTTCTTTGAGTAATCGTTCTCGGGTGCCGCCGGCATAGCACTCTTGCTCGGCGTCTCAGCCTTTACCTGTGATCGCGCTGGTTCTTCAGCGGCGGATCTTTTTTGCGCAGCAGCCAAACGAATTGTGACAGGAAGAACGAACAGCGTGACTATGAGCGGCAAGACAAAGAAAACTCGCGGAGAAATACGACGTGCTGAATTCATACTCAACTCCAACTCGAATTTAGTTTTGAAAGCGACTGGCGTGTGGCCGCTATGTTACGAGGGCGGCCTGAGGTGAGTAAAGCGCTTGGCGGAAGGAGCAGAACTATTTAGCCGCGGATGAACAGTGAGACACGCGGGTCTGAACAAACCAATAACACAGCGTTTGTTCGGATCGGCGTGTCTCCGCGTTCATCCGCGGCTAAATATTTGCTGATGGCTGCGACTAGAGTCCGGCGGAAACTATGCCGCTATCGGCTGCGACAGGACTGCTGTCAATCGCGACACTGGCGCTCTCGACCGCGTCCAGATGGAACGCAATCTTGGCATCATCCGGTGACAGCACTGGGTGATAAGTTTTACCGTAGTTCGAAACAATCTTTTTGACGTAGTTCTGAGTTTCGCTATAGGGCGGCACGCCTTTGTACTTATCGACCGCTCCCTCGCCGGCATTGTAGCCGGCCAGCGCGAGTGAAACATCGCCGTCAAACCTCTTCAAAAGCCACTTGAGATATTTTGTTCCTGCTTCAACATTCTTGGCCGCATCAAACGGATCCTTGAGACCGAAACGCTCTGCAGTCGCCGGCATCATCTGCATGAGTCCCTGGGCGCCGACTGGCGAAACTGCTTTGACATTGTATTTTGATTCCTGCTTGATGACCGCGTGAATGAAGCGCGGGTCAACGCCGGATTTCTGCCCGGCACGATAGATGATCCAATCAAGATCACAGTCGCCGGACAAAGGGATGTCTGCGGGAATGGCCTCTACTTCCGCGGCGTTAGCTACCGGCGCCATCACCGGGCTCAAGCCGAGGTTGGTAAAGTTGAAAAATACGAAGAGCGAGATTATGAAGAACGGGATGGACTTCGCAGAACGCACATGTGGCGTACTTCGAGGGAAACGGGGAAACTTCATTTCTAATTCTCCATGTGAGCGATGGTCAAGGGACCACCAAACCTTGTTCTTAAGCTGGGAACGCGGGGGATATCGTCCGCATTTTGTCCCTGGCTTTTAATCGCTGCGCATGGCCAACCGACTTCAAAGAACTGAACGCCTTGAAATTCGCGACCAACACTAAGACGATGTTTTTCTTGTGATAGTTGCTACGTTTTTGTTGCCTTAGACCGTCGATGTGACGTACTCAAACGAGGCGAACTTTTGTTGCGAAGGGGTACAGATGATCGTTCAGGTTGAAGGTAAGGACTCGAATTGTGGCTTATGATTTTGGAGGGGGGTTTTTGTCGGTCGGGCCAGCCAAGATGTCAGTCATCGCCTCAGGAAACCAGATAATGTGAAGCAATGCTCCTAGCATGATGCCGAGAGAAGTGAAAAGCACCAGGCTTCTCACGTCCTTAATAAAGAAATAGCCGTACATCGCGATGGTGGTTGTCGCGACTATGAATAAGACAAGGAAGCCCAAGGCCCGGTGTTGCTTGATAATGTCGACCACTAGCGCCGTACCAAAACCACCACCGGCGCCGACGATTAGCGCCAAGCCACCAAAAAAATCAAAGCTGTAAGCCGGAATCTCCCAAGAAAACATGAACCCACTCTTTTGTTGACTGACCACGAAGATGATGAAGACAATCAACCCGGCGAAAATCCCGGCATTCCCAGAAGTCTTGATGCTGGCATCGGAAGTCCGCTGAGGAAGCATACAGGCGTAGACTAGTATGATGAGCAAAATCAGAGGGACCACAACCCAATGAATCGCGATCGACAGAAACGAGGATGGGCCCGACGCAATAGCGCCAACTGGAGAAGCAACCGGAACAGGTTCTCCGAGGTTACCTTGACCTAATGCAGCTAGCGCTACGGCGAACACGAGACCAAAGGCAGGCGTTAGACGCAAAGATTTCTTGAGGAACATGAGTATGGAAGGAACCTTAGTAACGAGTGTCTGACCATGCCCCTTCTATCAGTGCGCAATGGCTAAGTCAATAGCCCGGAAATGAAAATAATGAAAGCGGTTCGTAGAATAGACTCCACTCGTTACAAGAGACTTTTGTCTCAAACTATGCCTGTGGTCATTGAATCTGAAGAGGAAAACGAGCGTATGTTGTCGGTGGTGGAAAAGCTAATGGACAAGGGTGAAGACTTGTCCCCTGAAGAAGAGAAGCTTCTAAAACTGTTTGCGAAGTTAATCGAGGATTTTGAACAACGGTACTATCATCCCAAAGAAGCGGAGCCACTCGAAGTCCTGCAACATCTGATGGAGGCACGAGGGGTAAAGCAAAATCATTTGTGGGAAGTGTTCGGCTCGAAAGGCGTCGCTTCCGAAGTCCTTAATGGCAAGCGCGGAATCAGCAAGACTCAGGCAAGAGCATTAGCACATTACTTTCATGTGTCTGCCGATCTGTTTATCTAATCAAGCAATCATTAAGTTCTGCTAAGCGCGACCGGCGACCTCACCGGTTTGTGTATTCACACGCACCAGCTCGCCTTCCTTAATAAACAGCGGCACACGCACAGAGATTCCCGTTTCCAGTGTTGCTACTTTAGTGGCGCCGCCGGCAGCAGTGTCGCCGCGCAATCCAAGTTCAGTTGAGGTAACGGCGAGCTCGACGTATTGAGGTAGTTGCAGCGACACCGGCGCGCCGTTGTATTTCAAAACCTGTAGCGACACGCCTTCCTTAAGGTAGCCACGATCGGCATCAATCGCTTGCTCGTCAAAAGTAAACTGCTCGTAACTTTTCTCATCCATGAAATGGAAGCCATGGGCGTCGCTATAGAGAAAAGACGCCGGCGCCAGCTCAATATCAGGCTCGGCAAACTTCTCGCTGGATCGGAAACTCTTTTCCATTACGGCGCCGGTCAGGAGTTGGCGCAGGCGCGTTCGCACCATCGTCGCGGCGCCGCGGGCCGTCGGCGACGCAAAGAAAACTTCCAGCACCACATACGGTTGACCGTCAACCGTGATCAGGAGCTTGCGTTTCAGTTCGTTGGCTGTAATCAGCGCCATCCAGTTAATCCTCCACCAACAACAATAACTTCCTCGGGCTGCGATTCAGAAATGCGATCCACCGAATTACGAATGCCTCAATAGAAAATCTTTCGCCAGTTCTGTCGCCAGATCGGCAGAGGCCGCCTCGCTGTGAGGGCTATGGCCCGCGGCGTCGAGTATATGCATCTCTGCCTGTGGCAGCTGCGCGATGACTGCGTCTAACTCGCCAGGCTCGGTGCGCGGGTCAAGACGTCCATGAATAATCAAGGTCGGCGCGCGCACTTCATTCAGTTTGCCACCGTAGAGATCGTCCTCGGGTCCGGAACTTTCGAAAGCAATGTCTGACCAAACTTTCGCGTGACTGGTGATCAATTCACGCCAGTTCTTCCCTCCGAACTCGAGCGTAAATCGCCCGCAAAGTTCCGCGCCCAACGTTTCCGGCCGGCTCGCAAGCGTTTCGAAAAACTCCCTGGAGCCCGGCTTCATTCGGTAGTAGTGAAAAGCTTCAAGAATAAGCCCGCGGACGCGCGCCGGCGCGGTGAAGCCGATGATTGCCGCAATGACCGCGCCGTCACTGTGTCCCCAAAAGAAAGCGCGTTCAATACCGAGCACATCAAGGAGGCTCAACGTCTCCGCCGCTGCACAATAATGAAAGTCAATAGAGAAGCCGTTGTTCAGCCGTGTCGAGCGGCCGTAGCCGGAGCGATCAGGACAAATCACCCTGAATTCATCGCGCAATTTTTCCAGCTGACGATTGAAAGGATTCAGCCCGTATCCCCAGCCGCCGTGCAACAGAATTACCGGCGTGCCTTCGCCTTCGTCGCGGTAGTAGATCTCTACCGGACTAACGCCGGGAACAAGAGCAGAAGTTGGTAGAGATACTATTGGCAAAGTATTTTTTCTTTATTGGATAACAAAGAGCGAGGGCAAGCCCGCCTTCCTCACCTGAGAGACTGGGACAGTTGCTCGCTAACTCCAAATTTGAAAGCCTTTCAACTGGCAACTCAGGCTCAACTCACATCAGCTCAAGGTCAGGAAGGGGGCTCGCCCCCGTTCTTCTACCTTACTGGTTCGCGCAGGATTGCATCTGCCGCCACAGCCGCAGTGCGCGCCGCATTGGCGTGCGTCTTTCGTAAACCGCCAATTTGCAGCAGCGCTTCGCCAGTGCGTGAAAGCATGCGAAAGAGATCGCCTTCTTCGGCGCCAGTCTCGCGAACCAATTTCGTCCACGGCGTTCCGGTGGCCCAGGCCGCAGCGGCGGCGGCTGCCGAAAAGTTCAACTCAGGCGCAGGTTCTATTCCGAGTTTCCACTCTTCCGATGAAACCTTGAACCCAATATCCTCAAACTGCGCCAGGGCGTTCACCAAACCGTCTTCCAGTTCAAGCTGGCCATAGTCGCGTTCTTCATCCGCGGTCAGCGCGGCTACAACGCCGGCGATTCTCTGAAAATCGAGCGAGTTGAAAAGACCGTTCTCGAGCGCTTCACCAACCAGCAAGGGACGATCGACATGCAGATCAGCCAGCCAGCGGCCACGGTCCGTGATCTTCTCGACGTCAAAATCAAGATAACCAAAGATGGCGAGCACGCGCGCCCGTTGGTGAAAAGGTTCCCAAACTTCTTCACGCAACCGCGCTATTCGACGGGTGGCTCGTTCAAGATCTTCGGCATCGACGAGCACGGCCCAAAGTGCCTGCGTACATCGCAACTTTTCCTCAGCGTCGAATGTCGCAGGCAGAATTGCATCGATCTGATCGTCCAGAACATTAACGGCCTCTATCGCCTCACCCTGCGCATCACGCAAACGCGGTTCAGGAATCACCAACTCCCGGCCATGCTCGCGCACGTCGGCAAATGCTTCGTCGATGAATTCATCCCGCTGGCGATAGATGGGCGCGTACACTCGCCCGATGCGTTCCAGCGCAAAGCTGGCACCGCGGCCGTCTTCACGAATTCCACGAACATTTCCTTCGCGCTTTTCGGTGATCAGTACCAACCGTCGGCCGCTGCGGCCAATCCCGACGATGCGGCCAGGCTGCACTACTTCATCCAGCCAGCGATGCAAAACCTCGGCTCGCGTTTGCGGCTGCGACTCATGCAAACGCGTCCGCGCGCTGACAAGTCTTTCAAAACCCATCACGACGGATATCGGCAAGTCACAGCCGGCTGCCTTGAGTTTCAACTCGATATGATGTTTGCTTTCAGTTTGGCTTTTTTCAAGTTGCGCGATCTGCAGAGCAGCTTCGCGATGCGCAAAACTTCTTTCCGCTATTTCACGAACTTGCGCGAAGTTGCCAAACGCATCGAGCAGATTCAGCAAAGTTGTGTAGGTCGCGCGAAACTGGCTGACCAGCGGATCGGGTTGGGCCCTTAACAGCTCAGCGATTCTTTGTGGATCCTGATGCAAACCCGGAGCTGCAATAACAAATCCCACATTGTCGCGTCCCCGCCGGCCCGCACGGCCTGTCATCTGTTGCAACTCCGAGGCATTCAACTGCCGCCAGCCGCTGCCAGTACGCGCGTCGGCAACTGTTAGGACGACCGTGCGGGCGGGAAAATCAACGCCGGCTGCAACCGTCGCAGTAGCGAAGATTGCGTCCAGCAAGCCTGCACTCATTAGTTTTTCAATAACCATCTTCCAGGCAGGAATGTGTCCGGCGTGGTGCGAAGCTACACCGCCGCGGATGATCGTGTCCCAATGACGATGGCCGCGAATCTCGGGATGCTGCTCAACCCAGCTGCGCATGAACTCGCGCCGGGCTTCGCTGCGTTCGACGTTCCCATCCCGACGCATTAGAGCAGTTTCCGATGCGGCCTGATCGCAGCGCCGGCGCGTCGGCATAAACACGATCGCGGGTAACAGGTTGTAAGAACCGAGTGCGCCCAGAAGCGTAGCAGGCGGCATTTCGGGCATGCGAAGTTTCATGGTGTAACTAACCGCCAGGACGCGAGGAATGCCAAGCAAGACCGAATCTTAGCAGACGCGCTCTTCCCTGGGACCGCGGGGTCTCGCCCGCCCGCACGGAATGCCACGTTGTACGAGCCTCCAAGTTCAAGGTACGTTGCGTGAACGCCTAGCTTTGGGGCGGGCGAGACGCCCGCGGTCCCAGGGAAGAGCAGGTCAGTCAATTCGAAAACGGCAGCCACCCATTCCTACCATCTTCGTCTTGGCGACCTTGGCGTCCTGGCGGTTTCTTCCAGCAGCCGCGCAATCTCCGGATTCAATCTTCCACTCTCGTTCACCAACGGTATTAGTCGCTTGTCTGGCAGCAGCATTGCCGCCCTTAACGGAACCGGTCGCGCGCCTGGTCGCGTGATCACGCCACAGCGAACGCCGCGCACCTCAGCAATCCACGCCGCAAATTCATCGGCGTTCCCTACCGTTGCCGATAACAGCAGCAACCGGATGCGTGGCGGCGTCAGGATAATTGCTTCCTCCCAAACGTGACCGCGGTCTTCGTCGCCGAGGTAGTGGGCTTCATCAAGCACCACCAGGTCCGCGTCGACGTCGCTGCCGCCTCGCAAGGAATCGAAAAGTTGATTGCGATATATTTCAGTGGTGCCGACTATCAGCTGGGCATCGGTGTTGTCCTTGCGATCGCCTGTGAGTATTCCTACGCGATCGGCGCCAAACTCTTCGGCAAACTCCTGGTACTTGGAATTCGTGAGCGCCTTCAGCGGCGTCGTGTACCACGCGCGGCGTCCTGCTTCCAGTAAACGACGAATTTCTTCACGCGCGATCCATGTCTTGCCGCTGCCGGTTGGAGCTGTTACCAGCACATCTTCAAACTCCACGGCCGCGAGCGCTTCCAGTTGAAACGGATCCGGTGTGAATGGCTCCGTGCGCGGCGGCGTGCCAATCCCTGCTAACAGTCTCTTCACCTCCGGCGACTGGGCGCGCGCGGGCTCGACCTCTTTCACAGGGGTGCGTGGGAAAGGTTTCGAAGACTGTTCAAGACCGCGTGTTCTGTTTTTGTTACCAGATCGACGCTTCTTGTTGACAACTCTGTCACGAGAACGGCGCATAGTTCATTCTAGCTTTGGGCACTCTGCCCGCGAAGTGCTAACGTAGAGAAAGACAGCAAAGATCACAACGCGAGGCTGTTGATGCGCGTCTAAGGTAGGGAACATTATCTTTCATCAGGGCGTTTTAATAAGGAATGTCGGAACTTTTCGCAAATTTTGAGGTCAATAGGCAGGCGCGCTGGCCGATCGTTTTGAAGTTGCTGGCGGGCTCGCTCGTCATGCACGTCAGCCTCGCTGCTTGTGTACTTTATGTTCCGGGTCTCAGAACCGCATTCAATCTGGCAAGTTTGATTGCTGAAACCAGGTTTGTGGACAAAGCTTACGAGAAAACACAGATTGGTGATGACGTCCAACTGGTAGAACTGGCGAGCAACAAGTTTCGCTACCCTGACGGCTATTTTGCGCCTGAAGGGCAAATGCCGGTCGAAGCTCCGCCGGCGCCGGCACCGGCTTTTGTCACCCAGGCTCAGCCGCCCGCGGTCATGGCAGAGCTTGCAGCTTCTCCTTCTCCGACTCCAGTTGCGTCGCCTTCTCAGAATCCGAACGCAGCTGCTTCGCCGTCGCAGGCGATTGCGCAAGCGAAGACTAGTCCGAGTCCGGCTCAAAGTCCGGCAATGACTGCGGAACAAGCGCAAGATGAACTTGAGAAGACCGTCGAAAAAAATAATCTCGATATTCCAAAAGAGAACGAGATCAATAAGCAGGCGATGAAAGACTTCGCCACTTATGCCAACAACTTGAGGAAGCAGGGCAAGCTCGATCTGAATCAGCCTTTCGAGATCATTATCGAAGCGGAACTCGATAAGGACGGAAAACTAAAGGACGCCAAGTTTACGAAGAAGGCTGGTGATGCCAACCTGGTGGATCTGTTTGGTCACATGGTAGCGGCTTTGAACGATAGCGGTTTTCTTATCTACCTAAAGCCGGTCGACAAAGATAATCCTGGTTCGAAAGTCGTGTTCACAGTAAAGCAAGGCGACAATGAAGTGTTGGCGACAGTAGAGTCGGAAGCTTCGTCTGAGGAGAGCGCGCGCGTGCTGGCGAAGGGGTTTCAACTGGCGTTATCCATCGGCGCACAATCGCGCGCGGGGAAAGATGAAGAAGCGCTGCTCAGAAATACCAGCGCCGAGCCGGTCGGCAAGAAGATCGTTTTCAATTTTACAATGCCGCGTCAGGCTGTCGTTGACTTGATAAAGAAGCAACTTGCCGAGAAACCAAGCTAGGCTCAAGTGATTGTCTGGAACCAGTCAAGTGATTGTCTGGGACCGCGGGCGTCCCGCCCGCATCGCGTAGCCCTACGGTCAAGATCACAAAACTCACTCAAGTCAGACTCTTTGGCATTCAACGAGGGCGGGCGGGACGCCCGCGGTCCCAGGCATTCGCTTGAGCGGTCGCCGCGCAGCAACGGCAACGAAGCCCCGCTTGATACCTTCTTCACGCTCAACTAAAATCAACAGACTATAAAAACTTAAGAAAAGGCGCGGTTTTTGCCGCCGTTTGGTTTAAGAAAAGACTATGGGTTTCGATCAATTACTAACTAAAGTATTCGGTAGCAGCAACCAGCGTTACCTCAAATCAGTTCAGCCGCTTGTTGACCAAATCAATGAACTCGAGCCGGCGATAAAGAAGCTCTCTGACGAACAATTGCGCGCGCGTACAGCGGAATTTAAGGAACAGCTGCAAAAAGCTGTGGCCGGCATAACTGACATGGATGAGCGCAAGCGTCGCGAACGAGAGGCGCTCGACGAGATTCTTCCGGAAGCCTTCGCGATCGTTAGAGAAGCTAGCGTGCGTACTACCGGAATGCGTCACTTCGACGTGCAGCTAATCGGCGGCATCGTTTTACATCAGGGCAAGATCGCTGAGATGCGAACAGGCGAGGGTAAAACGCTCGTCGCCACGCTGCCTGCTTACCTTAACGCTCTTACCGGACGCGGTGGCGTACACGTGATCACGGTGAACGATTATCTCGCCTCGCGCGACGCGGAGTGGATGGGCCAAATCCATCGCTTCCTCGGTCTCGAAGTCGGTTGTATCCAAAACGACATGGACGACTTCGAGCGCCAGGCAGCTTACGCGTCCGACATCACCTACGGCACCAATAACGAATTCGGCTTCGACTATCTGCGCGACAACATGAAGTTTGACCTCGCTACCTGCGTCCAGCGTGGTCACTACTTCGCGGTTGTCGATGAAGTCGATTCGATTCTGATCGATGAGGCGCGCACGCCGTTGATCATTTCCGGACCTTCCGATGAAGCGACCGACAAATACTACAAAGCCGACGCGATCATTCCGCAGTTGAAAAAAGGCGAAGAGGTCGAGGGCAAGAAAACCGGCGAGTACGTGGTGGACGAACGGCAGCATACAGCGGTGTTGACTGAAGACGGCGTCGACAAAGCAGAAAAGCTTTTGGGTGTCGGCAACCTTTACGATCCATCAAACATGGAGCTGCTTCACTGCGTTGAGCAGGCGCTAAAGGCGCATACGCTCTACCGGCTGGACCATCAATACGTGGTGCAGGAGGGCGAGGTAATAATAGTTGACGACTTTACCGGGCGATTGATGAAAGGACGTCGCTGGTCGGACGGGTTGCACCAGGCCGTGGAAGCCAAAGAGGGTGTCAAGATTGAAAAAGAGAATCAGACCCTCGCGACTATCACGCTACAAAATTATTTCCGTCTGTACGAAAAACTCTCCGGGATGACCGGTACCGCCGAAACTGAGGCAGCCGAGTTTCAAACGACCTACAAACTGGACGTGATCGTTATTCCAACGCACATGCCCATGGTGCGCAGCGACTTTTCCGACGTGATCTACCGCACGCTGCCCGAGAAGTGGGACGCGGTGATTGAAGAGATCAAGGATTGCCACGAGCGCGGCCAACCTGCACTAGTGGGTACGGTGTCAGTTGAAAACTCGGAACTGATCGCGAGCCGTTTGCAACGTGAAGCAGTCCCCCACAACGTTTTGAACGCGAAGTATCACGAGCGTGAAGCGGAGATCATTGCGCAGGCCGGACGCAAAGGCGCGGTCACGATTGCCACCAACATGGCCGGTCGCGGCACCGACATTTTGTTAGGCGGCAACCCGGATTTCATGGCCCGCGAGTTCCTGAAGAAACAGGAAATCGATCCTGATGAAGCGACCGAGGAGCAGTGGTCGGAAGCCTTCGCGCGCGCGAAGCGTATCGTCGAAGACGAGCATAAAGAGGTAGTCGGAATCGGTGGCTTACATATTTTAGGCACCGAGCGTCACGAGTCCCGGCGCATCGACAATCAGCTACGTGGACGCGCCGGACGACAGGGCGATCCCGGCTCGTCGCGCTTCTTCCTTTCGCTTGAAGACGACCTCATGCGCATCTTCGCGGGCGACAAAGTTAAAGCCCTGATGCAACGGCTGGGGATGGAAAAGGGCGTCGCCATCGAATCCAAAATGGTTTCCAAGCGCATTGAGTCGGCGCAGAAGTCGGTTGAAGGACGAAACTTCGAATCGCGCAAACACCTGCTCGAGTATGACGACGTCATGAACAAGCAGCGTGAGACCATTTACGGTCTGCGCCGGCAGTTGATGGAACAGCCGGACCAGCGCGAATACCTGTTGGGCGATCCGCCGCAGGCAGGAGTTGCTTATGACCTGCTGTCTGATTTGACCAAGCAGTATTTGAATCCGGACGTTGCTCCTGACGATTGGGACGTCGAAAACTATAAGATTCAAATCAAGACTATTTACGATTTCGACGCGGACGCTGAACGACTGGATATTCCGAACTTCACTTCACAGGAAGTCGTGGATGAGATCTGGGAAAAGCTCAAGGTCAAATACGCCGAGAAGGAAAAACAAATCGGACCGGAAGCGATGCGCACTTACGAGCGCATCATCATGCTGAACATCATCGATGCGCAGTGGAAGGATCACCTGCTGTCGCTGGACCACCTGAAGCAGGGCATCGGCTTGGTTGGCTACGGCCAAAAGGATCCGCTGGTTGAATATAAGAAGCAGAGCTTCGATATGTTTCAGGAGATGCTCGATCGCATCGATACCAGCACAATCCGCTCGCTCTTCAACCTGCAGGTGGTTGCGGAAGAACCGCCCGAGGCCCTACAGCGGCGCCGTATGCCCCGCCGGCCGACGCCGATGACCTTCACTGGCCCCAATCAGGGCGCCGCGCCCGCGGGAGAAGAGGCAGGAAAGGTTAAGACAGTAGTTCGCGACCAGCCGAAAGTTGGACGCAACGAACCTTGCCCTTGCGGCTCAGGCAAGAAGTATAAGAAGTGTCACGGAATGTCTGTTTGAGCGGGACTAGTTCGGAGAATTGCCTGATGCGTAACTTACATCACGCTCGCTTCGCGCTCCTGATGCCTTCCCTCCTTTTTGTAATGGTCAGTGGGCTGGCCCTCTCTGTTCGCGCGCAAGGGCCCGAACCGCTCGCAAGCACCACGCGCGGAATCCAGCTCTACGAACAAGGCGACCTTCAAGGTGCGGCCAAAGTACTGGAAGAGGTGGTCGCGAAACGGCCGGATGATGCGGATGCCTGGTACTACCTGGGTCTCGCTCGCTACAGACAGGGCTGGATTGGGGCAGCGCGTTCCCCGTTAGAGCGCGTGGTTGAACTGCGGCCAAATTCCGCCGATGCACGAGGCAAGCTTTCCTATGCGCTGATTCTTGGCAATGAACCGCAGAAAGCCCTGGCGATGGCGCAGAGCGCGATCGACCTGGGGAACCAAAGCGCCGAAGCCCACTATGCGATCGCAGAAGCGAGTCTCAGAAGTAACAAGGATGCTCTTAAGACGCAGTACCAGACAGCTATCGAGCAGGCTGATACAACGCTAAGAATCAACCCGAATTTCTCGCTTGCGTTGATCACCAAAAGCTTCGCTCAGTACAAACTTGAACAGTATTCAGAAGCGGCCGCGAGCCTGGAGCAGTTCCTGGCCCTCAGTCCTGATGACCTGGATGCAGGCACCTGGCGGGAACAATCAACGGTGCTAGAGCTGCGAGCGCGCGAGTCACAATCAACAACTGCTACGTCGCCCGCATCGGCACCGGCCACTCTGTCGGGCAAGGAGACCTCGCAGAAGGCGCGCGTCTTGAGTAAACCCGAGCCGTCTTATACCGAAGCAGCACGAAGGGCCGGTGTTACAGGAACAATCGTTTTGCGAGCAATATTTTCGTCTGACGGTGAGGTGAAGGGCCTGCGCGTTTCTCAAGCGTTACCTTTCGGCCTCACCACGGCGGCGATCCAGGCAGCACGCCGAATAAAATTCACGCCGGCCATGAAAGACGGCGTGCCCGTCTCTATGTACATTCAGCTTGAGTACAATTTTCACCTCTATTAACAAAAGAATATCTATCACCCAAAAGGGATCAAGGAAGTTAGGACGATGTACCACGAACTCATTGCTCGGCGTTTTATGACCGCGCTGTTTATCGGTTTCTGCATTGCATGCGCTTCTGCAATTTCCGCCTTTGCGCAGACAGGACCGGCTAATCTGCGTCTTCGCGGCATCGAACTCTATCATCAAAAAAATTTCAGCGAAGCAGCTGACGTACTCAAGCAGGCGATCACTAAAGACAAGACTGACCCTGATGCCTGGTATTACTTCGGACTGGCGCTCATTGCCGATCCCAAAGGTCTGAAGGATGCTTCGAAAGCCTTTGAAACGGCAGTGAAGCTGCGGCCGAATTTTGCAGCAGCACACACCGGACTTGCTTACGCGCTAATGCTCAGAAACAAATTGGACGGCGCCGCGCGCGAAGCCAGGGCTGCCCTGGAGATCGACTCAACTATTGGTGACGCTTATTACGTCCTCGGGGTTACCCGTCTACGCGCCGGAGCGAGAGAGGAAGCGCTAAAAAATGCCGAGGCAGCCATTAAGCTTCAGCCCAACGTGGCTGCGGCCTATCTGCTAAAGAGCCAGGCGCTGGTCAGCTTCCTTGGCGATGCTCTGATTGGAGAGAAAGAAGACTCACCAGGCGAGCGCATGGCTCGCCATCGCGCGGCAGCTGAAGCCCTGGCGAGGTATCTGGAACTAAATCCAAATAGCGAAAACAAAAATACCTGGACTGAACAGCTGGAGAGTTTGCGATTCTTTGTGAACTCACGAAAGCCTGGTGAAGATCCCCTCGTGTTTTCTGGAAAAGAGGTGACGACAAGAGCGCGCGTCCTTTCCAAGCCCGAACCTCAATACACCGATGAAGCACGCGCCAAGGCAGTTACTGGGACAGTTGTTTTGCGATGTATCTTTACTGCGGAGGGTGTGGTGAAACATTTATTGGTTGTCCGTGGACTGCCGGCTGGCTTGACGGAACAATCGATCAGCGCCGCCCGGCGTCTCAAGTTCGTGCCCGCAACGAAGGACGGTCGATCTGTTTCGACGTACATGCAGCTTGAATATCGCTTTGGTTTCCGTTGAGGCGGACTCCGTTTGGTAAGATCGAGTAAACTCCCCTAGCCTGGTTTTTGCCTGCTGAATATCGCAACTCTTTTTCAATGAGCAGCACTACGTCAATGAATCCCGCAGTCCAGGCGATCATCGCCGGCACTGCCCCCCACCAAGCCCGGCTGGCGGCCGCCAGTGGGTTTTTGCCGCTGCCGCAGGCGGATCTGCTTGAAGTGCTGGTTGTGCTCCAGCACGTAGAGGATTCTGAAATTGCGGAGGCTGCCAAAGAGACTCTTTCTTCCCAGGCTGTTGACGACTTGTTGACCGCCGCCAGGAGTAGCGAAACCTCTCCAGCCGTGCTTGATTATTTGGCTGGCTTTTCCAAAGACAATCGTGAGATTCATGAGGCTATAGTTCTCAATAGCCGAACCCCGGATGAGGCGATTGCCGCATTGGCGTCGACGACTTCCGATAGCTCGCTGCTTGATCTAATCGCCACTAATCAGCAACGACTGGTCCGCTTTCCGAAAATCATTGATGCAATCCTGGCGAATTCGGATCGTTCCGGAGAAGCCGAGCGGCGCGCGCGCGAAACCAGACAAGAATTTTTTGAGAAGGAAAGAGGCGCCCAGCAGATTGCCCAGGAACTTAGAAGTCGGGGCAACAGCGCGGCAGCGGAGTTTTTTGAGAACGCCGATCTGACCGGAGGGTTAAGTGTCGACGATGCCTGGTTAATCGCCCAACACATTGAGGTCCTCGATGCTGACCTGGACGACTCCTGGTTACCTACGGAACGTTATGAAGAGCTGCAAGCGGAAACTCAGGAAGAACGCGCCGCCAACTTCAAGCGGGCGCTCGAGTCTGAACGACTTGAAGTAGGCGAGCTACCACCCGAACGTGTTTCTCTGATGCGGAGCCTGATGTTCATGAATATTAAAGACCGTCTGAAGCTGGCCATGAAGGGTGACCGCGAAGCCAGGAGTATCCTGATTCGCGACTCCAATAGAATGGTAGCCACCTCCGTGATTCACAATCCGCGGGTCACCGATCAGGAAGTGGAAAACATTGCGGCGATGAGGACCGTGGCCGACGAAGTGCTGCGCCTGATCGCACTCAACCGCAACTGGGCCCGATCCTATCCCGTTATTCATAATCTGGTGCGTAACCCTCGCACGCCCGTACCCACCGTGCTCAGCACACTTCCCCGTATTCGTACTAAGGACCTTAAGAACCTAACTCAGAATCGAAATGTGTCCGAAGCTACTCGCCGCCAGGCCCAACGCCTTTCTCAGGCACGTTCCGGCGAATAACCAAATAATTGAAGTTCAGTACTCAACCTGCGCCAAATGCCGAATGTCACAAGAATCTTGTAAAATTGTGCTTGACACGTTGCGGTAAGTTCGTGTAATTTCGCACACGAACTCGCTATTCATTTTGACATTTTGCCTTCGAAATAGGGACGCGGCACTTTTTATTATTCGCCGCGAGGCTTTATCCACCCGCTGATCGCACCCTCTTGGTTCCACGGGATCGGTCCAGAAGTGACGATTCTCAGTTCTTTGTAACCCCTGAATTAACCCGAACCTGCCGGAAAGTATTTGCCCCGCCAATCTTAAGTGATTGGCGGGGCACCTCTCTTTTAACCGGTTGGTTTGGAAACTACTTGCCGGCAAGAACCTCTTCGTTCCGCGATACCGACGGGACTGCGGAGACCTGAGGTCGGATCTCGTCCCCTTTCCCGCTTATCTCTGCAAAAAGTCTTTCATACTGATCGACAACGCGATCCCAATCATAGTATCGCTGCACTCTAACCTGGGCCCGGTTGCGATAACTCTGGACCAGAGATCCGTCTCGCAAGACTCGTTGGAGCTTCTCCGCCAGATCAAACTCGTTCTCATAAGGTATCCCAGCATCCCCCACGGCCTCGATGTTTTCCGGAGTTGCCAGGGTCAACACACAGTTGCCGTAGCCCATGGCTTCCAAAAGGGCAGGATGTGTGCCTCCCACTTCGGTTGCATGTACGTAACAATAGGCGTTCTGCTGCAGGGCGCGGTAGTCCTGGCCAAAGACGAAGCCTGTAAAAACTATGCGCTTGTCGCCGCGCGCGCGATCTTTGAGGTCGGTGATGTAGTCATGCGCGTAGGGAGCATCGCCGACGATCAGGAGACGATAGGCGGTGCGCACTCTCTTGAAAGCCTCTATAACCAGGTGGGCATTGTTTTCCGGCTCCAGCCGGGAGACATAGAGAACGTAGCGATTAGGCTCGGCCCGCCAGCGACGGACCGCTGCGCGATCGGGACGTCGTTCGACCTCCGAGCCGTATGCGATCATCTCTGACGGAGCGTTATAACGCGCCATGTAGTAATCCTGAATAACTTGTGCATCGGTTACCATGACGTTGGGCAGTATGGTCGCCAAACGCTCTGCGGCCAGGTAGTAACGTCGTCCTAACCAACCCCACTTCTTTCGTTTATGTTCAAGGCCGTCAACGTTGAGTGCTATTGGCGTCCCGGTAAGCCTGAGGATGGGAGCGAACGGGGCATTGGCTGCATTACAAATCAAGGCGGCGTCAAACCGGGCCGAGACGGCATGGATGGCGGAAAGAAAGCAGTGAACAACTGTATCAAAGTATTTGTGCCGAATGGTGGGAAGGACTTTCAGACGGACACCGTGATACTCCAACTGCCGCGGGGAGACGTAATGTGCTCGGCCATACACGGTAACCTCATGCCCGCGGGCCACAAGCCTGGTCGATAGATGTTCGGCGAAGGTTTCGAATCCGCCGTAACTGGCCGGAATACCCCGAGTTCCGAGAATAGCGATGCGCATAAAGAACTGAAATTGATCCGTTAAGTGCCTACCAGCACTAATCTTACCCCATCAACCCGGCTATACAGTACCGGCAGCCTTTCGGTAAACCGCGAGAGTCTGACGAGCGGTCTCTCGCCAGTCGAAAAGTTTCGCGCGCGCCAGGCCCTGAAGGCTAAGTTTGGCCCGTAAGGTTGAATCACTTACTACTTTTTCAATTGCCGCCGCCAGGGCATTCACATCAAAGGGATCTACCAGTACCCCCGCATCTCCGACAACTTCCGGCAAGCTGGTCCGGTCTCCGACGATAACAGGCGCGCCGCATTGCATTGCCTCCAGGGGAGGTAAGCCAAAACCTTCAAAATAGGAGGGGTAAATAAAACAAAGCGCCCCTGAATACAGTGCCGGTAAGTCGCTCTCTGGTACGTACCCGGTCAGTACTATCGAGTCACTGAGCTTTAGTTCTTTGATCGCGCGCAGCGTTTCGTCATACAGCCAGGCACATTTCCCAGCGAGCACAAGTTTAGGAAGCTTACCCTCCGACTTGGCCCCACGCAAGTGAGAGTAAGCAGCGACCAGACGGCCTAGATTCTTGCGCGGTTGTATGGCGCCGACCGACAGCATGTACTCCCCTTCTATCCCATAAGTTTGTCGAACGCGTTGCAGTTCCTCTTCGTCAGTGATCGGCCGGAAATGATCGCCAGCGGATAACGGAATCACGCTTATTTTGTCGGGACTTACCTGATAGGTGTTGACGATGTCATTCCGCGCGTATTCCGAAAGCGCGATCACCTGCGCAGCCTGACGCGCAGTGCGGCGAACCGTGATCCGTAACTGCTTCCGACTACGCCACGTGAAAGTGTGGGGTAAATGCTCAAAGGAAAGATCGTGAATACTGACTACGACGGGACAAGGCGAAAAAGGCGGAGCGGTAAATTGAACGTGAAGGACGTCTACTGGGTTTCGTCTCAACTCCGCGCTGAGAGTCAGCGGGATGCGGATTAGCGGCGTGTGAGGCAAGGTCGACCGAACGGAAAAATTTGGCCACTTATTGCTGAAGCGCTCCACGGCCTCGCGCTTCGTTACATACAAGGTATAACGATTTGTCTGATCGATCTCAGCGAGCGCCTCAATCAGATTCGTTGCGTAGCTCTCGTTGCCGCCAAGTCCAGTCCCAACCGAGTGGGCGTCAATTGCTATTCGCAAGCGCCTACGCTCCTGGATCTGCTTAACGAGCTATTTCTTGGCTGCTGCCGCTGCTGTTGAATCGGTTTGGCGAACACGCGTGTCGCGCTCACGAATGCGCGCCGCTTTACCGCGCAAGCCACGCAGGTAATAAAGCTTCGCGCGGCGGACGCGACCCCGCTTAACCACGTCAATGTGGTCCACGATGGTGGCGTGAAGGGGAAAGATTCGCTCGACGCCAACGCCAAAACTGGTCTTGCGAACCGTGATCGTCTCCCTCGCTCCGCCGTGTTTCCGAGCGATGACCACTCCTTCAAACGCCTGCAGACGTTCCTTAGTCTCAGATTCCTTAATGCGAACGTGCACGCGAACAGTATCCCCTGATTGAAAATCGGGAATGCCGTCACGCAGTTGGGTTTTTTCAATGTTATCTAGTCGATTCATTTCATTACTCCAATAAGAATCTGAAAGTCCGGAATAATCGGCGCCGGCTTTCTACCGCGGCAGCCAATCAGCATCACTTCAAAAGATCGGGACGGTTACGCTCGGTTTTCCGCAGCGCTGCTTCGCGGCGCCAGCGTGCGATCTCACCATGGTTACCCGTCAATAAAACATCCGGAACGCTCATCCCGGAAAACTCGGTCGGGCGCGTGTACTGGGGATGACCCAGACGTCTTTCTGAGAAAGACTCGTTCGTCGCCGACGTTTCGTTACCCAGCGCTCCGGGCCGCAACCGCACTACCGCATCGATCACGACGACCGCGGCCGGTTCGCCCCCTGACAGCACATAATCTCCAATTGAGATTTCGTCCGTCGCCAGCGCTTCTCCAACGCGCTCGTCAACGCCTTCGTAGCGTCCGCAAATTAAAACTATCTGCGACGCACTCTGTGAAAGATCCTGCGCAACTTCCTGGGTAAATACCCGACCCTGCGGCGACAGTAGCACTACTCGAGTTTGCGACGAAAACTCCCCACGACTGCTGCAGCCTGTTAGCTCCCGTACGGCAGCGAATATCGGTTCGGGTTTGAGCACCATGCCCTCACCGCCACCAAACGGTCGGTCGTCGACGACGTGATGCTTGTCCTCAGTCCAGCGGCGCAAATCATGAGCTTCTGTCTCAACCAATCCAGCAGCTCGGGCTCTGCGAATAATCCCGTAGTCAAACGCCTCGCGAAAAAACTCCGGGAAGATAGTAATGATGTCGCAGCGCAGCACAATACAAATTTCAAAGATACTACAAGTCCAGCAGGCCTTCCGGCGGATCGATTAGAATCCTCTTTCCAGAGATGTCGATCTCTGTGACAATCGATGCGACCATCGGAACAAAGACTTCGCGATCGTCATTCTCAACCACCAACAACTCAACGCCACCGGTTCTCATTACTTCGCGAACCCTACCGATAGTCAATCCGAGCGCGCTTTCAACTAAACAACCCTCGAGTTCCCAATCATAAAACTCGTTCTTCGCAAGCTCGACGCGTTCTGTTAATGGAAGACCGAATTCGTAGCCTACCAAGGCCGTAGCCGATTCAATGCTGTCGTAACCAGCGAACTTGAGTACCATCCGATCGTTCTGAAACCAGTGTTTCTCTAGTTCAAGTTGCCGGCGTTCTCCGCTGGTGCTGACTCCTGTCAGCTGGGAAACCTGCTCGAACCGCTCCGGAAAATCCGTCAAAACGTCGGCGAGTAATTCGCCCTTCAAGCCCCTCGTTCTGACTGCGCGAGCAACAATAATCAGATCGTCTCGGGTTTCCTCGCTCGGCGAATTCATTCCACAATTTCAAGCATGAAGCGATGTTTTTTCTTCAGGCTCACAGCGTAAGCCAGCGAGCGCAGGGCGCGTATCGTGCGTCCCTGCCGGCCGATCAGCTTCCCCATATCGCTGGGGGCAACACGCACTTCGATAAGAGTGCCACCCTGTTGCTCCACTTCGCGCACGTCAACTGAATCAACGTCGTCAACCAAAGACTTAACAACCATCTCAACAGCTTCTCTCATAGCGAGCGAACGTTTCTGTTATTAAACTTCGGGCTGAACCGCGGCCTGCTCTTTGCCACTGGCCTTGATCAATTGGCCGACGGTCTCGGTCGGCTGCGCGCCCTTCTCCATCCAATAACGAACGCGGTCCATATCCAACTTGATTTCGGCCGGTTCGCGTGTCGGATTGTAGGTGCCGAGATTTTCGAGATAGGCGCCATCGCGCTTTGATTGTTTTTCCTTCACGATAATTCTGTATGAAGGTCTCTTTTTCGCGCCAGTGCGCATCAGTTTGATTGCTAACAAATCCTTACCTCCAGTTGTTCAAAACCAACTTCCTAAACTATTACCGTCGTTTCTTTTTACGCTTCTTCTTAAGTTTTTTTCTGGATGGCCCAGCCGGTGCCGCACCCAACGATGGGAACGAAGGCATTTCATCGCCCTCACCGCCCATTCCCGCAAACCCCGCCATATCAGGCATTCCGGCCATTTTCCGCATCATCTTGCCCTTAAGGCCACTGCCCCCAAACATCCCCGAACTCGTGAGCTGACGCATCATCTGCCTCATCTCAGTGTATTGCTTGATCAGCTTATTCACTTCCGCGACGTTCGTCCCTGATCCACGCGCGATACGGCGCCGGCGGTTTGCATTCAGGATGCGGTGGTCTGTTCGCTCCTCCCGGGTCATCGAGTCAATAATTGACTCGGTACGCTTCATTTCATTCTCCATCAGCTTCGACTGTTCTTCATCCATCTGCGGCATGCCGATACCGCCGAGGAGTTGATCAGGAAGAAGCTTCATGATTTTTGAGAAAGAACCGAGCTTCTTAACCTGACGAAGCTGCGAACGAAAGTCATCCAGAGTGAACTCATTTTTCTGAAGCTTCTTAAGCTGTTCTTCGGCTTCAGATTGATCAACCTTCGACTGAACCTCTTCGATGAGCGACAACACATCGCCCATTCCCAGAATACGTTGGGCAACACGGTCAGGATAGAAAGGTTCGAGCGCATCGTATTTCTCGCCCACTCCGACAAATTTGACCGGTTGACCTATCACCTGTTTGATGGAAAGGGCAGCGCCACCACGCGCATCGCCATCCATCTTCGTGAGCACTACACCGGTGATCCCAACGCGCCGGTGAAACTCTTCCGCGGAACGTACTGCATCCTGTCCGGTCATCGCGTCAGCCACAAACAGGATTTCGACCGGGTGCGTTTCGTTCTTGATATTGACCAGCTCTTCCATCAATTCTTCATCGATGTGCAAGCGACCAGCAGTATCAATAAGTAACGTATCAAACCCCGTCTGTTGCGCGTGTTTGACAGCTGCGCGAACCAGCGTAAGCGGATCGTTCGTCTCGGTCTGTTCAAAGATCTGTTGGCCAGTGGCCCTGGCAATGACCTTGAGCTGCTCGCGAGCCGCGGGCCGGTAAACGTCAACCGAGAGCAACAGTGGCTTGCGATCCTGGTTCGCCGCCAGCCAGCGGGCGATTTTCCCAGTCGAGGTTGTCTTGCCGGAACCCTGCAGTCCCACGATCATGACAACGTTAGGGATCTGCCTGGTGAACACCAGCCGGGAAGATTGGCCTCCCAGCATGTCGACTAGTTCGTCAAAAACTATCTTGACGACCTGCTCCGAAGGTTTCAGCTCCTGCCAAACCTGTTGTCCCTCGGCTTTTTCCTTGACAGAGGCTATAAAGTCTTTTGCGACCTTATAGTTGACGTCGGCTTCAAGAAGGGCGAGCCGAATCTCGCGCAAGGCCGCGTCAACGTGCTCTTTCGTCAGCACGCCCTCGCCGCGCAGATTCTTGAGAGTCCGTTTTAGCTTGTCAGATAAGGACTCAAACATAGATCACTCAGGCGAATTCCCTGCCAGCGGCGGAAACGGAGATGATAGCGGCCAGCGTAAAAGAGTGTCAAGGCAACCACTTCCGGGTGGTAAGATCTTAAGGACAACACTCTGCCGGCGATTCGTCCGTGAGCCACGCAATACTTCTTTTTCCTAAGTCAAACTAAAAGAAACCTTTGTGGACGCCCTAAGTTGCATGTGTTAAATTCTAGTCCTGTTTGTTGCTTAATAACCTGCGCGGCTTCGTGGGAGAAGCGTGCACCCCAACCTACCGCTTGCGACAAATCGAAGTATGCAATGAAAACCGGGCTTAATTGACCGTTTCTAAAGGATTACATGACTAAGAATGCAGGCTCCAAGGCTGGTGGCCCGCCGCTGAACGAATCCTCTAGCGGAAAGGGTGTGGTCGATCTCGCAGACGCGCGTGTGCGGTTGAACTCGCGCTCCCGTCCCTCACAGCAAAACTTGCTCGTAGAGCTTGATGAGGTTAGATCGCTTTTGGACCAGGGACTTTCGGCCGAAGCCAAGTCTCGTATCGCACTCTTGATCGCCGCGGCCAAAACTAACCCCTCGATCCTCGCTCTTGCACGTTGTGCCCTGTCCACCGCGCTTGAAATGCAAGGTAACTATCGTGACTCGCTCGCGGCTGTAGCTATGTATGAGTCTCCTGAATCGCGAGCCAAGATCGATCAGCCGGCAGTTCAATTGTTAAAGGTCCAGATTGGTCTTGCCTATAACTACAATGGCGATCACCCCAAAGCTATTTCGATTCTCAAAGGGACCTTGCGCGAGTTTTCCGGAGCCGACACTGAACAGAATAACGGCCCAATCTATGCCGCCCTGGCGCGCGTTTATCGCAGCATCACTGAGTATCCGATTGCTCGCGACTACGCCCAGCGAGCGTTGGAGCATTTCCGGCAAACAGGTGAATGGCGCGGCCTGGCTGAGGCGTATTTTGGTATCGCCCTGGCTGATTTGCAGGAAGGCGCCTATGAAGCGAGCCTCGAGAATTTACAACAAGCTCTTAAACTTATCGGCGAGCATCCAGCCAGTTACACCCTCGGAAAAATCTACTCCAACATGGCGGGCGCCTGTTGGTTTCTCAAGCGCCCTCAGGAAGGAGTTCGCTACCTTGAGAAAGCGATTTCCTACTATGAACGCACCGACCATAAAGGCAACGCCGCCAATGGTTACAACAACCTTGGCATCAATCTGATTTTGATGGGCCAGTGGGGACGGGCCCAGGAAGCTCTTGAGCGGGCGCTGTCATTGGCAACGGACGCAGACGAACGAGCGGAAAAAGTGCCGATGATTCTGGATTCGCTCGGCGAGTTACTAATGTTGCGCGGTGAGCTGGATGAGGCAAAGGATTACCTCGAACGCGCCGTCGGTCTGGCTACCGAAGATGGCAATAAGTGGTATGCAGGGCAGGCTCTCAGAACGCTGGCTCGCTGTTACGTCGCCATGGAAGATCATGCCAAAGCGCGTGGCAAGGGAGAGGAAGCACTCGCGGTCGCGCTGGCCATCGGTGATCGACAGGCTATCTGTGAGTCGCGCCTGATTTTGGCGGAAGCCCACCTGCAAGACGGAGATACTGAAAAGTGCGCGGCGCAGTTGGAGAAAGTAACTGAGGAAACAACAGAGTCGACTACTGATCTCGGATTTGCCGGAGAGTCTCAGAGACTCATGGGCATGCTGGCAGTAGTGCAGTCTGACTTCTCATCAGCAGCCCAACACTTCGGCAGTAGCGTTTCGATCTTTGACATGCTCGGCGATCGTTATAGAGCCGCGCGTGCTCACAGCGAACTGGGACGGGCCTACGCCTCCAGTCAGCCGGGGCGAGCTATGGAACATCTATCGCGCGCCGTTAACGCCTTTCGCGAGCTGGGAGCAAAACTAGAACAGAAGCGAGCCGAAGCGGCACTCGCCAATCTCGATCGCACTGCGCCTGAAAGGAATGAAGAACAGTCTGCCCTGCCTCAACTCCTAACCATGCGGTTGGCTGAGGCTGTAACTTCTCGCGAGCTGTTGTTGCGGGAACTTGCGGCCATCATGCGACAGGAGACTAATGCGAAGGCGGTAGTTATCACCGAACCGGGCGAACACAATCGCCGGCGCGTAGTCATCGCACACGGTTGCACACCAGCAGAGAGTGCTCAGATTGCCGAACAGATGGACCAATTGATCGATGAGGAGTCGCAAGCCGCATACGCAAAAAAGAAAGATGCGACTATTCTCCAACTGCGATCATCTCACGCTCTGCCGGCAACGCTTTATATCTCGCCCAGCAGCCGCGCGAATCTTCCCGGCGGACTTTCGCTGGAACCATTAATGCGAGTAGCAGAGCTTGGTATGGACGTTTGTGCCCTGAGGGCAGGCTCTCAAAAAGGTTCACGAGTTCAGCAACCAGCTGAACTTACGGGCACCAGCCTTATGCCCGGGTTCATTCATTCCAGCCCGGCGATGACCAAGCTTGTCGAGGAAGTTCACAAGATTCGATCTTCAGACGTAACCGTTCTTGTCACCGGCGAGTCCGGGACAGGCAAGGAATTAGTGGCTCGCGCTATACATGCGTTGTCGAGTCGTCGTTCGAAAGTTTTCGTTCCGTTCAACTGCACCGCTGTCCCCAAAGAGCTTTCAGAGGGTTATCTGTTTGGTTATCGTCGCGGCGCCTTTACCGGAGCGGTGACGGATTCGGCAGGTGTGATTCGCACCGCCGCCGGAGGAACTCTCTTCCTCGACGAAATTGGCGATCTGCCGATTGATCTACAACCAAAGCTGCTACGCTTCCTGCAGGAAGGTGAGATTCAACCACTTGGAGAGCAGCGCCCACTGAAAGTTGATGTACGAATCATTGCGGCTACTAACACTGACTTGGAAGAGATGGTCGCCCAGGGCAAGTTTAGGGAAGATCTTTACTATCGCCTCAACGTAATCCGTTTGCGTGTACCTCCGTTGCGTGAGCGGCGCTCGGAGATTCCGACTATCGTGAATTACTACATCAACCACTACTCGGCAAAGTTTGGACGCCGTGATATTCAGGTCACGCCGCCGGCGGTTGATTTGTTGATGGTGAGCGACTGGCCCGGAAACGTTCGGCAACTTTGCAACGAAATCCAACGAGTGGTCGCGCGCGCTGAAGACGGAACAGTGATAACTCCTGATCACCTGTCTCCGGAACTTAAACGAACTTCCGCACCGGCAACGCCCAGCTCACCGGCATCAACCTTAGCTTCTATGCCGGCTAGTTCCTTGCAAAACGTAACTCTGGCGGACGCCTTGGCTGATGTTGAACGGCGTATGATTGCCGATGCCTTGCGCAAGCATGGCGGCAACATCTCACGCGCTGCTCGCGAACTCGGACTCACCAGGCGTGGACTGTATCTCAAGCTGGAACGTTATCAACTCAGCGCCAGCGCCTGAAGCTCAGGTGATTCCCAGCACTGAGCGCACATCTCTACTAACCAATTCAGAACTTGAGCTCAGCGCACTATTCCGTCGCGCGGCTACTTCATTCGCAATACTGGCAATGATCGCAATATCAAATGGTTTCGAGACTACCCAATCAGCCCTAATTGCCTGCCGGGCATCGCAACTGATCGCGTCAGCCCAACCACTTACAATCGCTAAGGGAATAGTTTCGGATCGCTTGCGGATTTCGCTGGCCAACTCCCATCCACTCATCTCGGGCATGCCAATATCAGTGAAAACTACGTCCAGTTTGCCGGCGCTGGCATCATAGAGCTTCAGGGCCATCTCACCACTTTCGGCAACGATTACCTCGCAACCCTCCGCCTCCAACGCTTCGCGAAGCACTTCTCTAACCGCAGTTTCATCATCGACTACCAACACTCGAATCTTGTCTTCCGCAACGGAAACATCCATTCGTGCGGAACTAGCTTCCGAAACTGAACCGGTCTCTTCGGCTACCGGTAAGGAGATACGGAAGGTGGCGCCCCGGCCCGGCTCACTTTCCACATCAATGGAACCGTTGTGTCTGCGAATGATGCCAAAGCTCACCGCCATGCCCATACCAGTGCCACTCTTGCCCTTGGTTGTAAAGAAAGGATCAAACAAGCGCGACTTAACGTCCGGAGTCATCCCCATACCATTGTCGGCGATAATGAGAAAAACTCGCCCGTTGGATTCTTGAGCACTCAGGCGAATCTCACCGCCTGAAGGCATCGCATCGATTGCGTTGTAAATAATGTTGACCAGGACTTCCCGAAGTTCTACCGCATCACCCAATACCGAAGCCGTGCAGTCAGCAATCAATGCCAAGCGAATCTGTGGGCCATCGACGCGTGACTCCCAACGCGGCCGGCTCATTTCGCAAACATCCTTCATCAAGCTAGCCACGGAAACCGCCTCAAACTTGCGGCTCGGCTGCCTGCGGGCGAAGTCCTGAATGCGCCGTATGATGTGAGCGCCATCTTCCGCGCTTTTGACAATCATTTCGATGCCGGCGTTGATTTTTTCAGCGTCGTTAGTGCGTAACAAAAGCTGTGCACGCCCCAGAATTCCGGTCAGGGTGTTGTTGACGTTATGCGCCACGCCAAAAGAGAGTTCGCCCAAAGCGGCCATTTTTTCGGCGTGAGTCGCGAACTCGCGTTGTTTTTCATGTTCGGCATGGGCGGCGGCGATCCGCTCCAGACAGTTTTGCAAACGTTCCCGGGTCGTCGCCAGTTGCGAAGTCGCCAGTAGTTGGCTGGCTTGCGACCCGATCTCGCGACGTTCATCATTACCGAGATGATCGGACATTTCTTCGATCAGAACTAACAAGGACTTGCCCGCGCCTTCGTAGTCTCCGCATCTCTCCGCGACACGCCTTGCGCGTTCGAGAGCGGGTTTAGCTTCGTGCCGCCTGCCTAACCGGCAGAGCACCAAACCTTGAGTAGTTAGTGCCTCCGCGAGCAGCGCGTTCTCACCGGTTGTTTCCAAGGTATTAACTGCCAGCCTCACGGAACGTTCAGCCAGTCCGTGCTGCCTTGAAGCGAGAAAGAGTTGCGCTAGTGTCTCATCAACCTGGGCGCAGCCAACACTGTCTCCCAAGTCGTTAAAGAGTTCGCGCGCACGTTGGAGGTGCACCCGCGCTTCGTCAAGCCTGCGCAAGGTTAGTAGCAGGTAGCCATGATTGTTTTCGACAGCGGCGACAAAGCGAAGGTTGCCGATCTTTTCAAATTGCAACAAGGCTTCCTGATAGTGTCCCAGCGCTCTGTCAAAATACTGGTTTCGATTCTCGGCGACGCCGAGCTCTTTCAATGTGGTCGCAAACTCGGAGTGAAGGCGGCCTTGTATCCATGCGCCTGCCGTGGCGGCGATACCGACAGTTTCATTTAAGACATTGAGTGCGTCTTGCAAGCGGGCAGCATGGCGCTCAACTGAAGCCAGCCGAATCAAAGCGACAACCTTCAGTTCGCGTTCGTCTTCAGATAGAGATTGAAGTGCGGAACGCAAAGTAACGCGTGAGAGATCGAAAAGGCCCTCTCGATAATAACAACCTGCCAGCTCGATCCGACCTTCAGCGGCGCGCGTTCCTTCTGTAACTTGCTCGAATAGGGCGATCGCTCCATTCAGTAGAGCTTGGGCCCACTTTTGGTCTCCTGGGACTTGTCGGGTGCTGGCAATCCATCCGCTCAATGTCCCTGCTGTAAGGAGCAGCTCCGCTGCCGCCTCAATACTTAAGTCTTGGTGTCGGGGCCATTCCGCCAGATTCCACCAAGGTCGCAGCGCAGTGCACCCTGCGTCGTAATCACCGATTTCGAGCTTCTTACGAGCAACCGCGCAGCATTCCAAAACCTGCTCGCTTAGCGTTGGCGGCGAGTATTTGGCCTGAATCGACTTCGCTTCTATTAGTCGCATGCTAATTTCTCGAGTGGTGACGAGGCTACGGTGTTAACCGTCTCAGTGCGGTCTGCTCGGTCTTAATGCTGGTTACGCGCTTGGGAGCCTCCAGGGAGACTCAAAGTAAAAATGTGAAGCGAGACTCTTTGTTTCCGTGTTTCCCAGGCGGCCGAGTCAGGACCGGACGACTGTGTACCTAGTATACATGTGCATACCAACGTAACAAGAGCCCTTTTTATTCCCGCCAACGACGTAAATGGTAGGAATTAAGCTACGTTTTGCAACTCAAGTCAGTTATCCTGTATAGCAAGTATTCAATCCTTGGTTAACCCGAGATCTCAACTTGCCGTCCGTTTAGTGTCTAGACAACCCTTTAAGATTCAACGACTTGAGCAGCTCGGGTGAGTAGCAAGAGCGAGTGGCACAAGCCTTGAAATAGAGAAGCCCGAACAAGTTGATAACTGGTACGCTGGAACGAGAGTTTGACATCCTAAGTGGCAACCCCCTACTAGCGCACCGTCCACCAGTAACTGCTCTAAACCAGGAGAATTCAAATGAAACGCTTCAAATCAATCCTTTGTGCTTCGCTCTTAACCTTGGCTCTGTCCCCAGCCGCATTGGCCGGTAACATCACCACCCGCGACGGTAACATCACCACTATCGCCGGTAACATCACTACTGCGCCGGGCAACATCACCACCATAGCCACGGACATCTGTGTGTCCTTAGTGACAGCGATAATCGGTTAGCTGTCGCTGCCGAGTTCCTTATGAACGACAGCAGTCAACTTGGCTGCTCTCCTATACAAAGATCGTTCATATTGGCGAGAAAGACCGCTTAAAGCGCCTCGCGGGACTATAGTTGGCAAGCTATATGCCAATGCGGTGAGGTCGGAACAAGTCAAACGACCCACCTTTACAGGAAGGTATAGAGCAATGGAAATCGACCCGAAAAACACGGCACGATGCAGCTCAGAGGCCTTAATTCTTTCAGTCAATCGGTCAAATGTTCTAAGTGGTTACATCCACCCTTCGGACTAGCCGCATGCTTATCCGCTCAGCTTGAAATTGCGGTTTGGAAACCCTGTTGAGAGCTAAGTACCTTGGAGCCACTAGAACATCGCCCAGTCTGCCAATCGTCAGAACGCCGCTTCTCGTTTCTTCACGACTCGACCTCCAGTGCCAGTCATCTAGTGCGCGAAGTTGAGTTGGGGTCACCCAACTCAACTTTTCCGTCAGAGCCCAGTCTTTGTTTTCGTGCAGTTAGGTGGTAGGAATCCGGGAATTTCGATGAACTGCCAGAGCTAGTCCCATGATCATATAGAAGACCATTACTACCTCCGAGTCGCCCCAGTTGTAATGCACCAATCCGGAAGTGAAAAATCCGGTCAGTCCGCCCAACGCTCCTAATAGAATTCCGCGTTCAATCCATTCAAGTTTCCCGCCCTTTCGCAGCGAGCGCCAAAGCATCCGGGCATAAATGTAGAGGAATGCCAACCAGAGGATTAATGCCGGTATGCCGCGTTCAAGTGCGATTTGCAAGAGGTTGGAATGCATGTGGCCCCATGGTATGCGGCCGTTGTCGAACATCCCCCACTCTCGCCAGTGCCATTTTATTGAGTCCATGCCAATGCCGAGGAACAGATGACGCGGTCTGCTGACCAACAAATTTACCCCCTCGCGCCAGACCGTTTCGCGCCAGGTTGTTGATTGGTCTGTTTGATCGATAAAAGTAACGTTGCGTTTCTGCTGAAGGACTAACAGACCAGCAAGTATGAGCGGGATCGCCAAGACTCCCATCAAAATCATTGCGCGTCGTCTAACCCCGAGGAGCAGAACTACCAGGGTAGAAACTAAACAACCGAGCCAGGACGCACGAGTTACAGTTAACAACAATGCGATGCCTAGTCCTCCAAGCGCAATGAGCAACAACGCACCCACCCAACTTCGCTTTACTGGCAGACTCACAAAGATCCCCATCGCCAGAGCAATGATCAACTGGAGGGCCTCCGCATAAGTTACAAACTGGCCGTAGAAACCTGTCGCCCGCCAGTCGCGCCCTCTTGACCAACTTCCGATGCCGAGTTGTTGCAGCACATTGCTGCCTGCCAACAGGCTGCCTCGTGGAACCTTGAACACCGGTTGCAACTCATGACGGTAGGTGAGAACGGCGGCCGGGTTTTTGTCATTTTTCAAGAGTGCATTGATCAGTTCTTGTGGATCTCGTAACTTTTGACCGTCAACCTCAAGCAGAGTGTCACCGTTGCGGATTCCCGCCTTATAAAGCGGACTGTTTTCTGAGACTTCATCAACTCTTACCGCCCGACCCAGCAGACGCTCTCCAACCGTGTAAAAAACATTGACCATGCATGCAGCGATCAGTGTGAGGGCAAGCAAGCGCGCGAGTCGCAACGAAGTTACGTTTTCGACAAACAAGTAGATGATCGTGAATAAACTTGCTGCTCGTAGTTTTCCGATGGACACCATCGGCTCATAAGAAAGGAAGGACGAGATAACAGTGAGAACGAAAAAGCCAAGGATAAGATAATCGATTGGTGTTCGATAAAATTTAGGCCGGGGTTTAAAGGCAAAGCGCGCTAGCCATAGAGCCAGTCCGACGAGCCACGCGCTCTGAGTTGCAGCAATCGAGTTAGGTGCAGCGGCCGCAAACACAAAAAGAAAGGCGACGATAGCCGCATCAAGCACTTTCGCCGCTTGGCTTTTAGTCTGAGATTCCGATTTCACCTTGGTCTAGTCATGCCTTAATTGAATAACCCCACGAGGCCAAACTTAACAGGCCGAAGCATTTTTACCGATTAGTTAATACCGAATGCCGCGTGGTCCGTGGGTCTAATATCCATCGCCGCGCATCATTACCAACACAGTTCGCAGAATGATTTTCAGGTCAAACAGCAGCGACCAGTTTTCGATATAGAATAAGTCCAGCTTCACCATCTCTTCGAACGGCAGGCGATTCCTTCCAGACACCTGCCACAATCCCGTCAGCCCCGGCTTCATGTCCAGTCGCTTGCGGTGCCGCAGTTCGTAGGCCTCAACTTCATAGGGGATTGGCGGCCGTGGACCAACGATGCTCATGTCGCCACGCAACACATTAAACAGTTGCGGAATTTCGTCGAGGCTCAAACGACGCAGCATGCTTCCCACGCGCGTGATGCGCGGATCGTCGCGCAGTTTATACGCGGGCTTGTGGGCGTCACCGACATTCGCTTCGGCATGGCCGGCGATAAACTTTCGCTGGTACTCGCGATGGATCTCACTATCGGCATCCATGCGCATAGTGCGGAACTTGTAGACAACAAAAATTCGACCGTCCATGCCCACGCGCTCCTGGGCGTAAAAAACCGGTCCCTTCGAGTCAAACTTGATTAGCAACGCAATCAAGAGCCAGAAGGGAGAAAACAGCGCGAGTGTAACCGCAGCGATCAGAATGTCGGAGATGCGCTTGGTGCCGCGTGCGAAGTCAGAGAGTGGCTCGCGAAACAACCTGATCATTGGCAAGGCGCCAATTTGGTCTACCTCAGTTTTGCTCGGTAAACAATTGAAGAGGCTAGGCGCAATACGAAACTCGATTCCACGGCGCCGGCCGCAACGCATCATCACGTCAAATAGCGCGTCTGCGTCAACCTGAGAGTCGGCGATGATTACTTCGTTGGCGCCGGACTCGCGAATAGCCTCAGGCAGTCCAGCCAGATTGCTCACAACGGGTACGCCTTCGTATTCTCCGGTTGGACCAGATCCGCCAATGTCAACAGCTCCGATCACGCGATATCCGAGCGATGGCCGTTCGCGCATCTCCTTGATGCAGAAAGTTGCTTCGGGACCCCGGCCCACCACCAGGGTTGGAATCAGGTTGATGCCACGTAGTCTAAAAAATGTCTGCGCGCTGCGCACCATTAGTCTTAATGAATAGAAACTCGCCAAGGCGATGAGAAAATCGAGTACAAATACACTGCGGGCATAAGAGAAGGCGCGGAAGTTAAACCCACCGCGATATAAGAACGCGGCGGCAACGATGAGTAATGATCCGATGGCAGTCGACTTGAAAACGCGAACGCCATCGTCGAAGAAAGAAAACTCGCCCCGCAGGCGGTAGAGATCGTAGTAACGCAGCGCGAGCAATCGTATCAGGATCACCAGAAACAACAGCGCGCCGTAAGGAGCAAAGCCTGCGCTCCAGGCAAAACTTCCTTGCGATGTCCGTTGCAGTATCGCCCCGCCTTCACGAAAGTAATAGGCTGCGACAAATGAAACTGTCGCGATCAAACTATCTGCTATTAGTAAGGCTGTCTTGATGGTGGGGATGACCCAATGTGGCGCGCGTGAAGGAGCACGCACGATGCTTGCTTCAACTAATGGGTTTTTGATTCGCTCAACTCTCACTGATTTCCCAAATGCGCCATCACTCTCGGGCCGAAGTGCATAGGATAGCAAAGTTCACCGCTCGAGTATCAGATCCGCGACTTCAGCAGCGACTTGAACCTGGCGGCGCGCATTCGTTGGTCCCTTTTTTTCTACCGGCAGATCGTGAATTGCCCCTGGCGAGATGATCCTACGCAGGCGCCCTTGTTTCACTAACTGCTCGTCTATCGCAGCCCACTCACCTAAGTAGATCGACGCCGCCGGAATGCCAAGAGCTGCGGCTTCTCGATTCATTGTCCCACCGGCGCTCACCACCAAATCGCTGTGCGCAATTAGATTACCGCCGTCAAGGGGGACTGACGGGATGATCAGACTCGCAGCGCGCGCGTTATAGGTGTCCCTTTGTAAATCGTTGCGCGGCAACAACACTATTTTTACATTCGGGGTGGCTAAGAGTCGTTCGAGCAATTGGTCAAACAGTTCATTTTCAAAACGATGGTAGAGCGCTTCGCTGGCGGGGGGACGCACGGTCACCAGCACGTTGCCCTGGTCGATTCCCAGTTTGCTGAGCTGTTTTTGAAATTCGGGATCACACTGAAAATCGGCCAGGTAAACGTCTTCCTTGAGCCCTGCGTATCGCTTCACCTTCGTCGCCGAGGCACCAAAGCGCGTTAGTGCTGCTTCAGGAAACGCATCTGGAACAATTATGCGCGAAGCCATGCGGAATGCGAGATGGTTTGCGGGCTGATGTTCATAATCCATCAGTGTGACAGTCCACAACGACAACGCGCGAGCCGCGAGAATTTGAGAATACGAGTTGTGGCTGACTGCAAGGTCGAGGTTTCGTCCACGCCCCCAACGCGCAAGCCCGAGCGCCCGCTGCACCAGGTTTCCGGCCTTGCCCGAGAGCTTGCCACCGCCATGTCCGCCAATAACTTCGTAGGCGAAACCCGCGGCTTCGGCAAGTTTGACCGTTTCCGCAAAGTCTCGAGCGGTGACGACTACTTCATGATTGCGTCGAACAAACTGGTCAGCGAGCGAACGGAAGAACGGCACGTGCGGTGAGTTTGCCAGATCAATCCAGATTCGCATTGAGCCGAGTAGAGGACAAGGAAAACCAGCCTACGGGTGGACCGCCATAGCCTGGCGGCAAAACTGTCGTACCGAATCCGCTATTTGCATCACAGTTTCATCTGCCATCTCCGGATACATTGGCAGTGACAAAACCCCGCGGCAAACGCTTTCGGTTTGCGGCAAATCGCCTTCGTTGTATCCGAGATTGCTGAAGCCACGCTGCATGTGGACTGGAATCGGATAGTGAATGCCGCTACTTATCCCGCTGGCATGGAGATGTTCGCGCAGCTCATCGCGCTGCGCGGTGAATAAGGGGAAGATGTGATAGACAGACTTGCAAGCTTCCGGTTCCTCGAGCAAACGGAGCCCTGAATCTGCCAGTTGTTCTGAATATGTTTTCGCGTGCCGCCGGCGGGCATTGGTCCAGTCGTCCAGGTGCTTTAGTTTTACACCTAACACCGCTCCCTGAATAGCTTCCAAACGGAAATTGTAACCAACACGCTCATGCAAATATTTGGTGCTCTGTCCATGATCGCGAAGTTGCTTTAGGATTTCTACGTAATTTTCGTCGCTCGTAACCACTGCGCCGCCCTCGCCATAGGCGCCGAGGTTTTTTCCAGGATAGAAACTAAAACAGGCGAGGTCGCCCATGCTTCCGGCACGTCGTCCTTTGTACTCGGCGCCCACGGCCTGGGCCGCATCTTCAATCACAAGCAGATTATGCCGGCGCGCGATCTCGAGGATCGGATCCATCTCCGCGCAGGCTCCGTAGAGATGCACGGGCATGATGACTTTAGTTTTTGGCGTGATCGCTGCTTCAATCTTCGCCGGATCGATGTTGCAAGTAAGCGGATCGATATCGATTAATACCGGAGTCGCTCCGGTGTACAGAATTGCCGCAACGGTCGCAACAAAGGTGTAACTGACAGTAATCACTTCATCACCGGGACCGATGCCGGCCGCCAGCAGTGCCAGATGCAAAGCACTGGTCCCGGAATTTACTCCAAACGCGAAACGCGACTGGCAGTAAGCGGCGAAGTCCGTTTCAAAAGCTTCTACCTTTGGACCGAGCACGAATTGGCAACTCTCCAGCACTTCTGCAATCGCGCCGTCAATTTCGCCCTTAATGCTTTCGTATTGCGCTTTAAGATCTACTAAAGGAATCATGGCTATCAGTACAAACCTCTGATTATTTAAAGTCCAACATTACTCGATCTCGACGAGTTGCCCGCGAGCCAGTAGCGATTTTTCCGCGGCCTCAACGATCTTCACAAGTCTCAATCCAGCCTGGCCGTCTGTTTCTGGTTGTTTGTTGTTTTCGATGCAATCAATGAAGTGCTGCGCTTCGGTTTGCAAGGCTTCGGTCGCATCCAGTCGCGGCGCCCACATGTCGCCGGAACGATAACTGACGAGCATCTCGTAAACCGCTTCGGGGCTCTGCGAAAGCGTTACCCCTTTGTCATATATCTTCACCTTCTCACTAGGTTCCAGATCGTCGTAGAGGATCATTTTCTCGCTGCCGCCAATGAGCGTGTGCCTGACTTTGACCGGCGTGAGCCAATTGACGTGAACATGCGCTATCTGAGGATTCGCAAAAAAGAGCGTGATGTAAGCCACGTTTTCAGGTTGACCAGGAATATGACTGATGCCGGTGGCTGAGACTGCGGTCGCCTTTGTCGGCAGCACATAATCCATGATCGAAAGATCGTGAATCGCCAGATCCCAAATTACATTCACGTCGTGTTGAAAGAGTCCCAGATTAATGCGTACAGCATCGTAGTAGTAAATGTCGCCGAGGGCATTTTGCGTGATGAGTTCACGAATCTTTCGCACTGCGCCGGTGTAGACGAAGGTGTGATCCACCATCAAGACTCGTTTGCGCGCCTGCGCCTCTTCAATCAACTTAATCGCCTGCTCCGAGTTGGCGGCGAGGGGTTTTTCGATCAGCACATGTTTATTAGCTTTGAGTGCCGCCATCCCGAGCTCAAAATGAGACGACACTGGCGTAGCAACGACAACTGCGTCGACTTCCGGATCCGCAAGCAATTCGCAGCAGTTGTCTACTGTCTTAATTGTCGGATAACGGGCTTTTAGCGTTGCCAACCTCTCGATGCGCAGGTCGCAGACCGTAACCACTGTTGAGCCCGGCGCTTCCATGAAGTTGCGCACGAGGTTGGGCCCCCAGTATCCGTAACCGATAACCCCAACTTTAATCATAGCGATCAGTGGTCAGTGGCGAATATAACGTTCATTGCTGTCCGATCACTGGCCACTGATCAATGATCACTGGCCACTGGCGCCTTATCACGCACGTCGCCGATCGCGCGCGCCGGCACGCCGGCGACAATCGCATAGTCAGCAACGTCCCGCGTCACCACGGCTCCGGCTCCCACCAGCGCCGACTCGCCAATCGTGACTCCCGCCATAATGGTGGCGTTACTTCCAATTGACGCCCGCCGCTTTACACGCGTTGCGATCACCGCCCAGTCGGCTTCCGTTTGCAGGCTGCCGTCGTCGTTAACCGCACGGGGGTAGGGGTCGTTTGTAAACATTACTCCATGGCCGATAAAAACTTCGTCTTCAATGGTCACGCCCTCGCATATGAACGTGTGTGACGAAATTTTGCAGCGGGCACCCACGGAAGCATTTTTTTGTATTTCGACAAACGCTCCGATCCTCGTCTCTGCTTCGATACTACAACCATAAAGGTTCACCAGTTCAGGCTGGAAAATCTTTACGTTCTTACCTAACGAGACATCAGCACTAATCGGCATTTACGTTTTTCTCTTCTTCCAGCAAACGCGCTAACGCGTAAAGCATCCAGCCTTGTGTCCAACGCATGTAAGCCGTATGAACCTTATGAAATCGCCGGCGTTGATAGTAAAAAAATCCCCGGTCGTCGCGCAGGTTGCGAATCGTCCAGGCGGCAATCGTTTCGGCTAACGACAGCGTGCCGCTATCCAATTCGCGAAATTCCAGGAGTGTGATGATTGCCGTCGCCGCCGCGTGCGCATCCGCTGGATAAAGGCTGTCATGGTAGTATTTCGGCCACCCGTCCGCAAGAAAGAAGCGCTCACGCCAGAACGTAAGCCCACGATGCACGGCTTCATTGAGTTCAGCATCTGCTCCCACGCAGGACAAGGCAATTCTCCTGAGCGACAACAGCACGTAGGCCGAATGGAAATTGTCTATCCATTGCTGGCCCGCCTCCGCACCATACCTCCATGAGCCATCCTCACCCTGTCTACGAATAACATACCGGGCCGCCCGGAGAGCCAAATCACAGAACTCAGTTTCTCCCGTCAACGCTCCGACGCCCGCCAATGTTTCAGCGGCCAGCAAACTGGCGTTGAAAATCTGCGTGCTGTCTGATGGCGAGTAACTAAAGCAAACTTCGTCGTTAGTATCAATCGTTCGTTTAAGATCGCCGAGAATAAAGTCGCAACTACTCCTCGCCATCTGTAAGTAACTATCGTCACTGAACACCTGGTTTCCTTCAATGAGCGCACGTACTGCGAAAGCCGTGGGCACGATCATCGGCGTGCCTTGCGGCGCAAAGAAGTTGCGGCTTTGCCACGCGAAGTTGTAACCCCAGGCGGCCCCTTTGTAGCCCTGAACTCGCGCGCGCGATAACTCATCGAGCAGAGCGCGTGCGTCAGTTTCAGCCTCGGTTGTTTTCAAACGTCGATAAGTTGAGAGCGTTGCGAGCGCGAATAGAGCCAGTCCTTTGGAATTCTTCTGTGGCGGAATAAGCACCAGCGGGCGCAAGTTCAAAGGGAAACGTTTGATAGCCTGCGTCCAAATTAGCCGCGCTGTTCGAGAACGACTAAGGGGAGTTAACTGGAAGACTCGGCTGTTCAATGCGTCGAATGGATCGTAACCGGCGAAGTCGTGTGCGCGGCACCATGCGAGGAGATCGTCGAAGGCCTGCTCAATAATTGAATCATCCATTGAATCGATTAACATCGGCGATATTTTGGAGTGCGGTGACCTGTCACCGCTTTCGTCCGTCGCGACCTGTCGCGACGCTGCTGGCGACAAGTCGCCAGCGACCAAAGCGCCGACAGGTCGGCGCACTCCAAAATGTCGATCCCACGGAGCTAAGAATGAGTCATGAATCGAAAGGCTCTACTTGCTTACCGAGGTTTCAATTCTGCGTGGTGTTTCAACAAAGCTCTCGTGCCACAGTTCAAACATAAGCAAGGTCCAGAGCAGCTTCCGATGGTTTGCCACACCACGCTCATGTTCATCCTGCAGTTTAGTCACATACTCGGGATTGAAAACACCGGCCCGGCGCACTCGATCAGGCGACAAAAGGTCCCGCGCCAGCGGTCGCAATTTTTCTTTTAGCCACTCGGCCACCGGCACACCAAAACCCTTCTTGCCGCGGCGAGTCACAAAAGAGGGCAGCGAATCCTCGATAGCGCGTTTCAAAACATACTTTGTCTTTCGACCTCTCAATTTGTAGTTGGGCGGTAACGAAGCGGCAAACTCAGCCACGCGCGGATCGAGAAAAGGCGCGCGCACTTCAAGCGACACTGCCATGCTGGCACGATCAACTTTGGTCAGGATGTCTTCCGCGAGGTAGAGCCGCGTATCCAGACTCTGCATTTGCTCCACCACGTCTGGGGAATCACATTCAGCGAGCATCAAGCGCGGTTCACGATAAATATCCCCGTCCGTGACGCCCAGCACTTGTGGCGTCAAAAGCATTTCCTGCTCGGCGGGATTAAAGGAGCCAAACCAAATGTGATGACGCGCAACTCGATCATATTTTGTGCCGCTAATGAACCGTGTTGCTTTGTAGTCAAACGAAAGATTTTTGGTCTTTACCGGCAGCAGCCCTATCAAGGGCTCGAAGGCGGCGCGGAGTACATGTGGGACTTTCAAATAATTCTCCGCCCAACGATGCCCGCGATACATCGGGTAACCGGCGAAAAGCTCGTCGCCACCGTCGCCGCCCAGGGCCACCGTCACGTGCTTGCGCGTAAACCGTGATAATAAATAAGTCGGCACGAGCGATGGGTCGCTAAATGGTTCATCCATCCAGGAACCAATCTCACCAACGAGGTTTGCGGCGAGGTTCGCACTCAGCCGTTCCTCGTGGTGGTCCGTGCCGAGAAACTTCGCTACCGCTCTCGCATAAGACGATTCATCAAACGACGATTCCGCAAACGATATTGAAAACGTCTTGACGGCTTCAGATGAAGCCTCGACCGCGAGCGCTGCGACGGTTGACGAATCAACACCGCCGGATAGCAAGACTCCTAACGGCACATCCGAAACCAGACGCATCCGGACTGAGTCAGCCAATAATTCCCGTAAATGTTCTGCAGCTTCATCCTCAGTTGGCACCGGCTGCCTGGTTTTGTAGCTCAAGCACCAGTACGCGCGCGTTTCAATCTTGCCGTTCGCGAGCGTTAGAGTGTGCGCCGCGGGCAGTTTGTTAATGCCCTCGTAGATCGTGAGCGGGGCCGGCACGTAATCGAAAGAAAGATACTGGCGCAGCGCCAGAAGATTCAGTGAAGTCTTGACGGACGGGTGCGCCAACAGCACCTTGGGCTCAGAAGCAAAAAGCAAGGTGTTGTCAAACACGCCCCAGTAGAGCGGCTTCTCACCTAAACGATCACGAGCGAGCAGCAGCCGGCGCTGTTTTGAGTCCCACAAGGCAAAGGCAAACATCCCGTTAAGATGCTGCACCATGTCATCGCCGTATTCTTCGTAGAGATGCGGCAGTACTTCAGTATCTGATTGACTTCTGAACGAATGTCCGCGCTTTTCGAGGTCTTCTCGTATCTGGCGATAGTTGTAGATTTCGCCGTTGAGGATTGCGGCCACACTCTTGTCTTCGTTGTAGACAGGCTGTTCGCCGGTAACCAGATCGATGATCGCGAGGCGACGCATCCCCAGCGCAGCGCCACTCACAAGCAACAACCCTTCGGAATCCGGTCCGCGATGAACCATGCGCTCGCACATTGAGTGCAGGAGTTCCTTCGCGCCCTCCGCCGGCGGTGTGCGTGAGTCAAAATTAGCCCAACCGGTTATTCCACACATAGGAAATTACAGTGATGAGTAATGAGTGATGACTAAACACCACACCAAACATTCTTCGCGGGAACCATGATCTTCTCACTCATTACTCATCGCTCATTACTCATCACTATAAGTTTTTTTCGAAGCCGATTCTTTCACGTACCCCGTAAATCGCTTTCGATTGCGATTCGTGATAAGTGCGCACCATCATTTCGGCCAGCAGGCCCATTAGAAAAAGTTGCACGCCCAGAACCAACGTTACCAGGGCGATGATCGGCAAAGGCGTTTGCACAAAGTCGGCATGGTGCGGCCAACTGAGAAACTTCATGAGAAAGGCCAACAGCGTGGAAAGCAGGGTGACCGCAAAGGTCAACAAGCCAGCCCAGCCAAAGAGGTACAGCGGTTTAGTCTGATACGAAGCCATAAATTTTATCGTGATCAGATCGAAAACGACTTTAACCGTACGTGACAATCCGTATTTGGATTTGCCCATCGTCCGCGCGTGATGCTCAACCGGAATTTCGGCCACGCGCGCGCCGGCCCATGATGCGTAGATGGGAATGAAGCGATGCATCTCGCCGTAGAGTTTGACGTCCTCGATCGACTCGCGCCGGTAGGCTTTCAATGAGCAACCGTAGTCATGTAAAGGCACGCCCCCAATCCAGGAAATCAGACGATTGGCCAGCATCGAGGGAACCTTGCGCGTGATCAGTTTGTCCTGGCGGTTCTTACGCCAACCGGAAACCACGTCATAACCTTCATTCAATTTCTCCAGTAGACGCGCAATGTCTGCCGGATCGTTTTGCATATCGGCATCCATCGGAATCAGCACCTTTCCGGAGGCTGCATCTATGCCCGCAGCCATCGCGGCGGTCTGACCGTAGTTGCGGCGAAGCGCCACCACGCGAACGCGATCGTCCAGCCGGGCCAGTTCGCGCAAAACTTTCAAGCTGCCATCCGTCGAACCATCATCCACATAGATGATCTCCGACGACCGTCCCAGAACTTGCAAAGCAGCGTCTAACTTCGCCTGTAGCGGTCGCAAGTTGGGCTCTTCATTATAGACGGGGAGAAATACAGACACCTCGGGCGAATCAGCCCCTGCCACAGTCGGTTCAGTCGTAAGCAGAGTTTTTTCTTCGTAAGTTTTCATTTAAACAAGTTCTTCAGTTTGCTCTCTGTGTGGCCTTCGTGTTCTCTGTGCCTCTGTGGTGAACGACCGCTAATAAAGATTCACCACCGAGACACAGAGACACTGAGGACGCATAGAGACCAGACATCATTATTCAATCCTGCGGGCCACGCAAATGATTGAAACACCGAATGGAAAATTCATGTAGCGCAACGGGCCACGCTCGGCTGCCAGAAGTTTTCCCAGCAAGCCATTCAGAAATCCAATCGTAATATTATTTTCTGATTCCGGTCGCAAGCCTGTCGCGCGCATTAAGAGTCTACCGAGAAATATCGGTGTAAAGAAACTGATGTTCACGTAAGTAGCACGCTCAACTTCGAAACCAGCTTGCCTTACCACGTCTTTCAACTGTTTGAGCGTGTAACGGCGCCGGTGATTGCTGATATCGTCCTGCACGCCCCACAAAAACATAAACGCCGGCACAAACAAAAGCGCCCGCCCGCCCGGACGCAGCACGCGCCGCATCTCTTTCAGACCGGCCAAATCGTCATCAAGGTGTTCCACTACATCAAGGCCGGTGGCCAGATCAAATGAATTCTCGTCGTAAGGCAAAGCTTCCGCCGCGCCTAGTTTCACCTTCTCTAATCCACGCGCCTGGCAGAATGAAAGCGCCTCCGGAGAAACATCTACGCCTTCAGCGACGCCAAACTCCGACAACATCTCGAGATTCGCGCCGGTGCCGCAACCTACGTCAAGGATCTTGAGGGTTGAATCTCCTTCTTTAGCGCTCGCCGTTAAATCTCCAAAAATGCGCTGGAGAAAACTTCTGATGATTTGCCGTCGCCCAAAAAACCACCAATGGCTCTCCTCCACCCGGCGCATGATCGCATAGGTGTGTTGCTGCATCTCGCGTGGCAGCGGCTCCGCTACTGTGTTCTCGGTAGTTGCCATTAGGACCTATCAGCGGGTCTCATTGTAAAGCATTGGAACCTCGCTCCCATATCACAGAAAGCGAGGTTCCTGGCTTAGCACTCCTCTGTTTGCTTAGCGCGAATGCCATTGAATCAGCGGGGGCAAGCCCACCTTCCCAACCCCGAGCTGATCGAGGTTGAGCTTCAGTTCGGCTGTGAAAGCCATTCAAGTCAGGATCATCCAAACCACTAACAGAATCTCAGGGTGGAAGGCGAGCGCCCCCGCTAAGTTGATCTACATCAAATTCAGACGTTATTCTCCTGAAACCAGCGAACGAAGGTATGGATGCCCTCCTCAATTTGCGTCTGCGGATTGTAACCAAGCAACCGGCGTGCTTTAGCGATGTCCGCGAAAGTCTGCGGCACGTCGCCCGGCTGCAACGGCTGCCGATCAATCTGCGCCCTCTTCCCCAGCTCTTTCTCGAGCAGCGCAATCAGTTCGCGTAATTCTACCGTTCGCGATTCACCCAGGTTAATCACTTCGTAATCAGTTTTGTCGTAATCGATCGCGCTGCGCACGCCTGCGATGATGTCGTCGACAAATGTGTAATCACGGCGCGTTGTGCCATCTCCAAAAACCGGGATGCGTTTGTCCTCGCTAATGAAGCGCGCGAATTTGTGAATCGCGAGATCGGGGCGCTGGCGCGGCCCATAGACGGTAAAGAATCGCAAACAGACTGAGCGTATGCCGTAAAGATGTGTGTAGGCGTGACAGACCAATTCGCCCGCGGCCTTGGTCGCCGCGTATGGAGAGATGGGCTGACGAATGGGATCGTCTTCAGCAAACGGCACTTTGGCGTTGACGCCGTATACCGACGATGACGAGCCAAAAACAAATTGTTTGATGCCATGGTCGCGCGCCAGTTCTAGGAGGTTCATCGTGCCGTTGATGTTTGTCTCGGCATAGAGCAGGGGTTGATCGAGCGACGGTCGCACGCCCGCACGCGCGGCCAGGTGAACGACGCAATCGAAGTTGTGCGCGGCAAAGATTTTCTGGAGCGCCGCCCGATCGCGAATGTCTGCTTTGAATAACTGATAATTCGAATTGTTCTCGTGTGTGCTCGCGTTCGCAAGCTTGATCGAAGGGTCGTAGAAGTCGTTGAGATCGTCGACGACAGAAACTTTCCATTGGCCTTCAGCGAGTAACCGATCGACAAGATGCGAACCGATGAAACCCGCTCCGCCTGTTACTAAAATGTTTTTCATTCTCGTTTTCTTGAGTTACGCCGTCAGCCGGTTTTCTGGTTCGACCTTCCTTCCCAAACGGCGCGCTAACATGGCGGCAATAGTCCCCAACACAATGCCGGTCGATGAAGTGATTGGATCATGCCAGACAAAATACTTCAGGTAAATTACCTCCAACATTACCAGCGAAGCCGTGATCCGCGTTACTCGTGAGGCGGGGCTCACGATGGCGTAGCTGAGGAAAAGTGTGTGTCCGGAAATGTACGGAACATCGCCGATAACTCGCATCATCGAAGTTCCAACTACCAGAGAATCAATTGCCAAACCGGTGATACTGACGTGCTTGATTCTTTCGCTGCGATCCAGGAGAAAGGATACGAAAGGAACTATGATTGGGACTACGTAAAGATATTGATTTTGGAGATTCTGAGCGCCGAAGCGCCAGGTTACCCAAGCCGCATAAAGCAAAGCGCCTGCAATCGAGAGCAGTAAAACAACGAAGGGATGGAATATCCACGAACGTATTTTCAACGAAGATCTAGAGTGGGTGGGTTGGACGTCGTTACTTCGTTGCATAGATCCAAAGATGCCAACCCCAGCGCGAAGCGAGTCGTGATTCCAAAGACCGCGGCAAGAAGTTGCCAATCACAGGCAGCCAGCGCTTATTAAGAAAATAGATCTTCAAAGTCACAGCCGAAAAATCTTTGAATAGCTCGCGTGCTTCGTTTCGGGAATAAACTCGCGCCAGCGGATTTCCCGCACCGTCAGTATTCTGGCTCAGAAACTCGTCCGGCTTCAGATAAGATTCCCTTTCCGTCTTCAGAAGCCTGGCATGTTCGCGCAGCGACTCCAGCGGTTCGCCCGTTATCTTGTTAACCAGCTTGATTCCGCTTTCCCACTTTAACAGTTGCGCCCCCGCTCGTCGCAACAGGGAAATGTTGACGCGATAGTTATACGAACCTCGATGGTAAAGCATAACTACAGCGCGTCCGCCCGGACGCAACACGCGATGAATCTCCTGTATCGCTTTTTCCGTTTCCGGGGTGTGATGCAAAACGCCGTGCGAGTAAACCAGATCAAAACTGTTGTCCGGGAAAGACAGGTTTTCAGCGTCGGCAGTCTGAAATGATCCCGGAAGGTTGAACAACTCAAAACGCCTGCGCGCAAGTTCAACCGCCGCCTCGGTAAGATCGACGCCGGTATAGTCAGCACCGGCTTCGGCAAACTGCGCGCCGTCGGTTCCGAGTCCACAGCCGATTTCCAAAACCTTCAAGCCGCGGGCGCCGGCGAAATCGGCAGCCTCGGGAATGTGCCACTCTTTCGTGTAGCGATGGGCTTCGACCAGTTCGTAGAAATGTCGCGTGCCCGGCGCCGCATCGGCAAACTTCACCCCGCAGGGATTGGCCTGCCAAAAAGCACGCACACGTTCCTTCAAACTTGAACTCTCGACGATCATAGAAAGCTGATCAGGATATCAGAAGCCCGGCAGAACCCCGATCATCGGCGCCAAAATTGGGTGAGAGTTTGGAACGCGAAGAGTAAGAACACTGCAAACCGCTCTCTCTCACACACACACTCTCTCTCGCTCTCGCTTAGGCACTGGTTCAGTTTGATTCGATCTCAAATGGGAAATGGATAGAAACGAGTGTTGCGGAAAATCCAGAACGACATAATTACGCCGAAGAGCATCCAGATGTATTTGGGGTCGAGGTTGTGCCGTTGCAACGGCTGGCCCCTCACAGCTGCAGCCGTGTAACGCACCAGCGCGTAGAGCAGGAATGGAAGCAGCAATACCATCAGCGGATTGAATTTCAGCGCCGCTACGATGTCGCCGTGCAGCAGCCGATGAAGCCCACGCGTGCTGCCGCAACCCGGACAAGTAAAGCCCGTTAGCGTGCGAAAGGGACAAGCAGGAAAGAACCCTGTTTTACCAGGTTCGAAAATGAACAGGTAGGTTGCCGCGAGTGCTATGGACAACCAAATGAGCAGGGCGGTCAGACGCTTATTCACGATCTCATCGAATTTCATGAGACGGCTAAACTAACATGGGAATGTCTGACATGAAATCGCGGACAACCGGCAAAGGCAGAAAGCAATCGTTCGCCAGACCAGGATGAGGCAAGCCGGCCGTTCTCTTTAGAACCAGCCTTTCTTGCTTTGCAGGTAAGTCATGACAAACTCTTCGTCAGATTTAGTGAGATAGATTATTCCTTCGACGATCCCGATGATGCTGGGCACAATCGCAAAGATTCCGCAGGTCAGGACCGTTATAAGAAGCATGATGATCCCTTCGGTCGTGTAGCCCAGCACGAACTTGTGAACCCCGAAGGCGCCAACCACTATTCCAAGGATTCCAGCCAGGATCTTTTTGTCGGCTCCCATGGCCTTCCAGTCAGTTATTGCTCCGGGGGTTCCCTGGTTTACCGACTGCATTGGCTGATAACCACCACTAACAGGACTCAAAGAGGCCTGACAGGTAGTGCAGAACTGCGCAGTGTCATCGTTTATAGCGCCGCATTTTGTACAATATCTACTCATTAATTCATGCTCCGAAGTGATTCGAAATTGTCAGGTTGTCAACAAACTCGGCTGGGAGTGCCGAAAGTGCTTACATGTTGCTCCCTATCGCCGCCATTCCAAAAACAAAAATCCACATAACAACGACGCAAACCCAGGTCAGGACTCCAAGGCCGACTGCGATGAACATAAACATTTTGGCTTTTCTAGACGCCTCCATCGCTCCGGCAATATCGCCGGTTTGTACTTTGCTGTTTACCTGGGTCGCGAAGATGATCGACACCACTCCCAAAGGCAAACAACAAAATATCGTGGACAGGATCGCGGGTATTAAATAGTTTGGAACGTCCGCAGTCGCAGCTGCTGCGGACGGAGTACTCCATTGTTGAGACATTTAGTTTTTCCTTGGGATCACACTGAGATTTTCGAACGTTAATCGCGTTCAGTTCAACTGATTTTTCACGTGGCGGAGCCGGAACGGCCGAGCTCAGCCGAAATTCTGCGGTGGTGGCGGTGCAATTCCGTCGCCTTTACGCTTTTCGAAAATTGCCGTGCCGATCACTCCACCTAAAGTTGACAGCACTACCAGCGCTATGGCGCCGACAATACTTCCAATAATTACCAGGATCGTACCGGAGAACGGTATTTGATAACCGCTCTGGTTCAGTCGCTCCTGCAACACGGCCATGCCATACAACAGCGAGAATGGCAGGTAGATTATGACGTAGATTATCCCGCCCACAACGCCGGCCAAAGCGCCAACAATCGCACCGTCCCCAAGCTTCACGGGCACGCTTGATCCTTTTATGTAAAGGAAGGCTGCAAGTACGCCACCGATAATGCTCCAAATACAGCAGCAGGCTCCGATGAACGGAATGAGCGAATGGATGGCGGACAAGAAGCCCACGATTAGGCCGCCGAGAAGTGCTGGCTTTAGTTTGTTATTCATGACGTCTCAACTTAGAGATTCAGGGTGGAGAAAGCCGGAAAACCAAAAAAATTGGATGGATTTAAAACGCCCTGCATAACTAACAAAGCGCGCGCGGATTGTCAACAAAATTGACGGATTTTGATTCGCCAAGCTATGTTGCTGAGTAGCCTTAGTTCGTTTGCCAAGAGTGGTTGTCCGGGCGGAGCCTGCTCGACAAACTAATGTTTGTCGGACATTATTCTTACATGTACGAATTCGCAGTGGCTCCGGCCGTTACCAGTATTCGCCGTCGCGGCGTTGAAATTGCCGAAGTCTCGCCGGCGAGCCTTGGATTTGAGTTGGAACTCGAGTCAGGCGACAGGATTATCAAGGTAAACGGGCGTCCGGTGCGCGACTACCTGGACTTTCGCTTTCAAACGGCCGGCGAAACTGAACTCGTTCTTGAGGTTCGCAAAAGTAGCGGCGAAGACTGGGAACTGCAAATTGAACGCGGCGAAGGCGAAGATTTTGGTTTGAGCTTCGAGCAGATTGTCCCGCGCCAATGCGCCAACGAATGCATTTTTTGTTTTTGTAACGGTAATCCCGCCGACGCCCGGCCGTCGCTCTTCATAAAAGACGAAGACGTCCGGCTCTCATTTCTTTACGGTAACTACACCACGCTCACCTCGATCAGCGAAGACGAGATGCGACGAATTGTTGAGCAGCGACTCTCTCCTCAATACGTCTCCGTTCATGCGACTGACCTGGACGTGCGTGCCTACTTGTTGGGAATCGATAAGGAACGCGCCGATATTGCGCCGAAGCTCAAGCGTCTTCTGGATGCGGGCATTGATATCCATGCTCAGGTCGTGCTCTGTCCAAACATCAACGACGGTCAGATTCTGCGGCGAACGATTGCCGACCTGGCTGCCGAGTACCCGCGCATCAGCAGCGTAGCTATTGTTCCGCTTGGCCTGACGCGTTACAACACTGATGCGCGTTTGACTGCGGTAACTCCCGATTTCTGCCGCGAGGTGATCGCTGAAGTCGCGCTTATTCAAGCTGACTTCCGCAAGAAAATGGGAACCACGTTCGCGTTCCTGGGCGACGAAATCTACTTGCGCGCTGGACGCGCTGTGCCTGGCCGTTCACATTATGGCGATTATCCACAGATCGAAGACGGTATCGGGATGGTGCGTTCGTTCAACAATCAGTTTGCAGCGCTGGTGAAGAAACTCAAGCGACAGTCACCGTCACAGATCCCAGCAGTTCACGGCACAATCCTGACGGGCACGCTCTTCGCTCCAATACTCAAATCGCTCATTGAAAGTTTGAATGTCAGCTTTGGTGCCGAGCTTACTGTAGTGGGGGTTGAAAACAATTATTTCGGCGGCGATGTTTCAGTCGCTGGTCTGCTAACGGGCAGTGATCTGCTTTCGGCGCGCGAACGCATTAGCGGCAATTTTGTCATCATCCCCAAAAGCACGTTCAAGAGTGATGAAGACATCATGTTGGATGGTATGACACTCCAGGATCTGACTATGAAACTTGGGTTGCCGGTGCATCCTTTTGATCTGAAGTCATTCGCTCAATTTCTTTTTCAGCAAAACTAGTTTCGGCAATCCATGCCATCAACAATCGCTCCCGGACAACTTGCAAAAGGTTCATCGCAGGCTGCATCCGTAGCCGCCCCTAAGATTCTCGACGTCGGCTGCGGCCAGAACAAGTACCCCGGCGCCATCGGCATTGATTCAAATCCGCGGGCCAATGCAGACGTTATTCATGATCTGGGCGTTCTGCCTTATCCGTTTCCCGACAATGATTTTGACCTTATCATTTGCCGCCACGTGATTGAGCACGTTCCGGATGTAATGTCCTTTGTGAGCGAGCTGCATCGAATATCCAAACCTGCGGGTTTGATAAAAATTGTAACGCCACATTATTCGAATCCCGATTGGGCTACCGATCCAACGCACCGAAACCATTTCAATAGCTATTCCTTCACCTGCTTCATGCCTGATCGAACTCCCTTTCCGTTTTATACAAATGTGGAGCTTCACCCGCTGCGGACTTACGTCAGCCTGGCGAATCTTTGGCGGGCGTTGGGTGTCGAATGGATAACCAACCTGGACCAGCGCTGGCCCGCTCTTCGTTTCACACGAAAGTTCTGGGAGTTTTATCTCTCGAATATCTTCCGCGGCAAGGAGCTGCAGTTTGAGTTTCAGGTTGTCAAGAGAGACCTTGAGTCATAACGGTTAACGAACCTGCCCTCGCCTTCGTCCAGAAAATCAGAGTTATATCCAAAATTTCGCTTAGAGCGAGGCCTGTTGGATTCTGGCTTCCACTGGCAACTTGAGTTACGTTGGGTCACTAAAAGAGGCACGAACTTTGCTCAGTTGAGGCCAGATTAGGCCAACTCAATCATGACTCATAACGTTCGGCACATTGGACATGGTGTAGTCCTGACGATGTTTCTGCTCCTGGCGGCGACTTCTGCGCAGGCTCAGGGTGGTAGCATTCAAGGCCGGATTGCGCTCGCCGGCGGCGAGCGACTGAATGAAGCAACGAGAGTCACGCTGCAAACCTCACGGGGCGTCAAAGCGACTGTTTTCACAGATAACCAGGGACAGTTTATGTTTCGGGGTTTAAACCCTGGCATCTACGACGTCGTGGTTGAAGCGGATCCGAACCGATTCGAAGTTACCTCGGTAACTGTCGAGGTTTTTCCAAACTCGCCGGCGCTGGTCCGAATTGTTCTTAAAGACAAGAAGGTTAGTGGATCGAGAAAAGGAGCAGATTCTGTTTCGACCATTGAGCTCGACGCAGACATTCCAGCCAAAGCAAAAAAAGAGTTCGAACGCGCCAGTGATGCCGGCAATGCGGGAAAGACAGAAGAGGCAATCGTTCATCTTAGAAAAGCTATTGAGATTTATCCTTCCTATCTGATGGCTCGCAACGATCTGGGCACACAACTATTGGCGGAAGGAAAGCTTGCGGAAGCGGAAGACCAATTGAGAGAAGCCATGAAGATTGGTCCAAAGGCGTTCAATCCCAAACTCAATCTTGGTATTGTGCTCGTTCAACAACAGAAGTTCGCAGAAGCCACCACCGTATTAAGAGACGCCATCGCTTTGAATTCAGCAGCGCCCTCAGCTCGTCTCTATAACGGTATGGCACTCGAAGGAATGAATGAGTTCGACGAGGCTGAGAAAGAACTAAAGGCCTCGCACGATCTCGGCGGCGCTCACTATGCCGTGGCCCTCTATCGACTAGGTCACATCTATCTGAATAAAGGTGATCGTAAAAGCGCCATCGGAGCGTTTGAACGCTACCTGAGCGAGGCTCCCGACGCTGCAAACGCAGGCGAGGTCAAGGCCTTGCTGATCACGCTTCGTTGACGCAGACCGCTGCTTCATAAGTCCAGCGAATAACCCTCTTTAAGCCACTCCGTCAATCCAAAGATTCGTAGAGATATCCAAAATCTCAGAGTTTAAAGCGCTTATTTTAAACAGGAGATAAGCCAAACTATCTTGTTAACGAGTTTTAGGTCGAAGGTGGTAAGTGGCATGTTTCTTGCCAGTTCGTTCATTGCCCTTGGAACTTGCCTTAGTGAAAACGAAAAACTTCAGGCCAGAGAAGCATTGGGTTCCCCCAATGCCCAGAGTGAAATAGTGCGGGAGGTCGCAACCTGGCGAATGCTGCTCGCACTGTGGATTCAGTTACTCAAAGATTAACTCAAACTTCAGGAGAATTTTTATTATGAGGAACAGCCCTTCAGTAAGAAAACTGGGGTCAACTCTTGTTTTCTTGCTAGCGATAACAACGCTGGTACTCGTCTCAAGCGTCGCGGCCTTCGGGCAGGCGACGACGGGTACCTTGCGCGGAACCATAACCGATCCCAATGGCGGGGTTGTGGCTGGAGCCACGGTCACTGCCAAAAATCAAAATACTGGCAACACCTCGCCCACCACAACCAACGGTGAGGGCGGATATGTGCTCTCTAACCTGCAGCCGGGTGCCTACACAGTTACTGTGGAAGCCACCTCCGGTTTCAGCAAGAAAGTCATTACCGACGTAAACGTACCTATCGGTACGACCACTGATTTGCCGATCGCGCTGAGTGTCGGGGCGCCCACTGAGGTTGTCACCGTTACCAGCACGGGCGAGGAAGTGATCACCAGGGACCAAGCCCAAATCTCGACGACGTTTGAAACTCGAAAAATCGAGGATCTCCCGTCGAACGGCGCTGGCGCCGGTATTGACACTTTAGCGTTGCTCGCTCCTGGCATTGTTGCCTCACGAAACAGCGGCGTGAACACGGACGGCACTGGTCTTTCGGTCAACGGAAACCGCGGTCGCTCGAATAATTTTCAGATTGACGGCTCGGACAATAACGATCTGAGTATTGGCGGTCCCTCGTTGTTTGTTGACAATACCAGCCAGGTGGCTGAGTACCAGGTCATCACCAACAACTTTTCGGCTCAGTACGGACGTAATTCCGGCGCAGTCGTCAACATCGTTACCAAACAAGGCGGCAACGAGTTTCACGGCGACCTTACCTGGTATCACCGGGACAGTTACAACCTGAACAGCTTGACCAATAAAGAAAGGCGAAACATTCCCGCCCTTAATCCGACTCAAGCGCAGCTTCATCCTCCGCGCGATCTCTTTAATCAGTTTGGCGGCACCGCCGGTGGTCCAATCTGGGCGCCGAAGTTCGGCGAGGGTGGCAAGTCGCTTTGGAAGGGCAAGGATCGAGCCTTCTTCTTCTTCTCTTATCAGGGAATCAGAGAACCGCAAACCTTCATTGCCCAGGGAACCGGACTCGCATTTCTGCCAACGGAGTTCTCGCGTTTGTCTGCATTGGCTCCCGGCAATACAGCGCTAAATGACATCGTTACGTTGGGCCCGTTTGCCGCAACCCACGGGAATATCCGTCCGCGAACGGATTTGTCAGGGGCTGTCTCATCCAGATTCAATTTCGGTGCACTGCCTCCTGGATGTACAGCACGAGTTATCGGGGTCACTGCTCCTGTACCAACCGGAACTGGCGGCGTCAGTTGCGGTACTTACACCACTTTTATCAATCCCGCTACCGGGCAACCATTTCTCACCGGCGGCTCCTATGACGTAGTCAATCTTGGGTCCGCTGCGGCTCCCAACCTTTTCCAGGTCGGGTTTGCAGAGCGTGACTACTCCGCCCCGTTTACCGAGAACGAGTGGAGCTATCGACTTACGTTTAGGGTCACCGACAAAGACAACGTCGATTTCCGTCACCTTTATCAACATCAGGTGTTCGTGAATAACGGCGGTCAGTCCAACGGCTTCACCTATGACGTGCCGGCCACCAGCAAGAACCTCGGCGGCACTTGGACTCGCCAAATCGGGAACGCCATAGTCAATGAATTCAAAGCCACGACTCAGAATCTTGCGGTGGAGTTCGGTGGTGCTGATCCCTCGTTCGGCCCTTTCGCGGTTCCAGCACCAGCCAATATCGGCGACACGATTGCCAACATCACGTTTGGCGGTGCCCTCGTAGGCGTTAAGAATTCCAGCACAGCGTTGGCCACCATCGGGCACGCTACCAACATTCCCCAGGGACGAATAGTCAAGGTTTATCAGTTTGCAGATACCCTGAGCTGGAGCAGAGGAAAACACAGCCTGGTAATGGGAGCAGAATACAAACACCTCATTAACAAGGTGCCGTTCCTGCCTCTCTTTCAGGGTCAATTCACCTTCAGCACTGCCACGGCCGTCACGCGTTTGGTCAATAACGCCCCTTCGGCAGTTTCGCTGACGGCTGGCGAACCGGTCACCACTTACGTTGAGAACGATCAGTATTATTTCTTCCAGGATGATTTCAAGATTAAGCCAAATCTTACCTTGAACCTGGGCGTTCGCTACGAATACACCGGACAGCCGATCAACCAGTTGCATGACATCACGGTGGAACGCGAAAGCGGTTCGAAGAATATTTTCAACAACACGCTGCCTTTGAGCCTGAGAACCATTCCCTTCGTTCCAGCTGATAAAAACAACTTTGCGCCGCGCGTTGGTTTCGCCTACACGCCGCACTTCGCGAAGTGGCTTTTTGGCGAAGATGCAACAGTGATCAGAGGCGGCTTTGCGATCGCTTACGATCCCGCGTTCTACAACATTCTGCTTAACCTGCAGAACGTTGCTCCTTATTCAGCAGCCTTGGCGCTTACAAGTGCTAACGCTCTGGCGTCGACCACTACTTCCCCATTGGGTTTGCCGCTCAATCCGACCGGCACTCACAATCAGGCAATAGCGGCGGCTTCCGGTGTGTTGCCACTGGGCCAACTGGATCCGAGATACCTCTCGCAAACCCAGGTTTCGCCTAACTTCCACTCGCCGTATTCCGAACAGTTCTCGTTCGGTATTCAGCGTCAGGTTAATGCCGCCAACGTTTTTGAGGTTCGCTACGTCGGCACCCAGGGTGTTGATTTGTTCCAGAACGTCAATGGCAACTTCTTTATCAGGCCGTTGGTTCAGGGAGTCAATCTAACAGCCGCTCTCGGTCCCAATTACGTTTTCCCGTCGTTCTCGAACCTGTTACCGCCGGGAACCACGTTCCAGACCTGCACGAACCTGGCAGCCACTCCTTTTGTGGATGAGTCGACCTGCAACGGACGTCAGTTCCGTACCGCCGGCGTCACGATTAGAGACAACGGCGCGCACTCGACCTACCACTCAATGCAAACGCGTTACGCTGGACGTTTCCTGAAGAACAACCTGTCCATTAACGCGTCTTACACCTGGAGCAAGACGATCGACAACGCGAGCGAAATTTTCGCGTTCGCCGACATCACTTCGGCTAATTCCCAGAATCCCTTCGATCGGGGTCGCGCCGAACGAGCACTCTCCAACTTAGACCGGCCGCATGCATTCTCGGCCAGCTTTATCTACGACGTGCCCCTCTACAAGGATCAGCGCGGATTCGTAGGTCACTTGCTGGGTGGCTGGCAACTCAACGGGGTTCAGGTCACGACCAGTGGCAATCCCTACACGCCTAATGAGACCTCTAACCTATCCTACGGTCTGGGCACCGCTTATCTAACCTCGGGTGACCGTCCGTTTATTGCTAATCCAAACGCTCCGGCAAACACCGTGGCAATAGCCGCAACAGATGCCTGGGCGCTCTTTGCTGACAGCCCATTTGTTGACGGCAACTCCAACGTGTTCTACAGCGTGAACACGCACAATCAGGGTGGGGGTTGGGTGCCGGTAAGTCTCAACGATGTTCGCTTCGTGATCAATTCGTTGGGTTCGGCAAAGATTTTCCGTACGCCTTTTGGCACCATGCCGCGTAACTACCTCAGAGGCCCCGGAATCAACCAGCTCAACATGAGTGTTTTCAAGACCACCAAGATCAGCGAACGCGTGAAAGTGCAGTTCCAGGCTTCAGCGTTCAACGTCTTGAATCACCCCAATCCGGGTTACGGAGTAAACGTCGCTACGGTTGGCGCAAACGGTTATCTGCCGAATGGTTCGTTGGAGAATGCCGGGTCCAAGCTCGGCAACGCTTTCCACGACTACGGCGATATCAATATGTCGCGTCGCGTCGTTCAGTTTGGTCTTAGAATTATCTACTAGACCAGACTTTACTTCTAAACTGCGAAGGGAGAGCCGTCATGGCTCTCCCTTCTTTTTTGTTTACTCGTTAGCGCGGCGCTCGATCACACGGTGATCTCCAGCACGATTGTTTGTTGCACAGTCTTGTCGGATTTTGGATCTCTAATAGTGACGCGTAAGGAATAGATGCCGGGAGGCACGCTCATTCGCAGCTGTCCACCGATCTCCATGCCGATCCCGTCGCTCCGGACTATTCTCCCCGACAACGGTTCCCAGGCTCCTTCGTAAACAACAGCTTCCGATTCGAGTACCTCAACCTTCAGTTGCAAGTCCACCGCCTCACTGCTAGCCGAGTTATAGACCACAAACCTGTAGAAAACCGGCTCTTTACGTTTGAACAACCCCTGGCCCACCACCAGCGACGGCTTAACTGCTTTGTCGCCGGTCCCCACCATCGAAGTTTGTTCCTCCTGTTTCTCTTGACCCAAAAAGATGCCGCTCAGTGTCAGCTTTTTCTTATGCAGGTCCGGAACCGTAACCCAGGACATTGATGTTCCCATTAGTTCACTATTCGCGTCCCGCACGCCGATACGAATCTGATACAAACCAGGCGGCAAGGGCAGCCGCTTGCTATAGCGATAACCGCTACGCCTGGCGTTCTCCAGCTGCGCAGGCGTGAACGCGGCGGTAATGGTTTCTGAAAAACTGTTGGCCGCCTTTCCCTCACGATCGAAAACCACTATTGCTACTTCACAGTTAAGTGACTGCTTTTCTTCCCGCGCCGGATACTGGAAAGAATCACCGGCAAAGTGGACTTGCAATGTCACCTGGGCATCGTCCCCACTGCGCTCCAAATAATCGGCCGACGAAATAACACCAATATTAGTTAGCGGCAGTGGCGCTACCATAGCTTCGAGCAGTTTTTGCTGCGGCGTTATCGCAACCTCGGATTTTTTCTCTGTCAGCGGCTGGTAGCCTCTCTGCGTGCGGATGTTGTATTCCGGATGGTTCTTCACGCGAACTTTGATGTTACGGAATTTCTTATCCGATTCATCTGTAGGGTAATAGGCCATCGCGTAATAGATCCGGTTCGCGTCGAGCATTTTTTTCAACTGGCCGACAACGTCATTGCTGTTGAGATAGGCTTCGCCACCGGTAACGCGCGCCAGATCTCTTAGGGTGTCTTGTTGGTCGAGTTGCGAGTCGTGCATGTAATTGCCGAAGGCAAACCCTCCGATGGGCGCAGCGGCGGTAAATTCGACAGGCGTTGTCAGGCCCTGAGGGCTGAAGGAATAAATAACTACGCCTGAACGCGCGGCGCGAGTGGTGGCCTCCTGAAAATCATCGTGGTCGGCGCCATTTTCAGCTAACAAAGTAAAGCCATCCGACATAAACGCGATCATTCTCTGTCCCGGAAGCTCTGCCATCCGGTTGCCGACTGCTTTTACGGTCTGCAAGGTCGCGCGTCGCAAAACAGTTTCTTCGCTGAGTATCCATTTAGCACGCGCCATGACCACTCCCGGCGGCGGCGCGATCGAACCTCCATATTCTTCTTTAGCCATGATCGCAGTTGCCACTGAGAGCGCCCCCGAACCGCCGGGATTATTAGGTGCATAACCGCTCTGCAAGACCCGGGCTGCCAGGAATGGAGTAAAGAAACTGGACGGCCGCGAGAACCCCGATATTTTTTCGATCGCATATTTCAACATCTTCCGGTCGCGCATGAACTGCTGCAATACTCCGAGCGAACTCGAGGTCGTAACTATCGCGCCCATATCCTGATCCGTCATCTGTTCATCGACGAATTGCTTCAACTGTTGCTTCGCGCGGATCAGGCTAATTGCCGAAAGGTGAAGCGTATCCACGAAGAGAACAATCGAGCGTTGCGGTTTAGCGTTAGCGGCAGGTCGCATCGGCTGCTCGCGAGGCATATTGGGTTTGCGAGCGGACGCTTCGGACGCGGCGGCTGGGTTTTCAACTCGAGCAGCTGTAAAAAAACTGACCGGCTGCGACCGGCCATTTTCCAGGATCTCAAAATCATCCTGTTTGAGATTGTCCACCGGTTGGCCTTTTTTGTCGGTAACGACGGCCCTTAGCTGGACCAGATCTGTTTTTATTCGAATGACTTCATCCTGATCCGTCTGCGGCGGCGTCTTTTGCTGTCCACTAGCGGTCGTCATTGGGCCAACCGCAATCAAGAAAGCCAATAACGCACTCGCGATTCTATTCAGGGCAGGTTTTGTCATTGATACTTTCTCTAAGAAATGAAGAATGGTCCCGGGAGTCATTGGGCCTTCGAACGCAAACCGGAAGATTGAGCGTGCTGACTTAATCAAACGCGCTGCTATTTCACCAGCTCAAAATCAATCCATTGGGAAGCTGTCGCGCCGCGCGCCTTCGGATGCGGATCCGTAACGATGATTTGCAGGACATACTGCCCCGGAGCGAGATCGTCTCCCAGTCTCAGCGAGCCCTTCGCGCTTAAGCGTTTGGGATCCAATTGTAACTTGCTCGAATCGATCGCCGGATCCTCTTGCGATGTTATCAGTTGGCCGTCGCGGAATAGCCGCACCTGAGCGATTAATTCGGGCAGAGCGTTATTTGCAGCCGGTCGAGCGTTGTAGATCAGGTAGCGATATTCCAGTAACATGCGCTGCTGAAAACGGCGCACCGCGATGGTTGGTTGTACCTGATTGGCGCCATCACCGGCGGCGTTATAAACAGTGCCTGCCTCCGACAGCGACTCGAGATCCAAAACCGCAGAGTTAACCAGAATTCCGGACAGCGCCAGTCGTCCTTTTTTTAAATCCGGTACTTCGAGAAATTGGTAGGCTGAACCAGTGCGCTCACTTGCCATATCGCGGACAGCGGCGCGCATTTGATAAGGCCCAGGTTTTTTTATTGGAACCAGCAGATAGTTGTTCAGCCCGTAGCGCAGCAGATTTGCGTATGTCTTTCCGCGCGCGCGGATGCTTTCATATCGCGACAGGTAGTCGGCCACAAGTCCGTTTTCTCCGTAGCTGCTGGCGAGCATGGCAATATCCGCTTGATGCCAACCATCCGGCTGCTCATTGAAAGTTAGATCGCGAGCATCAATGTGAAGCAAGGTCCTGCCAAAGGAGCCCTGCTGAACATTGCCGAAGAGTGCGGTCAGGCGCAACCCGACGCCGCTCGCAACAAAGGGAGATTCGAGCGCCGCAGCCAACTGCTGGGTAACCGTGTGCGGAGCCGCCGGTTGCTGTTTGTCGTCCGGTACCCCATAAAACCCTTTACGCGATCGAACTTGAAGGTCCGGACGTTTTAGCCTGAGCCTGATGTTGTGATAGGGCGCCCTGTTGTTCTGCTTCTCGAAGGTCGCCGGAGCCGGACGATAACCAATGAGGTAATAACCTTGCAGATCGTTCATGACCCGGCCGATGCCTTTGCCGAGATCGTTATTATTAATAATCGCGAATCCACCCGTTTGCCGGGCCAAATCCTGAAGCGCTTGCTGCGTGCGCACGAGCCTGGTACTGCGTTGGTCCAGCATTCCGGTGAGCCACTTTCCGTTGACGAGTTGGGCGCCCGGATCTCCGCTAATGATATTTCCGGTGGGACTGCTCTCAGCAGCTGTTGGTCCGGTGTAGGCCAATCCGATCGAGTGCACGGGGTAGATAACCGCCGACGCCTCATTGCTTGCCTGGGCCAACCTATCAAGTAGTCCCGGATATTCGATCCCATCGTCGGGTCTTGACTGGTCCGTTTCCGGCAAATCGCCTGGCGCTGAGGCCTGCTTTAAACCAATCGACAAATCCTCCGGATTCTGAAATATCTCAAAACTGTCTGAGAAGAAAAGCACGCTCTTCCGGCCGGGCAAGACCTTCAGCGATGAGACAATATTTTTTAGTGACAATATCGTGCCATCAAGCGAGCCCCGATTGCCGGCGTCGCGCGGCGTCGGAAAAGGACCTCGCGGAGCAAAGAGTTGCACCCCGGCGCGATTACGATCGCCACCACCCCACCGCGCCTTCTCAATCGCGGCATACAGTTGCTGTTTGTCGTTGGTAAGGCGTTGCAAGGCGCCCGAACCCCCGCTCGTGCGAACGACAGCCGCAAGGTCGCCCGGTTGCATTTGCTCGTCGACAAACTTCTTCAAGCCGGAGCGTACAGCAGTAAAACTTGGAAAGGACAGACCCAAATCGTCTATGACAAAAACGATTGTGCGTCGCACCTGCTCGGGTCGGAGCGGATCCAAAGGCAGTGGGGGTGCGTTCTTTACCAGTAGCGGCGGCGGCTCCGCCGGAGAGGAAATCGCTTTGTTGTCGGTGGAGACGTACGAAAAAGCGGTTATCTGTTGGGGCTTCTTATCTTCGAGAATCTCAAAATCTTCGGCTTGAAGATCAGTAACCGGATTCCCATCTTTATCGGTAACGACGGCGTCGATCTGTACGAGCTCGGTGGTGATGCGCACCACTTCATCTTCGGTGGGACTGCTGGGCGAAGTGGGTAAGTTTGGAGACTTTGCACGCGGCGGCGGGGTTTGCGCCAACAAGGAACCGACGATTGCACAGTTGAGAGCGGCAGCGAGAAACGGCGATGGCTTCGTCATGGACCCCTCCGATAGGATTAGAGAAAGATCACGACTGAAAATCCTGAAGGGAGAGTGCCTGCTGATCGGGCCCGTGGCCGGATCATCTTTGTGAGTCAATCAAAGAAATCAACAATTACTGCCGTGACAGATCCACAGGCGGCCCGGACTTTAGTTGAAACCAACCGGCTTGCAGCGCGTGGTTCAGCCGCTAACCAATACTAATTAGCGAGCCACGTTGAAGTCGATACTACGGGCCAGAGTTTGGTTCTTCTTATCGGCGAGCGTGTCCGTCACGACCAGAGTCAAGACGTAACGGCCCGGCTGAACTTTAGCCAAGAGCAATTGCCCCATCTTCGTCACCGGCACCGCACCGTTGCTGTCAACCGTTTGCTCAGGTTCTCGAAACAGGACCTTGTTTCCCTGGCTGATGATCATCTGTGTACGTAGTTGCGGCTTACCGTCTTTCAACTTTGGGTTGTAAATCATCGCAACATATCGCAACTCTTGTTTTTGGCTGAGGTGTCGTTGCGCCGCCAGCGGAGTCATTTTCTTTCCCTGCGGATCAACTGCCAGGATAAAGAGGCTGCTCATGGCAAACTTGCCCTTGGTAATGTCTGGTATCTCAACGTATTTCGAGAACGTTCCAATACCGCCAGAGCTCGCTTCGCGCACCACTGAACGCACCTGGTAAAACCCGGGCGGTAACTCGGTGGCCGCAGAGTAGGCCAGGCCTTCAGCTAGAGCGATCTGGTAGTCTTCCGGGGTCAAGTTGAGATTAACGGTTTCGCTTAGTCCGGCGTAGCGCTTGCCCATCTGATCAAAGATAAAAGCCACCACGTCAAAGGAGACACGGTGGGTTCCCGAGGGACCATCAGAAAAATGCAGCTTGTTGGCGCCGATGAGCATCTGGACTTCAACTTCCGCCTTGCCTGGTTGCAGCTTCACCGAGAGGTTCGGCGTAACATCGATGTCGGCTTTAACCAGTGGCGAGAGTGCCGCGGCCGCGATCTCCTCTTCTTTCGTGCGCGGTCCTTTGGATCTTTCTTCGCGGGCCAGATAACTCTTATGCGAATAAACCTTCGCTCCGCCGCGCTTAACCTTGACGTCCAGTGAGTGGTTTTTATTATCGAGCGCCCCGGTCGGCCTGTAGGCCAGCGTATAGTAGCCGCTGCTGCGCGCCAGTATTTTGTTGAGGCCGGTTTCAAACTCATTTGTGTTTACGACAGAAATACCGCCCGTGAATTTGGCCACCGTGCTCAATCCAATGTGCTCGGAGCCGCCCGCGAGAATCCCGCCCAGCGCCGAATTCTCCCCGGCGTCGCCTTTGCCGAAGGTGGCGTCTTCGCGGGCGCTAGCCGCGGTCATTCCGCCGCCCATGGCGCTCTTGGCCGGCGTTGCCTGAAAACCCTTCACCGCTGGTGTGGCCCTCAATCCGCGCGGGTCCAGAGAATTAACGACTACTCCGGCGCGAAATGCATTATCAGCGAGTTGAGACAAAATAGAGCTGGTGTTCGAATAGCTCGCACCGGAACTTTGGACTTCGAAAATGGGAATGCCCTCACTAATAAGGACCAGATTTTTGCGACCTGGGATCAATCGCAAACTATCGATTACCAGGTTGGCAGTCGTAACCGCTGCCAAGCCACGATTGAAACGAATGGAGTCGTCGTTTGATGTAAAGATCTCCGGAACGCCGGCAGCTTCCGCAGCAGCCGTTGGTGAGTCGGCGGAAGGAGCCAGGACCGGGTTTGATGCTTTGTCGGGCTCAGGGACTTCCGAGGCGCTGTAGGGATGCACCACCAGCGTTATGTTAGCGATGGCCCGGCGCAGGAGTTGGCGATCAGTTGTAAACTGTTGCAGCAGACCCTTGCCGCCAATCACGCGCACAATCGCCACCAGATCACCCTCACGCATTTTATTGTCGACAAAGTCCAGCAGCATTTTGCGCACGGTGGTTAGATCCTGGATTTGCATCGTAAGATCGTCTACCACGAAGGCCACAACGCGCTTCAAATCCCTGGCAGACACTCCGTTGTTGCCAGTGCTCTCAATGATCTTAGGAAGAGACGAGCCGGCGGCCGCGCGGTTGCCCTCGGTACGCCCCGGGTTGTCGATGCCAACATACTCCATGAACGTCAGGTCCTGTTTCTTCCCTTGATCGTAGAGTTCAAAATCTTCCAGCTTTAGATCGCTGATAACCTGGTCGTTCTTGTCGGTGACGACCACGTCCGTCTGCACGAGTTCGGTGCTGATCCGGACGATATCCTCAGGCGCCGGTTCTTGTTGGGGAGGCTGCGGGTTTTGTGGTGTTTGGGCCGGAGAGATGCTGAACAGCAATACAAACACTAAACCCGTGGTCAATATTTTCTTCATCTTACTTAACTCCGTATTTATGAGATCAGACAGCAATGCTCTCTGGGTTGGGGGTTCGCGGGACAACTAATTCGGCTGCGATTATAGGGCACGATCGGCAAACTAGCTATGTGGCCGTAGGCAACAAGATTTCCTGGCTATTTTAATAGCGTCGCTTGCGGACTCAGTTGCAGGAGATGCCAGCGTTGGAAAGTCGTGATTGGCCCATCGCGCAGAAGTTTGACGTATGCAGTTTCAAAGAAGAGCTTCTCCGGACTCGTCCACTCCAGTCGAATAACCGGATTGTAGGAGGCCGGTATGGCGGAGGGATCAGCGGCGGCGCTATCGTTCTTCTTCCCGCTCGCATTCCTCTCCTCATAAACCCGCGAAGCAGCAATCAACGCCTCCTCCAACTTGATGCGCGCCTGCGTCGGTTTAGTGGTAGCGGCGTCGTAGATCATCACGTTAGCTACAAAGGCGGTGGCAACTTTCGATGAGTCGGGACACCAAACGGGTAAGGCCTCAGTCAGTTCGTCATCAAGCAGCCGTTCCTTTCCATCAGGCGTAAGCAAGCGCGGACGTCCCACAGGCAACTTGAATTCCCGCTCCCGTGCGTCCCACTCAGTCTCCTTGCACGCCATCGCCACCAACGCGTGATTGTCAGGCGCCCATGAAGCATAAAAGTAGATCAGGCCTTCACGCGAAGTCAGTGGCTTCAGATCGTAACCATCGCGATTGCAGATATAGATCTGCTCGGTACTAAAGAGTGCTACCGGTGCAAAGGCCGGCGCCACCGAAGGCAAGGGCGTAGCTTCCGCGCCTTCCGGCACTTCAGGGGCAAGCGCGCCCGGAGGAGTTGGCGACGGCGTCGGTTTCACACCCCGGTGCCCAATGAAGGTGATTGAGTTTCCATCGGGTGACCACGACACTGTCTCCGGAAAAACACAGGCGAGATCGGGCGGCGTTAAGTTTCGCAAAAAATTACCATCGGATGAATAGAGATCAATATGAAACTCCTGGCTGGGCTCATCGGCGGCTCCATACAGCACCAGGGCGCGCTGTCCGTCCGGTGACTTCACCGTCCGCACCAACGCGTCATTCTGCCGGCGGGTGTTGAAATCAAGCTGAATGGCTTCAATCTTATCGTCAGCATCATCCGCTTTAAGATCAGCCGGCGGGGCAATGTCAGACTCAAATCGATAGGCGAGGTTTTGTGCGGGAACATCACGCAACACCAGCGGGCGCACATCACGGCGTTGTGTTATCGCGGTACACGAAGCGCCAGCCAAAATAACCAAAAACAAAACTGTGAATATTAACGTGAGAGCTTTCTTGTCTTTAGGTTTAAGAAAATGCGTCGCTGCAGAAGCTGCGATGTATTTGCGCCATCTCGTCCACTTAGAAAGCTGTTTCGTCGAGAGGGTTTCGGTCAAGTCGATCATGCCTCAGTGGTTGCCAACTCGTGCGAGCGATAATAGAAACGCGTCAACATCTATGTCAACGCAACGCTTAACGCCCATAGACCAGTTGTCGAGCGAGAACCGGGTCGAGGGCCAGCAGGGCGCGGATCGTGTTTCGTGGTGACAGGTGATCGTCGTCGCCCTCGTCCTGGTCAACACAATTGTGTTCCAGGGAACGCGAGATTCTCCGCGGCAAGGGTTCATAACTTGGCGAGCTGGCAACGTAGGAACGGGCCGCCAAAGTTCCCACCAGATCGCAGGTCAACTCTTCGGCTCTTTGGTCGTGAATCTGCAGACCGGTAAGGTTCGAAGCGCGATTGCCCACGCCTCTGAAAAGCAGGCCAAGGCTGTCTTCCGATCCATCAGCAATGTGCACCAACTCGTGGGCCAGGACACTGATTATTCCTTCGTCAGACGGAAGTCCGGCAAGGAATATAGTGCCGAAGACGATGGTGTGCGGGTTTCTCAGGAACACTGATGCATTGTCGCGCGAATCCACGTCGGGACGAATATTACGTACAGCTTCCACGTGCGCGATCGCGCGTCGCAGTCTGGCGTCATACGTTTTCGGGTTGCCGAAACCGTAGTCCTTCACCAGTTTCTTGAGGGAATCGATCACCAGGCTTTTGGCAGTCGGTAATAAACGTTGCGCGTGCTGAGCGCCGACGATCGCTTCCGGACTGCGTACCGGCAGCGAAGGGCGCCCCTGCATGTCGTCGATGGGAACGCTGCCTTTCGGATCTTTAATACGTTCCCTGCAAACAACAGAACTCGCGAGCTCCACCATCTCGCGCGCTTCCGGCGACAATGAATCGCGCGAATGGCTCGTGAGCGAAACATCGTCTTGCGGGACCGGCAGTGGTCGCCTCTGACGCTTTTGAGCAACTACGCCAAAATCAGCTGTGGCGACGGCGATGAAAACCACAACCGTCACGAAAGTGATCGCGGCGGTCGACGACGAGCGCGAACGCCTGGCGCACGGTTGTCGTACCAAGCCCCCTGCTCGCGCGGAACTCGCAATCATTTTCGAAGTTGTTCTTGCGGTCACCAGTTCGGTTCCTTCGGTTCTTGCCATTAATTCTCTGTCACCGATGACGCCATTCGGGCTTACGTTTCTCGGTGAAAGCTTTGATGCCTTCGGATGCGTCGTGGGTTTTCATTAGTTCATTCAGATATAAATCTTCCACTTGCTTCAAAGACGAATCCAGCGAACCCCCGCGACCCAGATCCATCGCTTCTTTTGTAAACGCCAGCGCGGCCGTAGAAAGATTGCGAAAGCGTGAAAGTAGATCAGAGGCTTTTTGCTCAAGCTCGCTGCGCGGCAACAGGTAGTTTACCAGGCCAAGACGCGCCGCTTCCGGAGCCTCAATCAGCTCGCCTGTCAGGATCAACTCCCGCGCCCTTTTTTCGCCAATGACGCGCGGCAACAAGACTGCGGCAACTGGCGGAAACACTCCCAGCTTGATCTCGGGCTGCCCAAAACGAGCACGCTCGCTGGCAATCACAATATCGCAGGCCGCAACCAGTTCGCAGCCACCGCCGAGCGCAGCCCCATCAACGATGGCAATAGTTGGGCGGGCAATTTGTTCGAGGTTTCGGAAAATTCCATGGAAAGAATCCAGCATTTGAAAGATCGTCTCGTCGACATGCTCCTCGACCGCGACTCCGGCGCTAAATGCGTTGCAGTCCGCCGCAGCATCAAAAACGATCGCCGCTAATTCTCGCTGATGGGCACATTGACCGAGGGCGTCGTTGACCTCCCGCATCATGGCGATGTTTAAAACGTTGAGCGGGGGCCGCGCAAACGTTATACGAGCGGCGCGATCGTCGATTCTGAATTTGATGTACAGATACGTTTCGGGCATACCCAGCCAGTTTTACCTCTCGAGGTTCTGAATTTTATTGTACGTTGTTTGCGAGCCAGGTAATAGCGGCTTAATAGCGACCTGTAGTCGCCGATTCCTCTCACAAATCGGACTCGATTCACTCTGTAAGCGGTGATCCCAGCCACGACTGGTAGATCCGCTTCTGTTCACCGGTCGCTTTGTCGGCGGGAATGATGCGGTAGTTTACGTCTGATCGCTCGCCGAGTTTGATTAACAGCACACTGAGATCATCGGCGCGAAAGATTGTTAAGCTTATTAAGTCGCCAGCGCGTTTCTCGGCAATCCGCGCGTCAAGAAACTCCTTATTCGCGCGCATGTTATTTATAGCCACAATCTGATCGCCCGTATTCAAGCCCTGTTCATAGGCTGGAGATCCTGCATAGACTCGCTTAACCAGCAACCGTTCTCCTTCCGGCGCCACCTCCGCGCCGAGATACGCCTTAGTAACGGCCTTGGCTCCATCGGCTGCCAGTGTTTTGTCTAAACGCAGCCCAGCCGCCGCCAATGCGGCATCGTAATCAAGCTCATCACGACCTCTCACGTACCTGTTAAAAAACTGTTCCAGACTCGATCCGGCCATCAGCTCGCAGGCTTTTTGAAAATCTGCGGGAGTGTAGTTGCGACCGCGTTTGTAAAACTCCGCATACAGATAACGCATAACGTCGTCGAGAGACTTTGTTCCCTTGCTCTGCCTGCGAATTTCCAAATCGAGTAGAAAACCAAGAATCGCACCCTTGTCGTAATAATCCACTTGCGAGTTAACCGAGTTCTCGTCCGGGCGATAATACTTAATCCAGGTATCAAAGCTCGCTTCTTCGGCGCTCATCACCAAACGACCGGGCGTGTTTTGCAGCGCCTGAAATGACTTGGCGTTCTCTTTCAAAAATTCTTTGGCGGAAATGAAACCTGCCCGGCACAAAGTGAGCCGCGCATAGTAGTCAGTGATACCTTCCGCAACCCACAGCAATTTGGTGTAGTTCTCTTTCGTGTAGTCAAAGGGTCCAAGTGCGTCCGGACGAATTCGTTTGACGTTCCAAAGGTGAAAAAACTCATGTGCCACTAACGAGAGAAATCCTCGATAGGTTCGCGTTGACGCCGCGTTCGGCCCGGCCGAATTCACGCCACTGCCTTCTTTGGGTTCAGGTCCAAAGCCAAAGCGCGGATAGCCGAGCGCAGTGGAGTTCAGATGTTCCAAGCCGCCGCCCGTATTCGAGCGCAAATGAAGAATGAAGGTGTAATCGTGATAAGGAACCTCGCCACCCATCAGCTCAACTTCCGTCTCGACGATCTTCTTCATGTCCGCGCGCATTTTTTCCGGATCGTAGTTTCCCTCGCCGTCGATCACGATGCGATGTGGTACTCCCTTAACTTCAAACGAAAGCGTTTTGAAGTTGCTTACTTCAACCGGAGAGTCGTAGAGAATGTCAAAATTTTCCGCTCGAAACGTATTCTTTGCCCCGGGCGTTGAAGGCAGTCCAGTTGCGACCTGCCAGGGCTGCGGCGCGATGATGTGCAACGTGGAAGGCGCGTTCAGAAACCCTTCGGGATACATCAATAAATTGGCGTTATTCCAAAAAGCGTGATCTGAATTAACTTCGCTCGTCCTCACTGAAAGCTCGTTACAGTAAACGCGATAACGCGCGCGCCACTCACGCGCGCCGTTGGTTATGATCCGCCAGGAGTTTTTGTTCACCTTCGTCCAACTAAGCGGCTGGCTGCCGGCGTCAGTGGCCTCGAAGTCCTGCACGTGGCGTTCAAATTCTCGAATCAGGTAGGAGCCGGGCGTCCACACCGGCATAACGAGCACTTCTTCATTGGCGACTGTCTGGCCCGGACCACGCTTGATTCTTAACTCAACATCCAGCATGTGTGTGTGGGGCTTGGGAAGAGAAACTGTGAAGGCGATTTCCGGCGCTGGGTTCGGCTGCTGATTTTGGGCCGCAGCTGAACATGTAGCCACCAAAATAACCAACACTACGCCGGGCAAACACGAGGGGTTAGCAAAGTGTCGTCTATTGTTTTGCCATTTCATTGCAGTCATGTTACTACGAAGAACTTCGACCAGCCTACTTGGCTCTATTTGATCGTGCCTTCATTTAAAATCTCTGTGCCCCTCTGTATTCTTTGTGCCTCTGTGGTGAATGTTTGCGTAACGTTTAATCACCACAGAGGCACAGAGAAACACGGAGATTTCACAGAGAAAATCAATATTGGGCCCTACCATTCTCATGAGGCGGAAATCTGTGTCGCAGTTGCGAGACTCTTTCGCGAAACTCTTAAGAAATAATCGATTTGAATTTGTAAGGTTAGGAGAAAACGAATGCCAGTTGTAGCTTGCAGCAAATGTGGAACTAAGAACCGCGTCGACCCGCATCAGGCGGCGGAACAAATCGCCAAATGCGGCAAGTGTGGGACGCCGCTCGATCTGAACAAAGCCGAAGATGCTGCCGCGGAAACGAAACCGTTGATAGTCACCGATGCGCGCTTCCAGCGGGACGTAATAGCCAGCGATAAACCTATCTTGCTCGATGCCTGGGCGCCCTGGTGCGGACCGTGTCGCATAGTGGGTCCCATCATGGAACAGCTCGCCGCTGAGTCAAAGGGCCGTTATCGCATCGCCAAGCTGAACGTCGATGAAAACCCCATCACGGCATCGCAGTTCCAGATTCAGAGTATTCCCACGATGCTCATCTTCAAGAACGGAAAGCTTGTTGACCGTATCGTTGGCGCGCAACCAAAACCAGCCATCGCCGCGCGATTGCTCGCGCACGTATCTTAATCGCCGGAGAACAGGGGAAGAGGGTAAAAGGGGAACAGGCGAAGGGCCAAAGCAAAACTTTGCTCGCCCGCCTTTTCCCTTTTTCCCTGTTTCCCTATTCCCCTTTACCAGTTCCCCTGTTCCCCTATTCCCCTGCTAATATCTCCGACACTATTCGAAGTGAGTGCATGAAAGGATCTCTGCTGTGTTTAAAAGAATAATTTCGACGTCCTCATCATGGGTTACGGTTCCTATCAGATTGGCTTTGGCGGCGATCTTTTTTGCTCACGGGGCCGGGAAAGTTTTTGGCAGCTTCGGCGGGCCAGGACTAAACAACTTCATCAACTCTGGTCCAGCGCCATTTAGCTTTATGCGACCGGCCTGGCTTTGGTGGGGTGCGGCGGCTGTTTCAGAACTTCTGGGAGCCATCCTTGTTGTTCTTGGGTTGCTCACTCGCGTCGGGGCGTTTCTTCTGGCCTGCGTTATGTTGACCGCAGTTACGGTCCACTGGCCGGCAGGCTTCATTGCCAAAGGCGGATATGAATATCCACTGGCCTTGTTTGCCATGTCGCTGGCCCTCTTGATCGCAGGCGGCGGCATGGCCTCGATTGATCGCAATCTTTCCACCGGCCGCAGAAGATAGTCTCTACTGACTCATGAAACGCTCTCCACTCGTCGTCATCTTCACGACAGTATTTATTGATCTGGTCGGCTTCGGAATCGTCATTCCGGTATTGCCGTTCTACGCTGAGGGCTCACGATTTAATTCCAGCCCTCGCATTGTCGGGCTGCTGTTCGCGTCCTATTCCGCGATGCAGTTGATTTTCTCACCGATCCTTGGACGGCTCTCGGACAAGCACGGACGCCGGCCCGTTTTGCTCATCTCGATCATCGGCACCGGCATCGGCTTCTTAATACTGGGCTTTGCAACAACGCTCTGGATGCTTTTTGTGGGACGCATCCTTGACGGCATTACCGGCGGCAACATCTCTACCGCACAGGCTTACATTGCCGACATCACCACCAAGGAAGATCGGGCGAAGGGGATGGGTTTGATTGGCGCGGCCTTCGGACTGGGATTTGTTTTCGGCCCGGCGATCGGCGGCGTACTAAGCCACTGGGGCATTGGCGTACCTTTTCTTTTCGCGGCCGGCTTGTGCTTCGCAAACGCGCTGTTGCTTTACTTCACGCTGCCTGAAACGGTAACGCCAGATCATCCGGCTCGTGTCTCAGCCGCCGGTGGGCGAGGCCTGGCCCAGTTGATCCAATCGCTGCGGAATCCTCGTCTCGGGTATGTACTCGTCATCTACTTTCTATTCATCGTTGCCTTCTCAATAATGACGACTGCGTTTTCGCTCTACACAATGTTTCGTTTCGGCTACGACGCAACACACACCGGCTATCTCTTCGCATACGTAGGCATCCTCGCGGTCATAGTGCAGGGCGGACTGATTGGAAAATTGGTGAAGCGCTTCGGTGAACTCCCTTTGGTGATTGTCGGTGCTTTCCTGTTTGCCGGCAGTCTCTTTGCTGTTCCCTTCGTGGGCCCGGCGACGGGTGGACTGGCGGCACTCCTGGTTGGCGGCGGGCTGTTTTCAATCGGAAACTCGCTATCTGCGCCGTCGCTTACGAGTCTGGCTTCGAAGAGCGTCGGTCCGAGTGAACAGGGAAGTGTTTTGGGTGTGACTCAGTCGGTGGCAAGCCTCGCAAGGGCTGTGGGCCCCGCCCTGACCGCAGTGTTGATTCACAGTGCGATTGCTTATCGAGGCGCAGACGGTGGGGAACACCTCATGAGTGATCACTCTTTGTTTGTAACTTTTTGGGTTGCGTCAGCAATCATGATGGTGGCTTTGCTGCTGGCAATTTACTTCGCGCGGCTTCATGCAGCGAAATATTCAGACGCGGACATGGCCGAAGCGTGAGATGAGGTCAGTACCACCACGCGTCAGCGAGTGGGTGCTGGTTACGGAGCCTTTTGCCTTCTGCTTTCTGCCTTCTATCTTTTACCAGCCGGTAGCGAACAAATTACTCGCGGCTTTCAGTCCACAGTTCTGATAACTGTCATAGGCTTTCGCGGCGCGGATCCGAACCTCTTCGTCCGTTTCTTTCTTCAACCAACCTTCAATCGCTGCTGACAAGACATAGGCCTCCGGCGCCATCAAACCGGTGGTCCAAACTAGAGGAACGGCGCCGGTGCGTTCGAGCGGCTTCGCAAAATATTTCCGGCTGACGCAGGCAAGAATAATCGCTTTGCGTTTTCGACCATCACGGGCCTTCGGTGTCGACTGAAGCGTGAAGTCCATCAGCCCGTCGTGGCCGACGTAGACGACCAGGTCTGAACTACCGCCGGAGTTGAACGTCGTCTGGTGTCCTCCTTTTGTAAAGCTCAGTTGCTCTCCAGGCTTACCTGACGAGGCCTCCAGAAAATCCCAGATCGCCTGTGAAATCTCCTTGCCTCTGTAAGCATCGGCAACCATAAACACATCCGCTCCCTTACGCTTGAAGATCAGGCGGTCGAGAATCGCGGGCGAGGGGTTTTGTTTTTCTAAGACGAGTTCCCAGCCCTTGCTCTTGCCAAAGAAGGTTTTCACGCCGAACGCCGCTCCCCAATAAAGATTCGTTGCCGGGTTGTCGCCGTTGCCGAGCGAGGCAGAAACAGGAACAATGCCCTGGTTGATGTTGTCGCAGAGCGCTACGAAGACGTGAATGACCGGAAATGCATTTTCAGGAGCAGGTGTCGAGCTGGAATCTTTACCACCGGCGTTTGAAACAGAACCTGCCTGAGTCGTAACTCCCTGGCTCGACGAACAACCAACCGACACGCCAAGCGCCGCCGCACACAGGATCAGGAAGAGCAGGAGTTTCATAAGCGAACTTGTTGATGAGTCGAAGACGCGACTCTTTAGATACCGAGGTTGTGGATTTTGTTCCAGGTGATGCGCCTGAACGTGAAATTGTAGCTTTGTACAAGAAGTAACGTGTTCTAGTACCACTAGGAAGGCGCTGACAACTCCGCCACGATCTCCTTCACGATCTCTCGCCCTTTCTCGACTTCCTCAGGCTTCAAAGAGATGGCACCGACGACAGCGTGTCCGCCGCCGCCATAGCGTTCGCAGATTTGGGCGATGTTGTGAGTGCGTGGACGTGGGGCCCATGGGTTTGAGCCGACGGAGACCTTGGTGCGTTGCGAGCCGCGGGTTAAGGCGACTGTGTAGGTTGCTTCCGGAAAGAGATAGTAAGGAATGAACTTGTTAAAGCCTTCATAGCCCTCATCAACCAGATCAAACTGGACTACATCGTCAGCAAAGATGGCTTTGCGACGAACCGCGTCAAGAGTTTCCAGATGCTGTTTGAGGATTGGCTGGAAACGCCTTTGCACCTCCTCGCCGGTAGCAACTTCATCAAGCGGTTTCACAGTGAGCTCGCGAATAATCTGCTCAATAAACTTGTCGTCCGGATCGGATTCGATCACTTGCATGAGTTGCAACGCCGGCTCTTTCAGTTCCACACACTGCGCGGCGGATTCGTAAAGGGCGCCGTCGATGATGTGGGCCCAGTGAATCAGATCCCTGAGCGGCTCGTCGTCAAAGCCAAACTGATGTCGCGCGACGTCGGCGATGAACTCCGTACACGACTTGCGCGACGCGTCGAGAAATTTCCTGCCCGAGTGGTCGGCGCGGAAGTGTGCTTCATCCGCGGGCGTAAGAAACGCCGACTGGTGATGATCAAACCACCAGGTCAATTTCTCTGTCGCTGCATACTTGAAATCAACGATTGCGTTTTCGTCGCCATCCAGCAAGGCAAGATCGAAAAGGTTTCCCGGGCGGTGCAGCAAACCAGCGTAGTTAACTTTAGCTTCGGGGTGAATACGATCCGTGTAGAAGCGTGTAAAAGTTGCGGCCGAGGCGACGCCGTCGAAGCAGTGGCCATGATAAAGAAGACGAAGTTTCATAAGTATCACTAGCTAAAAGAGTCGGCAATAGTAGCAACGCAAGAGTTTTCTAGCAAAGGCCAACGATCTAAACCTACAAGTGATTGTCTGGGACCGCGGGCGTCCCGCCCGCTTGCGTAGAATGTCACTTAGTTGAATTTTGTAATCTTGAGCGAATTCGTGGCTTGAGGGCGGGCGGGACGCCCGCGGTCCCAGACAATCACTTGACCGAAAAAATAAGGGGCACGGCATGCCGTGCCCTCTAGCAAGATCGATGTTGTATGAAGAAAGATTATTGTTTACAGGGAACGATCGCCGTAGCAGTAGTTGCCTTCAGGTGGTCCGCAATGAACTTGTCAACGTCCGCCTCAATCAGCTCGCCGTTAACGACCCAGGCCTTTTCAGTCAACACGTCGCCGGTCTTCGCGAGCGTGGCCGGCTCGAGAAAGATATTCCATGGCGATCCCCAATTCCGAGTGTCTCCCGTCAACTGCCGGTAGCCGTAGTGTGGAGTCTTGGTGCGATCTTCGCGCAGCTCCGACTCACTGACCACCGGATAAGGCGGGCCGTTTGGTCCATAGAAATTAGCAACCGCGTCGCGCATGCCGTATTCACTAACCCCGATAACGCCGAATCCCTGATCCTTGTATTTCTCGTAGAGACTAGCGGCCAGCGGCGCTTCGTTACGCCAGTTAGGACACCACGGCGCGAAGTAAACAATCATAACGAGTTTTTTGCCGGCAACCAGCGTGCGCAGATCGACCGGCTTGTTGTCCTTGAGATCGTTTAGCGTCCAGTTTTTATAGTTAACAGTTTTCTCTACCAGCGGCGAATACTCGTGATTGCCCTGGGCCCACACGGCTGCCGGGCTTATGGCCAACGCGAAAACGATTAAGGCGAAGAATTTTTTCATAATACACTCCTGCCGATCCAAAACTTAGTTAGTCTTCCGGGCTGTTGCCAATGCTTCCTCGAGCAGTGGTTTCACCGCCGCTTCCCAACCGGCGCGATCGCGTGCGCCGTCGATTTTCTGTCGAATCCGGCCATCGCGATCGATGAGATAGGTAACTGGCAAGCCGGGGCCGTTACCAAACTTTTCACCAACCGCTTCCTCCCCACGCAACACCGTATACTCCTGCTTCAAATCTTTCTGAAAATCTCTAATCACTTCGACGGTATCTCCCGGCGCAGTGGACACGCCGACCACTTCCAGTCCCTGCCCCTTCAATTCGCGTTGCATCGCATTAAACTCGGGAATCTCGGCGCGGCAGGGCACGCACCAGGTGGCCCAAAAGTTCAGGAGCACAACCCGCCCGTGTAGGTCAGTCAGATGAAACGGCTGACCCTCAAGTGTTGAAAGCTCGACCTCGGGCACTGGTCGAGAATTGCTGCCAACTGACGGTGGCGGAGGTGGAGCCTGCTTTACCTTGATCCAGCTTTCCGCATTTGGCAGATACTGCGCAATCTTTCCGCTTGTTAGCAGTGTTGATTTCCCAGTCATGATCAGCAGGCCGACCGCAATCAGTACCACTCCCGAAACAATTTCAACCTTGTGCAGGTGTTTGCGAAACCTTCCGTAGAAAGCCAGAAACTTATTGAGGCCAAGGCCGGTTAAGAGAAACGGCACCGCCAGACCAGCGGAGTAGAAGGCAGAGAGAGTTAGTCCGCTGCGCCAGCCGCCGCTGGCAGCCGCGAGACCGAGTATCCCGCCAAGAATTGGACCAATGCACGGCGTCCAACCAGCAGCAAAAGCAATCCCCAGTGTGAAGGAGCCCAACGGTCCACGCGGTTTTTCATTTGAGAAGAAGCGCGTGTCTTTGTAGAGCGTTCCTATTTTTAGCAGGCCGATCAACTGCAAGCCGAACAGGATAATGACGACCCCGCCGATCCATCTGACCCAGCGGTTCGTGATAATCGAGGCGCCAACCAAACCGGCAGTTGTGCCCAACGCCAGGAAGATAACTGAGAGTCCGGCATTGAACGCCAACGAATTGATAATCACGGCACGGCGAGCGTTTCCACCCGAGCCGCCTTGTTTGAGAGTGTCGATGCTTACTCCCGACATCAGCGAAATATAGCCGGGGACAAGCGGCAAAACGCACGGAGAGAGGAATGACAGTAATCCGGCGGCGAAGGCGACCCAAATAGTTAGGTTTTGACTTTCCAAAGTTAACTTACGACCTCTTCAATCTTGATGACTAGTATACGGTGAACTCTCTGACAAAGCAGCGGGGGCAAGTCCGCCTCCCTCCCTGAGACCTTGATCAGGTTCATTCAATCTTGCCGGGAAGCCTTTCAATCAGGTTTGAATGTCAATTGGAATCAGCTCAGGGTCAGGAAGGCGGGCTTGCCCCCGCTCCGTCTCCGCCCGATTCTCAATTCTTGCCCGCCGACCCGGCGACGCTCCGCGTTTCTGTCTCTGTCGGCGGCTCAGCCATAACCTTTTCGATCATTTTTCCCAGCGCCGTAATTTCCTGTTCACCTGACCCCATCGCTATGAAGCGTATATTTCCGCGCCGGTCGATCAGAAAAGACATGGGAATGGAAAACACGCCATAGTTTCTATCGTTGATGGAAGAATCGGCGACAACGAAACCGTATGGTAGTCGCTGTTGCTTCTTGAAGGTTCGCAGGTAAGCAAGTTCTTCGCTGGGAGTTGCGCGCTTGCCGTCAATATTACCGAAGAAGTTTGTGAGACCCAGTATTAGCAGTCCTTTGTCCTTGTAGCTTTCATGCCAGCGCTGCAGTCTGGGGAAAGTGTAACGGCAGGGCCCACACCAGGGCGCCCAAAAATCCAGCAACACAACCTGGCCGCGCAGTTTGGATAGTGTGACTGGAGATTGATCGATCCAGTGCGCCGCTACCAACTCTGGAAGTGGAGGGGCGGCCGCAGGCACTGTGTCGTAGAATATTCCCCTCGGATCAATAGAACCATCAAGGCCCATCAGCCGAATATTCGCCATCCGCAGCAAACTAGCTGACGGAATTGAGATGGCGAATTTGCGCAACTCAGTTATTGCTCCGAGCGCTTCAGTCTTTTTTCCAGTTTGCGCGTAAGCATCCGCTATGAAGGAGACAGCTTTGAAGAGCATGTCGTCCCGCTTGGGGGCGTTAATAGATTTGTCAGCGGCTACCAGCTTCGCAACTTTGAGCATCTCCTGCGCATGCTTCAGTTCGCCGGCGTAGTCCTTTGTTTTTTGCGACGCTTCCGAAATCAAAGTTTCCATGCCAAACCACTCCGTCAAATTCTGTGGCTGGTTTTGCGCGTAGGCCGCAACCGCGCGTTCGGCTTCCGGAATGAGACTTTGTCGAGTGGTGTAAAGAACTACAACGGCTCGGGCTAGTTGCGCCTCTGCGCCCGATGGTTCCCCAGACAGATAGCGACGCATCGCCAGGAGAGCCCCGCCGCCATTGCCGGCCAAATAATGAAGCATGCCGAGGTAATAGGAGTCTCCGTCCGAAAGAGACTTTCGCGTTTCCAGTACGGCCGCATACTTCGCAGCCAGATCTTTTTGTTCCTGTTTAGTTTTTGCCTCGAGCTTCTGATCGTAGGGAATTTTCTGTTTGTTGAAGGCGTTGTACGCGGCGTCAAGGTAAGACTTTGCTTCTTCATACAACAGTTTCGCAGCCCGCTTTTCAGGCTTGGCTTCACTCTTTTGCGGTTGCGGCTGCGAGACAGACTTAGGTTGTTCCTGCGCAGCGGCACCCGCGCCGGACAGTAGGAGCAGCGATGCAATCAGAAATGCAAATGAAAATTTCATGCGTCGACCAGCCGCGAAGCGGCGGCATTTAGTAGCCCCGTGTGTTAGCGCGGGGTTTGAGCGTCACGCAACCTTGAGCGCCGAAGGTGCGATAGCTTTCGCGTGCCGGCCCGTTCGGGCCTCAAAGTTCTTTCCCTTCATGATCCACGCCCTAACGGACGTGGCTATTGAATGCCGGCCCTTCCGGGCCTGATTTATTAAGTCGTCCCAATCATCCCACAGCCACCATACCAAAACGATCCGGCGAAAAAATTTCGAGCGCTGCCGGAAACGTCTTATCAACAATTGCACCGGCGATTAACTCCCCGGTTATCGGCGCCAGCAGGATGCCGTTGCGGTAATGGCCGGTGGCGTAGTAGACCCCGGCAATTTCAGCACAAGGACCGAGCACTGGCAAAGTGTCGGCAGCGCGCGGCCGCAATCCGGCCCAGGCGTCAATCAGCGGCAGCGATGCAATTCGGGGCGAAATTTCCAGTGCCGCCGCCAGGATCGACTGCACGCCGCCGGCGGTTACCTGTTTCTCAAAACCCGCATGTTCCGTAGTTGAACCTGCCAGCAAACGTCCATCTCGCCGCGGCACAAGATAACCTCGCGGGCTGTAAATAACGTGTCGCGCCAGGGGAAGACTCGGCTGAAAGCAGAGCATCTGGCCGCGGACCGGTTTGATGCGCAGCTGCGGCAACGCTTTGTCTCCGGCCCCCAGGAGGGAACTCCAGGCGCCTCCGGCAATGACTACTGCGTCAGTGGAGATGAAGCCGCGTGAAGTTTCAATGCCGCTGATGTGGTCGCGTTCGATCTTCAGAGACGCGACTGCCGTTCCGGTTTCCATGCGCACTCCGAGCCGCTCATTCGTAGCTACCAGGGCTCTGATTAGTCGACGATTTTCCACCTGCGTATCGAGCGGGAACTTGAGAGCCGCGCGCACGTCTTCGTTAACAGCAGGCTCAAGCTGCCTCACAGCTTCGGCGCTCAGTCTTTCGATCGGGAGTCCGGCTTTTGTTTGCCACTCGTAACGTTTCTGCAGTTCATCTGCATCGTGCTCGGTGAAAGCCAGGTAAAGTGTTCCTGCCGTTTCCAGTTCAATGTCGATGCCGGTTTCGTCCAGGAGCGACGCGGCGAAGGTCGAATACATATCGCGACTGCGGCAGGTGAGGTAAAAAAACTCATGCGCGCGATTGGCTTCTGCCTGTGGCGCTAACATCCCGGCCGCCGCTGAAGAGGCTTCCGCGCCCAGGCTGCTGCGTTCAATCAGCAGCACATCGCGAACGCCGCGCAAAGCAAGCGCCCGCGCCACGGCGAGGCCAATGACGCCGCCGCCGATAATAGCCACTTCCGCGGTTTTGCCTAGTTGAGTCATTCTGTTTAGGAGGGACTTCGGTCTTTGGTCTTTGGTCTTTGAACTATGTATCCTTAAGGGCCAAGGCGCAAAGACCAAAGCCCTAAGACCAAAGTCCAAAAACTAAACTCCAAGACCAAAGCACAAACAAAGCTAATTATGAACCATCGTATCACACTGATTCCCGGCGACGGCATCGGCCCCGAAATCGCCGCTAACGTAGTGCGCATCATCGAGGCTTCGGGTGTAGACATCGAGTGGGAAACTCATTACGCCGGCGCCCAGGCACTGGAGAAGTTTGGCGAAACCTTGCCGCAGGCTTTGCTTGATTCGATCCTGAAAAATAAGGTGGCGCTGAAAGGGCCGGTCACCACCCCGATCGGCAAAGGCTTCACTTCGGTCAACGTAGGCCTCAGGAAAGCGCTCGACTTGTACGCCAACCTGCGCCCTATTCGCGCGCTGCCAAACGTGCCCTGTCGCTATCCGGAACTCAACCTCGTCATTGTTCGCGAGAACACTGAAAGCTTATATGCCGGACTCGAACATGTAGTCGTTCCGGGAGTTGTCGAGAGTTTGAAGATCATTACGGAAAAAGCTTCGACGCGTATTGCGCGGTTTGCCTTCGAGTATTCGCGACGTGAAGGCCGCAAGAAGATCACCTGCGGACATAAAGCAAACATCATGAAACTGTCCGACGGGCTCTTCCTCGATTGCTTCCGAAAAGTTGCTACCGAGTATCCTGAGATCGAAGCCGACGACAAGATCATCGACAACGCCTGTATGCAGCTGGTCATGCGGCCGGAACAGTTTGACGTAATGCTTTTGGAAAATCTTTACGGCGATATTGTTTCAGACTTGTGTGCGGGTTTGATCGGCGGCCTGGGGCTGGTACCAGGCGCGAACATCGGTGAGAAGGGGGCGATGTTTGAAGCCGTCCACGGTTCGGCGCCGGATATTGCCGGACTGGGAATCGCAAACCCAACCGCGCTGTTGCAGTCGGGGATTCTGATGCTGCGCCATCTCGGCGAACGAGAGGCGGCAGACAAGACGGAAAATGCAATGCTGCAGGTTTTCGCAGAGGGCACCGTACGCACGAAGGACATTGGCGGCACTGCGAAAACCGCCGAGTTTGCGGACGCGATTATTCAGAAGATGAATGCGTAGAGTAGGTTTCTGTTGTCGCCTTCACCTGCTCCAAGAGCGGGGGCAAGCCCCCTTCCTCACTGGAGCTGACTACAGTTTGAGTGACATACTTTCTTGAGAGGCTCTCATCACAAATCAGCAACTCAGGCTTGGTTAGCTCAGGGTGAGGAAGGGGACTTGCCCTCGCTCTTTGCTCCTTCAGGATTTCTGCGAAACCAGCAACAGCCTATGCGCGCCAAGTTTGAAGGGCTCTTCTGTTAAGGAACCGTAAGCGGCAACCAGTTCAAGGCTTGCCGCGCACAACAACTCAGTCAGCTCGCGATAGGTGTAGGTGCGCTGTGATGATGGTCGTCTGTCTTCAACTCCGTCTCGTGTGAACGTGAAGTCGTTGAACATTCGCCCTTGCTCATGATCGTAGCGGTGCTCGACGTCGACCTTGATACCAGCAATCTCCATCGAGCGGCTGGGTTGAAAGGTTGGCAGGATGCACTCAGCAATAGCGGGAGCATCCAGAATAAAACGGCCGCCCGGTTTTAGCGTGGCTGAGACGGCTTCGAGGAAATCAGCATTCGCTTCGTCGTCAAGATAGCCAAAGCTGTTGCCAAAGCAGAAGGCTCCATCAAAGTCGCCGGACCAGGGCAAGTCGCGCATGTCCTGATTGCGCCAGTCAATATTGAGGCCGGCTTGAAGCGAACTGCTCTTCGCCTCATCCATGAACTCCCTGGCGATATCAACTCCGGTCAACGCAAATCCGCGTTGGGCCAGCGCGATTGAAAGCCGGCCGTTGCCGCAGGGCACATCCAGCACTTTGGCGGAACTGGTGAGTTGCAGTTGCTTCGTAAGGAAGTCGGCCTCAGCGCGCGTTAGTTCAGCGGGTATCGCCGCGCGCCAGAAGTCCAACGCGACGCCGTGAAAAAAGTTTTCCCACCAGTTTTCCGGCATCAGGATTTTTTGCCAGCCGGTTTCGTGGGCGCAGCTAATAGAGCGCGCACTTTCCTGGGAAGTTTTTCCAGCACCATCTGATAGGCGTTTTTTAGCAGCGGTTTCAGTTCACGATCCGGCAAGGCATCGAATCGTTCCAGACCCACCCAATGATGTCGGGCCATGTAAGGCGCCGGAATAATGCCCTCCTGCTCCACCAGTTCGGCAAACTTTTCCGGCGTGCACTTAAACGAAAGCACCACTCCATGACTCGGTTCCAGGGCCGCCACGGCAAACATTTTTTCGCCAATACGAAACAACAGATCGTTACCCCATTGAACTTTTTCATCTGCGTGAGGCAGCCACAAACAAAACTGGCGAACCGATTCAATGTCCATAATTCAGTGAATAGGAAATGGTGAAAAGCGAATAGTAAATCCTTTCATAAACACGTTAGCTTTGTCTGCCTACTGCCTACTGCCTACTGCCCTCTATTTCTTCATCAAATCCAGCACCGCCGACGTCATCGCCTTAATGCCGGTCCGCAAAGCAGGTTCGGGCAGCGGGGCGAACAGGGCCGAATGCAGCGAAGGCAATGATGTTCCGGTTTCTTTACTGAGTTTCACTTTGGCTGGATCGACAGCTCCCAGCGTGAACTGAACGGCTGGTATCTTCTGGTCCAAACTTAATGAACCGAAATCCTCGCTCATCATCACCGGTTGCAACTTGACGACGTTGCCCTGTCCAAGCGCTTTTGCAAACGCTGTGGCCAGTCGCTCCGTCAGCTGAGGATCGTTGTAGAGCGCGGTTGTGAACTGGGAGTCACTAAACTTAACTATAGGCGCGCGGTCGTCAGGAATCCCCGCCGCCATCGCAATGCCTTTGGTAATACGCTCGATCGAGGCAAGCACCCTCTTCCTGACCTCTTCTTTATAAGCGCGCACGGTTAACTGCAAATCAACTTCGTCGGGAATGATGTTGTGCTTAGTGCCGCCATGGATTGAGCCGACGGTCACCACTACCGGATCGAGTGGCGAATCTTCCCGGCTGACGATCGTCTGCAACGCAAGTATCACCTGGGCAGCAACTACGATCGGATCTTTGGTTGACTCCGGCCGCGCTCCATGCCCGCCGAGGCCGCGAATTTTTATGTCGACTGAAGTTGAACTGGCCATCGCATAGCCCGGCGTGTAGCCAACCTTGCCCGCTTCCAGATCCGCACTGTCGTGAAGCGCGATCACGTAGTCGGGCTTAGGGAATCGTTCATAGAGCCCGTCTCGCAAAACCGATCGCGCACCATCGACGACCTCTTCAGCCGGTTGTCCCAGAATCACCAGCGTTCCCTGCCACTGGTTCTTCAATTCAGAGAGGGCCTTCGCCGTGCCGATCATGTTCGTGATGTGCAGATCGTGTCCGCAGGCATGCATAACGCTGACTTCCTGGCCGGCGTCGTTCTTCATTTTCACTTTGCTTGCGTAAGGCAGTCCGGTCTTCTCGTCCACGGGAAGAGCATCCAGCTCAGTACGCAACAACACGGTCGGCCCGGCGCCGTTTTTCAACACTGCGACTACGCCGTAGCCGGTCCATTCCGGCCTTTCGTATTTACCGACGCGTTCCGTGACGGTGTATCCCATTGTTCGCAACTGAGCGGCGAGGAAGGTGGCTGTTTTCTCTTCGTAATGCGACAACTCTGGTGCGGCGTGCAGGGCTTTATAGGTGGTCAGCAGCGAAGCGATGTCGCGATCGATCAGAGCGTCGAGCGACTGCTGGGAAAAAGCAGGTGTGCATAAAAGAGTACCGAGAAAAACCAGCAGGCATATTCGATTTCGCATTTTTTGCTCCAGATGATGACTGACAAAGCAGCGGGGGCAAGCCCACCTTCCTGACCACGAGCTGATCAAACTTGACTTAGCTTTAACGATTGAAAGGCTTTCAATCAGAATCTACCGAACAGGTTGCCGATCTCTCAGGTAGGGAAGGCGGGCTTGCCCCCGCTGTTTTTGCCTGTCTCAGAGAAATAACCTGATCAGTTCGCTGATGCGCGCCAGATGGTAATCGTCATGTTCAGCCTGAAAAAACAACATATCCACCAGCCGCATCGGTACGTTAAGCCGCGGATGAAGCGCAACAGCGGCAAACGTCTCCGGCGCGAGGCTGTCCAGGCGTGAAACCAAGCCGCTTCGTTGCTCGCGATAGTTGGACAAAATCGTTTGCATCGAAACCTGGTTGTGATCCGCGTCGTAAGTTTTGCGGTTGGACATGTCTGCGGCATGGAGAGTTGCGGCGCCCGCCAGGTATTCATCAAGTCTTTGCCGAAACAGCGATTCAAGATCCAGCAGGTGACCGGCGTTTTCCTGGATCGACCAGCGTTCGCCGTCGCGCTTCGTCAAGATGTCGGGTGCGATCGACTTGACGCGATCTTCCAGGCGCGCCGGCGTGCCGCGCACACGTTCAATCATTTCCGGATAGATTTCAACGGGAAATGTGAATTGAAAAGTACGATCGGTCCACTTCAGGTGTGGCTTAAAAGAAGACATTTTCCATTTGTCATTTGACATTTCTCATTTGCCATTGAAGACCAGGCACTCCAAATTAGGTTGAGCGGACGTGTACCGAGTTTCAGAAAATGACAAATGAAAAATGTCAAATGACAAATGGAAAATTTCCTCTTCAACCCTCGTAGTAGCCGCCCTTTATGAGAGGGACAGTTACTCGCCGGCATCAATGCCTTTCTTAGTTTCGTCAATGGCGCTGTTGACTTCGTCAATTGCTCGCTTGCGATAACCACCTTTGTCCGAACTGGCATTCTCGAGATTGGACTTGGCTTGTCGCAGATGATCGAGCGCGGCCTGCATGTGCGGCTGGTCCGGAGTGGCCGACGTATTGAAGACTTCGCCGAGCAGGTGTTGTGGATGATTATTGTGGCGGCGGTCAAAGGCTATTCCCTGGTTGACGTAAACAATTGCCTGGTTCACGTGTTCTATTGCTTTCACGCGATGGCCACCCTTGTTAGCGAGCGCCGCCTGCAGTTGCGCTCTGGCCTGTTGCAGATCAGTGCGCGCAGCTCTCATATAAGGCTGGTCAGCAAGGGCGATGGAGGATAGGGCACAGAGAAGGACAACAATTCCGATGACACGTCTTCTACTCAACATAAAAGTAAAAATCTCCTTCGTAATGGTTTTTGAAAACTACGTCAGCGAGGTACTAATTCGAAGGCGAATCCTACACGGGAAAGGGAAAAGAGCAAAGGGGAAAGAAAGGTGGAATGGGAAGGACCGGCGGCCCTTCCCCGAACACTGCTCCACTGCTGCTGCTTTCAAGGTGCCGACAGAAACACATCCCACGCCCAGCGACCAAGCTGCGCATCGTGGATATCCTTGACCTTCGCGCGGTAGCGGAATTGGTTGCCGTACCGATCGGTCCGTTTCGACTCTTTATATTTGAGGTCTAAAGTCGCCAGGTTAAGTTCCATTAGGGTGTGCAACTCAGTAGACTCGGAAATGCTGTTGTGGTTTGTGTCCTGCCATAAACGCAAAGATGAAAAAATTGCGTCGCGATTGTCGATCACGCTGTCAGCATTTCCGCCGTTTGCGGTCTTATCGTACTCGGCAAGAGCGAGAAAGCCGTTCTTCTGTTCAACTGTCGGCGGCTCGGGCTGCGGTGTAAAGTTGCCAAACAACTCTGAGCCGTTGTCTATTAGACCGTTGCCGTTTCTGTCCAGTACGAGCCAGGCGTCATCCGAGCCCGTAGATGACCACGCAACCTTCTCTTTTGTGCCGTCGCTGTTAAGATCGAAACTAACTCCGTTTACGCCACTTGTTAAATTGAACCCGTCGCCAGCTACATCAATCAGGATGGGGGAGCCACTTCCCTCGCAGCTGCATGTTTCAAAACTCCAATGGCGACCCGGATCGCAATTCGTGGGTTCGCAATAGTTACATTGTCCCCCCTCACACCTGAGCCCGGAACAACAATCGCCCGGCATAACACACGTGTCCAAATAATTGCCACAAGGTATCTCGCACGGCACATATCGTGGGGCGTCTACGATAGTAGAGCTATCACATAGATGATATTCACCGTCTGACCACAAATCTTCGCAGTGTACGAGTTCAAACTGAGTGTCCCAGGCGCCCGTTACAAAAGGGTCTGTCCTGTCCTGCCTCACAGTGCATTCTTCCGAGCAATAAGGAATCCGGGTTGGCGCTTCTTTCGCCTTGCAGTTCTCAGATTGCAAAGGCTTCGTGAAGTTTGACGAAAGTGGAAAAGGGATCGGTAAGGTTAGGGAAGCTTTTAAGAAAGAGGCGTTAGTCAAAGTGTTCTTACGGCCCGGCGGGCTCCTAACCTTTTGGTCTTGAGCCCCAGGCTCACGCACAGGAATTTTCTTGGTGGGATCATTAGGATTGGCCGGATCCTGTAGGTAGAACGACCCGCTGTCGAACACGCTTCCATCTTCGAATCCAACCTCCGTGATCACCAGTTCGACTGTCTTAATGCTGCTTGGGTAGCCACTTTGTTCAAAGTCACGTTTCAGGATTTTGTAATTCTCAGAGCTCAGCTGAAGATTGGCTGTTTTGCCTGTCTTAATTACTCTATTTGGATCCCGGTGTCTATATTCGCGAGCAATCGGACTTGGGCCAAAATGCAGGTCCATTGACATTGGTGGCCTGCTGTCGTCCGGCTCTCTGCGGAAGACGAGGTGGATCGCCATCGCAGTGACGGTTTTCTCGTAGTCGTTGGAGACGATAACCGTGAAGCCATCGAGCCAGTCGTCATTCTCCTCGAATGCTTTGCCCATCTCAATGTTTTCCTTGTTTTTTGTTTTAACGGCGACAATTCTTACAGGCTCCAAGCCGCGCCAAGGCCTCCTTACTACAAGCCTGTTTGGCTTTTGACTCTGACGCTCTTTTTGGGTGCCGGCTCTTCCCGAAGTAGTGGGAGCTTTCGTCAGGACGATTCCGACGACGATGAAAACAAAGAGCAGCACGAGTGTTTTGACTAGCAGTGTGGAGGTCTTTGGTAGAGCGTCCATGAGGTTTTATTCCTTTTTAGAAAGTCATTGCTGGTCGGCCTGATTGCTTAGGCATCCGCGATGTCGGCAGAGGAAGCCAGTCGATATAAGCGGACGGTAAGCTACTCCTAAAACGAAGTCAAGGACCCGCTAGCGGCGTCGGTAAACCCAAGTTGAAGTGCCACCCAAGGGCGCAGCACCCGGATCACGCACAGGAAATTTTTTGGTGGGGTCGTTAGGATTGGCCGGATCCTGCGCGTAGAACGTCCCTGTGTGGAGCATACTTCCGTCTTCGAATCCAACCTCTCTGACTACCAGTTCGACTCGCTTAGTGCGGTTTGGGTAGCCGGTTTCTTCAAAGTCATGTTTGAGCGTTACATAATCTTGAGGACTGAGGCTGAGCTCAATGGTTGTACCCACTTTTATTACCTTGTTTGGATCCCGATCTTTATATTCGAGAGTAATCGGGCTAGGGCCAAAATGCAGATTCCACGCAAGTGGGGGCCTTGTGTCGCCGGGCTCTCTGCGGAAGACCATCGAAATGGTGATCGAAGTGACTGCTTTATCGTAGTTATTGGCGACGATGACCGTGAAGCCGTCGAGCCAGTCATCGTCCTCATCGAACGCTTTGCCCATCTCAATGTTCTCTTTCTTCTTCGTCTTAACGGCGATAACTCTTACCGGCTCCACCGGCCAGGGCTTCCGGACTACCATCCGGTCTGGCTGTTGACTCTGAGGCGCTTCTTGAGCGCGGGCTCTGCTCGAAGTAGTTGGAGCCTTCGTCAGGGCGATTCCGACGACGATGAAAACGAACAGCAGCAAGAGAGTTTGGACTAGCATTGCAGAAGTCTTTGGTCGAACATCCATGAGGTCCTCCTGAGGTTCAGAGTATTCTGAAGGTTCACACTTCAACCCTTGATTCGTTCGCGGTCTGAGGAAACGGTTCAAACAGGTCGACGATAGGCTTGTCGCAAAACGAAGTCAAGAATTCTGCTGGCTGTTAGGTGTTTGCGTTCTTAGCTTTGCCATGCAAACGTTCTTGCATAACCTGTCGAGCACGAGGCAAACGGGCGCGTACAAATACAAAAACGCGAAATCGGCCAAAAGGTAAAGAGGGGAACAGCAAAAAGGTGTCGTGCGAAGGGGATCCTTACTTCCCCCTATTTCCCTTTTATCCGTTTCACCTTCTCAATTGTGCCCTTCGCTCGGCTGCGTGAGGCTGAACCAGTTTCCGGAGTTGTCCTTGAAGACGGCTTCGATTCCGTAAGGTCGTTCGCCAGGCTCGGAAACAAAAACTACGCCCTTGCTTTTCAGGTCTTCATAGGTCCCGCGGCAGTCGTCAGTGTTGAAAACGCCGGCTCCCATCACACCCTTGGCCATGATCGCGCGCAGTTGATTGGAGGTGTCTTCGTCCATCAACATTCCGGGCTTCGGCTCCATCAGCACAATCTCAAAGTCTGGCTGGTCCCTGGTGTTCATCGTTAGCCAGCGAAAATCCGGGCCCACCATTGCATCTGTGTGGACTTCAAATCCGAGCTTGTCGCGATAAAACTCAAGCGCCTCGTCCTGGTTGTTAACGAATATTGTGGCGTGGGACATTTTGCGGATCATGAATTGTTCTCCTGGTTGAAGTTGTTTCAGAGCATAAGAGATCTTCAGAGTTTGCGCTTCTCGAAAATTGCTAAAGGTAGGAACGAGCGGGGGCAGCCCGCCTTCCTTACCCTGAGCTGCTCGACCAGCTTTGGTTGTATTCACTTGAAAGGCCTTCAAGAGGATCAATCGAGAACTGAGAAAGCCTCAGGGTCAGGAAGGCGGGTTTACCCCCGCTGTCTACAGATATTCAAGCGGCCTGCTCAGGCGGATTCCAGCTTATACATTACCAGGAAGCATCCCGGGACTTGCCGCTTCGCTGCTTGCGTTTCGCGGCTCTTTTCGCGGAAGGTGACCGGCGGATGGCCGACGGACTTATGGAATAAACTGCTAAACGATCCCAGGCTCTGAAAGCCTACTTCAAAGCAAACGTCTGTAACCCTGAGATCGTCTGTCCTCAATAGTTCCTTGGCCCTCTCAATCCGTCGTTCTGTTAGATACTGATGAGGAGTCTTATTAAATGCCTGCCGGAACAGCCGCAGAAAGTGATAACGAGAAAAGCAGGCGTGGCTGGAGATCTCGTTCAGATCGAGCGGCAGGTCGTAGCAAAGGTCGATAAACTTGCGCGCGCGGTTGAGTCGCTCGAGGACTTCCGGCGTGGTAGAACCAGGTTCGTTATCTGTTTCCGTAAGTCGATTCATGACTCGTCTCCTCGACCGTGAATTCGGCAGCCGCAGGTTTATCGCATTGGGCTAAACGTCAGCGTCCCCGTCCGTATTCGTATTCCTCCGGACGTGCATGAGGTTATTGCCCGGCCGGTGGTTGCCAAAGTTCAACCTTGTTGCCTTCCGGATCCATGACCCACCCGAACTTCCCGTACTCTGAATCATCGGTCTTCTCAAGCACGTCGCAGCCTTCATCGCGAAGCGCTTGAAGAAGGGCCGCCAGGTCTTCCACGCGATAGTTGACCATAAAGGTAGCCTTGCTTGGAGCGAAGTGATTGCCACCAGCTGCATCAATTAACCAGGCCGTAGTTCCCTTGGTCGGATTGCCGTCGGCGTCGGTCCAATCGAAGGCTGCACCACCCCAGTCTTGTACGTCAATGCCCAGGTGGGTCTTGTACCAGGCACAGAGTGCCTTCGGATCCTTCGCGCTGAAGAATATGCCACCAATTCCGGTTACTCGTTTCATGATTCGCTGTTTACCTTTCCAGAGAGTTTGCTTACAACCGGCGAAGATGATATTAGCACCTCGCCAGCGTCTTCAGCCAAAACCAGGAGGAATAAAACGATGCCAAATAACGTAAAGCATTTTGCCGTTCATGCAGACGATGTAGACCGCGCGCGAAAGTTTTATGAGAGCGTGCTTGGCTGGCAGTTTACGCCCTGGGGTCTGCCAAACTTTTATCTCATTAGAACCGGAACAGACGAAGACCCGGGCGTTCAGGGCGCGCTGCAAGGTCGCCGTGATGTTGTTCCCGGCAAGTCTATGTTTGGTTACGAATGCTCGATTGGGGTTGACTCAGTCGATGACACGATTGCGGCGGTTGAAGCCAACGGCGGCAAGATCGTCATGCCCAAGTTTCATATTCCAACGGTGGGCACGCTGATTTTCTTCGAAGACACGGAAGGGAACGTGGTTGGTGCGATGCAGTACGAAAAAGAACATTCGACCTGATCAAATTTGAGTTCTAAGGATCGTAGTGCCTCATTGAGTCACCACTCAGGGATGTCTTCCCATGATATAGGCCGCCTCGGCAGTTGGCTTGTATTCTTCGCGGGCGAGCGTGTATTGCACAACGTCAATATCGTAATAGCTCGTATTCATCTCGTAGTGCATTCCGAGTTTTTCCATTACGCGAATTGAAGCAGCGTTTTCTGGCTTAGCAATAGCCACGATCTTTTCGAAGCGGTGTTCTTCGAAGCCGTATCGCAAACTCGCGCGCCCTAATTCGGTGGCCAGTCCTTTACCCCAGTAAGCTGGGGCGAAGTGGTAGACAACTTCGGGCATGCCGAACAACGATCTTAGTCCACCAAACCCGACAAACTGTCGTGTCTCTTTGTCTTCCGCTGCCCAACGGCCGAAGCCATGCCGGCGCCAATGGTCAATCACGCTGGTCAGCGCTTTCTCGGCGACGTCTCTGCCAGCCGGTTTGCCATCCGCAACATATCGCATCACCTGCGGGTCGCTGAACATACTGGCGAGTTCATCAAGGTCCTGAGGCTGAAACAATCTCAAGCGCAGTCGATCGGTTTCGATCAACGGTGAACGAGCTCGTACTTCGTCATCGGTGGCCTCGTGCGGGATTTTCTCAGGCATGGTTTATACTTACCACAAATAGTACAGCAAGTTTTACGGATTAACAGGCGAAAGGGTTTACTCCACCAGGGATTTCATGCGCGAATCAACTTCATCAGATAAAACGCAGGTCAAATTCACCGGCCGCATTCTCTTTTTAACCGACGATACTTCCCTTATTCGCCAGCAACTTGAAGCTGAGGGCGACGAACGCGAACGGCTCGAAGCAGAACTCGCCGCGCGCCTGCTGCATGACGACCTGCCTTTGATGAGCAACATTTCGACCGACGAGATCACTCCGGGTTGGGTTTGTTTTTATTACGATGAAACGCTCGGCCAGTACGTTTACGTTGGCATGCGCGAGGCCGCCGTCAAGAAAGATGAAGTGAAGCATGGCGGTTTCGCGGTAGTCGTCTCCGGGTTGTCAAAGGGATGCGGATCGTCTCGCGAAACCGCGCCCTACGCGGAAAAGGCGGCCGGCATTCAACTGGTCATCGCCAAAAGCATCGAAAAAATTTACGGACAAAACTCGCAGAACATCGGGCTGCTTACTTCGACTGACCTGGGCCTGATTGAACGCATCCGCGCCGGCGCCGAGATACCGCTGGCCGAGTTCACCGATGGTCTCGATCCAATCTCAAGAGACATTGTCGAATACGGCGGATTGTTCAACTACAACAAAGCCCGTCTGGCTGGAGAAGTAGTGCCGCCACCGGTTGCTACTGAAGCACGGCCGATGACCATTGTTGAAAAGATCATCGCGCGTCATGTGTTTGTGCGAGCCGGTGAGGTTGGGGTGACGGCGGTGAAGCCGGGCGACGCACTGTTTGCCGTCGCTGACGTGCGCTTCTCGCATGAGTATGTAACGCCGATGGCCGAGTCGCTCCTGAAACAGGCGCTCGGCCCAGACGCGCGCGTGACGGAACCCGAGTCAGTTTTTGCGTTTCGAGATCACCTGACATTTCTAAGCAAGGTGATGTCACCAAAACATCGTGAGATGGGACTCCTGGAGAAAGCGGAAGGGCTGGCGACGACCCAGGAAGATTTCACCACCAAGCAGGGAATCAGGCTCTACGGCGAGAACCCCGATGGCGGCTCGGAAGCAATTTGTCATAACGCCGTGGTCGAAGATTTGGCGTTGCCGGGACAGATTGTGATCGGTACTGATTCGCATACGTGCATGGCCGGCGTGCTGGGCTGTTTCGCTTTTGGCGTGGGCTCTACCGACATGGCAAACGCGTGGTTCGCGAAAGACATTCGCATCAAGGTTCCCGAGACAGTGCGATATGTGTTGCAAGGACGTAAGCGCGCCGACGTCGCGGCTAAAGATGTGATGTTGGTAATCCTTGCGAGTGATTACATGAAGACCAGCAAAGGCATCGGCAAGGTGCTGGAGTTTGCCGGCGACGATTTGAAGAACTGGCCGATGGATGAACGCGCGACTCTGACTAACATGGCGGTTGAGGCCGGCGGGACGACAGGAATTATCGAGCCTGACGAACACACGCTGGACTACATCGTTAAAACGCGCGGCCTTGATGCGGAAGAAAAGCGCAAGGGATTTACTTTTAGCGATCCCGATGCTGAATACGCCGCGGTGTTTGAAATTGACCTCGACGCGATTCGACCGATGGTGGCGCTGCCGGGCGATCCGCGCAACGGTATTCCTATAGATTCGCTGGAAGACGAAGTTCGTATCGATGCAGCCTACGGTGGCTCATGCACGGGCGGCAAGATGGCGGACATGGACATGTATGCGGAGGTTTTGCAGAGCGCTTTGAATCAGGGAAAGCGCGTCGCGCCCGGCGTTCATCTCTATCTTCAGTTTGGTTCGCAGAAGATCAAACAATATGCGCGCAGTCGAGGATATATCGAGATCTTCGAAAGGGCGGGCGCGGAGTTAATTGATCCTTCCTGCGGCGCCTGCATCAACGCTGGTCCGGGCGCCTCGCCATCCGCCGAGACCGTTACCGTCAGCGCACAAAACAGAAACTTTCCGGGACGCAGCGGTCCGGGCAAGTTGTATCTCGCTTCACCTTACGTCGTTGCAGCTTCTGCGATCGCCGGCAAGATTGTCGAGCCTTATGAGTTTTTGAAGAAACCTGACGAAGAATTAGTCAGCGTGTAATGGCGAGACGGTAATTCCGCCGTCATGGGCCTACCAGGTTACCGGAGCCTCCGGGCGCAAGCAGTCGCGCCACCAGCTGGTGCATGCGTCGAAAGTCGACTGGCTTAGTCAGGTAACCCGAGACCCCTACATCGTATGCGGCTCGCTGAAAACCTTCGGTGCCGAAAGCAGTGATCGCGATCACCGGCACGTCGCGGAGCTCGTCGAGTTCGCGCATCCGCCGCGTCGCTCCCAATCCATCCAGCCTTGGCATACTGATGTCCATTAAGATGAGGTTAGGCTGAGTACAGCAAGCTACGCTGATCGCTTCCTCGCCGTTAGTGGCCGTGACAACCCTGTAACCCTCATGCTGGAGATCCAGGCTAAGCATTGCTACGCTGTCGGCGGAATCATCAACCACCAGAATCAAAAACTTCGGCGAGTCCGGCTGGGGGCTGTTGTCCAGCTCCTTGCTTTCAACCGCCTCCTCAGGCAGGCCTGGCAGCGCGGTGGTTTCCAGAGGGTATTTACTCTCCATGATTTTGAACGTAAGACTCTAGATAGACTTTCTCATTAGACTCAGGTAACACGCGGGGGCGGGGATTCGTTAGCTAGGAGTAGGAGAGGCCTAGAGTTTAGCAGAGAAAATTCCTTTCGGCATCCGATGTTGGTTTCTGATGCAAACGAGGTTCTCCATTGAGGGCAACGCCATCCCATCGGAAATGAGGTCGGTGCCACTACGCGATAGCAGGTCGGTAGTGGTTTCGGAGCTCTCCAACGAATGAAGATTAGGTTATAAGACTGATTGAATGCGATCGAAACCCACTCGTTACTGCGTGGTGGTAGTGACCTCATTTCAATTTATTTCACAGAAACGGAATTCATTAGTGGCAATCAGAGCGATAGTCGAATATCCCGATCCCGTCCTTCTATCACCGGGCCTGCCGGTGGAAAGTTTCGATTCTGAGCTGGAATTACTCGTTCGAGACATGTTCGAAACGATGTACGACGCCCGCGGTGTCGGGTTGGCCGCGCAGCAGATCGGTTTGTCGCTTCGTTTGTTCGTGATGGATTGCGACGGAATCAAACTGGTCGCCGCCAATCCGGAAATAATTTCCGTCGCCGGCGAACAAAGCGGCGAGGAGGGCTGTCTCTCGGTTGCCAAGGTACCGGCTGAGCTCAAACGACCCGAGCGTGCACTCCTGCGCGCGCAGGACGTCCAGGGAAACACTTTTGAGCGCGAGGAAACCGGACTTGCAGCGCGCTGCTTCCTTCACGAGACGGACCATTGCGACGGCAAGTTGTTTATTCGACATTTGAGTCCTTTGCGTCGAGATTTAGTGCTCAGGAAGTTTAGAAAGTTGAAGCAGAGCAGGTAGGGAATCTACTCAACGCTCAAGCTGAGACTGGTGACGGGACGCCTGTAACGTTGAAAACACACAAGCTCTTCCCTGGGACCGCGGGCGTCCCGCCCGCTCGCGTACCATAACGTCAACTCCTGATTCTTGAGCTTATCGTCCGCGGGCGGGCGAGACGCCCGCGGTCCCAGGGAAGAGCTTGAGAGGTGAACATTAAATGAAGCAAGCTTCAAGAGTTTTTATTGGGTCAGCGCGCCCGTTCGGGTTGAGCTAACTTGTGGTTTGGTTTAACCTGCCCATATCCGTCGCATCAAAAAACGTCCAATCTAACGAGGAAATAATGGAGCATCATATGAAGTCTTTTACCGCCACTTTACTGCTTTTGACTTTCAGCTTCGCGACCGTTTTTGGCCAGACGAATCATGGCTATGATCGCGCCAGCCTGGATCCAAACACGGCTGCCTGCACCGATTTTTACCAATACGCAAACGGCGGATGGATGGCTGCGAATCCTATCCCCGGCGCTTATTCAAGTTGGGGAGTGGCGAACCTGCTCGATGAACGCAACCGCGACATGCTGCATGAGATTCTGGAAGCAGCGGCAAAAAACCCGAAGGCCCCGAAGGGCAGCAGCGAACAAAAAGTCGGCGACTACTACGCAACCTGCATGGATGAAACGAAGGTAGAAGCTGACGGACTTAAACCTTTGGCGCCGGAGTTTGATCGCATTGCGAAAATCAAAGATCAAAAAACATTGCAGGACGACATCAGCCGCCTGCATTCGATGGGCATCAATGTTCTCTTCATCTCCGGGTCTACTCAGGATTTCAAGAATAGCGCTGAGGTGACTGCCGACGTTGACCAGGGCGGACTGGGCTTGCCGGATCGTGATTACTATCTGAAGACCGATGAGAAATCGACGCACATCAAGGACGAATACACTAAGCATGTGGCGAAGATGTTCGAGCTGATGGGGGACGATGCAGCCAAGGCGGCAGCTGAAACTCAAACCATCCTGGCGCTGGAAACAAAGCTCGCTGAAGGTTCCATGACCAGAGTCGAAAGGCGAGAGCCGGCAAATGTTTATCACCGCATGACTGTCGCTCAGTTGCGCGAACTCGCCGGCGGTTTCGATTGGCCAATCTATTTCAAAACGATCGGCGTGCCGGCAAATACCGACGTGAACGTGAGCAGCCCCGGCTTCTTCAAGGCGATGAATCTACAGTTGAGCAGCGTACCCATCGCCGACTGGCAGACGTATCTGCGCTGGCACCTGATCAACAGCACCGCTCAGCAGCTGCCGGCGAAGTTTGTCGACGAAGATTTTAATTTCAAAGGAAAGATCCTGCAGGGTTCAAAAGAAAACTTGCCGCGTTGGAAGCGTTGCGTCGCCGGCACGGACCGCGTGTTGGGCGAAGCACTCGGCGAAGTTTACGTGAAGAAAGCTTTCCCACCAGCCGCAAAAGCACGCGCGCTTGAAATGGTGCGCAATTTGGAAGCGGCGCTCAAATCCGACATCACCACCCTGAGCTGGATGAGCGAACCGACGCGCAAACAAGCCATCGTCAAGCTCGACGCCTTTCTCAATAAGATTGGTTATCCCGACAAGTGGCGCGATTACTCGTCGCTGGAAGTCGATCGCAGTTCCTATCTGGCCAATCGTTTTCGCGCCGGCGCGTTTGGAAAACGTCGCGACCTGAACAAGATTGGCAAGCCGGTGGACAGGATGGAGTGGATGATGTCACCGCCGACGGTGAACGCCTATTACAACCCGCAGATTAACGAGATCGTTTTTCCCGCCGGTATCCTGCAGCCGCCATTCTTCGATGCCGAGGCTGACGACGCTTTTAACTATGGCGGCATGGGCTCGGTAATCGGCCATGAGATGACGCACGGCTTCGACGACCAGGGAAGCCAGTTTGATTCCACCGGGAACCTGGCCAACTGGTGGAGCGAAGCTGATCTGAAATCATTCAAGGAACGCGCTCAGTGCGTTGTTGATCAGTTCAATAGTTTTGAGGTCGAGAAGGGTCTCAATGAAAATGGCAAGCTGGTGGCCGGCGAATCAATCGCGGATCTCGGCGGGCTGGTCGTAGCCTACGCTGCTTTCCAGAAAGCAATGGAAGGCAAGCCGCGCGTGACTATCGAGGGCTTTACTCCGGAGCAAAGATTTTTCCTGGGCTATGCGCGCGGTTGGGCCACTAACATGCGACCGGAATTAAAGCGCATGCTGGTGACTATAGATCCGCACCCATTGGCGAAATTCAGAGTCAATGGACCACTGGCAAACGTGCCGCAGTTTGCGGCGGCGTTTCAGTGTAAGGCAGGTGATGCGATGGTGCGCGAGGAAGCGCAGCGTTGCGTGATCTGGTAGTGCCTTAGGCCAGGGCAGTATTAACTGAGCAATTGCGCACTCAACAGTCGTCGGCCAAAATCAGAACTGGGAGCGATAGCGACCAGCCAAGGGTTCAAGGCAAAAGGCTAGCGTTGAAGTGGCTTAGGCTGGCGTTCTTCGTCAGTTGCGCTTTTGGCTGGTCGCTGCGCTCCCACTTCTGATTTTGCGAGGGCCAGGTTGAGTCTTTAAATAAAGCGATTGTAGAACAGTAGGCCGAGAGCTATCGCAAACGCCGAGAGCGCTGCGAAGAAGAGCGTCCACGGCATCGCTCGCGTAGCCGGGAGCGGTGAGTTCTTCATGATTTCGTCGCGCATACGTTTGTTTAGTGCCAGGACGACTTCCAAGGCGCCTATAAAGAAGAAGAACGCCGCGCCGCAGTATCTCCACATTGATTAACCAGTTCCCCCAAATTCCAACTGCCACAAAAACAGCGGGGGCAAGCCCGCCTTCCCGACCCTGAGACTATCAGGCCGTTCGAACAATTCAGCATTGAAGGTCTTTCAATCAAGGATCAACAGTCAAGTATGAGTAGCTCAGGGTCAGGAAGGCGGGCTTGCCCCCGCTGTATTTTCACATTTCACTTAATCACTTTATCGCGGTCGCTGGCCCCAGGTCGGTGGCGGCGGCTCTTTAACTGAACGATCAACTGGCCGCTCCTTCAACATGCGCATAGCTTCCGCGACCGCGCGTTCAAGTTGCGGATCGCGTCCGGCGAGAACATCCTTCGGCCAGTTCTCCACGTCAACGTCCGGCCCCACGCCTTCGTTTTCCACCGCCCACTTATTGTCGCGGGTGAAGAATCCGCCGCGTGGTGCGATCATTGAACCGCCATCAACAAACCCCGGCGTATCGGCCGTGTGAACCAATCCGCCCCAGGTTCTTTTCCCAACTAAAAGACCAAGCTTCCGACGCTTGAACATGAAGGGCATCAGATCGCCGCCGGAGCCGGCCATCTCGTTAATGATCATTACCTTTGGTCCCCAGATTCCTGCCGAAGGACTGGTAAACGGATATCGATCGCCGGCAACGTTATTGAAGTAGCCATCGAAGTCGCGCCCCAGCACATCGATGATGTAGTCTGCCGCGGACCCGCCGCCGTTGTAACGTTCATCAACGACCACACCCTTCTTGTCTTGTTGCGAAAAGTAGTAGCGATTGAAACTCGTATAGCCCGGCTGGCCGGTGTTGGGAAGATAGACGTACGCAAGCTGGCCGTCAGAAAGTTTCTCAACCAACCTGCGGTTCGATTCTACCCAGGCGCGCGTGCGCAAACCCTGCTCGCTGGCAACCGGAACGACGGTGACACTGCGCGCGCCGTCCAGCGAAGGCTTGTTGTTTACCGTTAGCGAAGTTTGCCGGTTAGCGGAGCCGTCGAGCACCCGGTGAATATTGTCGGGCGCCTTCAACTCAATACCGTTGATCGCGAGAATGTAGTCGCCGACGGCGACGTTTGCACCGGGCGCCGCGAGCGGCGCGCGCAGTTCCGGATTCCAGCTTTCGTTGTCGTAGATCCTGGTCACGCGGTAGCGTCCATTCTCGATCGCGAAGTCAGCGCCCAACAGTCCACCCTGGACCGTCGGCACTTCCGGCATGTCGCCCCCGCGTACATAGGAGTGTCCGATCGCGATTTCGGCGCCCATCATATCGAGCAGGTAGTTGAGATCGGCGCGATGATTCACGTGCGGTAGCAACTGCCCATACATTTCCTTCATCTTCGGCCAATCAGAGCCGTGCATATTGGGGACGTAGAGGTAATCGCGCTCGTTGCGCCAGCCCTCGTTGAAGATTTGTTGAAACTCCTGCCTCGGATCGAGATACATCCGCAGCCTGGCGTTCAGGCGTCCTTGTCCTGCCGTCGGCGGATTCTTATCAGCGTCGACCAAAAACAATGATGGTGGTTGCGGTGGTCCCGGCGGCGCTTGCCCGAAACCTCCCGCGACCGGCGTTCGATAAACGAGCTTGTGTCCGTCGGCACTGACATCGAAAGCAGCGACGCCGGTTACGAACGACGCGGCTTTGCGATCGCTCAGGCGATAGCGCCACAACTCATTTCCTCTCGGGCCGGCGATGCCCTCCTGCCCGCGCGGTGAACTCGCCTCCAGGAAAAACACGGTGCCATCAGCTCCCGCGCGCAGGTCGGCATACTGTCGCTCCGGAACGCCGCTGACGGAAACAATTCTCTGCTGCAGTCCATCGAAGTCGATGGCGACGGTCACCGGCTTGCGGGGGCGCCGCGGAGTTTGCGCAGGCTGATCGCCCTGCGAGTCATCGTTCGCGGCAGGTGAATCCGGAGTTGCCGATTCAGATCCACGGCTGGGCCCAGGCGACGGACCAGGCATCGCGCTGCCCAGACCTTTGTCTTCATCGCTCTCCGGCAGCAGTGGGCTGGCTTCAGTTTTTTTCAACACCGCAACGTACAAACCGAAGTTTTCGTCGTGGTCGTAAGAAGTCATGTCGAGCCATTGCGAACCCAGGCCAAAATCCGTCGACGCGAGAAACCAGAGATACTTTCCACTCGCATCCCAGGCCGGCGAGAGAGCGTCCGCGAGTCCATCGGTAACTTGCTTCGTTTCGCCGGTTTCGACGTTGCTGACAAAGATTGCGTGATACATGGATCGCAGGCGGCTGGCATAAGCCACCCACTTTGAATCAGGACTCCAAACCGGATCGAGCGTGCGGTTCGGCACCATCCACGGATCGTTGCCGACAATCTTTGCCTGACCGCTGGCTACGTCGAGCACCCAAACTTTCAGGTTGGTGTCGCTGAACAACAGCTTCTTCGAATCGGGCGACCACGACGCGGTGTAGTAGTGCGTCGGATGATTGAGCACAATTTCGCGCGGCGGCGTCAGGCCGTCCTGCGCTTCAATGTAGAGCCGGTACTCGCCTGACTTATCGCTGAAATAAGAAATGAACTTGCCGTCGGGAGACCAGGCTGGATCGCGCTCGGCGGAGCTGCTCGAGTTGGTCAGGTTGCGTATGTCGCCTTTCTCGGCGGGAATAGTGAAGATCTCTCCGCGTGCTTCTACGAGCACTCGCTTGCCAGTAGGCGAAAGCGACATGTTTGTCATGCGCGCGGTTACGTCTTTCCAGTTTGGCATCATCCAGGGAAAGTCTCCGGCGGCAGTGATGTTGACGATATGCTCTTTGCCGTTGTTCGGATCCAACTCGTGCACGTAACCGGCTTGCTCGAAGACTAAAGTACCAGCGCCCGAATCGAGCGTCTTGACGTCGAAGTCTGTGAACTTCGTAAGTTGCGATAGTTTTTTTGTTCTGGTTTGGTATTCCCAAATGTTGGCAATGCCGTCGCGATCAGAAATGAAATAGACCGCGTCGTCGATCCAGACCGGATCAACGTCTTTCGAGTCGGTCCACGGCGGTGAAGTCAAATCGTAACTTTTCAGATCGACGATCCAGATGGGACGGTTCTGGCCGCCGCGATAGTTGCGGCGCTCTTCGTCCCACGAATTGTTCATGCGATAGGCTACGCGCGCGCCATCCGCTGAAATTTTGCCCTGGTAAGCGCGTGGCAACGGAAACGGTTCTTCAATGCCGCCGGTAGCGGGCACGGTCCAGAAGCGTGGCGCTCCGGCCGGCGCCCAGGTGGCGCGAGACGATGAGAACAGAACTGACTTGCCATCGGCGGTCCAGCCCTGAACCAAATCTCCGCCCGGATGCCAGGTAAGCCGGCGCGGCTCTCCGCCTTCTGCCGGCGCCACGTAGACGTCAAGATTTCCGGCATACTCACCGCTAAACGCGATCCACTTTCCATCTGGTGAGAAATGCGGATTCGATGTTTGACCCTGGAAGCTGGTGAGCCGGCGAGCACTACCACCGGAACGCGGTACCGTCCAAATGTTGTTGGCATAAGCAAAGGCAATTTGGGACGTGCTCACCGTCGGCGTGCGCAGCAGGCGAGTTTGCGCATTCGCCGTTTGTACCAGGACCAGACCGCCGATTGCGAGCGCCGCGAACAGCTTGAAACGTCGATAAGTCAGGCTGCGATTAGGGGGAGCAGTAGCGCGGCGGCAGGGCTCAGCCGCCAAACTTCGCTTAGGCATGTGGTGGTTCCTCCAGACAGGTCGGATGATTGCGCGACACTTTTAGCATGAAGCCGCACGCCTGAGCCAGCCAAAAAATTGTTGACGAGGAATACAGAACCGGAGTGGCAGCGAGTGTGAAAAACTCGCGTTCGCAGCGCCAAAGGCGCGAAATGTAAAAGCCTGGGGCAACGCCCCAGGTGGAAGCCCAGTGATCCTCCCGAGCGCTGAAGGCGCGCAATGATCGAGGTCGGCTACTCTGCGCCGGGTTCTCTTAACCGACATCATCTCGCGCTTTCAGCGCTTTAAGATTTCCTTTACACCGTCACCTGGGGCGTTGCCCCAGGCTTTCACATTCAGCGCCCTTGGCGCTGCGAAAGCCCTAGTTCAAAGACTCAGCTTTACGAAACTTTGGATTTCAACCGAGAGTCTGGAATTGAAAAAACAATCGCGCTGCTTAAAAAACTTTTCGCTGGATTTGCCGAAACTAATTACTGCGGACGACGTAGTAACCGAACACAGCGGCACTCGGCTCTAATGTGTGCAATTATTCATGTCGTCTCCCTCTTCGGGGTGAACTGATGCACGCGTTCCAATAAAAATTTACGGAGAAGCTAATGACTAACTCGCAAAAATCTCTGGTGGCCTTCGCACTGTTGTCGGCAATCAGCCTGACAGCCGTATTTGGCCAGACGCGTCGTGGCTACGATGTCTCGAGCATGGACAAGAATACTTCTGCCTGTACAGATTTTTATCAGTACGCCAATGGCACCTGGCTCAAGAACACTGAAATCCCCGCCGCCTACCCGTCGTGGGGCGCTTTCAACGTGCTGGCCGAAAACAATCGCAAGGCCCTGCACGAGATTTTGGAAGAGGCCGCGAAGAAGACCAGTGCCGTCAAGGGTAGCAATGAACAGAAGATCGGCGACTACTACGCCAGCTGTCTGGATGAAACCAAGCGTGAAGCCGAAGGCATGAAGCCGCTGGTATCTGAACTTGCGCGCATCGAAAAGATTCAGGATGCGAAAGGTGTGCAGGCGCAGATTGCTTACATGCATCGCCATGGTATCCCGACCCTTTTTAGTTTCGGCTCCCTGCCTGATTTAAAAAACAGTGCGATGGTTCTGGCCTTTGCCGGCCAGGGCGGCCTTAGTCTTCCCAATCGCGATTACTACACGAAGACTGACGAGTCGTCGGTGAAGCTGCGCGAAGCTTTCGTTAAGCACGTGACGAACATGTTTCAGTTAGTCGGAGACGCGCCGGAGCAGGCAGCGAAGAATGCGCAGGCAGTGCTTGCGTTTCAAACCCGGCTCGCGCAAAACTCCCGCACGCCGGTTGAACTGCGCGACCCCACCACGCAATACCACCTGATGAACCCAGCGCAGTTAAAGCAACTGACACCAGCCTTCTCCTGGGAAGATTACCGGAATGGCGCAGGCGCGCCGACCACGGGGGACATCAACGTTGCCCATCCGGAATTTTTTACCGCCGTCAACAAAATGGTGACTGAAGTGCCCGTCGCCGATTGGAAAACATACCTGCGTTGGCAGTTGATTACGGCGGCCGCGCCGAGTTTGTCATCGAAGTTTGAGATTGAAAACTTTAATTTCTTCGGCAAGACGCTTGAAGGCAGAAAAGAACAACTCCCGCGCTGGCGTCGCTGCGTCTCAGCCACTGACGCCAGTCTCGGCGAAGCGTTGGGTCAGGTCTACGTGGCCCGCACCTTCACGCCCGAGTCGAAGGCCCGCATGCAGGCGATGGTCAATAACCTGATCGCCGCCTTCCGTGAGCGGCTGCAAAAACTCGACTGGATGAGCGAGGATACGCGCCAGCAGGCGATCACCAAGCTCAATGCTTTCGGCCAGAAGATTGGTTACCCTGACAAGTGGATCGACTACTCGGCGCTGACCGTTTCGCGTGATTCGTATTTGGCAAACGTTTTGCGCTCCAGCGAGTTTGATCAAATGCGCGACTTCAACAAGATCAATAAACCGGTTGACCGGAAGGAGTGGGGTATGACTCCGCCCACCGTCAACGCCGGCTACAACTCGCTCAACAACGATATCTCGTTTCCGGCGGGGATCCTGCAGGCGCCCTTCTTCAATCCTGACGCCGACGATGCGATCAACTACGGCGCCATCGGCGCCATCATCGGCCATGAAATTACGCATGGCTACGACGACTCGGGCAGCGAGTTTGACGCACAGGGCAACCTGAAAAACTGGTGGAGCGAGAACGACAAGAAAAATTTCGACACGCGCGCTGACTGCGTGATCAATCAGTTCAGCGAATTCGAGGCCGAACCTGGGTTGCATTTGCAGGGCAAGCTTGTTTCAGGCGAATCGATTGCCGACCTGGGCGGACTTTACGTCGCTTACGACGCATATTTGAAGTCGCTCAAAGGCAAGCCGCGTCCGGCAGACATCGATGGCTTCAGCCCGGAGCAACGCTTCTTCCTTGGCTGGGCACAAGCGTGGGCCGAGAAAGATACGCCCGAGGCGTCACGATTGCAGGCACAGTCTGATCCGCATCCACTCTCGCGCTTTCGCGTCAACGGGCCGCTTTCAAACATGCCGAAGTTTGCCGAGGCGTTTCAGTGCAAGACGGGCGATCCGATGGTGCGTGAGGCTTCGAAGCGTTGCCAGATTTGGTAAACCCGAATCGTACTCGTGGATAACAATGGATCGATTTTCTGGGACCGCGGGCGTCCCGCCCGCCTCAAGCAGCGGGTTCGCTCAAGTTGCGATCGAATCTGATAATTTCAACGATGTGGCATTCCACCTAAGCGGGCGGGACGCCCGCGGTCCCAGACAATCACTTGCATGTTTTGGTATGTTCGCGTCATTGCCGGAGGTTTTGGAATTGCCAGCTGCGGATAAAAACGGATAATAGAGATCCGACAAAGCTCCGGTTGACGACGACCCGATTCGAGTTAGCTTAACCCTGCGATTATTCAAGAGGAGACACCATGAAGACTCTAAGACGTTTCTACATTTCTATCTTTGCCGTCCTGTTTGTGCTTTCGGGTGCCTTAATCGCATCGGCACAAATTCGGACGCCGCGGCCAAGTGCGAAGGCCAGCGTCATGGAAACTATCGGCGTGACGGATGTGACGATTACTTACAGCCGGCCCGGCGTGAAGGGCAGAACAATTTGGGGCGACCCTCTACCCGAACAGGCCGCCACCAAAGGCGAGGCTACACTTGATGATCAGAATGTGCGTCCCAAGGGCGCGCCAATAGTGCCCTGGGGTCACGCCTGGCGCACCGGCGCCAATGAGGCCACGCAGTTCGTCGTAACCGACGACGTTTTTATCAACGGACAGAAGCTTCCGGCGGGTAGTTACAGCCTGCACACAATTCCCACCCATGACGAGTTCACCATTATCTTCAACAGCATCGCGAACCAGTGGGGCAGTTTTAATTACGATTCCGCAAAGGACACCTTGCGAGTGAAGGTGAAGCCGGAATGGAGCGAGCACAGCAAGGAGTGGTTGGAATACTGGATTGATCCGGTAAGCGACACTTCAGCGCAGGTCAACATTCGCTGGGAGAAGGTTAGGGTTCCTTTCATCGTCGAAGTGAAAGACGTGCAGGGGCTGACGATGCAAAAGGCACGCGCTGCAGTAGCGGCCGCTAAGGCGGACGACTTCGCGACGCCTCTGCAGGCCGCAAACTACGCGCTTCAGAACAAGCTCAGTGTTGAAGAAGCGATCGGATGGCTTGACCGTTCGATCAAGATCAAGGAAACGATCGGCAACCTGGGCCTCAGGGCGCGCGTACTCGCTGAACAAGGCAAGACGCCCGAAGCTATCGCCGCCGGCGAAAGGGCGATACAGGTTGGCAAAGACGCTAAAGCCAACCCCACACAGATCGCCAACATGGAAAAACTCGTTGCGGAGTGGAAAGCTAAGAAGTCGTAGTTCGCAGGCGCGGTCGGCTTTGCTGCAAAAAGTCGAAGATTCAAGCGGTGCGTGCAAGAATCGAGTAACGCTGAAAGCTTTGGCCAATATCAGCCCAGGGTTTGCTTTGAAACCCTGGGTGCAAGAATGTCCAAGAGATTGCTCACAACCCTGTGCGCCTTCGAGAAATGGGATGCGTTTTCCCAAGGTTGCCAAAGCGCAACCCTGGGCTGGAATTGGCCAACGCTTTCAGCGTTATTCATTCCCGATTTCAATCCCTGCGAGGGCTTTTGCCTTCCCGAACCACATCTGGAAATGTTATTGTTTCAGTCTATCCCCGCTTCGTTTGGACCCAACTGTTTGCTTCGTTTGAGGTGAAAATATGAAAGCTCCAGCATCTCCTTTTGCGCGTTCCCTCGCGGTTCTTCTGATGACCCTCTTCGCCGTTTCGCCTGCCTGGGCAACCTGCGGCGGCGGCGGCGGTGGCGGCGGCGGGGGCATGTCCGGTGGCAGCGGCAGCGGCGGCTCGGCTTCGGAGACTTATCCGGTGCCCTGGAAGGTTCACGACGCCAAAACTCCACCGGCGAAGGGACTCGTTCTCTACTGGTTCCCAGCTTCCAAGGAGGAAATACAGAAGTCGAGCTTGCGCATGTCGCGCACACTTTCTCTGTATGCCTCGCAGTGCATCTCGATGGAGCTGGCCGATACTCGCCTGGAGAACGCAGATAAACTCCTGGGCGATTCCAAGCTACCAGTCGCTGTCGTGGCAACCCCCGACGGTACGCCGGTCACCAAAGTTGAAAACACAGCCGGCAAGCTAAAAGTCGAGGCGGTGGAAAAGGTCCTAGTAACGGAAATGAAGGGTCGCGAGAGCGCCCTCGATCAACAGTTGAAAGACGCCAAGGCGAAGGCCGCGGCCGGGGAAAAAGACGAGGCCATCAAGCTTCTGCAAGCCGTAGCCGAACAGAAGTGCATGTTTCCGGGCAAGGCGAAAACTGCCGCGAAGGAACTGAAGAAGCTGGGGGTCAATGAGGTTGCGGGTCTGGCAGACGGTCCTGAGTTTGCCGTGCCGGTTTTTGACGCACGCAAGAGCGCTCAAATCGAACGTACCATGCAACTTGGGCTCATCGCCGAAAACGGCGCGCGGTATCTCGTCGCTGAGAAACTTTACCAGCGTGCCCGCTCGATGGATCCGGCTGACCCTACTCCGCTGCGTTACCTCGGCGAACTCTATCGCCACCACATCGGTGACTGGGAGAGTGCGAAAACTACCTTCAACGCTATCCTGAACATGCCGGCTGATCCGCTTTCGCGCGCCGTCGCACTACACGGGCTCGGCAAGATAACGATCCATGAAGGCGAATTCAAAAAGGGACTTCATTTGATGGAACAGTCCGTCGAGGAGTATCCACTGGCGCTTGCCTATCGGAATCTCGCCGTCTATTGGAATTCCGAAGGCGATCTGAAGCAGGGCAATGCTTACACGCAGAAGGCGCTCGCACTCGATCCACGAGACCCTTACAACATCGTGTTCGCAGCCGTCTTCATGGCCGCTTCGGGTCAGAAGGAAGAAGCGCTGAAAGTTGCGCGCGCGAATGTGAATCTGCTGCCGGCTTCCTACAACCTGGCGGCAATCTATGCGCAGAATGGTCAGCGCGAAAAGGCGTTGGCATTTCTCAAGCGCCACTTCTATCAATACGAGCGTTACCATGCAGTGCGCTCCAAGGAAATGATGGAAGCGCGTGTGGATGCCGTGTTTGATTCGCTGCGCAAGGATTCGGACTTCATCGCGCTGACGCGCCACGCTGATGGGCGACTGATGATGCCGATGCAGGGCCAGCCCGCAACGCAGGCAAGTCCTAATCGGTAAGCTTGAAGTCAGAGGGCAAACTAAGAGGCGGGCTACGGCCCGCCTTTTTATTAGCCTTTGCGGACTGATAAATCTACTCCGGCTAAAGCCGCCTTGCCGGATCATTCTCGGTGCCTGGACCATCAGGGTCCCAACGCGCCGGCAGCCTGGCGTTACTACGAAATAATTACGATCATCCGCAGCGAGCTGCAAAAACGGCGGTGATTATTGACGTTGATTCAAGTTTGAAATTCAATAATGCAACCCGAAGGGCTGGGAGAGAGTAGCCGGTGGTCGTAGCGAAGCGAAGATCACCGGGTAAGGTAGCAGGAATGACCGCCCTGAGGGGGTGCCGGAACAGGGTAGGCAAGAGGTTGTCGTCGAGACTCTCGCACCCCGTCGGGGTGCAATTCATTTCTAATTTGCTCCGGTGGTTTTGCTTCGCTTCAACCACCGGCTACTATCTGCCAGCCCCCGGGCTGATGACCGTCCTGCAATTATCAGACTGTTGCTCTTCAAACTTGAATTCCCGAAATGTAAAATTACCTCCTTAACTTTACATCTCGCAGAGTCAAATGTAAGGTTCGCGCACAAACTTTACACAGGGTATAGATGGGCGTTGCCAAACTAACAGATCAGAACACGATGGTTCCGGCCGAGAGCAAGTACGCATGCATCGAGCGCGAGCGGCGTTACCTTTTGCAGGACCTTCCTGAAGGACTGACTCGCGCGAGTCCGCACGTGCAAATAACCGACAACTACATTACCGGTACCCGGCTGCGGCTGCGAAAAATACGCGACCCGCAAACAAACAAATGGATCGTAAAGTTGACGCAGAAGTTTGCTCCTGACGGCGCAGATTTTTCGCGAACGATCATCACCAATATTTATCTCAACGCGCTGGAAGTCGAAATGCTCGCCGTTTCCGATGCAAACGAGATTCGCAAGAATCGGTATCCGTTTGAATTCGAGGGGCGACGTTTTTCGGTAGATATGTTTCTGGGTGACTTGTTCGGCCTGGTTTTGGCTGAGGTTGGTTTTGAAACGGACGAAGAACTTAATAACTTTCCGCAACCGCCGTTTGCGATCGCTGATGTGACCAACAACGAGCTTTTCACTGGCGGTAAGCTTTGCCAGATATCTTTTGCAGACATTCGGGAAGCAATCAGGCGAAATGGATCACCGGAGGCGGCGCGTACAGAATCCGCAGGCTCCGACTAATCCGCAGGGACGCGCAGAGTAGCCAACAACGATCATGAATCCATCAAAGCAACTGATCATAGTGGTCACCTTGATTTCCTTTTTCGGCGCGACGGCTTGCAGAAGAAATCCGACTGCAAAAGAAGGAGCCGCGGCGGTGCCGGCGCAGGAACAGCATCCGGAAGGTGGCATAGCAGCAGTCGAGGAAACCCGTTTCTTCAAAGGCTCAATTGGCAACGCGCTTGATTTACAGATGAAACTCGTGCGCGAAGGAGAGCAGTTAAGCGGCAACTATTTTTATCAGAAGGTGGGCACAAAGATCGACTTGCGCGGCAGTGTCGATAAGGACGGCAATGTCACACTCGAAGAATTTGATCCGTCCGGCAAGCAGACCGGAATATTCAAGGGTGCCTGGAAACAGGAGGGCGACGGTTCCGTTGAGATCAAGGGAGACTGGACGAGGCCTAACAGCGATAAGAAGACAGCGTTTTCGCTGCTGCAGGAGCCGATTGAGTTTAGTAATGGCGCGGAGATTGTCGCCAGGCAGATTAGAGAAAAAAACAAGAAGTTAAAGTATGAAGTTTCCGCAGCCTATCCGCAATTGACAGGCGTAACGGATCCCACCTACGAGAAGTTTAATCAAACCGTTCGTAATTTAATTAGCCGGAAGGTGGGCGACTTTAAGAAGGAGATGACGCCTTCAGCTGAAGACGAACTTGCTCCGGAGGACAGTCCTGTAATTGACGAATCTCTAGGCAGCGACATCACTGTTAATTACGAATTGGCGCTGGCGAAAGACGATCTGATCGCCGTTCAGTTCACCGTCAGCAGTTATTCAGCTGGAGCGGCGCATCCGAATTCCTACACAGAAGTGGTGAACTTCGATTTGAAAAACGGGAAGCTGCTCAAACTTGCCGATCTTTTTCTGCCGGGATCGAAATACCTGCAGACTCTCTCGAGCTTTTGCATTCAGGAACTCAAGAAACAGGCAAAGGGTCAGGGGGACTACGCCACGATGGATGACGACTGGATCAAGCGGGGCGCTGGAGCGGAATTAACTAACTACGATAATTGGACCATCACGAAGAAGGGTTTAGTAATCACCTTTGATCCTTACCAGGTAGCCGCCTACGCCGCCGGCCCGCAGAATGTTTTGGTGCCGTATTCGGCGCTGAAAGAAATCATCAAGCCTGATGGCATGTTGGGACAGTTCGCGACTTAGCCTTACTCAAACCACTTCGGTGAAATGAGGTCAGTACCCCCACGCCGTAGCGGGTGGGTTTCGATTCGCTTTTTATCTTTGATCTTCAGTTGAGAACAGTAAGCAGTAGGCAGTAGGCAGAACAAAGTCCACGTTTCGTTTTCTGCCCACTGCCTTCTGCGTTTTGCCTTCTGCTTTCTGCCTACTGCTTTCTGCCTTCTGCCGACTGCCTACTGATTCATCACCGCTTCAATCTCGTCCGCATTCTTCGGCACTCCGGTAGTCAACACTTGCGGACCATTAGCCGTGCACAGCACATCGTCTTCAATGCGCACGCCGATGCCGAGATACTGTTCGGGAATGTCTTTCGTGTCCGGCGCGACGTAGATTCCTGGTTCGACAGTCATCACTACGCCCGGCTCGAGCGCGCGCGATTGTTTGTCGTAGTAATAGATCCCAACGTCGTGCACGTCGATGCCCAGCAGATGCCCGAGGCCGTGCATGTAAAACTGCTTATACTTCTCTTCTTTGATGAGCTGAGCGGGTTCTCCCTTTAGAAGCCCGAGCTTGACCATGCCCTCCGTCAACATCTCGACCGAGTGCGTCTTCAGTTCGTCGTGCGTAACGCCCGGCCGGACCATCTCCACGCATGACATCTGCGTCTCCAGCACGAGATCGTAGATTTCGCGTTGGGCCTTCGAGAAGCGGCCATTGATGGGAAAGGTGCGCGTGATGTCTGAGGCGTAGCCCTTGTACTCAGCTCCGGCATCAACCAGCAGCAACTCACCATCGCGCAGCTCGCCGTCGTTGTTTATGTAGTGAAGCACGGTGGCGTTTGCCCCGGCGCCCACGATTGAAGTGTATGAAGGTCCAGACGCTCCCCGGCGACGAAACACCTGTTCTATTTGGGCTTCGACTTCGTATTCCTTCATCCCCGGCCGCACCGTTTTCATCGCTTCAACGTGGGCCTCCGCGGCAATGTCCGCGGCCTTTTGCATTAGCTCGATCTCATCAGGAGACTTCAAGACGCGCATCTCATGAACGATCGTGGCTGGATCAATAATGGTCCGCGGCGGATGAATCGGCTTGCGATTGAGCGAGCGCATCTGCGCGATCTGCCGGATGATTGTGTTGTCGAGATCGGGATAGGCGCCGAGACGGAAGTAAAGTTTCTCCGCGCCGTCGAGTATGTCCTGAAGTTTTGTTTCAAACTCGGCAACGGGAAAGGATTCGTGGGCGCCAAATTCGCTCTTCGCGCCTTCAACACCGGCGCGACGACCCACCCAAATTTCCTGCTCCGGATCACGCGGGCGAACGAACAGCGTGTACTTCTGTTCTCTGCCTGGCGCCACTACGGCAATTGAGTCGGGCTCTTCGAAGCCGGTCAGATAATAGAAATCCGAATCCTGACGAAAGCGATACTGCGTATCGTTGGAACGGGTCGCTTCGCGAGCGCTGGGAATGATGGCGACTGATTTTTGATCCATGCGGCGCATGAATTCCTGAAGCTGCGGTCTGATCATGAAAGGCTGCTCCTCGTTTAGGACTGAAGAATTATGTGCGGTCATTGTAACTGAGACGTTGAAACTCGGGAAATGAGTTACCGGAAATGAATCACCCAAGAATGACGGTCTCTCAGGTTAGGAAGGTGGGCTTGCCCCCGCTGTTTGTTCGGCGAGCCCTTTAAGAAGAAACAGCGGGGGCAAGCCCACCTTCCTAACCTGCAAATTAACTTCACTTGAATCGGACATCGCCGGAAGCTAGCCGCACGAACTGTCTTTGTTGGATAATCATCCCGCGAATGAGCACACAAACTCTACCAGCGCAGGATGTGAAGGCCACCGAAGTCGTTTCTTACGATCCCGGGACAGGCCAGGAAATCGGCCGCGCTCCCCTGGCTTCTCCAGAGGAAGTTAAAGAAGCGGTATTGAAGGCGCGTCAGGCGCAGCCCGCCTGGGCTGGTCTCTCTTATCGCGAACGGGCTCGCGTGATCTTGCAGGCGCGGAAATTAATTCTCGCCGAGCGCGACGAGCTTGCACTCCTGATCTCGCAGGAAACCGGCAAACCAGTCGCCGAGGCAATCTCAATGGAGCTAGTGCCGACGCTCGACGCCATGCATTATTTCGCGCACGCCGCCGAAGACCTGCTGCGCCCTCAGAAGATTGACATCGGACAATACGGATTGATGGGCCGATCGTCGAGCATTGTCTTCCGGCCGCTCGGGGTTATCGGCATTATCTCTCCCTGGAATTTTCCCCTGGCGACGCCTGCTGATGAAGTGGTGATGGCCTTGATGGCCGGCAACGCGGTCGTGCTCAAGCCAAGTGAACTCACGCCATTGATCGCTTTGAAACTTGGAGACATCTTCACACGGGCTGGTCTGCCACCGGGTTTGCTGAATATTGCAACTGGTGATGGCTCGACTGGCCGTGCGCTTGTTGATGCTCGTGTAGACAAGATCATGTTCACCGGCAGCGTGGCGACTGGGAAACACGTCGCCGAAGCTGCCGCGAAATATCTGACTCCGGTGGTGCTCGAACTCGGCGGCAAAGATCCGATGATTGTTCTCGAGGATGCGGATTTGGAAAACGCTGCGCGGGCGGCTGTCTGGGGCGCGTTTGCAAACTCCGGGCAGGCGTGCGCGTCAGTTGAGCGTTGCTATGTTCAGGAGTCAATCGCGCCGAAGTTTATTGAACGGGTCGTGACGGAAACCCGTGCACTAAAGCAAGGGCTGGGCACTGACAGCGAGATCGACGTGGGCGCCATGTCGAATGAAAATCAACTTCAGATCGTGGCCGGCCATGTTAATGACGCGAAGCAGCGCGGCGCTAAGGTGCTTGCCGGAGGGCAGCGTGCGTCGAACCGTGCAGGTTTGTTCTATGAGCCGACGGTGCTGACAAAAGTCGATCACGATATGACCATCATGCGCGATGAAACCTTTGGGCCAGTGCTGCCGGTAATGACTTTCAAGACGGAGGACGAGGCGATCAAGCTTGCGAACGACAGTGTTTATGGTTTGACTGCCAGCGTCTGGACAAAAAATATCGCTAAGGGGCGGAGGATCGCTGAACGCATTGAAGCGGGCACGGTAATGGTTAATGAAGTCGTCTACACGCACGGCATCGCACAAACTCCCTGGGGCGGTATTAAAGACAGCGGCTACGGCCGAACTCACGGGCGCATGGGTTTGTTGGAACTGGTCCACCCGCAGCACATTCACGTTAACCGCGTTTCATTCCTGCCCGACCTCTGGTGGTTTCGTTACAATCCGAAAGCGACTGAGCTCTTTGACGGACTGGCGAAACACTTCACCAGCGGCAGCATCGTGCGAAGTTCCCTGCTGTTTTCACGAATCGTCCACCGTCTCTTAGAACGCCGCGCCCAGCGCGATTGAAAATGTAAGTGCTGGCTCCTTTGACCCCGCGAATCCTTACAAGATGCCTTGCATTCTTTTGAAAAGTTACTTTATACTGCAGCCCGCCTTTCCATAGGATCGCGTTCGACAAATCAGGGTCGGCAACTACACTGACTCCTGAGCCGAACCCAAGGCTCTGAGTGGGAGATAGTCTTGGGTTCAAATCGACGCCTGCTTCCTTTTATCTCGACAATTAGCAAGGCCTTTCGGGTTTTTGCAAAACTGGTCTTATGTTCGTCGTACTAGTCCCGACCTCATCCTTGGGTACCCGCGCCGGGGTATCCTCAACCTCAATTGGCAACAAACCTAACTTTGGAGGAGATTTAGATGAAGAGAGCCAGATTTATTCTAACAGGCGCGCTGATCGGATTGATTGGCCTGCTCGGTTATACATATTCATCCCGCAGCGCAAGCGCTCAGTCAGAGCGTTCACAGGAAGCGGGGCCACCTGAAATTATCCCACATCGAATCAACGGACATGGGGCTGATTCCTTCGCTTTGACTACCGGCGGTACTACTCCGACTTCCCCAATTACTTACCATGGCGGTCCACTAATCAACACACCGACCGTATACGTCATCTGGTACGGGAACTGGAACCAGGGTAACGGGTCTGATACACCGGCGGGCCAGCAAATCGTAAGGGATTTCATTAATTCCATCGGTGGTTCACCCTATTTCAACATCAACAGCAGCTACTCGACTAACGGCTTCAATATCACTGGCGGCGTGAACAACGGCGGTGAAACATCGGACGCTTATTCGCGTGGAACAAGACTTAAAGATGCGGACATTCTCACGATTGTTAACGCTAAGATTGCTGCCAGCCAGTTGCCATACAATGCTAACGGCGTCTATTTCGTGCTCACTTCATCCGACGTGAACGAGCAGAGCGGATTCTGCCGTCTTTACTGCGGTTGGCATACTGCCGGCAACGCGTCGGCAGGACACGTACGGTATTCCTTTGTTGGTAATGCCAATCGCTGCCTTAGTGGCTGCGCGGCGCAGACGACCAGCCCGAACTCAAATCCCGGCGTTGACGGTATGATCTCAGTGGTCGCTCACGAACTGGAAGAGACGGTTACAGATCCTGACCCGCGGTCCGGATGGGCTGATAGCGGTGGCGCCGAAAATGCCGACAAGTGCGCCTGGACGTTCGGGCACGCTCAATACCAGGTGGCGAATGGCTCCTGGGCTAATATGACCTTGGGAAGCCGAAACTTCCTTATTCAACGGAACCTTTACCATAGCTTGAATGGGCCGAATGGGATCGGTGACTACTGCATGGTTAACTCCACGCAGAACTAAACCACAGTTCAGGTCTGTCGAGACAGTCTTTTAAGTTCTCGTAGACTTCGACCAAATAAATACCGCCGGTGAGTAACAAGCTCACCGGCGGTAATTTTTTTGTCCAGTTCTCTTAAGAGCGCTGGGTCATTTTGTATGTGTTGAGAGCAATTCATCGAGGGTTTGTTTGAAACTGTCGTAAGGCTCAGCGCCAAGAATCACTTTGCGCACGTTGACGCTCTGGCCATTTGGAGAGATCAAACCAACCAGGAAAGCCGGCGTGCCTTCAATTCCCAAACTCTGTGCTTCCTCAATATCCTTTTTTATCGCTTCATCAAACTTGCCGCTCTTCAAGCAGTCGTCAAATTTAAAGACATTCAGCCCCAGAGCTCGCGCATGCGGCAGCCAGTCGTTTGGGTTAAGCGCATTCTGGTTCGCAAAAAAGCGGTCGTGTGCCTCCCAGAACTTTCCCTGCTCAGAAGCGCAATATGCCGCCTCCGCCGCCCGAAATGCATTAGGATGGCCCGCTGTCAGTGGTAGGTTTCGGAAAAAATATTTAACTTTGCCGCTGCTAACGTAGTCCTTATCGATCTTCGGAAGCGTTTCAGTTACAAACCCCAAACAGTAGCTGCATTGAAAATCGGTAAATTCGATGATTGCGACACGCGCGCGCTCGTTACCTTTGGATTCAGCACTGCTCTTATCTACTTTAATATCGAAAGGAGTTTCTGATTTTGACGGTGCGATACGCTTGAGAAGTTGATCTCCTTTCAGTTCTTTGAGCTGCTCCTGTATTTGGCGTTGACCTTCCTTGAGTTGATCGATTTCTTTTTGCATGCGGGCCTGATCCTCACGATTATTCTGTGAGCAGGCGGTCGAGCAAGCTACCACCAGGCAAAGCAGCCAGAGTCCGAGACGTCGGTTGTTAATTCCAAGAGTCCGCTCCCGGCTGATGCGCGCGTGATTGTGGCGTTCGTAGTGAGTCATAATCGGAACCAGCCCTTCCCTTTGTGACATTGTTTTGAGGAGCCAAATTCTAGCGGACACGACCTTTATGCGCCAGACACCGCTTGAGGATCCCTGGCAGGCGTGCGCCTGTTCAAGCTCTCATGACAACGCGAACAGGGGGAGGTTTCCTTGTCTTCGGCCTTCAACCCGTTCAGATGGCACCGTCCTTACCTATTACCTTCTAGCCAACACCGAGCATTCTGGCGATGCAAAGGTCCATCTCGAAGAAACTCAAACAACCAACGCAACGAAAACACAAGAATTTGTTCGAGCCGAATTACTACTGGGATCCGTAGAAAAGTAATATACTGCCGACCGTTCCACACATCCGGGCCAGTGAAGGTTTATCGAAGACATCTCGTTAAGTCTCCCAGATGCTCTCTACGCCGCTCGGTCGGTGTGCGCGTTTTCATTTTGCCTCCCGAATACGCCTCTCCCTCCCAGGAGTTTGTGTTAACCAGCCCTTCGCTTCGGAAAGGATAGCCATGCGAGTAAACCAGCAAACAGGCATCGGACCATAATAAGCTAAGTTACCTCGTTCTATCTTTTCATCCGGAACCGGTTCTGTTCTTAACTTGGATTGTTGACAACTGGAGGACAAGAAATGAAGATGCGGACCAAAGCGATCATTTTGTTTACAGCAGCATTGCTGCTGACTACGGTAATAGTGCTACCACGGATCATCGAGGCCAAGCGCCTCAATACCTTGAACGCCGACAAGAGTCTGTCAGTCTCACCGCTACTGACGTCGAGCGTTCCGCAGGATCAAAAAGGCGACATCACGGTGGTCGCCTCTTATCATAACGACACCTCGATCCCGCTTCGCGACATGAAGCCTCAACCGGTGTTTTCCAAAGGCGAGCATGAGGCTAACGAGAATCCCAAAATCCCACATAAGCATAAAGACGAGGCTGACCCGGTGGTCCAGAATTTTTTCAGCGACTTGAGAAGTTTCCAGACCTTGAACATGCCGGCGCCGATTCTCAACTTCAACGGCATCCCTTTTCCGGGTGTTGCCTGCAATTGCGCGCCGCCCGACACCAATGGCGAGGCGGGCGCCACGCAGTATGTGCAAATAGTTAACGAGGGCTACCAGGTGTTCGACAAAGTCACCGGCGCATCGGTGCTGGGCCCGGTTGGTATTCAGACGATCTGGACCGGCTTTGGTGGTCCTTGCGAAACCGCGGGCGATGGCGATCCGGTTGTGCTCTACGACCAGCTTGCGAACCGTTGGATTGTCAGTCAGTTTGCCGGCTCGGGAGTTCCAACTGACGAATGCATTGCGGTCTCTACCGGCAGTAATGCTGCCGGCAGCTACAACCGTTACGGCTTTCACCTCGGATCAAACTTCTTCGACTATCCGCACCTGGGTGTTTGGCCCGACGCTTATTACATGAGCATGAACGTATTCAACTCGACTGGCACGGCCTTCCTCGGTCCGCAGCCATTCGCATTTGATCGCGCGGCCATGCTTGCCGGCGCGCCAGCCACCTTTATCACTCCAGGCATAACGGGCGGACCACTGGAGGAAGTCTACCTGCCTGCCGACCTCGACGGGTCAACACTGCCACCTGCAGGAGCGCCAGCCTCGTTTGTGGAATTTCCGGGAGGGGGAAGCTTTAGAGTCTTTCACTTCCACGTAGATTTCGGGACACCGCTTAACTCGACGTTTACCTTGTTTGCTAGTCCGGCTTCGGCAGGCTTCACGGCCCGCTCCGGGGGAATTCCGCAACTCGGAACCACGTCCACTCTGGATCCCATCGGAGACCGGTTAATGTTTCGGCTAGCGACCCGGTTCTTCTCCGACGGTCATGAGGCTACCGTCGGCAATTTCACAGTCCAGTCAGGCACAACGGCTGCTCCGCGCTGGTTCGAACTGCGAAACGTCACCAGTGGACCGGTGACCGTAGCTCAACAGGGCACCTATCAGCCGGACACTACGCATCGCTGGATGGGCGCTGCGGCGATGGATCAGCAGGGCAACCTCGCTCTGGGCTACAGCGCGTCCAGCAGCACGATCAACCCGCAGATTCGCTACGCCGGCAGACTCGCCGGAGATCCCGTCGACACTTTGCCTCAAGCCGAAGTCACACTGTTCGCCGGCACTGGTAGTCAAACCGGCACGAACGGTCGTTGGGGTGATTACAGCGATATGACGATCGATCCGGTGGACGATTGCACGTTCTGGTACACCACTGAGTACTACGCGACCACGACCAGTTTTAACTGGCGGACACGTATTGGCTCGTTCAAATACCCGGGCTGCGGCGGGCCACCACCTACTCCAACGCCTACACCAGCGGCTCCTACGAACCTGACGGCAACCGCTGTTTCCAGCAGCCAAATTAATCTGGCATGGACTGACAACGCCAATAACGAAACGGGATTCAAGATCGAGCGTTGTCAGGGGCCGGGTTGTTCAAACTTTGCGCAGATTAATACTGTCGCTGCCGACGTTACGACCTTCAACGATACCGGGCTGAGCGCGAGCACGAGTTACAGCTACCGCGTGCGCGCGACCAACCTTGGTGGCGATTCTGCGTATTCCAATACGGCTTCAGACACCACACAGGCCTCGGCATCGCCGCCGGCGGCTCCGAGTAACCTGACCGCCACGCCGGTGTCTACGAGTCAGATAAACCTGGCGTGGACGGATAATGCAGGAGACGAAAGTGGTTTTCTGATCGAACGTTGCACGGGAAATAATTGCACCAACTTCGTGCAGATCAATTCGGTAGGGGCAAACGTCACGAGCTACCCTGATACAGGACTATCGAACAACACGTTCTATAGATACCGCGTGCGCGCCTTTAATGGCGCGGGGAACTCGGCTTACTCGAATATTGCCCGAGGCAAGACGCTTAACCATTAACGCTGCGTAATTCCGCGTTAAAGCAACGCGTTATACGAGGCCGCTCGATGCTAGTCGGGCGGCCTCTTTCTTTGTGAGAAATCGCTTCACTTGATCTTAGTCCCATCGGCCCTTAGGATTGCGCGGCGCTAAGAGCAGCGGGGGCAAGCCCCCTTCCCAACCTGGGAGGCTTTCATTGGTGCGCTTATTACGGAGCCGGACGGCCACTCTGTCAGGAGTCGGGTGCTCAGGTTTGATCAGCTCAAGGTTGGGAAGGGGGCTTGCCCCCACCGTTCCTGGCTGAATGGGCCTTGCGAGGTTAATCGAGTTTTGTGGAAAGCTTTCATGCACGGCCGCGAGCGCGCGCATCACGAGCGGGATAACAACCGTCTGGTGCGGCCCTTTGATTGGGGCCTCTCTTTCATAAGCGATCATGTGAACGGAGATGACCCGCACAATGTCTTGCACAACTACAGCGCGGCAGCGATGGCGCACAGCGAAGACTTCTATGCGCTGCCGCCAATCTCCGACTTTCAACTTCAGGGTGACCAACTAACCTGGACGAGCGCTATACAGACGCCCTCCGCTGAAAACAATTTAGCGCGGGCGCGTCATTTTCCGGCGCCGCCAAAAAAGGCGCGACAACCCAGTGCGGCCGTGGTGGTGTTGCCGCAGTGGAACGCCCAGCCGGATAGTCACGTTGAAGCCTGCCGGATCTTCAATTTCATCGGGATGTCAGCACTACGTTTGACGCTTCCCTATCACGAAGAGCGCCGGCCTCCGGAACTCGAACGCGCCGACCACCTGGTCAGTACCAACGTTGGTCGCACAATTCAGTCGATGCGCCAGGCTGTGCTTGATACGCGCGCCGCCGTCAGATGGCTGAAGAATCAAGGTTTCGAACGCATCGGCATCCTGGGAACCAGCGTTGGTTCATGCATCGCGTTTCTGGCGTTTGCCCATGAGCCCGATATCAACGCCGGAACGTTTAATCACGTCTCCGGTTATGTGGCGGATGTTGCCTGGCGCGGGCTGTCTACACGTCACTTGCGCGAAGGCTTTGGCGAACACTTAAGCCTCGACGAACTGCGTGAGTATTGGGCGCCGATTAGTCCCGTTCCTTTTATTAGCCGTCTGCCCAAAATGGGTCTACGTCCAATGCGCTTCATTTCGGCGCGTTATGATCTGACGTTCCCGCTTGATCTGACGCACGAGACAATCGCCGAAGCCAAACGTCACAATTTACCGCTCGATGTCGTGTGGCTTTCTTGCGGGCACTACACAATGGCCTCGCTGCCCTGGAAGGCCATCGACGCCTGGAAGATCGCGACGTTTATGCGGAAGCACCTGCGATAAGGCCTGTTCGAATGTCTCTCAGGTCAGGAAGGTGGGCTTGCCCCCGCCGTTTTTGAAGATCCATCAAGTTAGCGGGGGCAAGCCCGCCTTCCTGACCTGCAAATTCATCTGGCTTGAATGTCCAACTCCATCAATCGACTGCTCGATCGACTCGACGAACTAAAGAGCCGCTTCGGCTCGCGCGAGTCTCGCACCATTGAACGGCTGCTGGTTCGTCTTGCCCGGCAAAAGATTGAGGACCTGGAAGTCTTGATCCGTTTCCACGAGATTCTTCTTTTTCTCTGCGCCTACCCGCAGGGAGCACGCGTCAGGCAACTGGCGGAAACACAGCTCAGAAGTTTCAGCAAGAGAGTTGAGGCATCGAGCGAGGCTGACGTCGATCTGTCAGCCTTCGACAATCCGGAAATATCAGGACTGGCCGGGACTGCCGTCGTGGACACGTTTACTTTCTACATCGTGCGCTGGCTGCTAAAGCGCCATCCAAATCAAATCGCATTCGATTGGGATTGGTTTAATGACGAGAACCGGCTGGCCGAAACGTGGCCGCGTTTTATGCCGCTGCTCGACGAGGACGGTTTCGTGGAAGCGAACGTCCCTTACCCGGAATGGCTGCGCGCGGCTAAGGGGCGGACGAAAGAGTTGCCATGGCTGTTCCAGCGATTCGAATTGCTGGCGAGGTCTGACAGAGAGAAAGCTGAACTCTACAACTCGCAAAATCTTTTCGTTAGTTGGACGCCCAGCTATCGCGCTACGCGCACCGGCATGCGCCTGCCTGTAAACGCTCGCAATATTTTCTACCATCGCGAACCACTCATTCAGCGACGCGAGATTTCTTTGCGCGACGAGTTGAAAAAGCCTGCGCCGGTTCTGGAGCGTCTTTCCCGGCACGAGGGCGAAAAAATTCTCGACCTCGCGCGAGAGGCTTCGACGCTGCGTTATCGCGAACTCTATGGGTTTACTCACGGAGATCCCGGCAGGGTTTTAAAAGTAAATATTGGCCGAGGCGTGGATATTTTTGTTATGGGAGTGCCGCCCGACAGGCGCTTGCCGTTGCGGGCCTATCACGCGGCGATGATCTTCAAGAATGGCGTACCGGTTGGTTACTTTGAGGGTCTTTCGATTTTTGAGCGAATGGAAAGCGGGTTCAACCTCTACTACACCTTTCGCGATGGTGAAACCGCGTGGTTGTATGCTCAAACGCTCCACATCTTTCACCACCTGCTTGGCGTCAGTGTCTTCACGCTCGATCCTTATCAGATTGGTTATGAGAATGAGGAAGGAATTGAGTCGGGAGCATTCTGGTTTTACCGCAAGCTCGGGTTTCGCCCCACCAGTGCGGCGGTGATGAAGCTTGTGCTGAATGAGGAAAAGAAGATCGCGACTCGTTCCGGCTACCGCACCCCGGCCAAAACACTTCGCAAGCTGGCTGAAAGTCCAATGGTATTTGAACTCGATGACGCAAGCGGATCGTTGGCCCGATCGAAGCCGGGCGACTGGGATCGCTTTCAGGTTCGTAACCTTGGCCTCGCGGTCCAGCGACGAATGGCAGCGACCAAGGGCGGCGATGCGGAAAAATTCAAGTCAGCGGCGTCTCAGGAACTAATGGACGTCATAGGGACTCGGGCAGATGCCCGGCCTCACACGGAGTTATCTACTTTGCAGCACTTCGCCTCCGCTCTCTCGTTGGTTGCGGACCTGCGCGAGTGGAGTGCGGCTGAAAAGCAGGCGCTGGCAAAAGTCCTCCACGCGAAGGCCGGTCTGGACGAGAGCAAGTATCTGAAACTAATGCAGAAGCACGTGCGCTTGCGGCAAGCGATAATCGACTTGGGATCTCACTAAGCAACTTTCTGCTGTCAACCCCTGCAAGTGATTGTCTGGGACCGCGGGCGTCCCGCCCGCCTCCAGCGGCGAGTTCGCTCAAGTTACGAGTTGAATCTGAATTTTGACTAAGTGACATTCTACGTAGGCGGGCGGGACGCCCGCGGTCCCAGCAAATCTTTTGACCGTTACTCACACGTCTCTAGTCGATTTTCCAATATCTTGTCCGCTGTCAGGTTTTCAAGTCTCTGAAAGTACTCAGCCCTTTTGTCCAGCGCCTTCAAAGGTACCAGGCCCACTATCTCAGTGCTAAATACTTCGATGCCTACTCGCGCGGCTTCGTCCCTCACCGCGTTATAAGCCTGGGCCATACCGGTCGCTTCGTAATTCACCAGGTTCATGGAGACCTGCACGAGTCCACGCGTCGACAGCTCAAACCCAAGCGCCTTAACAAAAGGCAAGCCTCCATGTCGCGCTCTGACAACACGCGCGATAGCCCTCGCTACCGAAACGTCACGGCTCTTCAAGTTCACATTAAATGCGATCAGAAATGGCCTGGCGCCGACAGCGATCGCCCCCGCGCTCTCATGAATCATTAACGGTCCAACGTCCGGAGTTCGCGCGGGTTCCACCGCAATCTGTTCACGCAACAACTCCAGGGCGCCGCGCCGGACGTCCTCGAGGTTGACCCGATCAGGTCTCAGCGCCGCACGCTCATAAAAGAAAACCGGAATCGAAAGTTCGCGCGCGATGCGTTCCCCGGCACTGTGCGCCAGGGCTACGCAATCATCCATCGTCACGCCCCTGATGGGAATGAAAGGCAACACGTCGGTAGCACCGAGTCGCGGATGCACACCCTGATGTTGCCGCATGTCGATTAGTTCCGCGGCCAGTTTGACGGCCGCGAAAGCAGCGGCGACAACTTTTTCGGGTGACGCTACAAAGGTGATGACGGAGCGGTTGTGATCGGGATCGACATGCTTGTCCAGCACGCAGGCAGTCGGCACAGAAGAGATCGCATGCGCCAGTCGTTCAATCGTTTCCGTCTTGCGGCCCTCGCTGAAGTTTGGTACACACTCGACCAGCGGATTATTGATTGCTGATTGCGGATTGCGGCTTGCCAATTTGATTCCGTACTTTGAGCTTGGAACTTTGTTCTTTGTTCTTTATTCTGACTCGTGACGATTCATGACGTCGAAAACGAAGTACTAAGCACAAAGTACCAAGTACAGCGCTCAATCGGCAATCGGCAATGACTGACCGTTTCATCGAAAAGCACAAGACAGCCTGGCAACGTCTCGAAGATCTGCTCAAGTTGCTTGACGGCAGTTCACTCCGCCGTCTGCACCGCGAAGAGGTGCGCGAGTTGGGGAAAATATACCGTCGCACTTCCTCCGATCTGGCGGTTGCACGTGCGGAGTCGCGCGATCCTCGTCTCATCAACTATCTGAACAGCCTCGTCATTCGTGCGCACGGACGCATCTACCAGGCCGACGCGCAGGGTGGCTCGCGGATCACTTCGTTTTTTGCGCAAGACTTGCCACAGACGTTTCGTCGCACCTGGCGTTATACCGCAGTTGCTTTTAGCGTATTTGCCTTGTTCTCTGTCATCGGGTTTTTGGGCACTAAGTATGATCCGGAATTTTCCGAGTTGTTGGGTGTGTCGCCCTCGTTTCGCGAGGTCTACATCGAAACGAAAACTCACTGGTGGGAAGATCTGAACGAAGCTAACCAGGTAGGCGCCAGCGCAATTTTCACGAACAACATTCAGGTGACTATTTACACCTTCGCTTTTGGCGGAGTGTTTGGCGTAGGCACCCTGTTTTATCTTGCGTTCAACGGCGCGACCATCGCCGCCGTGCTCTCGTTAACCTATCGCGCCGGTTTTGGCAATGACCTGCTCACCTTCATGGTTGCGCACGGCGTAATTGAACTGTCGTGCATCTTCATCGCCGGTGGGGCCGGATTATTGATAGGGAGTGCGATGGTGATGCCCGGAAACCTCTCGCGAGCCGACGCGTTGAAGAGCCGTGGCAAGGATGCGGTTCGTTTGATGATGGGAGTTGCGGTGCTTCTTGTCGTGGCCGGCATTATCGAAGGATTCATCTCGCCGGCGCCGATCAACCCGAAAATCAAGTTCAGCATCGGCGCACTGACGGGACTGGCGCTCTATTCTTACCTATTGCTCGCGGGACGAGCTCACAAAGCTAACGATGGCGCAACATAAGATTCAAAGAACCAAGAGCGGGGGCAAGCCCACCTTCCTCACCCCGAGCTTACCGCACTTGAGTATTTGAAATTGAAATGAGCACCTTTCAAACTTGATTAGCCGAACAAGCGAGAAAGTCTCTCAGGTAGGGAAGGCGGGCTTGCCCCCGCTCTTTGTTCTTTGCTGCTTACAACAAACCGCGTTCTTTGACCTGAAGATATTTTTCCAATATGGCAGGAGCCAATGCCGCTGCCGTCACATCCAAAGCCAGCCCACCCTGCGACTCAACCAACCGCAATGCCGTCTCGCGCAGGTACATAATCTCCTCAGCGACAGACTGCGTGAAAAGATCTCGGGCAGACTCGGGTGCATTGCTCACTACCGCCCTCAGATCGCGATCCGCGATCGTTACCACCAGCGGCAGATGTCTCGGACGCAGCAGCCGCAGCGACGTTAACAGCTCCTTCGAACCTTCCTCATCAACCAGGTCTGTAATAACAATAACCAGCGAGCGCCGCTTGCTGTTTGCGGCAATATACTCAAACGCATGCGAGTAAGATGGCTCAATCATTTCCGGCTCCACTGAGTAGAGCGCCTCGAGCGCGGCATCCATATGATCATGCCCGCGACTCGGCGGCAGAAAAGCCTTGATCTTGCGACCAAACACGAGCAGACCGGCGTTGTCGCCGGCTCTTGCTGCGGCGGACATCAACGCCAGCGCGGCGTGAACCGCGGAATCGAGTTTTGTTTCCTGTTCAATGCGCGCGGTCATCAGTCGTCCGCCGTCGATGGCGATCAAAATCGTCTGATCGCGCTCCACCTGGTATTGCCGCGTCGTCAACTTTCCCCGCCGGGCCGTCGCTGACCAGGAGATGTGGCGCAACTCATCGCCGCGCACATAGTCGCGCAACGATTCAAACTCGCGGCCTTCGCCACGCCATGATGTCTTGCGATGCGAAGCAACCAGCGAACGCGCCCCCAGCGCTTTTAGTTCCGCTTCCCGAGCGCGCCTCATGTTTGGATAAACTTTGACGGCGGTTATTGCTGCGCCCACGCGCGTTTCACACCAAACCAGATTCAAACGCGAGAGGAAACGAACTACGATCTGTCCAAACTCAAACCGGCCGCGCTTGGGCGGTGTAAGACCGTAGACCAACGACGCAGAAGTTTGCCCCTCGACGCGCAGGTGCGCCTCGCGCAAACCCGACAGCTTCATTTGTGGCGGGTACTCGTCTTTTACCTGGAGAGAAACAGCGTGTGGTTGCGCGTTTTGCACATGGATGTGGACCTCGTTCTCGGCGCCGACCGCGAAGCGTCCACTGAATTCGCGCGTGATGCGAACGCCCTTGGGAAGTTGACTCAGGCGCGCATCGATTATCGCCAGGGCAATCAACGCGAGGTCGTAAGCAAACGCAACCCAACGAAGCCACGGCCGCCCCCAGGAGAGCGAAAGAATAATCAGGCTGGCGGCAACCAGGAGATAAAAAAGTTTAGTGAAAACAAAGCGCATCTGGTTTGGAGCGCGGTGACCTGTCACCGCTTTGATCGTCACGACCTGTCGCGACCACCGTCGGAACTGAAAATCTTTGAAAAAACTTGGCATCAACCCGCCCAGGACCAAAGCGGTGACAGGTCACCGCGCTCCAAATCTGGTTTCGGGCTGCGGACCGCCGAGAATCTTTACGACGAACCGGCAACCACACCGGTCACACTTTGTCTCGGTTAGCGAATTTGGCTGGGTGGCGCCGCACTGCGGACAGGTAACGGTCGCCCACAATCCGCGGCCCGGCGCAGCGTCTTTGCCGCCGGCGCCACTGAAATCATCACGGCTTAACCGATGAAAAATCGGCATCATTATTGTGAGAGCCGCAACCACTATCGACACGGTTCCGATTAGTCGAAAGCCCAGATCACCGCTCGGCTCGAAATAAATAGTCATCACAATGAGCACAGCGAGAGTGTAAACCGCAGTCAGCGTTACTAACCTGGCCCAGGCAAAGCGCGGCGCTAATTTCGCCAGCGATAACAAGCAGGCATGAGTTGTGGCGACCGCAAGAACACCGGTAGAGGCGCTAAATTTCCAGTACTGTTCGCTATGAGGTTCGATCCAAATCCCACTGATTATCAGCAGCGCCGCCAATACAGCCAGCACAATACCAAGCAACGGCAATTCTTTCAGACCTCGGCCCTCCCACAGCGCTCCGGCAGCCAGCGCGCCAATGCTGGCGGCTGAGATCGTGAGGGTGGTCAAAATAATTCGCATTTCAAAGTCGCCGAAGTTGCCCGTAAGGATGGCAAGGATTCCCAGGGCTGCGCTGAGCGCAACAGAGACAATCAAAAACCACAGTGAGACTTTTTTGGGACTCATAGAATGCGAAAGGTCAGAGGGCGGGGGGTCGGACCACCTGTGATCTCTGACCTCTGATCTCCGACCTCTGATCTCTGTGATTAGAGCAGCGACATCATAGCATTCGGCGTTCTACGGCGGGCCAAGCCAACACCTGGTGTTATGGAAGAGCGCCGTAAAATCGAACCGGCCGAATAGATTTGAGTCATCGGATCGCGGCTCGAGGCTGCGATCTCTGCATCTCCACGTCGCCATCCGAAGCGCCGTGCCACAGCAACAAGGAGCCATTTGCGCTTCCAACCAGGAGCATTCGGTCGTCGGGTGAAAAAACCAGCGAAGAGATGAAATTATCGAGGACTACCCCCGTCTTTGCGCTTTGTTTAAGAGTTGTAAGCTCACGCCTGGTGCTGGCGTCCCACAGTTTGACGGTCCCATTCAAACTGCCAGTAGCAATTGTTTGTCCGTCGTGTGAAAAGGTAGCATCGGTTATGTCTCGCACGATCGGGTAGACGCTGCATTCCACCTCGATCCCTGAAGCATCTTTACAATTCCTCTCACCGGCCGGCGGCTCTAATGGCTCACGGGTCGTGTCCCAGGTCTTTACCGAGGAGTCCGCTACGATCAGCAGAGTCTGGCTATCGCCTGAAAACGACAATTTAATTACGTCACTGAAACGAGTTGAAAATTCCTTCTCATTCAACTGCCAGTTGTGCGCATTCCACAACTTGACTGCCTCACGGTCTCCGGCCGCCAGCGTGTTGCCGTCTGGCGAAAAGGCGAGCGGAATCATAGGGGTTTGATGGCCAAGCTCAATTTTCTTAAGCAAGCGCGGCGAAGTTGTGTCAGCGGTCTCCCAAATAAGAAGCGTGCCATTCCGGTCGCCGGCAACCAACGTTTTTCCATCGGGAGAAAACAGTAGAGAGACAATTGTCGCCGCGGACGCCGCAGGCAAGATGCCGGCAGCTCTATGATCATCGATCTTCCATAATTTAATAGTGCCGTTCGCCGCGCCGCTTGCCAGGATCCTTTGGCTGGGCGAGAAGGCCAGGGCCGTCGCCTTCTCAGGCTTAGCCCCAATGGTCCCAAGTTGTTTCAGGCTCCTTGTATCCCAGAGATTTATCGCGCCATCGTCATCCAGGGACCCAGCCGTATCTCCGTTTGCGGCAAACTCCACTTGCAGCACCGAAGTGCTGAGGGCTGAGTCGACCGTTCTATTTAGTTGTGGTCTAAGATCCCAGAGCCTGGCCGTTCCATCGGAGCTGCCGCTCGCCAGTGTCGTGTCGGACAGAAAGGTAACGGAAAGCACGGGATCATAAGGTCCTGACAAAGTCAGGAGTTCTACGCCGTCGGCGTTCCAAATAGTGGTGTCCCCGTAGGTGCCACCGGTGGCAAAAGTCTCCCCGCTTCTGGAGACAGCTATCGAAGAGGCTCCCAGCGCTGCCACGTTTTTCACGGTAGCGGGGTTCAACTTACCGGCATCACTAACATCAAAAATAAGTACGGAGCCTCCGCAGACGAGTAGTTTGGTTTGACCTTTGAAGTTTGCAAAAGCCAGCGACTTGACACTGCCCGGGAAACCGGAGTCTCGAACGTCACGATCCGTCTTTTGCGAATTCGACAGATTCCATACGCTGACGACAAAGTCGTTTCCTCCGGTTGCGAGTAATTTGCCGTCAGGTGAAAAAGCAATGCCAGTGACAGGGGCACCCTCGACCCGCAAGGTACGCGGTTCCGCCGTGGAGTTGAGAATCCACAACCGGACGCCACCCTTTGCGTCTCCGGTTGCGAGCAAGTTGCCATCCGGAGAATAGACAACAGAGTTGACTTGATCTGGATGCTTGAGCGGCGCGCGCTTTTCCTGGCCGCTCGGCGCATCCCAAATTCGGACGGTGTGATCCGCGCTGGCTGTGGCGATGGTCTTCCCACTCGGGTCATAGGCAACCGCGGTTACAGGATTTGTGTGACCTAAGAGGGTGCGCGATGCTCCCGTGGCGGTATTCCAAAGTCGCACCGTATTGTCATCGCCGCCAGTGACGAGCGTCTGACCGTCGGGCGAGGCGGCAACCGATAGGACGTTGCCTTCATGTCCGCGGAAGACCGCAAAGTCTCGGTGGTGTTGACGCCATAAATACCGCCACTCGAAACGCCCCTGGCGCTGGGGTTGGTCTGCATAAGAACGGAGGAGTTCGTCGCCCCGCCTCGCGCCTTCGTCCTGCAAGGCGTGTTCAGCGAGACTGATGTCAGAGTCGTAGACAAGACTCTGGTTTTGTTGTTCGTTCCGCTCAGCGCGAAGCTGTTGCTCACGAGCCTTGCGGGCCTGGTCCAGGGCAGTTCGGGCATAAGCTTCGGCCCGCTGCGCCTGTGCTAGTGCTTCCTTTTTCGCTACCTCCGCTTTTTTCGCGTTCTCTTCGGCCTTCTTGAGCGCTTCGAATCTTTTTACTTCGGAGTTTTCCAACTCCTCTTTGGCAAGTTTCTCGCTTGCAGCTGTGTTGGTTTCTCTCTCCAGGGCAGCAATCGCTGCTTTCTCGCTCTTATCAGCGCGTCGAGCTTCGGTAAGGGCGTTCTGCCTTTCGTTCAGCGCCTTCTGCCTTTCATACCCGGCATATACGGCGAACGACGATACCAAAACCAGACCCACCAAAATAACCAGAGCAACGAGACGGGTCAGTCGCAGCTGGCGCTGGCGCTGCTTCTCCTGGTCTGCCTTCTCTCGATCGCGCCCGCGCCGACTCTCTTCGAGAAACTCTTTTGCTTCTACGTAAAAGTCAAGTGGTGGCTGGTCGGGGATTGGGGACGCCGGTTGCCTGCTGGAGGGATTCGCGCCAGTAGCATCCTCCGTTAACCTGTTTGGTTTTTGCTCCGGGTTGCATTGCTCGGCCCAGCCGCGGTTCGGCTTTCGCGTGTTCCACCAACCAAGCATCAGTTGCAGGTCGGGGTCGTTCCAAAGGCCTCCCAATCCCTGCTGGTAGCGCCGGGCATCTTCAGCTACGCGCAAGTAATTGGCGCGATCGTCGGCCTCCTGATCGACCCAGTCGCGGAGCGTTTTCCACTGCCGGATAAGACTCTCATGCGAGATGTCTATCAGGTCGTTACCTTCAACCTTATCCGGCGAAACGGTAAGAAACGCGCGGTTGCCGCTTTGAAAGCGACGTACAATGTCCATCACCTGCTCGCGCCCGGCACCGGTGATCGCTACCAACTTCAAAATATGGATGGGACGACGAATACGCCGGCCTTCAGAATCAGTGTCGGTCAACGCCTGAAAAAGGCGCATGGTTAGCTGCCGTTCGTCGGCTGTCATATCCTGCAGCACTTTTTCCGCGTCGTCTGACAGCGCATGCTTAATCGTCCCAGCGGCCAGATAGTCGGGAATATCTATTGGCCGCTCGTCGTGCGCGCGCCGCCAACTCTCCCAGGTTCTCATCATGGCGTGTTGCATCACTGGCAATTGATCGAGTTTATCGCCGACGTCATTGCGCACGAGATCGAGCAAGCCGCGAGTGATGGCATTACCGGAAAGACGAACCGGACCACTGATAGCTTCTTCGCGTTGCTGTGTGCTCAACCGCGGCACCAGGTATTGACTAAGATTCATCGCCTCCGGCAAACCGTAGAACGTGTCGCAGTCACCGAGAAAGTCTGAGCGCATCGTCATCACGACATAGATTGGCACATCCCGCTGTTCAGAGAGGGCGAGCATCATCGCCACGAAGTCGGCGGCCTCGTCGCGGCTCTTGAGCGCGGCGGCATCCAGCTCGTCCTCGTCGTAGCGACCCCGCGATCCGAAACGAAAGATCTCTTCAAACTGATCGGCCAGCAGCAGGAAGTTAGCCTCCAGCTTGTCGAGCGTTGGCGCGAGAGCTTCGATCAAAGTTTCTACGCCGCGGGCGCTGATTCCATCAACCAGTTCGGCGACTGCTTTCGGAGACGTCTCGCTCCCGGTGGTTTCCAGGACAGCAATGGCGAGATTGCGCAGGGGCCGGTCACCAGGTTTCATCGTGGCCACAACCCATTTCTCGCGATCGGCAATGAGGAAGCCCGCCTGGAGTTTCGGAATTAAGCCTGCTCGGATAAGCGAAGACTTACCACACCCGGAACGACCAACCACCGAAACAAAACGGTTGGAATGGAGCCGCTCCAGCAGTTCACCGGTTTGGGAGGAACGTCCAAAGAAGAGCAGGCTTTCCGTACTCTCAAATGGACGCAGGCCCACGAAAGGGTTCTCTGATACTGAATTTAGTTGCATCACACACCTACCTGAATCTTTGCCAACAAAGGAGCAAGCGATTGCGGATTGAAGCGATCGGTATTGTCGAGGAGTTCGACGGGGAGGAAGCTGCGGTTAAACTGCATATCCAACTCATTCTTTCGCGGCGGCGCCAGGTAAACGCCGCAGGCGCGCAGCGGGCAGTTTTGAGTCACCGCAAACTTCAGCGCCTCGCCCAGCCGTTCTCGTACCCACTCCGGAGGCACGGCGCCAAATATGATGATTAGTAGACTGGCTTGCCGTAAGTGACTCTCGAATGATAGGAGATTTTTCTGGGGCGAGTCTTCCTCGCGGTTAATCAGCGGCAGGATGTTATGGTCGAGCAGAAAACGGCTCATCTCCATCACGTACTGCTGATCCTTGAAATGTGTGTCAACCAGCGCGGCCAGCGCCGCATTAGCCGAGGGCTCCGGCATGGCCTGCTCCTGCTTGAGCTGCTCGATCCGCTCGAGCAGATCATGCGAAACAGCGCTCGAAAGATTGCGCACAAACCGGTATTTGTTCTGAGCGCGTTTGGGATCTCCACCATTTGTCCCTGGCCCAGCTTCCAGACGTTTCAACAATGCCCGATGCGAATCGTCATCCACTTGATCGATCTGCAGATCGGTTGGCGTCCAAACGAATTGCGCTTTGGCATACTCCAAACTGATTTCCGCCTGGCGCTCGAGATAGGACTTTTCAGGCTGATCATCAATCCCCCTACCGGGCACCTGGTCGAGCAGATGAACACACAAATCAGCGCTCTTGACCTTTTCAATCACCAGGGCTTCATGTTTCTGCGCTTCATAGGGCGGTGGGATGCGGTCAATTATGGACACGCCCTTCAGTTGCAATTCGGCAGCAACGCGACTGCGGACGTTCTTCAAGGAGTCAGCCGTATCGGCGATGAAGACGCTGAACTTCTTCTCATCCGGCGGCGGCGCGCCTTTGATGGTCTTGAACATCGTCTCGACCACATCCACTAGTTTCTTAAGTTGGATTTCAAAGGCTCGCACCTTGTGGCGCATGGGCCGGTCGACCACTTCGTCATAGAAGAAGTAACCACTTGTGCCACCATACTCGGGCGGCCAGCTTTCGTGCGGAACGTTATCGATGAGCAGGTTGAATACGCGCGAGCGATCGCCCAGCAAACGACCAACCGGATCTTTTTCAGTCTTGCGGTAGAACCAAGCCAGTTCTTTCCGGCAATACTGCGACGCCAGGTAGCCCGCGGAAGTGAGTGCGAGGAATAGTCCCGCCCCATTGATCGTTTGCTGAATGGTAGTGTCGAAGACCTGGCTGCCATCGAGACTGTTGTCCCACCAAATCTTGGCCGCGCCAACTCTTCCCAGGCGCCGGCTTAGTTCGAGTTCCAACTCCTCCTGAAAGCGATCGACCCAGCCTCTGCCGCCACCCCGAGGCACCAAATTGTCGACGTGGGCATAACTAATGAAGATGTCGTATTCGAATGAAGGTAGATAAGCCATAACGCCTTCCTAAAGATCAAAGAGTTGTGAACCCGGGGTTCTGGGTCCGGGAATCAGATTAGATTTGTCGCGCCGGATGTGAGCGACGTGACACGTTTCTGGACTGCCCTTGCGGGTTTGAGTTTCAGGTGTTGCAAACGGAGGGGTGCGCCAACTAACGCTACCGGTCCGGGTAGATATAATTGAGAATTTCCGCCAGGCGAACACCCGCCTTAACGAGTTGCTGTTCCATTACCGGCAGGTTCTCCTTGTAATAACTGGTGCTGATGACTAAGTGTGCGACCTTCCGGGCCATTTTACCGGACGACTTGCTTTGAGCCTCACTTAAACTGATATGTGCCAGGCTTGCTACCTTCTTATCTTCTGGGCGGATTTTAGCCCCAGGCGCCGCACATGCGTTACTTACATTCTTATTCAGATCCAGATTGTAAGCGTTTCTAACGGCCACACAATACGACTCAAAAGCCCAGTCTGGCGCCCACTCTTCAGGATAACCCTTTCCCTTAACCACGTTCGCGTGGGTCTCCAGCGCAAGCTTGTGGTAACTGGCGACGAGATAATTGATGTAATTCTCTTCCGCTGCTGACTCATCCCCCTTCTGCTTGACGCCCTCGGCTTGCTCGATCATCGAATAATCCCACACAGAATGAAGGCTGGTACTTTCTGAAAAGAACCAGACCTTGATGGTGTTTCCACCGGCGTCGTCCCTATATCCAGCATGCAGCGGCTGGTGCAGGTCGCCAACCAGGTGGACCAAAAACTTCAGTGCCTCAGCCTTCTCGTCTCGTCCCGCTTTCTCGGTGCGCAACACACCCACAAGACGTTGAATCGCCGCTACAGTGCAATCTCCCAATGGCGTTTCTATGCAGTCGCGGCTGGAAACGTAAGCGGTGGCCTCCCGAGGAAAGTCGATGTAATGCCACCGGGTCGTCTCGGGTCGCTTAGGTCGCACCTCATCAGCATAAGTTGAAATGGCGACGAAATCTTCTTTGCCCAGTAACTTCTCAACTTCTTGACGGGCTCTCGGATTGAGATTTTGGAAAGCTATTGAGGCAATGATCCGGTGTCCTGACGATCCCCAAGCCGCGGTACGAGCCGGAGTCATGCAGATACAACACAGCGTGAGTGCCAGACAGGCGGGAAAACTTCGTGAAACCGTTGTAAGCATTGAAGCTCACCTTTCGAACTGAGGACAGCGAGAATCCCAGGAAAAACTGGCTTTACATTCGGCGTGGCGCGAGGAACGACCGGTCGGTCACCAAAAAAATACATTCCGACGTTTCCCGCAAATTATCTCAGAAGGTTGAGTTTCTCACAATCTTTCTTGCGCAAACGCTTTACCTGAGTTCGAGGTCTCATCGTGGCACTTCCGCGCTCTTCAAAATATCGGTGATCACAGCATCGGGCGTGGCGCCGTCGAGTTCTGCCTCGGCACGCAGGGTTAGCCTGTGACGCATGACCGGACGGGCTACGTCGCGCACGTCGTCGGGAGTTGAAAACTCGCGGCCGCGAATAGCAGACAGCGCTTTCGCGCAAAGCAGCAGCGCCACGGAAGCACGCGGACTCGCGCCGTAGTGAATGAAGGGATGGGTGCGCGTGCGGCGAACCAAATCAACCGCGTAATGCTGTACCCCGGGTTCCATGCGCGTTGTGCTTACCTCGCGACGGCAACGGGAAATAGCATCTGCGTCGGCCAGTGGTTCGACGTTGACGTCGTTCAAACGGCGGGAGTTGAAACCGGCATCCCAGTTGGCTACCACTTGCCGCTCTTGATCTTCACCTGGATAGTCGAGCAGAATTTTGAGCATAAAGCGGTCCAGTTGCGCCTCAGGCAGTGGATAGGTTCCTTCATACTCGATCGGATTTTCCGTGGCCAGCACTGTAAAGATTGGCGAGAGCGCGTGGCGATCACCGTCAATAGTCACCTGCCGTTCTTCCATCGCTTCCAGCAGCGCCGCTTGCGTCTTTGGCGGTGTGCGATTGATTTCATCTGCCAGCAGGATGTCGGTGAAGATGGGACCTTGTCGCAAATTGAAGGTTGACGTAGCGACGTTAAAAACGTTGGTGCCGGTGATGTCAGAAGGCATCAGATCGGGCGTGAATTGTATGCGGCCGAAGTTAGCATTGATTATGCGCGCCAGCGTTTTCACGGTAAGCGTCTTCGCGGTGCCGGGGACGCCTTCTATCAATGCATGGCCTTCTGCGAGCAGAGCGATCAGGATTTGTTCAATCGGTTCATCCTGACCAACTACAATTTTGCTCAGTTCGCGCCGGATGTGGTCGACAGTAGAGGAGACGTATTCAATCATGTTGTTTTTGAACTGACTTTGGATTTCGTTGCTTGAATGTTTTAGAGCTTTTGTACTTTGAACTTTGTGCTTTGTGCTTTGTGCTTGGTCTTTGGTCTTTGGTCTTAGGTCTTAGGTCTTGGGTCTTAGGTCTTGGAGTTTGGTGTTACCTCATTAGAAGTCAAAGACCAAAGGCCTAAGACCAAAGACCTAAGACCAAAGTTCAAAGTTCAAAGTTCAAAGTTCAAAGATCAAAGATCAAAGATCAGAGTACAAACCTTCGGTTCCGGTCAAATATTTTGTGCCGTTTGTTTCACTTCGCGCGAACGCATGCGCAGGCCCAGTGTAATTTCAACTTCGCGCAATCGCTTCACCAGCTGAATTGATTGCCGTTCGCTGATGGCGCCGCCATTGATCGCTTCTTCAGCCTGCGACATCAGTGTGTCGAGCTGATGGGCCTTTATCGTAGAGCGGGCCGCTATTCGTTCGGCGATCACGCGTCGCGGACTGTTATAGTCAACGCCGGCGTAACGCGCCAAGACTCTTCTGGTCCGCGAATAGATATTTTCGATCGCCAAATCGTAGGCACGCGCGCGTTGCTGCAGCTCCGCCATCGAAGCCACAAATTCGAGACTCGACCGGCGATCGGGTTGCACCAGCGGTAACGGACGCGCAAACCTGCGGCCGCTGGTCCAGACCATAAGCAGGATCAGGAAACCTATCTGACCGCAGATGGCCAGTACGGGTGTGCCTTCAAAGTATCCGACAAACGGGTTATGGCTCGCGCCGTGCCCCTGATGAAATTCATCGAAGGCAACCAGTCCCGCCGAAACGGCCAGGATATTCGTCGTGAGCCTGAGATTGTCCTTGAGACCAATGCCGCCATTGGCGACGATATAAGGATCGCCGAGCAAAATTATTCGCCCCTTACCGTGCGGATAGTCAACCAGTAAAGGTGCTTTCGAGGTTGACAGGTGAACTACAGGCGCGGGAGAAACACCAACTGACGTCGCGGCTATCACAGTTGGGCCGTCGCCGGAATTAACTGCTGGCGAGTCCTCGAAATCTTCGTTGGAGTTGTCACCACGACCCGTCTGTTCGTTAGCCGAAATCTTCGGGCCCGTTTTCCCTTTTTCTTCCTTGCTCAACTGGAAAAACTTAACCGCCGCAAAGTATCGCGACGGCATTACCAGCTCTACATCCTGAGTGAGCAAGGTAGGCTGCGACGGCTCGAGCGGCTTCACGCCTTCAGTCATTTGATCTACTTGCGCCGGATCCGCGGAAATAGCGAAATCAAGGAACTCGGTAGTCACCTTCCATTCTCCGGAGCGCGGGAGCAATTGCTCATCGGGCCGCCGATCAATGATCACGAGACGGCCGCCGCGTTCAACCCAGAGCAGCAGAGTTTGTGCTTCCTCTTCCTCAATGGAAACGCGCGGCCTGCCGACGATTACAAATGTCCGCACTTTGTCGCCGCTGGTACCCAGCAATTTATCCGGCGGTTCACGCCAGCGCATGACCGGGTAGCCGGATTCGTTGAGGAAGTCGTGAAGGGCGCGCGTCCCGGTGGCTCCCGAGTTGTAGGTCGACCGGTTGGGCATCAGCTCGGAATCCTGCTGTTTCTCTTCGGTAACGTAGGCTGCGGAATTGATCGCAACCAAAATGACGACCGCCAATACTATCGTTAATATTATTCCGAGACGTTGACGCATAATTTAGAATTGAGGAACTTTGATTTTTGTACTTTGGTCTTTGGTCTTTGGTCTTTGGTCTTTGGTTTTATTGAAACGAAGGGACCAAGTTAAAAACACAAAGTTCAAAGTACAAAGAACAAAATACAAAGACCAAAGACCTAAGACCAAAGGCCAAAGACCAATTTCATCTCATCAGCGCTTGATTGTAACCAGAGCGAAATGCCACCCAGTCATTTTCGTTTGCCTGCGCCAGACCATACCAGTGAAGTTCAAAACTGTCGGTCAGTTGTTTCACATTACGGTAAAGCGGTTCAATTTCTCGCATCGCGCGCAGGTAGTCACGATTTGTTTTGTACTGCGCCAGACTGATGACCTTCCGATCCCCCAACTCAACCAGCAGCGCGATGTAAGCCCGGCGAATCGCCGCGCGCAGCTCACCTCTTCGCGCCAGGGCCTCGGCCTCCGACAGCAAGTCAGAGGCGGTTTGGTTAGGCGCAAGAGTTTCGCCCAACACGATTCGTGCCTTCTCTTTGCGCTTCTTTGCCGGGCGGCGATTGCGAAACACGCGCGGCAAAAACAATTTCAAAACAAATGCGAGGACGCCCAGAGCCAGAAGGATTACGACCCATTGTGCGATGCGGCTAAGGATGCCGACTCCACCTGGGGCGGTCGGTTTAGGTTTCGGGAGCCAACTTAAAACCCATTTGACGAATCTTTTCACCAGGCGTGATATCGCATTCTCCTGCTGCACCTCATGGGCGTATTCAGGTCGTCTCAAAATCTCTTCCAGCCTGCGACGCTCATCAACTTTACTGGCGCTGGTGCCGCTGGCCGGCCTTTCAAGTTCTTCAAGCCGTTCGTCCAGAGCCTTCACACGTTCTCCTATTCTCTTCAGCAACTCGTAACGAGCTGTAGAATTGTCAGCCGCATACTTATCCAACTCCTGATGCAGCCATGAGTTGTCAACCTTGAAACTCTCGCCATTCGATTCCACCGCTTCAGTTGACGGCAGTAAGTTGCGCACCTGGCGGACTGTCTCGACATCACGCAGAGCATAGGCGTTCGCACTCTCGTTTTCGTCTGACTGCCCCAAACTATCGAGAGCTGTGAAGGCTTGCGTTAGGTGCTTGTGGTATTCGCTAACAGGAATTGCGTAGGCCGGAGCAGACAGAGCCAATGCCAGGCTGACCATGAAGAAAAGTCGCATGGCAAAGCGACGCGCGAAAATGACTTGCCGTTCAATTTGCAGAGGTGGCTTGCGCTTAACCATGGAGGGCTTGCCCGGTTCCCGAACTACATCAGTCTATCGTTCATCTGAGTCCCAGCACGCTTCCCGAGGGACTCGGGCGTTGCAAGGGCAATCGATTGGGTACAGTTGAAATCGCCGGCGCAAATGGTGAAGTGACGTCAATCTGCGGCATCGGATCCAGTTTCTGCGAAGCCATCAACTCGATGTCATAGCCTTCATGTCTGACTCGCTCATCCACGTAGAGTAACGACATGCCGAGCATCCAGACCGGCGCCAGCAGAATAGAGCTCAAAGGTTCTAACACGCTATAGCCGATGGCGTACCAGACGGGCCATTGGGTGGCATTCCAGGGCTCCGGTTTGACTCCGTTCAGATAACCGTACCAGCCCAAAGGAACAACCAGAATCATCAAGGCTGAGTAAGTGGCAAAGGTGATGAAGAATGTCATTGCCATTAGACGGCGCACGTTTCCCCTGGCCAGTGAAAAGCTGCGGCTGATGGATTCAAAGACGCGCTTCCCTTCTACCAGCAATACCTGCGGCACGTAAGCTACTTTGCCGGCCATGAAAAAAAACAGCCAGAGAGATACGGCGAGCGCCGCCAGCCCGCCGGCGATTCCGACGATGGCAGACACCCAGACCGGTGCAACCTGCGACAAAAACACAACCGCGATCACCAAGAAGATCCCGATGAAATATCCGGCTGAAGACGCAACCATCGTCGCCAGGCCCAGCCACAATACGACCAAAAGCGTCGCGCCAAGCAAAGACCAGAAGCGGGAGCGCACAGCGGCGTAGGTGGTGCGGGCGAGGACAGGTTCGCCCCAGAGGAGATGGGTCACGAGATTGCGCGAAGCGCCACCCATGACTATTAAACTCAGGATGTGACCGCCGACGACCAGCGCGATCGCCACTAAAATTAACAGTCCATAAAAGAGAAGCGTGGTGGTGTCGGGAGTACTAAAAATTTGACGCGTAGCTATTGTCCACATAACCCAGCCGATTGCAGACACAACTACCGGCGGCGCGGCGATGCGCATCAGGGTAAACAGGTGACGACGATAGAGTCGCACAGCGCGATCAATTAGATCGCCCGCTCCCAGCGGCACCAGGTGGAGGTCGTTAGCGCTGGATGTAGCCATCGGGAAAAAATCTTAACACGCACGTTGCCGCGATGTCTCAATTTGATCCGAATCAGGCTCGTCAAACTACTGCTGATTGAACTAACGCAGCCGGGCAACTACCCTGAGCATTCTCAATTCAATTCCTCATCCACAAGATTCCGCTTGTCAGCCTGTCCGAGAGCTGGTTGGTGCATACTTATGATTCCCGCTTCGAGCGCATAGCGGACCAGCCCGGCAACATGGTGAATGTCGAGGCGCTCCGTCAACTGCGCGCGGTGTGTCTCAACAGTTTTCGCACTGATGCCCAGCTTGAGCGCAATCTGCTTTGTCGAGTAGCCCTCAGCAACCAACCGCAACACCTCAAGTTGGCGCGGAGTAAGCACATTAAACAAGCGGCGATGCTTAGATTCATCGTTGCCAACCTGCCGTTCAAGACTCCTGCCAGCTCCCGGCGAGCGAAAAACATTTCGACTCATCACAGTCTCCCTTCCCAATTCTCGTCGTGAAGTGAGCCGGGAAGTTGCGTCAACTTCAGACTCACAAACACCCTCGATTCGAGAGTGTTAAAGATTAAGATTTAAGGACTGTGACTACAGCTTCCAAAAACTCTTTATCAGTAAAGGGTTTTGTGAGGCCCAGTTTCGCACCAAACTTTTTGGCGATGAGCAGATAGGTGTCGCCGCCGGGCCCACCTTCCGACATGGCAATACACTTCGCATTCTGAACTATGCGTCGAAGATCAAGCAGCAGCTCCAAACCCTCCTTCTCCGGCATCACCAAATTGGTGATAACCAGGTCGGGACGCCGGCGTCGATACACTTCCAGGACGTCTGTTCCATTTGTGAACTCCAAAACTTCATACCCTGATCTCTGCAGCAACCCCTTAAGCCTGGTCCGCAATTCCGCATCATCTTCAACCAGAAAAATAACAGCCATTCTCGAGTCTCCCTTAATCGAATCCGCTTCAGTTTGCCTGTACCTGCGTTGATTCTTCTGCCTTTCCACAAGCAGGCAAAAAATGCCAATTTTCCTTTAGTTAAGATACGGAAACCGGGAGTGAGGAGTATCGATGTGACTGTGATTCTCGTGTAGCAGATTCGACTACAGGAATCTTCTCTGGAGTTTTTGATGATTCAAACGGAAGGAACCAATGATAAAGGTCATCAGTCAACAAGTTTGTTCTGGATTGCGTAGCGAGTGAGTTCGGCATTCGTCTTCATGCCCATCTTCTCCAGTATCCGCGCCCGGTAAGTGCTGATAGTGCTATCGCTCAGCGCGAGCAAGGCGGCAATCTCGCCAACCGTTTTTCCTGAACCAATCAGGCGCATCACTTCAAATTCACGATCTGACAAAGCCTCGTGAGGTGGATGGTCCGTACCGCGTTCAAGGTCGACGATGAGTGTCTCAGCCAGTGCCTGACTGAAATACCTTCCTCCTGTGATTACCTTATCCAGCGCTTTTACAAGTTCCGACCGAGAACTGTCTTTGGTTACGTACCCCGAAGCCCCTGCTTTGAACGCGCGCCGTGCATACTGCTCCTCAGAGTGCATGCTCAGGATCAGAACCGGTAGCCTGGGGCGAATCTGCTTGAGCTGCTTCAACAGTTCCAGCCCACTTCTGTCGCCTAAAGAGAGATCGAGAACTACCGCATCCCAGTGCTGTTCGTGGACAATTCGTAGTGCTTCCGGGATCGAACTCGCCTCGCCGAAGAAGGTCGGGTCCGATCTCTCGCTGAAGATTCTCTTCACGCCTTCCCTGACAACTTCATGGTCGTCAACGATGAGGATTCTTTTCATGGTGCTATCTCGCGGTCTTGGGATGGACCTGAACACCGGCGTTAGTTCAACCTGATTAACGCAGTTTTAGCGATTCGCTTTCTCGGAGCTTCGGTATTCTCACAGTAACGACAGTACCTGGACCATTTGCCCCGGAGATCTCGACTTCTCCTCCGATAAGATGAGCTCGTTCTCGCATGCCGAGGATGCCGAGGGAGAGCCGGGCTGATTTCTCGTCTTCGGTGATGCCTTTTCCATTGTCACTAATCGTCAGGACGAATTCGCCCTCGTCAGAAGATCTCGCCACGACTTCAACCGCCGTTGCATCTGCATGGCTCAAAATGTTGGTGAGGGCTTCCTGAAAGATGCGAAAAACCGCCGTTGATTGGTCCGGATCAAACTCGACGTTATCCAGAGCACAGTCGCAAAGACAGGCGATACCAGTCCGGGCTTGAAATTGCTGAGCTTGCCATTCGATTGCCTCGGGCAGTCCCAAATCATCCAGAATACTTGGCCGCAACTCTGAGGCAATTCTTCTCATGGTACCGATGGTGTTGTCCGTCAGTTTCATCATGTCGGCAATTTTCGGCCTCAGCGCCTGGAGTTGGGACCACTCCTCAGCTTCAGAAATAATTTTGTCGAACCTTTCCAGATCCCACCTCAAGCTCGTCAGCGTAGATCCCATCTCATCATGAATCTCGCGCGCGATGCGGATGTCTTCCTCTTCCTTCGCGGATTGGAGCTTCGCGGAGAGAGCGCGCAACTGTTCGCTCGTAGCCCTGATATGCTCTTCCGCACGCTTGCGCTCGGTGATGTCCTGGCCGATCGCAACCCTCGTCCCGTCTGAAAGATGGACTACGGCACAAGCCGCATCAATCACCTGCCCGTCCCTTATCCTGATTTTGAGATCGACCCATTGGCCGCTCGCTGCGGCAACGAAGTCCAGAACCTCCTGGCGATAGGTTGGGTCGGGATAAGCCTCAGCAAATATGTCCACCCCTTGTTCTTGTAATTCTTTCAGCGTCCATCCCATTGTTCGCTCCCACTCGGGATTGACCAGCTTGACGCGGCCGTCTTCATTAACGAAGCCTATCATTACGGGAATGTTGTCAAATATCTTTTCCAGGACCTCCTTCTCCTTTTTGAGCTCCTCTGCGGCTATCCTGCGCTCGGTGATGTCTCGCGAAATCCCCAGAACGTTGATTGCCGAGCCGTTGAGATCAAGCTCAGGAAAGAAGCGAACACTGTAGTACCTGCGGCCGGCAGGTGCGGGCCAGCTCATTTCGTACTCGTACAATTTACCGGTATCGAAGACGGCCGAGATTAGTTGGCGGAGATCTGTCAATTCGCCAACCTTGACATCCAGCTCGGCATCCTGGATGACTGAGCCGACGGGTTTGCCGATCAAGCTTTCCGCCGGTAAACCGTAGGCTTTCAACACCGCAGGGTTGACGTATGTCCGGCGAAACTCTCGATCGTATCTGATAATTTGATCGGGCGCGTTTTCGACTATCGCCCGAAACTGCTGCTCCTTGGCATGTAGCGCCGCCTCGGCACGTTTCCGTTCAACGGCAGCGGCAAAAATTTCTCCGACGAGGCGCAGTCGCGCTACCGTCTCGTCAGGCCAGTCGCGATAGTTGACTATTGAGTTGAACGTAATTGCACAGATGACTGACCCACCCATTCGCACTGGGATGTTAAGCCGCGACTTGACTCCAACCCTGATCGCATACTCCCGTTCCTTTACAGCCCTCTCAGCCATGTCATCAGGGATGCGCGACCATTTGACAGTAACGCCTCGTCGAAGCTGGTCCGCTATCCAGGGAAATTGATCCTTCATTCCGATTGGCAGCGGCGGCAGAGGTTCAATTCCGGGAACTGTGTATGAATGACTCCGGTAGAGCGTCGTCCAATCCTCCCCGAATTGAAAGAAGGAGGCGCGATCCACACCCAGAAACTCAACGAGAGTTTGAAGCCACTTATCTATCTGATGATCAACTTCATTGGCAGACAGGTTAGCGAATGCAGCCGAGAGTTCGGTGACCAGCGTCTCAAAACGCAAGCGTTCGTCCAGCGCCTCTTCGGCATGCTTGCGTTCGGTAATATCTTCGGCGATTCCAGTGAGCCGATAGAAACGGCCTGTCGCATCCTTAATTGGGAATCCGCGATCTCGTATCCAGCGCATCGATCCGTCCGGCCGCACCACGCGATACTCAACTTCAAAATCCTGCTCATAATTTCGTTTACTTACGTCAGCCACGCGGGCCCGATCCTCGGGGTGAATCGCATCAATAAAGGAGTGCGGGTCTTGATACAGACTTTCGCACGTGCGGCCCCAGACGCTCTCGTACGCAGGGCTAATGTAAAGGATGCCGAACATCGGGGCATCAGAGTTACCGGTGCTCATCCAGAATACTTCGCGGATATTCTCCGCAATCTGACGGAAGCGCTGTTCGCTCTCGCCTAATGCCGCGGTTCGCTGAGCGATTCTCTTTCTGAGCGTCCGATTCCAACCAACGAGGCCGGCAATGATCAGGATTGCAATCGCCGCCGCGTAGCCTGCATAAGCGACATAACGCCGATAACTATTGATGGGGTGGCCGAACCATTTCTCGTCGATTTGCTTCAGCTCGCTCGCGTCCACGGCCGCGAACCCCTCCGTTACGACTCGCAACGTCGCAGTGTCCCCCTTGCGCACAGCCCGTCGCAGCTCGTCTCGAAAGACTGGCGCCGAATGGCGAAACTCTTCCTCGACGCCCAGTTTGTTCAAAAGATAAAGCCCCGAAGGGTCATCGACCACAAAGACGTTAATCTTATGCTGCCTCGCCGCCTCGATGATCGCGTCATTGCTCTCAAACAGGATCAAGGTCGTCACCCCGTTTGCCTTGAGTTGGTCGATGTGTTGATCACCCGTCTTAACTCCGACCGGAAATCCTTTCAGCGAGCTGAGGTCTGAGATGCCGGAAATATCGTTGCGAAAGAAGATCGATGCTTCGATGGTGGTATATGACGGAGTGAAATCAAGGTAGTCTCGGCGCTCGGCTGTCTCGACGATGGAGTCGATCACGTCGAACTCGCCTGCGCGCACGCGCCGCAACGCTTCGCCCCAGTCGATTGCGTGGATCTCGGCCTTGATCCCTGTCTTCCTTTCCCACGACTGCCATTGATCGATCAGGATGCCCTGCAACTTGCCATCATCCGATTGGAACGAATAGGGCGCGTAGGCATTGTCCATCACAACCCGGATAGTTCGTGGTGGCTGGACGGGCGCCTGCGCCTCAACGCCAGACGAAACCAATGCCAGCAAAAGCAGCGCCGACGGTCCGATGGCTTTCAGCCAACGGGTTGAAGGAGTAGACAACAGGGCGCGGAGGAAATTATTCATATGAGCGTTCATAGCCTGCTTTGAGCTTTAGCGGGATCCATCGAAGGCGACATTGGACTGTCGAAGAGCGCAACCAGAAATGGTTGTGAGAAGCGACCATGACTATGTCCGAAGAATTCATCACTTCGTCCTAAGTCGTAATTGAATTTGCCGTGGCAAGCGGGAGCGGCTATAGGTCCCTACTTTAGGAGCCTAATCGACAGTTGTCGAGGGATTCGGGAGGTGCGGACCTTGGAAACGGCGGGTTGTAAAACGAGAGCGAACTGGGTAGCATCGCGAGCCTATGACTACTACTGCTGAAACCATGACCGGCGAGGAGATCGTCGAACTCTGTCGCCGCCACACCCTCTTTGAATGGTCCGCACAGGCCGCCGTGGATCCCATTCCAGTTGCGCGTTCCAAAGGAATCTATTTCTGGACGCCTGAAGGAAAGCGCTTCATCGACTTCAACAGCCAGTTGATGTGCGTGAACATCGGTCATGGCGACGAGCGCGTCATTCGCGCCATCAGCGAACAGGCAGCGACACTCGCCTACGCCAATCCGTTTATGGCCACCGAAGTGCGCGCGCGCCTGGCGGTGAAACTCGCGGAGATCACACCCGGAGACATCGATGCCTTCTTCTTCACCAACGGCGGGGCCGAAGCAAACGAGAATGCGATCCGCATAGCACGCATGTTTACCGGCCGCCACAAAATCGCCGCGCGCTATCGCTCCTATCATGGCGGGACGGCCGGCAGTCTTACGCTGACGGGCGATCCCAGACGTTGGGCAGCCGAGCCGGGCATTCCCGGAGTTATTCGCATTCCCGATTTCTATCACGGCATTCAGCAGGGATTTGATACTACCGAAGACGTTTTGGCGCGAACCGAAGAGGTCCTGCAACTTGAAGGTCCACAGACGGTGGCGGCAATCATTGTCGAACCGGTTGTCGGTACCAACGGGATACTGATTCCGCCGGACGGTTACATGCAGGGTTTACGCGCGCTCTGCGACAAGTACGGCATCCTGCTGATTGCAGACGAAGTAATGGCCGGCTTCGGACGCACCGGCAAATGGTTCTCAGTGGACCATTGGCAAGTGGTGCCGGATTTGATCTCGATGGCTAAAGGTCTGACGAGTGCGTATGTGCAGTTGGGTGCAGTCGGCATGCGCCGGCATATCGCGGATCATTTTCAGAACAATGTGTTCTACGGCGGCCTCACTTACAACAGCCACCCGCTCGCTTGCGCGGGGGCGATCGCTACCATCGCGGTGTACGAAGAGGACAACCTCATCGAGAATGCGCAGCGGATGGGAGAAGTTATGCGTGGCCTGCTCGAGGATCTGCAGGATCGTCACCCCTCGGTCGGCGCGACGCGCAACATCGGACTCTTCGGCATCGTTGAGGTAGTGCGTAATCGTGAGACCCGCGAGCCGATGGCGCCCTTCAACGGCACCGCGCCTGAGATGCAGGCGCTTGGCAAGTTCTTTCGTGCGGAGGGACTCTACACCTTCGTGCGCTGGAACACCTTCTTCACCAACCCGCCGCTTTGTATAACGGAGGCTGAGTTGCGCGAGGCCTTTGCGATCATCGACAAGGGACTGGAGCTTACCGACCGCGCCGTTTCCTGAACTATCTAACTTAGTGCTCAGATCAGCTATGAAATGATGAAGCGCAACTTCCTTTCTTCTTCACCTTCCCTCGGCAAACGAATCCTAACGCTGATCGCCGGACGAGAGTTGTCGGCCGCAGCGTTAGCGCTCGTGATCGTTTTGGTTATTGTCTTTTCGGTCACTTTACCGGCTAACGGCCAGGGCGGAACAAAAAAATCTCGTGACGATCGTTCCCAGACATATCAACAGGAAGGCGTGACAGTCGAGTTTGCGGTCGAACCTTTGGCCAGCACAAAAGGGCGTGCCCCGGAACTGCTTGAAGGCACAGAAGCGATGGTCCGCTTCAAGATTAGGGATGCAAACAGCGCCAAGTCGCTTACCAATCTTCGCCCCGCAGTTTGGATCGACCGGCGTGATGCGGCAACGGAGACAGACGCAAGAAATTGTCGCGAGAAGGTTCAGTCGTTTCTGCAACCTGGCTTCAACCGCCGACCTACTATCGACCTGAACTCCTATTTCATCCTGACCCTGAATAGCGAACCCAGTATCTCGGTGATAGATCCGTTGTCAGGATTCGCGGGCTCTAAACTCTATGCGCTGGTAGCCTTGCCGGGACGCGGTGAAGACTGGGTACTGAGTCCCGATCGCAAGCGACTCTACGTTTCGATCAGCCAGTTGGGCACGGTTGCGGTAGTAGACGTTGCCAGCTGGAAGGTAATTGCCAGCATTGCGGCCGGAGCAAACCCTTCACGACTGGCGCTGCAGAATGACGGTAAGTATTTGTGGGCCGGCAATGACACGCCGAGCATGGATTCCGGAGTTACGGTTATTGATACAGCAACCCTGACCGTCGCGAAAAGAATTCATACCGGCAAGGGGCATCATGAAATCACTTTCACGCCCGACGATCGATTTGCCTTCATCACTAACCAGCAGAGTGGGACGCTGTCGTGCCTAAACGTGCGCCAGTTGGCAGTTGAGCGAGAGCTGAGAGTGGGATCGTCGCCAACGTCATTGGCGTTTGCGTCGCTTAGCCAGTCAGTCTATGTAACAAACGAAAGTGATGGAACTATAGTCGCGGTCGACAGTGCGAACTTCGAAACTGTGACGCGGATCAAAACTGCTCCCGGAACGTCAAAGCTACGAATTCCTGCTAACGGCCGCTTTGCCTTTGCTGCCAATCAACAAACCGGAACAGTCTACATTCTCGACCTGTCAACAAATCGACTTGTTCACAGCGTGCCGGTTGGTCCTGCACCGGACCAGATTAGTTTTACACAGGAGTTTGCTTATGTGCGGTCAGCCGGCAATGAATTTGTGTCGATGATCAACCTCACCAGCCTGAGGAAAGAGCCATCAGAAGCGGCCGTTAACCGATTCCCTGCGGGTCAGCATGCGCCACAAGAATCACCGGATGGATCGCTGGCCGCGGCAATCGTCCCGGCTCCGGATCCGGGTGCAGTATTGGTGGCGAATCCCGCCGACAAGATGATCTATTTTTACATGGAGGGAATGGCGGCGCCGATGGGCAGCTTTCAAAACTACCGCCGCACCCCCCGAGCGATACTGGTGTTGAATAATAGCCTGAGTGAGACGGAGCCCGGTGTTTACTCCACTAACATGCGACTGACGGAAGCGGGCAATTACGACGTCGCATTCCTGCTTGATGCTCCCAGGCTGGTTCATTGTTTTAGCCTCCAGATCGCGCCTGACGCGAACTTTGCAAAAGAACCAGGGCCACCAATCAAAGTCACCGTTCTCCCGTCCCATTCGGAAATGCGTGCGGGGAAAAACTACCAGCTGCTCTTCAAGGTAACCGACGCCAATTCGGACAAGCCGCGCGCTGACCTTAATGACATAAGCGTGCTGACATTTCTCGCGCCCGGCATCTGGCAATATCGAGACCTGGCTAAACCGTTGGGTGATGGAGTTTACGAGATGAACTTTGTGCCTCCCCAAGCAGGCGTATATTATGTTTTCTTCCAGTGCCCGAGTTTGAACTTGAAATACAGCCAGCTGGCGTCCGTTACTTTGAGTGCTGTTGCGGGCGAGGCCCCGCCCGCCAAAAATTGACGCATCTCATTTCTCACCAACCTCCATGAGCAGACAACCAAAGAGCTCTGGAAAAGCTTTCGGTCTTGCGCCAGCTAAGAATTTTTAAAAGGGGTTGAGTGTTCTAAAGGATCAACAGACCACGCTGTGAATTCCCCTCGAAGTTACATTCAAGTGAGTAATTGCCCTCGGAGCCGGCGAGGCTTTGCGACTACGCTTTGCCTGGCCTCCTTGTCGCTGCTTGTTTGCGCAGCTTTTGGAATGTCCCGCGCTCAAGACGATGCTTCTGCGCGTGCTGGCCGGGGGCGACAGATTTACTTGCGCGGAACCAGTCCCTCAGGAAAAGAGATTCTGACCTATATCGGTGATCAGTCGCTGGAGGTCCCCGCCGCCTCGATGCCTTGCGCCAATTGTCATGGACTCGATGGCAAGGGTAAGCCTGAAGGCGGTATAAATCCGTCGAACATTACCGAGGAGTTTCTTAGCAAACCCTATCTTTCGACACAGGGTTACGGAAGGAAACACCCAGCCTACACCGAACGTGGACTCGAACTCGCGATCACTCGCGGCGTAGACCCTGCCGGCAACAAGTTGCTTGCGGTTATGCCGCGTTACGTGATGTCGCGCGAAGATCTCGCCGACCTTGTTTTTTATTTAACGCGTCTCGGCAAGGATCGCGATCCCGGGATCACTGAGAACGCCCTCGTAATCGGGCTTGTTATCCCGGCCAAAGGATCACTGGCTGAGATGGGCCAGGCGGTTAAGGCTGTGGTCGCCGCCTACTTCGACGAAGTTAATAGTGCGGGAGGCATTTACAATAGACGGCTACAGCTGAAAATAGCTGAGACTGGCGAAACAACCGCGGCAACGCGAAAATCTATTGAAGAGTTTTTGGCTTCGGAGCAGGTGTTTGCGTTGACTAGCCCCTTTATTGCTGGGGCTGAAAAAGAAGTTCTCCCGGTGTTCTCGGAAAAAGAAATACCAGTCGTTGGTCCTCTGACATTGAATCCCGGGACAACGTTTCCACTGAATCGTCAGGTCTTTTACCTGCTCTCCGGAATTGAAACCCAGGAGCGAGTGCTGGCAGAATTTGCGGCCGGGAAACCAGAAATCAAGCGCGCGGGTTTGGCGGTGGTTTACTCAGGAAACAACAACGATCCTTTAGTAGACGCCATTCAGCAACAAGCGAAAAAGTTGGGCTTGCCCGAGTCGCAGGCGATCACATATATTTCAAATCGTTTTGAACCGTCGGAAATCATAAAGCAGATAAGACAGGCTAAGCGAGAAGCGGTTTTCTTATTGGGCACCCCCGATGAGAATATGTCGTTCCTGCGTGAAGCCGAAAGCGCAAACTGGTTTCCTTATATTTTTCTGGCCAGCGCGGGCTCTCAGTTGCTTGACGCGCCGCCCGGTTTTGACCGTCGCATATTCATCGCTTTTCCAACCTCGCCTGCAGATCAAACTGCTGAGGGAACAAGAGAGTATAGTGCCCTGGCTTCCAGGCATCAGCTCCCCACAAAACACCTTGCGGCACAGATATCCAGTTATAGCGCTGCGAAGGTGCTAGTCGAAGGTTTGAAGCGGACGGGCAAAGATCTGAGTCGCGAAAAGCTAATTCAAACCCTTGAAGGACTTTTTGAATACCGGACCGGGTTAACCCCGGCAATTACTTACGGACCGAATCGTCGCATCGGAGCAATGGGCTCGTATGTAATAACTATTGATCTCAAACAGAGAAAGTTTGTGCCTGCAAGCGACTGGATCGGGATATACTAACATTTGCGGTCAACTTGATTTCCAGAAGTAATAGTGAAGGAGGCACGCGTGCTGACAAAAGCGGTCCTCACGATTCTCGTTCTCTTATGTGCCCTCGCATTGCCTCCCTCGGGTAACGCCAACATCGCCATTCCGCAGACGAAACAAAAACAAGCGCCAAAGAGCCGGCGTTACTCTTGTCCGATGCACCCCGAAGTTGTTTCGAATCGTAGAGGGAAGTGTCCAAAGTGTGGGATGAGACTCAGATTGGTTGAGGAGGGGGCGACGCCTGCAGTAATCCCTTCAGGCGCTCCGGCTGCAAATGACTGGCTGACATTCTCGTCGAAACGCATTCCCGATATCCAGATCTATGACCAGACAGGCAGGCGCACAAACTTCTACAGCGATCTCATCAAAGGCAAGACGGTTGCAATTAATTTTATCTTCACTACCTGTACCGGTATCTGCCCTCCGTTAACCGCAACTTTCCGCAGAGTGCAGCAGGATTTAATTGAACGCAATCTTCCGGTACAGCTGATTTCCATTAGCGTCGATCCCGTAACCGACACGCCGGCAAGGCTGAAGGAGTATGCGACAAAGTTTAACGCCGCACCCGGCTGGACTTTCGTGACGGGGGACGCCGCAGCAATCAATTCGATTCTTGAATCCCTGGGCACAGCAGTGGCCGATAAAGCCGATCACACCCCGATGATTCTTATCGGTAATGACTTGACCGACTCCTGGACACGAGCCTACGGCTTGTCTTCACCCGGGGCATTGGTAAATATTATCTCAGCCAAAGCCAAGGCCGAGTGATTTCGATACTGCAGGCGGACAGAAAATTTGATCGAAAATTTGTCTAGTTGCAAGTAATTTTGCTTGACAGCAAGGTCAGAGAGAACTAGCGTTTCGTTTGTCAATATTTTGCAGGGGTAGTTTTCTCTCACTCGGCACCACCTTCAACGTTGCCGGCCTTTTTGACTTTTCCCTGGCGGAGCCAGGCAGTTGTTTACCTCAAAGCTCATGCACGCCCTGATTGTTAAATCAAAGGAGAGTGAAATGCTTAGTGAATCTAAGGCTGTAAGTGCTGCCCGGAGTCTGGCTTTGTTTCTCACTACTGTATTACTGGCTGGTGTAGCCGCAGCCCAAACATCAATAACTGCAAAAGCGCCGCCCGAGCTAACTACAGCAAGAGTAACTCTCGTGCCGCCCGCGAATGGCGCTGTTGGGACTCTCACTTCCTCAGATGAGCTTGCGTCGGGCTCCACTTTGCCTGGTGAAGTTGCTGAAGGGAGTCTCGGCAGCACTGCGGCGAAGACTCAGCCGGCTACAGCGCCCACTCAACCGCAGCCAACCGCTACACCGGTTCCCCCTTGCAATCGAAATATCGCGGCTGACGTGGTGGCAATGCCGCAAGCGATAATGCTCAATCGCCTGGGCGCGTCTATTCCTGATGGATTGGTGTTTGCTCTGCGGGGCGATACCTTAGGTTCTGGGAGCAGCATTCGGCTGCGCGATGACAAACGGCCGCGCCCGATTGCTTTGCGAGCCAATGTCGGCGACTGCGTAACAATTAGATTTACCAACGCGATCCCATCGAAGTCGTTTTCGACTACGAAAATTCCCGGCGCTTCCACCGGCACAACCGAAGTGTCTCTTCACGTTCAAGGTATGCAGTGGTTGACAGGATTTAGCGACGACGGTTCTTTTGTGGGAACAAACAACTCGAGTTTGGCCTCCGCCTCGACGGCACCGAGCCCGCAACCGAGTCCAATGCCTCCGCAAACTCAGGTCTATCATCTTTACGCAAAAGAAGAAGGCACGTTTCTTCTTTACACGATGGGCGACACCAGCACGCAGGGATTGCAACTGGAGCGCGGGCTCTTCGGGGCATTGAACGTAGAACCGCAAGGCGCAGAGTGGTATCGCAGCCAGGTGACGCATGAAGATCTGAGCCTGGCCACGAAAAAAGATGGCAGTGGTCATCCTAAGATGACTGCCGACGGACATCCGATAGTTGATTACAACGCTGTCTACCCGGCCGGCCACCCGCATGCAGGCATACCCATCCTCGCGATGCTCGACGGCGCCGGAAATGTAGTACATAGCGATCTGACCGCTATCATCACCGGACCCAAAGCGGGAAGGTTTGCAGGAACCACGGGCACCAACAAACCGGAACCACCCTGCAACGCTGAAGGCAACTCAGCGTTGGGACCAACCAACGGCAAGGGTGATCCACTATTTTGTACCAACCCTGCCGCGCCGGATCGCAAGCAGCCCTATCGCGAAATTACCGTGATGTATCACGAGGCCCTTGATGCGGTTACCGCACAAGCCTTTCCAGTGTTCTACAACGCCTCGATGAAAACCACTCTGTCCGCTGGGAAAGATGCGTTTGCGATCAACTATGGTACTGGCGGCATCGCCGCCGAGGTTTATGCGAATCGCATTGGCGTGGGACCGATGGGGTCGTGTGTCGACTGCAAGTTTGAGGAATTCTTTCTAAGTGCCTGGTCAGTTGGCGATCCGGCAATGCTGGTCGACCGGCCGGCTAACTTCAGTCTCTCTCAACCGCCGCCGCCAAATCCGCCCACGCCCCCTCTCACTCCGCAGCCACCGGCGCCGCCGCCGTGTAGCACGGCTGACTTCGAAGGCACAACAACTAATCCGCCAAATCCCAAGTGCGCAAACTCGAGACAGCCTACCTACAACGGGCAACCGTACACGCTTGATGCTCTCATCAAAGCCACGCGTGCTTACTACTCCGATGATCCTTCCAACGTCTATCACAGTTACATTAACGACCACGTCAAATTCAGAATTCTGCACGGCGGGACCGGTGTAAGTCACGTTCACCACCAACACGCGCACCAATGGTTGCAGTCTCCGAACAGCGATGAAGGAAGTTACCTCGACAGTCAAATGATCAGCCCTGGCGCCAGCTACACGTTGGAAATGACCTACAACGGCAGCGGTAATCGCAACAAGGTGGTTGGTGACTCGATCTTCCACTGTCACTTCTATCCACACTTCGCCTCCGGCATGTGGGCCATGTGGCGAACGCACGATGTCTTTGAAGCCGGCACTGAGCTTAGTGGCGGCATTCCCGTCTCCGGCTCGCGGGCCTTGCCGGACGGTGAAATTCAGGCAGGTACGCCGATACCTGCACTCGTCCCGATGCCGACGATCCCAATGGCTCCGTTGCCTTCGCCTGTGTTTATCGACAAGGGTCAGGTTGTTTTCGGAACGCCCGCGACACCTGATCCTGCTGGAAAAAGCGTCACTGAGAATCCGGGATTTCCTTTCTTCATTCCTGGAGTCGCCGGCGCGCGCGCGCCTCATCCGCCACTCGACTTCGCACCAGACACAGTCGGCGGCGGCTTGATGGATGGCGGCCTGCCACGTCACGTAATTACCGGCGGGGAAGTTTCATACGAGCGCCACACGCAGTTTGATTGGAGTAAGGACCTCGACAAAGTCAACGCGCTTTCTCTGCCGGAAGACGGCACGCGTGTAGAGAAGGTGGCGATGCAGTACTTCAGCCGCCGGTGTCAGCCGAGTTTCTTCCCGGACGGCGGTGCCGGCAGTTGTCCATCGTCCAACAGCACGCCGCCGCAAAGCACTCTCAACAATCCACCAACCGGTTTTGTGCTTAACGGTTTGCCCTTGGGGCCGCAGTCGGGTGCGCCTTTTGCCGATCCAGCAATCGACGATAACGGCAATCCAATCAATTTCGATCCGGTAACCAAGATTCAGGCGAAACGCATTTACAAAGCAGCGGCCATTCAAATGAATGTGACGCTCAATAAGCCGGTCCTCGGATGGCATTACTCGCAACAGCGCCTGTTGACGTTGTGGCAAGATGCCAACCCGACGCTTTCCGGCGCGCACAAGCCCGAACCACTCTTCTTCCGCGGTAACTCGGGAGACATCATCGAATACTGGCACACGAATCTGGTGCCCAACTATTACGTGGTTGATGATTTCCAGGTGCGCACACCAACTGACATTCTCGGTCAGCACATCCACCTCGTGAAGTTTGACGTCACTTCTTCTGACGGAGCGGGTAATGGTTTCAACTATGAGGACGGAACATTTAGCCCGCAGGAAGTTCAGGACACGATCGAAGCCATCAACCACAGTGCCAGCAACGGCTTTGTGAATGATCCAAACAAACCTCTGAAACCCAAGCAACCGCCGGCGGAGATTCTGGATTGCGCTGCAAATCCGGGCGATCCGCGTTGCAAGGCTTGCGTGCACAACTGGACGCCAACCTTCCGACCCATTTGCAAGAGCTGGTTGGGAGCGCAGACAACCATTCAACGTTGGTATCTCGATCCGTTGGTTGACGACTCCGGTGTCGATCGCACGATGCGCACCGTGTTCACTCACGATCATTTTGGTCCATCCACACATCAACAGGCCGGTCTCTACGCCGGTTTGCTAATCGAGCCGCTCGGCGCGAGCTGGCGAAATTCGGAAACAGGCGGGCCGATGGGAGGCCCAACCAGTTCGCCGCCGGTCAGAACCGATGGTGGACCAACGAGCTGGAAAGCGGATCTGCTCACCAAGAACCCGGCGGGCATTGATGTTAGCTACCGAGAGTTTGCCTTGGAGTTCCAGGATTTTCAGTTGGCTTACATCAGCAAAAAATTGCCTAACAAGGCGGCGCCGCTGTATCCGAATCCGAGTTTTCCGCCGAGTTCGGACCCCAGCAAGGGTTACATAAATCACGCCTACGCTATCGGAGCGCCGTCTACTCCCACGCTGATTAGCACTGGTACCGTCGGCACTCATTCGGTGAACTATCTGAACGAACCGCTTCCCTACCGCGTAGGGACGGGAAACCTCTCAGAAGCTTTCAACTCGAGCATTCTGCAACCCGGCTCGCTGGTTGGTATGGAGGGTGATCCGATCACGCCACAACTGCGCGCGTACCAGGGCGACAACGTGCAGATCCGTCTGCTCGCAGGCGCACACATGTTCGCGCACCAATTCAACCTTCATGGACCAACCTGGTTTTCCGAGCCGGCCTGGACCAACTCCGGTTATCGCAGTTCGCAGGCCATGGGTTTGTCTGAACACTTCGAGCTTCTGTTCCATGTGCCGTCTTCGTCAGCACCTAACGGAAGTCCTGTGCGGAAGTGTCCCGACGGCCAGTCGGATGGAAACTGCGCCGACTATCTGTACAGTCCCAGCCAGGATGTTTACGGCATAACCAACGGCATGTGGGGACTCTTGCGAGCCTACGATTCAAATAAGCCGGCAAAGGCTTTGCAGCCGTTGCCAAATAATCCGGTTAAGGCCGGTAACAACGTTTCCTATTCGACTTGTCCCGATTATCTTGCCCCGGGCGCCATCAAGCGAACGTTCAAAGTTACCGCGGTGACTGCGCAGAAGGCGCTGGCCCTTCGCAGTCCAATCCCCGGCTCAACGAAAGGCCAGATTGTCTTTAACGATCGCGGCGATCCCAAGAAGGTTTTGAGTGCCCCTCTGGGAATCATGTACGTGCGCACTGAGGACCTGGATAGTAACGGTCACCTGTGGGACGGCGTGCCTATTGAGCCGCTCATTCTCCGGGCCAACGCCGGTGATTGCGTAGAAGTACAACTGACCAACGCGCTGGATCCTTATTCCGACGTCTTCAAGACTTCCTTGAGTTATCAGTCGCCGCTGACCAACATCGTGCCGAAAGTTTTTCCGTCGAAATCAGTCGGTTTACATCCGCAGTTGCTTTCCTACGATACGACGACCAGCAGCGGGATGAATATCGGCTACAACTCGAAGAACCAGATCAATCAACTCGCAAAATTTGGGGAGACTAAAACTTACCAATGGTTTGCCGGCAAGATTGAGCGCAAGAGCGATGGCTCGCTGGATCACACACCAGTCGAGTTCGGTTCATTAAACTTGTTTCCTTCCGATCCACTGTTCCAGCATTTCAATGGCTTGTTTGGCGCCATGGTTATTGAGCCGGCAGGCTCGAGTTGGCTGTGTGGCGAAGAGGGAAGCCTTGAGAGTTGCGATCCGATTAGCCCGCCTCCGGCTGGCACGCCTCCAAGCAGCCGCGCCTCCGCAACAGTCAAACTGTCGGACGGGCATACCGAGTTTCGTGAGTTTGTCGTAATGACCAGTGACGACATCAAGATTTCACCGTCATTCGATAAAGCCAACAAGCTGATAAATCCGGTTAACAGCAGCGCGGTAAATTATCGTACGGAGCCGAGATCGTTCCGTTACGCAAACAACGCGACCAAAGACTTCTCCTGTATGTTGTCTAATCATCTGGTCGGCGGTGATCCTAAGACTCCGATCTTCACCGCGGCTCCCGGCAAGCAGGTTCGCTTCCGCATGACGCATCCTTTTGGATTAGGCACCTCTCAGGTATTTACGATTCACGGTCACGTCTGGCAACGAAATCCTTATGCGAACAGCTCGAGAAACATTGGGAACAATATTCTCTCGCAGTGGCTCGGGTCTCGCGATAATCACGGGTCCAGCGATCATTTTGATTTGGTGATCGATAAGGCCGGCGGTGAAGCCGGGAAGGAAGGCGACTACCTCTACACAGTTTATCTTCCCGGCCAGGCTCAGGTGGGCGCCTGGGGACTATTTCGCGTAGGTAAACCAAACTCATCGATCGATCAGAATGCTGGCTGCAAGGTAGTTCCGCCGCCAGTGACAGGGCATCCGTATGAGATTCCGCTTCAGGAAGATCGTGAGAAGTTGATCAGGCAGCCAACTAATGCTGATACCGGTGTCAAGAAACCATAGGTAAACAAGGTGCGCTTGGAGCGGTGAGTTTCAAGCTACGTCGGCTTGCCACCAGGGCGATTTTTGACTGAGGCAAGTTCTGCGGCAGTTTCTTTCCAACTTTGAAGGAGAATGAATATGGCAGGCAAAAGTTTGGGAGGTTCCAGGGGTGGCGGCGGCAAGCCTGGCGGGTCGCCAGGCGGACCACGTGGCGGTAAGGGTGGAAAGGGCAAGGGCAAGAACGGCGGCTACTACTACGGCGCCCAGGATGTTGTCACTATAGCCCTGACCCGCTACGTCGCCGAACAATTGTTCAATGCTTTGGCAATTGCACTTGGCTCTTCTGGCAACGGCAAGAAAAAGAAGAAGGGCAAGAAGAAAAAGGGCGGCGGCAAAAAGACTGTCACTGTCTATACGAAGCCAGGTGGCGGCAAGAAAACCGGCGGTGGCGGCAAGAAGACCGGTGGCGGTGGCAAGACTACAGGCACGGGCAAGAAAACCGTCGGCGGCAAGAAGGCCGGCTCCAAAGCAAAATACTAACCGTCGCAACATCGACAGCAGGCGCTGGACGCGTATTGCCATTTCGTTAGATTGAAGGAGAAAAAGCTTGAGGCTTGACTTCTCAATCTTCGTCGCGTTCAGGCGCTTGTCTGTTTTTCCACTTCGGCCAGCGCCAGGGGACCCCGAAAGTCGAAGAGATGCGAAACCCAGGTCGGACTTCCCGCAGTTTAACTATTAACAGCTTGCGCGGTCTTATTAGATCGGAGTTTGCCGACGCCGATCACGCGTGCGCATTGGTCGAAGAATTTCTGCGGCAGAAAACTTACAAGCAGGACTTCTGTCTTAAGCTTTTTTCGGTCGCACGAGGAGAAACCCGATCCCCTTGGGCAACCAGACGGCTTGCAGTCCTGATGCTGGAAAATCAGATACTGCGAATTCGCTCCAACGACTCGCGCGCCGTCGACTTTCTGCTGACGCAGCTCAAGCTGAAATCAACCGGACCGAATCAAAGCGTTTCGCTTTCGGTTTTGCGAGAGGGATTTACAACGACGAATCCCCTTCGCTTTATTGGCGAGCTGAAGCATAGACTTCAGCGTTTGAATCGCATTCACCAGTTGATTCAAGGGCAGAAAACCTCTGCGATTGCTTTACGCGAGTTCATCATCTCGGCTCACAGTGATTGTAAGTTGTCGCTGGCCCGTTACTTGTTTTCGCCTGATGAGGTTGTTGCGGAGATTTTGCGCCAGGTAAGGGTCACTCAAGGAATTCGAGATATCGTAACCGCTGAATCGCGCCACGTTAAGGAAGAGTTGAAACATCAGTTTGAACTGCTTCCAAACTTCGAGGCCGGCATTCTCAAGCGCCTCTGCGCGACCGGATATATCTATTGGGTTGCCAAAAAAACTAGTTGTCAGATCAATTCCCTTGTCGAGTATCCGTTAACGACGGTGGTTTTGGTTATCAAGCCGCCGGGCAGTGATTTGGAATTGGAAGTCAAAAGGGCGGGCCGCAAGGGGCCACGTTCACTGGATATCGTCTACGAACGCGGCGGCTACACTGTACCGCCATCGCATCGCCTTGATGGCGGCAGCATGCAGAGTCTCCTGCGATATGAGTCGAACCACGGCGCCAAGCTTGCGGCGATTTACCGCCTGGTGCACGGCTGCGCCGCACCAATCGGCAACTACGTTTCGCGATCTACCATCAACACGATCCCCACGCGGAACGGTGAGGCACCCACGGCTGCTTTTTTCACTGACCCGCAAGTGTTCGGCGAAGGCTTTCGCGGAATGCGAATCGCAATGAAAAAATCCGTGGAGGCGTTCAGGGAAGAAGGCAGTCACTGGATCCCCAAAATTCCTGGAGATCTTGGTCTTACTGCGCAATACATCGGACAAGTGGCACCGTCGCAGGCGATTATCAGCGGCACCAGTTCATTCCGCCTGGATAAGCTTGCTACTTACCTTTCGTCCACCGGCCCTGAATCGTATTTCAAAGAAGGTCTGGGCGTTTCCTATTCAAAGGACGAAGCGAAAGCGTTTGCCGATATGATTCTTGAAGAAGTTTTGGGTTCTTATAAGCCTCCTAAAAACCGCTACCAAGATCACGATCAGTATGTAACAGCGGCCCTCAGCAGTTCCAGGAATCGAGCCAGGGCCGACGAAGTCTATCTGTCGCTGATAAAACAGCTTGCGAGGTTCTGGGGCACAATGTTGGCCGTGCGCGCTTACTCGGCCGGAGAGTCGTTAGTTGCCAGAAATGTTGGGTTGAAGAGTTTTTGGAATCAGGGCCGGTGGGATGTGAAACTTATTTTTATGGACCACGATGCCTTAGTGATACCAAATCCCAGGAACGGGCATTTCTTTGCGCATGGCGATATCCCCAACATGCGGCTGGATGAGCGCCATGTCTGGGGCCGTTGGGTGCCTGAACGATTCGCGGCTAGTGACGTTGGCTGTCTGCAAAACATCTACCGGGTGAATCAGAAACTAGACCGGCGAGGTGAAATCCTGGCGCGAGCGGAATTGAAAGCTGCCTATGACAAAACGCAGCAGACGTTGTTGCTAAACCCGGAAATGCAACGCTTGTTTAGTAAGCATCTGATCGCACATCTTCGCGATTGGGATGTCCTGGTTGACGGTTACCTGAAAATGAATGGCGACCGGGCAGCCGCAAGTCGCTGGGGCAGAAGCATGAAAAGGAAATTGGCGACGAAGGGTTACGGGAAGGATATGTTTGCTGCCTACGTTAGCGTCATAGAGAAGAACAAGGAATTCCTGAGTCGCTACAGTTTCCTCTTCAGCTCAAATGCTGAAGCGCGCAGCGACCTTAGCGCGAAATGACGGAAAAAGTTGAAAACCCCGTGACTAAAGCTTCACTTACAAAATCTCAGGTTGATCGATATGGGCAAGACGGAATTGTTTTTCCGGTCGGATTGTTTTCAGCCCAGGAGGCATTAGCTCACCGTGGAGCGCTCGAGTGGGTTGCAGCGCAATGTCACGAGCCAGCGGTTAAGAGGTTCGATAACCTTCACCTTTTTTTTGACTGGGCCTATCGGCTTGTGACTCATTCCCCGCTTTTGGATGCAGTGGAAAGCCTCCTGGGCGGCGAAATCCTCGTCGATGGTACTCTTGTTTTTTACAAGCCGCCGCATGATGCCAGCTACGTGTCGTGGCACCAGGACAGCGTCTATTCAGGTTGGAATCTCTCGCCTTCGACCTCTGCCTGGATCGCACTGACTCCGAGTCGACGCAGCAATGGGTGCATGCGCGTAATTCCGGGTTCTCACCGGGCGGGCTTGTTATCGCATGACAACGTTCGCGACGATCCGAACTTACTTAACAAACGCGGCGAGCGAATCAACCGGTCCGTTGATGAATCGGAAGCTGTTGATGTGACACTGGAACCTGGCGAAATGTCGCTTCATCACAGCACGCTTATTCACAGTTCTGATCCGAACTCGTCTGATGAGCCACGAATTGGGTTCATTGTGCGGTTTGTAACTAATCAATTTTCTAATCGCGGCCGGCCATTGCTGCGGGTGCGCGGTGATGGAGATTGCGGTCATTTGCGTCTCGCGAAGCCCCCAGCCAAAAAGGATCAAATGTCGGCGATCGCGGACTGGCGTGCTTTTGGGCAGTCGCAGGTTCAGGCAAACACTGTCTCGGGATGACCCTTTCGTCACTCATCACAACCTTTGACGTTGACCGCACCAGACAGCGGTCAACGCCTCCGTTCATTGAAGTTTTGCCGGCGTTCTCACGCAAGTTACTTCAGGCCGCCAACCGGTTACCGCTTTACGAGAACCACGAGTTCTATTCGGCCGAACTGCAGGGTCGTGTATGCGAGAACGTTCGTCAGTCATGTACTGAGGAATTCGATGCGTTGGTTGAGTCGATCAAATCACGAGTTAGCGAATGGCCTTACTGGGTTGTCGTGCGTGGTCTCCAGTTCGACACCGGCAATCGGCTTTTCGTGGCAATCAATCGCGCCTTTGGAGAGTTGCTGGCGCCGCCCTACGAAAAGCCGCGAGCCCAACTCGTTCACTACATCCAGCCGGCGACTGACATAAAGTCGGCGCGCGGCGGGCGCGAGAGTGAGCGGTTGCACACTGACACTGCGGACTGGAAGAAGCCAGTCGAGTTGATCTCGATGATTTGCGTGCGACCGGATCCAGCCGGAGGCGGACGTTCTCGTATTCTGGATGTCGATTCAATCCGAAATGACGTCCGCAAGGAACTCGGTGCGAAAACACTCGAGCTTTTGCAACAGGAACCCGTGCCCTGGATGTTGTCTGAATATAACGGCGGCGGAGTGGATTGGCGCCCGGTCCTTTCGCGAACAAGTGTTTGTTGGCGGCGCTATACGATTGATCTGGCGCTGAAGTCTGAAGGTGTTAAGCTCTCTGAAAATATGCAGGCCGCACTGGGTGCTTTTGAGGAAGTAATCGCCGACAGTTCGCATACTGCTGACTTTCTGTTGCAGGAAGGTGATTTGTTATTTTCAGATAACACGCGCACGCTCCATTCGCGTACACCGGTCACCGCGGGCGACTCATCAGATCGCTTGATGCTGCGCAGTTGGATTAGGACTTCGTGAGAACTCATGAGTATGCAATTCGCTCAATTAGCAGATTACCTGGAAAGCAAACCGTCCACGCGGGAGCCGATTCAGATTGGAGCACTTCCTGGCACGTGGATTAATTCAAATCCCGACAGCAGCAGTATCGCGCGATTGGAAATTTCTGAGTCGGGAGGAAAGCTTTTGGTGCACGGTTTTGCCATTGGGGCAGAGGGTTTGGTGGATTGGGGAACCACCGCAGCGTCAGTTTTTACGGACGGGCCTTCATCGCGCACCGCCGCGGGTTTCACTTGTGTTTTCGAGTTTGGTTTCGCAGAGACGAGGATACAGGGAATGATAATGAAGGGGCTTCTCGTACTCGCGGAGTTCCATTTGTTTAAGGACCAGAGCGGGCGAAGCGGTTATTTCCTGCGTGAATACTTCGCCTTGAATCACGGACGTTATTAACCCGCAACCGGTCGAGAACATGACATCCAACTTCGCAGCGAAACAAATCACCGATCTGAGTCCGAAGCTGGTTAACCCGGATTTGGATGCCTCGAAGCTGCTGGGCCGCTGGTTGAATACAAATCGAAATACCAGCGGCATCACTAAGTGCTCAATTGAAATGCAGGTTGAACGCTGCAGCGTGAGCATTACCGGCGCAGGAAAGGATACGGCTCTTCAATGGCCGACGGTGAAAACAACACTACTGGTGAGCCTTGAAGAAGAGGCAAAACAACAGTCGGTCGCACTAGTTGCTGACTTTGAGTTTGATTTCATGAAAGCGGAAACTCACATTCGAGTTAATAAAGGCGTACTCGTTATCGTGTTGTTCATCACCTTCACAGACGACAGTGGCAGATCAAATTATGTCAATCGCGAGTTTTTTTACCGCGAGGCGTAATACCAGAGGCCGGCGTTTTGTCTAATGCAAATTTCAGTATCGCGATCCAGCACACGCCCGACGACAGCAATCGGCGGAGTTGGGTCAAATCTATGCTGGAGAAGTTTCGAGCGGAACAGCCGGACTTGTGTGTTGCCGTAGTCGCAGACGGTGAGCGTCAAGGCAGTTGGCCCACATATTTGCGAACTTTGCGCGCGACGGCAGGCGCAAAACATCACCTCGTGCTGAACGACGACATCACGGTTTGCCAGGACTTTTTGGCGTCTGTCGACAAAGTGATTCAAGCCCGACCCGGCCATATCATTTCTCTCTACACGAACTCTCCCTGGGTACCTACGGCTCGAGCACGCGGACAGGCGTGGATTGAAAAATCATTAGTCGCCAGTCCGGCCCTCATTTGGCCAACTGCGCTGATCCACGAATTCATTGACTGGGAAAGATTTCATATTAGAAACGATTTCCACTGGGAAGACGCACGCATCTCGATGTGGCTCCACAAAACCCGTCGCCCGGCCTTTGCCACGGTGCCTTCGCTGGCACAGCACCTTGGCTGTCAGGCTTCACTGGTGGGATTAAACGGCCGTTCCAAGGTGGCAACCTGGTACGTCGGAGACCATCGCTCGGCCCTGGGGATAGATTGGTCCAGAGGTCTTAAGTCAACAACACGAGATCCAGCGCCGATTAAGCGGGAATGGTGGCGGTATTACGAAGTACCCTCATTGACTACCCAACCTTCATGAAAAACAAGTGTAGCCCAATTGATATTTTTGTGGCGGGCGGTTCACAACACTTCGCGCAGTTGCGAGACCTGCTGCCGAGGCTGCAGGCCCACGGCACGGTGCACCTGGCTTCCAGCTTCCTACCCGAAGCGGATTTGCTCCTACTGCGCGGTTTGTACGACGTGCTGCACTGCCCGCAACACAGTGACGACGGCTACCATAATTTTGAACTGTTCTCGATCAGAGACATCAACAAGTTCGCCACTGCTCCCTACTTTGTTAAGCTTGATGCCGATACACAACTCGCTCCCGATTGGATTGACTACGTCGCAGAGTGCATCGCGTCTCACCCTGATGCGGTGCTCTTCGGGCCCCGAAAAGGCAATGTAAACATTTCGTTGACTATTAGCGGTCGTCTGGTGCGACAAAAGCTAACCCGCGAGATTGTTGTCAGCGACGCGCTGAAAATAATCGGCGGGTTTTATGTAGGCAAAACTTCCTTCTTCAAAGAGCACCTTCGCTTTATGGACCTCGTTCATGAATTCCTCTGGTGTTACAAAGATGGAGTGCGATACCGGCCAAGTCCAAACCCGGGATACTGGTTGAGCGACGAAGACTATCATGAGCCGATAAAGGTGTTGGGTATTCAGAGCCAAGCCTTCCAGGGAAACGAAGACACGCTGCGCAGTCTCGTGGTGCACGCTGCAGGCGCGGGCGATCGTTTACATGTTTTTGACAGTGGCGGTAGGGTGCGAATTGATCGTCCCGGGATTATGTTTCCCTGAACCGCCGGCACCTTACGTATCAAATGCGACACAAACTAGATAACTTGTACGAGGGCGTGCCCATTTTCATTATCTCAACCGGCACCAGTCTCCGTGGTTTCGATTTCAAGCGTCTCGACGGCAAGTTAACCATCGGCATCAACCGGGTTATCGAGTACTACCATCCATCAATAATGCACTTCGTGGATGTAACTGCGCACCAAACTCATGCTCGCGCTCTGCGCGATTACAACGGCATGATCATCGCCGGCCCTCGTGCCGCGCCGGCTGAGACGCATGCTAATGTGTTTGTGGTAGATCGCAGAATTGACACGTTTGAGTTGAGCGGCGATATGACAGAAACTTCAAAAATCGTTGCCCGATCTTTTAATGACGGCCTCTTCGGTGGCGGTGGTGGCGCGACCGCGCTTCATACGGCGATACTTCTTGGCGGTAATCCAATCTATCTTTTGGGCTACGACTATTATGAAGATAACGGTTCTCACTTTGACGAGTATGACGAGTCGCGCAACCAAAAAAACTTGTACGAAGTTTTTTTCGAGAGTGTCGAACATTTGGGTCGCCAGGAGTGGGTGCCGCCAATTTACAACTGCAACCAAAGGTCGAGGCTTTCCTGCTTTCCTTATCGAGATATCGATGAGGTCTTAATGTCAGACTCAGCTTCCTACGCTCAGTCAGTCGGTAACGCCGGTTAGGCGACAAAGAAGGTCCCTGTGGATTTCGTCGAACTAAAACCAGAACAGCGCAAGTCCTTCGACGAGGACGGCTTTCTGGTGGTGCGCAATGCCCTCGACAACGAGACGGTGGAAAGTTTGCTTGCGGCCACAGATCGACTGGCGGAGCCGTTTCTAAACAAGCCGGAAGTTACAAACAGACCTGAATACAATCACCTCGACTTACGGCCAGGGCTGCTTAATGACAATGCTCTTTTTTCATTGGTCGCTAATTCCTCTACGGTGTCGCTCGTGGTTCAGCTTCTCAGCCCGAACATTCATCTTCACTCAACGTCCCTGATTTATAAGCGCCCGTCACGCCCTGATGTTCCCTGCTTTCGCCGCGGCTGGCATCGCGACATTCGCATTCCACGCGATCTTGGGCATCAGACTTTGCCCCGTGTGGGAATAAAGATCTGCTACTGCCTGACTGATTTTCATCAACCCAACTCCGGGATGACATTGCTTGCGCGCAAGACCCACTTGCGTACCGAACCGCTTAAAGTGCGGGCGGGTGCATTTGATCCGGAAGACGTAGAAGTCTGTGATCTAAGACTGGCAGCCGGGGATGCTTTTCTTTTTGAGAATCGTATTTTTCACACGGCGGCGCCAAACCTGAGCGAGCGAGTATCCAAAGTGTTGATGTACGGTTATGCCTATCGCTGGATGAAGCCGGAGATTTATCTTGAACCTCCTGACCATCGCCGGTTCGGACAGGGCGACCCGGTCAACTGGCAACTGTTAGGGGGATATCGCGACATCGATACACCACCCTGGGCCCTGGAAAAGTGGGCCAAACGCAACGGCGTGCTTCCGCCTTCGATACCGTGGACGGTGGAGATGTGAGAGGGTCGATACGTTACGACTTAAAAATTTTTAAATACCATTGAGAATGAGGGCTACGTGACTACCCAGGCACCCAGGGCTTTTAATCGTGAGATGTATCACGACCACCCGGAAAACGTTTTTTACGGGACCGACGATGGCAACCAGGATGGATCTTTCAGCGAGTTTGCCACGTTCCAGGACCATTACCTGAATGTTTCTCCTGAGCGGCGCGAAAACATTCATATGATCAGCGTCGTTGGCGGCCTCTATGGCCTTAACTTCATTCCCCTCTGGAAGCCCCGGAGGATCACGATCTTCGACATTAATCCAACGGCCGTCACCTATTTTCAGATTGTGCGCCGCGTTTGGATCACGAGTCGCGACGTTCAGCACTTCCTTACCCGGCTTTCCGACGGCGACTATGAAGCTGAGACGGAAGCGGACCAATTCGTGCGCGAAAACATCCGCCTGAAGCAACTGGGCAAACTGCCGCGCGAACGCGGTTCGACAAAGCGGCCTTACGAACAGAGCTGGCAGTTCGCTTTCGAAAATTTTGACTTAACTAAACAGATCCTCGGCGACGTGCCCCTGGATATTCGCACCGAGCCGATGGAGAGCGGTAGTTTCCGCGAGTGGATACGTGAACAAAACAATCTCTGGATCTACTGTTCCAACATAACGGAGTTTCATTATTTCGATCTTGAGTTTGCCGATCCGTCGAACGTGGTCGTGGCACAGATTATTTTTCCCGGCAACGAACAGCTGCTTGATCTGGCGCCGCTTGGAGGCGGTCCCGTCAAAGTCAAATTTGAAATTCCACTTACTGCCCAGCGTATGGCCAAGCTTGGCGGATAAGACTGATGCCCAACAAAATTAAGATCGCTACCAACGCGGCTCCGCCTTCGATCGGAACACATTCTCAAGCGGTTAGGACCGGCGACCTGGTCTTCATCACCGCTCAAACCGGACGCGATCCGGAAACGGGGAAACTCGAGGAAGGATTGGAAGCTCAGACGCGCCGAATGCTGTCCAACGTTGACGCGATTCTAAACGCGGCCGGTTGCTCGCCGGCTGACATTGTCAAAGTTGTACTGCTGCTGGCGGACATAAAAGATTTCAAAGCGGTAGACCAGCTTTACGCCGCCTGGCTTCCGGGACTTGGAGTAACAGCTCTCCCGGCGCGAACAGCTTTTGCCGTGGCAGGACTGCCCGCGGGAGCGTTGGTGATGCTCGACGTCGTCGCAGCTTGTCCGGGCGACTAGCGGAGCGGGGAAACAGGGAAATGCTGTTAAGGGTTCCAAGGGCAATTAATTAGTTGACTCACCGGCATTTGCTCTCGTTTGAACCTCGGATAGCCTTCAGTGTTTGCGGCACAAAATCAGAACTGGGAGCGCAGCGACCAGCCAAAGAATCAACCCTACATTCTGGCCGTCGTCGTTCAGGTTCAAACGAAACACTTTCTCTGCTTGAGTGTTTGGCTGGTCGCTGCGCTCCCAGTTCTGATTTTGTGTGGCCGAGATTAAGCTCCTTCTTGTTAATACCGCACTGGGTGAGTCAACTATATGATTGCTGTTTCAATGAGTTCACCCGTTACCCTTTCCCCTCATTTCCTTTTCTCCGTTTCGCAGGTATCGTCGTTTGAGTTGTTCGTAGATGCAGTCAGGCGCATACACTGCATCTTTGTTTTGCCTGGCTTCCCTCCATTTTTCATTCCAGAGGTGAATGGCATAACTATCGGCTCTGATTTGTGCCGGTGGTTCTAAGATTCTTCGCCAGTCGTAATGGGGAAACGGACAAAAGATGAAATACGGCTGGGTATAGCTCGTCAATGCCGATCGGTTAACTGCTTCACCCATCAGCCTGGGACCCGTTTCACCCCAGACTAACATCTCCGGGTCCTTCGTCTGACAGGCCCGCCAGGCAAAGGACATTACCAGGCTTCCTGCCGGAACCTTGACCACTCCGCAATTCACCACCTGGAATCCTTTGCTCAACTCACTGGAGAAAACGTATCGCTCGCCGAAATCAAAGGCTCGCAGGCAGACGGTGTCTGTGTCGGCCCACCAGCCGCCACGTTCAAGCAGCAACTTGTAGCGGAAGAAATTCGCGAAACCGGCGTAGCTTGGGCGGCCGGCATATTGAAAGATAGCGGCAGCCGGCAGTATCTCATTAGCATCCTTGAGCGTGGTCCCAACTGGGATGTTTTTCACGTCATCGTAAACAAACAGATGATACTCATGGCCATTTGCGAGAAACGAAGCAATTGATAATTGCTCCATCTGCGAGAGCGTGGGGCCAATCCATAATCCCTGGATGATCTTGTTGTCGTCTGCCGCGATCATTTTTTCAATCGGTTGAGCCGGGTGTCAGACAAAAGGCAGCGCAGATGCCAATCGATCGCCTAGCATGTTAAGGACGTATTTGCAGTTCTTGCCGCTGGTCACCGAGCAGAAATTTGCGTTTAGTTGGCGGCGTCACTAAATCCACGTTTGAGTGGGAGCTCATCGAAGCGAAGCTGCACCAGACTGCGAATGCGACGAGCGCAGTCGAGGTAAGTTTGCATTCCTTTTCCAATGGGATCCTCCACGTCAGCCTGCTCGTCAAGGCAGTAAGTTTTGTAGGCTACCGACGGGATCAGCCCAATCACTGCAGTACGTTGCGCGCTGGTCATGCAAAAAATCATTTCCGCCTTCTGCGCCAATTCCGGTGTCAGATTTCGAGCCGCGTGGGGGCGCATGGGTACGCTTAACGACCGCAATACTTCCTGGGCTTCCGGCGCCAATGGAGCACCAACTCTGGCGGTAATGCCGGCACTAAGCGCGCGCACGTTGACCGTTTCCAGGGCCTCGTATGGTATGCGCAAACGCGCTGCAATCTCCGCGTTGGCCAGCGCAGCGGCCATTGGTGAACGACAGGTGTTGCCACTACAGACAAATAAGAACAGTCGTTCCGGTTCGGCCGTTGCCGGTGTCGCGAATTTTCCTACGGGCCCGAGTCCGAGCTTCGCCAGGACGCGATTGAAGTGATGCAGCGGCGACAGAAATCCGAGGGCGATCACGATAAAGCCGGCGCTGAGCGTCTGTGCCGGGCTGGGCGGAGTTAAGTTGAACAAGAAAGCCAAGGCGGCGGTCGCCGTAAAACCAGAGAGCATGCTGGAGCCGCAATGCATGGGCATGCAGAAGGTGTTTTCGCGGCGGTCGAGAAAGATTAGAGTTGTGCAAATGCAGAGGCCTGCATAGCACAAACCCACCAAAGCCGCGTAAACAGCGGCAGGAGTGTTTACAAACGTTGTCAGGCCAACGCGAAAACTCAACATCACGTTTCCAGATCCAATGACCGCCATCACGATCAGGCTAAGTGCCAGAAGTGGCGCAGCGACCATTTGCTCTTCAACAAAGTAGCGTCGTGTGGCGCTCTCCTGGTCCGTCTTAGCCAGCCTGCTCATGAATTGCAGTTTGAAAAAATAAGCGATCAGGTAAGCGGCAATATCGATCACCGCAGCGATCGCAAGCGTGTAATTGGCTGCGTCGGCAAGCACTACCGTAACTGCCAGCAGACTAGTGAACATGGCTGCCCAGGAGAACCAACGAACGCGACGGCCAACGATGGCGTCAACAATCGGCGCGATGATCAAAGTGCCGCCGCGAAGCAGGACCAACACCAGCACAATTGAGAGACCGCCGAAAGTGAAGGCGAGCGTAGTTGTGCCCATGATGGTCGCCATGCAGACCCCGGAAAGGAAGGTTAGCCGGCGGGGAAAGGGAATATTGATACCCAGGACGTCGCGACGGCCGGCATATTTCCACCAACCGGCAAGTGTGATGAATCCCAACATTCCAACCACGGTAGCGATTGCGGAGATAGGGAGCAGCACGGTACCCCTTACCGGCGCCGCGGTGAGGAAACCGTTTGAAAGGGATTTCGTCAGGGCGCTGTATGGCGTGTAAAAAAGATAAAAGCCAAGTCCAAGGTACCAAATTCTGAGGCTGTATCGGCGTCGTGAGTTTTGCACCGGATTATCCTTTTCAAGGTTTGTAAAACGATGGATCGTGTGTAAGGCCCAGCACTGATTTTCCGATTGTCGCCAGTATTTGATCGTCGTTGTCGTGGCGAACATAAAAAGACAAATCCCGGTAGACGCGCTCCAAAACGCTGGGCCGAATCAAGCACCGGGCGCCACAAGCACGAATGGCTTGTTTGACAGAATCTTCAGCGAGATGTTCAACCACGTGCCGGGCGCGACTGCCGGCAATTTGTGCTTCTCTATAACGGCCCGTCTCCCACAAGCGGGCCACATGCCGCAGCCACAAATGCGCCGTCTCCAAATTAACGGACATTTGGCCTATGTGGTGTTGTACATATGGATCCTCGATCTTGTTTTGCGTTGTGATATAGCGAAAGGCGTAGTCGTACGCGGCCTCGGCGGCTCCCAGAAAAGTTGCAGCGTAGTGGGGAATGAAGCAGGTCTGCCAACTCTCCTTCAAGTATTGTCCGGGATAGCCGATTAGGTCAGCGTCTGGAACAAACGTGCGTTGGAAATGTACGAGGTGGCTGACTGTCGCACGCATTCCAATGGGATCCCACCAGGACGTATCTATTTCAACCGTCGGATCCGAGAGATTGCAGGCCATCATCAATTGAGTATCCAACGAGCCTGCTTCAGCGTGGCGCACGCCGCCAGGTCCGGCAGTATTGACCAGGAGAATGGCCCACTCAGCACCGCCGGCGCTCGTTGCGAAGGCCTTATTGCCATCGATGACATAACCGCCGGCCACTTTTTCGACTGTCGTTCCAAAGCGAACGGCTTCTCCCGGCTTGCGCGCTTGTGGCTCGCCACTCCATGCCACCCACTTTTCGCCGCGTTCAACCACGCCTTTGAACCAACGTTTCCGTTGTTCGTCGGTAGCCATGCCGTCTAATAACACCAGCGAATTTACGTGACCTTCCCAGCAGCGCGCTAACGACATGTCGGCCCTGGCGATCTCCTTCGTCATCATCCACAAAGTGAAGACATCGCCACTGTAGGGGCCCAGGCCCAGTCCGCCATATTCTTTGGGCAGCACCGGCGCATGCAAACCGGAACGGAAGAGATCCGCAAAATCTTCTGCCGGAAAGGTCGCCGTACGATCGTACTCATCGGCTCGCGGCGCAAAATTTTCCCGGGCGAGCACACTGATGCGGTTGATCAGATCTTGTTGCGCATCTGTTAGTTCAAGCTGCTTGTAAGTGTTGTTGGTTGTATCGGTAGTTATCATTGTTGTGAGCGCCTTGCCGGCCCGATTAATTCTCGCCGCTCCTGCTCCGCCGGTCCAGCATTTCCAAAGCCAGCGCCGGCGACATTTGTTTTCCAGTCATCAGGTGGAATTGTTGTCTCACTTGCGCCACCAGCACGTCGCAGCCGTCAATTACCAGTTGCCGGCGCTCAATTGTTTTGTCCACCAGCGGTGTTGGCCTGGAACCGTAAACTAGATCAATAACCACCGCGTTGTCATTTAACCGTTCAATCCTGAAGGGAATTTCATCGGTGTCGCGACCAACCGGCGTCGCGTTGACTACGATGTCATAGCCTTTCGCGTCAAAAGTGGGTAGCGGAAAGTATGGCAATCCCAGAATCTCTGCGGCGTGCTCCCCACGTTCTCTACCGCGATTAATGAGAGTGACCTGCGCGCCCGATTGGACCAGCGCAGCGGCAATGGCTCGACCGGCGCCGCCACATCCGATTACCGCAGCCCGTCTGTTTTTTACTTCAACCAGGCGCTCACGTCCAGCTGTATAAATCACTTCCGGATCGGTAGTGTCAGCCATCCACCAACCGTTGTTCCTCACCAATATGTTTGCTGACTCAGCATGCTGGGCCATGGGACTTACGAACTTTGCGGTTGGCAAGGCCACTTCTTTGTGCGGTGACGCCACCGTCATGCCGTTGAGAGGCATCCCCAGGGAATCGAGTGTTTTCGAAAGCACAAACTCCTGCCAGAACTCCGCAAACGACTCGACACGCAGTGGCACAAACAATGCTGGGTGATCCATTGCGCGGTAAGCGGCATTGTGTAAGCGTGGAGACAGCGAATGAAAGATTGGATCTCCAATAATAGCGAAAATCTCTTTGACCCGTTTCACACCGGGCAAACCATAGTCTTCGATTAGCTTTGCTATGGCCGGCTCAGCGCTGAGTTGTGAATCCGGAGAAACGAGTCCGTAAATTGCGGGCGCTCCCAGTTGCAGGGCCGCTACCCGAGTCCAAAAGCCAGTTGAGCCGGTTGCATAGGCAATTGTATCCTGACGCTTCAGCGTTGCCAGCAGTAATAGGGGGAGGAACTCGTCGCTGATCCTGTCAGCCGTTGTCACTAATTTGTAACCGCTTGCCGGAACTGATGAGAGTTTTTCAAATCGAGTTTTTACTTCAGACAAGTCTTTGGCTCGACCATGCCATGAAATCAGACGCTTCTCAATCGGAAGTTGATCCAACAATTCAGACGTTAGATCGCTGTGCTCAAGTTCGACGCGATCATAGTAGCGGGACGCGGCCTCCAATCTTTGACGGCGCACCGCCGATGAACCTGAGAATTGCCCGCCTGCATCCTGACCGCGAAGTGAATACAACAAGCGGCCCTTGAAGTAGCGGCGCAGCCAATCGGGATCAATGTCGCCCACCAGGTCCGCCCGCACCTCCAGCCATTCCACAGACGCGGGAAGCGCAGTGAACTCCGCGCCGGTTGCCGACGGCGCTGCCGTGAGACTCGCGATGAGCGAAACTTCAGTCACAGGAATCAATTTGGTGATTGAGGCGAACCCCGGCTGGATTTTGCGAGCCTGCAAGGAACTCTCGTGAGAATTCAGCCGCTAACTTAAGTGCGCGCATAACTATACTTTGAACTGGTGGCAGAGTTCAAAGGTTTTTGAGCGGCCGCCTAGGAGGCGCTGTTGAACCGATTGCCTGGGAGGAATCCTTATTTGCTTACGTCGCTCGCGACCAGGTTCACAAAAAGCTAAGGGACGATTTGCAGCTTCCAAAGGGCTGCGTGGTACACTCGTTTCGCCCCACGTTTTTGACGAGGTTTGGGTGAAGCTGGAGCAGACGCCTTCACAATCAGAAGGTTGCGGGTCGGAGCAGCGTGACGATTTCGGAGTGCTACATTCACCCGACGTCGGAAGGTCAGGAACGCGCCTTCGAGCGTTTCGCTAATCTGTATCAAACGGCGGTCGAAAAAGCGGAAAAAGAGAAAGCGTCGCTATAAATTTCCGCTACAGTCTCAACTCTCCGCCTGTAAGTGCTTGTGCCCCTGTAGCTCAATGGTTAGAGCAGCAGACTCATAATCTGTTGGTTCGGGGTTCGAATCCCTGCGGGGGCACCAAAAGAATCAGGTACTTAGAAGGCAGCCGTGGCGCTGCCTTTTCTTTATGAATGCCTGCAGGACGCGCTACAACGGTCTGACTACAAGGTTCCCACGATTGACATCTGCCTTGCTCTGAAGTATCTTGATGTCAAGGTAAGTCGAGGGCGAGCAATGAGCAAACACAAACCGGAGTCTTTGACGGGCGGAAGTAGCGTTCACGTCCTCCTGGTGTTGTGGAAGGCAGCGCGGGCGGTTGAGTCCTATGCGGAAAAGAGCATCACCGACCTGGAGATGTGCGGTAGTGATTTTGCCGTGCTGGAGGCATTGCTGCACAAAGGACCGCTTCCCGTAAACGAGATCGGGAAAAAGATCCTGTTGACCAGCGGCTCGATTACGGTGGCCATTGACCGCCTGGAAAAGAGGGGTTAGTTGAACGGCGGGCGCACGGCACGGACCGCCGGGCCAGGGTCGTTCACTTAACGATGGAAGGAAGGAAGCTAATCACGGTTACAAGGCGGCAGCTCACCGTGAAGAGGAGGCCGCCTGATTCGAAACAAAATACAAGTTTTAGAGAGGTGAGATTTATGTCGATGGTGAAAGAAGCATTGCTAACCGTAGTGACGAAAACAAATGAAGGACGGACGGTCCAGGGGATAGTCAACAGTATCGAGACTCTGGAAGGTGGGGGATTCCTGGTGCGCCGGCCGTTTCCCAAGGCCTCGTTTTCAGACTTCGATCCGTTTCTATTGCTTGATGAGATGGGGCCGATGGACGTTGCGCCAGGCGAAGCGAAAGGCGCACCCGATCATCCGCATCGCGGATTCGAGACGGTGACCTATATGCTCTCGGGTGATATGGAGCACAAGGATTCCAGTGGGCACGCCGGACGGCTTAAATCAGGGGACGTGCAGTGGATGACCGCCGGTGCGGGCGTGGTCCATGCCGAGATGCCCTCCGCCGAGTTCATGCGCACGGGCGGAGTGATGCACGGGTTCCAACTCTGGGTGAACCTGCCGCGGCAGGACAAGATGATCAAACCGCGCTATCAGGAAATTCCCAGCACCAGGATCCCCAAGGCAACCTCAGCCGATGGCTTGGTTTCCGCCACTGTGATCGCCGGCGAAGCGATGGGCGAGAAAGCCGTCATCGAGACGCGGACGCCGATTATCTACGTGCATTACCGACTCGAGCCGGGAGGCGTGGTGAAGCAACCAGTGCCGCATGACTACAACGCCTTCGCTTACGTAGTTGACGGAGCAGGATTGTTCGGAGCAGAGGGCGAGCGTGGCGCTGACGGACAGATGGTGATGTTCGCTCCGGATGGCGACGAAGTAAGAATCGAAAATCCAGCAGACGCAAAGGCAACGCTGGAAGTATTGGTCATCGCTGGTGCGCCGTTGAATGAACCAATAGCGCGCTACGGACCGTTTGTTATGAACACAGAAGCAGAAATCCATCAGGCGTTTGAGGACTACCGTCAGGGCCGGATGGGCGCAATTAACTCTGATTGAAGAGCTAGCTGCCCGTGAACGGAAAAATTTGCGGGCGTATCTGATGATAAGGAGTAAGTTGAAATGAGAATCGTAGTATTGATCGCACGCCTTTTACTGGGGCTGATTTTCCTGGTGTTTGGGCTCAATGGCTTTTTGAATTTCTTGAGCATGGGGCCTATGCCGACAGGACTGGCTGGACAGTTCGTCGGCGCGCTGGTCCTCTCTCACTATTTCTGGGTTGTGGCTGCGCTCCAAATTGTCGGTGGCGCGCTATTGTTAGCGAACCGGTTCGTACCGCTCGCGTTGGTGCTGCTTGGGCCGGTAATCGTGAACATCATTTGTTATCACGTGTTCCTGAATCCGAGTGGAGCAGTAGCGGCGGCGGTGGGAACAGTCCTGTGGTTGATTGTTTTCTATGGTAACCGCCAACACTTCTCCGGAATATTTGTCCAACGTACATGAGGTTTCAAAGGAGCGAGAAAGATGGCCAAGTGGACTTTCGAGCCGGGACACACGGCGGCGGAGTTTCGCGCCCGGCACATGATGGTGACCTACGTCCGCGGACACTTCAAGGATGTTCACGGCTCGCTGGAGTTTGATCCGGAGAACCCGCGCAACTCTTCGGTCGAAGTGAAAATTGATGCTCGGAAAATTTGGACCGGGGTGAAGGAACGCGACGACCATTTGCGAAGCGCAGACTTTCTTGATGTCGAGCACCATCCCGAGATCACCTTCAAGGGTAATGAGGTAGAGATAAAAGGCGAGCATGACTATGCCGTGACCGGCGATCTGACAATTCGCGGAGTCACTCGGCCAGTGTGCCTCGCAGTGAGCTACCTGGGGGAGTGGGAAACGCCCTGGTGGGAGGATGGAGTTAACAAGGGGCCCAAAACACGCGCGGGTTTTGTAGCTACCACCAAGATCAATCGTCAGGACTTTGGCGTCAGTTGGCAAGACACAATGGACCGAGGCGGGATTGTCGTCGGGAACCAAGTCAATATCACCATCGATGTTGAAGCGATACTGGAAGACACTTGATTCTTCAGGAACAATACGGTTGTTGATGTTCGATGGATTCCAGAGGAGGACTCGTACATGAATCCTTCATATGTGCTGCTTCTGGCGTTTCTCATTGGTGTAATCGGGGGATTGCGTACGATGACCGCGCCGGTCGTCGTAGCGAATCGGCACTGGCTCAATCTAGACAACTCGCCGCTCGCCTTAATCGGTTCGACTGGTGCCGTCCTTGTCTTTACCCTGGGTGCTCGCTGAGTTGGCATGGCGGCTCCATCGCTTCAAACCGGACCGTGAACGAGACCCGATCCGACCTCGAATTAAGGCGTTGGTTGAGCAGCCGGCAGTTTCTTGAAACCCTTTTCCAGAGCCTTTCGCAGTCGATCGACGGCCGTGGTTGGATCGCCGGCGAAAATGGGATCGGTGTACAACAGAACGTCACCATTTCTAGCATCCACTATCCCGATCTGTAACCTCAGATAAGCGGGGACTCCGCCAACGAGCAAGGTAAAGGCAGTTTTGCCGCCCGTCAGCTTCTTTCCTTCGCCACGAATGAAGACTATCGCGTCGGTACTCTTCTCCAGGTTTAGGTTCAGCACCTCATCGCCCATTGTGAAGCGACCTTTTTTTACGTCGCTACGCTTTTTCATGATCTTGGGTAGCAGATCGTTAAACTTGGTTTGAAAATCAGCGACATTGTAGTTCGGTTGAGAATCGCCCTGGCCAGATGCCGCACTTGGCGGCGATAAGGTCGTCACGTTTTTCTGTTTAGACAGGACTTCAGCGATTATTTTTTCTACGCGCGCGCTCAGTTCGTCAGACTCCGCCGCCATTCCTTCTGGTCCTTTCATGCTATCGCGGACCACATTCACTTTCGCCGGGAGAACAACAACCGTGCGAATGGTGGTTTCTTTCGACTTGATCTTAGGATGAAGAAACTGCCCGTGGATGGGGGAAGTGAAACTTGCGAGCAGCAGTGTCGCGAATACTAAGATTAATGCTCGCAGCCTGAAAACCGCAGAATTGGTCAGCTTCAATTTCAAGTTCTCCTTAACGCTTCAATGCGTCTTTTGATTCGTTCGCGATCGATCGCGGCCGGCGCCAGCTCAATGTACTTCTCATATTCGGAGGCGGCATCGTTGGCTCGTCCGAGCTTTTCGTAAAGCATGCCAAGCCCGCGATGTAGTGCAGGCACAGGGTTCTCAGCTTTTAGTGCGCGCAAGTAGAATTCTTCGGCCTTTTGTTGGTGCTGTTGCCAATTGTCTTTCCCCGCCGGCGTCTCCAGCAGCTCGCGCTCTTCTTCTTCCAGCGTGCGCTTCACGCGTTTCTTCGCTGCATCTTTCTTGGCGTTGTTTGTCAGTTCTTTTTCCGTTAGCTGTGGGGAACGAGGCCCGAGAGTACGATAGGCTTCAGCTAACCAAAACAGATTTTCCGAATCAGGGTGAAAATCTACCAGACGCTGTGCGAGATAAACGGCTGAACGAAAGCGCGCAGCGTTGATTGACAACTGAAGGTCGTGCCGCATAACTGATTCCATCTGCCCAAAGTATGCCGCCCTCTCCCGATTCAGTTCCATCTGATGCGTCACTCTGTCAGCCCGCGCGCCAAGATACGAACTCAGATACTTAATACGCTCATCAAGTGCCGGATGGTCGTTATAGAACAGTCTGATGTTCTCGCCTTCAAAATCTTTATTCAGCAACTTCATCACGTTGACCATTTCTTCTGGCGAGTATTCGGCGCTGATCATCATGTCGACACCTTTGAGATCAGCTTCACGTTCCAGGTCTCGGCTGTAACCGTAGACCGTGGCGATCAAAATGAATGGAGCGACGGTCGTCACGATGGTGATTACAGCTCCCACAATGCCGCCGGGTGCATAGGTGCCGATCGCAGACATGATGTTCATCGTGAGAAATTTCTTGCGATTGCTGCGATTCTGGACATAGGTGTGCCGCCGCATAACGTGGGTCATCTCATGCGCGATGATGGCAGCCAGCTGTGATTCGTTATCGATAAGGAAAATCAATCCAGTGCTGACGTATATCGAACCGTTCGGGAGGGCGAAAGCGTTCGGCTGCGGGTCGCGAAGCAAGCGAAAGTTCCACGACACTCTCTCCAGATTGAGTCCCTTAGGAACCAGCGATAGTCCGATGCGACGAACATAAGCATTCGCCGGTTCGTCCTGCAGCACGAGCCCATCACGCTCAAACTTGGTATCGAGCAGATCAGATTGTTCAAGAACTTCCAAATCGATTTTGCCGAACGTGAACTCTTCCCTGATGGGTGGCGGGGTCGATTCGACAGGCGCAGTTTTCTTTTGCGCCATTGCTAACGGACAAAACGAGGTTAGCACCAGGCAGAAGCAAAGCGCAGAGCCTTTTAAACTTGTAGATTTTTTGGGGAACATAAGCAGGTGAACCCCTGGAGCCCTGAAGCGACGGCAAATCAAACTTTCGGTGAATTCCTCGAGATAGTCAAGGCGTGTTTCTTGGGTGTCGTGTGTTTAGTCAGGTGCCGCGACGTGCAACGGGGTTAACTCTGTGGTGATGTTCATCCAGGAATCTTCGCGACGTTTCCGCGCGACAGCGCGCAACGCTCCGGCGCCAATCAGCTAACCAAAATCTAGTACTCCGCAAACGCATCATCAGGATAACAATACAACCATCGCTCTCCCGGTTCGGCCGAAGCAATCACCGGATGTCCGCTAGCGTGCGCGTGCTTAGTCGCGTGGTGGTTTGGGGAGTCATCACAACAAAGCGTCGCACCACATGTTTGACAAGTGCGCAGGTGGACCCAACCGGCGCCGATTTTGACGCACTCTTCGCATTCTCGGCGCGTCGGGTGCTTGACCCTGGTAATGGCGTCTAGATGCGAACAACTATCTGCAGCCATGTTTCTCCTTTATTCGGCGAGCACTTGATGTACAAACGACACCGCAATTGAACCTTCCCCGACCGCGGACGCTACTCGTTTCAAATTCCCGCCACGAATATCTCCGACAGCGAACACACCGGGCAGACTAGTTTCCAGGAGGTATGGCGCGCGAGAAAGAGGCCACTTTGCTTTCGCCAAATCTTCCGGCGTGAGATCTACGCCCGTCTTGATAAACCCTGCCTGATCGCACGCGACACAACCACCGAGCCATGCAGAATTCGGCACCGCCCCCGTCATGGAAAAGAGGTGGGCAATGTTGTGCGACTCGGTCAGTCCCGTTTGATTATTTCGCCAGGTCAGTCGCTCAAGGTGATCGTTTCCCTCCAGCGCAGCCACTTCAGTGTTGGTGTGAAGTTCTATATTCGGCGTCTCTTCGATGCGCCGGATTAGGTAGCGTGACATTGTTTTGGCCAGTCCGTCAGATCGAACCAACATATAGACTCGGCTCGTGGTTTGCGCCAGAAAAACTGCCGCCTGACCGGCAGAGTTGCCGCCGCCTACGACAATTACTTCTTCACCGCCGCACAACTGCGACTCCAGATGCGTGGCCCCGTAGTAGACACCTGCTCCCTCAAACGTCGAAAGATTTTCCAATTGTAGTCTTCGGTATTGCGCGCCCGAAGCAATCACCACCGTCCGCGCAGGAACGTGTTGCCCATCCCCAATCAACACCGCGTAAGGCCGTCGAGCACAAGCCAGGCCCTTCGCGTCCTTGGCAATCAACATCTGCGCCCCGAACTTTTGCGCTTGCGCGTAGGCGCGGCCGGCGAGCTCGTGTCCCGATATGCCGGTAGGGAAGCCAAGATAGTTTTCGATCTTCGAACTGGCTCCCGCCTGGCCGCCCGGCCCACTTGATTCAAGCACCAGGACATCAAGTCCCTCAGATGCTGCATAGACGGCCGCCGCCAGTCCTGCGGGCCCGGCGCCAACGATGATCAGGTCGCGCACATGCGCTTGATCGATTCCTTCATTGAACCCGAGACAGTCGGTAATTTCCTCATTGGTTGGATTGCGCAGTACTGCAGTGCCGCGACAGATCAGAACGGGCAGGTCATCAATCGAGAGAGAAAAGCGATCGAGCATTTCCTGAACCTCAGCATCACGCTCAAGATCGATGTAGGAATAGGGTTGGTAGTTGCGAGTGAGAAACTCCTTGATGCGAAGAGTGTCAAGCGAATGACTGGAGCCAATTAGAACGATGTCACCAACTTCGCGCGCAATTAATTCCAGACGACGCAGAATAAAGGCTCGCAAAAAAATGTCACTGAGTTCGCTGTCGGTCTCGACCAGGTCCTGCAAGGCCTCGCGCTCGATTTCGATGAGCTCTGATTTTTCCGCGGCGCGTATGCGCACCAGTCCACGGCGGCCGGAGAGGACCGTTAGCTCGCCGGTGAACATGCCCGGATTGCAAATGGCGACGGCGTTCTCCTGATTATTCGAGACCTGGAATATGTGCAGTTGACCGCTTACTACAACGAAGACTTTGGTTACTTGCTCATTAAGTTCGACAACGATCTCATTCGGTTCCACGTTGCGACGTTGGCCGTGTGCGATGACGCGAGCTTGTTGGGCAGGGGTCAGAACGGGAAACATCTCGCTGGGAGCACTTCCCGGCGGTGGCGACACAGCATTTTCAGCGACTGGCATTTCAGTCATATTGTCTCGTCGCTTAGACCTTTCACCGAAACAACTTCATCAAAGCTGAATGGGCCATCACGACTCCCGGCTCAGCTCGCGAACTTTACACCGTTAGTTAGTCGATCCGCGCTTCGTGCCATGGATTCTTAGCTGGAGCCAATCCAAGCCTGACGGCAGTCTTAACCAAGTCCGCCACAGAGTCAGCCTTCATCTTCTGCATCATTTTTCCGCGGTGGGCCTTCACTGTGATCTCACTAATTCCCAGCTTCAAACCGATTTGTTTATTCAACATGCCGGACACCACGCACCGCATGACTTCGCGCTCACGAGGCGTGAGTGATTCGTAACTGCTGCGCAGCGCAGATATTTCAGCTTGATCATCGAGCACTGCCGCGCTGCGCTTGATGGCATGTCGGATGGCACTTAGCAACACCTCGTCATCGAACGGCTTGGTTAAGAACTCGGCAGCTCCGCCCTTCATAGCCTGTACTGTCATAGGAACATCGCCGTGCCCCGTAATGAAAATGATAGGCATCTCGGTCCGATCAGTTGCGATTAGCTTCTGCAGTTCAAGCCCGTTGAGATCCGGAAGAGAAACATCCAGCACCAGACAACTCGGCGTCGTTGTGCGGGGCCGCGCCAAAAAATCCGCTGCCGCCGCAAATGTCTCCGACTGCCAGCCGGCGAATTTGATCAGCAAGTCGAGCGATTCGCGCACGGACACGTCGTCATCAACCACAAAGACGATCGGCTGCTGTTGCGACTTAGGTGCTGCTGACATCATGTTTGTCCAAATGCTGAAATAATCAACTCGCTTGAAGCGCGGTGTTAAGTGCCTGCAAGAGATCTGCCGGCTCAAACGGCTTGAACAGGCAGTCCACCGCGCCCTGGGCGATCAAACGTGGCCGAAGCGCCGCATCGCGGTGTGCCGTGAGGAAGACGATCGGGATTGATTGATCGCGACGCGTTAGTTCTCGCTGCAGATCGGGCCCGGTCATACCCGGCATGGCCACATCGAGGACCAGACATCTTGTCTCCGCAACTGATTCGGAAGCCAGGAACTCTTCGGCGGACCGAAAACGCCTGCGCCTCGAAACCAAATTCCTTCAGCAAATCAGGCAGCGACTCGCGCACGGATTCGTCGTCATCAACTACTGTTATTAGGGGGTGTGTAGCCATCGACAGTAATTCGCAAGCCTTTCCAATCCATCGAACGGTAGTTACCGAGAATGCGCCTATCAAAGCCGGATGTCTATCGTACTTTGGTATCGGTAGCCACCGCGATCAATTCCAAAGTATCGATCGATACTTTGGTACAATAGGTTGGCATTTTTACTTGTGGTTTACTCTCGCCAGTCAACCCGGATGAATCGGATGAAGTCGTGCAAAAATAATCGGATCACGCTTTCATATCGAAAGGCAGATTTCACGCGACTCAATCAGCAGAACCACGACGCACTCATAGCCATGGAACAGCGCGGTGAGGTTGAAATACTCCGAAACTCGAACATCAAAGAGATCGAGGATGAGTCTGGACGTCCGCGTATTAGTTTTGCTGAACTGGAATATGCGGCCCGTATCTTAGACCGTGTCATATTCGCGCTCGGAGGCACAACCCCTACCAACTTCCTGCACACGCTAGGCATTACCTTCAACGGCGACGGCCCGGTATTCGATGAGGTCGGCGCAACCAACGTTGACGGCCTTTATCTGATCGGCGATTTAGTGGTAGGCAAGAAAGGCGGATCAATCATCACGGCGTTTAACTCCGCCGTACGCGCAATGAAGAGCATCTGCCTCCGCGATTTGCCATGCAAAAAGGAACACGCTTAGCAGAATTCACCTGCGCGATGATAATGACACTCTTCTTTAAGGCTAGTCAGCGGCAGAAGAATCGCTCCGTCGCTGCTCTTGAGAGATGAATGCTATGAACCGTCTCAGCGCGCCATTACGCTTCGCCTGAAACTCAGCCTTCAAGTGCATCTCACAAATGATGCGCCTCAAGAAACTTTACGATCTCCGCCGGGGCCCAGGGTGGGTAGACGTGCGCTCCGGGATGAAAGATGGTCTTGACGGGCGTATGTGTTGTGGGCGAGACGTAGAAGGTGCAGTTTGGCCCGCACGGTTGGCCCGCCCCGGTTGCGTTATCAACCTGCTTGGCAGTTTCCACCGATTGTTGTTGCAGGGCGTATGGGTCGGTCGTGTCCAATTGTCCGGCGATTGCGAGCAGCGCACGGGGCTCCGTAATGTGCTCCGTATCCCAAAGCCGGCCTGCGACTTCGCCGATAGCAGCGATCGTCTTGCTGCGTTCGGCCCAGAGCAAGTAACTGAACATTCCTCCGGCAGAAAAGCCAGTGGTGTAAATGCGTTTGTCATCGACTGAGAATTTCTGCTTCATGGTAGCCACCATGGCGTCGAAGAAATCCAGGTCACGGTTTCCCACGTTGCCCCTTGCCTGGTTTGCTTCGTACTGCCATCCCGGCGAGTTCCCCGGCGGATCGATGGGGCGTGGCGAAATGAGGCCCTGGGGATAAACGACGATCGCCTCGGGCCAGAGAGTCTGGATGTGCATCAATTGTGAAACCCCCTACATGTTGCCGCCGTGGCCATGAAAGCCGAACACCAGCGGGTGCTTCACCTTGCTGGTTGTAGGAGCCGGCGCAAAAACGATCGCCTGACGCTGTTGACCGTCGACCGTCCAACTCATGGTCGTTTGCGCTTTGGCAGTACTCGACGCTGCGTTTGCAAGCGCAGCGATTCCGAAGACGATTAGCAAACGAGCTTTCATGATTGTTCTCCTGTATTTTTTGGTCGCGAAAAAGATTTGTTTCATCCAACGGTTCCCCGAGCGTGGATACGAACTACAAGCGGCTGAAAGATACATAATCTTTCACCTATTCGTCGGGTGTCCCGGCCGACGGTAGCGGATCACCGGTTAGGAACCCGAGCAGTTCCTGTCCGAGATCTGTCGAATTCAGTTGCAGCGAATTCGAAAGTACAAAAACGCCGGACTTTTTGGCTTTGCAAAAGGCGATATAGCTACGAAAGCCCGGCGTGCCACCGTTTTTCCAAAGAGTTCTGGTTTTTGTTTCAACGATCTGCCAGCCCAAACCCTGAAATTTTCTGGTTTTGCCGGTTATTGGGCGCCAACTTTTTTGCAGATCCGGCAAAATCGAATTTAAAGGTGTTTGGGTCAGCCCCATATTGAAACTCAGAAACTTCATCATGTCGTCGGGCGTTGAATACAACTGTCCGGCGCCGCCTAACCCGGGCCATCCGGGCATCGCCGATTGCGTTGAGTTGCCCGTCTTGTTATAGCCCTGTGCCCGACGCTGCGTTTGCGCTGCGTTAAGATCGATAGTCGTATCAACCAGGTTCAGCGGCTTGGCTATGTCCTTTTCGACCAACGACGCCCATCCCGGAGCCGAAGCCGAATCTGCCACAGCGAGAGCCAGAAATCCAAACCCAAGATTGGAATATGCCCACGTGTCTCCGGGTTTCGAGAGCAGCGACGTGTTTTCGAGAATGTCATAAGCCGCATTGATCGACGTCGGGCCGGCCGTTGTCACCGTTTTCGGCAAACCCGAATAGTGTGTGGCAAGATCGAGCAAGCTGATCTTTCGCCCGTCCCTGCTCGGTACCGTTATGCCCGTAGGAACGTATTTTTGCAGTGGGTCGTTGTAATTGACGACATTTTTCTCGGCATAGATAGCCAGCAGGGTCGCCGTAAAGACCTTGGTGATAGAACCGATCTGAAAGATCGTATTTGTTTTAGGTTTTTGCCCGTTACCTCTTTTTGTCTCGCCATATGAAAGGATCATCCGTCTGTCGCCGTCGATCACTCCTATTACCAACCCTACGCCGCCACTTCCGTTAGCAAGATACTGCGCCGCGAGAGCGTCGGCTTTATCTTTAATAGCGGCCTCCGCAATTTCATTGTCCGGCTTCGTGCCGACAGACGACTCTTGCTTTTTCTGTACCTGCTGACCGCGTTGCAGACCTGGCGTTTTTGCTTTTTGTACGGTTGGCAGCGACACTTTTTTTACCTGTGCCGTGGTTATATGCGTTCCGCACAGAAATAGACCGATAAATACAATTAAGAAAATGAGATTGTTCTTTATTAGATCAGCGCGCGCGCGACGAACTTCCCAGATGCCTCCAATGGCGAGAATCGTATCTAACCCGATCGTGATTCCCGCTCTCGTCCGAAGATTATGTCTTCTCATATGTTCCTCCTGTTGCTTGTTGAATTCCGGCCTCATCCTCTTAACGCGAGAAGTCCCAACGAGCGACACCAGCCGCAACAGAAATACAATGGTTGGCTGTGAATTGAGTAAGGCGACTAATGCGGTTCGGTTTACCTGCAGAGGAGATGAAGTATCTCCTTCAGAAAAACGTCAACCGGCTTGCTGATTGGTTGGAGCTACCGGTTTGTGCTTCAACTTACGGTCGAGCGTTACCTTGACCAGCGCTCCATATAAGAGACCGAGCAAGGCTGCGGGAGCGCCACCGTAAAACAAAATAAGGAGCGATAGGAGGGCTATGTCTTGCAGTGGGGTCGACCAGACAAATGACGGCTGTTTGGATATCACCAGGAGCGCGCCTACTGCACAGCCTGCGACTGCGGAAATGATCAAACACACGAGGGCCAGCACCACACCAATAACCAGATTGACTGCTAGCTTGTTCCCGCTAAGATAAACAATCCTGCCGGCTAACCTTCCAAGTAATGCTGCTGATAAACACAGTATTGTTAACCCGACCACGATCCCGGATAGTGATTCCGGTGCCGGCTCGGTGATGAGTGCTTGAATTTTAAGCAGTACCAGAAGCAGAAAGGCGGCGAGCACTCCCAAAACGGCAAACACTAAACTCCATCTCATCCCGACTCTGGCGCAAACATCACGCGTGAGTTCTGGCATTCATTTACTCCCAACGATCCGAACTCTTGCCCTTACTCATTTGTAATCGCCGAAGTCCAACTATGAAGTCAACCCTGGTTACGACCGTCGAATCCGGCTAGAGCCGCCCCGACGCCCAAAAGACACCAGTGACCTGATGAACCACCTGCCACCGCCAATGGCTAGAGAAATGCCACCGACGAGAAACATTGCGCCGATTCCGTAGATAAGCAGCAGCATTCCTGCGTCTTGCGCCGTCATCGCGGTCTTCTTGTTCGAGACAAGGACTGAAGCAAAGACCGCGATCGCGAGCACTAAGCAGCCAGCAGCCATTGAGAGGCCGCCGCCAATGCAGCCGCGCCAGCGCATATCGCTTTCCGTGACGAACGTATTTCGATGGCCACACTGCGGGCAAATCGGAAACGGCTGCGATGAGTGGTAGCGGCACTCGATGTTCAGACAGACGTAATCCTGAGATGCAGTTGTCATGAGCGAATTGATCTGGCGGCCTGCTCCCTCAACCTATTAACGCGAGAAATCGCGCCGCGCGACACCAGTCGCAAGCGAAATGTAGACCTGGCTGTGAATGGGGTCAAAAGCTCGCAGTTAAGGCGGTCACGTGTATAATTCGGTTTTCCTTCAGAATTCGCGATTCTCGCGATTGATAGAAATGCCCCTATCCCATTCAGAAAACGTTACCGGCTTGCTGGTTGATTGGAGGAATGGCGATCAGACCGCGTATGAGCGATTGGTTCCCATGGTCTATGCGGAACTGCATCGACTGGCGCATCACTACATGAGCCGCGAACGCGCCGATCACACTTTGCAAACGACCGCTCTGGTTAACGAAGCCTACGTTCGGCTGGTCGATCAGAAAAGGACGAATTGGCAAAATCGCGCCCAGTTCTTTGGGATTTGCGCTGAATTGATGCGGCGGATCCTGGTTGACTATGCGCGCCAACACCAAAATCAAAAGCGGGGCGGCGGCGCTCAAAGAGTCACCTTGGACGAAACGGCCCAGGTCACTGAAGAGAAGACCACCGACCTGGTGACGCTGGACGAAGCACTTGAGAGTCTCGCGAAATTCGATCCACGCAAAGCGCGCGTAGTCGAGTTGCGTTTCTTTGGTGGCTTGAATGTAGATGAGACGGCAGAAGTAATGGGCATTCACGCGAACACGGTCATTCGTGACTGGAGTGCAGCCCGATCGTGGTTGTACAAGGCAGTGACAAGCGAGGAATGACACTCTAGAATCCGCGGCACCCGCGACAATTCAACCGCTACAAAGTTTTCGATGACGCCTGAACACTGGGAAGAGATCGAAGCTGTCTTTCAATCCGCGCTAACGCGCGATGCGGTCGAGCGCTCTGCGTTCGTCGATCGCGAATGCGCCGGCAACGAAGCGCTGCGCAAAGAAGTCACAGATTTGCTCGCCGCGGAAGAGCGCTCGCGTAACTATCTCACTGGCTCGGCTCTTGAAATTACTGCCGGCCAACTTGCCCAGCGGCGTGTTCACTCAGTTGCGGGGTCGACAGTTGGAGCCTATCGCCTTCAGAAAGCGCTGGGCGCGGGCGGCATGGGCGAAGTCTATTTAGCAATTGATGAGCGCACCAATCGCAAAGTTGCGCTCAAACTCCTGCCCGACTATTTCAGCGATGATCCCCAACGAGTACACCGCTTCCAGCAGGAAGCCAGAGCGGTGCTGGCGTTAAATCATCCGAATATTGTTACGACCTATGAAGTGGGCGACGTTGACGGAGTGAGTTTCATTGCCACCGAATTCATCGAGGGTGAAACGCTTCGCCAGTTCCTGGCCCAACGCCGGTTGAACCCGCGGGAAGGTCTCGACGTAATCGCGCAGATTGCCGACGCGCTCGCCGCCGCTCACGCTGCCGGTGTCGTCCATCGAGACATCAAGCCGGAGAACATCATGCTAAGGCCTGATGGCTATGTGAAGGTGCTCGACTTCGGAGTTGCCAAGCTAAACGGGCCGGGTTCGTCATTGTCGGTGAATCCAAATGTTACCAGTCCGGGGATGTTGATTGGCACCGCGCGGTACATGTCGCCGGAGCAGGCGCGCGGCATAGATGTTGACGGTCGATCGGATCTTTGGAGCTTAGGTGTCGTGTTCTACGAAATGCTATCGGGGCGAGTACCTTTCGAAGGAGCAACACCGAGTGACTGCATTGCGGCGATTCTTGAGCGAGAGCCGGCGCCACTTCAATCGTACGCTCCGGACATTCCGGCAGAGTTGGGATGGAGTGTTCGGAAGATGCTCCGCAAAAACCGCGACGAGCGTTATCAAACAGCGGCTGATTTACTGGGCGATCTTCGCGAGTTGCAGCAGGAGTTGAGTGTTCAAGCCAGATTGGATCTTACCTCGAATCACAGGGGAACGAATGAGCGTCCGGATCAATCAGAGTCTGCCGTGCGTGTATCCAAAGGAGTTTCCGGGTACTTCACGAGATATGGCTGGCTGGCAGCCGGCGTCGCATTAATAGGCCTGCTGCTGGTGTTCGCGGCGCTGAAATATTTTCCGGCGAAGGATCAGAAGATTGATTCACTGGCGGTGTTGCCGTTCGTCAACGTGGGCAGTGATCACGATTCGGAATACCTGGCCGATGGTCTCACCGAGAGCTTAATCAACAACCTGTCGCAGTTGCCGAACATGAAAGTGATCGGTCGAAACTCAGTCTTTCGCTACAAAGTCACCGATCAGCAAGCTGGTGTTCCCAATCCGCAACAGGTTGCGAAGGAATTGGATGTAAAGGCCGTCCTGATCGGACGAATCATTCAACATGGAGACGATCTCTTTGTCAGTGCTGAATTGGTAAGCGCGACCGATAACAGCCACATCTGGGGCGCGCAATACAATCGAAAGGTTGCCGACGTGTTTGCGGTGCAGGAGCAGATCGCCAGCGACATCTCATCGGAATTGCGTTCTAAGTTAACGGGCGAGGTTCCGCCACAATCAAGAGAGACCAGGAATCTGAAAGCTCTTGAGTACTATATGCAGGGTCGCTCTTATGTTCATCGCCGCACGCGTGAAGACTTATTGATGGCCGGCAGCTACTATCAGAAAGCCGTCGAAGAAGATCAGAATTATGCTTTGGCCTACGCGGGACTGGCCGAGGTCTATGGCAACCTGGGCGCTCGTAATTATATCTCGCCCATCGAAGGCCGGAACAAATTGGAGGAAGCGGCCCGCAAGGCACTGGCGCTCGACCCCAATCTCGCTGACGCCCACGTGATGATGGGTTATGCCCGCATGGCGTTTGCGCCGTACGATTTCGCGAACGGCGATCGCGAAATAAGACGCGCCCTCGAACTCAGTCCCAGTCTTGCGATGGGTCATTTGTACCTGGCGCTTTCGCTCTTCAGACAGTCACGTCTTGACGAAGGCCTCACGGAGATGCTTAAAGCCCGCGAACTCGATCCATTCTCGGCTATCATCGCGCGACAGCTGGCCCTGTACTATCTGCTCAGGCGTGATTACCCGCGCGCGATGCAGATCTTGCGCCAGGCGAACCAGTCAGGTCCACCGTTCACCACCTCGACTGAAATAGTTGTCTATATTCAGAATCAGTTGGGGGACGAAGCGCTTAACACGCTTGAGAAAGAGAGCCGGGACCGTAAGGGTGATCCGCTTCTCATCTGCAACCGCGGGATGGTTTTTGCAGCCCAGGGCCGCCGGGTCGAGGCACTCAAGGTCGTTGCAGAATTGGAGCAGCTTTCGGGTGTGGACTACAGCCAGGCCCAGTGTATTGCCAAGATTTACGCGTGGATGAAAGATAAGGAACTTGCGTTTATCTGGCTCGAACGCGGCTTGGGAACTGGGGCTCTGGGTGTCTTTTATAGGGGTGACCCCACCTGGGATAGTATCCGCGATGATCCGCGCTTTTCAATGCTGCTGCAACGCATGGGTGTGCCACGGTCGTGACCCATTCGGGCCGTGTTATCAGCCAGGGATGATTGAGAGATCAACACAAAAACCATGTCGGCTTTTTGGCAAAAAGCGCCAAGGGTTTCTCAGAGACAGAAACCGTTGGCATCTCATCTGTACCCCATGCCTATCATTGTCGGCTCGCCTCGCTCGGGAACCACTCTGTTGCGGCTTATGCTGGATTCGCATCCGGAGCTAACGATCCCGCCGGAAACAGGTTTTCTCACCCTCGCTCCTAAACTTAGAGGCACGGGAGACAAGCTGCGGGAAAAGTTCTTGCGCGCGGTCACTACCTATCCACAGCCAACACCGAATTGGCCGGATTTCGAAATATCTGAAAATGCTTTTCGCGCCGCCCTCACGGATATTGTTCCCTTTACCGTCCCCGAAGGGTTCAGGGCGTTTTATCAACTTTACGCCGCGCGCATCGGAAAGCCGCGATGGGGTGACAAGACGCCACTCTATTGCCTGAAACTGGATGTGATCAGAAGAGTTCTACCGGAGGCGCGCTTTATTCACATCATCCGTGATGGCCGCGACAGTGCTCTCTCCTTGAGAGAAATGCGGTTTTCGCCAGGGAGGAAGATCGAGACTCAAGCTGCTTACTGGCGTAAGAACATTCTTTCGGCACGAAGGGCGGGCCTCGGACGCCCAGACTATATGGAAGTACGCTACGAGGATCTGATTCTCAACACGCGGGTGGCTCTCGAACGAATCTGCGCCTTCGTCGGCCTAAGTTACGAAGAGTCTATGCTGCACTACTACACGCGCGCCCCGGAACGACTGAGGGAACACAAAGGGCGTTTGAGACCGGACGGCACTCCACTGCTAACCCGAGAGCAGCGGGTCAGCCAACAGCAGCGTGCAACAGAACCACCTGACCCAGCCTGCGTCTTTGCCTGGAAGCAGTCCATGAGCCCTGAGGAAAGAAAAAACTTTCAGCGTGTGGCTGGCGCTCTCTTAAAGGATTTAGGTTATGAAATATAGTTGCCGCTCTCGCACAACCCGCTCACGCTCCCACTCAGGCTGCGAATGGAAGAAAGCTTAGTCAAGAGAGAGTCGGAACTGTTAGTGACGAGTCACCTCATCCCTGCGTACGGCGACCAATTGATCAACCCGATGGCCGCGCCCGTGTTGGCCGAGGAACTGAAAGCCCGCGCCAGCTATCTCCCCTCGGTAGGCTTTGCCTTAAAAGTCGCATAGATTACTTGAAAACGGGGTTTTGTTCTCGCGCCCCTTCCTCATGAACACCGGAAGCGGGACTCTGAAATCCCCGACCGCAGGTTCCGCAATCTCGACCGCAGGTCTTGCAATGCCATCCGCAGGTTCCGCAATCTCGACCGCAGGTCTTGCAATGCCATCCGCAGGTTCCGCAATGCCATCCGCAGGCTCCGCAATGCCACCCGCAGGTTCCGCAATGTCGTCCGCAGGTTCCGCAATGCCATCCGCAGGTTCCGCAATGCCATCCGCAGGTTCCGCAATGCCACCCGCAGGTTCCGCAATGCCGTCCGCAGGTTCCGCAATGCCACCCGCAGGTTCCGCAATGCCACCCGCAGGTTCCGCAATGCCATCCGCAGGTTCCGCAATGCCACCCGCAGGTTCCGCAATCCCGACCGCAGGGGCATTAATGAAATCGCCACTGCCAATAACTGTATTTTGACTTTTGAGGCAAAGCCCGGGCACCAGCTAGCTGGTCCGGAAGCCGCGATCGTTTGCGAATACCATCGCCTGGGCACGCGTCCAAACGCCGAGCTTGTCGAATAGATTCGACACGTGATTGCGAACGGTCTTTTCGCTGATCGAAAGGCGCTGCGCAATCTCCGCATTACCAAGACCTTTTGTAATCAACGCCAGCACTTCTCGCTCGCGCGGGGACAGTGAGGCGAAAGCGGGATCCTCACCGCGAGTCGAACTCTCAAGTCCTACGAAATCCAGCACCTCGCCGCAGAAACGTTCCCAGGCCGGATCGGTCTCAAGGAGGATGTGGTTCTTCGAATCAAGTTCGATGAACTGTGCGCCCGGGATTCCGGCAGCGAGAATGCGGCCTTCTGAAATCGGGATAACGTCGTCGTCACGCGAGTGCAGCACCAACGTCGGCGCCCGCACCTTCCCCAGTAGTTCGATGACGTCGATCGTAGCCCGGGTCTCAAGGAGTCGAGCCGCGATCTCCGGTGACGTTGTCTTCCGACAGAGCTCATTGAACCAGCCCACCTGTTCATCGGTCGCACCGGGGATAAATCGGGAAGTGAATATCTGGCGAAAGGCGGGATTGTCCTTGCCCCAGCCGAGGCGTGTGAGATCGATAAGCGCGCGGTACAAACGCTCTTTGTCAGGATCGCCACGGCGAAACGTCCCGCGAGCGTAAGCGCCGTATAGCACGAGATGAGAGACGCGCTCAGGGTGCCTCACAGCATAGGCGATGCAAGTCGCCGCCCCCTGAGAAATACCCAGCAGGGTGAAGGGCTCCCGAGGATTGGCCACGGCTACAACAGCCTCCAGATCCTCGACCCATCGTTCGAAGGAGAGATCGCCGACATTCCAGTCGGTCATACCACAGCCCCGTTCATCATGACGCACGAAGCGGAAGTGGTCGCTGAAGAAGCGAATCCAGTGTCGCCAAACCGGACTATCCCACTCGTACTCGAGGTGGGTCATCCAGTTCGCGGCCTTGATCAGAACCGGACCCGTACCGGCTTCGGCCCAGGCGAGTTGGACTCCGTCCCCGGTGCGCAAATATCGAATTCGCTGGGTGGCCCTCTTGCTCATGGAACTTTCACTTCGCTCGCCAACCAAGACGAAAGTCCCAGGGCGAGGCCTGCAGAGGCCCGCAGTATACGCAAACCGGGACGAAACTCCCATAGCCTCTCAGCGCCCAAAACGTCATCCTATACGACACAAAAGGTCAGCCGGGATGGAGGCAAGGCAATGCTTAAACGAATCCTATTCTTCGCTTACGGAAGTCTTAGTTACCTGATCTTCCTGGGAACGTTTCTTTACGCTGTCTGTTTCATCGGCAACTTCGGCGTCCCCAGGACACTTGACGGTCCCGCGAGCGGGCCGCTGGGTAGCAGTTTCGCGATCGATGCCGGTCTGCTGGCGCTCTTCGCGGTGCAGCATAGTGTCATGGCCCGCAAATGGTTCAAGGATTGGTGGACCAGGCTCGTGCCGAAGCCGGTCGAGCGTTCGACTTATGTCCTCTTCTCGAGCCTCGCCCTTATCTTGTTGTTCGCGCTGTGGCGGCCATTGGGGGGTGTGATCTGGTCTGTCGAAAACCCTGGCGTGCAGCTCGTGCTGCGCGGGTTGTTTGCTTTCGGCTGGATACTGGTTCTTGTTTCTACGTTCCTAATCAACCATTTCGACTTGTTCGGACTACGTCAGGTCTGGCGATACTTGCTCGACCGGCCTAATGACACCTTGCGCTTCACGACCCCCGGGCCATACCGGTTGGTGCGACATCCGCTCTACGTCGGCTGGCTATTTGCATTCTGGATGACTCCCGTGATGACCCTGGCGCATCTGCTCTTCTCGATCGCCACGACAGCTTACATCCTGCTGGCAATTCAACTAGAGGAACGAGACCTGGTCCGTGAACACGGAGACGCCTACGAAGAGTATCGCCGCTCGGTGCCTATGCTGGTTCCCTTCACCGGCAAGCGCGCGGTGTCCTCGACTGGGAAACCTTAGTGTTCGTTTTGAAAAGCCCCGTATATTTTTAACGGCGTCTCATCTCGGCGCCGCATCCGGTCTCGTCCCAGACCTGGATATGGATAGGCGATCTGCTCCAGGTCGCCTATCAATCATTTGAATCGGTAAAATACTGCTTCATCTCACTTCCGCAGTCCTTGTTCATACCACTCGAACCGTTTCATAATCTCCTGGTTTGGGTTTCAAATCTCCGCTGGGGCGCCAATCAACTGACGATCTCTTAGTAATCCCGCGTCTTACCAAAGGTATGGAATACCCCTTTTGAGAAACAGATGACTAAAACTATTCGCAATATGAAAACTCCGGTGAGCGGAAGAATGCGCGCCTTCGTGGCGGTAATACTTCTGGCCCTGATTTGTGCATCATTGATTTCGGTTAGAGCCCAGCGAAAAGAAAAATCTGCGCCAACGAAACCAGCAGCAGTAAAAACCAGCGATGCTGATCAACTGGCACGGCGGCGCGCAAATGCGCTGCTGGCCCAAATGACGCTGGATGAAAAAATCGGGCAGCTCAATCAACTTTTCTTTTTCAGCTTTCAAAAAGAGGAGTCAATGAACGACGGAATTCGCAAAGGCGAGATCGGCTCATTACTCTTCGTCACTGATCCGGCGACGATAAACCGCTTTCAGAAAATCGCCGTCACCGAGTCGCGCCTTAAAATTCCGCTTATCTTCGGCTTCGACGTCATCCACGGTTTCCACACTATTTTCCCGGTGCCAATTGGAATGGCTGCTTCGTGGGATCCGAAGATGGTCGAGGGCGCGCAAACGATTGCGGCTCGTGAGGCGAGGGCGGTCGGCATCAACTGGACGTTTGCGCCGATGGTAGATATTGCGCGCGACCCGCGCTGGGGGCGCATCGTTGAAGGCGCCGGTGAAGATCCCTATCTGGGTGCGGCAATGTCACGAGCACAGGTGCGCGGATTCCAGGGTGATCATATCGGTAGCCCTGAACATCTCCTGGCTTGCGTCAAGCATTTCGCGGGCTACGGCGCGGCCGAAGGCGGGCGCGATTACGATGCGGCGAATATCTCAGATGCGCAGTTGTGGAATGTTTATCTGCCGCCGTTTAAAGCGGCAGTTGATGCTGGTGTCGGCAGCGTAATGAGCGCTTACATGGATCTAAATGATGTTCCCGCGACCGGAAATCGCTGGCTGCTGCGCGACGTTTTGCGAAAGGGCTGGAAATTCGGCGGGTTTGTCGTCAGCGACGCCAATGCCGTAAGCGATCTGAAAGCTCACGGCTTTGCTCGCGACGGGCATGATGCCGCGGTGAAAGCGCTGACCGCCGGCGTCAACATGGAAATGTCCTTCAGCGACGCCGTCTATCTCAAGAATCTTGCTAACGCAGTCAAGCAAAATCAAGTCTCCATTAACGAGATCGATGACATGGTGCGCCCGCTGCTTGAGACTAAAATCAAACTAGGCTTGTTTGAGAATCCCTACACGGACGAAGCGAAAGTAAAATCAACCTTTGATAATCCCGCACATCGCGAAGCTGCTAAAAATGCGGCGGAGCGTTCGGCAGTGCTTTTGAAAAATCAAAATAATCTGCTTCCTCTCAGCAAAACTGTTTACAAGAAGATCGCCCTCATCGGCCCGCTAGCAGATTCGAGACAAAACATGCTCGGCTCCTGGACTTTTGCGATGGACATCAATCGGACGTCTACAATTCTTGCCGGGCTAAAAACTAAAGTTGGCGCCGGTACTGAAGTCGAATTTGCGCCCGGTGTCCAGATCAGTCGCCCTCCGTCAATCTTCGACATGATGTTGAAAGAAAAGCATCCGCCTGCCTGGACGGAACCGCAAGCCGCTGATGAGTTCAAAAAGGCGCTTGATTTAGCGAAGCATTCTGATATTGCGGTGATGATCTTGGGCGAAAATCAGGACATGAGCGGTGAGTACGCATCGCGCTCAACCATCGATTTGCCGGGCCGACAATTGGAGTTATTACAGTCGATCACTGCAACAACCGGCAAACCGGTCGTCCTTGTGCTTTTTAACGGTAGACCGCTCGATATTACCTGGGCGGCGCAAAATGTTCCCTCAATCCTTGAAGCCTGGTATCCCGGCAGTGAAGCGGGAAACGCTATCGCCGCTTTATTATTTGGCGATGCCATTCCGGGTGGAAAACTTCCATTCACCTGGATCAAAAACGCCGGACAGATTCCGTTCTACTATTCACACAATCTGACCCAGAATCCGGGCGAGCAGGAAAAGAGGTACTGGAATGAGAAAGCCGTCCCACTCTATCCATTCGGTTATGGTTTAAGTTATACGACCTTCGCCTTTTCTAATCTCAAGGTATCTCAGCCTGAAATCAAGATCGGAGAGACGGTCGAAGTTACCGTCGATGTCAAGAATACGGGCTCGCGCGCAGGTGATGAAGTCGTCCAGCTTTATATCCACCAGCAGGCGGGCAGCGCTTCGCGTCCGATCCGCGAACTGAAAGGTTTTGAACGCGTAACTCTCGCCGCCGGAGAAACAAAAACTGTTCGCTTCAAACTCGGGCCGAATGAGTTGCGTTACTGGAACGCAGCAGCGAGAGATTGGGTACAGGACGCGGAAAACTTCGACGTTTGGGTCGGTAGCGATTCATCCGCGTCGTTACACTCAACGTTTAGAGTTATGAGGTTCTGACTGGCTCTATCTACTCTCCGTCTAAATATTTTGACTCGCGATTGTCGAAAGCTGGCCTAGTACCTTCCAAAATATCCACAATCTTCTTATTGATCTCTGGGTTCTCAATTGCGCCAGTTAGATACTGGACGCGCTGCCTGTTTTTCTTATCCAGCGATGCACAAATAATCTGTTCTGCGTCACAGACCACCGCGAGGTTCGGATTGTGGGTAACAATGAAGACTTGTCTTCGCTCTTTTGCTTCTTTGATGCAGGGCACCAGCAATTCATAAACCGTCTGATTGTCCAAATTCTCTTCTGGCTGATCTATTATGAGCGGGATATCGTCTTTATCAACCAACAAGTAGAAGACGAGCAAGAGCGTGCCTCGCTCTCCGGGAGACAGTTGATTCAATTCCTTATCACCCATCCGCAAGGCGTAACGCGGGTCTAAGTAATTTAGTCCGAACAGTTCATCATAGAACGACAGGACCGATTGACCCTTTCTCAGAAGCCTGGCAATCCTTACTGGTCCGCCACCCGGGCGCTTATCCGTTCTCAGACACTCGAGGACTTCATTTAGAAAGCCAACGACTCCAGACTCGCTATTAAAATCGTGTCTCTTGAGAATCTCCTCCAGCGCAGTTACACCTTCCTCAAGTCCGCAAAATGTCCCCGCAACGCCTTGGCTAATGAAAGAAAAGAACTGCTCCGTGAACCCGCGGTCAATAATATTCACTTCAAAGTTCAGGTGGAACTTGTCACGGGCCAGCGGTTTGTTCTCAATGAAATCATTTACCGGAGAGTAAAGTTCGCGGTAAATGGACGCCAATCTACTTATTTCACCGTGAATCTCCTTGGCCTTATTCAGCCTGCCCTGTTCGGCAGCCAAGAGCACGGCTGGAACGTTATCGAGCTCAACTAGCTGGTTTTCATAGAACTTGATCGAACCTATTGAGTTCTTCCTCCCTACTAAATCTTCCCGAGTCTTTTTCCAGCCTTCCAAGGCGACAAGGTAGGCCTGGTATCTCTTGTTTGGCGCGTCTAGTTGGACCTGCAAGTCAGCTATTAACTTCTCGATCTGCCGTTTGCCAAATGCGGGGCCCTCAGCGTTTCGAATGTCTTGCTCGCGCCTTGCTTCCGTCAGTAAATCAGAGAAAGTCTTGCGCTTGGACCGCAAAACGTTTCGGTCGATCTGCACCTTTACGATGTCATCGGGTTTAAGCCCTATTTCTTGAAGATCTGAAGCGCAATCGGCGATGAACGAGTCCAGCAGTCGCTGAAAGTTATCAAGCTTCCCTAAGACCTTATCAATACGAGAAATCTGTAACGTTTGAGTCAACTCAGAATCCTTGGCGGCCGCTAGGACTTTCTCGAACTCACGCTGCTTACGCTTAGCATCTTTGACGTCCGCCGCAATTTTAGAAATCTCCCGCTGTTTGGTAGGATCATTCTCCGGCTTCTTAACCGTTACTGGTTTTGAGTCATCGTGGGCCGCGAGCTCTCGCTTTTTGAGAGCCAAATTCCCCTCAATAGTCGCCCGGTGCTCAGGAAGCAACCGGTCCTCTAGCGCGATTGTCTCCTCATTAATTGCATGCAACTCTTGCCTGAGAATCGCGATACGTGCGTTTGCCTCCTCAGTTCTGTAAGAGATCAACTCCTCAAGGGAGGGTTTAGCCAATCGATCGGCATCAGTGACATGAGAGAAAATCACCTTCCTCAATTCCCGGTCAAAGTCCGTCTCGGTCGTGCTACTTATTTCATTGCAGATACTTTCCAAAAAGTTTTGTGGTATGTATTTGACTAGTTCTGGACGCGTGTGCTTTAGGGGATCGCTCAAGAGTTTACGTCCGACGCTTCCGCTTTCCCACGTCAGCGTAGCCTCGAAATTCTTCGCTTTATTTTGCTTTGGATCCCTAAACAAGCTCAGAAACGAGAATGCGTCATCAGCTTGCCGCGTATCACCCAAGAGTCCAATGGTATCAGCCAGCGCGCTCTTACCGTTCCCCTTGTTTCCGATAATCGCAACAAGGTCAGGATTCAAATCGATTTCGTTCTCGAACCAGACTTCGGCGAGGCTCGAAGTGGCAGTCTTTTCTATTCTTATTGAGCTGATATATTTCGTTGTGTGGGCCTGCACTCTGAGAAGCTTCGGCGGTATTTCTCCTATGAAACTTCGTCCTTCAGGTTCGTTTACCAGCTGAAGTAATCCTTCGAAAGTTGGGTCGGCCTTTATCCACGTGATTCGGTCGCCCGGGAATGCGCCGTAATCTGAGATTTTGTGGGCATCGCTGCCAGACACTGCTGGCTTAGGTTTTCCACCAAGTGTCTTCATGAAGTTATCGAATATTTTCTCGTTGCTCTTAGTTCGCCGGCCAAGGAACAAATCAATGTTGTCCGGGCTTCTGGTTTCGAATATATGAGCTGACTGCATGAAATAACTATCATCGTATGGATGTTTAGCCCAATCCAGTTTCATTAGTCCGTCGGACGTGTCATAGGGCATTACAATTAGACAAGTCTTGTCAGGCATTTCCCGAACAGCTTTCTCTAAAGACTCTCGAGTTACCTTGGCAGTCTTGCACCCCAATTCCCAAAGTTTCCGGTCGTCCTTAAGATCGCCGGCGGTAAATCCGTGCTTTTGTGCCACGCTTGCGTCAAGCTTCTTCGCACAGGCGACAAGTGACTCGTCGGAAAGCGTTTTGCTGATGAGTCCGATTCTCAATTTGCTCTTGAAATCCTGAAGCTGTTGTTTACTCAACTTATCAGAAAGCATCACATGTATGTTCAAGCGGAAATCAACTGGCGCTTCAATCCGAAGTTCCATTCCAGGGAGGATCGGCTTATTCAGTTTCTCTCCAGTTCTTTCGACATAGTTTTGAATTTCGAGGTATCCATCGAAAGTCCAGTAGTCCATGACAGCGAATACCCCAACCGGCGAGTCGTTAACGCTCTTCACAATTTGGGCAAGCGTAGAATCTTTTTGTGATTGCTTCATGTCAGCAAAGCGCAGTCCGCCTTGCCAGTGAAATGAGGCTGGCGTATGGATATGCAAATCCCATTTTCTCCAGATCGAACCTCGTGGATCATTCATCGGTGTGAGCCTCCGGTTGATTGGGCATCTGATCAGCCACCTAAAATTCTAGAGATATTCTTCAGAACGCCGGTCGCCGTTTGCAAGTTGCTGATCTGAGACTATCGGCAGCGAGGGTGATGGTACCGGTCTGCGTGGGCATTCTGGCACGAACCTACAAAGATTTCTATTTCGAGGTCGCCACTTATAAATCAAAGTTTCGAGAGGAGGTTGAGGACGCGCGATGAACGTTTTTTATTTGCGACGGCCTTTCTTCTTAGTCGGCCGGCCTGGTTTCCTGTCCTTAACGTCCGCCAAATCGGCTTTCTTAATGAGGTAAACGTTGGCAACTTTTATTGCTTTCAATCTGCCGTCCTGGACCAATTTGAGAACACGCTGGCGCGAGATACCGAGAATCTCTCCAGCCTCAGTGGTCGATATGTAGTCATGTTTAGCCTTAGGCACGCCTGAATTATATGGAAATCTATTGTCGGCGCAAAACGTTTTACAAGTCACCTGACTCTAACTAATGTCTATTGACAATAGTTCTGGGTTGAGTATAATAGCGTCGAGTGACAATAGTTTTGAGTAAACCGGTAGAAAGCGTTGCTTCAGAACGATTCCGCGCAACGGAGGTAGTATGAGCGAGGCAAACGACCAACACTGCAAGTGCAGAAACCTGCTCGCCGATCAGGAAACCTGGCACATCATTCTTGATCCTACATTTTGTAATGATCCTGGCGCGGCGACCTCGCTCGCTCATCTGTTGTTCGTCCTGAAAAAGGCGATCGCGAGCGGCCCGGAAGGAAGCATGAAAGTTATCAACACACTGCAAGACGGAATCAGAATGATCTGGCCTTACACGGAAGAACACAAACTCGCGCGCGAGTTGTACGAGATATACCTATCGGGCGACCTCATGCCCTGGGACGAGCCGCGCCAGTTGCTTGAAGGTGCGCTTGAGAGGTTCAATGCAAAGCGCAGGGCCAAGAGTCCAACGGGCACAGGGCAGCGCCCCAAGCAACGAAGGCGCACAGCAGCCCACGGAAGATCCTAAGCACCTTGACGGCTGCGGATTCGGTAAATACTGCTTCATCTAACTTCGTCTCGCCTTGTTGATGCCCCCAAACACATCTCATAATCTGTTGGTTCGAGGTTCGAATCCCTACGGGGCGCCACGATCTAGTGAGTATTAACATCAAGCGTTGTTAGATAGTGTTTTTGGCGCCTCAAGCCCACCAGCCGACTATGTCTCAAATTCCACCGTCACGCGTTCGCTCTGATCAGCGCGGCAAACTCCGCATTGGTGGAATGCGATCACTATCATTGCCCTCTCGCAATCGAATCCACTCAAAGCGATCGCCGAGTTGGTGGAGAACTCGATTGATGCCCGAGCAACAGTAATCACCATCATTCGTGGTCGCAGCGAGGGCCGTCACTTTCTCGAGATCCGAGACAACGGGCAAGGCATTGCTCGGGACGCGGCCGGCCGGCCGGACTTTCGTTATGTTGCCACACACATTTGCGACTCGGTGAAGCGACGCCTCAAGGTTGAAGGTGCGGCTGGACTCCAAGGTGAGTTTGGCATCGGTCTCCTTTCTTTTTGGATTTTAGGTGAAGAACTGGCGTTGACCTCGACCGGCTCCGACGATCGAGCGTGGCAAATGATCATGCGCAAAGGCGATCCGAGTTACGCGGTCAAAGCAAAACGAGCACTCTTTACTGAGCCCGGAACCAATTTGCGAATAGCGAATCTACTTGAAGGAATTCGTTCTCTTTCGGGAGAGAAGATCCAGTGGTACCTTGCTGCTGAACTGCGCGACCGAATTCGCCACACCAGTGTCCGTATTACGGTGATCGACAAGATCGCGCGGAAGCAATACGCAGTGGAACCGCGGCAATACGAAGGCCGGTTGCTACACCAATTGCCTAACGTTCGCGCCAGGCTCGGCGACGCTTATGTTGAGCTTTATATGAATGAGCCACTGGAGACAAATCGAGTTGCGCTCTTTCGACATGGCACGCGGGTTTTCGAAGACATTTCCGTGGTTGACGAACTTGCAAAGGCACCGTGGACAACGCGGTACTTTCAAGGTCACATCGATGCGCCTTTCATAAATCTAACTCCTGGCACTCGCAGCGGCATTATTCACGACGGGGCATATGTCGCGCTTCTGGAGGCGTTGGTGCCGCTGGAAGAAAAGCTTGCTGAGATGCTGGATGAGCAGCGTCGAGCTGAAGAAGAACAATCTAGTCGTGAGCTGTTACAAACAATCCAACGCGCGTTTCGCGACGCACTCCTCGCACTGCCGGCCGAAGAGTACGATTGGTTTGATATTCATTCGCGAGCGCAACGCGGTTCGGGCAACCCTCGTGAACCCGATACGGGCGAGGTACTAACAGCAGGTGCCCCAGAACCTGAGATCGCCAACGTAAAGCAGCGTCAGTTTTTTGAGTACGCCGGTCCACTTTTTAGTGTTGTGGTTTCACCGGCGTCGTCTGTTGTGAGGGTTGGCGAGCAGCGCTCTCTTCGGGCGTTGCCTTACGATCGCGCCCGTCGCCGGGTCGAAACGGATCTTGTATTCAACTGGGAAATAATGGAAGGGAGTGGCGCTTTGGATCGTCCTCACGATCAGGCGGTAAGTTTCCTTGCTCCAGCAGAACCTGGCCTGGTGCGCGTGCGGGTCAACGTTTACCAGGGCGACATTCAGCGGTCAGCCGAGGCCTTAATTACAGTGACGCACGAATTACTTCCGCAAGTTGGCTCGACTACCATCGACTCGCAAGGGCTGCCTGGTTACACGTTCGAGCGCGCCCCCGGCGAATCGTGGCGATCGAAATTCGATACTGCGCGGAACATAATTGTTGTCAACAGCGGTCACCGCGATTTCGTCTACGCCGCGCGCAGCAAATCGCTCAAGCTTCGTTATCTGGTCCGACTCTATTGCAAGGAACTGGTGTTGAGGAATTTTGTTGGCTTACCGGTTGATCAGTTGTTGGAGCGCATGGTGGAGTTGTCGTTGCGGACGGAAGAGAATTTGTAGACGAGCGTAAAGATAAAAGGCGGACCAGGCACACATCAGGAAGAAAGCAGCGGACGCGGGAGGCAATCGGCAGCCGTCCTGCTTTGCACAAGGAAGATTTAGCGCCGAACAGATCATCGCGGCGAATCTGAAACAGTGTCGTAGAAATCGAAACGCTCCGATGATCAGCGAACTGACTTCTTAATGCCGTCAGCGCGATGTAACCTGGATCGCCGCAGTCGCGGAGTTACCCGCCCCGTCTAGCGCCCGCGCCTGAATCTGATAAGTTTTGTTCGGCGGGCTCGGAACTCGCCAGGCGCAGCTATACGGTGCGCTCACGTCGGAACATTGCAAGACGCCATTAACTAAAAACTCAACTCGTGCGACGCCGACGTTGTCGCTGGCCGTAGCTGAGATCGTGACATTAGACTTCCTCGCAACCGTCGAACCGTTGGCGGGACTTGCGATCGAAACGGTTGGGGGAGTGTTATCGCCTGTCGAAAATCCAATCCTGTTAACCGAGCCGGCGCCTCGGGCGAGATAGTAAAGAAAACCGTCGGCTGAAACCTGCAGATCCACCGGGAAAGAAATACCGGTCGCGAATCCCGCTACTGCGTTTCCCATCGCCGGATCAAGGGTCCTTATCCACCCGCCGCAGAAATCCGCAAAGAAGTAGTTGCCGACATAGTTGGCCGGAAACTGTATGACCTGTGGGTTGTAAAATGCGCCACCGGTGATTGCGCAGGTTTGAGCGTCGTTCGCATAAGCAAAAATCGGATCGCGAAAACTGGCGTTAGGTGGGTTACAGAATCCTTCGCAAGTGGGCCAGCCATAGTTGGAGCCCGCAATGCCGTCATTTATCTCTTCCCAGGTATTCTCTCCGACGTCATTGATAAACATCCGCCCCACGCCAGGCTGAAATGAGAAGGTGAATGGATTTCTTAGGCCCAACGCCCAGATGGCCCGGTTATCTCCGGTGGCCTGATTGAAAAATGGGTTATCGAGGGGGATGCTCCCACTGGAAGTGATACGCAGCATCTTCCCCAGGCGAGTTGAGAACGATTGAGCATTACTGCCGTTGGCATTGTCACCAACTGCAACGTAAAGATTGCCGTCAGTGCCAAAGTGAATCGCGCCGCCGTTGTGGTTTGTAGCAGTACTCAAATCATTTAGATCCATTACGATTGTTTCACTGCCCGCCATCGCAACGTCGCCGGCAGCGGTGAAACGGCTGATGCGATTATGCAAAGTCGGGGTCGTGGCGGTGTAGTAGATGTAGACCAGTTGATTCGAGACGAAATTTGGATCGAATGCTACCCCCAGTAGCCCGCGCTCGCCTGACGAATCTACTGTGACCGTTAGGAAGGGGGCTGCGAGCAGGACGCCGTTCTTAATCACACGTAGAGCGCCACCCTGTTCGCAGACAAAGATACGGCCATCCGGTGCAAATGCCATCGCGGTAGGATTGGTTAAGCCGGCGGCTACCAGCGAATCAGTAAATCCCGCCGGCACGGTAGCGGCGCGAGTGATGCTGCCGCTGCTCGACGCCAGCGCTAAGGTGACGATAAAAAGAACTACGTGGGAAAAGAATTGTCCCGACCGTTGCGAGTCTAGTGATCTCATAGAAGCCTCCACCGCAAGGTTAGCTTTCGCTAGTTTTTGTCGGGCGCTTTAAAGTTGTCGGAGTGTTAGGGAACGGGAGAGTGAGGTTGACATGCATGTATTTCGAAAGTTTTTCAGTTCATTTGAATTTTGCCCTCAACGTTTTTCTCCCTGGGGTTCTAGTTACTAATCTTCTCCGATCGAAAGCGGAGTCACCTAAAACCTTGCGGCGGTAGTAGCAGACGAAAATTGGGCTCACGGACCAACACCCTAAAGAAAGCGGATCCATAGCTAATTAGCCAATAAAACTCGCTATTTTTGCCGAAGCGATTTTCTTGACATTGAATCGGAAATCGCGTAAAAAGTCGGGCTTCGACTTTACCTATGGCTTCGTCTTCCCCCTTTCGCATCGCATTTTTCAGGCACTTCATACTTCCGTGAAGACTAGACCCCTGATTCATGCGAAATCCCAGCTTCCAGCAATCTCAGTAGTTAGCATCACCTTCTCATGAACTCTAATTTGGACGTAACAAGGAGAATGGAAATGATCATTCGTGACCCCATTATCAAGTTGTTGTTGATAATTTGTTTAACTGTAGCTTTCGCTACGGCTGCCCAGGCCCAATCCAGCCGCACCTGGGTATCGGGCGTCGGCGATGACGTCAACCCGTGCAGCCGCACTGCGCCCTGCAAGACTTTCGCGGGCGCAATTTCAAAAACCGCCGTCAATGGTGAAATCAACTGCCTGGATCCAGGTGGCTTCGGCGCCGTCACCATTAGCAAATCAATCCAAATTGATTGCCACGAGATCTACGCCGGTATCCTCGAAACCGCAGGATCAAACGGCGTCAATATCAATATCGACAATTTCGCCCAAACCGACACCAGGAGAACGGTACGACTGCGCAATCTCAACTTCAGTGGCGCTGATGTGGGCGCCAGAGGCATCAGCATCACCGGAAGCTCTCTGGGTAACAACGGTGAAGTCTTCGTCGAAGACTGCATGATGGATGGTAATTTCGGCAGCCCCGGAAACGGCATTCGCGACGCCCGCAATGGTGGCGGCCTTTTGAGAGTATCAAACACCACGATCAGGAATATGTCTGGCGCCGGCATTGGCACAGCAGCGGGTTTCCTGTCGGGCACCACCAGGGTCGTGCTCAATAAAGTGCAAATCTACAATTGCGCTTTCGGAGTGGCTATCTCAACTAATACCAAGGCCACGATCACCGATTCAGTTATCAGTGGCAACACCACCGCCGGAATCTTTTCGGAGGACCTGGACGGTGGCGTCATCGCAACCGAGGTAGCTGTTGACCGTTGCGTAGTATCGAAAAATGGCACCGGTTTCCAGGCTTCAACCAACAGCACGATTCGTGTTTCCAACACTACTGCCATGAACAACACGACGTTGTTCACTGGAACAGTTTTGTCTTACACGAACAATCAAACTGGAGGAGCTGCATTCGGCGGGACGGTCTTAAAGACCTAGCGCTCGTTTCCACGTTTGTTCGGAAACGATCTCCGCGCAAACTTGAGACCAACCCAAAACTTTTAAGGAGGCTTCAAATGAGAAAATTTCGTTTCACAATATTGACTCTGGCAGTAATGGCTTTTAGCCTGATGGCATTTTCCAGCGCTCAGGCGCAGAGCCGCACCTGGGTGTCAGGTGTCGGCGACGACCTGAATCCCTGTAGCCGCACGGCGCCATGCAAAACTTTTTCCGGCGCGATTTCCAAAACCGCCACCAACGGCGAGATCAACTGCCTCGATCCCGGCGCCTTCGGTACGGTGACCATCACCAAGTCGATCCAGATCGACTGCCACGAGGTCTTCGCGGGGATCCTCAATAGTGCGACAAATGGCGTCAGCATCGCCTTCGACAGCTTCGCCGGAACCGACGTCAGGAAGTCGGTGCGCTTGCGCAATCTCAACTTTTCAGGCTTTGACACCGGAACACGAGGAATCAGCATCACCGGTGGCGCCGCTGTTACCGGCACCGAAGTGTTCGTCGAAGACTGCCGGATCGATGGCAACTTCGGCAGCCCCGGCAACGGTATTCGCGACGCTCGTTCCGGCGGCGGCTTGCTCATGGTCAACAACACAACCATCCGGAATATGTTGGGCGCCGGCATCGGTACCGCTCCAGCGAACGGTTCGGCCAACCTTAAGGTTGTGCTCAGCAACGTTCGCGTTTCTAATTGCGCCAACGGTGTAGCTGTCTCCACCAACAGCAAAGTGACGATCTACGACTCCGTGTTCAACCAAAACTCCGGTGCCGGAGTATTCGCCGAGGATTTGGATGCTGGTGGTCAAACCGAAATAGCGGTTGACAACTGTGCGGTTTCAGACAACGGGACGGGCTTCCAGTCGTCAACTAACAGCACCATTCGGGTGTCGAACACCACAGCCATGTACAACACAGCCCTGTTCTCCGGGACTGTTCTATCGTATGGGAACAATCAGGCCGCAGGAGCTGCGTTCGGCGGGCCGGTCGGACCTAGTTAAGGATCGGTTGTCGCATCAAAGGAAGCACTCCCGCGCGGCTCCGTTTGGAGAAGCGCGGGCGTCGCTTTTTAGGCTGGAGCATTAAGATGAAATGGAGAAATTATGACCAAACGAAACGCCAGACAGATCAGCGTCACGGCGGCACTGGCAATCGCTGTCGCCATTACAATCATCACCAGTCTCAGCAAAATCCCGAGCGGTAAGGCCCAGACGACCGCCAACGCCAACCCCGCTAGTCAGGAAGAAAAGCCTTTCGACCAGGCCCAGAAAATTGCCGAGCTAACTAAGCAGATTACCGGCAAAGAGAATCTGCCGGCGGAGCAGGTTTTCAAAAACATCCAAATATTAAAAGGGATTCCGGCCGGCCGCTTGTTGCGCATCATGGAGTTGGGTTACAGCCGTTCACTCGGAGTCAATTGCACGCACTGTCACGTCGTAGATCAATGGGACAAGGACGACAAACCAACGAAACCAATTGCGCGTGAAATGTCGAAGATGGTCCAAACCATCAATAACGATTTGCTTAAGCCGATCAAGAACCTCAAAGGCCCGAATCCGGTCGTCAATTGCACCACTTGTCACCGCGGCCAGATAAAGCCTGCTCTAAATTTGCCGGAGCCAAAAGCGTAGGCGGACAGTGGGTGACGAAGAGTTTTGAGTGGCTGGAAAATTCGATAAAAGGAATCGGCCGGCTGAAGTTCGATCCTGAACTCGAACTAATCCGCTCGGCCAGCCGTAGCCTTGTCAATCAGCTTTCCAGATCCTGCACCGGATAGGCCTGTCTGCGTATCACGTGGCGCAGCCTGAGAGGTTCTTCAAACATCTGCTCCAGGCCCCGCACGATCGCATACTTGGGTTCGTCTGCGACGCGTACCGGCAGTTTGGTTTGTTCCCTGAAAAATTCTTCCAAACCGTCAAATTGCGCTCCGCCACCGGTGATGATAATTCCGCGTTCGTAGATGTCTCCGCCCACTTCAGGGGGGAGTTCTGTGAGAGTTTGGTTTACTCCTTCAACAATCTTGCGAATAACCTGCAGAGCGACGGGATACAATTCGCCGGCTGTGATCTCAATAGCTCCGGGACTCCTGGTCATCACGTCAAGCCCTTTGATCGTCGCCTCCTCGGCTAGCTCGCTTGGAACAGTTGCTGTGCCCAATTCTAATTTAAGACGCTCGGCTGACTGCGGACCGATAATCAAACCGCGGTGACGACGAACATGATCCACAATGGCGGCGTTAATGTCTTCGCTGCCAATTCGTTCCGCTCGGGCATGAACAATCTCGCCCTTCGCGATGATAGCCACATTGGTAGTGCCGCCTCCGATGTCAACGACCGCGGAAGCGCGTGGATCGTCTACGCGCACGCCGGCGCCAAATGCCGCGGCCAGTCCTTCTTCGATCATCACTACCCGCCCGATGCGTGCATGCTCAGCAGCGCTCAGAAACGCCCGCTCTTCAACCTGCGTAATTCCAGATAAGACACTCATCATTGCGCGACGGCTGAAATAGGACTTGCCGCCGCGTGCCTTGCGGACAAAATGCGCCAGCATCAACTTTGTTCTCTCAAAGTCGGCTACCACTCCATCCAGCAAGGGAGCTATCACCGTAACATCGCGTGCCTCACGGCCAGACATCTGTTGGGCTTCGATCCCAATCGCTATCACCTCTCCAGTGTTGGAATCGACGGCGACCAGCGAAGGCTCATCGATCACTATGCCCCGTCCGCGAACCGAAATGATGGTCGCCGCCGAACCCATATCTATGGCCATCGAATCGGAGACCAAATTTCTCAGGGCCTTCATTCCTACGAAGGCTGCAGTCTTGCTCATGAATGACATAAGGAGTTAACGCGAATAAATAACCGTATTCTGTTTGATTTTTGTTTACTCAAAATGGACTCGGATAGCCCCTGACAGAATTGTGGGTACTTGTACTCAGGAAAGCAACTTGCGAGGCTCGCAGTCTGGCTCCACAGGAGCCAAATGTTTATAGACTTCGCGTCTAATCCCTGTTCGGCGCTCCAGCGGAGCGCCATGGTACTGGTGGATAGGTACGTCGAACCGAACATTTCGCTGCGCTGGAGGGCTTTGCACAAAAAGCGCCCAGCATAGTTTCTGGAGCGGAGCTCCACACAAAATCAGAACTGGGAGCGATAGCGACCAGCCAAACACTCAACTTTCCAGAAGGTTGGAACGCCTGTTTGGGCCGCATTTTCATGAGTTGACTCTTCGGCTGGTCGCTATCGCTCCCAGTTCTGATTTTGTTTTACCAGACAACTCAATTCCACGGCCGTGGATTAGACTTTTTGTGCAACGCTCCGCTGGAGCGAAGGCCTTATAGACTGGAGGGGTCTACAAACATTCGGTCCCTCCGGGACTGAGCGATCGGTCAACAACCTGCGAACAGTCGAGCGGGCACAGAGAAAATGCGATTTGCAGCTCGCAAACTACTGCGTGATACACTTCCTCCAAAGTTTTTCAAAGCAATACGCGGGTGCACGGGCACGGGAACCAGGCTCGAAGTTCACTCGCTGAAAGAGCAGCAAAAGTGACTAACGACAAACCCTTAGGTGTCGGAATTGTTGGCGCCGGCTTTGCGCGCTCGACGCAGATTCCCGGCTTTCGTAATTGCAAAGGAGCGCGCGTGGTGGCAATTACCAGCCGGCGTCGCGAACATGCCGAGCAGGTCGCGCAGGAGTTTGGCATCGAGCACGTAGCTCAGGATTGGCGAGAGCTCGTCGCTCGTGACGACGTCGATCTGGTGAGCATCGTTACGCCGCCGTCAACGCACATGGAAATTACGCTCGCCGCACTCGCACAGGGCAAGGCTGTGCTTTGCGAAAAGCCAATGGCCATGGACGCCACCGAGGCCTTGCGTATGACTGAGAGCGCGCGCGAAGCAGGCGTGCTCGCACTGATCGATCATGAATTGCGATTTCTGAGCAGCCGGCAAAAAATGCGCGCGATGTTGCGCAACGGCGAAATCGGAACCGTACGTCACTGCAACTACGTATTCCGTTCCGACTATCGCGGCGTTTTGGGAAACTGGGACTGGTGGTCGGATGCTGCTATGGGCGGCGGTACGCTGGGCGCGATCGGGTCTCATGCGATTGATTCGTTTCGCTGGTTGCTGGACGCAGAAGTCAGCGAAGTTTCCTGCATACTTTCCACGCATGTCGCCGAACGTCCCGATAAGACCAGCGGGACAACACGTACGGTAACTTCGGACGACAGCGTAAGAATGCTGCTGCGCTTTGCCGAGTCGCCGCTTACAAAAGGGGCCACCGGCGCTGCCTCTCTTTCGGTGGTTGAATCAGGGAAACTGCAAAACCAGCTTGAAGTTTATGGCAGCAGTGGGGCGCTGATGGTAGAAGAGACGGGCGAACTCTGGCACTCACCAGCAGGCGCGGGCTCCTGGCGGCGAGTTGAAATAGACCAGGGCCAGCTCCCCTCAGGCATGCGCGAGTCAAGTTGGTCGCACGGCTTCACGGTCTTTTCCTCAAAGATCGTTGAGGCCTTGCGCGAGGGGCGAACCAGTGTTGAGGGCGCGGCTACTTTTGAAGATGGATATCACGCGCAATTAGTGATGGACGCAGCGCGTGAGTCGAATGTTAGTGGCTGCTTTGTAAGGGTGGGATAGCTTTGACTTGGAAAAAAGAGATTATTTGACATTTATCATTTGACACTTCTCATTTGTCATTGGATTTAGACTCGACGGACTCAATCAAAGGCGAACCTTGCCTCAACGGAAAACAGGAACAGCCACCAAACAATTCACAGTCCTTATCTTTCAGTTGCTAAGATCTATCGCCTGAACTCCTCAACTAGAAACACTATTGAAAAATGAAAAGTGTCAAATGGAAAATTTCCTCTTCTTCTCCAGCAGCAAACCTCACTTCTTAGTTGCCTTCTCCGTTCCCGTCTTGCTGCTCCCATAACCTCCCCACACCCCGTCTAACGTTCCATCCGACTTGATCTCGTAAGCCACAAAGGCGCAACGCGAGCCGCCGATTCCTACCGAGAGTGTATTGCCTTGTTTGATTCCAAAACCCGAAGTGTCGTTACTCCAAACAAACGAATAGCCGCTCGCTTTTGGCGCGATTGCCAAAGTGCCGCGGTAACTGCTGCCATTCGGATTTTTTCCGGTTATGTTGTAGTCGCCCACCACATTCGAACCGCTGGTGCGCTCAGCTCTTTCAGTGCCGCGTTCATTCACACCCCAATAGCCCCAGGCGCCGTCCAACGTGCCATCCGCAAGAATTTGATAACTCACAACGCCGCAACCTTTGCCGTTCGCACCCTGAGTAAAAGCGACTGCTACCACGCCGCCGTTCGGTATACCGATGCCGTCGTATTGTGGGCCAGCCTTCCAGCGAAACTGGTAAACATCACCGTGGCTAATCACTTCGAGTTCGCCCTTGTATGGACTGCCGTTCTCATTTGTACCGGCGACGGTATACTGGCCAGCTAAATCGACCGTGGGCGTTGCGGCCGGCGTCGCGCTGTTGTTGTTCCCGGACGATTTAATTGTGGACACGCGAGCACCGGTGCAAGCGATCACGCAAGTAACAAACACTGCTAGGGCAATCAAGCTACTTAGCCATGACTTTTGTTTCATCGGGGGCTTCCTCTTTCTTGGTTAAACTATGCTGATAAAAAGGCCGGAGTATTCCAGGAATCGCGGGACATACTAATCACTCTGACTTTCTTGTCAACGTTTTTGCTTGTGACTATATTGGGTGCGGAAACACTGACCCGTAAGAGTATTCATTCGGCAATTCAATTTTGAGATCCCACGATGCAACCCGGAAGGTTGCCAGAAAGTAGCCGGGGGTCGGAGCGAAGCGAAGACCACCGGTAAGGCAACCAGGAATGCACGAACCCCGACGGGGTGCCAGATGAGGTTTCTTTGAGATTCTGGCACCACTTCGTGGTGCAACTCTTTTCTCAAATTATTCCGGTGGTTTTCGCTTCGCTTCAACCACCGGCTACTATCTGCCAGGCCCGCCGGGCTGATGCAAAACAACTATCAGACTGTTGCTCTTCAACTTGAATCTGCGAATGACAAATGAAAAATGTCAAATGACAAATGGAAAATTTCCTCTTCTTCCGGCGCGGGAACGAAGAAGGCGGCTGTTCGCAAGGTTCGTGTTGGAGTTGATACCGGCGGCACCTTCACTGACTTTGTCTTCGAAGCAAAAGGCCGCCTGGAAATATTCAAGCTCGCGTCGACTCCCGCAGATCCTTCTCGCGCCATCGCCGCCGGTCTCCAAACTATCGCTGAAAAAACCGGCGTAGCACTCAAGACCCTGGAAGTAGTTCACGGGACAACTGTCGGCACAAACGCTTTGCTGGAACGACGCGGAGCTCGCACGGCGCTTGTGACCACACGCGGATTTGAAGACGTGGTCGTAATTGGCCGTCAGGCACGACCGGAACTTTACAACCTCGGTGCAGTAAAGCCGCCGCCGCTCGTACCCGATAATCTGCGCTTCGGATTAGGCGGGCGGGTAACGGCGTCCGGCGAAATAATAGAAGAGCTGACTGAGACGGCTTTAGCTGCACTGCTTGCCCGCCTCAGTAAAGCGAAGGTCGAGTCAGTCGCTATTTGTCTGCTGTTTTCATTCGTTAACCCTGAGTTTGAAAAACGAATAGCCGAGGCGCTTTCAGTTCTCGCGATACCACTATCCGTCTCGCACCAGATCCTTCCCGAGTATCGAGAATTCGAACGCACTTCTACCGTGACCATTAACGCTTACCTGCAGCCGTTGATGGGAACCTATCTCCAGCGTCTGGCTGCAAACACGCAGAGCCTGCGCGTGATGCAATCGTCCGGCGGCAGCATTTCTGCTTTGGTCGCCGCGCGCGAACCGGTACGCACTATTCTTTCCGGTCCGGCGGGTGGAGTGGTGGGCGCGCTGCGGGCTGCGCGAGCGGCCGGCTTCGAAAAGATCATTACTTTCGATATGGGCGGCACTTCCACCGACGTGGCCCTTTGCGGCCGCGACGACCTGCGTATGACTAACGAAGCTTCAGTCGCCGGGCTTCCGGTTGCCGTGCCGGTGATGGATATACACACCGTCGGCGCGGGCGGCGGTTCGATCGCCAGGGTTGACGACGGCGGCTCGCTGCGAGTTGGGCCCGAATCGGCGGGGGCTGATCCTGGCCCAGCTTGCTATGGGCGTTCGTTGCTGCCGACCGTTACTGATGCGCATGTCGTGCTCGGCCACTTTGGTGGTGGCGGCTTGCTTGGCGGCGATTTCGATCTCGATGAAGCGCGCTCGCAAAAGGCCATGGCCCAGCTCGCGAATGAAATGAGCAAAGTTGCCGGCCGGCAAATCACTACTGTCGAGGCGGCGCAGGGTGTGCTGGCGGTCGCAAACACAAACATGGAGCGGGCGCTGCGGCGAATATCGGTTGAGCGCGGTTTCGACAGTCGCGATTTTGCGTTGCTCCCGTTCGGAGGCGCCGGCGGGCTTCATGCAGTAGAACTGGCGCAGGCCCTGCGCATTCCCCAAATCATCGTGCCTAATTCTGCGGGCGCGCTTTCGGCGATTGGAGTACTTACTGCTGACGTAGTTAAGGACCAGAGCCGGACAACGATGCTGGAAGTTGCGCCCGGAGTTGAAAAGAAACTGGATCAAACTTTCAAAGAGATGGGACGCACTGCCGCGGTGGCTTTGCGGCGTGAAGGTTTTCCGCCGGCGAAACAACGCCATGAGCGTTCGCTCGCTATGCGTTACAAGGGTCAGTCGTTTGAATTAGAAATAAAGCGGACAAGCGGAAACATCGCGGCGGAGTTTCACCGCGCGCACCAGGAACGCTACGGCTACGCGCAGGAATCAAACACCGTCGAAGTTGTCAGCGCGCGGGTTCGCTCCATTGGAGTCGTTGCGAAACTTGCCGAGCAGAGATTGAGCGCTCCGCGTAACCAAGGCCTTCAGAAAGCACGGAAGAGTGTGACTGCATTCATGGATGGAAAGAAACTGCAGGTCGCGGTCTACCGTCGAGACGATCTGACGGCCGGCGTGCGCCTTGAGACACCGTGCATTGTTACTGAATACTCTTCGACGACTTCGATCCCGGACGTCGTTGGCGCTGGGGTTGATAGCTACGGAAACTTGATCATTCAAGTAACATAAATGGGAGGGTCAAGCAGGGTAAATTTGCAGGTCAGGAAGGGGGCTTGCCCCCTTCCTGATTGCACGTTGCCCTGGTTGAATTTTCTGCGGCGCTTGAAGGCCAACAAGACTATGAAGCCTTTCGATCCGACAACACTGGAAATCTATCGCGCGCTCTATACCTCAGTCGCGGAGGAGATGGGCATCGCGCTCAGGCGCACCGCGTTTTCACCCAACATAAAAGAAAGACGCGACTACTCATGCGCCGTCTTCGATGCCCAGGGTAAGGTCATTGCGCAAGGCGACCACATGCCCGTGCACCTCGGCTCAATGCCTATGGCTGTCGCGGCAGCGTTAAGAGAAATTGATCTGCAACCCGGCGACGTCGTTGCCCTAAACGATCCCTTCGCCGGCGGCACGCATTTGCCCGACGTAACGTTGGTGATGCCGGTGTACAGTGAGCAGTGGGCAGGGGGCAGTTGGCAGCAAGCAAAAGGCAGAAGGCAGAAAGCAGAAGGCAAAAAGCAGAGGACAGAGAACGCCATCGCAGCAGTTTCGGCCCGCTGCCCCCTGCCCCCTGCCCACTGTCTTTTCTACGTCGCTAACCGCGCCCATCACGCAGACATCGGCGGCGCTACGCCGGGGTCGATGGGTCTGGCCACGGATATTTATGGCGAGGGCTTGAGTATTCCGCCAGTTCGGCTGGTTAGAAACGGCAGACTCGATGAAGACATAATGCGACTGATCCTGGCAAATGTTCGCAGTCACGATGAACGTCGCGGTGATTTTCAGGCGCAGATCGGATCGCTCCGGACCGGCGCCACGCGCTTGCTGGAAATTATCGAACGCCGCGGTGAACGCGAAGCAGCTGACTATGCAACGCACCTGATCGAATACTCGGCCCGTCTGATGCGCAACGCGATCGCCGCGATTCCTGACGGCAGTTACGAAGCTGAAGACGCGCTTGATGATGATGGCGTAAGCGATCGTCAAGTTCGCATCAAGGTACGAATCACTATCGCAGGAAAAAAGGCGCTGGTTGATTTCACCGGCAGTGCGCCTCAAGTCGCCGGCCCGGTAAATGCTGTCGAGGCAATCACGGTATCCGCCGTTTCGTATGTCTTTCGCTGTTTGCTTGCGGGTGACGTACCTGCCAGCGCGGGCCTGATGGCGCCGATTGAAGTCGTTGCCCCTGAAGGGTCGGTGGTCAATGCAATTCATCCGGCGGCTGTTGCCGGAGGCAATGTCGAAACTTCGCAACGCGTTGTCGACGTCTTGTTCAAAGCTTTGGCCCAGGCCCTACCCAATCGAATCCCAGCCGCGAGCCAGGGGACAATGAACAATCTGACTATCGGTGGGATCGACCCGCGGGCCGGTTCCGGCGGGCACGAATTTTCCTACTACGAAACTGTAGCCGGCGGCATGGGTGCGCGGCCTGACGAAGACGGCATCAGCGCGATCCACACGCATATGACGAACAGTTTGAACACCCCTGCTGAAGCGCTCGAGTATGCGTATCCCTTGCGCGTTCGCGAGTACCGGATTCGCAAAGGCTCCGGCGGAAAAGGAAAACGAAGCGGTGGCGATGGCGTCATTCGCGAAATTGAAACGCTGGCGGCGGCACGCATGTCGTTGCTCGCGGACAGACGTAAGCGCGGACCGTATGGTTTAGCCGGAGGTGAGAGTGGAAAGCCGGGAACCGCCGCGATCATTCGCGGCGGACGCAAGCGCAAGATCGGATCGAAAGGAAGCTGGGAACTGGAAGCCGGTGACCGCGTAAGAATTGAGTCGCCCGGCGGTGGCGGCTTCGGCAAAGCACTTAAGTGATTTGCTGGGACCGCGGGCGTCCCGCCCGCAAACGCTGCGCAGGCGCGCAGTGCTTTTGAAGGCACTTCATCCAACCCATTTTCGCGCTTCGCGCTCACTTGCGGGCGGGACGCCCACGGTCCCAGCCAATCTCTTGAATTAAGTCGTTAGACGACGATAGATGCCAGGCATGCGTTCGGGTAGTGAGAGTACGTCGTCGATGATCGTGTAGCCAATCTCGCCATAAAGATCGCGCAACTCCGCCTCCGACTCCCGATCGATCGTAATGCAGAAGGGCGTGATGCCCTGATTCTTTGCTTGTCGCAAAGCTTCGCGCGTGTCCTCGCGTGCGTAACGCGCGTCGCCGTAATCGTGATCGTAGGGACGGCCGTCTGACAAAACGATCAGCAGGCGCGTTCGCGCTTCCTGCTTCGCAAGTTTCGCCGTCGCGTGACGTATGGCTGCGCCCAGCCTCGTATTATTCTGAAAGTTTATGCCACCGATTCGCTGCTTCACTTCATCCGAATACTTCTCATCAAAATCCTTCACTACATAAAACTTCACATTGCGCCGGCCCTCGGAAGTGAAGCCGTTGATTGAGTAAGTGTCGCCCACAGCTTCGAGCGCCTCGCTCATCAATACCAACCCTTCTTTTTCGATCTCGATGATGCGCCTCCCGGGGCGTGTGTAAGGCTGAAGCGGATGACGCCCAATTGTGCGCGCGGTTGATGAAGACTGATCCAGCAGGAACGAGACAGCCACATCGCGCCGCCGCCGCAGGCGCTTGGTATAGAGGCGCTCGGATTGATGGCCGCCGCCGACCGGCGCCGCGCGGCGATCGATGACGTAGTCAATTACAGCGTTAAGGTCAAATTCTTCACCATCCAACTCATTCCAGGCGCGCTGTAAGTCTTCCGGCTTCAACAACTGAAATTGATATCGGATCGAAGAAATCACGCCCTTGTGACGCTCGCGCGTTTGTTCGACAAAGTTGCGATCGCCCAGCTTCACGCGTTTTTCGATTACGCGACACCAGCCGAGCCGGTGATCGGTCAGTTCACGATCCCACTCGTCGTAGTTGTAAGCAACCTCGCCTTCTTCAATCATCTGCTCTGGCGATTCGCCCTCGGTCCAGGCTTCCGCGCCTGCTAGTTCATCAGGCTCGCCATCGCCATCCGGATCGTTCCAGGCATTGAAAAGCTCTCGAGCATCGCGGCGTTGGGGTTTCTGTTCTGTGCTCTGAGGGTGGAAACTCTCAGTAGCGATCGAATTCTCCTCTTCACTTTCTGAGGGCTCTTCCTGAGTCTCGACTTGTTGTATGGAATCATCGTTGGGACTCAGAGACTGAAACAGTTCGTAGACTCGACTCGTAGCCAGCAAACTATCCGCCACCGTCGCGTTGTCATCCGCGAGATATTCCATCGTCACCGTTTCGAGTTCGGAAACAATTTGGCCGTAGTACTGTCTGGCGTCATCAGTCGCGCCGCCGAGCAACGTCGTTTGAAAAAGTAATTCGAACGGAAGCAAGCTTGCGGGCAACTCGGTGACCGAAGGACGTCCGCGGCGCAGGTGCTCGCGAATTAAATCAAGATCGCGAGCAAGTCCGCGATACTTGCCGCACAAGCGCCGGTCAATGCGGCCGTTTTCAAGAGTCCCAAAGATGCGCCGTGCGAGCTGCGGATGAGGAAACAATTGCAAGGCGCGGCGACAGTCGACATTCATTCGCTCCCCGCGGGCAGGGAGGGCTGGGGTAGGGCCAGCTGTCGGGCTCACCTCTCCCCAACCCCTCTCCGTTTGCGGAGAGCGGCTAAGCAACTCGTCTTCGCTCGCCGTAGCGCCGACCATCTCGTCAGGCACCGCGAACGCCGCAAGCGCGTCTGCATTTGCAGGATTGTAAGTTTCAGCGAGCGTGGTATAGGCAGACTGTAGCGAGGCTGTGCCCTTTTCATAAGTGCCAAATTCAATTTGTCCGGCAGCATGCGCCGCGAGCACTTTGTAGAGACGGAAGTCGAGCTCATCGTCGGCAAACTCCGCCACCACTGAAGGAAGATGAATCGTGCGGCCGTCAGCAATTCTGGATTCCAGCGGCACGGCCGCCAGCGGGCTTATCTCAACTTCATGGCCCGTCAGTCCTTCAATGTAGAGAATCAACAAGTGCCGCACGGTCTCGAGCGTGAGTCCGTTGCTACCGCTGCGCAAGGCATCGTAACTGCCGCGCGTTTCAAGCGCGAAATAACTGCGACGCGCGCGCGCGTCCTTGTGGTGCACAGCCAGACCCTGGCGCGCCCATTCTTCGAATTGTCGAATGGAAACTGTTCGTAGCGCTAGCGAACTCGAACGGAAACATGCCAGCGCCGCTTCACCGTCTGTCTCGGCGATCTCGCGCGTCAGGTTTATTACCCGCTGGGCCAGGTTTACTAAACGCGCCTGATCGGTTTCGCTTGCCAGACTCCGCACAAACCGCGGGCTACTACGAACAAAGGCAACCAGGCTCGCGTTGCCGTGCTTGGCAACCGTCCACAAGAGCAGCAGCCACTCGTCGAAGATTTGCGGCAAGGTCCGCAGGATATCGCCGCCAGTTACTAAGATTTGCAGGGCCGAGCCGCCGCCACGTTCCAGAAAACCAACCGTGCTGTTGAGCAACTTCAGTGCGTCAGGCGAGTCGAGATTTCCGAGCGCCGCGGGAAGCGCTGCCCAGGCGTCTGCGGCAATGCCTCCGGCACGAGCTGCGAATTCCGCTGCCAGCTGGATTCCTTTTTGCGTGACTGCCGGATTTTTGATTCGACGTAAACGTTCAAGCACTGCCGGTGTCTGCTTAAGAAATTCGGCGCTATGCTTCGCCGACCGGCGGGCAATTTCCGACGCGACGTCGATTAGGGCTGCGAGCTGAATCGGATCGCTTATCGTGTTTGCGAGTGAGGGTAGGCTACGAAAGGTTTCGACTGCGATTTGAGATGAGAGCGTGATCTGCCGCGAGCAGAGTTGGAAAACGAGCGGGTGAATATTCGCGGGAAGGTCTTTGAGCTCGGCGACTCCTGCTGCGAAAAAAGTAATCGCATTTTCCGCGTCGCCCAGCGCCAGACGACGGCCGAGGTCACCCCACGAGCGCAACTCCGCGGCTTCCAAAACTTCGGCGGCCGCCGACGCGGCGCGCAGAAACTCAATGCCGGTGCGTAAAGAGATGGCCGCGATTGCGGCGCTGGTCTCCAGCGCGGCGGCGGATTTATCGAGAGGCAAGCCGACCAGCTCGCGCGTTAGCTTCAGAAACGACTGCCGCTCCGATGAATTGTCACCTTGCTCATCCATAGGGATATCTTGAAGTTGAGGAACCTAGAAGCTCAATTCGCATCCTTGAGGAAAAGGCCAAGATCATAAAATGCTTGACTAACTTTACTGTCATTGAAGGAGAGGCATTGAAGTCCAGCTAGGTTTGAAGGGACTTCCACTCCTTCCTGCCGAAGAATCACCACTCTGTTGAATCCTAACTTACCTTGGGAAAGACCCGCTTCGTGTACGACGTTCTCACGGGCTCTCATTTGTCCATCGGCAGTTGCATCTTCGGCTGTCATCACAATCACCGCAAAGCTCGCTTGTTCAAGCATCGACTCGACAATCGAAACTATAGACTCGCTCGTTCGAGTTTTGGACTCAAAGCAAACTACCTCTAAGCCACAATCGTTCTCAAGAAACGATCTGACAGCCAACCAAAGCGGGTTCCTCCCATGTCCAAGGAAAACTGCGCGATCCGAAGCCTGACGCATCTTGTCCGCTCTGGCTGCTCGGGAAGCTAACGAGCCTGGCTCTTGTTCAATTTCCTTTATCATCTCTTGCAGCAATTTCTTAGCGGAACTGAGTCCTTGCCAGAACTGTTTCTTAGCCTCCTTTTTGTCCAAAAGCAGCGCTGTGTAGAGACTTGAGTATTCAACTTCGTTGAAGTCGCCAATGTAATGTGAATTCTCCCCAAAGATGAGTACGATTGCGTCGAGGGCATTCTTGCGCCACTCAACAAAAATCGGAGCACTAGGTGAGATATCAGGGGCTCCAAACATAAACCGCATTCCCAAAGTTTTGTCGAATTCCCATCTCTCAAGGCGCTTTACAAGCCTTTTCAACATGGCGGCCTTGTCTCGTCGTGTGAATTCAGGCATGACTTCATTCTCTTGAGTTATTGAGGCTAGTTCGCAATTTGTGAGCTTCCCCTTGCCGTGAGTCAGCTCTAAATCACTGTCGTGATGATCTCGCGGATGCTGCGTTGCAGTTCGCGGTCGTCGGTGATGGGTGCGCACATGGCGGTCTCGGCGGCAGTGACGGGCGGAATACCGAGGTTGATTAATTGAGCGGCATAGATCAGCAAACGCGTCGAAACACCCTCTTCCAAACCGTGTCCCCGCAGGTTGCGAACCTTCTGGCCGATGAGCACCAGGTCGCGCGCCGTGCCTTCGTCAACTCCACCCTCGCGCGCCACAATCTCGGTTTCCATTTCCGGTGGTGGGTAGTCGAAATCAATCGCCACGAAGCGTTGCCGCGTTGATTGTTTCAAGTCCTTAAGAATTGATTGGTAGCCGGGGTTGTAAGAAACCACCAGCATGAAATCCGGCGGCGCGTCGAGAATGGTGCCGCGCTTTTCGATCGGCAAGCGCCGGCGATGATCTGTAAGCGGGTGAATGATGACGACTGTGTCCTTGCGCGCTTCGACCACTTCGTCGAGATAGCAGATCGCGCCGTTACGAACAGCGGAAGTCAAGGGGCCGTCGTGCCAAACAGTCTCCTCACCTTCGAGCAAGAAACGCCCGACCAAATCCGTGGCCGACAAATCTTCGTGGCAGGCGACCGTGATCAAAGGCCGCTCGAGCCGCCAGGCCATGTGTTCGACAAAGCGCGTCTTGCCGCAACCAGTCGGGCCTTTGAGTATGACCGGCAGGTGCGCGGAATGCGCCGCTTCGAAAAGATCTACTTCCCGGCCAATCGGCAGGTAGTAAGGCTCTTCAGCGACTCGATATTCTTCAATAGCTGATTCAGGCAAAGTATTAACTTTCGAGTTTCAAGTTTCGAGTTCGCGATCTTAGCATCCGCTGAATAGGCCAGCAAACGACCTGTTTATCGCGGTAGCGGTTTTGGAGTGCGGTGACCTGTCACCGCTTTCGTCCGTCGCGACCTGTCGCGACGCCGCTGGCGACAGGTCGCCAGCGACCAAAGCGCCGACAGGTCGGCGCACTCCAAAATTCACTCAACGCTTCCGCCGACTTGAAACTTCGAACTCGAAACCTGAAACTGGAGGTAATGAAGTTAGCAGTAGCAATGTCTGGGGGCGTGGATTCTTCAGCCGCAGCCGCAATTCTCAAGGAGCAGGGACACGATCTAATCGGCTTCACGATGCAGTTGTGGAACCAGCGCCGCGGTATCAGTGTCGACGAAAACGGCGAACCGCTGCCGTCGCGCTGTTGCTCGCTTGACGATGTTTACGACGCCCGCCGCGTAGCCGAGGAGCTCGGTTTTCCATTTTACGTGCTCAACCTCGAACGCGAGTTTGAACGCGATGTAGTGCAGCCATTTGTCACCAGTTATCTGAATGGCGAGACTCCGATTCCCTGCGTCTCGTGTAATAGCCGTTTGAAGTTCGCTTCGCTCGATCAACTCGCCGCCAATCTCGGTTGCGACAAAGTTGCAACGGGCCACTACGCCCGAGTTGAGTACGACGAAACCTCGCATCGCCACCGGCTCTTTCGCGCGAGCAATCTCGATAAAGATCAATCTTACTTTCTCTGGGAACTAACGCAGGAGCAATTGTCGCGCGCAATGTTTCCCCTCGGCGAGATGTCGAAGCCCGAAGTGCGCGAGGTGGCGCGAGAACACTCGCTGGCGGTGGCGGAGAAATCGGAGTCGCAGGAGATCTGTTTTGTTCCCGATGGAAATTATGCCGGCTTCATCGATCGCTACCTTGAAGCTGAAGACGCGAGCGATCGTTTGCCCGGCGCGGGTGAGATAGTTGATGCCCGCGGGACTGTGGTGGGCCAGCATACGGGTATTCATCGTTATACGATCGGCCAGCGCCGCGGCATCGGCATTGCCGGACCACAACCGCTCTACGTAACTAACATCGACGCCGCCAGGAACCGGATCGTGGTCGGCGAGCAGGCCGATTTGTTGAGTAAGGAATTCACTGCCGCTGGAGTTAACTGGGTAGCGCTGGATAAGCCGTATGAGTTTGTGCGTGCGGAGGTACGCGTGCGCTATCGACATCAACCGGCCGAAGCAACCATCACTCCAATCGAGAACAACCGGGTGAGGGTTGTATTTGACGAACCACAGCGGGCGATCACACCCGGACAGGCGACTGTATTTTACCGTGGCGACGAAGTTGTCGGCGGCGGTTGGATAGTTAAGGCCGCGCGGGAAACGGTCGAAAAAAGGAAACCGAGGAGCGGGGGCAAGCCCGCCTTCCCGACCTCGAGCTGATTTCAGTTTACGGTTAACCTAAGCGTGAACGGCCTTCAAGTCCAGATCAAGTGCTAGTCAGTAACCTCTCAGGTTGGGAAGGTGGGCTTGCCCTCGCTCTTCCCGTCGGTATTGCCCTTTTCCCCTTCTGTGCCACCCAAAGTTAAACCTTTTCCATTCCGCCAACGTACTCAAAGCACGAATAATTACTACTTAATCAGGCAATAAAAGGCAGGAAATAATATGGCAATGTCGCGCACACGAAAGACCGTTTTGATTATTACCAGCATTGTGGTGGGGCTGGTTTTGGTCGCCTTGATTGGCCTCGCGGTTGTAATCTCCGCCTTCCGGCAAAACGAGCCGAGCATCGCCGACAACAGCGTGCTCACCCTCCGCGTTGCCGGTTCACTACCGGATTACGTCCCTTACGATCCCCTGAGAAAATTTTTCGGCTCCACGGATCAGTCACTCACGAACCTCATTCTGCAATTCAAGAAGGCGAAGGTAGACAAGCGCATCAAAGTCGTCCTGCTGGAAATCGACATGTCCGGCGCGGGCTGGGGCAAGTCGGAGGAAATTCGTGACGCCATCACCGATTTTCGTTCCTCGGGTAAACCTGTCTACGCCTATCTGGAATACGGGATGAACAAGGAGTACTACATCGCCAGCGCCTGCGACAAAATTTATCTGGCGCCGCCGGGAGAGTTGTTCATCAACGGTCTGGCCGCCGACGTAATGTTCTTCCGGGGCTCGCTCGATAAGCTGGGCATCTATCCCGACATCTATCAGATCGGAAAGTACAAAAGCGCCGGCGACACTTTCACTCGCAAAGACATGTCTGACGCTCATCGCGAATTCATGAATTCGCTGCTTGACGATCTGTTCAATCGCTACGTCGATGCGATTGCCAAGAGCCGCGGCAAAACTTCAGACCAGGTGCGCGCGATCATCGACGATGCACCCTACGGCTCGTTGAAGGCCAAAGATGCGGGACTCATTGATGGCGTCGCCTACCGGGAAGAACTCGAGAAAGACTTGAAAGCGAAGTTGGGCTACAAAGAAGCGGATAAGCTGCCGATTGTGAAGGGTGGCGATTACTCGCGGATCGAAGCGGAGTCGCTGGGCCTCGATGAAGGTGAAAAGATTGCAGTCATCTACGCCACCGGCGATATCGGTTCCGGACAATCGGAGAACAGCCCTCGCGGTAGTCAGTCGATTGGTTCCGACACGCTTTCAAAAGCGATCGACGACGCGCGCGACGATAAGACGATTAAGGCAATCGTGATCAGGGTAGACAGTCCTGGTGGTTCGGGTCTGGCGTCAGACATCATCTGGCACTCCGTAGTCGCGGCAAAAGAAAAAAAGCCGGTGGTGATCTCGATGAGCGACGTGGCCGCCTCAGGTGGCTATTACATCGCCTGTGGCGCCAGCAAGATCGTTGCTCAACCCTCAACCATCACCGGCTCGATCGGCGTCGTAGCGGGCAAGCCCGTTATGAGAGGCTTCTATGATTGGCTGGGACTCTCAAACGAATACTTGTTGCGTGGCAAGAACGCCGGCATGTTTCGCGAGACTGAAAAGTTTACTCCCGAAGAACGGGCGAAGTTTGAAGACTGGATCAAGACGACTTATTACAACGACTTCGTGCCGAAAGTTGCCAAGGGCCGGGAAAAGGATGCGGCCTATATCGACTCAATCGCACAGGGTCGCGTCTGGACGGGCTTCCAGGGTAAAGAGCGGGGACTGGTCGATGAGTTTGGCGGCCTCGATCGCGCGGTCGAGGTAGCGAAAGACCTGGCGAAGATTCCCAAAGACAAGGGCGTACATCGCGTGATTCTTCCCTACCCGCGCACTTTTTTTCAGGAACTACTGAGCGAAGGCGACGAAGCCAGTACCCAGATGAAACAACGAGAAGCTGTGCTGGCTACTTTGCCAGAAGACGCTCGCCGCGCGGTGCGATATATGGCGTTGTTGGATCGGATGAAGAGTGGTGAGTCGATGCTGCTGATGCCGTTTGATCTGAGAATAAAGTAACTATCCGCAGGTTACGCAGATTTCACAGATTCAAAAAACTGGCAGTTAGAAACTGGGGTTGAACTAAACCCGTTACTTTGCTGCTTAACTTGCTTCTGGTTAATCGGTGTAATCTGCGTAATCTGTGGATACTATTTCATGATCCTCTCCGCCCCGCCCATGTAAGGTCTGAGCGCTTCCGGAATAACAACCGATCCGTCCGGCTGCTGATAGTTCTCCAGAATCGCGATCCACGTCCGCCCAACCGCCAGTCCTGAACCATTCAACGTGTGCACAAATTCCGGCTTCGCTCCACCGGCGCGGCGAAAACGAATCTGCGCGCGGCGGGCCTGAAAATCCACGCAGTTGGAGCACGATGAAATCTCCTTGAACTCGCCATACGACGGCAACCACACCTCAACGTCGTACGACTTCGCAGCCGAGAATCCTAAATCGCCGGTTACGTGTTCAACTGTGCGATAGTGCAAACCAAGCTTCTCCAGAATTGATTCAGCATCGCGCGTCAAACTCTCAAGCTCGTTGAACGACTCTTCCGGAGTTGTCAGTTTTACCAACTCAACTTTCTCAAACTGATGTTGCCGGTAGATGCCGCGGGTATCGCGGCCGTAGCTGCCGGCCTCGGAACGAAAACAGGGCGAGTAAGCCGCAAACTTAAGCGGCAACGCGGTAGCGTCAAGGATTTCATCGCTGTGATAATTCGTGACCGGCACTTCGCCGGTGGGTATCAAATAAAGCCCGCGCTCGTCGGTAAGTTTGAAAAGGTCTTCTTCAAACTTCGGTAACTGGGCGGTGCCAAAAAGTGCGTTGGCGTTGACTATAAAAGGCGGCAACGTTTCTGAATAACCGTTCTCGCGAGTCTGCACGTCAAGCATGAAGTTGACGAGGGCACGGCTCAGACGCGCACCGGCGCCATTCAGAATTCCAAAGCGCGCGCCGGAAATTTTTGCCGCCCGTTCAAGATCAAGGATGCCCAAAGCTGTTCCCAGATCCACGTGATCCTGGGGTTCGAATTCAAATTCGGGTTTCGTCCCCCAGCGGCGCACTTCGACGTTTTCGGCCTCGCCTTTGCCAATTGGCACGCCTTCAGCGGGGAGATTGGGGAGCGAGGTCAGCAGGCTGCGCATGCTTGTCTCGGCTTCATCGCGCAACCGATCGAGCTCCGCAATGCGTTCCTTTAACTCATTTACTTCTTTGCGCCGGGCGTCCGCTTCCTCCCGTTTGCCTTCCTTCATTAAGGCGCCGATTTCACGGCTGGCGGTGTTTCGCGCGGCGTTTAGCTGGTCTGACTCGGCAATAATGCGACGGCGTTCAGCGTCAGCGTCCGCAAAGGTATCCAGCGCTTCAGGCGCAACCCCACGCGATTGTAGTCCTGCCTTTACCTTCTCTAGATTTTCCCGAACATAGTTGAGATCAAGCATTGGTCATCACAAGTGTATTCCGAAACGCGTTTAGTTTTAAGAGTTGATCGATTCGTGGTTTGTGATTGTACCTGAGTGTTCAGGAGCGTGCACATTTCGTGCTGCGACAGCCCCACCCTGGTGAAGGTTAATGCTGGATAGGCTTTGCACAAGAAGTACCCAGCGTGGTTTCTGAAGCAAGCGCTACACAAACCCTGCTGGATACTTAATGCTGAGAATGATTTGGCAGCCCTGGTGACACGTGAGGAGTAAAAACGAGTACTAAAAATTTTGAGCAAAGAAAAATAAAACACCACGATCTCTTCCTATTCTCCAGCTCTCCGAATATTATTTGCGCGCCGAAAACCAAATGCGTGCGATGACCTTCCGCATCATCTGGATCCGCACGGATCCGATTTCCCCCGGTTACTCGCTAATCATTTGAAACTCATGACTGCCATGTGCGGCTGGGGTCTCCTGAATGCTCCTGCGCCCTATGATCGGTTCGTGGGAAGTACCCAGAATCGAGAACATTGCTACCACGGAAATGCGCCGCCTTGCGGTCTTGCCCGTACCGGGCTTGCAGGGCGATCTGCATCAGGACCTCGGCCGAGGCGCGCTCGCCGTGGAAATCTCCGGGTCGCTCTACGGTGACGAGGCCCGCGACGGATTCCTCAAGGAGTTGCGAGAAAAGTTCCTCGCCGGAGAACCGGTCGATTTCATCGCAGACATAATCAAGGAATCCACCTTAGAACAAGTACTCATCGTAGCTCTTGCGCTTACCGAGCAGGCCGAAAAAGCCGATGTCTTTCGTTACTCCATCGCCTTGCGAGAATACACCGAACCTCCGGAACCACCCGGACCTGCGTCGGATTTCGGTCTCGACGTGGATTCGGATCTGGGTCTGGATGTGGACCTCGGACTCGATCTGCTCGATCTTCCGGGTTTCATCGGCGACATACCCCAGGTAGGTGATTTGTTGTCGCCGCTCAAGCCGGCCGCCGAAGAGTTGAAATCAGCTGTTTCGCAGGCCGGTACCGTGCTTGAACCTCTGTCAACACTCTTAGGATGAAGGTGATCTTTTGGTTGCCAACGAATTTCTTCGGGTGATTTCCGACTACCTCCAGGCTGGGGCGGCGCTGACGCCGGCGCCTAAAACTGTCGGGATTGCCGACCCGGTAGGCGCGGCCGACATGCCTGCCGTTGTTCTGTCGTTAAATCGAGTGCGCCCACTGGGAAACGGTCTCGGTGAGCGTTCCGCGCTGATTACGGATGGCGCCCTGCCGGTAAAAGCGGTCATCGATCTCGCGAATCCGATCTTGCCTGAGGAGCCTTCGTTTCGATTGCTAAATCCAGACCGAACCGAACTTGTTTTGCCTCATGGCGGTCTGGTGAAGGCCGACGGAACTCAAGGGCCGTTGGGACCGGCGGATCTTTCGATAAAAGTTGGCGGTGTTGGCCGTCAAGTCGTGACCGGAACTCCGAGCGCGAATCAGGTCAGGGCTGATCCACTGGTCGGCCGGCTATTTTTTGGCAGCGCTCTTCCCAACAACGGAAATGTCGAGGCGGATTATTTTCTCGGCCAGTGGGAGCAACGTACAAGCCGCATCGCCGGAACGTTGCGAGTTGACGTTCGTGACACGGACCTCGCCAGGGTGCGCGATTTGAGCACGGCAGTTGTGGACGCTTTGCAACCGCCACGCTCAACCGCCATCAAGGGTTTACACGGAATGACGCTGGTCAGGCTCGGAAGCATCCAGCCGCCAGATAGCACACTGGCTAACTCTCGAGCTCGAGTGGCCTTGTTAACTTTTGAGTTTGAACTCGAAATCAATCGTCCGGAATCTTCCGGCGGGATCATCTTGCGCATCCCTGTGAATGACAACATCGGTGCGCCAAACCTAATCGCGTAATCCAAACGGATTACCTACCGCAGCAGGAGGCACGCATGAGTGAAGCGATCGGCGAAATGATCCTTCCGGGAACTTACATCGAAGTAAGGGCGGAAGGTCTGATTGGAGTCGGCGGTATTTCCACCGGCAACATTGGGATCGTTGGCACCGCCAACAAAGGCCCGGTGAACCAGGTAACCATTCTCGGAAGTTACGGTGAAGCGCTCGAGACCTTTGGGTCTTATGACCGCTGGCCTGGCACGGCCGAAGCTCCCGCGCTCACCCTGACCCGAACCCTTGAACAAGTCTTCAAAGGCGGCGGCTCGACTATCTACGCTGTGCGGGTCGCGAACATTGCCGAAGGGGCATCGATGAAGGCGATGACCTGGACGATCAAAGGCACGGGCGCTCCAACCCTTTTCACGCTGACCGCGACTTCTCCCGGAACGTGGGCCAACGACATTGTGGCTACGCTCACTTCGCCCACCGACGGGCCGGTGACCCTGGAGTTGGTTTACAAGCGCGTGAAAGAGAGTTTCGTCGGCGCCGACGCCGGCGAGTTGGCGCAAGCGATCAGTGATGCCAGCCGGTTAGTAACCGCGAGTGGACTGGCTGATGCTGACAAGCTCAAAGTTCCGAAAACGATCACCGCGGCCACCGCAGGCAATGTGGGCGGGCCGGACGGCGTGGCCGCAACAGCCACGGAAATCGCTGCCGGTCTCGCGCTGCTGGCGAACGAATCCGTGAACATCGTTGCGGTGGGCGGTCTTGACGCTAACACGATTACGGGAACAGTGCTCGGCCATCTCGAGGCAACTGAGAACGACGGTCGCGAGCGAATGGCCGTGCTCGGAGTTTCAGGCGACGAACTGGCCAAGGTGGCGAACGATGCCAGTAAAGGAAGCAGCCCTCGTCTGATTTTGGTTGCGCCGGGGATCGTGGCTGACGATGCCGCGCGGGTGGGCGAAGCAAACAAGAGCGTGAAGCTGACGGCGCCTTATGCCGCCGGCCTCATCGCCGGTCGCTTGTCGACCCTGGCGCCGCACATCAGCCTGACGAATAAAGACGTCGCGGCTGACGACCTGACCCGCTTTTACACACGCGCCGAGCAAAAGCAGTTGCTGGGCAATCGGGTTTTGGTGTTGCAAAGAAACCTGGGAATACGGGTGCTGAAAGGCATCACCACCGACACTGGTGCGTTTCGACAGATTTCAGTGCGACGCATCGTCGATTACGCCAAGGCGGGCGTACGCATCGGCTCCAATCCCTACATCGGCCGGCTGAACAATTCCAGAGTTCGCGCGGCGTTGAAAGCAACTCTTGATGGATTCCTCGCCAGCATGGTGGTCGATGAGATGCTGATCAGTTATCAGCTCGAAGTCACCGCCACGCGGGCGCAGGAGATTGTCGGCGTGGCTCTGGTAACCATGACCTTGCGGCCGACCTTCTCAATCGATTTCATCAAGGTGATCATGAACCTGGAATAACCGTTGGTCATTTCATTCTGGAGGAACTATGGCGACAACAGTGTATCGAGGTTCAGACGGCACGATTTCCCTCGCCGTCGAATCGGGACCGGAAGGGGACAAGGCTAAAGCGATCAACGATGCTTATTCGCTTACCCCGATTGGCAGGGTCACCGGCGTAACCGTGCGGGTGACGAACGACGTTCAGCCTTTTCACGAACTCGGTCAACGTTTTCCCACTGAATTGCGGCCCGGCAACGTGAACGTATACGGGACGATTGACCGCGCCTTTATCAACGGCGCGCTCTTGAAGTTGATGCTGGGTGATGCTGCCGACAGCCGTCCAGCGGGCAGCTTCGTGAGCCCGTCTTTCAACCTTAATGTCCGGCTCGAGAACCCATCGCTTCCGGGCGTCACTTCGACGGTGACCGTCATGGGCGTGAAGGTGGAAGAGTGGGTCTGCGAGGTTCCCGAAGATGACTTTGTGGGAGAGAAGATGACTTTCCGCGCCCTCTGGGTCAAGGTGGAAGACAAGGCTGGAGCTTAGGACTTTTTTCGAAAGCCGAGGGTCAATGGCCAAAGCCTTAACCGCGGAAGATCTCCTCGCGGGAGCTTCCTCCACTCATAACGTGCAGATTCCCGCTGCGCTGCTCAACTCCGGCGACGAGTCGAACGGCGCGATGGCGGGCGAAGTCGTCCTGCGTCCGTTGACGGTGCGCGACGTGCAGCGGGTGACCGCAGCGGCCAAAGAACAGCAAGTGCTGACCAGTGTTCTGATGGTCCAGCAGGCGCTGGTCAATCCACAACTCACGATCGAACAAGTGGGAGCACTGTCGGCCGGTCTGGTCCAATTCCTTTTGGGCAAGGTCAACGCCGTGAGCGGACTTAGTCTCGATGGCGATGACCTTGAAAACGCGATCCGGGCGCCGTTGACGCGTGCTTGCTTCATCCTGGCGCGTGAATTCGGCTGGACGCCGGAAGAATGTTCGGGGCTGACATTGGGCCAGGTGCTGTTGTACCTCGAGATGCTGGCGCGGGGCGACCGGGAGGGAGTCCAACTATGAGCACTGCTCCTCATCCGGCGTTCAGGAGGATATGGATCGAAGCCGCGGCCGCTGGTCGCGCAATGCGCAAGATGAGCTCGCTTCAGAGCGCCTGGAATTCGGTGATGGAACCAACCCTGGATTTACTCATCCTTGATTCGGAGGAGTTGCTGCAGCCGTTGATCGAGTTTGATGCTTTCAGACTACCGATTGACGAAGCGCTAGCCCGGATCGAAGCCGAACGCGATTCGAACCGGCACTTGGAATCGGTTGCGACTAATCAACCACACTTTTCGTCGTCAGGCGGCGACGCCCACCGCGATCAAACCAAGCGGTCGTTACCATTCGCAGGCGAACCCACATTGACGCGGCTGACCAGGTCGGGTTTCTCCTCACGAATTGCTTCAGCCAGAACTTCGAACAACCCGGCGGCAACTCAGCAAACAAAAACCGAAACACTCTCAGCGATTGCTCGCCTCGTCGAGTCTCACAAACAGGGTGCTGCGGACGACTCAAGACCTGGCGGATCGGTCCCTCGACTTGGGACTGTTCCCACGGTTGATAACAGCGTGCACAGGGACGTTCGCGAAGTTGAACGCCAGATTCGAACTTCGATTTCAAACAACCCTTCAGAGATAACTCGCGAAAGCGCAGCCACTGATGTCAGGCAACTCGATCGAGACTCAGCCGCCTCAGTCGAAACTGCGGCTTCAAGATCGAGTTTCATTTCGATATCGCAGGAGCCCGCCCGAGCGTCGCTGGATGCGGACGCGGCGAGAGTTGCCGGCAAGAAAAGAGTGGGTGATGAACAAGCGACGCACGGTGACTTGTTTGAAAAGGTCCTCGGCGGGGCGGTCGAACGAGTTCGCTCGAGGCGGCAGCAGCAAGTCCCGGAAGAACCCATTTCAAGTGAAGCCGTTTCGCGTGAACGTGAGTCAGTTCTTCAGAAAGATCCTCCCCAAACACAACAAAATTTTCCGCGAACTGGACTGCAGCGACTGGCGGCCCGAGCGTTGCAGATTGCAGGCGCCCCTGCGGAAGAAATTCGATCGCCAGGCGAGCGTGAGTTTGCTGCGTTTTCGCCCGCGCAGTCTTTTAGCGGAATGGAAAGCGTTGAGTTTGCTTTGCATCTCAGAATGCTTTTACACCAGGAAATGGCGCGTCACGGCATTAGCCTCGAGGATTTGGAGCAATGAAACCCGGCCGGCCCTCCGCAATCATCACCATCGATGGACGCGACCTGAGCGCGTCTGAGGCGGGCCTCGTCCGTTTGCGCGTCATACTTCGCAATGGCGCGCATCACTGGGCAGAAATTGTCGTGTGGCCGGACTCAAAATTTGCGACGGCAAAGCCGGGAGCTTCATTAGCGATCGCGCTGGGCACGGTTGACGCAGAAGAAGACGTGCTCGCCGGTGAAGTGACTTCGGTTTTGCGAACAGGCAACGCAGTTGTTATCGAAGGGCTGAGCGCGACGGCGGCTTTGAGTCAAGCCAGGCGTTCACAGACATACGTCAGCCAGTCGGTCGCCGACATCGTCCGCGATCTGGCAGCAGCAGTTGACGTTGATGAGATCGAGGCGAGCGTAAAACTCGAGGCCTACAGCGTTGACCATCGCCGCAGTGTTTGGGGACATCTGCTTGACCTTGCGGGATTGACTGGCGCGGAAGTAGGCGCGAGCTCCGCCGGTGCTTTGCGGTTCGTTCCCATCCGCTCCGGCACCGCGACGCGAACATTCCGGCACGGCGCAGAAGTGATCGAATGGCAAATCGCTGCAAACGGAAAGCCTGCAGAGGCGCCTGATGTTGCACCGCATGGCGCGGGTAGCGAAGCCGGTCAAGAGAAGTGGCACTGGTTGCTGCACGATCCGGTGGGAACTTCCGGCAAGCCCTCGCGCGTGATTGGCGCCTTTCATAGCCGCGCTGCCGCCGACGCGTTGGCCAAAGCGCTTGGTACGCGGGCCGAGCGCGCGGCGTTTCGAGGTTGGGTCAAACTCATTGGTGAATCGAAGGTGAGACCGGGAGAGATAGTTGAAGTTACCGATCTGCCGGGCGGGGATTCAGAAGCGTTGCGCGTACTCGAGGTGGCGCACGCATTCGACGCCTCGGGCTTCCTGACGTCACTCGGAGTAGAAGGCGCCGGCGGTCAGGGGGTGTCCTTATGAGCGATACCGTCACCCTGCTGCGAGCGATCGTCCGCGAAGAGTTGACCCGCTGCCGGCTCAATGAACTGGGACTAGTCACCGAAGTGTTTCCCGGTGACGGCAGCGAAAACAATCATCAAGTCAATGTTCGTTTGCGAGCCAGCGGCATTGAGTTGCAGCGCGCGCCCGTAACCGTCGGTCGTTTGGGTTTTTCGATGCTGCCCGAAGTCGGCGATCTCGTTTTGGTCGCTTTTGTCGACGGTGACATCAACGCGCCCGTAGTGATCGGATCGCTCTACGACAATGAAAAGCAGCCTCCACAAGCGGGCCCGCTCGAGACTGTTTACCAACCTTTCGGAGATGAGGACTCGTCGATTCGACGGCTGCACCTCGAACTTCCGAGTGGGACCACGCTGACCATCGATGATGACAAGATTCAGATTGAAAGTGGTGGAACGAAGGTGATCGTTGAACGCGACGGAGACGTGTCCATCAAGTCTCCCGGAAAAATCACTATCGAATCAAGCGGGGACATGACGCTCGACGCCGGCGGCAATCTGCAGCTCTCGGCGCAACAAGACGTAACGATCAAAGGCCTCTCAACCACACTTGAAGGCCAATCCACCGCGAAGGTGAAGGGACCGGCGCTCACCCTCGCCGGCATGACCAGTTTTAGCGCTAACTGAGAAAGAGATCGCAGATGCCCGGACCACCAGTCAGCATGGGATGTGCAGTCGTGCTTAGCCCCGGCGCTTCCGGACCGCCTGACAGCGGAGTGATCGTCGCCATCACACAGGCGATTGCGACTGCCAACGGAATGCCGCTGGCGACCGTCGGCAGTATCTGTCAGATGGTTAACTCAGTATCCGGCGTTCCCTATCCGCTCCCGATTGGTTCGGGTGGATCGGGTTCAGTGAACATCAACGGGATGGCGCTGGTGCGTCTCGGAGATCAGATTCCTTCAGGTCCGGGAATTCTGGCGATCCTCGGTCCGCCGGCGGCGCCATTCGTCAACGATCAGGGAGCACCATGATGGCGAACCGAGACGCACAAAAGTTGGCGCCACTCTTCGGTCGCGATTTGCGGCTTCTGTACGCTTTGGGTGGTGGGTTTTTCGAAGACGCTGACCTCGCCAGCGGAAAGCCGTTTGAGGGGCGGCGGCGTGAGCGAGATCTACTGGTTGGCGAAGGAATCGAGAACCTCACCCAGGCGATTGCCAACCGGCTGAAAACCAGAAAAGGTGAACTCGCGGGACTGGGACACCCTGATTATGGTTCACGCCATCACGAACTTATCGGCGAACCAAACGTCGACCGAACTCGCAACTTGATCAAGTTGTACGTGCTGCAAGCGCTCCGCGATGAACCGCGCATCGAGCGAGTGATCTCCGCAAACGTCAGGGCTGAACACGATCCGCCGCGCGACACGGTGCGCATTGAGTTGATGGTACGGGTTATCGGTCAGCCGGCGCCGCTGAATCTGGTAGTGCCTTTTTCACTGGGAGTCGCATTTTGAGTTACGCGTCTGAGCCATACGCCCAATTCGTTGACGATCTGTTGATGGCGCTTACCGGCGGCGCCGTTCGGCAGCATTTTCGTTTTCTGAAGGAGCTCGAACCGTATCGCCTCACCGATCCGGATCCGATCATCCCGAATACCGTTCAGGTCTTTGGAATCGCCGGCGGAGTTTATCGCCGTTTTCGCTCCAACCTCGATTACAGGTTGTTGGAAGGCTCGATTATCGATTGGTTAAAACGTGACGACGGCACCCCGAAAGCGGACGCAGTCTGGCCGGACGAAGGGACGACTTTTTACGCCAACTTCGAATCTCTATCCGAAGGCGGCGCCGCCCCGAAGCTTACGGATCGCAATCCCGGAAGCGTAACCCGGCTGCTCGCGGAAAGTTTCGCTCGCGAGTTTGCGGTCGTCTCGCGCCAGTTGGAAGAGGTGTATAAATCCGGCTTCCTCGACACCGCCGGCGGACGCGATCTCGATCAAATTTCCGCCCTCGTAGGCGTTACGCGTCGCAATGTCACCTTTGCTTCAGGCACCGTCATCTTCGGACGATCGACACCTTCTCCGGCCGACATTTTTATTCCCGCGGGCACCAAGCTCTCGACCGCCGAGCCGCCACCGGTGCTGTTTGAAACAATCCAGGCGCAAACTTTGCGACGCGGAAATCTCAGCGTTGAAGTCCCGGTGCAGGCCGTGGTCACCGGATCTGCGGGTGTAGTTCGGGCAAATGCAATTCGCGTAATACATCGCCCGATTCTTGGAATTGAGACTGTCACCAATTCGCAGCCGACCAGCTTCAGCGGCGCCGCCGAAGACGACGAGGCCGTTCGCAATCGCGCTCGCCGCTCGTTGGAAGGAGCCGGAAAGGCGACGACCGGGGCTTTGATGGCAGCGCTCGCGACGGTTCCGGGCCTGCGCGAGAAAGACGTTCAGATTGTCGAAGATCCGTTGGCGCATCCAGGCGTCGTCAAGCTGAATGTGGCGCTGCCCGCAATGAGCGGGGCCGACCTTCAGAGAGTCGCCAACCAGGCAATTGAATTGATTGAGGAGGCGAGACCGGTAGGCGTGCGCGTTCTGCACAACATTGCCGCGCCCGCCCTGATCGGCGAGGCCAGTCCAGGTAGCGGACTCGTGGCGGAAGGTGAAGTCCCGGTAACAATTGGCACTGTCCCAGCTGGAACCGTGTTTATGCCGGTTGATGTCGTCGTTCAACTCGCGCCGACTACGCTGTCGCTCACTCCACAACAAAGAAACGATCTAATCGAAACGGCGCGTAAGGCTGTGACCGACTTTCTCGGGGAAGCAGGAATCGGCGAGGTCCTCGTCTACAACCGCCTGGTAGCGCGGCTGATGGAAATCGAAGGCGTGCTTGACGTGATGATCGAGATTTATCCGCAGGCCAATCCTGAACAGCCGCACCACAGGAACGTCGTTGCCGACAATCCAGCCGTGCGCCCGGTGGCCGGCTCGATCACCGTGGATGTCGGCGGGGCACTGGTGATGTTGGACGTGGTTGTGACAGTCACATTGAAGGGCGCGGGTTTACTTGGTGATCAGACTACGGCCCGGGCGAGCGCGCGCGATCAGATCGATTCCCAGCTGCGCACCGGCTTGAAGACCGCACCGATCTCAGTGCTCTCAGTGGCCGCTCTACAGGGAATGTTGAGCGCTTCTGACAACTACTCGGTAACTGATCTGCATTACAAGATCGAATATCAGGAAGCCGGTGTTCGCATTCATCAACAGGACGTGAAGCTTCCCTTAACATCACTCGAGCAGCTGTGGGTGCGCCGAGTCAGCCTGGAGGGTCAATGATCGGTCGCACTCTCAAAATACTGAGCCGCTTTCCGGCGCACTTCGAAGCGACCCGGCCAGGCAAACAGCTGGAAGCGGTGACCGATGCGCTTGCCTTAACCCTCGATGAGCAGTCGGCAATCATGGCTCGTATTCGTCGTTCACATCGCGTCGGCGATGCTGATGAGCTGCGCGATCTGCTTCTCATTGCCGCGTTACACGGAATCACTCAAGCCGAACTGGCGTTGCTCTTCACCAGGTTTGAGCGTGCTCGAGAGTTGTTGGTAAGACTGACGAAAGCAGCAACGCCCGCGGAGCGTGATTCTGCCGCCGAGGAGCTTTGCCGCTTGTGGGGAGTTGCGGCTCCGTCTCCGCGCCTGCCGCTGTTCGCGCCGGCGCACGCGAACAACGTTCTACCTGATCTCGAGGCCGCAAAGGCCCGGCTTATTCAAAATGCGAAGGCCGCCACCATCAACGATATGCTGCTCGACGCGGCGCGCATTCGCATCAAGACAATTTCGCGAATTCATGCCTACGGTAACGGCACCGTCCGGGCGTTACTCGAGGGAACGGCCAACGCTCTCGACCTGGACATCCTCCACGTTGTTCACAGCAGGGATCGCTTTTGGCACGCGGCCCTGGTTCGAGATCGGTTGATCCTTACCAGTCCGAAATTGGAGCCCGCTGCCGGTAACCAACCAGCCCGCGAAGTATTAGAACCACTCCCGGCGCCGGCAGAGCTGATGGGTGTTGAGGAAAACCCACTTGAACGACGGAGCACCGATCAAGTTGGCCGGCATCACACGGAATTGTTCAGTGTCCTCCGGCGCGGGTTTGAGCGAGCGTTGCTTCAGGTCCGTTTTACGGGAAAAGAAATCAAGACCATCGGACCGATGGTCGTTAATCGTGACGAAGGACACGGCGTCGGTTACGCCGGAGCGATTCCTCCCGGCGGCGCAGTTGTTTTCACCGAAGAGGGCCGCGTCACTCTCGACGGCAGCGATGTCACCTCCTTTGCGTTCTCCTGGAAGGGCGCTTGTTTCGCAGGATCAGATGGACGGGCCACGGATTTTGTTTTTGACGGCGCGGGTGTAACCGGCGACAGGCGGGCCAGCTTCGCGGTGACCACGCCGGACGGTGCTTTCGATCCGGACTTTCTCTTTCCGCATAGCGGCGAAGATTTACCGATGCCGGGAGTCGACGTAGGCGAAACGCGCTTCGCCTTTTTTATCCAGGAGGCTCACTTTTCCAAATTGGAATCGGAAGAAGGGACCGAACATGTGTTGCGGGTCGCCCCACGAACAGCGGTGGGCTTTCTCGACAGTTCGGTGTTTGCCGCCCCGGCAAATGAGGTCGCTCCTGATTCCGCAATCGTTTCTTTGTCGTGGCTCGAACGCCGGGCCTTTTGTGTGCGACTGCTGATCCCGCGACGCTTTCGCGGCTTGACGCCTGACGACACCGATGGCGTGCAAACACGCCAGCGCGTGGTCCAGGCAGTTAAGCGTTTCCAACCCGCCGGCGTCGAAGTGCGCGTCGAATTCGAAGACGATCGCTGGATGATGGGCGGAGGAACGTTGAACGCTGGAGATTTAATCGATCCGATTGTACAGCTGCGCTCGGGGACGATGTTGTGGTCGGCTCCGGCCTAAGCAATGGTGGAGAGGAACTTATGGCAATCAACCCAAACATCCCAAAGACAGTAAACGCCGGCGAGCCGGTGACCGCGGAAGGCTGGAATGTAATCGTCAATGGCATCATCGCGTTGACCAATTACCTCAACAGCACTGAAGCCTCCAGTCTGCAAGTCTCGCTGGCAAACGTCGGGTTGGCGTTGTCGTCAGCGCGAGTGACCGCGACCCGGGGCGACGGAGTGATCTTCCAGGCGGTGGCGCCGGTGGCGCCCGCGAACACTTTTGTTTTTTCGGGACTTGCGCCTGGCCCTTACACCCTTCGCGCGGAAGCGCCGGGTTTCGATGCGGCCACCAAATCCATCACCTCGCCATCAGCCGAAGTGGTTTCCTTAACGCTGACTCCTAACGGTGCTTTTATGCCCGCTGTGTTCGGCGCTCCGCTTCAGGCGGCGCTGCAGCAGTTGAAGAACGCGAACATTGCCGTATCGCGAATCATTGACGTAGCCGGCCGCGACGTTGCTCCGGCAAATCCAGGCGCTGATAACGACAACTCGCCGGTGCTGGCCCAAATCCCGGCAGCCGGATTACCGGTGGCGCCTGACGGCAACGCGCAACTGGTGATCGCCACTTCATTGCAGGTTCAGTCCTCGGTCGAAATTCCGTCTCTGGCCGGCTTGACGCTCGCCGAGGCGCAGAAGGCGCTCGAAGGACTTGGTCTGGCGCTTGGCAAAGTTGTAACCAAGCAAAAGGCTTCATAGAAACGCGATCGAACTAATTAGGAGGAAGTTTCAATGGCAAACTTTGATTTAACCGCTGCGGCCAGGACGTCTGCCAAGGCATCGACGCAGTTCATCGATATCAGCGACAAGCCGACCAAAGCCAAGGTAGTGCGCGAAGGGTTCGAGGTGCCGCACGTCACCCTCGACGAAAAGAAAACCAGCTTCGTGCTCGAGAACCTGCCGACAATAATACCCAGGTTTTCGCCACGCGTTGTTTCCCAGAGTATTCCTCCCGGAACCAAAGTCACTCCCGGCACGGTGGTCGATCTGATACTCGCTCCGAAGGACGCGATTCCGTTTGAGATTTTTGACAACGTTCATGCGGATCTGAAGGCAAAAGCGCTTAGTCATGTTGACGACGTGATTGAAAACGTTGCTGTCCGCGAAGTGCTTTTGCGACACGACACGGCGAGCGAAGTCACCGTGGACGAAAAACAGTTGCTAATTACCGAGTTTCAGAAAAAAGGCGTCACCGTTAACGAAGCCGACTCAACGCGGACCTTCGCCAAAGCTTTCGACAGCGTTCGCGGTGCGGCTGCTTTCAGATAGCACGAAAAAATCATGGTAAGCATCACTGGACGCGACATACTGTTTGTCAACCGTGGGTTTTCCGAGACCCTGCTGGCGGTCGCCGGTGTACGGGTCTTCGGCGCTCAACTGACCACCGACGGCATCTCGTCTTTCACGCTCGACGTCGCGCTCGCCCGCAATGCGCTGGTTCGTAAGTACGACATCGTGGTTAATGCCGATCGCGCCAACGCGACGGTGGTCAACGCGGTGGCCCAGGTTCGGGCGACGGCTTCGACAGCGAGGCATCTGGGAGGTCGCGGCATGGCGATCGTCCTCGACTTTGGGACTCCGCGAACGATTAGCGGCGTCAGCGTGCCATCGGGCATGACCATTGTGCAGATGACGCCGTGGATGGGCACGGCGTTTGGGCCGGCGCCGGTCTTTACCGGTGGTTCGCAAGAAACTGCGATTCTGTCTTCGGAAGTGCGGACGGAAAGGCTGCTCGTTGAAGCGACCGGCTCAAAAACCGGCGATGAGCTGGCGGCGCAGATGGCCGTCGTTTTGCCGGAAGCGCCGTCTGATCTTGAAATAAGAATCGACGGCGGCACGCCCGTAGTGACCCTGTCTGGGCCAGCCCAGCCAGGCCCTGCGACTGCTTTATCTGATGATGCCTGGAATCGGGATGGCGAGCGGATCGTCCATCTGGCTGAGGCGCTCGGAAAGTTGACCGGCGATCCTACTAAGTCCGAAGAGGTGACTTTCAAAGTTGTGCTCACCAGTCGCGTTCCGGGCAAGCTTAGTATGCGGCTCGCTGAGCCGCCGGTCCTAAGTTACGTCCGGCGCGTGACCTTTGGTGGAGACACCAGTAAAGAGCTTTCCTTTGGTGAGGAAGGGACCGAGGACATTCCCCTCGAGAGCCTGCCGGCGCCAACAGCAATCGAAGAAATCAGTTTCACAGCCGCGGCGACGTTGCCTCCCGAAAGGACCATCCCTCCGGTCGGACCGAACGATGCCGACCTCGCTGACCTGATACTCGATCCGGATCGGGCCGTCTGCGTTCGCTTGAGATCGACAACTGGCCTCGCTGACCTGACCGGCATTCGTCTGCCTTTACGGGCCGGCAGCGGCGGAGCGGAAATGCGCGTGCTGCTCTGGAAGAACAAGGAAGGGAGTAGCGAGCCACTTGAGCCGATGCCGGGGGCGGTGAGTGAGCCGGTCGAGTTATCGGCGGGAGACAAGGAAGCCTGGACCACGTTCTCGTTCAAGAAGGCCGTCGCGATCACTGCCCAGAATCCACCGTGGGCAGTCCTGACAGTATCGCGTGGTGAAGTCACCTACAGTCTTGGCGCCAGCGCCGGCGCTACCGATCCGCTGGACCAAAATGTGATTAAACGCGGGGCGCCAACCGGACCGTTCAAACCGTTGCCGCTTCTGTTTCAGTCGGGGACCAGCGGATTCGGACGCGGGCGCGGGCGCGTGCGTCTGATCGGTCATGCACCGAAGGAGGTGCCGGTGGCGCCCTTGATTGTTAGCATTGTTTCAGATGAGTCAGCGGTTGAAGTGACGCCGGTCGCCAAAGGCGCCTTCGCCAGGTTGGCCTTTCCGCCTGCGTTAGCGGTGTCGTCTCCGGTTCTGCGAGCAATCAGTCGCAGCCCGGGAAATGTCACCTTAAGAGATATTGACGTCGTATCAACGACTTGAGGAGTTGAGGTAAGTCCACATGGCGAATGATGGCAGGACTCAGTTTTTGGACGGGCTGCGTGTAACGGCGGACCATATGCAGCACATGCAGGATCGGTTGCGCGAGGCCGTGGTTGACTTGCGCCGCACTGTCGGTTTAGGACGCATCGCCTGGGGATTGCACGTCGAGACAAATAACGGCGCAGTCTCAATTCAACCGGGCGTTGCCTTTGCGCCGAGTGGTGTCCGCCTCAATATCGATGCTCCCGCAAGCGTGAATATCCCCGACGGAGTCGGTCCGTGGCGTGTGGTACTCAGAGCGGAAGAAAGCGATCGCGAGTCACTGCGCGTCGGAAATCAAGCGACCTTAATCGCGTTGACCACTACTCCTTCGGTCGAGACCGATGACGACTCGGAAATCGGACCAGATGCTCTCGAGATCGCCTCAATCACAAAGAAGAATGCCGGGTTCAAAGCTGAACAAGATTCGGCGCTATTCGTTGCCGCTGGAAATCACAGTCACTCAGGCAATTTCGTTCAGGACGAATTTGGTCACTGGCATTACGACGGCCCGAAGCTGGCTGGTAAGGCTGGTGATAAAGGAGACGAGGGCGAGAAGGGCGACAAAGGTGATCCCGGCCAACCCGGTGAACCCGGCGCCATAGGTAACAAAGGTGATCCCGGTGAGAAGGGTGACAAAGGCGACGCGGGTGCTAAGGGTGACAAAGGCGATCCCGGTGAGCCAGGCGCGAAGGGCGACAAAGGCGACAAAGGCGAAGGCGGGGAGGCAGCCGCCAAAGGCGACAAAGGCGATCCCGGCGCCAAAGGTGACAAAGGTGATCCGGGCGCCAAGGGCGACAAGGGCGATCCCGGCGTCAAGGGCGACAGAGGTGATCCGGGCGCGAAGGGCGATAAGGGTGACCCCGGCGCCAAGGGCGACAAAGGCGATCCGGGCGTTAAAGGTGACCGGGGTGATCCGGGCGCGAAAGGCGATAAGGGTGACCCAGGCCTCAAGGGCGACAAAGGGGATCCCGGCACGACGGGCGACAAAGGGGATCCCGGCGTCAAAGGTGACAAGGGCGACAGAGGCGAGCAGGGTATCGGTCTTGATACGGATTGGCCTTCGATCAAGAGCGTGTCCTGGAAGCAAGCGAACGTACTCTCGAGCCAGGAAACTCTCGGCGCACTCAACGGAATCCGCATTATCCTCACAGAACCGTTATTGCCCGCAATAATCGAACACCAGCCGCAGGTCGTTGAGGTCTGGTTTGAATCAGATCTCAGGCTGGTGCTACCAGGAGCAACGGCGGCGTTTCTGGTGCCGGCGCCTGGGCCAATGTCAGTAATCCACGGCACGGCGAAGCTCGACTCAAACTTCATCAGTTGGGGCGTCACAGACAATCCTTTTCATGTCACCCGCACGCTGGGCCCAGGTGGAAAAATCCTGATACGCGTCCACTGCGGGCACTTGTTCGCCCCCGATAAGCGACCATTCTCGGCTGCGTTGGATGTGGTCACGGGCGTTCCTACTTTGCATGCTCCCGGTGGAGTTTTCGAAAGCTGGTTCTTCGTCAAGGCGGCTGGTTGATCGAGCTATGGGACTAAACGCAGATCTGACAACAAAACTTGATGCCGGCTCGCTGGTGCAGGGATTCCTCGCGGGCATTGCCGGACCGGCCGGATCGCTCAACACAATCGAGAGTCCGGCCGATTCTGGGCAGCTGGCTGGTGCGTCAACGTCAGGTAATTCTTTTCTGCCAGAACCGATTCGCGCTGCCCTGGCGCGGTTCGGGAATGTCCGGATCGGACCAGTGCAAGCCATCCCCACCTTAGATCGAATTCAGGAGACCCTTACTTCGATTGAGCAGCTTACCTCTCGTAACCTGAACACCGACATCTCAGCGCTGGCCGAACAGTTGTCACGTGAACTGGAAACCGGGGGCGCCGACGGGATTCCCGGGACGCTGCTTCGCGTTGTAAACCTTTTGAAAGAAGCGCCGGCTGGATCGGCGTTGGCAAACTTACTGTCAACTATTACCAGCGGCAGCAGCTCTCTCTCATTGCCGCCCGAAGTTAAGAACTTCCTGCCCGGACTTGTCTCTACCGGTCGCGTGATCGCCGGGCTGATGATTTTCGAGACTGTATTGAGTGAAGGAGATCGACTGAGCCGGCTGGTGGCCGCGCAGTTCAGCGCCGAACGCGCCCGGCAGGAACTCGCGAACCTCAACGGCTCGTTCCAGGTTGGCGGCGGAACTCTCTCGCAGCTTCTCACTGGTGTCGATGTGAATGATGCTGCGCGACTCGAGGGCGCGATTGTTGCTGCCGAAACCGCGGCCGAGAAATTGGAAGCGTTCGACGAATATTTGTCAGCGGGAATGGGCTTTGGCGAAGCGACGTTGGAGTATTTCGATGTGAAAACGGCGCAAACGGAGTTAGCCGTGGCGGCCACTCTACTGCGCGATACCGATCTCGGCGATCTGAAGAAGCTGATCGAAGCGGCGGCGGGTTGGCTGAGACCGATCGCCGATCAGCTCGATGTATCGGGTGCTCCGGCGCGCGGATTGGAAGGGTTATTGACGCTCGCTGAGTCGCAGGTAACACGGGCCGCTACTGCGATTCGTGGTCTCGACGCATCTATTCTCGTCGATCCCCTCACGACCGGATTAAACGAGATCATGAGGCCATTGCGTGACTTCACTGATCTGGTCTCGCAGTTGGTGGTCGAGATTCGCGCAGCTCTCGAACAGGTCAGAGACACGGTCGCCGCGCTGCCGGTTGGTGACATCGCCGGTGCGATCAGAACGGCGCTGGCGCCGGTTACTGAGGCGATGAACGCTTTGCGGGCGCTGGTCGAAACAATCAGCGCCGCTCTGGAAGCTGCCGCTGGAGAAGCGGTCGAAGCCCTGGGACAGGTAGAAGGAAAGGTTGACGAGTTTGAGGCGCAGATTCGCGCGCTGTTTCAAGAGGCGAAAGAATTTGTCGATGGCCTGCATCTTGATCAAGTAATTGGCCAGATCGGTGACAAAGTGAACGAGTTCGTCGCCGTGTTGGAGCAGGCCCAAATGAAGCCCTATTTCGACACCGCCTCGGATGCCATCGGGGGCGCCGCTGATGTGATTTCCGCCGTTCCGCTCAACTTGTTGCCGGATTCAATGAAGGCCGATCTCGAGACCGCACTGAAACCAATTCGCGAAGTCGATGCCGAAGCGGTCGAGACCGAGATTGAAGGTCTGTTACAGATCTCTCCGGGCGGCGAGTTTCAGTTACGCGCCCAACTCGAAACGGCGCTCGAGGACGTTCAAGCGAAGTTTGACGAAGTCATCACAACCCTGGAAGAAAATCACCCGCGAAAATTTCTTCAGCAGATTGATGAGAAGCTTTCTGAAATAGCGCAGAAGATTCAGGAACTATCACCTCAGTTGGCGCTCGAGCCGGTGCAGGAAGCCATCACTAATCTTAAGGCCTCGCTGAATTCATTTGACCTCGAACGTGAGCTGCAACCGATCCAGCAGGTTTTCGATCAGGCCATTACCACCCTCAACCAGTACTCCCCGGCAGCGCTCTTGCAACCACTCCAGGAACGCGTCCGAAGCGCTCGCGAGAATTTGATCGACGTCATCAAGCTCAACGAATGGCGCGCCTTACTCGATTCATTATCCGGTCTGACCAGCAGCCAGCTGGACGTTCTGGATCCGGCCCAGCTCGAGGAGTTGATTCGCGTCGGCCTGCAAACACTGAGAACCGAATTGGCACAACTACCAAATCCTGGCATCGGCAAGTGGCTGGGCATGATTATCATGGGTGTGATGCGCGGAAGCGGATTGCGCATTTCTCCTGCCAGTATCGACGCGGTGATGGGGTGGCTTCAGGCCGAAGGCTCGGGCTCAGCCGACCTATCAGCACGAGCCGCGAGTATCGCCGGTGCCTTGGCCCAGGCCAAAACAGAGATCGAGTCGTTTGATGTCGCCGGTTTGGCCGCCGCAGTTATCCAGCCAATCAACTCACTAAAGCCCGTCATCAGTGAGCTCGCCGGAAGACTTGAGCCGGCCTCAGGCCAACGTGTGCGACTTGAAGCAGTTCTGATTCGTCTTGCTCCTGAAGCAATTATCGGGGGACTTACCGCCAATCGCGCACGGTATCTGGCGCTGGTCGACACGGCCGCCGGCTTTGGCGACTCGCTTCGACGCACGGGAATGTCGGAAGTTGATCTGGCGATTGCAAGTTTGCGGGACGCGTTCTCGCCGCTCAATCCGATTCTGGCGAAGGCCCGGGAACTTGGAGCCTTTATGGGCCTTAGCGGTTTTGACGGAGGTTTCGGCGGCGTGCTCACCAATGCGTTGCAAGTGCTGTCGCCCGAGCGTATCAGCGGACTCGCGACCACCTTGCTTACCGCACTGAAGGATCGCCTGCGAACGATCATTGACCAGGTGCTCGGCCCAATCAAAGCTGCTGTCGAAGATCTGGAACGTCTCATTGGGCTGATCGATCTCCAGCCGGTGATTGATGGAGTGAACGCAGTTTTTCAGGAAGTGCTCGCACAGATTCAAGCTTTCAGCCCGCTCACGCTGCTGGGCGATCAACTCACCGCCTTCCGCGATTTGAAAGCTCAATTGCTGGCGTTTGATCCGCTCACGGCCATTCTCACCCTGCTGAACACGCTGCGAGATACGTCGGCGCGAGTGCTGGCAAAACTCTCGGCGGAGCGGTTGCTCGAGGCTCCGCTCCAGATTTACGACACCATTCTTAATGCGATCAGTCAGTTGGATATCGAACGCCTGCTGGCGCCATTGCTCGATTTGCTCGACAACATTGCGAAACAGGTTGATGAAGGTCTGGATGAAACGGTAGCCGCATTTCAACGACTTCAGGATTCGCTACCGGCGCCGGGCGGCGGCGGCTCGGCTTCGGCCTCGATAGGAGTGGGATGATGCTGGGTCCTCTTACTTATCACGCGATTGCCGCGATGACACGCGAGCGACTTCGTCACATCGACAGGTTGTTGCTGGCCAAAATTAAGTCCAACCAGAATCCCAGTAATCTCGAGCGGCAAGTTCGTTTTCTGGCTAGGCGGGCACATGAAATCATGAGCCAGACGCCTTATCTGCCCAACGACAATGTTTTGCCGCCTTTCGCGCGACAAATTTCCCAGCAGGCGATCTTCGGTTCTATTGGTCCGAGTTTTCCCGGGTATGCGGCGCAGTTTGCCAGGGGCCAGAGCTGGTTGGTTAACACGATCCGCCGGGGTAATGCAGATCCCGATCGTGAAATGGTGATGGCCCTCTCCTCCGATTTCCTTCTCGAATTGTGGGAGCGTGCGCGCACTTTGATCGAAGCGGAGAATCCCAATGACAAGGCCACTCAACTCCAGAAGATGCGTGGTTATATCCTGGGTCACAGTTGTCATATCGCCGCCGACCTCGTCTCGGCCCCTTTTGTATTCGGACTCAAATCGCGTTTGGGCGCAGCCGGCGTTGGGCCTTTCAGTGAGAGTCAGATCACCGGGGCGATCGAAGAAAGAGTCGCCACTAAGCTTTTCGGGAAAAGCAGCGCGCGCGGCGATGCCTTCAAAGACTGGTGGCCGATCAGTAAAGACTTGCCGATCAAATTCTTCGACGCTTACAAAGAAGCGCTCGAAGCGAAATTTGGCCCAGGCGCGCGGCCAAAACTTCGAGCAACGCCTGGGTCCGGCGCGGCGCGAACTCTTAACCCCCAGATTTCGCGTAGCTTCAATGAGACGTTTAGCTCGGATGCGCCACCGGATTTATCAGTGCGTTTGTTGGAAGACGGTTTCTCGGCATTCCGCGCGTCGCTCGAGCACAGCTATGTCTGGAACTGGGGCGACTGGGTGGCCGCAACCTGGCTGATGTGGTTGCCTCCGATTTTTGCCTATCCTTTGATTCTCGCCTTTCCACACACGCGCGCGCTTTTTAAGGATGGCGAAACCGTCAACGATCAACCGGTTAAGAAGGGCGTCGGCTGGCTCGGACTCCTGATGGCGCCGCTCGTGACGAGCTCACTCTCGCCGATTGTCCTGAGTATTTATATTTCGGCTTTTACCTATTTCGGGGTGGGGCGCGAGACGGTTTTTGGTTGGATCACGGGTGGCTTCAATTTGATCACGTCGATCATTTTTCTGATCACCAAAGATGAAGAAGAGAATCCTGGACTGCGCGGCGTTTTTCTCTGGGGATTGCCTTTTATTGGCTTGGCTGTCCATGCGTTCTATGTGCTCGTCATCCGAGGCGGCGGCGATCGGCGCCAAAAGCAACTGGCACTTGGTTCCTTGATCCCTGTCGTCGTCACCGTCGGCTACCTCCTGTTTCACCTGGCGTGGCATAGCGACCAGGACCTCGGCATGAACGGATTTCTCAAAAAGAAGCCTAACGGTGACCTTGAAGGGTGGGAAAATGGTGGATTTCTCGGCGGTTGGGCTCTTTGGGGCGGCCTGATGATTGCCGCGTGGCTATTGACGCCCTTGGCGTTGCGCGATCGGGATGATTCCACTGCCGCAAACGAAGCTTTCGTAACCGGTAGAGGCCACTTCCTGCGCATGTTTGATCAGTCGGCGCTCTTCTTCGATCCGGAGCTGGCCCAAAATCCGAACGCCGAACGACGCAATCCTTCTCTGGCAACTCATTTTTATCCGACTGATCGCCGGCCGTTGATGAAGATTTGGTGGGAAGGCGCCGGCGAGATGCACGTGAAATCAGACCGCTTTGCTTTGCGTTTCAGCACCGCCAATGGCGGAACTGCTGCCGATCAATTTGTGCTGGCGCCACCGGCGCCGATGACGCTCGCTGAGTTTGCCCGTTTCCTCAATCGAGCGGTGAAGGAAGGCGCAAACTTTTCAAAGAACCTGAAAGTCGAACTGGTTGACGCGGAAGACTTTGATTACATCCTCCCGCCGGGCGAGTTGTTTTCTGACCGGGGCGACACCAAGACCACGGTCGAGTTGCACGATCCCGAGGCGCAGAGTTTCACGAAGCTAACAACGAAGAAAGACGACAAGGACGTGGTCGTGCTTTTCCACTCACCGCGAGCCAGGCTGGCAAACTTCGTCAGCAGGTCAGGGACTGTGATTGTCGATGAAGACCGAACCGTAAATACCGCCGGCGATGGTCAGATTACGACGGTGGCTGGGAGCGTCAATGCTGTCGGAAATGGAATAGGTGCGGGACAACCCAAGTTTGCAACCTTCTTCAAACGGGGAGATTTGATTCAGATAGCTGGTGGGACCATACGGATCGTCGATTCGATCCAGGACGATCTACACCTCACTGTCACCATGCCCTTTACTGCATCGCAAGCGTCAGTTCCATACACGCGCAATGCCAACAACCGGGACGATGACCTGGCCGGCGCCGGAACGATCGCTCCCGCAGCAGCCTACCGCGTAATTACCGGCGCAGGCACAAACTTCGACAGCTTCTTCATGATTAATGACGTGATCAGGGCCCGGCCCGTGGGTGCGAATCCCGTGCCTGAAGAACGCATCGTCACGCAGGTGATTTCAGCCACTCAATTAACAATTGATAAAGCATTCAGCGCGGCGGTGGTCGCCGGCACTCCTTATGACCGCGTCGGGCGCAGCACGCTCGATGGTTTTCGCTATCTCGCCGCGGCGAACACGACTCCGGTCGGAGTTTTTTCCGGCGAAACGTTGATCGATCGCGCGGCCGATCTCGGGGCCATCCTCGCGATGGGGGCCGTCTCGCATTTGCTAACCGACCCTGAACGCCAGGCGGTTGTCGGCGCCGATGAGAACGCGCGGCCAGCGGTCAATCGCGTCTATCAGGTATTTCGTAACTGGAACTTGAACCACCGGCGTATGAACGAATGGAGAATGCTGGTGCTCGGTAACGCAGTAAGTGAAAAGCGTGGCGTTCCTCGTGATCCGGATTCACTGCAACCGGGCGTGCCGGCGGGTTGGACTTCGCTTACGGCAACAGGCGAAGAGACTGCGAACCTGGTGGGATGGGTCCCGCTGGTTTCGAAGTGGCTGGATGTTGCGCGGCGTCCAGGCGTGAACAGCCTTGCCAACGAATCTTTCCGCGAAGGCGATCCGACCAACCGAAAACTAAGCGAAGGCATTGCGTTTCTGCTCGACCTCCCAATGCCTGCATAAAGATCAGCGGACACTCACCGGACTATAGGATGCTGAAACCCGAATGGAGATTAACAACGAGATCATATGAGGACATGAGCTGTGCCTGATCGGCCCGAAGAACAAGAGGATCAACAGGAGAGATACGAGAGTTTCTTCAAGGCCCTGGGTCTCCCGCAGAACTTATATGTCCAGGCGATCGAAGTATCGCTGGCTTTCACTCGAATTGCGCTTGCAGATGCCAACCTCAGCCCGTGGCGCAGCTGGGGCGCGCGAAATATCGGGGGACGCATCCGTGCGCTCGGCCAGGCGCCTGACAATCCTGACACACTTTACGCGGGAACTGCGCACGGCGGCGTCTTCCGGACCACGAACGGCGGTGATACCTGGGACCCGATCGGCACCCCTGGCGATGCGTTTCCGGTTGGCGCGCTTGCTATCCCTCCAAGCCGAACCACGACGGTTTACGTGGGCAGCGGTGAGCCGATCGTAAGGTACTTCGCGAATGCGCCCCTGGCAGTAAACCAGCCCTGGCCCGCGGGTCTTGGTTTTTGGAAATTCGATGCCGCACTGGGCACTCTTACGCGTGAGCGAAAACCGCGCTTTGCGCTTTCGGGCGTAGATCCGGCTGACGGGGCGGCGAATAATTACGCGCGCATTGCGGTTGACCCCCACTCCCCTGATCGCTGCTGGATTGCCAGTGAATCAGGTCTGTGGCGCCGAGAGAACTCCGCCGCCAACGGGTTCAAGCGAGAACCAATTCCAGTTCCCCAACCGCCGCCGGGAACCCTGGGTTGTGCGATTTCTGATGTGATTCTGGTTGAAAACTGGGATCCCCAGCACCCTGGTCTCTATCGAATCTATGCGGCGGTCTCAGGATTTGAGATTTACCGCGGTGTTTTCGATACGACGGCGCCCGCAGCCGGCACGGCCTGGACAAAATTGACGAACAATTTACCCGCACGTTCCACCGCCGCCGCCAAAACAATCGATCGCATCCGCTTGGCATCCTGCAGGTCGCAGCCTAATCACATCTACGCCGCCTTCGAAGACATAAACGGTGACCCTCAGGTTTATCACTCAAATGATGGAGGAGATAGCTGGCAACTCCGGACGATGCCGTTTGCTCCTTCAAATCCCGGCTTGAACAGATTCAATGCTTTTGCCTGGTATGCGCTCGCGCTGGAGGTCCATCCTGACAACCCGGAAATAGTTACGATTGGCAGCATGAACATGGCGCGCAGCACCAATTCGGGTGTGCGCTGGGAGCAAATAATCGACTGGACAAATTACGATCAGGGTGATCATGCGCAACACGCCGATCTGCACGTGGCTATGTTCGACGTCAGAGATCACAACCGGCTTTGGGTAGCGAACGATGGCGGAGTCTCGGTAGCTGCCGATGTGGCTTTGCACAATCCCTACACTGATCGTTCGTGGCGAAAGCGAAGCCACGGAATTCTTGGCGCCCAGTTCAATGACATTACTGTCAATCCCACTTATCCGGTCATGCTTGGCGGTGGTTTGCAGGACAACGGTATCTATGCCGGATTCGGCGGGCCAACCTGGTACCACATCAGCGGCGGCGACGGTGGACAGATGGTGTTTGAAGTTCAAAACCCGCGCGCTTACATCGCCCCATTTCAATTTGTCAGTGTCCAGTCAACTGTAGTCGCCAGTGGCTTAGTGCCAGGTGTAGGACAGGTGGATCATTCTCCGTTGCTTGCCGATCAGGCTGGTCCACCAAACGATGATTTCGCGATTCTGAATTTACAAACCGGGAACGGGACGATCCCGGCGGCAAACTCGGGGACGTTTATTGCCGTGCTTGAGAAGAGCAACCTGACCCCGGGCCACGCAATCATCGGCCGGCGAGGAGATGCCTTCTCAACGATTAACCTCGGCGCTAACTGGGCACCGCTCGGGGTTGGCATGGCCGCTGCTGAATCCGTGAGCACGATTGCTTATAGTAATGATCCGAGCGCCACAGCCGATTGGTGGGTAGGCACCGACCGTGGCCGTCTGTTTCGCCAAATCAATGCTGGACCTGTCGTGCCGTTTGCGCTCATGGCGTTACCCGCACTTGGCGCAGGCGCTCTCATCGCTCGCGTCGCCGTCCATCCGGGCAACCGCCAGTACGTAGCGGTCGCTGTAGCCGGCGGAGCGACGCCCGGTCGCGTATTACTCACACTCGATCGCGGAGCCAACTGGTTCGATATTACGGGGACTGCCGTCGTCGGTGTCCCGCCGCCTCCACCAGTCGATGTCCTGCGCGCGTTGCCTCCCTCTCCAATCACTTCTTTGGCTTTCGATCCGTCGGTTCCTCCTGGTAACGCCCAGATGCTATTCGCGGGCACGGTAACTGGCGTATTCGTGATTCGTAACTTACCCCCGGCGAATGCCGCAGCCTTGCCCCGGCCGTTCAATCCTGACTGGCGGACCTTTAACGGCACTGCGGCCGCGCCTCTTCCTTTGACACTCGTTAAGGATCTCGCAGTCGCAACTTTGCCGCGAAACCCGGGAGCGGTGCCCGGCTCGCTTGAATCGTCTCCACGGCAACGGCTCTACGCCGCCATGTTCGGGCGAGGCATCTACGCTTGCGACATCACCGCCGGGGCAAACGGCGGTCCTCGCATTCGCCTATTCATCCGGCAACACGTAATCGAAGACGGCCTTTACTATCCGCGAGCAACACCGACCGTGCTGAACACCGCGCCAACTGCCAACGCCTCATACTTTCAACCGGAGTTACAGGGCGACCCGCGTCTGCCCGCCGGTGTCGTCAGCTTCAACGACATCAGCGGCTACGACATTCGGATTGACAATGAACCCTTCCAGTTTTTTGACGAAGTGCTCGACGGTGTTGAGTTTGATGAAGAACTCCGGACGAAGAGTGTCGTACCGGGACAACTGAATGCGATTTATGTACAAATGCACACGGCCGGATGGGATCGCGCCGATGCAGTCGATGTGCATCTCTTTTTCGCCCAGGCTCCGGCTCCGGCAGCAGGCGTCGATCCCAACCCGCTGCCGGATCTCCAGGCCGACTTTTGGGCCCACTTCACCGACGAACCGCAGTTGGTCGCACCGGCTGGTCCAATTCCCGCGCCCGCGGCTTTTTGGCAACGCATCGGCCCGAAGAAAGTGATTCCGGCAAATCGGCTCAAGCCAACCGCGCCGGTCGTGTTGCGCGTTGAGTGGGTACCACCGGCTTCACTGGGTGGCGGCTTTGTCGGACTTATGGCGGTGTGCACGAGCGCCGCCGACCCGATTCCGGTGCCGCCAGTGGGAGGGCCGGCGCCGCCAATGCCCACGGTTCTGCGAAACCTCATTCGCGCTGAGCGTCACATCGCGTTTCGGCTGGCGCCGGTCGTGCCTTACGTGCCTGATGTTTACATCCGCGATACTGTCGAGGATGACGGGCAACCGGGGGCCGGAGGCGCCGCCGGCCGGAGTCCTGACATTATCGTCGTGCAGGCAGCGGCTGCTGATCCGGCGACTGAATTCCGCGACCTCTTCGACAGTCATGCCGGGGATCGAATTAGAACCGGCGTGGATCAGACGATTTATGTTCGCGTCCATAACCGGCGGTCGGTGCCAGTGCAGGCCGACGTGGAATTGCTTTGGGCGAAACCGAACTCGGCGACTGCGGCGCCCGACGCACGTGCGCCGGTTTTCGATGGCAGTACGTGGCTAAGGATTGCGGCGGGCGTCGCCAACGTAAACGTGCCCGCGAATGGCTGGGCATTTGCCCGGTTCACTTGGCAAGCCGCGGACGTGCCTCCCGCCGACAGCAGTGAGGGCGCGTTCAATGCGATTGCGTTAATTGCGTTGGTCTCTTCCGCGGAGGGTGTTCAAGACGCGAAGCCGGTGGCCACGCGCGTTCGCGATACCAACTCGTTCTGGCAATTTTTTAACCGGCTAAGCGATTCCAACAACGCGGCCTTTCGGGCTGTGCTCTATGGCGATCCAGCCTAACTATTAATTGATATGCCTGAATATATTGAGAGCGAAGAAAAAGAGAAACGCGAAGAGGCGATAGCCGATCGCCTGGTCGTAAGGCGTAACACTTATCGGCTGGCGATTCAGGCAGCAGTTAACTTCAGCCTCGCTGCGCCAGCCGATCCGAATCTGCTGCCGTGGCGTCAATGGGGCGCGAGAAATATCGGCGGACGCGTACGCAGCATTGTGCAGCATCCGGAAAACCCTTCGGTCTTCTACGCCGGTTCAGCGCAGGGAGGCGTTTTCCGCAGTGCAGATGGCGGCGATACCTGGCAGCCTGTCGGTTTGCCGCAGGATTCTTTTCCGGTAGGCGCGATGGCGATTGCGCCATCGCGTCCGAGTGTGATCTATGTGGGGACCGGTGAAGCGGGAATTCTTCACGACCAGCCGAATGGTGCGAATATGGACGCACGAGAAACCTTCGCGGCCGGGCTCGGGTTTTTCCGTTACGACGAAATAACGAAATTATTTGTGAACGAGATCGTCTCGGCGGTCCAGCCGCCGCCGCCACCGCCACCTCCTCCGCTCCCCATCGTCGCGGCAAATAGTTTTGCCCGGATTGTCGTCGATCCCCGAAACCATGATCGCTGTTGGATGGCCACTCATCGCGGACTCTTTCGGCGCGAGCGCGGGCCCGCATTCTTTCGCGAAGCAGTTCCGCCTCCGCCCGCCGCTCTGCCCAACGCGCCGGCGCCGGGCGCCTGCGTCACTGATGTCGTTTTGGCCGAGAACTGGAGTTCGGATCCGAATCAAGCAAACACGTATCGCATTTACGCCGCGCTTGGTTCAGTCGGAATATTCCGCGGCGTTTTCACTCCCAATCCCGCACCAAACATTGTCTGGGATCCAATGTTGACCAACGGACTTCCGGTTCCCAATGCGCCCGGCGCGCCGACGATTGATCGAATTAGGTTGGCAGTGTGCGCTTCGTTTCCTAACCATGTGTATGCGGTGATGGAGGACGCCGCCAGGCAACAACAGCAAACTCGGACTATTCTGGGTGTCTTTTATTCCTCTAACGGCGGCGACACCTGGAACCCCTGCGGCGCTCTGCCCGATCTTGGCGGACAGGCCTGGGTTAACCTCGCGATTGCGGTCCACCCTGACAGTCCGGGAGTGCTTGTAGTCTGCGGCATGGAATCAGCGCGGAGTCTGGACTTCGGCGCTACCTGGGAACGGCTGATCGATTGGCAAAACTTTTTTGGCGAAGATCTGGCCCAGCATCCGGATCAGCATGACGTCATCTTTGATCGCATCGAACGCAATCGCATCTGGATCGGAAACGACGGCGGAATCTCGTCCGCGCCGGATGTGGTTAACGCTAATCCGCGCACAGATCGCACTTGGCGCAAACGAAGTCACGGACTGTGCATCTCTCAATTCAACGATATTACGAGCAGTCCGACTTATCCGTTCATGTTGGGTGGAGGACTGCAGGACAACAGCACTTATGTGACCTTCGGCGGACCGACCTGGTATGAAGTCAGTGTTGGCGATGGCGGCCAGATGTGCTTCGAGGTTCAAAATCCTCGTACCTTCCTGGCGCCGAGTCAGGGTGCGGTCTTTCAGACCCAACTGGTGCCGAGCGGGTTCATCCTTCCGCCGCTGCCGGTTCCTCCTCCGGTTGCCCTGGCGTCCGATCAAATCCTGACGCACTCGGTTATTCTCGCGGATCAACCTGGCCCGCCAAATGACGATTTCGCCGTCTTCCACTCAGCCGTTTTTAATCGTCTCATTCCCGCTGCTAACGGCCCTCTGTTTGTTCCAATCATCGGCAAGCATCGACAGACCGCGGGACACGTGCTGGTGGGCCGAATGAGTGACGTGTTTGCGACGGCGAATTTTGGTACGGCCTACACTGCTGGAGGAGTTCCCGGACTGGCCGGCAACGAAGAAGTAAGTGCGGTTGCTTATGGCGTGACCGGCGCCGCACCGGCAGCTGATTGGTGGGTTGGAACTTCACGCGGCAGGTTGTTTTTGGGAACCAACGCTGCACCGCCGAAGGCCTGGGCCAACGTTACGCCACCAGGCCTTGGCAACGCTCGCATCACGAGCATCGCCGCCCATCCCAACAATAACAACTACATCGTTATCGCTACCACCGGCGTCGCGGGCGCCGCGAGTGCTCAGGGACGGGTCTTTCTATCCAACAATCATGGCGCCAACTGGTTGGAGATCACCGGCCTGACCGCGGCGTTCCAACTTCCTGGCGCTGCTCCCGTGGTGGCCCCACCAGGACCAAACAGTTTGCCACCATGTCCGATCACGAGTTTAGCTTTTGACCCGACGGTTCCCGCAGGAAATCCGCAGACACTCTATGCCGGGACACTCGGTGGCGTTTACGTGATTCGAAATCTGCCGCCTCTACCGGTAGGTCCGCCGCCGCCAATCGTCGTGCCCGCGGCGTTCAATCCGATCTGGAATACTTTCAACGGTCCGGCTGGGGCGCCTTTGCCATTGACCCTGGTCAATGATCTGGAAATCGTGGTCCTGCCGCCAAGGCCCGGAGCGGTGGCAAACACGCTTGATTCAGTGAGCCAGGTCCGGCTATATGCCGCGATGTTTGGACGCGGCATTTTTGCCTGCGACATCACGAGCAGAGCAGCGTTGCCGGCCGCGCTCCTGCCAGGCGGACCTCGCGTGCGCCTCTATACCCGGCAACACGTAATCGAAGATGGACTCGCGTACCCGCGTCCCACGCCGGCCGTTCTTAATACGGCGCCCACTGCAGCGGCTTCATACATTCAGCCGGAGATGCAGGGTGATCCACGACGGCCCGTCGGGGCGATCAATTTCGATGACATCACTGGATATGACATCAGGGTCGACAACGAGCCATTCCAATTCTTTGATGAGGTACTCGATGGCGTGGAGTTCGACACCGAATTGAAAACTAAGAACCTGGTGCCGGGACAATTGAACGCCGTCTATGTCCAGGTTCACACGGCCGGTTGGGACCGTGCCGATGCCGTCAATATGCATCTCTTCTTTGCCCAGGCCCCGGCTCCCGCGGCTGGACCTGATCCCAATCCGCTGCCTGACCTTCAGGCTGACTTCTGGTCACATTTCACTGAGGAGCCGGCGCTGGCTGCACCCGCTGCGGCACCCGCCGCGCCGCGAGCATTTTGGCAACGCGTCGGACCGAAGAAAGTGATCCCGGCAACTCGGCTCACTCCTACATCACCTGTTGTCTTGCGTTTTGAGTGGGTACCACCGTCGACACTTGGCGGTGGCTTTGTCGGACTTCTCGCCGTATGCACGAGCGCCGCCGATCCACTTCCGGCAGTCGCCGCCATCTCGACGAACTTGCGGGCTCTGATTCGCGCTGAGCGGCGCGTAGCGTTTCGGCTGGTGCCGAGCTCGGCCTATGTACCCGATGTCTACATTCGCGATACGTTGGAAGATGATGGACGACCAGGGGCTGGCGGTGCGGCGGGCCGGAGTCCGGATATCATTGTGGTGCAGTCGCCGGCGGCTGATCCGAACACCGAATTTCGAGACCTTCTCGATTCACATGCCGGTGATCGTATTAGGGTGGGAGTCGATCAGACGATTTACGTTCGGGTCCACAACCGGCGCGCAGTGCCTGTCCAGGCTGACGTTGAAGTCCTTTGGGCGAAACCGAACGCGGCGGTAGCCACACCGGATGCTCATGCTCCAACATTTGATGGTACGACCTGGACGCGGATCGCTCCAGCAGGCATTGCAAACGTAACGGTCCCGGCAAATGGGTGGGCACTGGCGCAACTCACTTGGGCGAAGGCCGATGTCCCGGCAATTGACACCAGCGAAGGTGCTTTCAACGCAGTCGCCCTAATCGCGCTGGTATCGTCAACCGAAGGCGCGCAGGATGTGAAGCCGGTCGTCGCTCGAGTGCGTGACGCCGCTTCCTTCTGGCAGTTCTTCGGTCGTCTCGCTGATTCAAACAACGCCGCCATGCGAGCACTACTCATCGAACCTTGAAGCTGACATCGCCCGCGCACTTCTTACACTTGCATCCAACCGGTTTGATGTGTTCCTCAAAGTATTCCTTACCGTAGTCGTAGGTTAACTCTTCACCGGCCTTTATGGCCCGCTTTGACCAGATCCAGACGCGGCGCTTCGCGAGCAGAGCTTCGCAATTAGGCCGGCATGAATGGTTGATATAGCGGGCAATGTTACTTCGTGGCGTTCCGTCGATGGTCCACTTTGAGTTGACGCCGAAAAAGTATTTGCCTTTAGTCCTTCTTTCGACTTCCTCGTTTGAAACTAGCGGGCCGGTGTACTCGATAATTCGTTTTCCGGCTGGAATGGGTTTTAGTGCAAACAAGCCCAGGCCCGAGCCTGTTCGTTTTATGACGTAGTTACCAAGGTCCTTTTTCATATGGGAATGTTGCCTGGCCGCGGACGCATTCCCGATGAAACCTGATCGAACAGATCTTCATTGTTGGTATACCTCCCGCTTGGGTTAATCCTTAATAATATGGTATGAGAACAACTCATCATGCCACAGAGGGTTCGTAAAGCAGTTTTTCCTGCCGCAGGATTGGGTACGCGCTTTTTGCCCGCCACCAAAGCCTCTCCAAAAGAGATGCTGCCGCTGGTTGATAAGCCTCTGATCCAATACGTGGTCGAGGAAGCCGTCGCTTCCGGAGTTGAATCGGTCATCATCGTGACCGGTCGCGGCAAAGCTGCCATAGAGGATCACTTCGATGTTTCGTTTGAACTGGAAAAGCTTCTCGAAGCACGCGGTAAACAAGTCGAACTCAAAGCGATGCGTGCTATTTCTGAGATGGCCCGCGTAAGTTATGTCCGACAGCAGGAAGCGCTGGGTCTGGGCCATGCGGTTTTGCAAGCGCGCGATCTGGTAGGCGATGAACCATTCGCAGTGATGCTGAGCGACGATATCGTCGACTCCGAAACGCCGGCCCTCCAGCAATTGCTCAACGTCTACGAAAAATACGACGCGCCCGTGATTGGCACAATGCAGGTCGCCGGCGAGGCTATCTCGCGTTTCGGCGTAATTGACGGCGAAGAAGTATCAGATGGTGTCTACAAGATTAACGACATGGTTGAGAAACCTTCGTTTGCAGACGCACCTTCTGACCTGGCCATCATTGGACGCTACGTGCTGACTCCGGACATTTTTCCCGAACTGGAAAAAACCCGTCCGGGCGCCATTGGCGAAATTCAGATCACTGATGCGATGCGGTCGCTGTTGAAGCAGCGGCCTTTTTACGCCGTGCGCTTTGAAGGAAAGCGTTACGATGCGGGTGACAAACTCGGTTTCCTGATTGCGACAGTGGAGTTTGCCCTGAAGCATGAAGACCTGGCTGCGGAGTTTAGAGAGTATTTGCAGTCGTTAAAGTTGTCATCAGGGCTGCAAAGCTAGGGGTGAGGTTCAATGACTGGCTCAAGGATGAGAGTCAAGTGATTGCTGGGACCGCGGGCGTCCCGCCCGCAACGCGTCGCAGGCGCGCAGGTTTCCCACAGTGCGTTGGTAATTGTGATTTCGCGCTTCGCGCTCATTGCGGGCGGGAAGCCCGCGGTCCCGGCCAATCACTTGACCGATTTCATAGACATGACTGATCAAAAACAATTTTCCGGACGAAGTGCCATCATCACTGGCGCGACGCGCGGCATCGGTCGCGCTATCGCCCTTGAACTCGCGCGCCGCGGCGCAGACGTCGCATTCAACTACGCCAAGAGCGCTGAGGCGGCTGAGTCGCTGACGAAAGAGATTGACGCGTTGGGTGTGCGCGCGATTGCAACGCAATGCGATGTCGCCAACACCGAAGCTGCGGCCGAGATGGTGAAGCAAGTAAAGGACGCTTTCGGGCGCATAGACTTTCTCGTCAACAACGCCGGCATCACCCGCGACAATCTCATCCTGCGCATGAAGGAAACGGATTGGGACGAGGTGATGGATACCAATCTGAAGGGCGCCTGGAATTTCGCGAAGGCGGCACTGCGAACCATGCTGCGCCAGGAAGACGGCGGATCGGTCCTCAACATCTCTTCAATCAGCGGCGTGATAGGGATGGGGGGACAGTCAAACTATTCGGCGTCGAAAGCCGGAATGATTGGACTGACGAAAGCCCTGGCAAGGGAAGTTGCCAGCCGGAAAGTCACCGTTAACGCGCTCGCGCTTGGCATGGTGGCCACAGACATGTCGGGCACGTTGGATGAAACTTACCGCGCCAAAATTATCGAGCAAATTCCCCTCGGCCGTTTTGCTGAAGCAGATGAAGTAGCCCGCATCGCCTGCTTTCTACTTTCGGACGACGCAAGGTACATCACCGGCCAGGTGATTCAGGTTGACGGCGGACTCGCAATCTGAACCTGGGTCGCTGCAGATTAGTCCTTATTCGTGGATCGATTCTTTCGACAGCTTATCGCTAACGCTTACTGGTCCAACTGCGAGCCCGTTTACGAAATTTTGGAATAAAACCAAAGCAATGGACATCTAAACCTTCGGGTGTTTATTTACTTGACCGCTTCATGTCCCTTCAGTATTCTCTGCCGCAATTCCCTAATCGCGTTTTATTAACCAAGTCCGTCCCTAACGATCACGTTTCATTCGATTCGCGAGTTGTTCCGCCAGGAGTAAACCGGAGCTAGTTCTTGATCTCTCCCAGATCCGTGGCAGACTGAACCAGGCTTCACGATATTCACCCACACATCCGAAGGAGAAACTGCAATGCACCGTAATAAGTTCTTAGTTGTTTTTTTTGCTCTGTTTATGGCTTTAGTCGTTGCGCTTAGTGGTTGCGCAAAGGTAGAAGAAGGCGCCGCCCCGGTCGCCTCCTCAGACAAACCAGGCAACGCCGGCGGCAAGATTGCCGTCACTACTTCCTCCGAGGATGCACGCAAGGAATTCCTTCTGGGACGTGATCTCCAAGAGAAGCTACAAGTCCAGGACTCCATCCAACACTACGATAAGGCAATTTCGCTGGACCCAAACTTCGCCCTGGCGGAGTTGAACCGGGCGCAAGTCAGTCCCACCGGAAAGGAATTCTTCGACCATATGAAGAAGGCCGTTGCTCTGGCTGACAAGGCTTCCAATGGCGAGAAGTTGTTGATCCAGGCAAATGAGGCCGGCGCCAACGGTAATGTGGCGAAGCAAAAAGAGCTGCTCGATCAACTCATGGCGGCTTTCCCAAACGACGAGCGGGCCCACTTTAATGTGGGTGGCTACTACTTCGGCCAACAGGATTTTCCCAAAGCCATCGAGCATTACAAGAAAGCAACTGAGATCGCGCCGACTTACTCAACCGCCTTCAATATCCTTGGCTATGCCTACCGGCAAAACGACGACAATGCCAGCGCCGAGCAGGCATTCAAGAAATACATCGAACTCATTCCCAACGATCCTAACCCTTACGACTCCCTGGCTGAGTTGTATCTGAAGATGGGCAGGTTCGACGAGTCGATCGTGCAATATCGCAAGGCGCTCGCAATCGATCCCAACTTCATCAACTCTCATCAGGGAATCGCGTCCGCGTTGATGTATCAAGGCAAACCGGATGAAGCTGCCGCGGAACTACAAAAAATTACTGACAAGGCCAGGAGCGATGCCGAACGCCGCACTGCCATGTTTGCTATGACGGTGGTTGACGTCGACAGCGGCAAACTCGACGCTGCGCTTGCCGAAGCGGACAAGCAATATGCATTGGGAGAAAAAACCAATGACGTCGCCGGCATGACGGGCGATCTGCAACTCAAGGGCAACATCTTGCTTGAAATGGGCAAGCCCGATGACGCGAAAGCGGCTTATGATCGCCTGCTGAAGATGACGTCGGATTCCAGTCTCTCTCAGGAGATCAAAGACAACGCAGCGCTCTTTCATCACTACAATTTGACGCGAGTTGCGCTGGCTAAGAAAGACCTGACCACCGCGAAGACTGAAGCCGAAGCTTTTCGAAAGGGCACGGAAACAGCGAAGAACCCGTTCCAGACAAAACAGGCCCACGAGCTGTTAGGGATGATCGCGCTTGAAGCCAAAGATTTCGACGGGGCCCTGGCTGACCTGCAACAATCGAACCTGCAAAACCCTTACGACCTCTATCGCATCTGTCAGGCCTATCAGGGCAAGGGCGACGCGGGTAAGGCAAAGGAGTTTTGCAACAAGGCAGCCACGTTTAATTCGCTGCCGCAACTTAATCTCGCTTTCATCCGCACCCGGGCGGCCAAAGCGTAATCCGTAACGATCATAGTTGTAGGATAAAGCGGCGTCGAGATTGATTCGGCGCCGCTTTACTATCCGCGGTTTACGATTCACTATTCACTCCTATGAACAACTCCTGGCCCGAATTGAAATTCTCGGAATGGCAAGACACTCTGGCCACGCTACACATGTGGACGCAGGTGGTCGGCAAAATCCGGCTAAAGACGACACCGCTCGTCAACCATTGGTGGAACGTGCCGCTCTATGTTTCCGCCCGCGGCCTTACAACTTCGGCCATGCCCTATCGCGACGGGCGCGTGTTTGAGATCGAATTTGATTTCATCGATCACCAACTCCTGATCAAGTGCAGCGATGGCTCCACAACTACGCTCACTCTCCGTCCCCAGTCAGTCGCTGACTTCTACGCCGAAGTAATGTCGGCGCTTCGCGGCTTGGGGATGGAGATAAGAATTTGGACGATGCCGGTGGAGGTGCCGAATCCGATTCGCTTCGAAGAAGACCTGCGCGCGTCCTACGATTCTGAATATGTAAATCGCTTCTGGCGCGCCCTCGTCAAGATGGATGAGGTGCTAAAGGAGTTTCGCGCGCGGTTTATTGGCAAGGTTAGTCCGGTGCATTTTTTTTGGGGAAGTTTTGATTTGGCCGTCACACGCTTCTCCGGCAAACCAGCTCCTGAACGTGAAGGCGCCGACTTCATGACGCGCGAAGCTTATTCGCATGAGGTGATCAGCCACGGCTGGTGGCCGGGCAACAAGGATATGGAAGCGGCGTTTTATTCCTACACCACACCCGAGCCAGCGGGTTTGGCCGATGTTGTAAGTCAGGGGAAGATTCTTCCCGCGCAGACTTTTTACAGCGCGGAGATGAAAGAGTTTTTCCTGTTGTATGACGATGTCCGGAAAGCCCCTTCACCTGAGAAAGCGCTGCTGGACTTCTGTCAAACCACTTATGACGCGGGCGCGAACCTGGCCGGCTGGGATCGCGCCGCGCTTGAGCGCTAGGGAACACAACGGCCCCCGCTTTCGTAACATCTTAGGATTATGACGAAAAAGTTGACTCTCGCCGCATTTCTGTTAGTCGCAATTCTGTTACTCGGAAGTGTATCTGGGGTCACCGCCGCAGCCGAAAGAGTCGCCGGCAAATTCGCCCGTAGGGTTGTTTTCTTCGCGCACGTCGCGCAGCTGTACACTCGGACTCCCGACAAGAAGCTGGCGATGCCGATCGAGAGTGTCAAGACGAAAGAGATCGCGAATACCTGGTACGCCGCCCGAGACGGCAGCCGGCTCCATGAGGGACAGGATATTTTTGCGCCGCGTGGCACGCCCATACTCTCCGCAACCGAAGGGTACATCGCGCACATTGGCGACAATTCGCTGGGTGGTCAAACAGTATCAGTGATTGGTGCCGGCGGGAGGATCTATTATTACGCCCATCTAGAGGCGTATGCGCCACACATCGCTGAAGGGGATTTTGTTTCGACCCAAACATTACTTGGCTATGTCGGCACAACCGGTAATGCGGCTGGCACGCCGGCGCATCTTCACTTTGGTGTTTACGAATCGGGCGGTGCGGTGAATCCGTTGCCCTTGCTCGCTGATCGCCTTGAGGAAACCAGGCCGGCCGCTGAAAATGCACGAGGGCACGTAAAGAAAAACCGCTGACCTGGTTGCCACTCTTCGGCCTATGCAGGCGTTTTCTGTCTCATTAACACCGCGGCTTTAGCCCGGTGTATCACGGACTATACGAAACCGGAAACCGTTTAAACGGTTTCACTTTCCTTCTACTCACCGGGTCACCGGGCTAAAGCCGCGGTATTAATGAAAGTATTGATAGCTCAGCTTCACCAGTGCCCTCCTTGATTTTCTCTTGACAGCTTTTCTGACTCCTGCCTATAGTAACCACTCGCTTCAACGACTGATGCCTGAAGCGACCGGAAACACAATGTCGAGCACACACACTTTTTATTACTTCGCTTTTACCTACCGCTTCTTTTCCTATGGGAGAAGCGGGCAGGCGAAGAATGGGCGTGAAGTGCTGAATACCTAAGAAACCAGTACAAAAAGCTTTCATCGAGCCAGCCGCGACTCCCAAATGGGAATAAGTCGCGGCTGGCTTTTTTTGTTGTTGACCCGATGCGGATTTTGGAACGGAAATAACTTTCGGAAGGATGAACACAATGACTATCGAACATTGGCGCACTGAAATAGACGAAATAGATCGAGAGCTGCTGCGGCTCTTGAATCGGCGCGCGCGACTGGCCATGAAGGTTGGCGCCCTGAAACAGAATGCCGGACTGCCTTGCTGCGATATCGAGCGCGAGCGCGATGTGTTGACCCGTTTGCAACAAGCCAACGGCGGCCCGCTCGACAGCCGCGCAATTGGCAAACTGTTCCGGCGCGTCATTCGCGAATCGAGAAACCTTGAGGCGCGGATGATAACCGATCGGGAGCAGTCGACAGATGGGGAGGCGCGCCGGGCCACCCTCGTTGCTGCCGGGTCCGTTAACTCCAGCGAGGTAGTTTGGTGAGCGCTTCGGTTTACAAACCGCGCGTCGCGTTTCAGGGAGAGCATGGTGCCTTCAGCGAAGACGCAGCAATCCAGTTGTTCGGGCCGCAGGTCAGCAACAGCATTGACCTGGAGCCGTGTCCAACCTTCGAAGCACTTTTCAATAGTATTGATGCAGGCCGCGCAGAGTACATTCTGGTACCAGTCGAAAACAGTCTGATTGGATCGATTCAACCCGCCGTTGATCTGTTTGAGAAAAGTTCGCTGGCCGTCGTTGGGGAAGTGGCAATACCAATCCGGCACCATTTAATTGGCTGTCCCGGGTCTGTATTTGCAGAGATTGAAGCAGTCGAGTCTCATCCCGCAGCCCTGGCCCAGTGCAAAAACTTTCTTGCCGCCCAGCCTCAGATCAAAGTTATCCCGTCGGACGACACTGCCGGCAGCGTGGCGCAAGTAATTAAACGCGGTAACCGTAAACATGCGGCAATAGCTGGACGACGAACCGCCGAGCTGTATGGCGGATCCATTATCCGCAGCAACCTCGAAGATCATCCGGATAACCACACTCGCTTCCTGTTGCTGGCTCGCGAGACCCAGGGGAAGCCAAACGTATTAAGCCGAGATTCCGTGGGTCGAGTAATACAGAACCGGGAGCGCTATTAGTCGACCCACACAAATTGCATTCATGAAAACGAAAGAAATGAGGAACACAAATCATGATCATTAACATGTCAGCATCAGCCACCGCCGAACAAATCAGTCACGTGGTCGAGAGAATTCAGGAATGTGGCTATCAGGCCCATCTGATTCAGGGAGCGGAGCGGACGGTGATCGGCGCCGTCGGCAACAACGGACGGCGAGCGGAGATAGAAGCGTTACGTGCCGCCCCCGGCGTCCAGGACGTGATCCAAATCGCGCATCCATTCAAACTTGTAAGCCGGCAGCTGCAACAACGCCGCACCATTGTAGATGTAGGCGGCGTGAAAATTGGCGCCGGCAACGTGACAGTGATGGCGGGTCCATGTTCGGTGGAGTCGGGCGAACAGTTGATGGAAACTGCGCTGGCGGTGAAAGCCGCTGGAGCAAACCTGCTGCGTGGCGGAGCCTATAAACCGCGAACCTCACCGTACGATTTCCAGGGACTGGGAGTTGAAGCGCTGCGTCTCTTAAGAGAAGCCAGCGATGAAACCGGTCTGCCCATCGTGACTGAAGTAATGAGCGAAACTGATGTTGAAGTTGTGGCTGAGTATGCCGACATGCTGCAGGTGGGCGCGCGAAACATGCAGAACTTCTCTCTGCTGCGAAAGCTGGCCGTTCTCGAACGACCCATTCTGCTTAAGCGTGGCCCCTCAGCCACGATCAAGGAATGGCTGTTGGCGGCCGAATATTTATTGGCTGGTGGCAATAAGAATGTGGTGCTCTGCGAGCGCGGCATCAAGACGTTTGAAACTGCCACTCGCAATACTTTGGACCTGGCCGCTATCGCTTTGGTGAAGGAGTTGTCGCATCTGCCGGTCATCGCCGATCCGTCACATGGTACCGGCATTCGCAGCCTGGTGCCGCCGATGTCGAAAGCAGCGATTGCAGCCGGGGCTGACGGTTTGATGATTGAGGTGCATCCCTGCCCGGAGCGGGCGTTATCGGATGGCCCTCAGTCGCTGGATCTGGCAGGCTTTGCAGAGTTGATGAAGCAACTTGGCACGGTGCCGGTGCGCGAAGTTAAGGCTGCCTGACGCGTGACTGGCGTTTCTGTTCTATTTTCGTTACTACCCGCAGAAAGAACAGCGAAGCAGATAAAATGACGGCATGCGATATCTACTCGTGCTCGTTGTTTTCGCTGCGTTGTTGCTGGTTCAGGTAACTGAGGCTGCGGCTCAAAGCGGCGCCCAGGAAAAAGCCGCGAGTCTTCGCGCTCAGCTTGCTGAAGTTGAAGCGAAACAAGCGGAACTGCAAACGCGTCTACAGAGTCTGGATGAGAAGCTGAAACCGGAGAACATTGAGAACGCTCTGGCTGGGGTGGGCAGCACGCATCCGGAGGATTTACGCGAGCAGCGCCGGCGGCAATTGGAAATTGAGCGAAACGGCGTACGCGCGCAACTGGATCTGCTGGCGACCAGTCACGGTCGCCTTGAGACAGCAATCGCAGGAGCCGACGCGGATGCCTACCGGCGAGTGCAGCGCCGCCAAAAGGTCCCGCCGTCGACGCATTATCAACCACTGCAGACTCAGCTCAGGTGTCGACACCGCCGCATCGCTCGCGGCGAGTAAAGAAAAAGAAAGTTAAAAGATCCGGACGTCTGGGAGTGGTTCAGACAGGATCAGTCAAGCAGAATTCCTGAACTTACGACACACAAATACGGAACCGCTGCATCACTCGCAACCCTACTCAACTACAGTGCGAGTACGAAGATCAAAACGGTCGCCAGGCTTTAGCCAGTAATACCAGTTGCCACCGTGTTTCTTGTTGTCGTAAATGGCAGCACGGCCTTCTCCAATGACCTCGAAGCGATCTCCCGTCACAACCAGCGCCGCTTTCTCATCGAGTCCAATACCTAACAAGTGCGGATAAGTGTCAAGCACGTTCACCAATTCGGCGTCGCGTTTAGCCTCCGTCAAGTGTGGGTTGATGGCTACGTTCTTTAAGAAAGCGAAGCCGCGCTCGTAACCTTTTGCCATAAGCAATGGCTTATCCGGGCGGCCTCGCACTGTGTAAGATCCCTGGATGATTGCGCCGGCAGAGTTGCCACCCACCACGCCGCCGCGCTCGAGAACAGCGGCAATTTCCTTTTGCGTAAGTGTATCCAGGTAGGCATTAGCTAATCGTCGGGCGTTTCCTGCACTCAACCAAACGCCGTTAGCCTTCTTCAGTGACGCAACAAAAGTTTCGGAGTTGGCTGTCTTGCGACTGCGCGTGTGCAACAGGGTTACATGTTTGACGCCAAACATTTTTGCAAGTTCCTCTTCGAAAGCCTGGGTATTTGCGGCCGGAGTGTCGGAGTCTGGCGGGTCATAAATAAAGCCGGATGGCAGTCGCACACTAGAGGCGGCAGTGGGGACGTAAACGAAATTCGCGTTGGGCCCTCCGGCTAAAGCGACGAAGCGTTCTATGACTGCATTGCCGACATCGCCGCCAGTCAAAATGAGATGGCCTTTTGCGGAGCCAGCGGATACCTGCGCAAAGAAACTGTTTGAGACACAGAGCACCAAGAAAACCGCAGCTGCTATTTTCGGTTTCACTCTATTGAGACTCCTCGTCTACTTTGCGCCGGCTGCGGACTTCGCGAAGTAGCCAGGCCGGTGCCGCAATTGCAGTTGCTCTTTTTGTAACTCAGGGTTGGTGATTTCGATGCGCATCTCGCGGTAAGACCCGTCGCGGTTCTTGTTGGTAGGCGAGTAGGCAATCAGGTACTGCGAACGCAGTTCCTGCTCGATCTCCGTAAAGGCACTCGTTAGGTCAGTTTCTCGCTTTGGGAAAAACGCGCGGCCACCGGTAGCATTCGCCACCGCGTTAAGTTCATCATGATCCACTCCACCATACTTTTTGTCGCCGATGCCAATCGCGTAGATTACCGTCTCGGCGTCCAGCGCCCGATTGATAGCCTCGCTTCGCGTGAGCCGGCTGGTGGAGTCGCGCCCGTCAGTAAGCAGTATGATCGCGCGGCGTCTTTGGTTCGGAACGAAATCCTTTTGACTTTGAACCCCACCCAAACCCTGACGACCCCGAGGCTGTACGGCCACTTTCGGATCTGAACTTCGCGCCAGCACCTCGCTTGATGTCAACGCGATCGCGTCCCAGATCGCGGTTGAACCTTCGTCCCCGGGCGCCTTCATTCCCGGTCCGGAAGCGATGCCGCTGATTGGCCTTCCCGCGCCCAGATATGCGGGCAGCGCTACTTCAGTTCGTTCCAGGGCCCGATAGATACTAAAAACATCACGGGTCATTCCTTGTTCGAGGTAAGCTGCGCCGGTGAAGGGAATAATCGCCGCGTGGTCTTTGCTGGACTGAATTACTCTCTCGATAAAGGTGCGCGCGGCTGCCTTCTCCTGCGGCAAGGTGCGCTCCTCAGAGGCGCTAACGTCGATCAGAAAGGCGATCGAAAGTGGTCGATCCGTTTCGCGTTGAAAAGTGAGAATCTTCTGCGGCACGCCATCTTCAACCACCCGCAGGTCCTCTTCCCGCAATGTCGTAATGAAGGCTTTTTGTTTGTTGGTGGCGGTGAAGAAGAGGTTAGTGAGATCCGTGTCCACCCGAATTACTTCGTCATCCTGGCCGGCTGGGTCTTGCGCGGAAAGATGCGGGGCAGAGACAGATAGCAGCAAGATTAGAAGTAAAGACGCGACCGTGAATTTCATAAGACTGTAATGCCCTTATTTCAGGCTCTTGATATTCGCCGGCTTCGCGAATAACGAATCTGCAAGTGGCGTATTGTATTCAACTGAATCATAAACAACACGACTCGTTTGTACGCCGTTCGTGAAGTGGTCGATGGCCCAGGGTGTCGTGATTTGACCTATCGTAATCGGCTTCGCTAAACGATCTTCCTCAGTCACCTCTTCGTCATCGTCTGTGTCCTGCTTCTTTCTGGTTGCTTTGTAAATCACTTTCGCCGGCAACCCTTCCTTAGCCGCAAATTCATATTCGATCCAGAACCCATTCGGATAAGTGAGCCGAACAGTTTCATTGCGCCGGCCTACTCCGGCTTCTCGGCGCCCCACATAGCTAAGGGTTGCATTCTCCTTCTTCCACCACCCGCGCAAAAGGTTTTCAACACTGGTCCGCATGCTTCGCTTGAAGTCTTCAATCTGCTTGCCTTTCATATCCGCCAGTGATTTGGTGGCGCCGTCGTAGAGCCAGCCGGTTTCGCCCGAATTCGTCTGAATCACACGAATGCCCGAGCTGATAAATTCTGTGCGCTCTTTGTCCGGATAGGATATGTAGTCAACAAACTTTGCGGGAATCTGAGATTGGCCGTCACTGAAACCAGTGAAGAAGCCACGGCCAACTACGGTAGTGACATTCAAGTAGGCGTTGCCGCCAAGCACTTCAACCGCGCGATTGAGAATTGCTTCAGCTTTGGCAGCGTTCTCCAGCAGAGGTTTTTGGGCCGGTTCTTGCTGCGCCGTGGCCGAAACGCAAGACAAGATACATAGAAGCAGGGTAACAACCGGGCGGGGCAGTATTGAATGATTCATTTTTTGGTTCGAACTTTCGCGAATATATCGGTCATCTCTCACTTGAGGTAGTCATCTTAGTTGCTGACTATACTAATTAGCGATGCCTCTCTGACGCCATAGAAAAAGGGCTTCAATAAACAATCTTGAAGCCCTGCTAAACAACGCTGCACGTAGCCTGCCGATAAACTGTGGTTCCCCTAAACCGGCGAGTTTAATTCAAACTCGCGTTGGTGCCCGCCACCGCCTTGACCACAATCTCGTCATCTTCAACTTCAACCGCGAAATTCGTGGCGCTCTTCCAGAGTGCAGTTAACGGAAGTTTCACTTTCTCATCGATGTGACGCTTCAGAAAACGGGCCCCGTATTTTGTATTGAAGCCCTTCTCCGTCAGAAAGTTGAGCGCGGCGTCACTAACGCTGACATCCTTCCCCTGACGCTGCATCTGACGCCGGAGATTGTTCAGGTAAAGATCCGCAATCTGGCGCACCTCATCCATCGTTAGCGGCGCGAAGACAATGATTTCGTCAATGCGATTGCGAAACTCCGGCGAGAAACGCGTCTCGGCCGCCTTCATTACTTCATTCTTGACGACGCGGAAATCCTGCGCGGTCTTATTGCCGAAGCCGAGCGGCTTCTCGAATTTCTTGAAGCTCTCCGAACCTAGATTAGACGTCATGATTACGATGGCGTCTGACAAATAAACTCGCTTGCCGCGGCCGTCAGTCAACCAGCCTTCGTCAAAGCCCTGCAGGAAGAGGTTCATCAAATAAGGCGAGGCCTTCTCAACTTCGTCCAGCAGCAGAACCGTGTAGGGATTCTCGCGCAGTTGTTCCGTCAAAATTCCACCGCGCTCCGAGCCGACAATTCCACGCGGCATCCCAATTAACTTTTCGATGCTGACGGTGCCGTCGCCGTATTCAGACATGTCGATCCGCACCATCTTCTCTTCATCGCCAAACATGAATTCGGCGACTGCCTTCGCCAGCTCGGTCTTTCCCACGCCCGTCGGTCCTAAAAACAACAAGACGCCATCAGGTTTATAGTGCGACTCTTTCAGTGGGCCCTTGTTCAGCCGCAGCCTTTGCGCCACGGATTTGATAGCGGCCTTTTGACCAATGACGCGTTGTCCGAGCATCGCTTCAGTCATCGAGAAGCGTTCGCTCGTATCGCGGAAGATCATGTCGCGCGGAATGCGCGACTCCTGCGAAATCACGTCGATAACATGGTCCGGAGTGACGACCATCTTTTGCGGTTCGTTTATTTCAACTTTGACCGCAGCTGTGTCAAGCCAACCAATTGCTTTGTCCGGCAGATGGAGGTTGCGTATGTACTTTGGCGCCATTTCCAGAGCGGTATTGATCGCCTCATCGGAAATTTTGACTGAATAATTTCTTTCCAACCGCGGACGAATTCCCAGCAGTATTTCACGCGTTTCATTTATCGTCGGCTCAACAACCTTCACCAGGCGAAAGCGTCGCGCCAGCGCTTCATCTTCGGAAATGTATTCCTTGTACTCCGAAAGAGTGGTGGCCCCGATGATGCGCAAATCGCCGCGCGCCAATGCCGACTTAAACATATTTGCCGCGTCGGAAGACGTGCCCAGCGCCGCGCCCGCGCCCATGATTGTGTGCGCTTCATCGATAAAGAGGATGAGGTTGTCGCGTTCCTTAACCTCGTCGATGATGCCCTTGATTCGTTCTTCAAACATTCCCCGCAACATCGTGCCCGCCACAATGCCGCCCATTTGCAGTTGGACCACATGGGTGCCGCGCAAACGCGCCGGGACCTTTTCAGGCTCCATCTCGATCATGCGCGCCAGGCCTTCGACAACCGCAGTCTTGCCGACACCAGGTTCGCCGACCAGCATGGGCGAATTTGCCCGCTCGCGGTGGCAAAGAATCTCCACCATCTGCTGGATCTCTTTCTCACGGCCAATCGTCGGTGCGATCTTATCGGTCCGCGCCAGGCGATTCAGGGAAACGCCGAAGTGCTTGAGATAGGGTGGCAACTCAAACTTTTTGCGATACTGTTCCTCTTCGCGCTCGCGTTTGTTCACTTGCGCCTGGACGTTCTCAGCCACTACGTCAGGATTGGCGCCCATGTTTTTCAACACCTCAACAAAGAGGCTGTCGTAGTTTGTAAGCGCAGAAAAGATATCCGTTGCCTCGATCACTTTTCGACCCTGCGCCCGCGCGCGTTCCATCGCGCGTTTGAAAAGCTCTGTGGTGTCGGGAGAAATACGAATGCCCTTGCCTACATGCTGCTGACGAGTGCTTTCCAGTCGCTTATCAATTGCGATCTTGACAACGACCGGATCCAGCGACAGCTCACGCATAGTGGAGTTGAACATGTCGGGCTCCTCATACATGAGGGCCTCGAGAATATGCTCCACTGAAACGAAATTCTGATCCCGCTGGCGCGACTCGCTAAGGGCGTGATCGAGTATTCGTTGTCCGCTGTCGCCAAATTTATCTTTATAAGAGCCTAAATCAACCATTGTCTTGCTCCTGGCAAACCTGCCAATTTCCCTTAAAACTTAGTGCACCATTTTACGACAGCAAATTCGCCCGCTTCGATCGTGCCCAGATGCAAAAATCTGACCCAACCTGCGAAGGTTGGATGTCGTGAGCATATGCGCCGTTGCGTTTCGATGCAACGGAATTCTGCGGACGACTACACTGCAAATTTCCGGCCACCGGTTGACTAACCGACGCCCGGGCGAAAAGCCGCATAACGAATATTCATGATTTTCACGCGCGAGCACCTCACCCGAAGCGGGGGTTTAGTAGTCGTAGTCCTCACCGCCACCCGGCATTGCAGGCGTCGCTTTCTTCGGTTCCGGCGCATCCGTGACGGCGGCGTCGGTCGTCAGCAGTAGGCCTGCAATCGATGCGGCATTTTGGAGCGCAGTGCGTACAACCTTGGTAGGATCGAGTATGCCCGCGGCCGCCAAATCTTCGTATTCTCCACTGGCGGCATTGAAACCTTTATTGCCTTTCAACTGTGAAACTTTACCGGTGACCACCGCGCCATCAAGGCCGGCGTTTTCCGCGATACGCCGCAACGGCTCTTCCAAAGCCCGTCTCACGATTTTCATTCCAGTCAAAACGTCCTCGTCGTCATCGCTCAATTTGTCGAGCACTTGTCCGGCGCGCAATAAAGCGGTACCGCCGCCTACGACGGTGCCTTCCTGCGCCGCTGCCTTCGTAGCGTTAAGCGCGTCTTCAACACGCGTCTTGATCTCTTTCATCGCGGTTTCCGTCGCGGCGCCGACTTTAACCACTGCCACCCCGCCGGCAAGTTTCGCCAGCCGCTCCTGCAATTTCTCGCGATCGTAATCCGAAGTAGTTTCTTCAATCTGTCTTCTAATCGTCGCCACGCGTCCTTGTATCGCTTTTCGATCGCCGCCCCCTTCAACGAGGGTTGTCGACTCTTTGTCGATGATTGCGCGCTTGGCGGTCCCCAGGTCTGACAGCTGGACGTTTTCGAGTTTAACGCCCAGGTCTTCGGTAATAACGCGAGCGCCGGTAAGAACAGCCAGATCCTCGAGAATGGCCTTACGGCGGTCTCCGAAAGCCGGGGTCTTAACAGCACAGACTTTTATCGTGCCGCGCAGTTTATTAACTACGAGCGTGGCCAGGGCATCGCCTTCGATGTCTTCTGCGACAATCAATAACGGGCGACCACCGCCGGCTGCCTGTTCGAGAACCGGCAGCAAGTCGCGCATGGCGGCAATCTTTTTCTCATGCAAAAGAATCAACGGCTCGTCGAGCACGCATTCCATTCGATCGGCATTGGTGACGAAGTAAGGGGACAAATAGCCGCGATCAAACTGCATTCCTTCGACGATTTCGAGTTCGGTTTGCAGACCCTTTGCTTCTTCAACGGTAACCACACCGTCTTTGCCGACCTGCTCCATCGCGTCGGCGATGAGTTGGCCGATCTCGCGATCGTTGTTGGCAGAGACGCTGGCAACGTTCATCAGGTCTTCTTTGTCTTTTACCTTCCTGGAGGTGCGCTGCAGCTCAGCTACCACTGCCTCGGTCGCTATCTGAATGCCGCGTTGCAACGACATCGGGTTGGCGCCGGCTGTCACATTCTTCACACCCTGACGAAAGATTGCCTGGGCCAGCACGGTGGCGGTAGTGGTCCCGTCACCCGCGGTATCATTAGTCCTGACCGCAACTTCGCGCACCATCTGCGCGCCCATGTTTTCGTATTTGTCCTTGAGCTCAATTTCTTTCGCAACGGTAACGCCGTCTTTGGTTATGACCGGGGATCCATACTTTTTCCCGATCACGACGTTACGACCTTTGGGGCCAAGGGTTACGCGCACGGCATTCGCGAGCGTGTTCACACCGTTCAGCATTGCGCTCCGCGCTTGTTCGCGAAACTTTATCTCTTTTGCAGGCACTCTCGTTCTCCTTCGAGGGGGGTCTTAAATCTAAATCTGAATTCTGAAATCTGACTTCTGAGTTTTTGAGATCTCAAATTTAAGATCTGAGATCTCAAACCGCTTGGCTCGCCTTATCCGTAGGGCGTCCCACTTTAACTCGAGCCGGACGCAACAGCCGGTCACCGATCTTGTAACCGCGCGTGTGTTGGGCAACAACTTTGCCCTCATCATCCGGCGCTCCCTCAACCGTTTCAATTGCCTCATGAAACTCCGGATTAAACTCTTCGCCAATCGCATCAATTGGCTCAACGCCCGCGGCGACCAACGCATTTTCGAAACTCGACGCCGTTCTCCGTACGCCTTCAGCAATTACTTCCGCAGCGCTGCCCGCTTCAGCGGCGTCGGTAGCACGCTGCAAATTGTCGAGCACGGGTAACAGTCCGGCGATGAAATCAGCCTTATCCCGTTGCGCTCGTTCATCGGCGGCGCGATTCAGGCGCCGGCGCGTTTCATCAGTTTCACTTTGCAACTGCTTCCGCAACTGTTCAAAACGCGATTGCACTTCGAGCGTTTTTTGTTCCGCGGCCTTCGTCCGCGCCTCCAGCTCTTCAACGTAACTGGGCTTAAGACTCGGAGACTCGGCCTCGGTTTCGCGGTTTGTGTTTTCGTCGTCGTCCAGCAAGATGCGGCGTCGATCCGTCACGCGAATTTCCGCTTCGTCACCCCGCTTCTTCCTATGATCTCTGCCGAATATGTCCCTGGCCATTTGATCCCTCTACTTCCGGATTCCTGAAATTGATGGTCCTACGAAACCTTGATTTCAACTCGCTGCGATTTTCGTTCAGGACGCTTGGGAAGGTGAACTTGAAGTACGCCATCCTTGTAGTCGGCCCTGATATCGTTTTGATCGACAGCTGAAGGGACGCTAAACGTCCTGAGAAATCTGCCGCTCGGGCATTCCGCCCGGTGCCGGGCCGTGTCCTGGGCCACTCGATTTCCCTTGATCGTTAGCCTGTCGTCGTCGACGCTGATATCGAGCGTTGCTCGATCTATACCGGGAAGGTCGACAGCCACAGTGTATTCGCCTTCGTTTTCGTAAACATCAGCCGCCGGATACCAGTCGGCTGCCTCAACTTCGTCACTCGAGTTGTTTTCGCTGGCGCGCCGCTGCGACGCGTCTTCAAAAAGCCGGTTCATTCGATCCTGCAAAGACACCAGGTCATGCAAAGGATTCCATTGTGCCATCGCTCTTCCTTTTGGAGCGCGGTGACCTGTCACCGCTTTGGTCGGTCGCGACCTGTCGCGACCACGTTTCTAAATTGAGTCTACCGAAAAAACAAGGGCGTCAAGCCGCCCAGGACTAAAGCGGTGACAGGTCACCGCACTCCAGAATTAGGCCGCCGCTGCCGCGGCCTCAACCTTTAGATCCATCTGGTCGCCATTAGCCGTAACTTTCACTCTTTGGCCGGGCAGAACTTCTCCGTTCAGCAGTTTTACCGCCAACGGATTCTGTATCAGCGTTTGGATCGCGCGCTTGAGGGGTCGTGCCCCGTAGTTCGGATCGTAACCTTCTCGAGCCAGAAGTTGACGCGCCGAGTCGTCCAATACCAACTGAATATTTCTTTCGGCAAGCATCGCCAACAAACGCTCCAACTGTACGTCAATGATCTGGCCGATCTGATCTCGTGAAAGTTGATGGAAGATCACGATGTCGTCAACGCGATTCAGAAACTCCGGTTTGAAGTTTGCTCGCAACTCCTGCAACACAGCCTCACGCACTTCCTGTTCATCGCCGTCTGCATCCTGTATCTCGCGCGAGCCGAGGTTTGAAGTCATGATCAAAACGGTATTTTTGAAGTCGACCGTGCGGCCCTTCGCGTCAGTCAACCGGCCATCGTCAAGAATCTGAAGCAACACATTGAACACGTCCGGATGCGCCTTCTCGATCTCGTCAAACAACACCACTGCATAAGGCCGGCGGCGAATTGCTTCCGTCAGTTGTCCGCCCTCTTCGTAACCAACATATCCGGGCGGCGCACCGATCATGCGCGCCACCGCATGCTTCTCCATGTATTCAGACATATCGAGGCGGATCATCGCGTGCTCGTCGTCAAACAAAAATTCGGCCAGTGCTCGAGCAGTTTCGGTCTTACCTACGCCTGTCGGGCCCAGGAAAATGAATGAGCCAACAGGGCGATTCGGATCCTGTAGGCCGGCCCGTGCGCGTCGTACCGCGTCAGCAACTGCCTTCAACGCTTCCGCCTGTCCGATGACTCGCTTGCTGAGCCGCGCTTCCATGGTGACCAGCTTCTGCATTTCACCTTCGAGCATTTTGGAAACGGGAATGCCGGTCCATTTCGCAACTACCTCGGCGACATCTTCTTCGTCGACCTCTTCCTTGAGCATCACACCGTTAGTCTGCAGTTCCGCAAGCTTCTCTTGTTCAGCGGAAAAGCGGCGTTCCAACTCCGGAATCTGGCCATATTGAATCTCAGAAGCACGCGCCAAATCTCCTGCATTTCGAACCTGATCGAGCTGTAGTTTCAGTTGCTCCAACTCTGCCTTGGCCTTGCGCATTCGCTCAATAGCCTCTTTTTCCGACTGCCATTTCGCCTTCATGCCCGAAGACTTCTCGCGCAAATCCGCAATGCGCTGCTCAATCTCGTGCAAGCGCGCCTTCGATCTTTCGTCTTCTTCCCGCTGTAGTGCCTGACGCTCAATCTCCAGCTGCAGGATCTCACGCTCGAGTTGATCAATTTCCTGCGGCAGCGAATCGATCTCGATTCGAAGGCGAGAGGCAGCTTCGTCAATTAAGTCGATCGCTTTGTCCGGCAAGAAACGATCGGTGATGTACCGGTTAGAAAGAGTGGCCGCGGCCACGATGGCGGAATCCTTGATGCGAACGCCGTGGTGAACTTCATATTTCTCTTTCAGTCCACGCAAGATGGCAATGGTATCTTCGACAGAAGGTTCACCTACATAAACCTGTTGGAAGCGGCGTTCGAGAGCGGCATCTTTCTCGATGTACTTCTTGTACTCATTGAGCGTGGTGGCGCCAACACAGCGAAGCTCGCCGCGCGCCAGCGCCGGCTTCAACATGTTCGACGCGTCAATCGCGCCCTCCGCCGCTCCGGCCCCTACCAACGTATGCAACTCATCGATGAATAAAATTATCTGGCCCTGTGCGTTCTCGATCTCCTTCAGCACAGACTTCAGCCGATCTTCGAACTCCCCACGATATTTTGCGCCGGCCAGCATCGACCCCAGATCGAGCCCTACGAGTCGCTTGTTTCTCAAGGTCTCGGGAACGTCTCCCGAAACGATCCGCTGCGCCAGGCCCTCAACGATCGCTGTTTTGCCGACGCCAGGCTCACCGATCAGCACCGGATTGTTCTTCGTGCGGCGCGAAAGGACCTGGATAGTTCTCCGTATCTCGTCGTCGCGGCCAATCACCGGATCGAGTTTTCCTTTGCGCGCCAGCTCAGTCAGGTCGCGCGCGTATTTTGATAACGCCTGATAATTCTGTTCAGCATTCTGATCCGTGATGCGTGAGCCACCCCGCATCTGCTCAATCACCTTGAGCAGATCGTCACGCTTCATGCCGTGCTGGCGCAGAACCTTGCCGGCCTCACCGTCCTTTTCATCAACAATCGCCAAAAGCAAATGCTCTGTCGAGTTAAACTCGTCCTGCATTTTGTCCGCATGCTTCTGAGTGGCAGTGAAGATCTGACTTAGCCGGGGACTGAAATATTGCTGTCCCCCTTCCACTCGAGGAAAGCGCGCGATTGCCGCCTGAACATCATTAAGGACTACTTGAACGTTCACTCCGAGCTTCCCGAGGATGGGCCGCACAATGCCTTCCGGCTGTTCGAGCATCGCCGCGAGCAGGTGCTCCGGTTCAACTTGCTGATTTTGATTTCGCTCGGCCAGCTCGATGGCAGCTTGTATGGCTTCCTGAGCCCGAAGTGTAAACTTATCTAAACGCATAAACGATTTGGCTACTCTATACCGTTTTCAATTTTTTAGCGGGGTCAGCTCGCGTCGAACTGAAACCCCGCCTTAGACCCTTCCTTCAGACCCGGGGCACTACTGACTGCCTGCAGCCTTCGACTTCTCGCCGGTTTCGGTCTTCGCCTCGATGGTTTTTGCCGAAGTCGGAGTCGCTTCGCCCGCAATCTCAATCCGACGCGCCTTAGTTTCTTCACGCTTCGGCAACGTCACGCGCAAAACGCCGTTGCGATATTCAGCGGTGGCACCGTCGGCTGAAACGGTTTGAGGCAAGGTGAAAGATCGCGTGAAAGATCCGTAAGAGCGTTCCACGCGGTGGTAGTTATCCGAGTCGTCTCTCTTTTCGAATTGACGCTCGCCCCGCAACGTAATCACGTTGTTTTCGACGGATAGCTCAAAATCTTCCCGCTTCATTCCGGGAAGTTCCGCCTCAAGCACGATGTGATCTTTGTTCTCATAAATATCCACGCTGGGGTTCCAGGCTCCGGCGCCAATACCTTCCTCACCAAAGCCTCGGGTCAGGTTAGTAGAAAACAGCCGGTTCACCTCTTCCTGTAAAGTGCGAAGGTCCCGAAAGGGATCATAGCGAACAATAGTCATCTTACTTCTCCTCCTTATTTCTTTACGCTCCCCTGTGGCTTCCGAAAGCTACCTAATAAATCCGGCCTCCTTGTGAGCGTACGACAATAATAATATTTGAGTCTAGCCCTGTCAAATTCCCGCCTTGGTGCAGAAATGCTGAGCAATTCAGCGTCGGGGGAGGATGTTTGAGGTTAACTGCAGAGGAAGCTTCGGCCTAATTCAAGTTACTTTATGCCGAAAAAGCGCCTAATGGAATTGAGGAGACCGGCAGATTGGTCGACGTCCGTTGCTGAGAGGTTTTCGCTGGCGACCAGACCTTGCCTGCGCTCGGCGATAATGTAGCTTAGGGACTCGACCAGATCGGGGTTGGTATCAAAGACCTGCTTCATGGCGGCGTGCCCTATTTCCAGGACCTCAGTCTCTTCGATTGCCACGATGTTTGCAGTCCGAGGTTCGCCGGTGAACAGTGCCATCTCGCCGAAGAAAGCTCCTTCGCTCAAGGTGGCAACTGTGCGGGGTCGACCGTTTTCGCTGACCTGCACGCTCACGCGACCGTTGTGGACGACGAACATTGATGAGCCGGGATCGCCTGCCCTTATGACTGTTTCGCCGGGCGCGAAAATATGGCTGGTGGCGGCATTAGCGAGCATCGCAGTCTCCTCGACTGAGAGGGGAGCGAAGATATCGACAGCCGCCAGTCGCTCAACAATTGCTCCGCCGTCGCCATCAGCTGCACCGGCCCTCGCCTTTCTTTCCACCACCAGGGTCCGCGTCGGAAAAGCAAAGGTTAAGCCCGCCCGTCGAAAGGCGTACCAGATACGCTGTCGCACTAAAGCGTCGGTGTCGTTGTATTTCGCATAATCAATCAGCCAGTACTTAACTTCATATTCCATTGCGCTCTCACCAATGTCGCGAACGCGAACAATTGGCGCAACCTTCGGCGAAACGTTGTCCGCTTCTCGCACTGCTTCTCTGACTACATGAATGGCTTTGGCCGGTGAGTCTGTAAAGATTGTATTGAAGAACACGATGCGTGCATTCAGGTTTTCGCGCGGGCAAACTTCTATCGGTTCCTTCGCGGCTGTGCTGTTGCTAATGAGGACTATGTGATTTTGAAAGGTCCGAATCTTTACCGCCCGCCAGGTTATCTCCTCGACAACACCGGTGTGCCGGTCCGATCCAACTGTAATCACGTCGCCAACCTGAAAAGGCCGGTCGGCTTGCAGTGAGATGCCGGCGAAAAAATTTCCCAGTGTGTCTTGCAATGCCAGGCCGAGGATGACGCCGAAGATAGCGGAGGTCGTGAATACGGCGCCCAGATTGGCATCAGGAAATATCAGGGTAAAGATCAGGAAGAACAGCGCCGTAAAGGCAACGATCGAAAAGATATTCCGAACCAGCGTGGGAGCCTCGAACCCACGCCGAAAACGAAAAACCAGCCCAAAAATTAACACGTTGAGAGCGCGCACTAACAGGTAAGCAAGAATTGCGAAAGAGACCAGACGCAGAACCCCAACGATAGTGCTCGCCCTGGAGGCCAGGCCCATCTGAGTGTTCAGCAATTCCCGAATTCCCTGATCAAATCTGAAGACTAGATAGATCACGAGCAACACGATCGCGGTTGCTATGCAGAAGAGCACGACCTGGTTGTTGCGGCGGGGGCTGTTCATTTTCTTGTCGTTTTGCCTGCGAACATCAATTACTTCCGGAGTTTCAGGAAGTATCTTTTATCACTGATCTATCAGCTTGGCGAGAAAGAATTGGGTGAGTCTTTAACGGTTTTATGAATGACTAGCGCTGAAGTTTGGGAAAGAGAGTCACTAAAATAAACAGCAAAGACAGCATAGTTACGATTATGGCGGTGAGCCACGCGCCCAGGTTATAAGCCGGTCCGTTAACGTGCTCGCCCATCAGTTCACGATCGTTTACCAGCTTCAGGATGGCAAACAGTATGATGGGCAACAGCAAGCCGTTAATGACTTGCGTAACGAGTAGCACGCGGATCAAAGGCAAACCTGGAATGACAGCGATGGCTGCGCCCACCGCCACAAGAAAAGTAAACACTCCGATAAAAATTGGCGCTTCTCGGAAACTGCGCGACACGCCTTTTTCGAAACCCAGCGCTTCGCTGATTGAGTAGGCGGTGGCGAGCGGCAACACGCCCGCAGCCAACATTGATGCGCCAAACAAACCGATAGCAAAAAGTGTCTCCGCGTATGCTCCGGCGAACGGTTCAAGCGCCCGGGCCGCGTGGGCGGCGCTCTCGACGTGCAGTCCGTGTTTGTTAAGCGTGGCCGCAGTGGAAACCACGATGAAGAACACGACGAGGATCGCGAGGATCGTTCCCACCCAGACGTCTTTTTTTGTTCGCGCGTAGTTTTCCGTAGTCACACCTTTTTCGACTACAGACGACTGCACGTATACCTGCATGTAAGGCGAGATCGTTGTGCCGACCACGGCAACGAAGGTAAACAGATAGGCATACTCAAGACTGAAGGTCGGCGTGACCAACCCGATTGCCACTGCGCTCCAATCCGGCTTCGCGAGAAAAGCGGAAACGATATAGCCAAGAAAAACCAGCGACATCAAGAGGAACACGCGCTCCACCCGCTGGTATGAGCTCTTGACGACGAGCCACCAAATGGCTACCGCTGACAAAGGCACAGACACGAATCGAGACAATCCAAACAGCTCCGTTGCAGCTGCGATGCCGACGAATTCGGAAACTGTGACACCCGCATTCGCGATCAAAAGCGCCAGCATCACAAACGCGGTCCAGCGGACGCCAAACTTTTCGCGAATGAGATCGGCGAGTCCTTTGCCCGTAACCGCACCCATGCGGGCACACATCTCCTGAACCAGGCCGAGGCTAATTGTGATGGGGATTAGGATCCAGAGTAGACGATAACCTTGTTCCGCACCGACCGCGGCGAAGGTGGCAATGCCGCCGGCATCATTGCCGGCGCTGGCAGCGATCATTCCCGGACCTAGAATCGCGAGATACGCCATGAGCCGGCGTCGCCAGCCAGTGGGCGGACGAACACCTCGACCGGGCCGCCGCAGCAGGCGTCGACCGGTAGCTATTACCGCTGCTCGTGATTCGGCCACTTGGAGGATCTCCGTCGGTCATAAGTTTAGGAAATTCCAGATCTGAAATTTGAGATCTCAAATAAGAAAACAACAGACGCTTTAAGTAAACACTAAACGCGGATCGCCCGAACCGTTGCACAAACACTTAGCGCTATGCAAACAGCCGAGGCAGTCTTTGTCGCCAATCTTTTGGCAGCAAGATCTCCATGGCGTCGTCAACCGTGATGATGCCCAGAATATCTCCGGTTTCATCCATCACCGGCAAAGCCAAAAGATTGTACTCGGCAATTCTTTGCGCCACTTCGTCTGCCGCTTCATCAGGATGCGCCCTTTGAAACTCCGTGCGCATAACTTCCGCCAGGGGCATTGCCGGATCAGCCAGAATCAGACTGCGCAGAGCAATCACGCCAACAAGTTTCCATGAACCCTCACCTTCAACTACATAAAGGTAGTAGATCATGTTTGGCGTTTCCGCCATCTCGCGCAAACGTGCAAGCGCTTCACCAACCGTTAACTCACGCGGCAGCGTCACAAACTGTGTGGTCATCAAACCGCCAGCCGTGTCGTCTTCATAAGGAAGCAGCTCCGCGACATCGGCCTGCTCCTCGCCCTCCATGAGTCCCAGCAGCTCTTCCGCTTTTTCTTCCGGCAGATCGCCCAGCACGTCGGCAGCTTCATCAGGCGCCATCCATTCAAGAATGTCGGCCGCGCGTTCCTCATTCATGTTGCCGAGAATTCGCGCCTGTTGTTCCGAAGGCATTTCCTCGAGAGTCTCGGCCGCAGTCTCGTCATCAAGCGATTCAACTACTTCGAAGCCGTGATGATAGGAAAGCGCTTCCGCGAGTCGGGCAATTTCAACCGGATGAAGCCGCGCCAGTTTACCGCTGGAAGACTTGAGCTGGACCGTCGCCGCATCCGTCGCCAGGTAACCAACATCAGCCCAGTCCAGCACTTCGACAGGTTTGCGCGTGCCCATGAAACCTGCAGGCGCGAGGCGTCTATATAATCCCTGCAAACTAACGTCGGCACCCGTCACGCGCCAGTCTCCTGCCGCTTCGATAAGCTGCACATCGTTAACGCGAACCACTCTTTTCCCGTCAACGTCTATTAACTGCTTATCGAGCACATCACGCGCCAGCAGGACTTCGCCATCGCGGCGCACAAAAGGACGGAGATTTAGTTTGTCTGAATTAAGGCGGGCGCCCTGCTCGTTTAGCTCGGTGATGCGCCAGCGTGAGAGAAAGAATTCGCGGCGGCCAAATCGGGCTACCAGACCCGTGACGGGCGGATGGTCGTCGGCGCCAAGACGCACAATGACGTCCTTGACGGTGGCCACACGCTCGCCTTCAAGATCGCGGATGGGGCGACCCAACACTTGCGACAAATACAACATTCTCTATTCACCTGTAATGCTAACTTTGCGAATCATAGCATGAGGTAGAAGAAGCGCTGCGAGTTCGCTTACGGATCCACGAAACCACACTAAAAGGACGCTAACAAAGATTCCTAGTTGGAGTTATTTTGTCTGCTCTCGTGGATAGCTTTTAGCGCAAGTTCCAGCGCGCGATCACGTCCGGAATAGAGATCGCCTCGTTCGATTGTCACAGCTTCGTCAGGCTTTAGACCGTGACCTTCGAGACGGTGGCCCTCAGCAGTCTCATAGTCAAGTTCGCTAACATCAAGTAAGCCGCCATCTGGCAACAGGTGTCGTGTGCGAACTGCCAGAACGCAGCCACAGGTTTCGGTGCCGATGATTGTGGCGCGACGCGAAATCCGAAGTGCCTCGACAAAAATTTCGGCGGCGCTCGCGGTGCGTTCACTGGTTAAGACAATTAAAGGCAGCTTTGTCTGCTCGAGTGGTTCGGGAGTAAGGGCGGATCTGAAGTGCGTCAGTATCGTGAAGCTGGTCCCCGCGCGATCGGTAAACTGGCCCAGGTTAGAGCCAATCTCCAGAAACGTTGAGGCTATGTCGCTCATCGCCTCCGCATCGCCGCCACCATTGCTTCGAAGGTCAAGGATTAGACCGCGCGCCCCGGCCAGTTTCTGCTTCAGAGCTCGCGTGAAAGCAACGGCAATTGGTTTTGTAAAAGCGTCAATCTCAACGACCGTATATTCGCCACGCTCGCGATGCATTCGCACGCCCAGCTCGCGCTGCTGCCAGTAACGTTCAAATCGAGCAGACTTTTGTTTGCCGTCCTTCTCCTTCCAGCTTACGTCCACGGAGGTTGCGCTTGGCCCATCCAGCAGCTTTGCGAAAACTCGAAAGCGAGCCGAGGCGCTGGCGGGATCAGACAACGTCGTCAAACGACTCTTAACCAAAGCCAGGGCCGCTTCGCCATCGACCGATTCAATCACGTCGCCGGCGCGCACGCCTGCTCGTTGTGCGGCAGAATTATTATCGACTTTGATAACCGTCGGCAGTCCATCGATCTCAGCCAGCGCAAAGCCGACACTAACGAAACGTGGTCGCCACCAGTCAGACTTTTCTTCAGGAGCAAAGACTCGAGTATGCGGATCGTTTAAGGAAGAGATCATGCGGCGCAACACCGCGTACAGTTCCTCGCTTGAAGCAGCTTTCGCGGCCAGCGTTCGAAAGGTTGTTCTTTGTGCGTCCCAGTCCAGGCCGTGAAATGTTTGATCGTAGTAACGCTCGTTTATCCTGGCCCAGGCGTCATCAAAGACAGCGAGCCGGCCTTCGGGAGTTGCGGTCGAAACAAGCGCTGCTTCATTTCCAACAGCGCGAGCAGCGGAAATGGGGGAAAACGGAAAGGTTAAGGGGTAAAACGAGAGCGCGGCGAGAAGAGCTATAACTCGAAGCACCTTGTAGTTTGTTTTCCGTTTACCCATTCCCCTTTTTAGCCTTTCTGCTACTTCGGCGGTTTGCGAAAGTTGTAGCGTAATAGCACGCGAATCGGAATGGCAATTCCATCGCGCATCGCTGGAAAGAAATGCAAACGGCGAACGGTGTCGACTGTTGCTTCATCCAGTCCAAAGCCTGCCCAACGCGCGACCTCAACTCGCGTCACTTCGCCGCCCGCGTCGAGATCCACCAGCACATCTACAGTTGCTTCTACTTCCGCGCGCGCGGCGCTTTCCGGGTACGCGGGTACAAATCTTCGATAGGGACGCGGTAATCGCAGGCCTTCCGCTTCAGCGGTTTTTTCGTCGTCTGGCGCAGCTTCGATGATTGGAATTTGCTCTGCAGTTGTCAGCTCGCGCTGGCCTCGTTCATCGTCATGAGCGCGATGAACGGTCACGCTAAGCCGATGCTGTATTTCGGGGCCAGATAACTCGGAAAGTAGCAATTGTTCTGCTGCCGCCGGTGTGTCTGCTACGAAGGCCGGCCGCTCCCAGCGAATAAGCCTGCCCGTCCGCGCGCTCACTATGAAGATGGAGGCGTAGGAATCAAAGTAGACTGGACCGTTTGACGGTGAACGGCGGAGTGTTTGCGCGTCGCCTAAGATGAAAAAATCTGAACCGAGCGCGGCCCCAAGATCGCGCGCCTCCCCAAGTGTCAAGCTCATCGAGCCTTCATATCCGGCCCCGTGAGCGGCCGCCCGAACCTGGTCGCGGTCCAAAACCACCAGGTTGGTCCCGCCTTTGAGATTGCCGGCGAGCTTATCTGCTGCCACTCGCGCGGGCGCGGAGTTTCCCAAATCCAGAATTGCCAATGAGAGCGGGCGCTCCTCGTTCCGTGGTACGACATTCTTTGGAACGTGCTCGCTGGGTGCACCGCTAATCGAAAGACCGAACAACAGCAACGCAATAGCGCGAATGTATAACGAAGCACTTGGGTGAAAAATCTGCATTACATGTAGAACGTTAGTCTTTGTCTTATTAAGAAAAGCGTTAGGCAGCCCGTCAAAACTGCAGAACCGCGAGCGGTAACGAGCGGATGCAACCAGCAATTAGCGCAGAATCAGATTGTCGCCAAAAAGATGCGCCTGGCATCCGCTCGCTACCGCTCGCGGTTCTGCATTGTCAGCCCGAATGTCTAGCGCCTCTTCCACAACTGCTGAGACGGCACGCGCAACGCGCGATTGAACTTACTGGATGCGTTTTCCCAGGCGATGGTAGCCGTCAACTCCACTAAGGCGTCTTCGTCGAAAAGTCCGCGCAATCGCTCAAAGAGTTCGTCATTGACGTCGCGCCCCGTAATTGTCATGGCGTCGGCGAATTCAAGCGCCAGTCGTTCCTCCCGAGTGTAGAGGTCACTGTTCGCGTAATCCGTGACGGCCTTAATCTTGTCGTCGGAAACTCCGAGCTGGCTGCTCACGGCAGCATTAATGTCCTGTCAAAACTCGCAACCGTTTAGGAAGGCAACGCGCCGATTGATCAGGGCTCGCAAACTCGCGTCAATTAATCCTGAGGCATCAATGCCGGTCCACATCGCACGCGCGCCTTTGAAGATAGACGGACGGCGCGCGTAAACAAGATGGTTGAGTAAAGGACTACCCCAATCTTTTGCCTGCGCTTCGAGGACTGTCTTGATGTATTTGTCCGCTGCTTCGACATCCGCGTTCGCAACTCTCGCCATCATTACTCTCCGACCAACATAACTGTTGGATTTGAATTCGATTCAAGATTTTGCAGTCGCTTCCAGCTGAATATTGTCTGACTGAACTCACTGGCCCAGGGCAGCTGACCGATCCCTCGGGGTCAGCTTGTGGTAGAGCTGATAAACTTCGGCCTTCACTTCCGCTGGGAAACAAACACGGTGCAACTCGTAGCCGCGCTGCAACCCGCGGACAACGTCGCTCACCTCAGTGATCTCACGGATGCGAGGCTGCGAGTAGCCGTCCTCCACATAGATCCGGCTCTTCGGCTCGGCGCCTTCCGCCGTGTAATAGTTGTAATAGGGGACATCGCTGGCGCGATCCTCGATGAAGTAATAATCCGGATCGTAACCAGCCTTGATGACGCACTCCCGTGCTGCCGACAGAAACCCGGGCCGCCCCACTTCCGGCATATCGAGATCTATAGCCTTGAACAACCTGCGGGCTGTGAAGCGTCTGCTGAGGTCTGCCAGGATTTCATCAGACGATCGCTGCCATTGCTTTACGTGGAACAGGACGTCAGAGTCGTCGACTTCGAGATACTCAGTAATCGTCGGTTCGTTCCGACGTAAGACTTTTTCAAACGCAGTGCCCGGGGCGTGCCAAACAGGTTCGCCGGTTTCGAGAAGCTTCAAAGCGCGGCGAAGGATCGCTCGCAATACTGCCTCGGCCGAGCGCAAGGTACGATGAAAATAGACCTGGCGAAACATGTAGTAGCGAGCCTGCAAGTATTCCTCAACGGCATACAGGCCGCGCGCGGCCACGTAGATCCGATCATGTTCCTCGTCGATTGCCAGAGCGTTTATGATCCACTCGAGATCGTAGATGCCATACTTCGCTCCCGTCATCAACGAATCGCGCAACAGGTAATCCATTCGATCCACGTCGAGTTGTGAGGATACGAGTTGAGCCAAAGCCGCCGGCTGAAACTTACCTTCAATAATTGCGGCGACCTTGTTTGGCAAGTCTGAGGAATATGAGCGGAGCAGCTGCCCAATTTCGGTTGCCTCACTCTGCACAGCCTCGACGGTCCACTTTTCATGATGAAGGCCCAGCACTTTTTCCATGACATGTGAAAACGATCCGTGGCCCACATCATGAAGCAGCGCGGCCGCTCGCGCGGCGGTGTGGTCGTGCTCGTTGATTACATATCTTTCGCTTAGGCGATCAAGGACGCGAGTCATTAAATGGAAGGCACCGAGAGAATGGGTGAAGCGAGAGTGTTCCGCGCCCTGATAGGTATAGAGTCCGAGTCCCAACTGCTTGATCCGTCTTAGTCGCTGAAACTCCGGCGTATCGATCAAACGCATCATCAACTCGCCTTCGCTACTGTCAGTGCGAAGGCGAATAATGTTGTGGACCGGATCGCGATAGATTCGTTCGGACAATTTAGTTGTTCTGATAGTGGGTCAGCCGACAGTCTAACACACGGATCACAGTCCCCTCCCAATTGGCAGGGCGACTGAAGCGCTGGCGGGAAGGGCAGATTTCGGCCTCGATTGTCGAGGCGTGGTCGCGAGCCGTATCCATTTTTCTGGAATTAATTGCAAAAGTTGGAAACTGCAAGTCGCAAGCGCAAGTGTACGCAACCGCACTTAGTTTCCGTAAGTTCTGTAAGAGAAGCACTTATTTTTTGAGCGGCCCAAAGTCTCCGGTCATTCCCAGCCGGGGAATAACTTTTGCGATAGCCGTTTAAGAATCCCCTTCAAAGACCCCGTCAAGCTATGCGGGTCTTCACCTTTTTGAAATAACAACGGGAGATACAAATGAAGAGCTATCCTAAACTCGCGTACGTGCTGAGCGCGACCTTGGTCGCGCTCGCATGTGTTTTCGTGGCAAACGGTCAGGTAACAACTGGTACCGTGCGAGGAGTAGTTACCGACTCAAACGGCGCAGTTGTGCCAGGCGCCAAAGTGACGCTTACCAGGAAATCGACCAATACTTCCCTCACTCAACAAACATCAGGGTCAGGCGCGTTTGAGTTTACCAACATCCAGCCCGGCGCCGACTATTCGCTGAGGGTTGAAGCTGCCAACTTCAAAGGTTCTGAACTCACGGATGTTGGCGTGTCATTGAACCAGGTTACCGACTTACCGGTTCAGTTGGCTCCAGGTGCGGTTACTGAGACAGTGACCGTAACGGCCGGCGGCACTGAGCTTGTTGACACGACCACTGCCAATTTGTCCAAAGCCTTTAGCTCGCGGCAGGTCGTAGAGCTTGCACAGACAACAGCTGGTCCAGCCGGCAGCGCCGCCGGTGTTAACAACCTCGCGTTGCTTGCGCCAGGTGTTACCAGCTCGGGTGGCGTCGGCGTCGGCACCGGCGGTTCGGTCGGAGGCCAACGGCCGCGTGATAATAATTTTATTGTCGATGGCGTCGACAACAATGATAAGTCGGTAACCGGCCCACAGAGCTATATCTCGCCGGAAGAGGTTGCCGAGTTTACTCTGCTGCAGAATCAATTCTCCGCTGAATTTGCGCGGTCAAACGGTGGCAATTTCATCACCGTTACCAAGAGCGGCACAAACGACTTCCATGGCACGTTCTATGGCTTCTTCCGCAACCGCTATTTGAATGCGATCGATACCATTCAGAAGAACCAAGGCGTCAACCGCGATAGAACCAGCCCCGACTTTATGGGCCGGTCAGACTACTTCCGTGGTGGCTACAACCTGGGTGGACCAGTCATCCTGCCGCGCTTCGGCGAGGGAGGCCCTTCTCTGAAATCATTTAGAGACAAGCTGTTTTTCTTCACGTCGTACGAGAGAATACAAACCGGCAGCGCGATTCCGCCGGGCGGCATAATCGCGCCGACTGCTGCGGGTATCGCGATCATCAACGCTACCCCTGGCCTGTCTGCAAACAATAAGGCGGCATTTTTTCAGTTTATGCCGGTGGCTGCGACGGCGAACGCCCAGTCGGCAAGCTGTGTCGGTCCAGACTGTATAACGGTCGGCGGGGTTGCTCTTCCCTTGGGCACCGTATCTTTTCCAGCGCCTAACTTCTTCAAACAGAACCATGCCGTCATAAATCTCGATTACAATCAAAGTACGGCAACGCAACATCACTTCCGCTTCACGATGACCAATGGCGCAGACATTGATAACAGCGCCAACCTTCCTGCCTTCTTCGTGCCCTTGCCGAGCAAGCAGCGTTTGTTCTCGTATACGATGATTCACAACTTCTCCGCTAGTTTGATCGACGAGAACCGGATCGCCTTTCGACGTTCGTCCGCGAACTTCCCGGTACCAGCATTCAACTTCCCGGGTCTCAACGTCTTTCCGAACATCTCGCTCGACGACCTCGGTGTGAATATTGGACCAGATCCAAACGCCCCGCAGTTTGGAATTGAGAACAACTATCAGGTTGTTAACAATCTGACCTACCTGAGAGGGAGCCACTCGTTCAAATTTGGCGGTGACTTCCGCGACATCATTTCGCCGCAGAGTTTCTCTCAGCGCGTGCGTGGCGACTACGAATACGGCAGCCTTGAGCAGTATCTGCGCGATCTCAGCCCGGATGTCTTCGGCGAGCGTAACGCTGGTAACAACATCTACTACGGGAACCAGAAAATTCTCTACGCCTTCGTGCAGGACGACTGGCGTTTCCGACCTAACCTGACCCTTAACCTGGGCGTCAGCTACTCCTATCAACAAGTTCCTCTGGGCGCGAGAACCAGTCAGGCGCTGAATTCTATTTCCTCGGTGCCCGGATTGATCGAGTTTCGGGAGCCGAAGACGCAAACGAAAAACTTTGCGCCAAAGGTAGGATTTGCCTGGTCACCGGACTATAAGGGCGGAATGCTCGGTAGAGTGTTTGGCGAGAGCGGGAAGAGTTCGATTCGAGCAGGTTTCTCGATGGGCTACGACTACGTCTTCGATAACCTGTACATTCTTTCGAATCCACCGCAGCTCCAGCAAACGAACGATGTCGACACCACAGTTCCGTCAACCCCGAACTTCCTGGCCAGCGGCGGCCTACCGGACACTCCGGTCGCAATCACGAATCCGGCGGTGGCTCGACAGCAGACTGGCTCGTTCATACCCGACCAAGAGGTTCCCTATGCGCTGACGTGGACGGGAAGTTACCAGCGTCAATTCGGAAGTGACTGGTCTTTCGAGGCTCGTTACGTAGGAACGCGCGGCGTTCATTTGCTGACCCAGAACCGCCTGAACCGCCAGGCAAAAGTAGCGCCCGAGGATGGCCGACTTGGCTTACCGACGTTCCTGACCGCGCCTAGTCAGGCAGCGCTTGACGCAATGTCTCTGACCTTGTCCACCATCAATGCGCGCTCGAGCTTCGTGCCAAAGTACGCAGCGGCTGGCTTCAACGCAGTCAACCTCATCGCATTTCTTGCTAACGGCAACTCAACCTATCACGGAGCGTCGGCTCAGTTAACCAAACGGTTCTCCAAAGGTTTCCAGATGACGAGTGCGTACACCTGGAGTCACCTGATCGATGACACCACCGCGGAGGTTTTTTCCACAGTGCTGTCGCCGCGTCGCGTTGAAGACTTCCAAAATCTAAGACGTGAGCGCGCCAGCTCGGCGTTGGACCACAGGCATCGACTCGTCAGCTCGATGATTTATGAGGTGCCGTTTTTTTCCAAGAGCAATGGGCTGACCAAGACCCTACTTGGCGGCTTTAGCGTTGCTGGAACCTACACCTACGAAACTGGCGAGCGAATCACAGTCCGCAGCGGAACTGATGCCAATCTAAACGGCGATGCGGCTGGCGATCGCGCGATTCTAAATCCGACCGGCACAGAAGGCGTTGGTAGCAATGTTACCGCTCTAACACGGACTGACGGTCAGATCGTTGGCTATGTGGCAACCAACCCCAACGCTCGTTACATTCGGGCCGCCGCCGGCGCGCAGTCAACCATTGGTCGCAACACGTTCCTGCTGGCACCAATTAACAATTTCGATATCTCGCTGTTCAAGAACTTCAAGTTTGGTGAGACGAAGTATTTCCAACTCCGTGCTGACTTCTTCAACGCCTTCAACCATCCGCAGTACGTGCCGGGTTCGGTGAACAGCGTAGATCCAGTCGGTACTACGGGCTTGACGACCTTAAACCAAGTCTTTCCACTGACGCCGGACTTCCTGCATCCCAGCCAAGTGCTGAGCAGCAACCCGCGCGTGATTCAGGTGGGGGCGCGGTTCAACTTCTAAAGCCACTTTTCCATTTCGTGGTTTCACGGTTGTCGAGGTGGCGGAGCAATTTCCGCCACCTCTTTTTTTCGGTTTTGCAGTTTGGCTCGCGCCACGGAGCAAGCATTCATGTCTCCAACCAACCAAACAAAAAGGTCAGATCGGATTCTCGTGATTCCTGTTCTCATATTGCTGGCCACCTGCATTGGCAAAGTTCGAGGACAACAGCCCGGCTCAAATCACCCAATGCGTGATCAGGTTCGAGCGGTTCAACGAGCTGAGATGGATCGGATCCTGCTCTTGTCTTTGCCGGCACGTGCCAATAACGAATCCAGCCGCGCTGCCGCAATAAAACAGATTCGAGCGGACTTCAAAGATTTGCAGGAGTTGAATAACAGGATGATGGCGGAAGCCTGGGCACATGAGACTTTGGACTATTCGTTCTTGTCGGAGATGGTTTCGCGCATTCGAGGAAGAGCTGCGCGCTTGAAGGCAAATCTGAATTTGCCTGATTCAGGTCACGTCGAAAAAGCAGCGGCAGATGCTAATGTTTCTGATTCAAACCAGATTCGCGCGGCACTCCTGGTCCTTGACCGCACGATAATGAGCTTCGTCAACAATCCTTATTTTAAGGAACCCAACGCCATTCAACTGGCCCAAGCAACAAAAGCCCGACAGGATCTCGAATCGATGATCCAATTGGCGGTGGGTCTCAAGAAACTCGCTTCAAAATTGGCCAAGGTCCCCAAGTCCCACTGAAGCGCGAGTCATGATAAGCTTCCAGGATATTTGACGTCTCTTCTCCCCGGGCTTTCAAGATAACTAGCGCTAATAAAGTCATTAAGTAGCCGACGTTTATTAACGTCTCGGATCTATGAAACAGTCTCTACTCGCATCGGCGCTCGTCTGCATCCTGCTCGCGCAGGTCGCCGCCCAACAACCCGTCACACCGTCAAAGCCACAAACACCGGACGAGGTCGTACGCATCACGACTAACCTGGTCCAAATCGATACCGTCGTGACGGATCGACGCGGCCAGCAGATCGTTGATCTTCGGCCGGAGGAGTTCGAGGTTTACGAGGACGGACGAATCCAGGAAATCAAAAACTTTTCCTACGTCAGTCTGCAGCGCGAAGCCAATACTCCAACAGCGGTGGAGAAGTCCCGCGATAAAAATGCGCCCGCGACGCCGCCGGAGCAGTTGCGTCCCGACCAGGTCCGCCGCTCGATAGCCCTGGTGGTTGATGACCTTGGTCTGTCGTTCGAGAGCACATATTACGTGCGTAACGCATTACGTAAATTCGTTGACGAACAAATGCAGCCCGGCGACCTGGTTGCGATCATCCGCACTGGCGCCGGCGTCGGCGCACTGCAACAGTTCACAACTGACCGACAACTGCTCTATGCGGCCATTGACCGCCTGAAGTGGAATGCCTACGGTCGACGCGGCATCAGCGCTTTCGGGAATATTGGTGATGACGCGTTTTACACAGAGCCGCGCGACCCCAAACGCGGAATCTACACCGCCACCGACCTCGACAAGAAAGCCCGCCCCGAAGCACGAGAGACGGCCGACCGTGGTCAGGCCAACGATTTCAAGGAGGAAGTGTTCACCGTCGGGACCCTTGGCGCTCTTAGTTATGTGGTGCGCGGCCTCAGGGAGTTGCCCGGTCGCAAGTCTACCGTTCTCATAACGGACTCTCTTGATCTCTTCAACTCGACCGGTGGTAGTAACTACCGTGTGCTCGATGCGCTACGTCACTTGATTGATCTTGCCAACCGCTCATCGGTGGTTTTCTACACCCTTGACGCACGCGGGCTGCAAACTCTCAACGCGTCGGCCGCCAACAGTCTCAGTGGCAAGAGCGAAGCAAGCGGTAACGAAGTCATCGCGACGGGACTGTCTGGAAGCCGCATCATGCAAGATCTAATGTCGCGGTCGCTGGAGATACAGGAAGCCCAAAACGGTATGAACTACCTGGCTAGCCAAACTGGCGGATTCATGGTCAGTAACAACAACGACATCGCCCTGGGGATCCGCCGTGTACTTGATCAGAAGGGATATTATTTGCTTGGTTATCGCCCCGGAGAGTCCACTTTTAATCCCACCACCGGACGCAAGCAATTTCACAAGCTGGAAGTGCGCGTGAAGCGACTTGGCCTGACCGTCCACACGCGTTCCGGTTTTTACGGGGAAGCAACCGAGGCGGTACAGTCATCTCGCCGCACTGCGCAAGAGCAACTGCTCGCTGCCCTCACTTCGCCATTTGCCTCTGGCGGCCTCGACCTGCGACTGACCTCAGTCTTCCTTAACGATCTCAACTACGGCTCGTTTGTGCGATCGTTGATTTACGTAAGCGGAAAAAGCTTGACCTTCACAGACCAACCAGATGGTACGCACAAAGCAAGCGTCGATGTCGCGGCCGTAACGTTTGACGATGGGGGATTGGTAGTCGACCAGCGATTTCGAACAGAGACGGTCATGGTGCGTGGCGACGATTACACCGCGGCACTGCGCGACGGCATTACATTTGGCATTAACCTGCCGGTCAGAAAACCAGGAGCTTTCCAGTTGCGCGTCGCAGTGCGCGACGTGCCAACTGAGCGCGTCGGATCGGCAAATCAATTCATCGCAGTCCCAAACTTGAATAAAAACCGACTTACCCTTTCGGGCCTGTATGTTGCCGGTAATGTGTCTAAAGGCTCTGCCACGATTCCAGCCGGTCATGATGCCGGCTCCGCTGGCAACAACGAGGGCGAACTTACAGCGCAAGATCCCCGGACCGGTCCCGCTGTCCGCAGATTTCGACCGGGAACGGTTATTGACTACGGTTACGAGGCGTACAACGTCCGGCTTGACCGCGTCACGGGTCGCGCGCAACTGCAGACACAAGTCCGACTGTTCAGGGACAACCAGCAAGTGTTTGCCAGCCAGGTTCTAAGCGTCGCTGGACAGCCGGATATGAAACGCGTTGTCGCTATGGCACACTTGAAACTAGGTCAAAACTTGAAGTCAGGCGATTACGTCCTTCAAGTTATCGTCACCGACGCAGCAAATAAAGAGAAGCCGCACGTCGCGTCACAGTGGATTACGTTCGACCTTGAATAACGAGACAAATGCGACTGCATCGAGCGACTGTCGGTGCCTTGCGCTTGAGGTCCATACTGCATTCCAATCTATTACTGGAGCCTGTGACATGAAACAAGATCACATATTGTTTGCCACAAAGCCGCTGCTCTTGTTCGCAATAGCCGCCGCTTTTGTCTGCGCCACTCCTCGTACGTTTCAGGCTCAAACCAAGACACGAGACCTAACTGTTCAGGAGCACCAGATAAGTGCGCTCGAGCGTGAGAGGACCCGCAAGCGGGAGCCGAAAGAGATATTGGCCGAAGTCAACGACGACATGGCGCGGCTCAAAACGCTGAATGAGACGATCTCGGCGCAGGCGGCAGCAACGGATCAAGAGCTCAACTACAAGGCAATCCTTGGTGACCTGGCCGAGATTAACAAACGCGCTACGCGGTTGAGTTCTAATCTTGCTTTGCCATCGGCAGAAAAGGACGTTAAGCGAAACGTCGTCAAGGCTGTTGGGAAGGGCGCGCTACAGCCGACACTGCTTGAGCTTAACAAACTACTGGACGCCTTCCTCAACAACCCGATCTTCGTTGATACGGGAGCAATCGATATGCATCTGGCCGCTAAGGCAAGAGGCGACCTCGACGATATCATCGTACTCAGTGATAAGCTGCGGAAGAGCGCTGACAAAAGCAGCAAAGCGGGTGTTAAGTCTTAGTAAGAAAGCCGCGAGTCAGGTTGAGGGTCACGACAAGTCCAGCGGGTGTCCCAGCTTCTCTTTTTTTGTGCCTCAAAACTGAAGGATGAAACCCAGGCCAGGCCGTCTCTTGAAAAAGCGTACGACCACGTCAATCAATCACTGAAAATCAATCCGGATCTTGCCTCGGCGCATCTGTTGAAGCCCTCGGTTGTTAATTTCATCGCTGCCTTCGAGAACCGATTCCAAATCAAATCGCGCTGACGTTCTAAAGCAGATTCGAACCGACTTCAAGCAGTTGCAGGAATTAAATAATGCAAAAACGGACTCGGTAAAAAACATCTCTAACTCAAATGAGTATCGTGCCGCACTCCTGGTTCTTGACTCCACAATCATGCGCTTCGTTAACAACCCAATCTTCCGGACGCCAAACACTCTCGAGATCGATCTGGCCGTGAACGCCAGGCAGGATCTGGAGTCAATTATCGTGATGACGCTGATCTGAAAAAAAGCCTCAAGACTCAGCAAGCTCTCGCCGGGCCATTAATACTGCTTCGGTAACCACAAAACTTGAGCCGACTCTGGCTTCCGAGGGGACCAAAGGCGCCGCCGCAGCTGCCAGCGAGCTCCTGCTTGGCCCGGTTGTGATTTCTGGATTGTTCCCAATATTTTGGATAAGCGGAGTCAGTCTGACCGAGAGATTTGGGCCCAAACTCAGTGAATTCAAGGCATTACCCCTTTTTCCGCCGGTGGGCATACTAGTTGCAAAATCGGGCTACGTATTATGCAGTCTTCTCAGAGTCCAACCAAGATAATGCCGTTGCGCCGCGTCTGCGGGGCTTGGCTTACCGCGGAACGCGCGGTTCGGGTCAGCGGCAATTTACCAGTTTTACCAATTGAAGAAAGGATCAGCTAAGAATGAAAAACAGCATACGCTTTATAGTCCTGTCGCTGTTTGTACTGTGCTTCTCGCTCAGCGCGTTTGCACAGTCTTCAACGACAGGTTCAATCGAGGGCACGGTCGTTGACCAGGCCGGAGCTGCGGTTCCGGGCGCAACGGTTAACGTCACAAGTCCGAATTTGATCAGCTCCCAGTCGGCTACCACAGACGACTCCGGCCATTTTCGTATCCCGAGTCTTCCCCCTGGAAGATACACGGTTACGGTCGAGGCGGCGGGAAAAGGCTTCTCCAAGTTTGAGCAGAAAAACGTCGATGTCAATCTTTCCAAGACTTCCTCGTTAGATATCTCGCTCACTCCTGGCCAGGTAGGCGCCACCGTGAACGTCACCGATACTGCCAACGCGGGTATCGACACTACGCAAAATACTACGGGAACAAACGTAACGTCCGATCAGTTCTCAAACTTCCCAACTCAGCGAACGGTGCAAGGGCTTTACACCATAGCCCCGACTGCCGCACGCTCCGGTTTGCGGGATGCATCTGGCCGCGAGCGTGATCCTTCGGTTGGTGGTGCTTCGGGACCAGAGAACAACTATATTCTCGATGGCGTCAACACTTCCGATCCGGCTTTCGGTGGATCCGGCGCGAATCTTCCGTTTGAGTTTGTTCAGGAAGTCGAAATCAAGACCGGTGCCTATGGCCCGGAATACGGAAAATCGACTGGCGGCATCTTCAATGTCATCACCAAAAGCGGTGGCAACGAGTTTCACGGTGACCTTTATGGCTATGGCGTAACCAAGGGTCTCGTCCGCGGAGTGAAGAACTTTCCGTTTACCGGGGCTGCTGCGAATGGATACTCGGAAATCGATGCCGGCGTAGACGTCGGCGGTCCGATCAAGAAAGACAAGCTCTGGTTCTTTGGCGCCTTCAACCCACAACAGCGAAAGAACTTCTACCTGACGCAGACTTTCCATACTCCCGCAGAGAATAAGGTGACAACTCCTTTCTATGCTGGAAAAGTTACGTGGGCCATCAATAATAGGAATACCTTCACAGCGTCAACCTTTGGCGATTTCACGAAGGTTGATGGATTCCTTGCAACCGGTGCTCTTACGAACGCTTCCGGATTTGGATCTGATATTAATGCGTTTCAGGGCACCACAGAAACGGGTGGCCATAACTACGCGTTTCGCCTCAACTCGACAGTCACGAACAACTTCATTGCCGAGTTCTCCGGCGGTTTGCACTTTCAAAGAAGCAATACCATACCGCGTGCCACCGATCAGCCACTCATCGCCGACAACTTTGCCGTCTTGAGAGGCGGCGCGGTTCTTCCGGTAACGCAGACAGGCGTTAGTTCCGGTAGCACAAATACTGGGACTCTCGACTTTGTAGACGGCCGCGGAGGCTCCTTGCAGCGCGGTTTCTTGCGGGGACCGGGCTTCGGACTCTTCTCGACGCAGACGCGCAATCGCTATGAGTTCAATGCGCATTTGCAGAATAACGTGGGCAACCACACGATCAAATACGGTTTCGAGTGGTTCAAAAACATTTACAACATCAACACTCTTTCGAGCGGGCCCGCTATTACTTATGCAAATCCGCTTGGGCTCGCGTTTGTAAACGGTGCGGATGTTAATCAGACACACGGAGTGCGCATTACGAACAACTTCAGTGTCTGCACTGTGCGTGGCTCCGAGATTATCTGTCCCAGCGCCACCGCTACGGCTCGTCTATCGGCGCCGGGAGTTCCTTTGCCGGCGGGTCTTACCGTCGGAGCAACTGGTGCGATAACTTCAGCTGAGGCATTTAGCAATCCGTTCCTGGTTAGAACCACTACACGCGTGCGTGATTTCGAGCTTAATGCAAAGACGTACACAAGCGCAGAAGCCTTCTACGCCGGGGACGACTGGAAGATTGCCAAAAACTGGTTGTTTAGCTATGGCGCCAGATGGGACTACGAACAAGCCTACAACGCTGACGGGGGGTCGTATATCAAGTTGAACAACTTTAAGGACAACTTGGCGCCCCGGTTCGGGTTGAGCTGGGATTTCACAGGGAATGGCAAGGGCAAGCTGTTCATTAATTACGCCAAATTCATCGAAGTGCCACTCCCGCTCGATGTCAATGTCCGCGCCGGTGGAGGCAGCAGTCAAATCGACAAGAACTTTAACGTCAGTACGTACAGTGCTCCAGCCAGTGCGACGTTAGCCTCCGGATTCACCCCAGTCAATCTTGGCTCTGATGCAACACCGATAGATCCGGGTCTAAAGCCCCAAAGCAGCAACCAGGTTACTGCAGGCGTTGAATACGAGGTCAAAAGTGGTTTGACACTCGGAGTTCGGGGTGAGTACCGATATATGGGGTGGGTTGTCGAGGACGGCTCGTTCGATGACGGCAACACCTACTTCCTCTTCAATCCGGGCCGCAGAGGCAATGGCGAAACAACCGAAGACAAGGCTTGTACCGGAACCGGTGGCGCGCCGAGCGCACAGTGTTTTGGTCATGCTCGTCGTTATTATCGGGCACTTGAGTTCACAGCGACGAAGCGGTTTGAACACAACTACCAGTTCATCGCTTCTTACGTGTTCTCAAGCTTGACCGGTAATTACGAAGGTCTGTTTCGTAACGATAACGGCCAGTCTGACCCGAACATAACATCGCTGTTCGATCTGGTCAGCCTACTTAATGGAACGTACGGTCGCCTGCCAAATGATCGGCCGCATCAGTTTAAGTTAAACGGCAGCTATCGGACTCCGTGGAAGCTTCTCGTTAGCGCAAACTTCTACGCTCAATCCGGTACTCCGTTCAACGCATTGGTGCCTCATCCGGTCTACGGTAACAACGAAGGGTTTTGCATTCTAGGACTCAGTTGTGTGCCCCGCGGCACGGCCATTGTCCCGACGGTTACGGCTACCCAGCCTGGGTTCCCGAACATTGTCAACAGCATTGGCTCGAACCGTACGCCGACGACGATGAACCTGGATTTGGGTTTCTATTATCCTATCAAGCTGGGGGAGAAACGCGAGCTCCGCTTTACTGGAGACTGGTTCAATGTTTTGAACAGCCAGCGTGCGGTGACTCTGGATCAAACCTTCTTGATTAACAGTGGCGTAACGGGAGTTGCTCCAGTAGCCAATCCGTTCTACGGAGCGGCGGTGCTAGTGCAGCCTCCCTCGGCGTTTAGGTTCGGCGCCAAGTTCACCTTCTAGGCAATAGCTTCGCCGCTGGCGATAATCATTGCTGTTAACCTCGGGGAGAGGCGCTGGAAATGCGCTTCTCCCCGTTTCTTTTTTGGACTATGATGTACTAACCAACATTCCTTCTTTGAGTCTAAACACAATCATCCCCCCTTGAGTTCAGGTGAGCTGTTGTAAGGAGGTACAAAATGCTCTTCGCGCCCTCTTCCTATGGTAAAGCCCAGCATTCGGTGGGGAATAGGTTCCTTCCATTCACTCTCTTGCTGTTTCTCATACCGGTTTCTGTTTACGCACAGGGGAGCGGCATAGCTTCGACCGGCACGGGCGGGAACCATGTCATTCAGGGCTATTTGTTTTTTCCCTCGGGGCGCAAAGCCGAGGGTTCCATCCAGATTAAATTACAAAGCTACAATTCCGGCGAGATTTCGGTGATAGCAGATTCCAGCGGCTCATTCAAATTCATCTCTCTAGCGCCGGGCAGCTACACGTTGCTCGTCAATGCTGGCGAGGCCTATGAGATGGCAAGAGAAAGCGTCCTCATCGACTCAGATGTAAACCTTTCGCGATCGGGCCTTCCTAGTAATAATCTGTCGCGCCGCTACACGGTAATGATAACTCTGCAGCCTAGAATTGAATCGGGCAATCACGTGAGGGCATCGGTGGTTAATGCGGCGCTGGCGGAAGTGCCGGAACGGCCGCGAAAACTTTATGAGAAGGCCCTCGAACTGGCGCGCACAGGTAAGGAGGTGGAAGCGGTTGACAACCTCAAAGCTGCTGTTACGCTATATCCGAATTTCCCCCTGGCGCTCAACGAACTAGGCGTTCAATACCTGAAGCTGGGCCACCCAGACGAAGCGATCGAGGCCCTCAGGACGGCTTCAAAGCTTAGCCCTGACGCCTTCACTCCAAAGCTTAACTTCGGGATTGCATTGTTGGAGGCCAAGCAATTGCACGAGGCCGAAACGCAATTGCGCGAAGCTTTGAAGTTAAACCAGTCAGCCCCGACAGCCCATATGTATTTGGGACTTACACTCCTCAAGTTAGTGAATTATCAGGAGGCGGAGAAAGAACTACTACGCGCCATTGCCCTGGGCGGCAATGACCTCGGGTTGGCTCACTATTATCTAGGTGGAATCTACTGGCAAAAGCGAGACTACCGACGCGCCGCTGATGAGTTGGAAATTTATCTTCGGTTAACGCCTAATGCTTCTGATGCCAAGCGAGTGCGTGCTAGCATCAAAGACCTTCGTAGCCGGTCTTAGCTCCTGTTTTGCGAGTCACTACTCGATTGACAGTTCATCAGTTTATGAAGAGGTGGATATCTATGCACAATAATGTAATCAAGTCTTCTCTTTTGAAAATGCTTTGCCGCTCAAGCGTCGTGGTCGCAGCTTGTCTGGTTTTGTGGAGCGGCCTGTCCGCTAACGCACAGGGTGTGGGGAGTTCGCGGGGTTTGCCCGGCAGCGATGGCAATCATACAATTCAGGGGCGTGTTTATTTCCCGTCCGGTGAATCACCTGAGGGCAAGTCAGTCAAAGTGAGATTGGAGAGCGTTAGCTCGTTTGGACTCTCCGCCGTAACCGATCAAGACGGAGCTTTCAGATTCAACAATCTGCACGCTGGAGACTATACGGTAGTGGTTGATGCCGGTAAGGAATATGAAACGGTCCGCGAATCTGTGAATATCGATCGCCAAGCTAGCGTTAACGTCCCGATTCAACTTCGTCTTAAGGCTGGTGCTTCCAGCCCGGCTTTTGCAAACGTGCCGCAGACCGCGATCGACCTTTATCAAAAAGGAGTGGCAGCCGCACAGAAAGGAAACGCCAAAAGCGCTGTAGAATTACTAAACAAAGCGGTAGTGGCATATCCGAGTTTTGCGGTCGCCTTAAACGAGCTTGGCATCCAGTATCTCAAACTCAGTCAGTGGGACAAGGCAGCGGAAACCTTCGAGGCGCTGCTAAAACTGCACGCATCTGATTCGACTGCGCAACTTAATCTCGGCATCGCTTTCTACAATCAGAATAAGTTGGAGCAGGCAGAAACGCACTTGCGAGAGGCCCTCAAACTTAAGAGCAACGGCCCCAGCGCTCATTACTATCTTGGTATGGCCCTTCTCAAGACGAAGCGTTATGAAGAGGCTGAAAAAGAGCTTCAGCTTACGGTCAGTAATGGTGGGGATAACATCGCTTTGGTTCACAAGTATCTGGGCGGGCTTTATCTCGGCGCTCATCAGAACTCTGCGGCTGCCGATGAACTGGAAAAATACCTTAGCCTCGATCCGAAGACCGCTGACGCCGAACGAATTAAGGGCACGATCAAAGAACTCCGCGCCAAACAATAAACATAATAATCATATGAGCTTTTTCAACTACCGCCACCGACGCCAGCTCTTTGTGGTTGTCGCCGGCTTGTTTATGGCTGTTACCTCGGCACGGGGGCAAAGCGTACCGAGCCAGCCGCAGCAACCTCAGGGCGACGATGTCATCCGCGTTAACACCGAACTCGTGCAAACGGATGCCATGGTCTTTGATAAGAAAGGCCGCTTCGTAAGCGGATTGAACGCCGACCAGTTTGTTCTGAAGATCGACAACAAACCACGAAGCATTGCCTTCTTTGAGCGCATTGCTGCCGGGAGCTTGCGTGAAATACCGAGGCCCGAACCGGATCGCACCGCCGCGACGACGTATCCGACCTTACCGCCCGCGCCGGCCCCGGCAGCCACCGGTCGCACAGTAATCTACTTCATCGACGATCTTCATTTGGCGCCGACCAGCCTCGTGAGTACTCGCAAAGCGTTGCTCGACTTCATCGATCACGGCATGACCGAACACGATCAGGTGGCGATCACTTCATCCAGCGGCCAAATTGGTTTCCTCCAGCAGTTTACGGATGACAAAGTCGCTCTGCGCTCTGCGGTCGCACGCCTCAACTATCGCGCGAATACGAAAATAGATATGGAGAACCCACCCATGTCTGAATATATCGCCCTCAAGATTCGCGAGGGCGACGAACAAACTATCACTTATTACGCACAGCAAGTGCAGCAGCAGAATTGCTTTCGAGTAGGTCCCACTCTTATTTGCACAGTGTCTCCGCAATCGGCCAGGGAAATGGTGAAGCAGCGCGCCCAGGAGATCGTGGTTAACTCCGCGCCCGATACAGACAACACACTGCGCTTATTCGAAGGACTAATGCGGAGTACCGGCCAGTTACCGGGACGCAAGCTGGTCTTTTTCGTCTCTGACGGATTCTACTTGAACGACGTCAAGACGGGTTCGCGCGACAGAATCAAACGTATTACTGATGCGGCTGGCCGGGCCGGCGTCGTTATTTACACACTCGATGCTCGCGGCATCATCGGCGAGTCTCTCGACGTGACCAATAACAGACCGATAGATTCAAAAGGCATGACCGCTAGCTCATCCATCGGTGAGATTTCTGCGTCGCAGGACGGCCTTAACGCGCTCGCTGTGGATACCGGCGGCCGCGCTTTTCGCAACACCAACGCGCCAATGGCTAAGTGGATCAATAAGGTGCTTGACGAGACCGCTAACTACTACTTACTCGCGTGGACTCCGGATAGTGAAGAACAGAAGAGAGGTAAGTTCAAAAACATCTCAGTTAGCATAGTGGGCCGGCCCGATTTGACCGTCCGGCTGCGCCAAAGCTATTTCAAGACCGCTCCTTTACCACTTCTGACGCTCAAGAAGAAATCTGAAAAAGATCCGACCAAGGCACGGGAAGATGATATGCGTCTGATTGTCGACGCCCCTGTTTCACAGCGCCAGATACCAACTGAACTGACACTCAACCTGGCGCAAATGCCCGGCGTTGGAACGCGTCTTAACGCCACCATACAGATAAATCGAGAGTTTCTGACGTTTGAGCTCAATGACGGTAAAGAGAGCGCCGACGTGGATATCGCTGGAATTTTTTATAACGACAAAGGGAAACCGATAAATAGTTTTGTGGGGCGGCTGAAAGTCTTTCCTGTCCCTGAAAACTCGTCGCCGAAAAATCGTCCGGTAGTCTATGGCTTTCACGAGTGGCTGCCGGCCGGCCTGTTCCAGGTCCGGGTAGGCGTGCGCGACCTCAAGAGCGGACGGGTTGGCAGCGCTATGCAGTGGATTCAAATCCCAAATCTGTCTGCCCATTAGCGGGCAAGTAGCGGACTATTCCTGAATTTCGCGAACCAACGGATAACGGAACTCGATCAAGTTTGGCTCATATTGAGATCCAGTAAGTGGCCGAGCTTCTCCTTCTTGGTCCGCAGGTAACCAGCCGCATCCTCGGTGGGTTCAACCTCGATTGATATTCGTTCGACGACCCTCAGGCCCGCTTCTTCAAGGGCGCGAAGTTTGAGTGGATTGTTTGAAACCACTCGAACCTGACAAAGTCCCAGATCGAAGAGAACCTCGGCGCATTGCTTGTATTCGCGCAAATCCACCGCCAGGCCCAGTTGCTCATTTGCCTCTACCGTATCCGCGCCCTGGTCCTGCAAGGCATACGCTCGAATCTTGTTTAATATGCCAATGCCGCGACCTTCCTGTTGTTGATAGACAATAGCGCCACGACCTTCACGCTCGATCATCGCCATCGTCTGGTGGAGCTGTGCGCCGCAATCACACTTGATAGATCCAAAAACGTCGCCCGTCAAACACTGCGAATGAATGCGCACCAGCGTGGGCGTGTCGCGGCTCATCTCTCCTTTAAAGAGAGCAACAAATTCTTCATTACTAGTCAGCGAACGATAACCTGCAATCTGAAAATCACCCCATTCGGTAGGCAAATGGGCAATGGCCACGCGCTCCACCGATAAACTGCCTTCAGACCCCGGACATTTTGCCTTTGGTTGTTCTTTCAACCGAGTTTCCTTTCTTCTTCCAACTCCGGACTCCACTCACAGTCTCCGGTTGGGCCTATTTGATAATGATTTTATAGGAGGAGAGCCATAAGCGCCACGACAGGCGCTTCGCGATGCCGTCCTTGATCAGCAGGAATACGTTGCGACGACAATGTCCGCGAGCTAAGATTGCTTGCGCATCTGCTTTAATATCGCTTTTCGTGAGTGTTGAACTCAAGTCGGCCTCCTAAGCCCAGATTGATGCCCATTCAAGATATTAACGAAGACGAACCCGAGGTTACCAAGCTGCAACCGGCTAACAAGACGGTTAAGTCTCCGCAAAAAGAGCGGCGACCAGCGTTGGTTTCACTTCGCGGAGAATTAATGGCCGTACCAATCCCGCTGGAGCGAGACGAGGTAATAATTGGACGGGCCATCGAAGCGGACGTTCGCCTAAACGATTCTCGTGCTTCACGCCTTCACGCTCGTATTTCGAGCGAACTGGATCCCGAGACTCGCCAAACAAACTGCCGCATTACAGACCTCGGATCCACCAATGGCACTCTGGTCAACGGCGAACCGATCACCGAGGTCCCACTCAACGACGGCGACAAGATTGTCATCGGTGACCATCTGTTTCGCTTCGATTTGCTTGATGAGATCGATCGAGAATTTCAACAACAGATTCATCGACTGATTGCACATGACGAACTCACCGGCCTGTTAACCAGTAAATCGTTCTTCTCCGAATTGCGACGCGAAGCGGCGCGTGCCGAGGCCGACTCCAGACCCTTTTGCGTCCTCATGATGGATCTGGATCACTTCAAGGAAGTGAATGACACGTATGGCCATCTGGTTGGCAGCAGAACGCTGGAAGAGACCGGCCGCATCATTAAAGAAGCTTTGCGAGCAGGAGATGTTGCTTCGCGTTTTGGCGGTGAAGAGTTTGCGGCGTTCCTGTTGGATGCAAACTACGCTCAGGGCCTGGTTGCCGCTGAGCGCGTCCGCGCTGCCATGGCAGAACACAAATTTCCGACCACTCGTCGCGACGCTCCTGAAAGTCAAACCACCCACCAGATCACGATTAGCATTGGTGTAGCGGCCTATCCGGATGATGCTACAGACCCGATTCATTTAGTAGAGTTGGCTGATTCTGCGCTTTACCGCGCCAAACGAAGTGGTAGAAATCGAATCTGCGCTTATCGGCCGTCCCTGGCTTTAACTGAGAGCCCCTTGCCTCCCAGGCGCAAACCCTGAGCAACCAAGTCGATCGGCAATGCCTCCCAGGGAAAGCTCGTTTAATGAAACGCTGAGCTCGCTGCAGCGTGTAAGTTCCCTGGGTACCCTACCGAGGCTCACGAGCTAAGCTCGGTTGCACCCTATTTATCGGGACGTGTATGCTTCTCAGGTAACTTTTAGCCCGTAACCAATGCCTACAAAGCTTAATCTTGCGAGTAAACCCTTTAGCAACCGCTCACTTCCGTGGGTCGTAACGACTATGATTGTCGTGGTTTCCCTGGTTTGCCTCGTCTTCATCGTTCGAGCCACGGGCAGGGCAAACGCCCAAGCCGCGGCCGTTCAGAAGGACATTAATGATCTGAACCAACAAGAGGTCGCCCTGCGGAAACAAGCGGACTTAATCAAGAATTCCCTAACGACTGAGCAACTGCAAACCCTGGCAGCGGCACATACTCTGGTCGACCGTAAGCATTTCTCCTGGTCGCGGTTGTTTGCGGATCTGGAATCGGCGTTGCCGGGAACTGTGCGAGTCAAAAGAATCGCCGTGCGCGGCGTGACTACGCGGGGCGATGAAACACTGGCTGACCTGGAACTGACGGTAGTGGCGAAAACGCCAGCCACCGTAACCGAAATGATTGCGGAAATGGATCGTGGCGGCGTCTTCCATGCCGAATTACGATCGCAGACTTTGTCGCGGGGTCGAGGTGAAACAGGGGCAGAGTATGAGCTGGCGGTTATCTATAGGCCAAGGGCAGGGGCCGCCACTGAAGCTGTAGCCTCAACCTCGCTGACTACGGGCGACGTGGCCCGAGGGGGTGTCCGATGAGCACACCAACGCCAACTGGATATACCTCGAAACGAGATCGCATACGAGCCAGCTTTAACAATCTGAGCCCTCGCGAACAACGACTCTTTGGTCCTGCTGAAATCATCGGGCTCGCCGGTAGTGTCCTAATCCTGCTGCTTGTGGTCGTCAGTTATCTGTATTTTCTGGTACCGGCAAACTCCAAACTGGTTGGACTGCAAGCACAACGATCTCTGCTTCAGGCCCGGTTGAAAGATTTGCAAAGCATGGTAAAGCGGGGCGAAAGCACCGAGGCTTCAGTTCAGAAAATCAATCAGAGTCTTGATGAGTTTGAAAGCGGGCACTTACTGGGCTCTGATAGTGGTCGCATGGCTCTCTACGATAGCCTTAACGTTCTGATTCGCAAAAACGGTTTGCGTAACACCTCCGGCCCTACGTACACGACCCTTGAGTCCTCAAACTCAAAGGCTAGTTCGACTGGATCGAGATCAGCAAATACGAAATGGCAGAGCATTTATCCCGGTATCGCTATCAGCGTGACCGTCGAGGGCCAGTATCAGAATCTGCGACGCTTCGTCCACGATTTGGAAGCCAATCAGCAGTTCATCATTATCAATAGTATGGAACTGGAGCGATCGACTGAAACAAATAATTTGCTCCCGGGCGAGGGTGAGCCAACCACTGGAACCCGAGTATCTCCAGTCAGCCTTCGGCTGGAAATGACCACATACTTCCAGCGCAGTGCGCGAGAGAACGGCGCAGTCAACAGCACGGCTCAGTAAGACTTGTTATGCAGGCAACCGACATTCGAAATCCGTCTGAACGAAATAAGCTCATCCTGGCCGGAGCGTTAGGGCTAGTTGCCCTTCTGTTTCTTTGGTGGACATTCTTTGGTTTCGGCAGCAGCTCTAAGACAGGCGTCCAACGTCCCGCGGGGCAGTCGGCGCCGTCCACAGCGACTCGTGTATCCTCAAAGCTCTCGCCACCCTCAGCCGTTGACCTAAACGCGCCCGCTCAGGACGACCCGCCGCTGCCAGTCGTTTATCATCAACCCGTGTCAGCTCCTGAAGCGGGACGCAACATTTTTGTCTACTATGAACCTCCGAAGGTGGAACCGAAGGCTCCGGTGACGCCGACGCCTACCCCGACCCCCACACCGCCAGTCTTGCTCGCAAACATTTCACCGGCAAATGTTTTTGCAAAGACCGCTGACTTCCCGCTGGAAATATCAGGCGACAAAATTACCTCGCAGTTGCGCGTAGTGATCGATAACACCGAATTACCAACGCGGTACATAGGCCCACAGCAACTCTCGGCTTCTGTTCCAGCATCACTTATTGCGAACCCAGGTAGCCGGCAGGTAATGTTGAGATCGGCCGATGGCAAGGTCTATTCGAATACGTTGACGTTGAGCGTGGCTGAGGCTCCGAAACCGAACTACAATTACATTGGAATCATTGGCACTCCACACCACATCGACACTGCGATTCTCCAGGACAAGAACAACAAGGAGACACTCAACGTTCAGCGTGGCGATCTTCTTGGAGGCCGGTTCCGCGTAACCAGTATTTCAGAAAAAGAAGTTGTCGTGGTCGATAGCAATTTGAAGATTAAACACAATTTGAGCATGACCACTCAGGGCGACAAAAGCAATCCGCTTCAGCGGCCGACGCCAAGAGTTGATAGCGAAGATGATGAACCTTAGAGTTAGACCACACCACAAGATGTGGACAGCGCCATACGTGGCATTGAGACCGTCAATTGCCTCTCGAAAGTGGCTGGAGCGACATTCTGAGGGAGGTTACACGCTGGTAGCTCTGCTTGCGCTGATGACCGTCATGGCTCTCTTTGCTATGGCCGCTGCTCCCAACATTCGTCAGCAGGCACAGCGTGAACGTGAGATTGAAACAATCTTTCGCGGCGAAGAAGTAGCCGATGCGATTCGTATTTACTATTCCTACCAGGTCACACAAAAACGCTTAGCGGCTGACCAGGCTCTGCCGACATCTATCGATCAGCTTCTTGAAGGCGTCCCTTTTGGTACAAAAAAAATACAGATACTGCGTCCCTCTGCCGCGCGTAATCCTCTTTCCAAATCCGGTGAGTGGACCTTGGTTAGACCGCGTTCCTCTCAGTTGGCAGACTTTCAGCGTTCAGTCATGCTCTTCGCAGGGAATGTTCGGCCGCCTACAAATGACACGCAACTCAAACAAGTAGAACAACTTATGGCTCCGCCGGTGTTACCAACCCTTGGTATCAGCTCAGAGGGTCTGTCATCAAGTAGTGAGGAAGTTTCAAGTGGACCTTTCATCGGAGTGTCCACCCGCAGTAAGAACAATTCGGTAATAAATTATTACGGTATTGATCGACACGATGGCTGGATCTTCACTCCACTCTTTCGATAGTTAGATTCGTAAGTTGAAATCTAAATGTTATGAACCTCAATAGCATTGTTTACGCAGACGCGAAAATAATTCCAAGTCACATCCATTTCGCCTCAGAATAAAATGCAATCGAAGAAATAACTTGCTTCCGCGATCCTCCCGGAAGACAAAACATTACTCCATTGTTCCCCTGCGCTCCAATTCTGGGTGGAAATATTTTTCACTCTCAGGGTAATAAGTTGTTGACATCGTGGGCGTTTGCGTTTATATAGCAAGATGTTGTGCGCCGTTTACACTAGCCCACAAGAGCCAAGCTAGCGCAATATCTTGTGGTCATGACTCGAAAACCTAAAAACTTGAAAAGAAGGAGTAACTAAGAATGGCAACTAAAAAAGGTGGAAAGAAGAAGGCCGCGAAAAAGGCGGCTCCCAAGAAAGCAGCCAAGAAGAAAGCAGCCAAGAAGAGATAGTTCGGACCAGGACGTTTCAACAGCAACCCTCAACTGGCGCACACAAATTTCTGAGGCCAGCATGGCCTTTCAAAAGGAACGACGAGTACTTCAAGTGAAACTCGTCGTTCCTTTTGTATTTGAGATCCTGTCATTAAATCAACAATTCGACTTTCGTACTCATTTATGATTCGCGTCGCACTAGTCGAACCGGAGATCCCGCCTAACACCGGCAATGTTGCACGCCTCTGCGCCGCCGCTTCGGTGCCCCTTCATATCGTTGGGGTCACTGGCTTTCGTCTGGACGATCGAGCGGTCCGCCGGGCCGGGTTGGATTATTGGCCGGAAGTGGTGCTCCAAAAACATCCCAACCTCGAGCATCTTTATGAATCACTACCTGAGGCCCGATTTCTTTATCTAACCACCAAGGCGGATAAGAACTATGCTGACTGGGAGTTTGACTCCAACGATTGTCTGGTTTTCGGAAGAGAAACCCGTGGCTTACCCGAACAAGTTTTGCACTCGAATTGGGAGAGATGCCTCACAATTCCAATAAAAAATCCGCGTGTTCGCAGTCTCAACCTGGCGACGGCCGTTGGCATAGTCCTTTACGAGGCCCTCCAACAAACCGGAGTGTTTGGCCCCTAAACACACTTCAGTTCTTGCCTGCCTCAAGCTCGGGCGCAGGTTTTCGGAATGAATCATTGAAGCACCGCGGGAGTTATTTAGTTCCAGGTGATAAGATAGGCGTTTCGCTGTTAGCAGGAATTTCGGACCCATCACATCCATGGTAAGGGCAATAATGAGTCAGGAAAGACAAGACATACGCAACATCGCAATCATAGCTCACGTCGATCACGGCAAGACCACACTCGTGGACGCCATGCTGCGACAGTCAGGAACTTTCCGCGATAACGAGCAAGTTCGCGATCGAATAATGGACTCGATGGACCTCGAGCGCGAGCGTGGCATTACCATCATGGCCAAGAACACCTCCGTTCACTATCGGGATGTAAAAATCAACATCGTAGATACACCCGGACACGCAGATTTCGGAGGCGAGGTCGAACGCGTGTTGAAAATGGTCGATGGTGTGATGTTATTGGTCGACGCTGCCGAAGGCTGTCTACCGCAAACACGCTTTGTATTACGTAAGGCTCTGGAAGCGCGACTGCCGGCAATCGCCGTTGTCAATAAGATCGATCGCCATGACGCGCGCCCTGAAGAGGTAGTGAATGAGATATACGAATTGTTTCTCGACTTGGATGCTACAGACGAACAGATCGAGTTTCCCATTCTCTATTCGGTATCTCGGGAGGGTATGGCCAAACTGCTGCTGACTGATGAATCAATAAACCTCAAACCTCTGTTTGATCAGATTGTAAAGACGATTCCCGCGCCGAAACAGATAAGAGACGATTCTTTGCAGTTGCTGGTAGCTAATCTCGACTACAGTGAATATGTAGGGCGGCTAGCCATTGGACGAATCTACTCAGGTGAGATTGCGCTGGGTGATCAGGTGTCGGTAGCGAAGCCTGATGGCTCTTTTCAGAAAGTGCGCGTCTCTCAACTCTACGCATTCGAAGGTTTGAAGCGAGAGTCAGTTCAGCGCGCAGGATTCGGCGAGATAGTAGCCCTGGCCGGTGTCGATAACGTTGAGATCGGCGACACGATTACGTCTGTTGACAATCCTCAACCGCTGGCGAGTATCGCCGTAGATGAGCCTACAATCTCGATGATTTTCGGCGTGAATAATTCTCCTTTCGCGGGAAAGGATGGCAAGTATGTTACCTCGCGACAGGTTAAGGAGAGATTAGACAAGGAAATTCTAGGCAATGTGGCGATACGCGTTGAGGAAACTGAGTCGCCGGAACTATTCAAGGTTTCAGGCCGCGGTGAGTTGCAGTTATCCATACTAATCGAAATGATGCGTCGTGAAGGTTACGAGCTGCAGGTGTCCAAGCCGGAGGCGATAACTCGTATGATCGACGGACGCATGCTCGAGCCGATCGAACAAGTTGTGATCGATTGTCCTGAAGAGTTTATCGGCGTCGTTACCGAGGCAGTCGGACGCCGCAAGGGCCAAATGACGAAGATGGTTAATCATGGCACCGGCCGAGTTCGACTGGAGTTTGAGACACCGTCTCGCGGGTTGATCGGATTTCGCAATGAATTCCTTACTGAGACCAAAGGAACCGGCCTACTCAATACCATGTTTCTTCGTTGGGGCGACTGGCAGGGCGCGTTGCGCGGGCGCGCCACTGGATCTTTGGTCGCGGACCGCACCGGCGAAACCACAACTTATGCGCTCTTCAACCTTCAGGAGCGGGGCACCCTTTTCATTCGTCCGGGAATTAAGGTTTACGAAGGAATGATAATAGGCGAGAACGCACGCGCCGTAGATCTCGATGTGAATGCCATCAAGGAAAAGAAATTGACAAACATGCGCGCCTCGTCTGCCGACGAAGCGATGCGCCTTGTCCCACCAAAAGAACTGTCGCTCGAACAGGCGATTGAGTTTATTGGGGACGATGAACTAGTCGAAGTTACCCCTCAAAATATTCGTCTCCGCAAGCGAGTCCTTAAATCTAACGAGCGGCCCAAGAAAAAAGAGGGTTGAGACTCAGAGTCATGAGCTCCAACTTTATACCAGCCCTCGGACGTACTCATCTATACCCGATAACTGACCAACATCTCTCCGGACTCTCGCATTCGGAACAAGTCGTCCTATTGAGTAACTGCGGCGCAACGCTAATTCAGTTAAGGGAAAAGATTGATTCTCCATTCAAATTCTTTGCGCAAGCGGAAGCGGCTGTGCGAGCAGCACGTGATCTGGGTGCAAAAATCATCATCAATGACCGTGTCGATATCGCTCTGGCTGTGAAGGCCGATGGAGTTCACCTTGGGCAGGAAGATTTGCCACCCGACGCCGCCAGGCGCATCCTCGGTAGTGAAGCAATCATTGGGTATTCAACCCATAACCTAAAGCAAGCACGACTCGCTGTCCAAATGCCGGTCGACTATGTCGCGATCGGGCCTATATTCGACACAACTACAAAGCAGTCCACAAATGCACCAGTAGGTCTCGATGGATTGGTGCGCGTCCGAGAAGCCCTGGGCGCGATGCCGTTGGTCGCTATTGGCGGGATTACAAGCGAGAACATTGGCGCTGTCCTAAAATCTGGAGCGGATGTAGTTGCCGTTATAGCTGATATCTGGGTTCCGGCTAAAGATTCCCACGACAAGATCAACCGCCTTCTGAATTACTCATAATCTCGCTTTTCGCGTAACAACAAATTTTACTTGCGTTTAGCGGCGTTATGCGCGAGAATCCTTGCGCCAAGGGTGAACTGCCATCTGGCAACCCGCCGATTCCCTTCGTTAATACAAACCATCCCCCCGGAGTTCCAGGTAATGAGTTTCTTCGATCTGCCCCCTATCATCGAGCGAATGTTGCTCGTATCTGACAAGATCAGCGATCTTAACTTTTCAGTAGGACAACTTCCCCAGGTTGAAATAAATGGGAAACTCACACCCGTTCAACCTCTGGGAATGCAAAAACTCACTCCTTATCAGACTGAAATCATCGCCATGGCTCTAATGCATGGGAATCCCGATGCAGCCGAGAAACTAGCTCACACCGGAACCTCGGATCTCAGTTACTCACTTCCTTCACGAGCTCGCTTTCGCGTCAACATCTTTCAGCAGCGTGGCGTTTACTCTATCGTCATGCGCGTGATTCCTACTGATATTCCCACCTTGAAAACACTCAACCTTCCTAATCAGCTTTCAGAAATCGCCGAGCTGAGGAATGGACTTGTACTGATGACCGGACCAACCGGCGCCGGCAAGAGCTCTACTCAAGCTGCAATCATCGACATCATTAACGAAAAAAAGCACTACCACGTGGTAACCATCGAAGACCCGATCGAATACCTCCACACACATAAGAACTCAACTATCAATCAACGCGAAGTTGGTCACGACATCAAGGATTTTCCTTCCGCATTGAGAGCGGCTCTGCGCCAGGCACCGAAAGTGATCCTCATTGGTGAGATGAGAGATTTTGAAACAACCGAAATTGCGCTCGAAGCGGCTGAGACTGGACACCTGGTGCTTTCAACGTTGCACACTATAGATGCTTCCAAAACTGTAGATCGAATAATCGGACTCTATCCGAAAAATGAAGAGCCTGTAATTCGAACTCGTCTGGCACAAACATTCCGGTACATCGTTTCTCAACGCCTAATTCCGCGAGCAGACCGCCGCGGACGCGTTGCCGCAGTTGAGATTTTGCGCTCCAGCCCGCGAACTCGCGAATACATAGAAGCTGGCGAAGCTGACGGAAAATCGCTACTTGACGCGATGAAAGATGGAAAACTGGACGGCATGCAGGATTTTGACAGCGTCATTAGGGACTTCATTGAACGAGGCGTGGTCTCATTAGAGGATGGCCTGGCCTTCGCCACCAATCAAAATAATTTGCTATTGGAGCTGAAGGGTGTAACAGGTGAAGACTATATGAACCGTCGTGAGAGCAATGGTGTCCCGCTTACTGCCGTCTCAGAGACGGGATCGATGTTGAGTCTGATTGAGTAATTACCTTCTGAATTAGATCCCTCCTCCTATTTAACTTGCCATGATTATTGTTTGCCAAAAATGCGATTCCCGGTTGCAGGTCGACGAAGCGAGGGTGCCTTCACGGCCTTTCGTCATTCGCTGTCCTAAATGTCATAGCAGCGTCGATTCTGGCTTATCAAATACGACGCTGGAACAAACTGCTGTTAGCGGATCCACTTCCACCGACGACCCACGTTTTGAACAGCCGAATCCGGCTCCTCTTTTTGAATTACAAGGTCAGCCCGCAGAACCTCCTCCGGGAGTTTCCGCGGACAGGCTGGCTGAGTTGCTGTCCGGTTTGATTAGTCAGCCGATAGTCCCAGGCCGCAACCTGCCCTACGCTCGTCCCTCATGGGATCCGAGGAAAGCGCTGGTCTGCGTGCCTGAAGAGTATCGGGAAACGGTTGCGCGCAGTTTAGCAGCGAATGGGTATCAAGTTTTCGTGGCTGAAGATGCAAGGCAAGCCGTTGACCGCATGCGCGAGAATCTGCTGGACATGGTTTTGCTGGATCCAAGATTTGACCCGGTGGAACAAGGACCTGTCTTTGTAACCCGCGAGGTAAATATTTTGCGGCCCGCGCAGCGTCGCCGTTTATTCTTTGTATTGCTGTCGCCATCGTTGCGTACCATGGACGCTCACACAGCATTCCTCAATAACGTTAATGCCATAGTTAACGTTAGCGAAATTGATGAACTTCCGTCTCTAATAGAGCGTCGGGTCCATGAATACAACGAACTCTACAAGGACTATAATAAGACTTTAGGTGTCCCGGCTTTGTAGTTAGCACCTCATTGCGCCACCGCGCTTCAAGTTCATCCCTTTTGGGCCACGCAGGTGGCCCTTTTTGCTATTCGCAAATACTACAACGTCATTGTCGAGATCCGTCCCATCGATAAGTCAAGCTTGTCATTCGAGAAAGAGTGCAAGAGATTTTTCAACGGGTGCGAGTAACAAACACATCTGTTGCCCAGGTCTCTAATTTGATAAGCTACCGCAACCTTCCAACGCCTGGAGCCAGAGTTCCATGAGTCCAATTGATTCAGCACCTGATCTCAAACTTTCGCCGGGTACGATTGCGGTCCATGGCGGCGAACGTACCGACGAACAGGAATTTGGTGCGGTGGTTTCCCCCGTTTTCCATTCTGCAACCTTTGCTTTTAAAGACTTCGACGAGATGCGTCGATACGCCCACGGCGAATTACCTGACGCCTATTTCTACTCGCGTTATGCAAATCCGACGGTGGCAGAGGCAGAAAGAAAAATCGCGGAACTCGAAGGCGCGGAAGCCTGCGTCGTTACTTCATCGGGGTCAGCTGCCACTTTTTGTACGATGGCAACGCTTTGCGCGTCGGGTGACGAGGTGATCGCTTGCGACTCCGTATATGGCGGAACGGTAAAAATCCTGACTAAAGTTCTCAGCCGCTTTGGAATTCGTTCGCGCTTTATTACCGTTGATGAAATTGCCAACTTGTCAGAACTTGCGGAAGAAACGTCGCGAGTCTTCTGGTTCGAATCTCCTGCTAATCCGCTAAATCGAATCGTCGACTTGAGTCTGGCTGCTGAAGTGTCAAAGACCGCCGGCCTGTTCTCGGTCGTTGACAACACTTTTGCTTCTCCAGTTTTACAACAGCCGATCGCTCACGGAATTGACGCTGTTATGCATAGTGCGACGAAGTACCTCGGCGGACACTCAGACTTGACCGCTGGAGCTGTTGTCGGAAGCAAAGAATTTATCGACCGGGTACGACAAACGTCGGTGATGGTAGGCGCCACCCTGGATCCGGCGGCGGCGTATCTCTTATCGAGAGGAATGAAGACGCTCGACGTGCGCGTCCGCAGGTCTTGCGACAACGCGCTGCTCCTGGCGACTGCCCTTCGTCACCATCCGAAGGTCGCCCGAGTTTACTATCCCGGACTGGAGGACGATCCGGACCACACGCTTGCGAAACTTCAGATGAAGGCCTTCGGCGGAGTGGTCGCAATAGATCTGGTTGGTGGTGAGCAGGAAGTCGAAAAGCTTTTTAATTCGCTTCGGCTGGTCCGTACGGCGCCTTCGCTCGGCGGAGTTGAGACGTTGGCGAGTTATCCGATGTATTCATCACACGCAGGATTTTCCGACGAGCAACTTGAAGCCGCCGGTGTTTCTCCGGCAACGGTTCGGTTTGCGCTGGGGATCGAGACCGCCGCAGATATAATCGCGGATGTCACGCAATCGCTGAGTGTCATTTAGCCGTAGTTGCACCAGGTCTGACGTCCTGCTTGCCTGCTTCTAGTCGCCGACCGCTTATTTCGATTAGTGATGGAAATCAAACTTCTGCTGACGCTGGATCTCCGCGAACAAGCTGCCTTACAAGCGGCGCTTGTCACCCATGGTGCTCCGGACTCGTTGGTTACACTCGCATTAACCGGTGCCTGCCGCATTTCATCTGTCGACGAAGCACTTCAGCTTCGGAAATGGCTCGCCGAAGCGCGCACCGCGAGCGACACTGATCTGGTTTCCCTGCATGTCATCGAACGAGCTCTGGTTGATTTTGGCGTGTGATTTCCTCTTCAACAGTCCAATGACTAGCCGCGGATGACCGAAATTCAATTAGGCTATGGCAAAAAGTACCTGGCATTCAGTTTCGATGAGGCCCGTTACGAACTACTGTCAGGAAACTTAAACGACAACCAGCCATTGTCTGACGTGGAAATTGGCGAGGCCTTGAGTGCACCAATTCAATCTCCCCCGCTTGAAGATCTTTTTTCCGGCGATGATTCAGTTTTGATCGTTGTGTCGGATGCCACACGGGCAACTGCAAGCGCGCAAATTCTGAACTTGCTGGTGCGCCGGCTGATTCAGACGGGCGTGTCGCCTGCTGATCTCACAATTATCTTCGCTACGGGAATCCATCGCACAGTTACGATGGAAGAGAAGGTGGAACTCCTCACCCCCTTCATAGCGCAACGTATCAAAACGATTGACCATTCCGCTTCCGATGCTTCAAAGATGATTTCCCTGGGAACGACCGAGCGCAATACACCCGTAGAAGTCAATCGTGCCCTCAAGGACTTTTCTCAGGTGATCATAACCGGTGCTATTGGCTTTCATTACTTCGCTGGTTTTACCGGCGGCCGCAAATCCATCTGTCCCGGACTTGCTTCCACGCGCACCATCGAGGCCACCCACAGGTTGGCACTTGACTTTGTGAATGGCGGACGCCGGGCGGGAGTAGGGACAGGACTACTTGACGGGAATGCCTTCCACGAGGAATGCGAACGCGTCGCTGCGTTGATCGAGCCTCGATTCAGCATCAACAGCGTCGTAGATGAACGAGGGCGCGCGATGCGTGTTTATGCCGGCGACTGGCGCACCGCGCATCAGGTTGGCTGTAACGAGTACCTGACCAGTCATTCAGTAACGCTCGGCCAGAAGCGCGAAGTTGTTATAGCCAGCTGTGGCGGTTCGCCTTATGACCTTAATCTCATTCAGGCACACAAAGCTCTCGACATGGCCGCGCACGCTTGCACTGATGGCGGTACGATTGTTCTGCTGGCCGAGTGCAGCGATGGCTTGGGTCATCCGACTTTTCTGAAATGGTTTGACGAACGAAGCTCGAAAGCGCTTGAGCGACGCCTGCATGACGCTTACGAAGTTAACGGTCAGACAGCCTGGTGGTTGCTGACCAAATCCGAGCGTTACCGCGTTGTCCTTGTTTCGGATTTGCCTGATGACCAGGTTCGCTATATGAAGATGACCCCAGCACATTCGTTGACTGATGCACTTAACGAGGTAGGGGGTGAGTCGCAAGGGTATATCATGCCGCACGGCGCCCGGTTCTTACCTCGCACCGCCGGCTAGCTTGCTGATAGCGGGGATCATATTTGATTGCCAGGCGTCGCGGCACTAGAATCAAACCTTCCACGTTTCGATTTTCGCAGCTTCAACTGAAGGAGACGAATAGCTATGAGAGTGATTCTGATTGGCGCAGTGTTTTTGATTAGTTGCATCGGTGTAGTGGCGCAAGAACCAACAGCCGCTGCCTCAGAACGCCGCGTGGCCCTTAGCGAGAAGGCGGTAGCGCTTGACGCAGGTGGCGCCGCGGCACTGGAAGCAACTTTAAAGACGACCGCGTTGAACGGCTCGGAAGACTCACCTGTAACCAACATTAGTCTGGTGGTAAGAAACTCCAGCGGTGTCCCCTATGTATTCGTTTCCGGCCTGGTCACTTTTTACGACGGCTCAGGGGTACGCTGCGGAGAGGGTGTATTCAAAGCTGAGTCGTTAAGTGTGGATGAAGCTTTTGACACCGACACGCCTGGAATTCGTATCCGTTGTGCGCCGTCCACCTGGCGCATCGTTGCGAATAATTTGATCCCCAGAGTTGCCCCGATTGCTCCAGGATCACCAAGCGCAGGCCTGAGTCGAACTGGCTTGAACTTGGTCATAAGCGTAGACGGGGAGGAACACCCGATTCAATTACAGAAACCTATGGTGGTGAAATTGGGAGACGTCCAGCGAACGATTGTATTGCGCGAGGCTCCGTAGATCGCGAAAAGGATTTCGTCCCTTGACCGGTGAAGTTCCGAGTTTTAGGATAAGCCTCAAGTACGAACCAACTAGAAAGCAGGGAAGCTTTATGGCTGAGAACGCAGAAAACAAATGCGCGCATCCCGCGTGCGATTGTCCGGTCGAGAAAGATAGCAAGTATTGCGGCGAGTATTGTGAAGAGGCCGAAAAGTCGCACGTGATGGAAATAGGTTGCAATTGCCAGCACGCCGGCTGTTAGACCACTTACCGCGCAGCACGCCCAATCCTCCACTCCGCTTTACCCCCGAGCGCACCTCATACCGTAATTTCCATTTGCAATGAATTTGCAAGGTAGCTATCGCTGCAACTACGACAACCCCTCCTAGAATCCATTCATCCTGCAAACAGCAAAAACCATTCCGCCTTCAACTGAAGGCGCAAGAAACTAAGAGGTGAAACGATGAAAAGAATTTTCCTACTCCCTGGACTGTTCCTCGCCTGTTCTCTGGTCGCAAATGCCCAGAAGGCAGAGAGCAAAGCCTCCGGGGCCGTTAGCAATCAAACCTCTGCTGATGCGAGACCATCCGGCGTCAATCTTGACTCAGGCACTACTTTGAGTGGTCAACTTCAAAACACTATTGATGTGCGTCAGGCTAAGGTTGGCGATCAAGTTACTTTGAAAACGACGCAGGCCATCAAGTCGGGTGGGCGCACGGTCGTTGCGAAAGGCTCGCGGCTGGTGGGCCATGTAACTGATGTGGCCCAAAAGAGCAAGAGCAATGGTGAATCACGCATCGGCATTCTATTTGAGCGGCTTGAGCAGGGGTCATTGCAGACGCCAATCGCAGCCACCATAACTTCGGTTACGAGTGGCAGAGCCAACGCAAACGCCGGCAGCGATGATTCCTTTGGCAATGACACCATGAGCAGCGGATCTCTGCGTTCAACCAGTTCCGCGCGTTCGTCATCAAGTAGCAGTGGGGGCTTGCTTGGCGGCGTCGGCGGAGCCGTCAATTCCACGACTTCCACGGTGGGCAGCGTTGTCGGAGGCACGACATCAGCGGTGGGTTCTTCAGTCGATTCAACCACCAGGGCGGTTGGCGGCACCGCAAATGGCGTTGGCAGCTCGCTCGGCGGAATCCAGATTTCTCAGTCGAGCAGCACTTCAGTGGAGGGCAGTTCAATCTTGTCACTTCACGGCGGTAATCTGCGATTGGAGAAGGGTACGAATTTCAATCTCGTGCTCACGCAATCGACTAATGCCGGTACCTCGAAAGATCGGTAAACGCAACCGGGGAGAGTGCGGACAAAAACGGCGGCGCGAGAAATCGTGTCGCCGTTTTTGTGTTGGCGGCACGATCTCAGGTTTTGTTGTCACGACCCGTCGCGTTAAAGTAGTGAAATGCTTGCCACACTGATTGAGCTTCAACGATTGAAGCGCCTCGAGCGAACCGGTTGGACTCTGCGGGGTCTACCTAATGGCACAGAGTCGGTAGCGTCACACTCTTTTGGCGTTTGTGTGACCGCAATGATGCTGGCAGATGAAGTTAGGGCGCGCGGGCTGGAAGTTAATTGTGAACGCGTGCTCCGAATGGCCTTGCTTCACGATTGGGCGGAGACCCGTGTCGGCGACCTGCCGAAAACAGCCACCAGTTATTTTGGGGCGGACGCGAGAAAGGAAGCCGAGACATCGGCCTTCGCGGATATCGTTGCCGGCGCCGGACCGGCAGAATCGGAATACCAGGAACTTTATAAAGACTATGAAGAACGCGCCAGCCTTGAAGCCCGACTCGTTAAGGCCGCGGATGTTATCGATTTATTAGTGCAGGCCTATGCACTTGAACGCGCTGGCGCAAAGGGACTTGATGAATTCTGGCAAGTAGCCCAGCAGCCGGATTTCAAACTTCCTCAGGAAGCAGATCAAGTTGTTAACGGAGTCTTGCAGTCGTTACTGCAAGCTCGAAATAAGATCGAATAGGCGAAGCAAGCAAAGCGTGGAAATGAAAACAGGTGTGTTCGGATTAATAACCTGGAAGAGCGTCCTGCTTGGAGTTCTTCTGTTCCTGGTGACGTTTGCGTTAAGTCTGGCGATCGTGTCGTTCATCATGGTAAAGATTCCGGCAGATTACTTTCGGAAGGACAAGCCGCGAGATTTATGGGCGGACAAGCCGCCGGTAGTACGCTTCCTGGGAATCTTCGCTAAGAATCTTTTGGGACTATTACTGGTCGCACTGGGCATTGTGATGTCAATTCCCGGTGTACCGGGGCAAGGCATCCTGACCATACTGCTTGGAATAATGCTGCTTGATTTCCCCGGAAAGCGTGACCTCGAACATCGATTGGTCAGCCAGCCGCGAGTTCTCCACGCAATAAATAAACTGCGGCACAGATTTGGCAAGGACAGTCTGGTGCTGGACTAAGCAGCCGAGCTGCAGACCCACGTTGCGAAGCCAATTTGAGCCACCGACAGCTATGTTTTAACTGGCGTATTGCGAAATGTGCGGCCTGGTGGCTCCCCTTGACGTACAACCGCTGCAGGTGTGACTTACGAAAACCGCCGCGTTGACAAGGAAAAACGTCTTTGTTAGCTTGAGCCTCTATTTTATAAGGACCTTTGTGATTGTTTGGAGTTATTCGAGATCCCTTTTCATGCCCAATCAAACTGCTGCTCAGCCGCGCTCGCTTGCACGGCTCACATTCCTTCTCGTTTTGATCTCAGCCTCGATGCTTGCGAGTGGATGCGGTCTCTTCGGCACCCATAAAAAAGTTCAGGTGCCGCAACTTCTTACTCCTTTAGTAGAAGCCGATACTGCTCGACTGATTAGTGAAGTAAATCGGCTGGCCGCAGTCCGATCCATCCACGGGAAGGTGGACATAGTTTTTGAAGACACGTCGTTTGCCGAGTCCGGAATTGCGGAAAAGTATAAACAGGCCGACGGACAGATTACGGTACAAAGGCCCGGCAATATTTACCTGATCATTCAAGTGCCGTTCATCGCAAAAGACATCGCGCAGATGACTTCAAATGGCGAATCGTTTCGGGTGGCGGTGTTGCAGGGCGAGGACAAGTATCGCCGGTTTGTAAAAGGAACGAATAACGCCACCTACGAAAAAATGGACCTGGATGGAGCAACTACCGGATCTGAAAAACCAAAGAAGACGATGAATGCCAAAGAGGCAGTGAATGCCCTTTCAAATCTTCGCCCGCAACATCTCACCGAAGCGCTGATGGTGAGGGGGATTCCGGAACCCGCCCAAAGTGGGCTTACATATGTTCGAAGTGAGTTTTATCAGGACGAACCAGACACGCGTGCACAAGCCAAATCCGGTACGCGAGTCGTAAGAGGCTATTACCTGCTGGAGGAGTTTTCGCAGCCAACCTCCGGCGAGGCTCGACTCTTACGCAGGTTTTGGTTTGACCGCGTAGCGGCTATTCGTTTGGCGCGCCTTCAATCGTTTGACAACCAGGGCCTGCTTATTACGGACGTTGCTTACTGGGATGAGAAGCCATTTGGCCAGGCTGGACAATTTCGCCTGCCGTCTCGCATTGAGATCACGCGTCCACATGACCACTACAAGCTGAGTATTGCTTACCAATCCCCCGCCGAGGATGACGTCGATCGAGAGTTCCAACCTGAAGCGTTTGTGCTGGAAAACCGATGGCAGCTCCCAGAGCTCGATCTCGATGCACGACAACGCAATAAGGCTCCGGGTACCCCCTGACAGATTCCACGTGGTAGCTATTAAACCTCTGACTGTATTAACATCAGGCGTCCTGTCTGGTTAACTAGTCGGATTGCCTGCTGATGAGAACTATTCTTAAAGCTGAGAACCTTGTAAAAACCTATCGCGTTGGCAAAGTTGATGTCCCGGCGCTGCGCGGGGTCTCGCTCGAGGTTCACGAGGGCGAATTCGTGGCCATCATGGGTCCGTCTGGCTGTGGCAAGTCAACCATGCTTCACTTGCTTGGCGGTCTACTAACTCCGACGACCGGCCGCATCATTGTGGATGACGAGGATCTAACTGCTGCCAGCGACGCGAAGCGAACCGACATTCGCCGTCGCAAGATTGGGTTTGTATTTCAACGATTCAATCTCTTTCCCACACTTACAGCCGAGGGAAATCTACGGCTCGCTGAACGCATCCACGGTAACGGCGGAGAAGATCCGCAGCGTCGCCGTGAGGTCTTGAAGCTCCTCGGACTGGAAGACAAACTGCATCACAAACCTCTCGAACTGTCAGGAGGAGAGCAGCAACGAGTGGCACTGGCGAGAGCCGTCGTAACTCGCCCTGCAATCGTGTTGGCGGATGAGCCCACCGGCAATCTGGACTCGGAGAATTCAGCCCTCGTGCTGAATATGTTTCAGGAGTTGAATTACCGCTTCAATCAAACCATCGTTATGATCACTCATAACCCGGAAGCCGCAGCAATGTGCCGACATATAGTACAAATGCGCGACGGCCATATAGTAGAACCCGCCACCAGTATTCAGTTGTAAACGGCAAAGTAGTAGATTTACAGGGCTTCCGGCGCAGGCTAGAATGCCTCCGCTGAGGTTATTCAGGGCGCGGGATTTGCTGAAGTTAAGGAAGGTTTTGAGAACTTGATGTGTTGAATGTGTTAAGAAAGTTGTTTTTTTGGAACTACGCTAGAAACACGTGGCAATGGGACATCCTGTGCGTTGTTATATTAATTTTCATCTTTCTGACACCTAAAAGTTGGTTTGAAAACAGCGAACGGCGAGGCTACGCTGCGCATCAAATCCCAACTGCGTCAAAGGTGCTAATAAGCCCCGAACTTATTGACAACACGCAGGATAAGGGCAAGGTCGAAGAGGTGGTTCGGACCTTCACGGGTCGCAGTGACGCGCAGGTCGTTGACATACGAAAAGTCGTCGACAAGGATGGCCACACGCTCGGTTACGAGGTTGACATACGTTAGTCATCCCTTATAATTGCGGGGTTTTTTCGGGCCTGATCAATTTATTGGGTTCCGCTTATAAATAAAAAGTTTTTTTAAGTATTTGAGGAGTTAGTTATGAAGAGATTGGTTCCGCTGGGTCTTATATTGGCAATACTCGCCGGCGTCTCGATCATTAGTTCGCCCAGAGCGGCAAATGGTCAGAGCGCAGGGCTGGTGAGTTCGGTCTTGAACCGCATGGAGCGCAACCGACAGTCGCTCAAGTCGCTCAAAGCCAGCCTGAGCATGGAGAAGTACAACTCGCAGCTGCGCGACAAAGATCAGTACGTTGGTAATGTCATGTACCTGCCTGCCAGCGGACGAAACGCTTACGTTCGTATCGAATGGCAGAAACCGCAGCATGAGATTTTGGCTGTTGCAAACGGCAAGTACCGGTTATATCGTCCACGTCTAAATCAGGTCTTAGAAGGCAAATCAGGATCGGTAAAGGGCCAGGCCGGCGCCGGCGGTGTGCTGGACATGATGTACATGTCGAAGCAGCAACTTGAAGCGAAGTTTCAACCAGTGCAGGACGTTCGCGAAGAAACTTTGTGGGGCGGGATCAGCACGATCCACCTGACGCTGGTACCCAAAGGAAATGCGGGCTATCAGTATGCTGAAATCTGGGTTGATTCCGGCGGCATGCCGGTGCAGACAAAGATCGTCGAAAAGAATGGCGATGCCACCACCATGCGTCTAAGTGGCATGGAACGGAACGCTAAGATTTCTACGGACGACTTCAATCTGAAGCTCGATTCCAACGTAAAGATCATTAAGGGCTAAGGCAAGCTGACAAACCAAAGGGCAGGGCTCTGAGTCTACAAATCAGGGCCCTTTTCATTTGGCCAATAGGCTGGCGGTGACGGGTTGCGTTTGTAAAGCTCTGTCGCTATTCTTCGGTTTCATTATTCGGTCGCTTCCAAGGGTCCGGGCTTTCAGTCTCGTAATGCGTAAAACCAAATTCATTCAGCAAAAAGTTAGACAGTTCAGCTTTATCGGCCGGGCTTTGGTCTCCTCCCGTCATCCGGTGCTCGCCCACCTGATTCCAATGCGTCGTTGTAATCTGGCCTGTGGTTACTGCAACGAGTATGACCATACGTCATCGCCGGTTCCGGTAGAACTCATTAAGAGACGAATCGATAAGCTGGGCGCCCTCGGCACATCCATCGTTACGATTTCAGGTGGCGAGCCGATGATGCATCCGGAGCTGGACGACATCATCCATCAGATCCGAAGCCATGGAATGATTGCCGGGCTGATCTCAAATGGCTATTACTTCACGCCTGAGAGAATCAAACGACTGAACAAAGCCGGCTTGGATAACCTGCAAATCAGTATCGATAACGTCGAACCGGACGAGGTCTCGCGCAAGAGCTTGCGCGTGCTTGATAAGAAGCTCCGCTATCTTTCGGAGTATGCCGACTTTCACGTAAATATCAATTCCGTGATCGGCGGTGGGATCAAGAATCCGGAAGATGCACTAACCGTAGCGAAGCGTGCGGTGGAGTTGGGCTTCTCGACAACCGTCGGTGTGATCCACGATGGCGATGGAACGCTCAAACCTCTTTCAGGGAAAGAGAAGGACATCTTCCAGCAGGTGAAGAAAATGGGCAACAAAGATCACGCCCGGCTCAATTGGTTTCAGGACAGCATCGCCGAAGGGAAACCGTATCAGTGGCGTTGTCGTGCAGGAGCGCGGTACCTCTATATTTGCGAAGAGGGATTAGTTCACTGGTGTTCCCAGCAACGTGGCTATCCAGGCATACCGCTCGAGGACTACACGATGGCCGACTTCGATCGCGAGTACAGCACCGAGAAATGGTGTGCGCCGACCTGCACTTTACAATGCGTTCATCAGGTAGGCATCCTCGACAACTGGCGCGACCCGCAAAAGGCGCCCGGCCTGACAAATCCTGGGGGATCGCTGCAAGATACTATCCAGGAAGTGCTTCGCGCCGAGTAACCGCTGCTAATTCCTCAAAGATACTGTAAACTTCCTCATGCCAACCGTGCTGAGGATAGGCAGATTTCGCTTTTACTTTTTCAGCAACGAGTGAGAAGAGCCGGCACATATCCATGTTAAGTCGGCTGAGAACGAAGCGAAGTTCTGGCTCAACCCAACACAGCTAGCCTCGAATTACGGATTTTCGAGTCGAGATTTGAATAAGCTTGAGCGGTTGGTCGAGCAAAACGAGGCGTTTTTCCTGGAGGTTTGGAATGAGTACTTTTCTTAGTAGTGACGCGAAGTCTCAAAGAGCCTATGTGCCAACAACAGCACTGGCGAAGTCCGTAGATTTTGATGAGGACATGATGCACGTCCTACTCACGGACGGGCGGCGCATCAGCATACCGCTAGCTTGGTTCCCGTTATTGCTCAAAGCCACACCGGAACAGCGAATGAAATACGAGATTGGCAGCGGAGGGACCTCGCTGCACTGGCCGGAACTGGATGAGGATTTGTCCGTGGCTGGGTTGATGGCAGGAGTAGATCTTCAAAGTTCGTGACGGTCGAAGGCCCGGTTGAAGACAGCATGAAACTGTCGCTCGAAAATCTGAAACAGGGGATGAAATGGTGGCAGCAGAAAAGCGGGTGGCCAGGGGATTATCTCAACGATGAATACTACAAAATCTATCAAGATTGTGCTGGTGGTCTGACCGAACAATGGCTCACCGTAACAGTTGACCGTCTCGCAAAGTGGAGCGCAACCCGCTCGTCAAAACCAGGCAATACGAAGGCTAAATTCCTTGTTCTCTTAAAGGCTAAACTCCCTAACTTTAGGACAGAGTACCAGCGGATTCTTGACCTTCAAGAGATCGAGCCGTCAATAAACACGGTATCATGGCAAGACATCGACACTCTCTACAGAATGATGGCGACCACCAAGAACGGGTCGCCGGTATTTGCAAGTAAGCTGGGTCACTTCATGTTTCCCAATGTCTTCATCGTAATGGATAACCGTGCAACAGGAGTTATGACCTACGACTACTATTGGCAAGGCATCGTCAATGAGTGGAGGCTCTTTGCCGATAAGACGATAGCCATCAACTTGCTAAAGACGGAAATTGGGAAGAAGGCGTCCCAAACGTCGCATGATTACTATCCATACGAAACCAAAATCATGGAACTCTGCCAAGTCGGTGAGAAATGGAAGACGAACTAGGACAAGCAGACCTTTCTCGTTGGTCAGTCAAGGGTGCAATTACCCTAACTTCCTCTGGTTTTAGAAGATCTGTCGCATGCCAACTAAGCAACCGTTTGGTGAAGGTCGCCGCCAACTGTAAATAACGTCACCGAGCTTGATAGTCCAAGTCCGGAAAGCCTTCCCGCCATAACTACAATCATTTCGCCCTTCTCAACCGCACCGCTTTCAAGCAAAGTCTTTTCTCCAACTCTGAGCATTTCTTCCGTTGTTTCAGCGTGCGGAACCATTAGCGACTCGACTCCCCAAATCAGGGACAGTTCGTTTTGTATTTCCAGTGAGTTTGTCAGGGCGATGATTTTCTGTTGGGGGCGCAGGGCGGAAAGTCGGCGGGCCATCAATCCTGATTCCGTTAACACAGCTGTCACCTTTGTGCCCATCTCTTCAGCGGCGAAGGCTGCCGCTTCGCATAGCGCACGGCTCACACGGCCGGACTGTTTACCTGCCCATTTCGCGATCTGATCTGCTTCCGGCTCTTTACCTGCTTCGGCCGATTCGATAATGCGGCACATTGTTTCTACCGCGGCAACCGGATAAAGGCCGCTGGCCGTTTCGTTCGATAGCATTAGCGCATCGGTTCCGTCCCAGACAGCGTTCGCCACATCCGAAGCTTCAGCGCGCGTCGGCCGGGGGCTCGTTACCATCGACTGCAGCATTTGCGTCGCAGTGATGACCATCTTCCCGGCTTGCAGCGCTTTTTGGATAATTCGCTTTTGATAAACCGGCACCAACTCGACGCTTGTCTCCACTCCGAGATCGCCGCGCGCAACCATCACGGCGTCCGCAGTAGCAATGATTTCGTCAAGGTGATCGATCGCCTCGGCCATCTCGATCTTGGCCACCAGCGGCGCGTGGCCGCCGGCCTCTCTAATAAGATCTTTGGCGCGGGAGCAGTCTTCGGCCCGGCGAACAAAGGACAGCGCGATGTAGTCTACTTTCTGCTCTACCGCCCACTTGAGATCCGCAAGGTCTTTCTCAGTCAATGAATCGATGGGCAGGGGAACTCCGGGAAGGTTTATGCCTTTGCGTTCACCGAGCACGCCGCCATTAATTACGCGACAGATCACATCAGTTTTCGTTGTCTCCTCCACCACCAGTGCGATGGCCCCATCATCGAGCAAAAGTTTGGTGCCGGGCTCGACTACACGCGCCAAATCAGGGTAGTTCGTAGCGACTCTCTTCTCGTCTCCCACAATATCCTGAGTCGTAAGAACGAAAAGATCCCCGGCTTTCAACGTCACCGGTTGTCCATCTTTGAGTTGGCGCGTGCGAATTTTTGGGCCTGAAAGGTCTACCAGTACCGCCAACGGCCGGTTCAGACTCCTGGCGGCAGCGCGTGCACTTCTGACGTCTTCTGTCTTCTCTTCCAGAGTTCCGTGAGACATGTTAATGCGCACACCGTCGGCGCCGGCTCGAATCAGGTTTTCAACTACTGCCTGATCGCGCGAGGCAGGTCCGAGGGTCACAAGAATTTTCGCTTTGCTCATTTAGTTTCAGTCGCGAGAGGTTTAGTACAAACCGGGAACGATTGCCCGCACGTTGCGGGCGTAGGCTTCAAACTTCTCACCAAAAGCCTCGCGCAACAGTTTCTCTTCGCTGCGCACACGGATTGTCGTACCAATGAAAAAAATAATTAGCGCGGCAAACAGCGCTGCCCAGTGGCTGATAGCCAACCCAGTGGCCAACAGCATTCCCAGCATGCCCGAATAAATTGGATGGCGCACCAGCGCATACGGACCACTCGTTGCTAATTGGTGACCCTCAACCAGACGTGCGGTCAGGCTCCATTCCTTACCAAGCGTTTTTACCGCCATCGTGATTAACCAAACCGAGCTCACCGCAGCACAAATCGCCAGCAACCCGGTCAGCATTGAAATCGGCCCATTCCCGGAGATAGGCGTGAACGTCGGACGGCGCACTCCCCAAACTAATCCATAAGACATTCCCTGCAATGCCACTCCGAAAAGCGAAGCTGGTTCGCGTTTTTGATCAGGGGGACTTGGTGGTTTCTTTCGCAGTAGAAAGACGCCGGCAAACACAAACCAACATATCATCACCACCACGAAAACCAGAGTTGGCAGAAATTCAAAAGACATTCTAGTTTTTTGCCGGCTCAAGAAGTTCGGAGTTCAAGCTTCAGCTTGTCAGTTCCCCAACCAAACAACCTAACAACCTAACGGGTGAACTCTTAACTTCTAGTTCCTATGTCGAGAACAAATTATGAGCGCGCTTTCAGTTTTCTTCTGCGGATGCCCATAATCCTTCCGTTTAGGGTCATAACTATTGGCGTCAACATGTAGGTCATTCCCGCCAAGCCAGCGCGAGCTGCTCCGCCGATAGCCAGGACGAGCAACGAAACGATAGCGATACCGCAGTTGAGCGCACTTTCAAGCATGGTTTGACGCGTATCAAATCGCTCAAGCTCATTCAGCTCCAGTGCTTCGCGCTTGCGGTAAGCATGCCAGAAGAGCAGCACGAAAACTCCAAAAACTGCCAAATAACCAAGGTTGAAGATTGTCATCAGACTCGCCATTTGATCATTGTTCTCGATCATCGACACGACGTTTCCGTTTGGCAGCCGCGCTTCTCCGTGGCCTCCCGTAACTTTATCGACCAGGAAGGTGAACAAAAACTTCAGCGGATAGACGTAGAACAGCACTACGAACAACAGCGCGGCATTGAGCACTACGGTGAGGGTGTCCCGCAAGCCATATCTGCGGAAAAACTTATATTGACTGAACCAAACGAAAAAGAGCAGCACGAAGCTGATGAGAAACGCGCCGAACCCGTGCATCGTCTCCGCCAGTTCAGCAAACGTCTTCGGCACCTCGAGCGAAACGACCAGCAAAGTAATCGCAAACGCGAACACGGCATCGCTTAGTCCTTCAATCCGCGAAACCTCGTGGCCGCGCCAGCGAAAATCTCCTGAGCGTCCAATGTCGCCCTCCATCAACTTTTCTCTGATCATTCCAGCCCTCGTATTCTCATGAATATTTTCGGAGCTAACCTGCGGTCCAATCCTAAACTGCCGGGCCATCACTCTTTGAATTCGGAATATTCTACACGCACCGGCGTCGCTCCCTAAGCTAATCTCTTTACGATTCACGATTTACAAACTACGATTCATCCTTATGGACTTCCCGCAAACTGAGCGCACCACACTAAAACGTCTTCCCAAACGCGGCGTTTTTGATCGCCGGCTCGTCTATGGAATTCTCGATGAAGGCTTCATTTGTCACGTCGGATTCGCGGTCGAGGGACAACCCTTTGTAATCCCCACCGGCTATGCACGCGTCGACGAACAGCTGTTCATCCACGGCTCACAAGTCAGCCGGATGCTGCGCACGCTGGGCAGCGGCATCGATGTTTGTGTTGCCGTCACCCTCGTAGATGGTCTGGTGCTGGCGCGTTCAGCCTTTCACCACTCGATTAACTATCGTTCAGTGGTCATGTTTGGCCGCGCCACGATTGTTGATGATCGTCAGGCCAAGCTCGCGGCTCTGTTTGCTTTTTCTGAACAGGTAATTCCCGGCAGGTGGAACGACGTGCGCGAACCGACTGAACAGGAGCTTAGGGCCACCACCGTATTAGCGTTGCCGCTCGTTGAGGTGTCGGCAAAGGTGCGCACGGGCCCACCAATCGATGACGACGAAGACTACGCCCTGAATGTTTGGGCGGGCGTACTTCCTCTCAAGATCACTGCCGGCGCGCCTGTCAGCGATCCGCGGCTGCCGGAAACTATCGCGCCGCCTTCATATACGCTCAAATATTCGCGAGAGAAGAATTGAAAACTCCCGCCGCCATCAAGCGCTTTCGCGCACAAAAGTATTGGCCCGTGTTTGCGATTGTCGCGTCGTTTATAGCTTCGGCACTCCTGCTGCGCCTTGAGGGACGGTTGTGGCTTTGCGCCTGCGGAAGTATTCAACTCTGGTCGGGCCAGATTTGTAGCGCCAACAACTCTCAGCACTTCCTTGATCCTTACAGCTTCACGCACGTGCTTCACGGCTTTCTGTTTTTCTGGCTGATTGCCTGGGTGTTTTCACGCCTCCGCACAAATTGGCAACTGGCACTGGCAGTTGCTGTCGAAGCTTGCTGGGAGGTCTTCGAAAACACAAACTTCATTATCGATCGTTACCGTTCGGAAACAGCCGCACTCGGTTATAACGGCGATACTGTCGTCAATTCATTCGGCGACATCCTCTGTTGCCTGGTTGGCTTTATTGTCGCTCGACGGCTGGGACTACGTCGCTCTTTAATTGTATTTGCCATACTCGAATTGGTTTTGATCGTTTGGATCAAAGACAGCCTGCTGCTCGAAATTCTGATGCTGGTCGTTCCCATCGATGCGGTTCGAGCGTGGCAGATGTGCCGGTAGTGAAGAGTAGGCAGCAGACAGTAGTCAGTAGACAGCAGTGAGCGATTAGAGAAGTCTTTGATATACCGTAGGGTCTGTCTACTGACTACTGTCTACTGAGTACTGACTACTGTCTACTGTCTACTGTCTACCGTTTTGCTGTAGCATAAACCCCGCATGGTTGAATCAGATCCTTACATTGGTCAGGTGCTCGACGAGAAGTATCAACTCGAGCGACTGCTCGGCCGCGGCGGCATGGGGGCCGTCTACCTTGCCACTCACCTCGGCACGGAGCGCTACGTCGCGCTCAAATTAATCACGCCTCAGTTCATGCGAAACGAAGAATTTGTTGCGCGCTTCAAACGTGAGGCTCGCGCCGCCGGCCGCTTGCGCCATCCAAACGTAGTTGACGTTACCGACTTCGGTTTCGCGCATGCGGGTAAGGAAGCGGTCGCATATCTCGTGATGGAGTATCTCGACGGCTGCACGCTTGGCGATGTCCTGGTGGAAGAAAAACGACTGCCGCTGGAATGGGTAGTGGATATCCTGGAGCAGGTTTGCTCAGCCGTTCATGAGGCCCACCTTCAGGGCGTTGTCCATCGCGATCTGAAGCCCGAAAATATCTGGCTCGAACCCAACCGGCTCGGTGGCTATCGAGTCAAAGTGCTCGATTTCGGCATTGCCAAACTCGCGGAAGTTGACACCGAAATAACTAATGGCTCAGGCGAAACCAACCAACAGTCGGCGCACCCGGCTACGCCCGCAGCGTTGATCGACGGAGTTGCCGCAACGGCTTTCAAGCCCGCTCAACTAACCACACCCCCCGAACGCGAGCATATTAGAGACAGTCGTGACCTGGAGATCGACACTCTCATTTATTCCGCCGACGTCCAGGAAAAAGTTCACACTGAACTCAACGCGGCCGGTATCACAGCGGCGCAGGTCGTCAATGACGGAAAGACCCAACTTTTCAAAGAACCGATGGAAGAAGGCGACGGAAGATCTACGGCCTTGCTGCAGCGGTCAACTGAATCCCCGGAAGATAATGATCGCACCCTCATGTTTGGCAAAGACACGCAGCGGGCCATCGTCGATCAGCAAACGAGACTGAAAAACAGCCAGGCGGGGGGCACACAGCTAACCCGCGTCGGCGCCATCATGGGCACTCCGCTTTATATGTCGCCCGAGCAATGCGCCGGGCAACCGCTGGATGCGCGATCCGATATCTACAGCCTCGGCGTTATCGCTTATCAGATGTTGGCCGGTGAAACGCCCTTCGCTGGAGTTACCGGCAACGTGATGCAGGAGCACATCAAAACCGCACCGCCGCCTTTGCGGGACAAAAACAAGAAAGTGCGAAAGCGGGCAGCGGAAATTGTAATGACCGCGCTTTCGAAGCAGCCCGAGGATCGCCCGCAAACGGCAGCAGCTTTTGCAAGCTCACTACGCGCACAGGCGGAGGGCATAGGTTCGCTCTATCGTCGCGCTCTCTCACTTTACAGTGAATACTTTCCGAAGTTTCTCAAGCTTTCATTGATCGCACACGTGCCGGTCTTCTTTACTACTTTCCTCTTAATTGTTTTTGAACTGCTGGAAAACGCGCAACCTCCAGGCATGAGTGTAGGAAAAGTACTGGCGACTTGCGGGCTGGTCCTTGTCGGGCTGCTGCACATAGCCGCTAACTTTGTGACCGCCGCCACCATCTCGGGCATGACTGCCGTTGTTGTGACGCAGCTCTCACTCGCACCTTTGCGCCCGGTTGAACTACGCCTGGCCTTTGCTCTGTTGAAGCGGCGTTGGCGTCCGTTTCTGAAGACTTCCGTGCTGATGACGCTGCGCATTCTTATTGGCTTCATACTGTTTGTGATTCCGGGTATCGTGATCGCAATTCGCTACGCTCTCTACGCGCCTGTGGTGCTGCTGGAAGGTCTGGAGACCAAGACTGCAAGGCATCGGGCGCGGGCGCTGGCCTCGCGTTCGTGGCGTACAGTCATCATTGTCTCGGTGCTTCAGTTTTTGATCCCGATGGCAGTGACCGCCCTTTTTGGCAGGCTCGCGGTATTTAAAACCACGGAGAGCGGTATACATGTTGCGCATCAATCCATGAGCCACCAGATTTACCAACAACTCACCGGGCTTATTAACATTTTCGTCGTTCCCTTGACCTCGATCGTCCCGGCACTGCTCTATTTGAAAATGCGGCAGTTGGGCGGCGAAAACCTGAGCGACGTGCTCACCCAAATCGAAGCGGCCGACGAAAAGCGTAGCCAGTGGCAACAGCGCATGCGTACGCGGTTAAGCCTGCACGGTTCTCGCGGCAGCAACCCGCGAAGTGAGCCTTCGGATGAGGGTAGGCAGTGAAGTGCAGTGGGCAGTTGAGAGAAGATCCAATTTTGTGGTGCACACAATTACCCCACAACCTGGTTGCGGAAATCATTGCCGCAGTGACCGAACGGGAGTAGCATCCGAGCATGAGACTGGGTTTGTTCCTTTTCGTGCTGGTATCTATCGTCAGCTGCTATGGGTGTGGCCGCATGAACGCCGGGACCAGGATCACTCCAACCCCAAGCGCCTCGTCCGCGGAAAAGTCAACGCCGGTCTCAGCAACCACTACCGCAAGAGTCGACTTCCCAACCCAGATCAAACCAATGCTTGAAGCAAAGTGCCAGCCTTGTCACTTCAGCGGCGGTAAGGTCTACGCAAAGATGCCTTTTGATCGCCCTGAAACAATCAAGACAATGGGGACGAAACTATTTACCCGCATTAAAGATGAACACGAACGGCAATTGATCCGCGACTTCCTGGCTCAAGACTAGAAAACAGAAATCAAGCGTCGGTGGTCAGCGATCAGAAAGCTGCTCCGGCCCCTGATCTGACGTCAGGTCTCCGATCTCTTCTCTTACACGTATCGCTCGCGGAGCACGTCCACATGATGCGAGACGTGGCCGGCAACAATGTAAGCAATGGCGCGGACTGAGATCGGGTTATCGCTGGCGATCCCGCTGCGCAGCCAGGCATCGGACGGGAGATTGCGGAAGAACGCGAGCGTGGATGAACGAATGGCGCGAAACTCATCGATATGATTCGCCCACGAAACGTTGTCGGAGCCGGCGGACTTAAAGCCAATTTCCTGATCGAAGCTGGGCAGTGGATCCTGAAAGCCACGAGCAAACCACATCGCTCGATACATGAAAACGCGTTCGCCGTCGTTCACGTGACCGAGCAGTTCCCGCATCGACCACTTGTCAGGCGCGTAACGATGGAGGGATTGCTCTTCTGAAATTGCAGACAGGAAAGCAACTGTTTCATCCAACTGCGTAGCGAGCACCGAGACGATGTCGTCACTCGTCACGCGGTCGATGTAGGTGGAATAGGAAGGCGCGGCTTCGTTTGGTTGTGGACGTCCAATCATGGGGTGAATAGTAATCGGTGAATGGTAAATAGAAAAGCGGCCCACACCTGACTTGTCTGCTGCCGCCCTTAATGCGAGCCGTGAGAGTTTCCCAACACTGTGGTCAGCAGCGCACGAATTTCATCGGCGCCGGCGGCGAGCGGGCTCGCGATTCTGCCGCTGGTGTTAACAAGCACAGCTGTGGGTGTTAATTTCGCGCCATATTTTTCAGCCACCTCACGTTTCTGCTGCAGCAGCACCTGGCCCAGGCGATTCCGCGCTACGTTTACAAAATTTTCTTTGATGGTGCCAAAGCTGACCAGGGCAATCGTCAGTTGCTCGCTATGTGAGTGTTGCCATTCCTTAACTTCCGCAAAAAGCACTACGCATGGTCCACAACTGGGATTGGTAAAAATGAGCAGCAATGGTTTCCCGTAGCTGAGCAGGTTCGTGAGCGAGGTTTTGCCGCCCTCATAGGCCGCCAGCTCGAAAGGCGGCGCCTCTGAACCGAGCGGCAACCCCACCTGCGCAGCCGGCTCTTCGTTTGCCAGACGCTTTTGCCGTTGTTGCAAATAAATCAGGAGGCCGATAAGAACGGCGACAGCGCCAAGCAACGCCAGCCACTGATAGAAGTCGAGCTGCGCCAGCGTACCAGGAATACCTGGACCCGGCCCTGTGTCTGGCCTTTGCCACAACATGAAGAGCGCCCCCAGCGCGAACGTGATGCTGCGCGCGAGGGTGGGCCAACCAAGGGGACGAGAGTAGAGTTGACCGAAGCAGTGGCAATCGTGCGTGCGTCCGCGTGCTAGGTTTACGCTAATGGCGACAATGAAAAGCATTAGCACCAGCAGCGCGGCAAGAGCGCTGACGCGGTTGGTTTCCGTGAACAGGAGTCCAGCGGCGATCGCGAGTTCCAGGATCGGCAAAGCCAGGGAAACGGCCGGGACGAGCGGCTCCGGAGCACCGAAATTTTTCACCGCGTCGCGAGTGCCGCGAGGGTCAATTAGTTTAGTAACACCGGCAATGCCGAAGACGCCGCTAAGCGCAATTCGCAAAAGGACTGTTATCAGGTGCATTCAAGCAAGCGAGACCGCTGAAGTATTAGAGCCGACGACAAAGACTGTATTGCTCAGTTTAGCCCAAATTCGGCGCTCTCAGTATTCCGAAAGGGGTTTCTAGTCTAGAATTGCGGAACTTGCACAACATTGCGACCGTTAGATCTTTAAAGACTATCCGGTCTTACGTCCAGTCTTAACGAAAGGCGAAGGTAGGCCTTATGTATTGTGCAGCTTGTGGTACGCCGCTGGCGCCCGGTCTCAGTTATTGCAATCGCTGCGGCATGAGCCTGAAGGAGCGCAGCAGCGACGCGAAGCCGGTGCCGGTAGCCGCTTATCTAACTGCGATTACCATCATTGGTATAGTAGGTCTGTCGCTAATGCTGGGCGGGGCCATAGCGTTAAAGAATGGGGGTGATTTTCATGAGGAGCTGATTGGGTTTTTCATGGTGATGACCTTCGCGATAGTGGGTGTTGTCGAGCTTTCATTGTGCCGGCAGCTATCACGGCTTAACCGTAGTGCCGAGAAGAGGGAAACTGCGCCGCCACTACTGCAAGCCGGAATGCCAAATGAGATTCGCGGACAGCAACCGCGCGCCCTTGGAGAACCACTTCCGAGCGTTACCGAAAACACAACTCGCACTCTGCAGTATTCGCGCGATGAACCTGTGAGGTAACGAACGCTGACTGTTGACTTCCCTTTTTTACCTTCTACTTTTCCCCCGGATTTGAAAGGAACACTATCCGTGAAAAAACTTGGATTGCTAATTGTTTTGATCGCCCTGGGATCTGCTTGTCATGGAATGCACCACGGCGTCCTCGGATCAGGCAAGCTATTGAAGGAGACGCGCAACGTTGGCTCCTTTAATTCCATATCGACGGAAGGCGCGTTTCACATCGAGGTGGTCTGTCAAAAACCACCGGAAGTTGAAATCAGCGGTGACGATAACATTCTGCCGTTAGTTACCACCGAAGTCTCCAGCAACGTGTTACACATAAAAACCCTGCGCGACTATTCAACCTCCGAACCCATCACTCTAAGAATCTTCGCGCCGGATCTGGTGGGGATTCACTCAAACGGCGCTGGAACAATAGACGTATCCGGATTGAAAAATGAACAGTTTGAGATCAGCGTCAATGGCGCTCCGGCAATCAGCGCTTCCGGCGAAACGAAAACCCTGAAGATCGATGCGAATGGCGCCGGGAATATCGACACGCATAAACTGCGCGCGGCGCGTGTGGAAGTCGAATCAAAGGGAGTGTCAGGCGTTGAGGTTTATGCCACGGAACAACTCGATGTGACTGTATCTGGACCATCGCATGTGATCTACCGGGGCAATCCTGTCGTCCACCAAACGGTGCATGGCCCCGGCAGTGTCGAGAAGAAGGAATCAGAAGGAGCTTAGGACTTCGCACGTTATAATTGCCGCTTCACATTTCAAAGCACTTATTTCACATTCCTTCTTGCCACACGGTTCATCGGGCTTAAGCCGCTGTGTTAATGAAAGTAATTGACGGTCAAACAACACTACTACCAATTTCAACGCTCGTTGTGATAACTAATCTGTGGTATTTTTCTGTTGACATTCCACTCCTTACTGAATAACTATTTGCCATTCTCGAAAAGGAGCTTATTCCACCAATGACCTATGTAGTTGTTGAGTTATGCGTTGATTGCAAATATACCGACTGTGCGGCCGTCTGCCCGGTCGAAGCATTTCACGAACTGACTGACCGCCTCTACATTAACGCCGAGACCTGCATCGATTGTGATGCCTGCGTGCCGGAGTGTCCGGTGGAAGCTATCTTTGCCGATAACAACGTTCCTGAAAACTACGCACACTGGACCCAGATCAATATCGACGAAGCTCCTAACTATCCTGTGATTAGCGCAAAGATTCCCGCCCTGCACGGACCAACCTGCACGGGACCAGAAGAATAGTCTCAGCATATAATGCTGCACCCCTCACTGCAGTTGATCGTCAGGGAGAAGCATTGTCAGCCGTAAAGTGCCCCCAGTGTGGTTTGATAAATTTCGCAACCGCAACTCAATGCAAAGGGTGCGGGACGCTTTTCACCCAGAACCTATCTTCAGCTCCCGGTTCGAATCTAAAAGGTTTCGTTTTGGAGGACGGCTACGTACTCCCGCCGCCGCCAACGGTTGGATTGCCTTCCTCGGGCGTCTGGCGCAATAGTTCAACCTTAGTCATGAGTAAAGACGCTCAATTACCGGACCGTTGTGTTAAGTGCAATGCATTCACCATCGAGCGGCTGAAACGCAAGCTCTCGTGGCATCATCCGGCGATTTATATTCTCATCGCAGTTGCCTTGCTCATCTACCTGATCGTTGCAATGGTTGTCCGCAAGCGCGCCACCGTCTATTTAGGTCTCTGCGAGGAGCATATGGCGAAGCGTCGAACCTACATTTGGATAACCTGGCTGCTGGCCCTGGGCGGCATTGCCGGTTTCGTGCTGGCGATAGCTGAGAATAACGGAGTACCGGCGCTCATTGGCGTTCTGCTGTTTCTCACGGCAATTGTGTTTGCACTCATAACCATAAGGGTAGCTTCTCCTTCAAGAATCGACGACCGGTTTGTTTGGCTGAAAGGCGTCAACGCTGAGTACCTCAACCAGCTTCCGCAATGGCCAGGTTATTAGTACGGCCAGATGCTCGCGCACTACATTTCTATCCCACTCTCGCGTAGAATTTCTGCGAAATGCGCCGGCAGAAAACAACCTTCAGCTTATTCTGTTGTTTCCTCGCGATTCTTGCTCTAAGTGCGTTGACCTATCCACAGTCAGGGCGTCGACCGAGAGAAATCAAACCGCCTAGCCTCCCGCAGGAAATAAAAGAACCTTCCCCAAAGCCCGCGATTGATGAGCCACCGCCGGTCACCGCGGAGAGGAATCAGGATTATCGCTGCACTGACGACGGTACCCTCGCAAGAATTATTGACGCAGAAGACAAGGAGGAGCTCGTCGTTTCAGCAAAAGAAACTGATGTGCGCGCTACCATATCTGCAAGACCGAAGCCTTCTTACACCAGAGAAGCGCGCCGCAATGGCGTGCAGGGGTTTGTAACCTTGAAAGTCTTGCTTTCGGCGCGCGGTAAGGTCGCTCGGGTTCGAGTGGTAAAAGGACTTCCAGCCGGACTCACGGAAAACGCGATACGGGCCGCCTGCAAGATAGAGTTCAAACCAGCAATGAAAGATGGGCGATCAGTTTCGCAGTGGGTCACTGCCGAATATGTTTTTCGCCTGGCTGACTCCTCAATCTTCACCCCGTGAGTAGTTGTAGAACAGTATTGACAGCGATCAAGCTGCTTTGTAGAGTTTGCAACTGAACGCGCGCCGTCTCCTCCGCCCGTGGTTATTGAGCAGTTCGCTACTTGACCTTCTACTTTCAGGCTTTGCCAAAACGGAAAATCAAATGACAAAGCGTCTTGCTATTGTCCTCGCAATTGCCTTTTGTTTTTTCGGTGTCGTTTGCTCCGCCGCCCCGGTGTCTGCAAAAGACAAGTGGACCAGCGTGCGTTCGAAGAACTTCCTGATGCTTGGCAACGCCAGCGAAAAAGAAATACGCCAAGTAGGCGTCCGACTCGAACAATTTCGCGAAGTCTTTTCGCGGTTGTTCACATCTTTCAAGATCGATTCACCCGTGCCGACTACCGTAATAGTTTTCAAAAACGACGAGTCGTATCGCCCGTTTAAGCTAAATGCGAATACCTCAGGTTATTTCCAACCTGGTCCTGACGTGAATTACATCACCCTCGAACTAACCAGCGAATTTAACAGCGAACAGGATCCCTTCACCATCATCCTTCACGAGTACACACACCTGCTGCTAAGAAACACCAGCGGCAACGTGCCCACCTGGTTCAATGAAGGGCTGGCCGAGTATTACAGCAACTTCAGCATTACCAGCGATCAGAAGGTCGTAGTGGGACGCCCCATTGTTAGTCACGTATATCGGCTCCGCGAAAACAAAATGTTGCCGCTGCGGACCCTGTTTCAGGTAGATCCAAAATCCCCTTACTACAATGAACGCGATAAGCAGAGCATCTTCTACGCTGAATCATGGGCGCTGGTGCACTACCTGATGCTCGGCAATGATGGCCAACGCATGCCTCAGTTGACCAGGTTTGTAGACCTGATGTCAGCCGGCACCCCGATGGAAAAAGCTTTCCAGGATGCCTTTGCTATGACCTTTGAAGGCATGGAGAAGGAGTTGCGCGCCTACATCCAACGCGATCGCTACCCGATCCTCAGCGGGAGTTTCCGGAGTAAGGTTGGTTATGACAGCGCGATGCAAGCTGCGCCGATCACCGAAGCTGAAGCTCAAGCCTACCTTGGCGACCTGCTACTTAAAGGTGGCCGCGCTGATGCTGAAGATTATTTGCAAAAAGCCCTGGCGCTCGATCCGGATTTGCCACTGGCCAACGCCTCTCTCGGTCTGTTGCGCATGCGGCAGGGCAAACCTGAAGAAGCGCGCAAACGTCTGCAGCGAGCGGTGGCCGCCAGTTCTCAAAATTATCTCATTCACTATTACTACGCTTACGCGCTGAGCCAGGAGAGTAATCGCGACATGGAGACGGTGATGGGTATGGCCCCGGAGACTGCCGCCACTATGCGCCGCGAATTGAAGCGAGCGATCGAGCTCCGCCCTGATTTTCTCGGATCGTATAGCTTGTTGGCGTTTGTGAATCTGGTGACCCAATACGAGCTTCAGGAAACGATGGAAATGCTCAAGCGGGCTCTCGCGGACTTTCCTCACCAGCACGATCTCATGTTTATGCTGGCGCAACTCTATCTGCGAAAAGAGGACTTCACGGCAGCTCGCCAACTAATCGACAAGATCATTGCCAATGGCGATGCCGACGCGCGCCAGCGAGCGCAACGATTGTTGACACAGCTTGTGTCGGTGCAAGAGCATCTCGCACGAATCGAGAAGCTGAAGGAAGAGGAGGCATCATACACGCACACCACGACAGGCGATTCCAATGAGACTACCTCACTGAGGTCCATTGAGCATCCGTTCGATCCGGCCGCCGCCCTGCGAGAATCGCTCCGCAGGCCGGTCACCGGGGAAACGCAAACACAAGGCGCGCTCACCCGAATCGACTGCGATGCAAGGGGTATTACTTTTGTCGTCAAAGTCGGCGATCGTCTGCTCAAATTAAATACGGACACGTTTCAGCACGCAAACATCATGAGCTTCAGTGACGATGCGGGTAACGAGATTACCTGTGGGATACGTAAGCCTCAAAACAACGTGGTAGTAGCATATGTTCCTAAAACTGATCCGCGTGCGAAAATCGACGGCGCGCTGAAGTCGCTTGAGTTTGTGCCGCCAGACTTCAGACTGAAACCATAGAAATTAGTAGGCAGTAGGCAGTAGGCAGTAGGCAGTAGGCAGTAGGCAGTAGGCTAAACGAAAAGGACACTACGAAGTTCTTACTCGTAGTGCCCTCTTTCTGCCTTCTGCCTTCTGCCTCCTGCCTTCTGCTTTCTGCCTTCTGCTTTCTGCCGCCTTTCTCTTCCAATCCGTTTAGCCGGCCCTTCCGTATATTCTCCGAGTTCGCACAAATCAAGTTCTAAAAAGGAAGGTAATAAAACAGTGAAGAGAGTAAATCTTCTGCTGCTGTTCGCAGCTATCTCAATCGCAATAGCTAACGGAAGTGCGTCAGCGCAAATGCAAATGAACAAAATGGATTCCATGAATCCGATGGTCGGTGGCGCAGCAATGCTTCGTTCGCGCGACATTGTTGACAACGCAGTCAATTCGGCCGACCACACGACGCTGGTCGCAGCAGTTAAGGCCGCCGGATTGGTGGAAACGCTGAAAGGCGCAGGTCCGTTCACGGTGTTTGCGCCAACCAATGCGGCTTTTGACAAGCTACCCGCGGGGACTGTGGACATGCTGGTTAAACCCGAGAACAAAGAGACGCTAACTAAGATCCTGACTTACCACGTATTGGCCGGAAAGTTTGACTCAAAGGCAATCGCCAGTCGGATTCGCAAAGGTCATGGGAGTGCTAAATTCAAGACAGTCAGCGGTGACACGTTGACGGCGTCGATGAGCGGTAGCGACCTGATTCTTCGCGATGAGAAGGGTGGCACCTCGAGAGTAACGATCGGCAACGTGTATCAATCAAACGGAGTAATTCACGTGGTTGATTCGGTGTTGCTGCCAAACTAAAGAAAGAGAACAGGGAAAAGGGGAAAGAGGGAAATGGGAATTCTCCGTTTACCCTTTTACTCCTTTCCCCTGTTTCCTTTCTTCCTCCGAGCGGTTGACCACATCGTTCCTTTCCAAGCATGATCGAATATCCGATCCTGTCGAAGGGAGTACCGCTTTGATTACCTGCCGCAAGATGACCGCCCCGGATGTTGCCGACGCCTTTCAAATGCTCCGCGTGTTTCTCAGTGAAGACGAGCACTACCTCGCCAGCAGTAAAGCGTATGGCGATCGTGGATTTCAGGGACTCAACGATGCGCTTGACCTGTTTCTTGAGCAACCCGAACTTGGGTTCGTATGGCTGGCTTACGATGACCAGGGCGTGAGCGCGGTCTGCGTGATTTGCTACGCAATCTCGACCTCGATGGGGGCAGTCGTAGCGAAACTCGATGACGTTTCGGTTAAAGCGAACCGGCGCGGCGGTGGGATCGGGACTGCAATGCTGGAACAACTAAAAGAGCAGCTCAGAAAAGAGTCGGTAACACGAATTGATGTGGGCGTGCACCTCGAGAATCCGGAGGCGCGCAAGTTTTACGAACGGCTCGGCTTTGTAGCATTAAATGAAGAGCGGCTGGCTTGTGTGATTTAAGCTGGCGGAAATTTTGGCCGCGGATTTTCGCGGACAGACGCAGATATGAACCATGCAGCTGCCGTGAGTCTTTTCAAACCCGCGTTTATCTGCGTGAACCCGCGGCTAATTCTTTTAACTACCGCGGCAGGTTCGCAATCTCCTCAAAGTATTTCGCAAACGCGACCATCCCGCCGGATGCCTGCTGCCAATCAAAATTCTCATTAGGCGCATGATAGCCGTGCTCCGGCAACGACAGCCCCAGAAACAGTACCGGACACTTCAGAACCTTCTCAATACTCGTCATCGCCCCAATGGTGCCGCCGTCGCGCACAAAAACAGCATCGCGTTTGAAAGCAAACTTCACGGCGCGCTTTAAAGCCTCCGGCAGCGGGCCTTCAAGCACCGTTCGAAACGCCGGCGCCGCGGATTCAAATTGTATCTTCACGTCGGGATTGAGTTCTTTAACCGCAGCTGTAAGTTGTTTCTTGATCTTGTCCGGATCCTGACCAGGGACCAGGCGAAACGACGCCTTAACTTCGGCCCGCGGCGGCACAATCGACTTCACTCCCGGTCCCTGGTAGCCACCGGTAACGCCGTGCACTTCGAACGTAGGCATACCCCAAATCCGTTTCATCACTTCGAGCGCATCCTCGGTGCGCATCAGTTTCAGATGGTGCGCCTTCTTGAACGCCCGGGTGTTAAAGCCGCAGTTGGCCCAGTCGTTCAATTCCTGTTTTGAGGGCGGGATCACGTCATCATAGAAACCCTTGATTTTTATCTTTCCGGCCTTGGGGTCATAGAGATCGCAAACAAGGCGCATCAATTCGGCGATGGGATTGCGCGAGGCGCCGCCCGTTTCTCCCGAGTGAGTATCAACTTCTCCCGTTTCAAGCTGCAACAGAAATCCAAGCAAGCCACGCAAACCGGCGGAACTTGCAGGCCGGTTACGCGAGACCCAAACCGTATCGGACACTACAACTGAATCGGTGCGCAGGCTCGACTTCGCTTTGGTAATAATCTTTTCGAAATTTGGCGAGCCAATCTCTTCTTCAAACTCCCACAGGAAACGAATATTGATTGGAATGCCCGCTTCCAGCGCGGCGCAAGCGCCGAAGAGAGCTGCGAGCGCCGGGCCTTTATCGTCGGTTGTGCCACGGCCGAGATAGGTGTCGCCCTTCTTCGTCATTACGAACGGCTCGGTGTCCCATGGCTCCGTCTCCATTGAGGCAGGTTGAACGTCCATGTGGTTGTATACGGTGACGGTTGGCAAATTCTTGTCTGTGCCGAACACTCCGTGAACCGTCGGATTTCCATTCTTAACTTCAAAGACTTCCACCTTGCCGCCAAACCGCTGCATTGTTTCGACAGTCAAATCAACTCCCTTGCGAATGTCTTCCGCGTGCGACGGATCGCAAGAGACTGTCGGCGTTTCCACGAAGCGCTTCAGCAGGGTTTCATACTCGTCACGGTGACGACTGGCAAAAGAGAAGAGTTGGTTGCGGTCAAGCGGGTTCGCCATTCGGGAGATCCTCCGGTTCGAATTGTTTGCAGGCACTCCAGCGGAACATCTGAGTGCCCCCGACGATTACGATCTTGTTCTTACGACTTGAATGTTGCCGAGTCTTAATCAGGGTCTTGTCATCATCATCTGCTGTAACAAGTGGGTGACCTTAACCTAAAACCCGGATGAAGAGTCGAAGGAAATCCAGCAACCTCGCAAGCATTAATCGTTTTCGCCCCTAGTGTAATCATGATGAGCAGGAAAAAGCCAAAGAGGCGGATGAAATGTGCGACCGGACGCGACTGTAGGGCAACGTTTTTCAGACGATGTCTCACTAACCCAAAGCACTGAGCGGTTTCTTTTTTGACGAATATTGGCAGATTTCCCAGCAAACTTGACGAAACCAGGTCGCGCAACTTCCTCGCTGCACCTTGGGATTCAGCAGGGTCCAGGGTGATTTTGAAACCGGCGCAAGAACAATTCCGGGCAGCTTGCCGTATTCATTTGCTGCAGATGTTCAATTGATTCTCAGTGTTCGTGTTATTCTTACAGCCCTTTTTCGCGCTTGAAAAAGGGTGGCGGCACAGGATTTCGGATCAGGAACCAGGACTTTAGGAGGCTTTTGTGAGAACCAGATTATACGTGGCCGGACTCATCATTCTTCTTGCAACATTTTCAGTAAGCATTTATTCACAACAGACGGGCGTCGCGCACCGGCCGGCAACCAACGCGGCCAGTGGTGCCGCGCCAACTGCCGCCAGGTCGGGGGCGAACTCACGAGTGAGTAGTGCCGTCGTGAAGAGCGACGTCTCTGAAGCGCTGTCCGTAATTCAGGACAACTACATCGATGGCAAGAAGCTCGACTACAACACTATTTTCAAGTCATCGATCAGTGGCATGTTGAATGTGCTCGATCCCCATTCAACCTATCTCGATGCCTCTGACTACGCCGCCTTCAAGACGGAACAGCGCTCACAATACTTCGGTATCGGTGCGACCATTGGCGATCTCACACAGGGCGATCTGGTCAATACCTACATTCGTGCCACTTTTGAAGAGGCGCCCGCTGCGCGCGCCGGCTTGCGGTTTGGTGACAAGATTGTTGCGGTCGATGGTCAGTCAATGAAGGGCAAGACTTTTCCCGAAGTGCGGAAATTCCTGCTTGGCGCACTGGGAACCGTAGTTAAAGTCACTGTCGAACATGCCGCGGCCGGGGAGACTGAGACCGTTACCATCACTCGCGACGCTGTTTCACTGCCATCGATCCCGCAGGCCTACATGGTCAGGCCCGGCGTCGGCTATATCGCTATGACTGGAGGCTTCAATACCACCACTGCCGACGAATTTGCGGATGCTCTCCAGAGTCTTCATTCAAAAGGCATGAACACCCTGGTCCTGGATCTGCGCGGCAATCGCGGCGGTCTTTTGATCCAGGCAGTACGCGTTGCCAACACGTTCCTTCAGCGCGGGCAGTTGATCGTCAAGCAACAGGGAAGGGTCCGGGGGAGCGCCGAATCGTTTGCAGCGCTCAACGACAATCCTGATACGGTGCCTCTGGTCATCCTGGTAAACGGCGAGACTGCTTCGGCTGCCGAGATCGTTGCCGGAGCCCTACAGGATCATGATCGCGCATTCATCGTGGGCGAAAACAGTTTTGGTAAGGGACTCGTCCAACTTCCTTATCAGCTCGAATACGATTCAGCGTTGCTTTTAACTATTGCCAAGTATTACACGCCATCAGGCCGCCTGATTCAGCGTGACTATTCCAACGGCGATAACTACGACTACTACACCCGTGGCGGAGTCTTGAACGACAAAAACGCCTTACCTGCTTTGCCAGCGGGACCGGAGAGCCATACCGATACCGGCCGGGCAGTTTACGGCGGCGGCGGCATCTCGCCGGACGAGATCGCCAAGCCGGCAAGAGTTACACCGGCTGAGGTACGCCTCGCTAACTCCGTTTTCGCCTTTTCATTGGAGCTGGCGATGGGGCGTGTAGCGGGTTTTGAAAACTACAAGGTCCAACCAAAGATCGAGTTTAATCACGACCTTCAGTCAACTGATTTTCCTGTTACTGACGCCCTCTTCAAGGAATTCAAACGCTTCGTGGGCGCCAAACCGCAGTACAAAGCGACACCTGAGCAGTTGGATCGCGCCCGTCCGTTTGTCGAGCGACAGTTGCGCTTCGAGATGGCAACAGCCGCTTATGGATCACTGGCAGCGACGCAAGTGTTTAATGAAAGCGATCCGCAATTGGCAAAAGGTCTCGACGCTATGCCGCGGGCACGTGAACTCGCTTTGGCAGCAAGACGTGCGCGAGCGCGTTCGTAATTAGTTGGACAGACACCCTGTCTGTCTCCCAATCAAGAGAGGCCGCGCATCTCATCGTGCGTGGCCTCTTCTTTTTGTACTAGAACTGCCCACTGCATACTGTTCAGGCCAATTGACCATTTGCGATTGACGGTTCACCATCGCTCATGACTTCGGTAACCCGCCCCCTCATAATCATCAATGATGCGGCCGCCAAAGCCCGGCAGGCCAAGCCCGTCGTTCTGCAACATCTTGAAGCCGCAGGTGTGAACTTTGATTTCTACGAAACTACACGGCCTGGCGATGCGACAATCCGAACTCGCCGGGCGTTAAGAGACGGCGTAATGACCGTCGCCGCAATCGGTGGCGACGGCACCCTCAGTGAGGCCGCCGAAGGTTTTTTCGAGTTCAATAAACAGTTGGAAGAAGTGCCCACTCCGATCAACCCCGAAGCGCGGCTGGCAATTCTTCCAGCCGGCACCGGCGACGACTTCGCTCGCAGCGAGATGGGCCGGCGCGAGCCGCTCAGTAAGTGGATCCACATTCTCGTCTCCCACTGTCAAACGGCTAGTGAGGCGAACCTGCGACCCGTTGATGTTCTTTACGGTCTCTGCAACGAATACCAAACGCCCTTCATTTGCTTGAACGCTTCCACGATGGGCATTGGCGGCGAAACGGCTGGTCGCGTTGCGGCCCAGGGTAATTTTCTTCGCAGGTTCTCCGGTGAAGCCCGGTTTGCGGCCGCCGCGCTCGCGGCCCTCGCAGGCTGGCGCGAACGGCGAGTACGAGTTTCCGTAGACGACACTGAAGTCATCGAAGGCAACATGAATCTGGTAGGAGTTGCCAATGCTCTATACGCAGGCGGAGGCATGATGCTTTCGCCGCAGGCCCAGATTGATGATGGGAAACTAGACGTAATTACCGCCTCTGGCTTGAGCCGCGCAAACATCGTGCGTGAGCTGGCGCGCATACATAGAGGCGGACACGTGCGAAACCCGAAGGTGCGCATCGTGCAAGGCGAAGGAGTTAGTATCGAAACTTTCTCTAAGGAAGACGCGATGCTGATTGAGGTAGATGGAAATGTACGCGGGCTTACGCCGGTTGAGTTTCGGGTGATGCCGCGCGCTTTGAAGTTTGTGGTGGGATAAGTAAGGAGCGGGGGTAAACCCGCCTTCCCGACCCTGAGACTGTATGAGTATCGCTTACTGACCAGGATTGAAAGCCTAACTGTCAAAAAGAAACGCTCGACAAGGATTAGCTCAGGGTCGGGAAGGCGGGTTTACCCCCGCTCTTTATTTTCAATATCAGCGATCTTTGCAACTCTTCGCCGATGTCGCTCCTCACCGGTAAACTTCGCCGCCACAAACGCCCTCACAATGTCCAATGCTAATTCTTCTCCGACCACACGAGCCCCCAGACACAGCACATTGCAGTCGTCATGTTCGCGCGATTGGTGTCCGGAGTAGGTGTCACCGCAGAGCGCGGCACGGATACCCCTGAGTTTGTTCGCGGCCACCGAAGCGCCCACGCCGCTGCCGCAGATGAGGATTCCGATATCGGCGTCGTTGCGCTGGACAGCCTCGCCAACCTTTACAGCGTAATCGGGATAGTCGTCCGGCCGCGAGCCAACGTGCGTGCCGAAATCGATGATCTCGTGGTCCGCCGCGGCAAGTTCTTTTATCACTCGCTCATTGAGCGGATAACCACCATGGTCGGCGCCGATTGCAATTCGCATGGTTCAGAGCAGCGCCCTTGCGTGATTCAAAACGTTCTCGACATTAAAACCAAGCTCGCGCATCACCACGTCGCCCGGAGCTGAAGCCCCAAAACGATCGAGGCAAATTACGTCGCCCTGTGCGCCGGCGTAACGGTCCCAACCCTGGCGAACGCCCGCTTCAATCGCAAGACGTGCTGTGACGCCGGGCGGCAGAACTTCGTCGCGATACTCCTCCGTTTGTTCTTCGAAAAGCTCCCAGCAAGGCAGGGAGACGACGCGCGTCGGAATGCCGCCGGCTTGTAGTTTCTCGCGGGCCTCGAGAGCTAGCGAAACTTCAGAGCCGGTAGCGATCAAAATAAGTTGTGGAGTAATCACCGAACCGTCGCTGTTGTCGTCTCCAGATGAACTTTGGGCTTTGGACTTTGGACTTTGGACTTCTGCCTCGGCGAGTATGTAGCCGCCGCGACGCAGACCATCTGCCTTGGCGAAACGGGATCGATCTATTACGCCTACTTTCTGTCGCGTCAGCGCAAGTGCGGTGGGGCCGTGTCGCCGCAGGATCGCGATACGCCAGGCTTCGCTCACCTCAGCCGGATCAGCCGGACGAATGACGAATAGATGTGGAATTGCGCGCAACGCCGCTACGTGTTCGATCGGTTGATGAGTCGGCCCATCTTCTCCGAGCCCGATTGAGTCGTGCGTGAAAACATAGATCACCTGCACTTCCGAAAGTGCCGCCAAACGAATCGCCGGACGCATGTAGTCGGAAAATGTCAGGAACGTGCCGCCATACGGAATCAAGCCGCCGTTTAGAGAGATCCCGGTCAACGTTGATCCCATCGCATGTTCGCGCACGCCGAAGTGAATAATCCGTCCCTCGTAGGAACCGGCCTCAAAATCGCCGCCACCCTTGATGTCCGTATTGTTTGACACTCCAAGATCCGCTGAACCGCCAATCAACATTGGCAAGTGTGGCGCCAGCGCATTGATAACTTCACCACTCGCAACGCGTGTTGCTACCGGTTTGGGATCCTTGAAGTCAGGCAAGTGTGTTTCCCAATCGGCGGGTAGTTCACCCTTCATCGTAGAGCGCCATTGCTGCCCAAGATCCGAATGCTGCTGCTGGTAGCTTTCAGTCAGCGCATTCCATTCGGCCTCCTGTCGCGCACCGCGTTCAACCGCTTCGCGAAAATGGTTCAAAGCCTCATCGGGAATGTAGAACTGCTTGTCTTCGGGCCAGCCGAGATGCCGCTTCGTTTCGCGCACTGCGTCTTCACCGGGCGCATCACTATGCGCCTTGCGCGTGCCCGCGGTCGGCATGCCGTATCCGATTACTGTTTTCACAGAAATCAAGGAAGGCCTATCGCCTACTGACTGCGCCTCGCGAATCGCAGCCTCAATCGCCTCGATATCATTTCCGTCTGCCACGGTCAGCGTATGCCAACCATAAGCCTCGAAACGCTTCGGCACATCTTCGCTGAAGGCGAGTTTAGTAAACCCCTCGATAGTCACGTGATTGTCGTCGTAGAGGTAGATCAGTTTGCCGAGTTGCAGGTGGCCCGCCAATGATGCCGCTTCGGACGCCACCCCTTCCATTAAGTCGCCGTCGGAAACAATCGCATAGACGTAGTGGTCGATGAGTGGAAATCCATCCTGGTTGAATTTCGCTCCGAGGTGCGCGGCGCCCATCGCCATGCCGACGCCATTGGCGAAACCCTGTCCGAGCGGACCGGTAGTGATTTCAACTCCGGGCGTCAGTCCATATTCAGGATGCCCTGGGGTTTTCGATCCAAACTGGCGAAAGTTTTTCAGCTCGTCGAGCGGGAGATCGTAGCCGGTTAGGTGCAGCAACGAGTAAAGCAGCATTGAGCCATGACCGGCAGACAACAGAAACCGGTCGCGATTCTCCCACTTCGGGTTCTGCGGATTGTGTCGCAGAAAACGGGTCCAGAGCACATACGCCATCGGCGCCGCGCCCAGCGGCAAACCGGGATGGCCCGATTCAGCTTTCTGCACGGCGTCGAGTGAAAGCGTCCGGATTGTGTTAATGCAAAGCTGATCGAGTTCGGGAGTGGGTGTGATGTTTTCCTGCTGCACTGGTGCGCTCATTTCACCATCCTGGTTCTGGGGTTACGGTTTTAAGTGAATAGCTTTTGGTAAATTCGCTGCTGGCGAGCGAACCCTTCCTGATAAAGCGCGTGATGCTGCAGGTTAGGCTCGCACACCGTCTCCACTGATTCTGAACTCAGTACTGAAGATTTTTCTATCGTCTGTATTTTGCCCGTCGCTTCCAGAGCAAGCAAGGCCGCGCCACGTATTGAGGCTTCTGACCGCTCTGACACCAGCACGCGCCGGCCGAGAACATCGGCAAGAATCTGAACCCAGGTCGCTGAAGAACGAAGCGCATTACCTGACGCGACCACAGTCGCACCGGGCGCAAAAGGCTCGAGTGCAGTCGCAATCAGTGCGAAGCGATAAGCGATTGCTTCCATTGCCGCGCGCAAGATCTCGATTGGAAGTGTTTGCAAACTGATTCCGAGAATGGCGCCGCGCGCAGACGGGTTCCATCCCGTGCTTCGCTCGCCCGCCCAGAATGGCAGGACAGTCAGGCCATGCGCGTTGGGATTAAGTAACTCCAACTCGCTCTCGACCGTAGCGAAACTTTCAGCCGGCAGCAGCGACTCCTTTAACCAGTTGAAGAGCCCGCCACCATCCGACAAGGCGCCGCCGACGAGTACTCGATCTCTGCTGGCGCGATAACACCACAACTCTGACGGAAGACGATCGGGTGGGACACCAACGAAGCACACACGCATGGCGCCGCTGGTGCCAATCATTAGTGCCAGTCTTTCACTCGAGTGACAGCCGGAGCCGATGCTGTTTGCGGCGCCATCGCCCACGGCGGGAACCATGCGCGCTTCGCTCAATTGCGGCCAACGAGAGATGTAAGCAGGGCTTAGGTGATTAAACGTTCGCTGCGACGACGCGATTTCAGGAAGGCTGGCGCGACTGAGACCAAGCGCCGCAATCAACTCTTCATCCCATTCGCAGGTATGTTGGTTGAACAGGCCCGTGCCGGAGGCCATCGAAACACTGATAGCAGTTTCGCCAAAAAATTGCAGCGCCAGGTAATCGGCAAATGATAACCATTGGCTGGTGGCGTGGAAGCGTTCGGCTTCGTCTGTTTGCAGTCGCCGCAGTTTTGCCGGCCAGTAACTCGAATGAAAACGGCATCCGGTGCGCGCATGAATTTTCTGCTCGTCAAATTCCGAACGCAGTTGATAGACGGCGTCGACGGCCCGCGAATCCGCCCAACCAAGCACTGGCGTGGTCGCGTTTCCGGCGTCACCCACTCCCATCAGGCTGTGCCAGAAACAGGAAATGGAGATCAACTCGACGCGTATTGCTGATTCAGGGATCTTCGCGAATAACGAGTCAATGGTTTTTGCAACCTGCTCAAGCAACATCTCGGCGTCGAACGTCGCAAAATCAGTAGGCGTATGACCATAGCCGGCCCTGACACTCGCTCCTTCAATCTCGCGACCCTGCTGATCGAAAAGTGCAGCGCGTGTGCCGGAGGATCCAATATCCAATCCGAGCACCACCGGCCTCCTCGATCCGGCCAGAACCGGTAACACTCCAGACCACGGCTCAAGGCCGTCGACAATCTCATCCAACACGTTGCTCATTTTTCTTGTAGCCCAAAGTCCCGAGTCCAATGTCCAAAGTCTGTTTCGATCTGATTGACTTCGGAGCCTGGACATTGGACTCTGGACTATTTGCCAAGAATCGCACACGCGATTGTTGTAGTCCACATTTTGACTGAACTGATAAAATGCCGGCGATGCAAGCTGAAACTCTCAACTGCCCAAATTGTGGCGCCGCAAGTTCAACCGACGCACCGGCCTGCCAGTTTTGCGGCTCGCGCCTCGCGACTGTTGCCTGTCCGTCGTGTTTCGCAATGATGTTCATCGGCAGCAAGCATTGTCAGCGCTGTGGCGCGGCCGCGGCAATACCGGAAGTTAAGGATGCCAAAGATCGCAAGTGCCCTCGCTGTAAGAGTGAGATGGTACTGGTAACGCTCGGACTAACAACCGTACTTGAGTGTGAACAATGTCTTGGTCTTTGGCTCGACGTGCCTTCGTTTGAAAAGATCTGCGCCGATCGCGAGCAGCAGTCGGCAGTGCTCGGCGCTGCTTCGCACGCATCCGCAAGCGCTACGCAGCAAACCAGCAAGGTTAGTTATGTGCCTTGTCCTGAGTGTGCGCTGTTAATGAATCGCGTCAACTTCGCGCGTTGCTCGGGCGTGATTGTAGATATTTGCAAACAACACGGAACCTGGTTTGATCGCGACGAGTTGAGCCGGATTGTCGAGTTCATACACGATGGCGGACTCAATGCTTCAAGGGCGAAAGAAAAAATCGAAATCGCTGAACAACGAGAACGGCTGCGTCAGGAACAACTGACCGCGAGCCTGCGCGGCCCGGCGAGACTTGGCATCACGGATGACGACGAACGGCGACTGACCGGAATTGCATCCGCGCGCGGGCTGCTGAAGTTTTTGCTTGATTGATTGCTAGTCAGAGATTTTTGCCGCGGACTTACGCGAATGAACGCCGATCAGAACGAAAACCATAATGACTTCCATCTGGTCTTTCAGATTCGCGTATGTCCGCGAAAATCCGCGGCCAATTCATAGCTTACTTCACAATCTTCCTTACCAACGCTACAAAGTCTGCGATGTCTGCTTCTGTAGTATCAAACGAAGTCATAAACCTGACTTCTGAAATCTCCTCATTCCAAACGTAGAAGAAGTAACGCTGCTGAAGTAGCGGTACATATTTCTTCGGCACAATGGCGAACACACCGTTTGATTCCACCTTCTGCGTAATTGTTATCTGCGGTATCTTTCTCAGCTCGGTCGCCAGACGCTGGGCCATCTGGTTCGCATGTTGTGCATTTTGCCGCCAGAGGTCGTTTGAAAGCAGTGCCTCAAATTGCGCCGATATGAAGCGCATCTTGGAGGGAAGATGGGTGCCCTGCTTTCGGGTGTATTTGAAATCCCTTGCCAAATTCTTGTCGAAGAAGACAACGGCTTCGCCGTACATCATTCCGTTTTTAGCGCCACCAAAAGAGAGGATGTCGACGCCGGCGTCTCTGGTGATTGCCTTAAGTTTGACGCCCAGGCCGGCAGCAGCGTTCGCAATACGCGCGCCGTCAACATGCAGCAGCATATCGTGTTCATGCGCAAACTTGGCCAGTGCTTGTAACTCCCGTGGTGTGTATACAGTGCCCATCTCCGTGGCCTGCGACACTGAGATCACGCGCGGCTGCACGTGGTGTTCAAAACCCACCTCATGCAGCAGCGGTTTGATCTGTTCGGCCTTAACTTTTCCATCGGCCGTAATGATGGGAAGCAGTTTGCAGCCTGTGAATTTCTCCGGCGCGCCGCATTCATCGACGTTTATATGAGCCGTCTGCGCACAGATGATCGCGTGGTGCGACTGTGTGCCCGCCTTTAAGCCCAGCACGTTTGCCCCGGTGCCCCCAAAAACGAAAAAGACTTCCACCTCTTTGCCAAGGTGTTCGCGAAAGAGTTTGACCGCGCGCGCCGTGTAGGGATCATCGCCGTAGGCAATGACGTGCCCGTCGTTGGCGGCAGCGATCGCCTCCATGACTTTAGGATGAACGCCGGCGTTGTTGTCGCTGGCGAAACTGCGGGATCGTTTGACTCGATTGGTCATGACAAATTGCTTTCAGGGTTGCTACGTAATTCGAGCTTTGAACTTCGAGCTTTGTGCTTCGACTTTTTCTTTCCCTAATGAAATTGCCCCAGCCAAAATACCAAGTTCAAAGTTCAAAGCACAAAGGTCAGGCCTTTCCAGTCTTAAAGTCTTTAATTATTTCTCGCGCCGCATTGGCCCCCGGCCCTCCTGTTACTCCACCGCCGGGATGCGTGCCGGCGCCGCAAAGATAGAGTCCCTTGATCGGAGTTCGATATTGCGCCCAACCGATCAAAGGACGAAAAGTAAAGAACTGATCCAGCGACTGCTCGCCGTGATGAATGTGGCCGCCACTCATTCCGTAAGTCTCCTCCAGGTCGAGCGGCGTAATCACTTGTCGCGCCACAATCAGTTCCTTCAGATTCGGCGCATAACTACTCAGAACATTTATTACGTCGTCGGCAAACTCTTCACGCCGGGAGTTCCAGTCGCCCTCTTTCAACTTGTAAGGAGCATACTGAATGTAAACCGACATCACCTGCGCACCCGCCGGGGCCAGCCCGGGATCGAGCAATGAAGGAATTGTGATCTCCAGGTAGGGTAACGGCGAGTAGTCGCCATACTTCGCTGCATCGAAGGCCCGCTCAAGATAATCAATGTCAGGCCCGATGTGAATGCGTCCGGAAAGTTTAGTCCTGGCATCGTCGCTCTCAACTCCTATGAATGATGGCAGGCCTGAAAGCGCCAGGTTGATTTTCGCGGAGACTCCAGTGGCCCGGTAGTTTCGAATCTTCAACAGGAAACTCGGATCGAGACAAACCGGATCGATTAACTTCAGAAAGGTCGTACGCGGATCGGCGTTGGAAACAATCGCGCGCGCTGCGATCTCCTCGCCGCTTGTTAATACGACTTTCGCAGCTCGGTCCTCGCTCGCCTCGATTTTTTCAACCCCCGTTGCGGTTCTGATTTCGACTCCTGCGTTTCCCGCGGCCACGGCGAGAGACTGAGTGAGTGCGCCCATCCCGCCCTTTACGAACGCGGCCGGTCCAATCGCGTGACCATCCATCGCTGCCTGCCACAAGAGGCCAATGCTCGTGCCGGCCGACCACGGTCCGGCAAATGCGCCGAAGATTCCACGCGCCGCGACCAATGCGCGCATCGTTTCGGCCTCAAACCATTCCGCCACCAAATCAGCCACCGCCATCGGCCCCCAACGCAGCAACCGATACGCATCTTGTTTGCCAAGCTTGCGAAACAACCGGCCAAGCTTGCCGAGGTTCCAGAGTTCGCCCGCGGATGGGTGTTCTATCGCCGGCGGCGTCATCGTTAATAGCGGGGCGAGTACACGTCCGATGCGTGAGAAGCTTCGTTCGAATGCCGGGTAGCTCTGCGCGTCTTTTGCGGAAACCCTTTCCAACTCGCGAATCGTTTGAGCAGGATCATCATAAATACAGATCGAGCGGCCATTAGACGCCGGCGCGAAAACTTTCGCCGCGGGCGTGATGAATTCAAGTCCGTATCGATCTAGTCGAAGGTACTTGCTGACATGGGAAAAGAAAGGGGCCGCGGAGTGGGATAGAGTCGAACAACGAAATCCCGGATGGATTTCTTCGGTGACTGCGGTGCCGCCCACAATCTCGCGCCGTTCAAGCACGAGAGTCTTCAGGCCAGCCTTGGCCAGGTAGCAGGCGGCTACCAGGCCGTTGTGACCACCGCCGATGATGATGATGTCGTAATCAGGCATTCTCGATTGGGAGTATTAAAAACTATATTTAGCCGCGGATTTGCGCGGATGAACGCGGATCTGAACAGAACACGAATCGGAACAGAACCAGGAAAATGGAGTGGATGCAGTTTTCAAATCTCTTTTCAGATCCGCGTTTCTCCGAGCAAATCCGCGGCCAAATCCTACTTCTTGTCCTTCAACATCTGCAGCGCGGCGTTTCTTCCCGGTGCGCCCATGATGCCGCCGCCCGGATGCGTGGCCGAACCACACATGTAAAGGTTGCGAATCGGAGTGCGGTACTGCGCCCACCCCGGCGCCGGTCGCAGAAAGAAGAGTTGCTCCAAAGTCAGTTCACCCTGAAAGATGTTGCCCTCAGACAAACCAAAGTCGCGCTCCAGATCCAACGGTGTCAAAACCTGCCGGTGCAAAATCAAGTCCTTGATGTTTGGCGCGTGTTCAGCGATCGTCTCAATCACAGTGTCGCCAAACTCTTCGCGCTTTTCGTCCCAGGTTCCTTCCTTCAAGTGGTAAGGCGCGTACTGAACGAAGCAGGACATCACATGCTTACCCGGCGGCGCCACTGAGGGATCAGTCAAACTGGGAATCACTATGTCGATGTAAGGCCGCCGCGAATAGCGACCATACTTGGCATCATCGTAGGCTCGCTCCATGTAGTCGACTCCGGGACTGATGGATATCGCCCCGCGCAGGTGCGGGCCTACACCGGGCAGAGCCTTGAGGTTTGGTAAACCATCGAGCGCGAGATTCACTTTGCCCGACGACCCGCGATACTTGTAGCGCTTCAGATCATCAGCGAAATCATCGGGCAGATGTTCTTCGCCCACCATCTTCATAAACGTCAAACGCGGATCCACGCTGGACGAGATAACGTCAGCAAAAATCTCGTCGCCGTTTTTGAGTGCAACTCCCTTCGCCTGGCCGTTCTTCAGGATGATTCTTTCGATCGCCGCTTCTGTACGAATCTCCGCGCCGGCTTCGCGCGCCGCATCGGCTATCGCGTTTGAGATGGCGCCGGTACCGCCGCGCGACAAGCCCCAGGAACGAAAGGCCCCATCGATCTCGCCCATGTAATGGTGCAGCAGCACGTAAGCCGTCCCAGGCGAACGGACGCCCAGAAACGTGCCAATGATTCCCGAAGCTGACATCGTCGCCTTGAGCACGTCAGTCTCGAACCACTGATCGAGAAAGTCGACCGCGCTCATCGTCATCAATTGCACCTGGTTGTACTTGTCTTCGTCCGGAAGATTTTGAAACCGCTTGCCGAGGAAATGCAGGTCCTTCAACCCCTTCGGCTTTAACGACATCGGATCCGGAGGTGTCATGCTCATGATCGGCTTCACGAAGTGGGCCATCTCAAGCATGGCTTTGCCGTATTCATCGTAGGCTTCGGCGTCGAGCTTGGAATGTCGAGCTATCTCGCGGCGAGTTTTAGCATGATCGTTAACGCGCCAGAGGTAGTCGCCATTCGCCATCGGCGTGAAGGTGCCGTCGAGCGGGAGGATTTCTAATCCGTGTCGGGGTAGATCGAGTTCACGAATAATTTCCGGACGCAATAACGAGACGACATAAGAACAAACAGAGAACTTGAATCCGGGAAATACTTCTTCCGTAACCGCCGCGCCGCCGAGCACGTGGCGACGCTCGAGCACCAACACCCGCTTGCCGGCGTGTGCAAGATATGCGGCATTGACCAGACCATTGTGTCCGCCGCCAATGACTATGACGTCGTATTTCTTCATGCGTATTATGGGATCGCGTTACTTTCTAAAGTGGAAGCGTATCATCACTTATGCACGTGATAACCCGCAAGCGGTTAAATGAATTCGCGGAGAAGTATCCTGAAACCAGAACGGCCCTCGCGAATTGGTACTATTCAGTAAGGAATAATGATTTTTCATCGCTGCCAAACTTGAAGTTGATGTTTCCAACTGCTGATCAGGTAGGAAAGCTGACAGTTTTCAATGTCGGCGGAAACAAGGTGCGTCTCATTGCGGCGATCCACTATAATCGCAAGCGAATCTATATTCGTGCTGTGTTGACTCACGATGAGTATGACAGAGGCAAGTGGAAAGAATGAGCATGCAGAACCTCGATGTTAGTAAGACAACAAGCGCCTGGTCATCCCTTGCGGGCACAGTTTTCGTTCCTCATTCTGCAGAGGAATATAATCGTCTGGTGGCCCTGTTGGACAACCTGATCGATGAAGTTGGGGAAGACGAGGCACACCCGCTTGCTTCTTTGATGGAGATTGTTGGAGTGCTTGTTCAAAACTACGAGGACCAGAACGTGCCGGAGTTGACCACAAACTAGCTTCTGCCTGCCGGGTTCAGCAACTCTACTTTTCTTATGCCCGTCGGAACCGCATTTCACAAACGAACCTTCCCACTATGCGAGAGCTTGAACTATCGCGAGTGGTCGGGCTACTACGCGGTCAGTTCCTACGAACCTCATCACGAACATGAGTACAACGCAATTCGTAACGCCGCGGCGCTCATCGACATCTCGCCGTTATTCAAGTACCGCGTGAGCGGCAAAGACGCGACTCGATTAGTCGATCGCATCATCACTCGCGACCTGCGCAAGGTGGCAGTGGGCCAGGTTGTCTACACGCCATGGTGCGATGAACATGGCAAGGTCATTGACGACGGCACCGTCTCTCGCCTGGAGGAGAACACTTATCGCTGGACGGCAGCCGATCCGAGCCTGCGCTGGTTTACCCAAAACGCAAACGGAATGGATGTTCACATTGAAGACATCTCCGAAAGCGTTGCCGCACTGGCGCTGCAGGGCCCAACGTCCGGGCGGTTGCTAAAGGCTTTGGTAACCGGAGCGGACATCGAAAATCTAAAGTACTTTCGCCTTACAACCGGAGTGATTGCCGGTGTGCCGGTCGAGATTTCGCGCACTGGCTACACAGGCGATCTCGGCTATGAGATCTGGGTTGCAGCCGATCAGGCGCTGCAGGTCTGGGACGCGTTAATGGAATCAGGTCAGGCCTTTGATATTCACCCGGCCGGCATGCTAGCCCTGGACGTCGCCCGAGTCGAAGCCGGCTTGCTGCTTATTGAAGTCGATTTCAACAGCAGCAAGAAGGCCTTGATTGACGAACAGAAATACTCGCCATTCGAGATGGGCCTTGGCCGCCTGGTACACACAAACAAGAGTCGCTTCATTGGACAAGCGGCCTTACTGGCTGAACAAAAACTTGGCAGCGCGCGGGAGATTGTTGGACTAGAGATCGACTGGCCGCAAGTCGAGCAGCTTTATGAGAACGTTGGTTTGCCGCCGGCTGTATCCCCGATTGCTTCGCGAGTCGCGGTGCCGGTATTCAAAAATGGAACCCACGTCGGCAAGGCCACTTCGAGCACCTGGTCGCCAACTTTGAAAAAGATGATTGCACTGGCTACTGTAAAGCGACCTCTTACAAAGCCAGGCACACTGCTCCAGTTTGAAGTCACAGTGGAAGCTAAACGTCACCGCGTGCTCGCTAAGGTAGTCAAGACACCTTTCTTCAATCCCAGGCGTAAGACAGCAACGCCGGTGCTGTAGCATTTCAACTACTCAAGCTCTTCTCTGGGACCGCGGGCGTCCCGCCCGCCCGCGTACCATAAATTCAACTCCTGATGCTTGAGCTTATCGTACGCGGGCGGGCGGGACGCCCGCGGTCCCAGGGAAGAGCTTGAGTGGGGTTAGATTAGTACTCAACTATCGTCCAAATTGATCCGGTGAGACACTTCAAAAAATCTTGCTTCCCATATGGGAATCCACTACTCTCTCGCCTCGGCTCCTCGACCTGGTCGCTGTTGCTGCTCATTTGTTCCTGCTCTGTTTAGCTGAGGCTGGGTTTAGTGCGCTGCTTTCTTAGATCCCGCAACTGTGGTTTCTACTAACACTACAAAACGTGGCCGACTCTTACGTGTGTTGGGTGTTGGCTTTGGCATCGCTGTCATCATCGGCAACACCATCGGCGCCGGAATCTTTCGCGCTCCTGGTAGCATAGCTTCGCAGTTGCCTCATCCCGGACTGTTTCTCGGCGTTTGGGTCCTTGGCGGGTTCTACGCCTTACTGGGCGCGATCTCACTGGCTGAGTTGGGCGCCATGCTACCAAAGTCTGGCGGACAGTATGTCTTTGCGCGTTACGCGCTTGGTGAATACGCCGGATTCATTGTTGGCTGGAGCGACTGGATCTCCACCTGTGGTTCCGCTGCCGCTGTTTCGCTCCTGATTGGCAAGTTTATGGGCGCGCTCTTTCCCACATTGAATGGCGATGGCAAGGCCGCAGCTATCGCGGCCGCTATTGCTATCATCTTCGCTGTGCTGCAATGGGGAGGGATTATTTGGGGCAGCACAACCCAAAACTTCACCAGCTTGCTGAAAGCGCTCGCGTTCATGGTGCTGATCATCGCGGCTTTCTTATTTGGCGGACAGGGTTCCTTTGCATCCTCAGAACAACTGGGCAGGGCGACTGGTTTGGGTTTGGTTACGGCGTTGGTCTTATCGCTGCAAAGTGTGATCTACACCTACGACGGCTGGAACGGCGTAGTGTATTTCTCCGAGGAGGTTGAAAATCCCGGGCGCGATGTTCCGCGCGCTATGTTTGGCGGCGTGCTCACCATCATTGCCATTTATTTGCTGGTGAATGTCGCGCTGCTTTACGTTCTGCCAATCTCAAGAATCGCCGGACAGGACTTAGCTGCCGGAGCTGCCGCGCAGGTGATCTTCGGACGTCACGGCAACACAATCTTCCTGACCTTGACGATTCTCTCAATGCTCAGCGCGATCAACGCCTACCACCTGATGTCCACGCGCGTGCTCTTCGCGATCAGCCGCGACGGACTCTTTGCTAAAAAGGCCTCGGAAGTTAACCAGGGCGGCACACCCGCCGTGGCCTTGTTTACCAGCGCCGCGGTTTCAGTGATTTTCATTGTTATTGGCCAGACTTTCGATAAAGTCATTGCGGTGCTGGCCTTTTTCTTTGTGGCAAACTACACGCTCTCTTTTGTTTCAATGTTCGTGTTACGACGCCGCGAACCTTCGAAAGAAAGACCCTACCGCGCCTGGGGTTATCCCTGGACAACCGGACTTGCCTTAATTGGATCGGTTTTGTTTTTGGTTGGCGCGATCGCTGCAGATCTGAAAGAAGGCACGCGCTATAGCATCTACGCGCTCATCCTGCTCGCAGTCAGTTACCCGCTGTTTCGTCTTCTGAAGATCGCAAACGCCGGCTCTGAAGTTTGACTTCGCTGCGAATTTCACTTAGAAACTTTTCTCGTCGTAACTGAAACTATCAATTGAGGATCCCAATGAAACAAACTTTTGCAATCGTCCTCTTCATTCTCTCCACGCTCAGTGTTTCCGCCGTCTATGCCCAACAAGACGATGAGGCTGCGGCGCGCAATCGCACCAGAGAGCAGCTGGCAGCCTTGCTGGAAAAGACCGGTGCGGAGATAAACGTTGACTTCAAACAGAGTCAAAAGCAGCCGTTCAATTATGTGGGGTCACTCAGAGCTGGGCTGGTGAACACCGAGAGCTACGAGATCGTAATCAGTGTTACGGCCAAAGAAACCATTGGTTTCCGCATTTATCCTCACTACAACAAGGGCTACATTAACGTTGATAAGGTCAAGGATCGGGCTGGTCTCATGAGGCTATTACTGCGGCTGAGCGACCGCGCGTTTCTTTTTTGGGGCGCCGATGAGTCCGGCGACATTTTTACTGGTTACACCTTCACGCTCGAATCCGGCTTTCCGGAAGAAGCAATCAGGATTGTTCTGCGCAGCATTGTAAACAGCGACAAGTTTGTCGGCGAGATGCGTCCGTTTATTGATGGCACTGCGGCCGGCGCCGTTAGCAAGCCCTAAAAGTTCCAGGACAGTATCCCACCATACACATGCGCGCCTGGGTAATAGAGCGGCACGATGCGCGGAAACAAGCTCGAACGTTTAGCCGTGTTTGGTTTTTCCCTCCCTGCGTCCAGCCCGGGATCGTGATGCGTGTGGTAAACATAACGGCCAATGCCATAACCTAGTGCGCTGCCAACCAAAATGTCTGACAGAAAGTGGTTCCGGCCCGTGTAACGCGAAAAGCTGATCGCAGCGGCCGCTCCGTAGAGTCCAACCCGAACCAAAGGTCGGTGATGTCCATACTCCTGCGCGATCACGGTCGCGAGCGACCAGGCGTTGATCGCATGCCCTGACGGGAACGAACTGCCGCCGTCAAAAAATTCTCCGCTTGAGTTATCTACGGGTGGTCGCTGTCGCTGGGAGGCAGTTTTTAGAGCGCGCACCACTAAGTCGCTGTCAATGAGTGCTTCCGCTCCAAGTAAACCTGTTTCTCGCAAGCGATCGTTGTGGGTCATTCGTCCAGTCAAATAGAGAGCGCCAGCCAAACCGCCGGTAGCGTATAGCGAGCCAATCCGGCTGACGTCTTTGCTGATCCTGAGCCGATTCAGGTTGTCACCATGCTCGACCAGCTCGCCGGAAGTGCGCCGGTCAGTGGCAATCAATGCGATGGTCGAGAAGCCCAATGGCGCTAACCACTTCGTATCCGTGCTGTGCAAATGAAAAGGTGAAGTCCAGATGGCGCGCTGGTCGCTAAGAATATTGCGGAAGAATTTCTTCTCGTGATTCGTTGTGGGTGCGGGCTTCGGTTTTCGGGGCGCTTTCGCACGGGACGACTGCGCTGCGGTACTAAGCGAAATACCCAGGATGATGACAAATAACAACGTCGCGGTAGAGGCTGCGCGAGCCATTCGAAAACTGGTATTCATGACATTTCCTATCGGCACTTGATGGTCGGACGGTTAAGTCGGGTTGGGCGTTACTGATTATCTACCAAACACGCTCCGACGACAAAAAGGGGAAACGAATTCGGCGTCAGCTCAAAGCTTGCTCCCCTCTCCGCAAAGTGGGGAGGGGTTAGCGTGCCGTCCACCTCTCCCCTTGACCCCCTCTCCGCTTGCGGAGAGGGGGAAACGAAAGCCGTGCGCTTTCTTTTTTGATCCTCTGGTCCTACAATCAAACCTCGCTTTAGACGCATTTCCCCTAACGATTGCTGCTCCCCGTATAAGATTCCCCCTTTAACAGCTCCTTTCAATTTTCCGGAAATTGGCGGGTCTTTGTAACCTTAAGTCGTTGCGCGGTGTCTCATCTTAGAGAGCTCTTCTATTCGAAGGATTAGTCAGGGACTATTCATGTCTTTTTCGTTGCGCGAGGCCTGGGCCGCCGCCAAGGTGGCTTTGTGTCTGCTTACTCTTTCTCTTCTCGCGGTGAGTTGCGGTCGCTCGGGTTCCAAGGCTGAAAGCGCAGGCCCTGGCAAATCCGGAAAAAAAGAAGTCAGCGTTGTTGCAGTAACAACCTCGAAAGCCTTCGCGCGCGAGGTGCCCTCCTACATTCAATCGACTGGAAGTTTGGTCGCGGATGAAACTTCCGATGTCGCCACTGAGGTTTCCGGGCAGGTCATCTCGACTCCGGTCAACGTCGGCGCATTCGTGAGGCAAGGCGCAGTAATCGCGCGTTTGAACGATCGTGATGCGCGCCTGCGATTGCAACAGGCGCAAGCTGGTTTAAGGCAAGCTTTGGCCGGCGTGCGCCAAGCTGAAGTACGCCTGGGTCTAACTCCGGGCGGAAACTTTGACGCCAGTACCATCCCGGAAGTACGGGCTGCGGGAGCTACCTACGATCAGGCGTTGGCGCAGTTGCGTCTGGCCGAAGCCAATGAGAAACGCTACCGCGATCTGGTGGTAACCGGCGACGTGGCCCAAAGCGTCTACGATCAATTTCGCACTACACGCGACACGGCGCGGGCACAGGTGAGTAATGCCCGCCAGCAACTCGACGCCGCGATCAATATTGCGCGGCAAAGCAACGAGGCCATTCGCACAGCTGAAGCTCAGGCCGCTTCGGCCAGATCGCAAGTCTCCATCGCGCAAAAAGCTGTCAGCGACACAGCGATCGTCGCACCTTATGCCGGCTACGTCAGCAATAGGCCGATCGCCAAGGGTGAATATGTGACGCCTTCATCAATCATTGCCACGATACTGCGTACCAATCCGATCAAACTGAACTTGCTGGTGCCGGAAGCCGAGGCCCCCCATATCAATCCCGGCATGGGAGTCTCTCTCGAGGTTGACGCTTACAAGGATCGGAAGTTTGCCGGTCAGGTGGTTGCGGTTAATCCCGCGATTGATCCGGTTTCGCGATCCGCGACCATTGAAGTCTCGGTCCAAAATGGGGATAACGCGCTGCGTTCGGGCATGTTTGCCACGGCCCAGATTGTGCGCAAGGTCGGCGGCACGGCCGTTTTCGTGCCGCGGTCGGCAATTTTTTCAGATCAGAACACGCAGTCGTACCGCGTGTTTGTTATCGAGGGCGATACGGCAAAACTGCGCGTGGTCCAACTCGGCGCCGAGGAAGGCGACTCGGTGCAGATTCTGGCGGGTGTCAACGCAGATGAACTTCTGGCCACCAGCAATCTGGAACAGCTCTATGAAGGCGCGCGTGTGAAATTGCAGTGAAACTTTTGGAGTGCGGTGACTGTCACCGCTTTGGTCGGTCGCGACCTGTCGCGATCACCGTGGATTGAAAATTATCAACAGATCTGGGCGTCAAGCCGCCCAGGAGTAAAGCGGTGACAGGTCACCGCACTCCAAAATATGCAGAAGTTAGCTGAGCTTTGCGTGCGCCGTCCGGTCTTCGCGACCGTGCTCATTCTTCTGCTTACTGTCGTCGGCGGTTTTTCCTTCTTCTCTCTCGGCGTCGATCGTTTCCCGAAGATTGATATTCCGACAGTTTCGGTCACCACTACCAACACCGGCGCCGCACCGCAGGAAATCGAAACCGAAATCACAGACATCATCGAAGGCGCGGTGAACACAGTGCCTGGCATCGACGAGATGCGTTCCTCCTCGGCACAGGGACGTTCAAGCATCACCATCAATTTCAACCTGGAAAAGGACCCCGATCTCGCTACTCAGGAAGTACGTGACAAAGTCAGCACGATTATTAATCGCCTGCCGCAGACCGCTGATCCGCCGATCGTTAGAAAGTCCGATCCCGACTCGCAGCCGGTGCTCGTTTACTCGATCAGCGCGCCGCGATCTTCCATTGAACTGACCGAATTGGTAACTCACCAGATCCAGGAGCGCATCGAGTCTGCTGACGGTATCGGCGAAGTCGTAGTGTTTGGCGGACGTCAACGCGAAATCAAAATCTATCTGGATCCAAACCGGCTGCGAGCCTACAACCTCTCGGTCACTGACGTTTCAAACGCCTTGCGGGCACAGAACCTGGAGCTACCGGGCGGCCGCCTTGACGAGGGGGCAAAAACTGTAACCCTGCGGACGCTCTCGCGTGTGACGAAGGTCGAACAGTTCAACGACATAGTGATAGCTACTAAGAACCGCTATCCGGTAAAGGTGAGCGACATCGGACGGGTTGAAGACAGTGGCGTCGATCCCACGTCGGCGGCGTCGCTCGATGGCGTGCCCTCAGTTTCGCTCGGCATTCGTAAGCAATCAGGCGTAAACACCATCGCTGTAATCAACGCGGTGAAACAGCGCATGGCCGAGATTCAGCCGCTTTTGCCACCGGATATCAAGATTGTAATCACCCGCGACCAGTCAGAGTTTATCGAGACCAGTTTGCATTCGATCGAAGAGCACCTGATCGTTGGCGGGCTGCTTGCCGCCCTCATCGTGTTTCTATTTCTTTGGAACTTCAGGTCGACGATCATCGCTGCGCTCGCCATCCCGACGTCCATTATCTCCGCCTTCGCATTGATCGCCGCGCTCGGCTACTCGCTCAACCAGATGACTATGCTGGCGCTGACGTTGATGGTTGGCATCGTCATTGATGACGCGATCGTCGTGCTGGAAAACATCTATCGCTACGTGGAAGAAAAAGGCATGCACCCTTTTCAGGCGGCAATAGAAGGCACTAAAGAAATCGGACTTGCGGTCATGGCCACAACGTTTTCACTTCTGGCCGTCTTCATTCCGGTCGGGTTCATGTCGGGAATCGTCGGACGCTTCATGTCGTCTTTTGGTTTGACGTCAGCCGCCGCAATCGTAGTGAGTCTCATCGTCTCGTTTACGCTTACTCCGATGTTGTCGGCTCGCTGGATCAAGCAACCAAAAGAAGCTGATATTCCCGAATCTCCGCCTGATGAGGCTGGTCCTGAATCAATCCAGAATCGCCATCCTGGTCACCAGGAAGATAGCAAGCACGTCTCGTCTTCAAAGGGCGGCCGTTTTTATCGACCCATCGATCGCTCTTACATGTGGATGCTGCGTTGGTCGATGGCGCACCGCTGGATCATCGGCATCATTTGCGCAGTCGCCGTTCTCTCCATCTGGCCACTGTATAAGATAGTCGGTTACAACTTCCTGCCTGATGAAGACGAGTCGGCTTACCAGGTTTCCCTGCGCGCACCTCAGGGCACCAGTCTGCCGGCTACGCAGTCGATCCTCGAGCGCATTGCTCGAGATGTCCGCGAACAGATTCCCGGTGTCGAGAACACGCTCATCAATGCCGGCGGCGGTGGTGGCGGTGGTGGTGGATCGCCAAACAGCGGCAGCGTACAGGTCAGGCTGAAGCCGACTGCGGATCGCAAATTCTCGCAAACGGAACTCATCCAGCAAACTCGCGACATGATTCGCAAGCGGAAGTATCCGAAGGATTACGTGATTACTGCTTCCGGCGGTTCGTCGATTGGCGCCAGTCTCGGCGGCGGGCGCGGAGGCTCGTCAATCGCCTATTTCATCGCCGGGCCCGACATTCAAAAGCTCGATCAATATTCAGCCAAGCTGGTCGAGCGCATCAAGCAGGATCAAAGTTTTCGCGATGCCGATCGTTCGCTTCAGCTTACCAGCCCGGAAGTACGGATTGTTATCGATCGCCAGCGTGCTGCTGATCTTGGCGTCGAGGCTGGCGACGTGGCGCAGGCCTTAAGCACGCTCGCCGCGGGACAGCAAGTAACAACTTTCAGCGAAGGCTCCGATCAATACGACGTGGTAGTAAGAGCGGCAGAAGAGTTTCGGCGAACGCGCGACAGTTTGAAAAGTTTCACAGTGGCCTCGTCACTTGGGGGTACTGTCGAACTTGAAAAACTCGTCCGACTTGAAGCCGGCGACAGCCCCGCATCAATCGATCGCTTGAATCGTCAACGGGCCGTGACTATCTCGGCGAGTCTCGCGCCTAACGGGTCCGAAGCCGATGCGCTGGTCGCGGTACAGCGTTACGTCAACGAGTTAAATCTGGAGGCGGGTTATCAAACCGGAGTCACGGGCCAATCAAAGGAACTCCAGCGCGCGAACCGTTCGTTCATGCTGGCATTCCTGCTTTCGTTTGTTTTCATGTATCTGATTCTGGCGGCGCAATTCGAATCCTTTATTCATCCGGTCACGATCCTGCTGACGCTGCCGCTGGCGATACCATTCGCCCTGCTCTCAACACTGATAGCCGGCCAGCGTCTTAATATTTTTTCGGCGCTCGGCATCCTATTGCTCTTCGGTATCGTGAAGAAGAACGCAATCCTGCAGATATCACACACGCAGGACTTGCGCGACAACGGCCTGAACCGTTACGACGCGATTCTCCAGGCCAACCGCGATCGCCTGCGGCCAATTCTGATGACCACCATCGCTTTAGTCGCAGGGATGATCCCGCTCATCCTCGGCCGTGGTGCGGGAGCGGCGACTAACCGGTCGATCGGCGTGCTCGTCGTGGGTGGGCAAACCCTCTGCTTGCTACTGACGCTGTTGGCTGTCCCCGTTTTCTATTCAGTCTTTGAAGACGCGAAAGATTCTCGCTTGTGGGGTTACATCAGCAGGCGCTCAACTGGCGTTAAGGGATGGGTCCGTCGTCGTATGGCGTCAACCTACACCGCAATCAGTGGAATCTCTCCCCGCAGAACTAAAGCGACGGAGCCGGTCTCCAATGAAAGAACAAAGGATTAAGTTATGTCGACTGAATTCCAAGCTATCGTTTCTGCCGGGCGGCGTGAACCCTGTAAGAAGATCTTTGCGCGCGCTTGCTCTTTCTTAGTAATGTCGCTCGCCATTCTTGCCAGCTCGCTTTTCAGCAATCCCAGCGTCGCGCGCGCACAAAGTCCAACTCCGCGTCCACGCACGAGTGCAAGTCCACTTCCGCCAAACGCTGCGGGCTCCGTGATAAGTCCAACCAACGAGACACAACAGAGTACGCAACCACAAACCGGGCCGCAGCAGCAGCAACAACAGACTACGCCAAACACACAGGGGCCGCGTCCACCGACGCCACAAACGCCGGGACAAAACATCGGCATCGCGCCCGGCGTTGCTCCAGCCGAACTACCCGATGAACCTCCGCCGATTGCGGCTAACTACGAAGCTCCGCTGCGACCATTACCATCCGCAGAGCGCGTCGGCGTTAACGTGAGCGACCAGGTGACTTTGACTCTTAACGATGCGATTCGCATGGCGCTCAAGGACAGCAATGATATCGATCAGTCGCGCATTGACGTGCAGATCGCCGAATATAATCTAAAGGCAGCGCAAGGCGTCTACGATCCGTTACTGTCATCGGAGAATTATTATGAGCGTTCCACCACACCGACCAGTTCTTCGCTCGGAGGCGCCGGAGCGAGCGGCGCTGTCACTCAGGTGGATGAAACAGGCTCAGCTCGCCTGGGCGGCTTCTCGCCGTTCGCAGGCGGGTCTTACCAGTTAGACTTTTCTTCTACCCGACTCACTACTACCAATCAGAACGTGAGACTAAATCCGCAGTACCCTCTGGCGGCCACCTTGACTTACGCCCAGCCGCTGCTTCGTGGACTTCGCTTCGACATCAACCGGCGCAACATCGAAATTGCGAAGAAAAATCTTTCGCTGACTGACGCGCAGTTTCGCCAGCGCGCGATTGACGTTATCGCGCAGGTTGAACAAGCCTACTGGGACCTGGCTTTTTCGCTCCGGAATCTTCAGGTGCAGATTGACGCGGTGAAGCAGGCGCGACTACAGGTCGAAAGCAATCAGAGGATGGTTGAAAAAGGTGTGCTGGCGCCAATCGACGTCGTTGCTGCTTCGACGCAAGTGACAACCTTCGAACAAAACGTCTATACGGCACAGGAGGCTGTGACGCAGGCTGAGAATACGTTAAAGACTTTGATTCTTCCCAATCGCGAACAGACCCTTTGGACACGCGCGATCACTCCAGTTACTCCCGTTAGCCTTGAAGCTCCGCGCGTGCCGGTTGAAACAGCGGTCAAAGCTGCACTCGACAATCGGCCCGAGCTGGCACAGCTGCGAACAACCGCCGACATTAATCGACTCAACGTTCGTTATCTCCGCGATCAAACAAAACCACAAGTCGATCTCGTGGGAACCTATACGACCGCAGGCCTGGCAGGTACTTTTGTGCAGCCGAGTTCCAGCGGCACCAGTACCTCCGTGCTGACCCAACGCGTCAACGATCTCTCGGTGCTGGCAGGATTACCACCGCTGCCCGCTACAACCGGCACCACGACCATCGCCCCAAATCTGATCGGAGGCTACGGTCAGTCTCTGCGAAACCTGCTTGATCAAAAGTATCCAACCCTCCGCGTTGGTGTTCGCATTTCGCTCCCACTGAGAAATCGCACCGCCGAAGCGAATCTCGGGGGCGCGCTCGCGCTGAGCAATCGCATTACCGATCAATTCAAGCAGACCGAACAAATCATCGAAGCGGAAGTTCGGAATTCGCTGCAGGCAATGCGTTCCGCGGAAGCCCGACTCGCGGCCGCGGCAGCCTCTCGCTCTTCCGCCGAACTACAATTTCAAAGCGAACAGCGTCAGTTTCGTGCCGGGACCAGTACGGTGTTTCTGGTGCTGCAACGTCAGACTGATTTATTGGCCGCCCGTGGACGCGAACTGCAGGCACAGACTGACCTCAATAAAGCGATCTCGCAACTACAGCGTGCGACCGGAAACACGTTGACCGCTAATCACATATCCGTGCGAACTGATACCCCGTTGCGCGAACTCGAACAACGACCGCAGCCAGCAGATGTTGTGACATCGACGAAGATGCCGTCTCAGTCCGCGACTTCGTTCACCAGGACACAGGAGTGAGTTCGTGCTCGTGCTTGTCTCGCATCACGAGGACTGAAAGGAACCGGGGCGTTGAAGTTTAAAAGGACAATCTTTTCGATTTCTTTGCTGGCCCTCCTGCTCACTCCCGCCTGTCAGTCGACCAGGCCCGGCGATGACCTGACCGGAATCGTCGTCGTAAACTCTCCAGCGACCGGGCGCGTCACACGCATCGATGTCGCCGAGGGCGTTCACGTCGAACAGGGGACGCCGATAGTCGAAATCGTATTGCAGTCCGAAGCGAATGCATTGGCTACTCCGGCGAGGGACGGGTCTGAGGCGAAAGCCATAAGCAGTTACCAGTCAGCAGACGCGGCGATTGAAGCGGCGCGCGCGGAAGTTGTTCGCCATGAAGCTGAAGTAACCAGACTGACACCCTTGGTTGACTCAGGCGCGGCTTCACAAGGTGAGCTTGACGGTGAGCGCGCTCTCTACGAACAAGCCCAGAGGCGCCTGACACAGGCACAGGAAGCCAAAAGAAACGCAGAGAGCGCCCTGCTAGCGGCGCGTCAGCCGAACCAGTCTCAGGTCAACGTGCCTACGCCGCGCGAGCAGATCGTGTCTGCAGTCAGCAGCTCACCTGGCAAGGTAGCCGTTATCAGTGTCCGAGTGGGTGACCTGGTGAAAGTGGGGGACCCGCTGGCAACGATACGCACCGATAAGTGAGGGACTCAGGAGTCAGAAGTCACGACCGTCATTAGTTGCCGACTCCTGAGTCCTGAGTGATTCCCGGCTTCCTGAGTCCTAAGTCTTGACTTTCGTGAAGGACAGGAATATTGTCCCGCCGTTCTCATGAACGGCTGAATTCTCACGAGCCTGCGCCAGTTTGCACTCTCGCCGAGTAACCGGAAGTGAGACGTTCGCTTTTTTTTGAAAAACGAGTTCCTCGTACACCGTTCCTTCCACTTGCGTACACCACTAAGGAGAAAAGATGCCTAAAATTATCATCGTATTAGCCTGGGCCTGGATCATCATCGTAGGCGGGCTAATGATCACCCCCGGTGGAATAAGCTGCATTCGCTGCGGCCCTTCCCTCAACCTCTTTATCGCGATTGTCTCGATAGTGCTCGGTCTCGCCGGTCTGGTAGGGACACTCAGAGGCCCGGCCGCTACGCATTAAGGCCGGCGGCAAAAGTTGAACAAAAACACGAAGGGCCACTTTTCGAAGTGGCCCTTTCGTTATGAGAGGATTGGTGGAGCCGAGCCGGGATCGAACCCCTGACCTCATGACTGCCAGTCACCAGAATGCACGTTATCCAAGCCAGTGTCCGGTTTAGCGCGACTAAGACGCAGAACTGACTCAGGGTGTCTCGCTAGTTTTCCTGTGGTTCCTTTCGCGGACGACGACGACGGACCGGAGAACGTTCTTTCAGTAAGTCTTTATGTCTTGACTCAATAATGTAGCAAAGCGCCTGATAACTCATGCCTAACAGAGATGCCGCGTGAGTGACGCTACCATTAGCCTGGACCAACGCTCGTCTAATGGTCTCGCGCTCAACATCCGACACGATTTGCTGAAGATCGCCGGGCTTAATCAAAAGAATTTCAGTCGCCTCCTCTGAACTCAACTCCCCAGGGACGCTGGCGGCAACTTTGCCGGCGGCATCACCTAATCTTAGTTTTATGTCCTGGCTCTGGGAGCTTGAGAGCCATTCCCGCGCTTGTTGGTAAGCTGCTTGTAACGTCGTCGCAGACAGGTCGTCTATTTCCTCGATCATCGTCAGCGAAGCGAGTCCGGCGATGTTAGGCGCATCAATTCTGAGAGCGGTTTGAATAGCCTTTTGAAAGATGAAGTGGGCGCTTTCTGTCTTACGTAGTCGCGCCAGGGCGATGCCCTGCGTGATTAGAGCTTCAGCCATCATGCAAAAATGTCCGCCCTTTTCAAACGCGGATACTGCCCGACGCGCAACAGCTTCAGCTTCCTTCAGTTTACCTTCCGCAATGAACACTTGCGCGGACGACTCATCAATCTGCGCCGTTCGAGCTTTGTCTTTGAAACTCGCTGTTAGGCGTCGGGCCTCGTCGAGATATTTGTGCGCTTCTTTGTACCGAGACAGCTTAAAGAGAAGAAATCCGACGTTGTTTTTTACGTCAGCCCGAAAGACCGGGTTGCGAGCTAATCTGAATTGATTATCGGCCTCCTTGTATTCCCCGATTGCCCGCTGAAAATACTCTTCTCTTTTCTCGGCGGTAGCGAGGTTCCGAAGGATGATCGCAAGTTCACTATGGTAAGCGCCTTTGACTGTGTGGTTGGCGAGTTTCTGAAATAGAGCTGAATTGTCGGTGAGAATCCCTAATGCTTCGTGGTATCGAGCGGCTGAACACTCAACCGTAGTCAACTTCAGGAGGGCACGCGCCCTGGTATTACCCGCCGTCGTCAGCTTTTTCAAAGCCTCATGCAGCATGGTCCGGGCTTCATTTAATTCGCCTTCCCGCCAATAGCAGTAAGCAATCTCCGTGCGTGCAGCCGCTATCTTCGTCACATCACCGACCGACTCAAAATAAACGATGCTTTCAGTGATAAGATTCTTGGCAGTTTCCTGCGCTTCTTCAACCTGATTCCTGCTACCGATCCATCCCGTCAAAATACCTACACAGAGCAAGACTTCAGCCTCAACCGAAGCATGGAGTCCTTTGGTTTCTGGCCGTACTCCGACGCCTCTCCACAAGCGGCGCATTGTTTCTTGCGCGCCCTCGTAATCTTCTTTGTCCTTTTGCTCTAAGGCAGTCTGACACCTGAGCAAAGCTTCGTCGTTGGCCGTTAGGTGGGACGTGTGCAGCTTTGGTGAGGCTATCTTCAAGAGATAAACCCTTTCTAGTGAGTGTAAGAGCCCTTGCTTCTCCGAGCGCAGATATTAGTCCCAGCCGCACCACCCTGCAAGAAGTTTGAGATATGCACTATTCTGTTTTTGTTACCAGTAGACTTGCATCCTCGAAACCTCAAAGGAGAAACAGAACATGAAGCGCTTTGTAATAGCAATCGCCCTCGCGTGTGCGCTCTCCAGTACCACTTTGGCGGGAGAGATACACTCCACTGGCGCGCCAGCACCGGGAGACATTCCCACTAGCGGGTCGCCAGCGCCGGGAGATATGCCAATTAGTGGAACCCCGTCGCCAGGTGATATACCGAGTGACGGTTCGTCAATCCTTCTTTTGATGCTCGATCTCGTGTTCTAGGTTCTGCTTGAGCAGTTAGTTTGTTTAGTTGGTGTTCTGTCGCAGCGGCAGTGGGGTAGGGGTGTGCGTTGCTGCTGTTGAAGATCAGAGCTAAAGTCGCGCTCAATGATTACCGAGGACAAGCGGATAGCTCACAAGCTCGGCAGGGACTACGCCATTGAGGAACAACTCCTCAAGACCGTTCCTGTTTATGGCAAGCGGGGCAGACCCTCACGCGAGAGCATGGCGATAGTTAGTCGCAGCTCCAAAAAAGGCTTTTGAAGATCGCTTTTGCGTGTGAAAAGTGTGTGCGGTTGAAGGAGGTAGGTGAGAGATAAGGAACGTGCAAATATTGGTGGAGCCGAGGGGGATCGAACCCCTGACCTCATGACTGCCAGTCATGCGCTCTCCCAGCTGAGCTACGGCCCCATTTACTAAAGACACCTGGTAATCGCTGCTTCATGCAGAGTAGCGTAGCGTTCCGAAGCCGGTCAAGCCACGGCTTCAAGGGGACATCAAATTACGCTGGTCGCGGAAGTCGGCATTTACGGCTTTCCAAAACGAATCGCGCAGGTGAAAATCCGCTTCGAAATGAATAGAAGAATATCTTTAGCCGAAAGCGATCAGGAAATCGTGGATTGTTATCCGGTCATGGCTGAATTGCGTGAGCATCTTAAGCGCGACGAATTTGTGGCGACAGTTAGAAGACTGGCCAAAATTGCCGGTTACAAGTTGGCTTACCTCGCCGAGGGTGAGATCAAGGCGGTGGCTGGTTTCAGAATCTCTGAATGGCTGGCGGCCGGCAAGTATCTTGAGATCGACGACCTGGTTGCCACTGGCAGCGAGCGTTCAAAAGGCTATGGTGGTGAGCTTTTTGATTGGTTGGTCAAATATGCCGAAGACAACGACTGTGACCAGGTCCGCCTGGTATCGCGTGTAACCAGGTTGAATTCTCATCGCTTCTATCTAAAGAAGCAAATGACTCTGGAAGCGTATTACTTCTCGCTGCAGCTAAAATGAAAGCGCCTCGTTTGCCGACCATACATCGACTCAGGTCTTATGCGATCTCGCATTCCCTCTTTCGACCCACCACCCTGCAAGCCGCGTTTGATCGGCTCGGCTTTGTGCAAGCAGATCCAATAAGAGCGCCCGCCAGGGCCCATGACCTCATTCTTCGCCAGCGAGTTAAGGGTTATCAAGCCGGCGATCTCGAGCGGCATTACGGTTCGCTTGAGCTTGAGGAGGATTTTCTCTATGCGTATGGATTTTTGACCAGAGACCTTTGGCAGTTAGTCCATCGCCGAAGAATTACTGACCTGCCGGACTTTGAGAAGAAGGTCCTCAAGGAAGTCCGTCGCCATGGCGCCATGCATCCGAAACAATTGGCCGAGCTTTTTGGAAGCGAGCGGAGAACAAATAACTGGGGCGGATACTCCCGCGTAACAAAGCTTGCCCTTGAAGACTTGCACGAACGCGGCCTCCTGAGAATTGCCGAACGTGAAAAAGGTGTCCGGATATACGCAGCCGCATTGCCTCCGGTCAGACACATTTCCGAAAGAGATCGTTTGCGTAGACTACTGCTCGCCATCATAAATATTCTGGCGCCGGTCTCTGAGAGAACTCTTCGAGAGGCTGCGCGACCGATGCGCGATCTGCTCGCAACTTTTCCCGCGCTGCTTAGCAGCCTGGTTGGCGCGGGCGAGCTACAGAAACAAATGATCGACGGAGTTAGCTACGTCTTGCCGGCGCCAGAAAAAACTCGAGACAACGCCCGGCGCGGTGTTAGGTTCCTGGCGCCGTTCGATCCTCTGGTCTGGGATCGGCGGCGTTTTGAGCATTTTTGGGGATGGCCTTATCGATTTGAAGCGTACACGCCTAAATCCAGGCGACTGCGAGGTTATTACGCGATGCCACTCCTTTGGGGCGAAGCTGTGGTGGGCTGGGCGAACGTGGGAATGGTTAAAGGGGATTTGAATGTCGAGCTGGGTTTTGTTGAAAAACGTCCGCGAGAGAAAGACTTCGGCCTGGAACTCGACGCGGAGATTGCTCGCATGAAAGCTTTTTTGGACCTGAAGAATGCCAACGATGATCTCGAGCTTCACACTCCGAAAAAATAGTCTTCGTCGCAGAGCGACAAAGATGAAGTAAACAAAAGTCTGCGAGACTTTTTGTGCAAACCTAGTCCCGTGGATTGATGAAGTAGAGGAACTTGCTGTCGAAATGGATAGAGTCAAGATATGGCGGTGGCGGTACGGGCGGTGGTCCTTCGATTGGAACGCCCATGATCTCCGGTGGCGCATCAAACTTATCGCCTTTCCGCTTGAGTGCGCGCTGAACTTCTTTCTCGACCCACTTCGATTCTTTTGCTGCAGTTGACCAGAAGAGAAAGAACACGTCGCATTCATCAATATAACGATAGATCGCCGGTTCCCATTGCTCGCCTGCTTCGAGACTGAGTAGATCCTGGAAATATTTGATTTTTGCCAGGTCCAGCATCTGAACGCGCTTCATAACCTCGCTGCGATCCGCCGATGCATAAGAGATAAATGCCAGCTTGTATACGACAAAGTTCGGATGAGTGTTGAGGCCTGCCTCGGTCACGCTGGCCTCGGGCTTAGCAGAGACTTTGAAGTTGAATTTGACATGGCCGATTGGAACGCCATGCCGGCTGACAGAAAGCTTGCAGTTAATACTACGAGCCTTAAAGGTTTCGGGAACGGTGACTCCAAACTCTAACGACGTAATCTCACCAAGCCAGTCTAACGATTGCGACGCTTCATCGATATCAAGGCCGGGCATCTCAAGATAGAAGCCTAGTTTTTCTCCCCGCGCGATCTTTCCGAGTTTCTTCGAACCGCGCTCAGCCGTGTCCCTCTCCGCCTGTTTCGCAATCTCCGCCAACAGCGGGGCTTGCTCCGGGAGGTGTGCGAAGGCTTGAACAAGGAAGGCGTCGCCCGGCGCTGCTTCATACGGCGCGAATACCGTGCAACGGACGTCTTCGTCCGTCTGCCCCTTCGCCCCTAATATGAGCGCAGACAGATCCTTCTCTGCCGCCGCCCTCTTCATTTTCTGCAAGTTGCCCTCTTCAATTGGCTCAACTTCCAGGTCGGTCGCACCGCCCTTAAACAGGTTCCCTACCGAGCCTCGTATTGCTAACCACAGCGCCATGACCGCAATTGCCAAAATCCCAAGCACGGAGGCGAGGATCCAGCGCCAGTTGCTTGTGGTGCCCTGATCGCCGGGCGGCGTGGTTGAAGGGGAAGTTTGAGGCGATGCAAGCGGAGTGGCTTCTGGAGAATTCGTAAGTATGTCGTTGACTGAAGACGTTGGGGACGCGGAGGCGGAAGGTGTGGGCGAGGGAGATACTGTTAATGAGGCCGACGGAGACGCGAGCGGGCTAGCCGTTGGCGTTGGTGTAGCCGTTGGTGTTGGTGTAGCTGTTGGCGTTGGCGTAGCTGTTGGCGTTGGCGTAGCTGTTGGTGTTGGTCTAGCTGTTGGCGTTGGCGTTGGTGTCGGCTTGACTGGGGGAACCACTCGAAACGCACAGCTCTGCGAGCAATCTCTTCTGAAGCCAAAGAGTTTGAGAGTGACGGTCACTGACTTTTCCTGAATGCCCTTGGTGCTCAACCACACTGTCGGCGAGCCCTGTCCCTTAATGATCTCGCCTGCCGAGACAGACCAAACATATTTTGGTTTAACGCCCGGGCTGCCGCCCTTCCATTCTGCAGTGGAACTCGCTAAATCTCCCGCGTCCACCGACTGGGGACAGCTGAGCTCGATGTAAGGACAGATGGGCTCTTGTTCGTTAACTGATTTCGGAAGCTTTTTTGAAGATGTGATCGAGGGTTGTTGATTGACCTCGGCCGGGCGCTTTTTGGTCCGAGGAGTTTGCGCGGGAGCGTGGGCGGTGAAAGCAAAGACCGAGATCGGGCCGCCCGGATTGTCCGCCTTTCGGACCGCGAGCGCAGCAAAGGAGACGAGAATGATGATCGCGACGACGATGAATCCTGCTGTCCCGGCCAGACCGCGGGCCAGCATGCTCATCGCTTTGAGGTTGAACGAGGATCTGTTCATAGGGGACATGATGTAAGGGCTCCCCTGTTTCTAACTGTTCGCGCCCTGTCGCGGATTGTAGTTTAGTACCGTGGGGAGGTAAAGAGACTGTTAGAATCAATTCGGCTCTTAAGGATAGCTCCCTCAACTCATTTGCCTTTGAACGCCGGCTTTCGTTTCTCAAGAAACGCGCTCACGCCTTCGTTCTTGTCTTCCGTAGAGAAGCAGAGCGCAAACAAGTCAACTTCACGGCGCAGGCCCTCATCGAGATTTGAACGCGAAGCTAACTTCACAGATTCCTTAGCCAGGCTCAGCGCTATTGGACTCTTCTCCGCAATCCGATTCGCAATCTCCATCGTCTTTTCTTCCAGCTGATCCGCCGGCACCACCGTGTTCACCAGACCAATGGCATACGCACTCTTCGCATCGATGATATTGCCCGTCAGAATCAACTCCATTGCCTTGCCTTCACCGACAAGTCGCGTCAAACGCTGCGTGCCGCCGCCTCCCGGAATGATGCCAAGATTAATTTCGGGCTGGCCAAACGAGGCCGTCTCGCTGGCTATCCGCAAATCACAAGCAAGTGCGAGCTCACAACCGCCGCCCAGGCAATAACCGTTGATCATCGCGATGATCGGCTTGGGAAATGTATCGATAGCGGTAAAGAGGGATCGCGCGGTCATCACGTCGCGCTGCATCATCGCAGTTCGGCCGGCAAACTCCGCGATGTCGGCGCCGGCGATAAAAGCCTTGTCACCGGCCCCGGTAATAACTACCACACCGACCGAAGTATCGTTGCGCAGTTCTTCAAGCAGGGCCGCGCCTTCTTCACGTGTTTTGATATTCAGGGCATTTCTCTTATCAGGACGATTTATTGTGATGATGGCGACGCGATCGCGTCGCTCGACCAGCAACGTTTCATAAGCCTGCGGCATTGCTTGCGACATCTATTTTCTCCGGGAAAGTCGTTGTAGTTGCAAAAGAATCCTAAGCGTTGGCCTGGCAATCGTCAAAGACAGGAGGCAGGGGCGGAACCAGGGTGGCAGGAGCAGGAAGCAGACTGCTCCTTCGCTCACGCCCCCTTCATTTTTTCAGCCTCGAGAATCTATACAAAATGTCTTGCATTTGTTTATGATCCGCGAGTTTCATACCAGATTTTTTGCAAGCAATCAGGTAAAATGGCTGCACAATAAGGCTGCTTTGTCCTATTATTTGTCGATGCGCAAACGGCAACTACTACTTCTAAGCGCAGCTACAACAACACTCGTGTTGTTCGCTTTTGCCGCGAGCGTTTCTGCACAGTCGGATCCCAGGAATCCGGCAATGGCCTCGCAGCGCTTCGATAACGACAAGGAATATCGTTACGCTCGATTTTCAGAATACAAAAAGAGCCCTAGTCCGGAACAACAGAAGCGTGCTTACCAGGCCGCGAAAAGTTTCCTCCGCCTCTATGGAGGTGAGAACGATTACTACGTCAAAGAAGTGAAGCAATTTGTAGCTGAATACGACGCGAAGGCAGGCCAATTTGATCTTTACGCCGCATTCGATGCCAAGAATTACGTGAAGACGTTTGAACTTGGCCGGCCCCTGCTGGCGGCGCAGCCCGAGAACTTTTTTCTGCTGGGCTTGTTGTCCGAAGCCGGCTATGAAAACGCGCTGGCGGGCAATGTGAGTCTAAACGATGAAACGATCGATTATTCGCGCAGAGCTATCCAACTTATGGAGGCGGGCAAAGTTTCAAAACCGGACCCATTTAAAGACATAGAGACGGCCACTGGTTTCCTGAACAACGCCCTGGGGTCGCTTCTGAAGGACAAGTCGCCTGCGGAAGCGGCAGCCGCGTTCTCAAAGGCCGTCCGAACCAAAAGCATCTACGAAAACGATCCTTTAACTCGCTATCGTCTGGGCGTCGCGATTCTCAAAGGGCCCTACGCGCAACTCTCTAATGAATACAACGAAAAATACGGAGCCAAACAGTCCTCGGCTGAACAACAGGCCGCCTTTCAGCAAATCAATCTTCTCGGCACGCGAGCGGTCGACGCCTTTGCTCACTCCGTCGCTTTGAGCGACCCCACCCATCCTGCGACAGCCGGCGTGACTCAGTTTACGCCGGAATTCAGGGCGAAGGTTTTAGCGCAGTTGACCGCGCTCTACAAAAGTTTTCATAACGACTCTGACGCCGGCCTTAACGAATTAGTTTCTGGAGTGCTTGCCAAGCCCCTCCCTTAATTCGCGCGGCGATTTATTCCACCCGAACTTCGTAACCCTGTCGCAGACCCAGTACATATTTTTCCCACTTCTTCTTGAAGGCATCCATATCGGACTCCGCGAGAATTTTCTGAAGCGACAGGTAACCGCCGGGGTCTTCCTTTTGACGGGTATGAAATTCCCGGTAAAACTTTACCAGTAGGCCCTGCTCCTGCAGGTAGTAGCAAAGATAACGAGCCTGCGCATAGTTCACGCCTTTGTCCTCATTGTAGAAGGCGTTCTCATCCATCGCGGTCAGCTCCTTGAATGACGGCACTCCCTTCGACCTTATTGCTCTTTGCAGTCCGGGCAAACGCCAGTTAGTGAACCCATGAATGTGACCGTCTGCATCGCCACATTGTTCATAGAGCGAACCCATGCCTTCGTTGAGCCAGGGCGGGCAGGCCGGGAAGTTAGCCTCCATAAACGGGTGGACAATTTCATGCACCAGCGTTCCGCCGCCGGTATCGATGTTCATGATCAATGATTGGTGGGCCCTTGAGTAATACCCGTAGGGCGTTGTCGGCGTCTCACCAAATAACAGGCGCGCGTGTTTTTCATAAGACGCAGCATCCTTAAACAACCAGATGTCGAGAATCTCTTTCGGGTCGTTTGGGAAGAAGTCCTGCTTGAGTCGACTAACCGCCCACTTCACCGTTCCCTCGGCGTGTTCCTGCACGGCTGCTTTGGTTTCATCTCCGATAACCACGAAGGGCGGCTGGACCACAAAGGAGAACTGCGCCGCGGGCGCGCGAGGGTCCGGGTCTGTCACTTTCTTTTTGATCTCGGCTTTGAGCTGCTGGATGTGCCGCGCGAAATCGGCGTCGCTGAAGGCCCGGGAAGTTAAAGTCGCCGGTGTTGTTCCCGCCGCCGGTGATGAAAGCGAGGGAGCGTTTGCGTTTGGCGGGCTGCTGGGTTGAGCTATGCCCGAGGCCTTAGACGCCAGCGGCAATTTGCCGGCACCGTTCAATTGACAGGCCACAAACAAAAAGAGTGCTAAGGGGATAAGGAGTCGGGCTCGCATCGAAGAATACCTCAGGTCACGGCTTTCTTACCGGTTGACGCTCAACTATGATTCCTTTCGCGGCTCCCAGGTGTGCCGCGCTAATTCTCTTCGTTTGAATATTCTGCGTTTGACGTTCACTGTTTGCTATTCTATCGGCGAGACCCAAACCGTCAAACGCTATCACTTACGACCATAAATCTTTGAGCCAGACACCCTTAAAAGGCGATTTGTTTCTTAGCCAACTCCTTGACGCCTGCGTCGAGGGCGTACTCGCATTCGACCCCGATTATCGTTACATCGCCTGGAATAAAGGCATGGAACGCATCACCGGACTTAAGCGGGAAGATGTACTAGGCAAGTGCGCCTTCGATCTGTTTCCCTTCATCAAAGAAACCGGCGAAGACAAATGTCTGCATGCGGCGCTAGTGGGAGAAAGCACCACCTCTGAGAACAGACCTTATGCCGTACCCGAAACCGGCCGCACCGGATTTTTCAAGGCTTATTACTCGCCGCTAACGGATCAACAGAACCTGATCGTCGGCGGCATCGCCGTTGTTCATGACATCACGGAACGCAAACGGGCTGAGGAGGAGGCACAGGAAGCGCATCAGCGTTTGACCTTTCACGTTGAGAATTCACCGCTGGCGGTCATCGAGTGGGACAGCGACTTCCGCGTCTCGCGTTGGTCGGCGTCGGCCGAGCGGCTTTACGGCTGGACAGCCGATGAAGTACTTGGCAAGTATGTCAGCGAGTGGCACTTCGTTTTCGATGAAGACGTTGACGCGGTAGCGCAGGTAACCAACCGGCAACGCGTAGGCGCTGAACTGCACGGCGTCCAGCGTAATCGCAACTATACAAAAGACGGCTCGGTACTCTATTGCGAGTGGTACAACTCGGTGCTGCACGACGAGAACGGCAAGCTCGTGTCCGTACTCTCGCTGGTCCTCGACGTCACCGACCGCAAGCGTGCTGAAGAAGAACGCGCCGCCTTGCTGGTGCGCGAACGTGATCTGCGCCAGCGTGCCGAAGAAGCCGATCGGCTAAAAGATGAATTCCTCGCCACGCTGTCGCATGAACTGCGCACGCCGCTAACTTCAATCCTTGGTTGGGCCACACTGATCCGCAACGGCGAAGTGGATCGAGTCGAGAATCTCGAACGCGCCCTCGAAATCATCGAACGCAACGCTCGCTCGCAAGCCAGGCTCATCGATGATTTGCTTGACGTTTCGCGCATCATCACCGGCAACCTTCAACTTGATGTGCGGCCGCTCAACCTGGAGCCGATAGTGAGGATTGCTATCGACGCCCTGCGCCCGGCTGCTGACGCCAAGGGAATCAAAATTGCGGTTGAGTTGGATTCCAAGCACTGCCTGGTCCACGGCGATCCCAACCGGCTGCGCCAGGTGATTTGGAATCTGCTGATGAATGGAATCAAGTTTACGCCGCGCGGCGGTCGCGTAAGCCTTCGCCTCGAATGCTTCGTTCAACAGCGTTCGGGAGAAACCGTTTCTCCATCAGGGTCGCTTTCCGCTTACGTACGTCTGACCGTCAGCGACACCGGAGACGGGATTACGCCGGAATTCCTTCCTTACGTGTTTCATCGTTTTCGTCAGGAAGAAGGCTCGATTTCACGCAAGGCGGGCGGACTGGGTTTGGGTTTGGCGGTGGTGCGACATCTGGTGGAATTACACGGCGGCAGTGTCAGCGCCGAGAGTGGTGGAGCAGGTCGAGGCTCGATCTTCACGGTAGATCTACCACTAGCGACTGACAGAAGAGAATATGAATCAGATGAACCCCAGAACGCGTTTGAAAGAAGAACCAGCGACGGAAATCAAACTGTGGAAGTCATAAGGAGCGCCATTAGAAGCGGCGGCGGAGCGAATAAAGCCGCGAGCGCTGTAGGTGCAAGGCCGCTCAACGGCGTTCGCGTGTTGCTGGTTGAAGACGACGACGACTCTCGCAACCTGCTCAGCTTGATCCTTAGTCGCTATGGCGCTGAAGTTATGCCTACGTCTTCTTCCGCCGAGGCCCTTGATTCGTTTATGCAGAAGACTCCCGATGTAGTGATCAGCGACATAGGCATGGCTGAAGAAGACGGCTATGAGTTAATACGCAAGCTAAGAATGCTACCGGTGCAGGGCTCGTTATTGCCTGGGGCGCCCGATTCACTTCCTGATTTGGTTCCGGCCATTGCCCTGACTGGCTACGCGACCATCAGAGACCGCGACCGCGCCCTGGCTGCCGGCTATCAACTGCACCTTGCCAAACCCGTCGAGCCAGACGAACTAGTGGCCGCTATAAGAAAACTCATCAACCCCGGATAGCACAAACGCCGAGAGAACCCGATATGCATCACATGAAAGCGCGCCTTCTGGCCATCGTATTGATTCTTGTCTCGCTGGGCCTCATTTATTACAACTGGCGCCAACTGTTGCAAGACGGCAGTTACTCAATGAAACTGGCCACCTTTGGTCCCGTCATAACCATCGGTGGAATCTTTCTCCTGATATCTCCCGCGCGCGCGGGCAAACCCACGACTACCAAAGAGAAAATCACGGTGCTGTTAGTGCTGGTGGTAGGGCTGCTGGCCGGCTTAGTTAATTGGTATTTGATGGATCCCGGATTTTTCGGCAGATAGGGTAATGCAAGCCGGGCAAACTGCAGTTACTGAACGAAGTTCGCCATCGGGGTTGGCGTTTATGTTGCGCGCTCTGCGCAACAGGAACTACCGGTTATTTTTCAGCGGCCAGAGCATCTCGTTGATCGGGACCTGGATGACCCGGATCGCGACCAGTTGGCTGGTCTATCGCCTCACTGGTTCCGCATTGTTATTGGGCATTGTCGGGTTTGCGGGCCAGATACCATCGTTTCTGCTCGCGCCTTTAGCCGGCGTACTGGTGGATCGCTGGAATCGCCAGCGCCTGCTAATCGTGACTCAGGTACTGGCGCTGTTGCAATCACTCGCCCTCGCGGTGCTGACGCTTACCGGGCTGATCAGGATCTGGCAGGTTATCGTCCTTAGCGTTTTTCAAGGTCTCATCAACGCCTTCGACATGCCGGGGCGTTTGGCTTTCGTCGTGGAGATGGTTGAGAAAAGAGAGGACCTTGCCAACGCCATCGCCCTCAACTCCTCGATGGTCAACGCAGCCCGACTGCTGGGGCCTTCCATTGGCGGCGTAGTCATTGCGGTCGTAGGTGAAGGCTGGTGTTTCATGGCGGATGCGGTTAGCTACGTCGCAGTCATCGCCTCGTTGTTAGCGATGACGATTACTCCTCGTATTTCAAGCGCAACTAACGACGCCAATGTTTTTCAGCAACTGCGTGAGGGTTGGAACTACGCCGTCAGATTCGCACCCATTCGCAAGCTGTTGCTGCTCCTGGCCCTGGTCAGTCTCGTCGGGATGCCTTACACGGTCTTAATGCCGGTCTTCGCAAATGAGATTTTGCACGGCGGTCCGAGCACGCTGGGTTTGCTGATGGCCGCCTCCGGAGTTGGTGCACTAATGGGCGCGTTGTTTCTGGCGGCGCGGAAATCCGTTCTCGGTCTGGGCAAGTTCATTCCTTTAATGGCCGGTGCATTTGGGGCCGGTCTAATAGTTTTTTCGTTCACTCGCGTGCTATGGCTATCGCTTTGTTTGATGGTCGTCACCGGACTCGGGTTCATGGTGCAGATGGCCGCGAGCAACACCGTGTTGCAAACGATTGTCGACGAAGACAAGCGTGGTCGCGTGATGAGTTTCTACACCATGGCTTTCATGGGAACGGCGCCGTTCGGCAGTTTACTGGCAGGAAGCGTGGCCGAGAGAATCGGCGCTCCGCATACGCTACTTTTCGGCGGCGTAGGCTGTATCGTCGGCGCACTATGGTTTGCCGCTTCGCTGCCAAGCCTGCGACGTGATGTGCGTCCGATCTACGTCAAAATAGGAATCCTTCCGGAAATGGCGTCAGGGATCCAACACTCTTCAGAACTCAGCGTCCCGCCGGAATCGTGAGGCTTCGCGCGACTTCTGGTCCGCGACTCTCCGGAGTAAAATGCTAGAAATATCTCTACAGAAAAGGGAGGAAATCAATGTCAACAAGAATTGATTACAACAAAGTCGCGCCAGGAGCGTTTCGGGCGATGTTTGGTTTGGAGAAGTACGTTCACGGGTGCGGCCTGGAACCGTCGTTGCTTCACCTTGTTAAAATGCGCGCCTCGCAAATTAATGGCTGCGCATACTGTCTTGATATGCATTCAAAAGATGCGCGGGCCGCCGGTGAAACGGAACAGCGGCTCTACTTGCTAAACGCCTGGCGCGAAGCCCCTTTTTACAATGAGCGTGAACGAGCTGCCCTGGCTTGGACGGAAGCGCTCACGTTAATTGCAGAGAACCATGTGCCCGACGAAATCTACAACGAGGCGCGACAGCACTTCAGTGAAAAGGAGTTGGCCGATCTGAGTTTGGCCGTAATAGCTATAAACGGTTGGAATCGACTGGCGATCAGCTTCCGCGCAGAAGTCGGTACTTATCAGCCCGGCGAGGCCGTGGCGATGGCGAAAAACGCATAAGACAGCGGAACGGGGAAAAGGAACAAAGGGAAACAGGGAAAACAATCCAGGGGTTCTTATCTGGGTTTTGCTTCCCTGTGTCGTCTTTTCTGCGCCTCTTTTTCCTTCCTTTCCCCTCTTCCTCGTTTCCCCTCTTCCCCGATGTCTTGGGAACCTTTCCACGCCGGCGGTGTCTAGGTCATACATCAACCGATCCCGTACCAAGGAGACACCATGCACAAGTCCCTGCTAGTTGTTACTCTGCTCATCGCGGCAGCAGCCGCTACCTTTTCACAAACGACACCCAAGACCGCGGCACCGAAGGATAATTCTGAGCAAGCGGTTTTGCAGGCAATTCAAACGTGGCTTGACGCCGATGAACGTCACGATCGCGCTACCCTGGACAGTCTCATCGCCGATGATTTTGTGGGCACGGCGCCGCGCGGAAGAATGGTTACCAAGCGAGACGTCATTCCTGAGGAAGGAAGCGGCGGGCACGGTCTTTCGATCACTGCCCAGGACATCAAGGTACGCATTCTTGGTGACACTGCCATCGCGGTCGGCCGTGGCCTGCCAAAGACGCAGGGGCAAGAAAAGCGGCCGGAGCTTAGGTTCACTGTTGTTTTCGCAAAGCGGGCAGACCGCTGGCAAATGGTCGCCGCGCACCTATCGCCCGTCCCCACGGACTAACCTGCTCCTTCCTTTTGGAGTGCGGTGACCTGTCACCGCTTTAATCGGTCGCGACCTGTCGCGACCAGGTGAGAATAGATTTAGCCGAAATCCGCGGCGTCAAGCCGCCGCTGTCTAAAGCGGTGACAGGTCACCGCACTCCAAAATAAAAATACCCGCCATTCGCTCCCTTTTACTATTCCCAAATTCTGTTTACGATGCACCAATTCTGGAGGTGTCATCATGAGTGCGGCCACTAACAAACTGTTGCTGCAGCAAGTTTTTTCCGAGCTTGCCAAAGGTAACAGCAAGCCTTTCGTGGAGAGTTGGGCCGATGACTTTTGCTGGACCGTCACGGGCACGACTAAATGGTCCGGAACCTATCGTGGCAAGCAAGCCGTTCTGAAGGACCTCATGGGTCCGCTCTTTTCCACTTTTGCAGATCAATACCGAAATACCGCGCAACGTTTTATTGCTGAAGCTGATTATGTGGTTGTGGAATGTCGTGGCCAGGTCACTACCAAAGCCGGCAAGCCTTACAACAACACTTACTGTTACGTCTGCCGTCTGCAGGATGGAAAGCTGAAAGAATTGACCGAGTACTTCGACACCCAGCTGGTTGTGGAGACGTTCGGAGACGTGCTGTGAAGAGGCAGAAGTCCAGAAAATAGAATTCAGAGGGCTCTTTCTCACGTTGAAGACGCGGGGAAGTTAACCAGTAAGGAAAAGCCGATGCCGAAGAAGAAGAAAGCGCTAAAGAAGCATTCTGTCAGGGCGAACCTTCAGGTGATGGAGTTGACGCGAGCGGGGTCGTCGCTGGATTTGGAAATCTATGCGGACAACGAAAAGATCGGCACGATGATCATTGGTCGCGGTTCACTGGTTTGGATTGGCGGGAAGCGCCAGATCAGAAAACGAATCCCCTGGAGCCGGTTTGCGGAGATGATGGATGAGTTAGCGTACGGCAAGGGGAAATAGGATAGAGGCAACATCAAAGCCATGCGGACCTCACCGTAAAATTGTGCTGACTAACTTAGAGGAGATTTGGAATGAATATGAAAAAGACGTCGTTACTATCATTTCTCAAAGTTGCGGTCTTACTCTCCACTATCGCGACGATTTGTTTCGCTAACGCCCACCTAACCCGTCTTACTTCGGCATCCATGCTTCCAATGGCGGACCTGCCGGTTACACAAGCGGCAGAGACCACGCCTCAGGCCAACAAGGTTGTGGCGCGGATGTGGCACGGCCGGACGCGAACCTCCAGGGCAGACGAGTACTACGCCTATCTCAAAGAGGCTGGCATCAACAAAATTGAAGCGATTGAAGGAAATCTGGGAGCGCAGGTTTGGCGAATGACTAACGGCGAGACCACCGAGTTTACAGTGGTCTCTTATTGGGTATCGCGAGAGGCAATAAAAAAGTTTGCCGGTGACGACATCGAAAAAACCCACAACCTGCCAAAGGACCCGGAGTATCTGTTGGAACTCGAACCGAAGGTCAAGCACTTTGATGTGGTTTACGACGGCCGAAAGGACGGACGCAAGCCGAAGGGTGATCAAGACTGACCGCAGGGTCCAGAGCGCAAAGACGCTACATCAGCAAATGGATCGCGGCGACTCTTTCACCTTAGAGATACAGGCACTTGCTGATCGCGGACGCTCACGGTGCTACAATTCGCCGGTGCAAGTTGCCGCTTGGTATCGTTAGTATCGTTTCGAAGCTTGCCATGAAAAATTTGTTTCCTCTCTCGCTCTTTCTTATCACCACGGTTGCCGTGAGCGCCGCCACACAGTCCGGGAGAAAAATCGTCCGCCCGGCGTCAACGCAGCCGGCTCCTCCAGTGCAAGCGCCAGTGTTCTCCCCACCCGATCCTGAGCCGGAGGCCGTTCCGTTTGCGCCTGCCGAACTGCGCAGCCTGCCTGACAGTCTCTTCAAACGTTCGCTCCAGTCGCTCGACAACAGCAGTTTTAGTCTGGGTGACTTCCGCGGCAAGGCCGTCGTCGTGAATCTCTGGGCGTCCTGGTGCGGTCCCTGCCGGCGTGAGGTTCCGGACTACGAAAACGTGCGCAAAGAGTTCGCCGGCCGCAACGTGGAGTTCATCGGTCTAACGACCGAGGACCCGCGCACCTCATCCAAACGCGTGAGAGACTTCGTGCGCAAGCTCAATTTTGGATTTCGCCTGGGCTGGGCCGATCGCGAGACTGCGGGTACTTTGATGAACGGCAGCAGTGCGATCCCTCAGACTCTGGTAATCGCTCCTGACGGACGCGTCATCGGCCACTGGCAGGGATATTCGCGCGGCCATAGCGGCGATCGTTTACGCTCGTCGATCCATGAGGCGCTCTCGGGAGGGCAGTAGGCGGAAGGCGGAAGGCAGAAGGCAGAAGGCAGAAGGCAGAAGGCAGAAGGCAGAAGGCAGAAGGCAGAAGGCAGAAGGCAGAAGGCAGAAGGCAGAAGGCAGAAGGCAGAAAACTAACCGGTATTCTCCTTTGCGTCTACTACCTTTTGCTTTGTGCCTTGTGCTTTGTGCCTTGTGCTTTGTGCCTTCTGCCTTGTGCTTTGTGCCTTCTGCCTTCTGCCTTCTGCCTTCCGCCTTCTGCCTTCTGCTTTCTGCTTCCCCTCACGGTTGTGGAAACGCCGGCGGCACGAAGCCGGGAACGAAACCAAGCGCGCCCGGAAATGAAGCGGCGGTTGGCTTCGTTCCGTTGCGCACCCAGCTATCGATCGCGCCTACGGCAGTAAGTATCTGTGGGCCGGTGAAGGCGCAGTGTCCATTGCCGCTCGTGTAAGTCTGAAACAGCTGATCGCTTCTACCTGCCGAGGCCACGGTTTCGCCGTAAGCCGATTCGTTTGACACTGTCACGAGCGGATCGATGACGGTATGCATCGTCAACACGGGCGATTTGATCTTGCCGTTGAAGGTAGCGTAGTGCTCAACGTAGTTTCTGGGCGCGGGCGCAGCCTCAATGGTTCTACGCCCGTTCATCTGTGCGAGCCAACCATCGATCACCGCGTTCGGAACACCTAAGGCATTAAGGTAACCTCTCTCCGCCGCCGTGAGGTTGTAGTTGTGACTTACGTTCTCCACAAATGGACCACCGGCACGGCGTTGCAACTCCGCACGAAACTCAGTGAGAAAAGCGAGGTCTGTAAAAACCCAGCCGGGGTAGAACGCGGGCGGAGGTGGGGGTGTAATACCGCGTCCGGGGTTGCCTCCGACCAGCCGGATAAACTCAAATTTTGGGAAGTTCGCCGCTACACTGACTTCGCTTAGAACCTTGGGAAAAACCTCGCTCTCAAAATCAATGTCGTTCCGAACTTCAGCAACCGTGCCCCACGCGGCCGGGGTTCCAAAGACAACGTCGTAAGCGAGATAGAGTCCCAGTCCAGCGTCCCAGATGCGCGTTGAGCCCGCGCCGGGGGCACACATGCATAAGGCGCCATCGTAAACGCCGCCAAAGCGTTCTACGCTTTCGAGGGCGACTATGGAGCCCATCGAAACGCTCCAGAGAATTGTGCGATCCGGTTGGCCCACCAGGGCGCGAAACAGCACCGTTACATCCTTCGTATCCTGTATTCCTCCTTCAACCTCCCAACCGTTATCACGATAAGCCGACCCGGCGAGAGCATAGCCCTGAGCAAGGAGCACCGGTTCGAGCGCGGCACTCGGAGCCACATCGGCATTGCGGTTGTCTACTTCACCGGGGTGATCAGCTTTGTCGCGATAGCCATGCGCAAAAACCAATAGCGTTCCGTTCCACACCGCAGGTACGCGAATGCGGTAAGGCGCGCCATGCAATTCGCCCGAGAGATCGAACGGTCCCGCCGTGGCGGCCGACCTGGATTGACTCCGAGCGACCGGTAGGGGAAGGACAAGTGAAAAAAGCAGAAGGCCGAAGATACAACTGAAGATAATTATGCGAGAGGTTTGTCTCATGTGATCCCCCTTTGCTCGAAGTCGCCAATGAATGAATCACCGTCGACTATCGACAGAAATGGCCGGCTGAAGGCTCGGCCTTTGGGTTGTAGAAACGAGTCTGATCGGGAGTGGCTGGGAGCCTATCACGGTGTTTATACGGAGACAAGGAATAGCCGGAAAGAGCGGCAAACGGGGAAGAGGGAAACTCATACTGTGTTCAGCGTGGGTCGACGAATCCAGAACGGGGATTAGTAGCGACTGCGGTCGAAGACTGAGCTGGGGCTTGAGCTGGCTAAGGCGCCTCCTGCGTCAAAACAATTCAAACGCAGCCAGACGGAAGTGCAGTAAACGTATCGGAGAAGTACAGGCTTCGAACGCATGTTAGAGAAATTTCGAGCTGATTGATGTTGGTATCGGAGTTGCTAAAAGAGTTACTAAAAGACGCTTGGCACCATCGCAACCTGACACGATGGGAACAAGCAGAAGTACTTGTAGAGCGAGGGGGAACCAGGGGTATGTTGGAAGATTCACCGGCACCGAAGCTTTTCGCGTCAACGTGGTGGGCGCGACTGGCGACCATCGCAGTTGAGCGCGAGCAACGCTCGCGAAAGAAAAAGAAGCGCTGGACAAGCGTGCTGTGGAAGTTGATCCGGACTAGAAGCAATTAATGTCGGACAACTTATGAACCTTCACTGACTCTCTAGATGCCAGCTTGCGGGGACTGAACCGCGCTCCCATCTCTTCACCTGGAAAACTACCTGCAAAGCCTAAGCCGCGTGTTCCCTATCTGATAGACTCTCGAAGCATGAGCGAGGTCAATCTTCAGGAGTTGTTTGGCGGCATCGACATCTACCTGTTTGATCAACTCTTGAAGGGCCGGTTCGATCCGGGAATGCGGGTACTGGATGCGGGCTGTGGCTCGGGCAGAAACCTTGTCTACCTCCTGCGGAAAGGCTACGAGGCTTTCGGAGTCGATCAGTCAGCGGAGGCAATCACACAAACGCGGCGCCTCGCTGCCACTCTCGCGCCACACTTGCCGGCGGAGAATTTCCGCGTCGAACCGGTAGAGAAAATGTCCTGGGAGTCGGCTCCGGCAATTACTCACAGCCATGACGCGCACGGATTTGATGTTGTCATCAGCAGTGCTCTGCTTCACTTTGCACGCGACGACGAACAGTGGCACGCAATGGTTAACGAGATGTGGCGCGTGCTCAGGACCGGCGGAATTTTCTTCGCTCGGCTGGCCTCTACAATCGGGATTGAGAAGCGGGTCGAGTTAATTGAAGGCAGGCGTTATCACCTTCCTGATGGCTCAGATCGTTTCCTGGTAGACGAGGCGATGCTGCGCAAGGTCACGGCCTCGCTTGGCGGAGAGTCTATTGAGCCAATCAAGACGACCATCGTCGAGAACCTGCGCGCGATGACGACCTGGGTATTGATTAAAAGGTAGAACCGACCTAAGGAGTCGTGTCTCGCGAAGATGCGGGCGTTGGCGCGGGCGAGGCTGCAGGCGATGAGTTTTTCTCGTTGGCTCGCTCGATCGCTTTCACTTCCTTGCGCTCCAGAAGAGTTGCAACGCCGCGGCGCCGGTACCAGATTCCATCATCTGTTTGCCACACGTCGTCCGCTTCAATACTCGTTCCATTTGTTAACCGAATCGTAATTGGGCCGTGTCCGGTTTTTTCGTCACCACCAGTCGATACCATTCCGGAACTCAAACCGGTGGGTGATTCCAACTGAGCATCAGGCGACGGGGACACACTCGGTGACGGTGATGGTTCCGGAGAAGGCGACTCGCTGGGAGCTGGGGACGGACGCGAAGGCAAGACAGGTATCGGTTGTTGCGAGAGAGAGCCATTTGCGATCAGCTCGTTAGCATTCGAGCTCGGAGGTTCGCGTGTAAAGGGCTGGTAGACAAACACGACCAGGCCGATAGCCACGCCGGCGACTATCATGAGAGCGAGCATCATCCAATTCTGTCGCAGTCGCGTTTCAATAGGAACTGGGTAAGCAATCGTTCCCACCACCGCAGGCGGATCAACATATGACGTTGTCGGGGTGTAGACCTCTCGTTCCGGTTCGGCTGCCGGTTGCTGGGACTCGCGTGTTACCGCAGGTGGTTCTGGCAATTCAGCATTATTGTCCCAGAAGTCTGCGAGCAGCGTGGCCCCGTCGCGTTCGCAAAACTCGAAAGAGTCAGGAAATCCTGAAGTACATTCTGGACAACGTTTCATTGGTCAGCTCAATTGGCGCGAAGGAGCTATAGCGAAGTTCGGGAGCTATTATGTTGGAAAAACTGCCTGCAGCGCCAGAGAAGCAAGGGCTGCTGAGATTAGTAGGGGGGTTCGATTCAGAATTGCGGCGGCATTGAGATTCAGAAGACGATTCAAGATAGAGAGTCTCATGGTTAGAAGGTGGGCGTGCCCCCGCTCAGTTTGGATGCCAATCGATGAGCGGGGCCAAACCACCCTTCCCAACCTGGAGACTTCGCAGCTTGAGTGATTCCTCTGAAACTCCGTGTCTCGGTGCGTCGGGCGTAGTATGAATTCTTAGAACTTGAATGGCTTCTTCAGTATTCGTCCGGTTTTCTTCAGGAATGAAGTCACCTTGGAGTCCTTCTTAGTCTCAGCCGCAGGCTCTGTTGGCCTGCCCTTCTCTCCCACGCTGTTAGCTGCCGGCTTTGACCGCGAAGGAGGGGACGGCGACCGTTCAATCGTTCTCACCTGGCTGCGGTTGAGGAAAGTCACCACTCCGCCCTGCCTGTACCAGATACCTTCTCTCTTTTCCCAGGCTTCGTCGGCGCGAATCGCCACACCATTGTTAAGCCGCACGATCACCGGCCCGCGACTGTTGCCGGAAGGCGCTCCGGCTGTAACCGGGCCGGACGTCAGACGCGTGTGAGCAAGGGACTCTTTTGCAGTAGACGATGAGGAACTAACCGTTGTCTGGTCTGTTTCCGCGGACGATAATTCGCTGGATTGTTCGGGCGACTGCGCGGACAAAGAGGTATCGGCAGAGGGAGTTTGTGTCGACACCAAATCAGACGAGGGCGGTTGCCCGCTGGTCTCTCCGGAAGTTGACTGGGGCGGGATGTCTCCAGCCGATCGATCCGTCGAAGACTCGGAGCCTTGCGGAGCGCGAAGAGATCGGAGCTGGTTCGCTCGTGCTAAGTAAACAACGATGATAAGCGTCGCTAAGACAAATATGGTCAGCAGCGCAAAATTTCGCCAGCGTTTCCCCGACGATTCGGGCAACACATATGGAACCAGAACCGGAGTTGCGCTTAGCGGCGTAGTGAAGGTTTGCTCAGTGACGATTGTGGCCGGATTCGAAACAAGTTCTTTCCCGTCCATATCGCAAACGCTTTGGTCGTCTTCATAAATAAAATCGCACTGTGGGCAGAGTTTCATCGCGTCACTCCCGTAAATCTAATTGTAGGTTGGGGCCGCGGATGGAAGCAGTTCGCCAGGAAATGAATCGGTGAGAATCCGCCGAGAACAAGATTACACTTATCGCCCGGAAGAGACAATCAGTTTTGCCAGGACGGTATCGAGAACGGTATCGCCCTGGCTGATAGCTTGATTTTATTGGGTTTGAGACGGTAAAGGACCCGATCTTCGTCTCAGCCAGTCTATTCGGAAGGAGAGCTCTCCGGCTCAGTTACATCGTCGGTGGCAGCGGGTTGGTTCTCTGCGACCCAGGAGACAAAAAATCGCAACCAGCTTTCAGCGGATTCGGCGATCTGCACCCCTACCCGGGCGGTCCCATAAATCGCAGGGGCAATACGGATGACCACGGCGGTCACTTCTACCGCAGCGCCGTCAGGCCGGTGCGCGCGTACATACAAACGATCGCCGCGACTGACTTTCTGGTTGAGATGAAAGAGAGCGCCGGAGTTTGAGATATCGTCGGTTTCGGTAGGCTCGCTCCAGGCTGAGTCGTCTTCCGCACGTCCTGAAATGACGATTGGCAAACGTAACGGCATGCGTAAGTCAAAGCGCCGTTCTTCGTTGTTGCTTGGCGTGCTCATGAGAACAGTCATTAAATCAGTAGGCAGTAGTCAGTATCAGAAAACCTAACGCAGTGGTTTGCTCGTGCCGGCTGATTGCTGGTTGCTTGTGTCGCTCCAATTATAAAAACCTTCGCCAGTCTTCTTGCCCAGCTTTCCTTCGCTGACAAGTTTTCGCAAGACTTCAGGCGGTTGAAATGTTTCCGAACCGAGCTCACGATAAAGATACTCAGCAATATTAAGCCTGATATCCAGCCCGACATGATCGGTTAGCTTAAGCGGGCCCATCGGATGGTTGTACCCCAGTTCCATCGCCGTATCAATATCTTTGGCGCTGGCCACACCCTGTTCAAGCATGCGCATAGCTTCGAGCCCAAGCGCAACGCCGAGACGACTGGAAGCAAAACCGGGGACATCGCGAACCACGATTGGCTCCTTACGTAACCTAGTACTGACTTCGCGCACAAGCTCCACTGTATCATCTCCTGTCGCTTTTCCGACGACAATTTCAACCAGTCGCATTAAGTGAACTGGATTGAAAAAATGCATACCGACTACATTCTGGGGACACCGGGAAGCTTTGGCAATTTCGGTTATCGAAAGCGACGATGTGTTGGTAGCAAATACAAACGCCTTGCCGGAATGCGTTTCAACTTCGCGAAGAATTTCCTGTTTGAGTTTAAGTTGTTCGGGAGCTGCCTCGATGATCAGGTCAGCGTTTGCGATTTCTTCCAGCCTGGTCGTTCCGCGAAGGTGTTGCAGAGTTGAATCGCGATCGTGCTCGGTAAGTTTTCCGAGTTGGATTCCCCTGGCCAGGTTGCGTTCGATCGCGGCAATGCCGCGAGCTAGAGAATCGCGATCGACGTCGCGGAGCAAGACCTTGTAGCCGGCCGCCGCAGCCACCTGCGCGATTCCGTGTCCCATGGTCCCTGCGCCTATGACGCCGATCGTTTCAATACTTTGCGGGGCGATGCCTGCGTTCAAATCGTTTCCTTTTGTCTCGGGTAAAGCTGAGATCTCTAACTGAAGGTCTGGCTCGGATTCGACTACTCTGGTAGGGCTAGTTATACTATACCCCTAACCGAAAAGGCTATACTTCGGGCATTTAGTCACATTTTTTCAACTTTTATCAAGGAACGGAAAACAGTCCATGCCGACCCAAACGCTCGATAGAGAGGTTGTAATCCGCCGCTATTTACTCTGGCCGGGCCAATTTGAAGCCGCTTTTGATTGATGCGCCCCCTGACGCGGAAAAGCAAACCACTCCGGGCGGGCAGTTAATGATTACTACGGACGTTGAAAACTACCCTGGATTTGCCGAGGGAATTCAGGGTCCGGACCTAATGGTGGAGTTTCGCAAGCAGGCGGAACGTTTTGGGACAGAATTCCTGGAGGAGTGGATCACCGAGGCCGATTTGAGCCAGCGGCCGTTTAGACTTGAGACCAGCAATTACAACATCAACGCCGCAACCCTGATTATCGCGACCGGTGCGTCGGCGAAGTGGTTGGGAGTTCCCGGCGAGGCGAAGGTGCCCAACGGTTATGGCGGCCATGGCGTCTCAGCTTGTGCAACCTGTGATGGTCCACTGCCCGGGTTTCGCAACAAGGAACTGGTGGTAGTTGGCGGTGGTGATACGGCCATGGAAGAAGCGACGTTTCTGACCCGCTACGCCGCGAAAGTTTACGTGGTTCATCGTCGCGACAAACTGCGGGCATCGAAGATCATGCAGGAGAAGGCATTCAAGAATCCGAAGATTGAGTTTATCTGGAACACGGGGTTGGAAGAGATTTTGGGAGAGCCGCAACACGGCGTCACCGGGGTGCGTTTGAAGAATTTGCAAACTAACGCCGAGCGCGTTCTTCCGTGTACCGGAGTCTTCATCGCTATCGGCCATAAGCCAAACACGGATCTTTTCAAGGGTCAGGTCGAGATGGACGAAGTTGGCTACATCAAGACTTCGCACCGCTCCACGGCGACGAATATTCCCGGCGTGTTTGCCTGTGGCGACGTTCAGGACTCAACTTACCGGCAGGCGGTTACCGCTGCCGGCACCGGATGCATGGCTGCACTCGACGCGGAAAGATATCTGGATCATTTGCCGGTGGTCACGCTCGAGGGCGACGAAGTGACGATCGAAGGCGAACACCTAACCCCAGATCATCAGGCGATCATCGAACCCGACGGTACGATCGTGGCCAACAAGACGACGGTGCTGGCTTCAACAAAAAAATAGATGGCGGGGGCAAGCCCCCTTCCTGACCCCGAGACCTTCAATGTTGTTCGGATAGTCCAGCACTGAAAGTCGTTCAGCCCAGGATCAAAACTCAAGAATGAGTAGCTTGCGGTCAGGAAGGGGCTTGCCCCCGCTTCTTTGGTTGAACCCATTGAGCCGCTTACAGCAAGACTATTGAGTCATCCTGGCGACGCCGCGGTACCGGAGCTGGTCTTTGGTATTGTTCCCTTTCGGGAGTAGGAAAGTTTTTAGGACAAGCTTCGCAGTAGAATCCCGAGTGCTTTTTCCGGTCCTCACATTGATTGCAATCCAGCGTTTGGCCCACCACTCTTAAAGCTTCAACCAACGGCAGCAACACCCGACCCCTTTCCGTAAGCTCATACTCGATGTGTGGTGGATTTCCGCCATAGTCTGTGCGCTCAACGAGTTTGTCTTTCACCATGTCGCGCAGGCGGGCTACCAGCGTGCGGCTGCTGATTGGAAAAAGTCCGGTGTGTAACTCCATAGTGCGTCTCGGGCCGGCAGCTAGATCGCGCGCGATCAGCAACGTCCACTTGTCGCCAATCATCTGCAGTGCGCCGGAGATTGGACAACCATCAATTTGGCGTCGTCGCAACTGTTACACCCCGTAATAAGTTCAGGTCCAAGCTTCGGGTTATGGCTTCACTACAGTTATTTCCCGGCTGGTAGTGTTATAGCCGCCGTTTTCGACCGGCTTTCCGTCCTTGTCCAACAACTCGAGACGCACCGTGTGCTTGCCATTGATCCAACCTGACAGCCAGATGGGTTCCCACTTATCGATAAACTTCGGCTCAGCATCGTCAACGATGTATCTGACACGATAGTCGCCTCCGTCACCCTTTAACTTTGCGCCGGTAAGCCAGAAGTCGATCATTATTGGATCTGCATCTGCATCTTTGTATTCACCCTTGGGGCGGCTGTACGTTAACAAAGGCTTGGCTGAATCAACTTCCCCTGCCGTGCTGGCCGGGAAGTCCTTGCCTTCGCGCGGCGCGGTGGTAGCAGGGCTACTGTTGTTGTTGGCCATCGTCTGGCCGCTGTTTGTCGTTGTCGGCTTCGCGGCATCCCCGCCACCTTTGACGGTAAACGTGACCATCTGAAACGCGCCATCGTCTTTGTAGCTTTCATGCCAGGGACGCGACGGAAACACGCGCAAGGTGTGTTTGCCGGCTACGACATTTCGCAATTCAAACGGCTGGCCCAACTCGTAATAAGCCTCGTAAGGTTGGTTGTCGAGTATGACGTGAATGTGATTGCCCTTCCCGGTCGCCGGATCCTTATGAGGCATGTAGCCTTTCAAGTCGCCGCTGAGATCGAGCTTTACTTCAACTTTGGAACCGTTGATTACGGCATCTTTTGCCGGTGAAACGATCTTCAGAGTGGGCTTGGCTTCGTCCTGCTCACCACGTGCCTTCATCAAATCTAAAATCTTTTGCGGTCTTGGCACCACCGCGAGTGTTTGCATCAGCGGCGGCGTAACCGTGCTGGTCGCGGTCGTGCTTGCATTGTCGGAATTTCCTGCTGCACATGAAATAAACAAAAGCGGGCAAGCTAACATTGCCAGCGACACGGGAAGAAGTTTTCTGTAATTACTCATGTTGGCCCTCCGAGAAACAAATGACTTGAGATGAATCGAAAGAATTTCGGTAAGTGTACTCTGACCGCGGCAGTTAGCCAATACGCAGTAAGCAGTAAGCAGAAGGCACTAAGCAGAAAGCAAGAACTCTTCAGTGCCTGCCTTTCGGCCTAATGCCTATTGCCTTCTGCCTACTGGCCCTCACGCTCCAGCGCTGCGCGTGTTCTTCTGTTGCAGTCGCTTCTCAACCGCAGCCCAGTCGATGTTCGAGAAGAAAGCCTCGATGTACTTCGGGCGTTCGGCGGGTTTGTAGTCCAGAAGGTATGCATGCTCCCAAACGTCCATCACCAGGATTGGATCGAAGCCCGCGATATTCCCGGTTTCGTGGAGGGTGATCCAGTGATTTGATAATCGCCCGTTCGCAGGATTCTGATTACAGATGGCCCAGCCGACACCCCTCATCTTGCCTATTCCAATAAAGTCGGCTTTCCAGACTTCATAGCTGCCGAAGCTCGACTCTGCCGCCTTGGCAAAAAGGGCCGTCCGATCGGGATCGCCGATACCTCCACCTCGCTTAAGATTGTCGAAGTAGTACTCGTGCAGCACCATGCCGTTGTACTCAAAACCCAGCCGCCGGGTCAGCTCTGAATATGCAGGCATCTCCTCCTGATCCACGTTTCCATCCTCGATAAACTTCGTGATCCTTTCTGTGAGGTTGTTTGTTTCTTTGACATAGCCTTCGTAGAGTTTGAAATGCATTTCCAATGTTTCATCTGAAATGCCACTGAGGCCGCTCAAGTTGAACTCTCGCGCCTTGTAAGAATTAGTCGTACTCATGCATCAACACCTCCGTTGTATTAGGACCTGGGGAGACGATAAAACTAGCCGTTACTTTCGTCCGGATGTTCTGACTATTGCGCTTGAGTATGGCGAATAAGTGGAGAGGCTGAGGAATTAGTGTAACGGAGGAAAAACAGGGGCAGGTGCAGACGTCAGGAGGCAGCAGGAAAGCCAAAAGGCAGAAGCGTAATCGTCCCTGCTCCTGCCTCCTGCTCTCGTCCTCCTGATGTTATTGTCCGCTGAAAATGCTCCAGTCGTGCTCGGAAGTGGCCATAAAAAGAAGCATCGGTAGCGACATCCAGGCGTTTGTTCGTGATGCAATGAAAGCCTGGCGAGCGAGCTCAGGCGGCGCTGCAGGTCCCGTGCCCGCCGTGGCAGCAATGATCCGCTTGTTGTTTGGCCAGATTATGCCCCACACGTTCAGGAGCATAACCAGGCCATAGGCGCCGCCCAAACCTATCGAGTAGACATTATTTGGAGCGGAAGTTAGACCCTTACTAAACTTTGAGGTGAAGAACGCGATCAGGCCATACGAAACGATTGCCACTAAAACAAACATCACCACTGCGAAGACACGACCATCCTTGATTAGTGCCGGCGCCTTCTTGATGATCAGATATTCGACGATAAACAGAACGATCGGATAGCTGAGCCAAACCAGCAACAATACCCAAACGTTCAGATCAGCGCCGTCCAGTGCGTTCTCGTTCTTTACAGCCGGCGCGAGAATGTACATCGCGTAATAAGTGAGGCCCGCGAGCACTGTCAAAACAGCCCCCCAACGGAAGTACCAAAGCGTTCTTCCCAACAGTTCCGGGTTCACTTTTTTCTTCGTATCCGCATCAAGCCCTTTTTGAAGTGGCACGTTGACGAGGTTGAAAAAATAAAGCAATCCAATCCAAGTGATACCTCCTAATATATGAAGCACGCGTACAGCGATTCTCAGCGTCTCTGTCGAATTAGGCAGGTGAAAAACATCCTGGAACATAGCCAGACTGACGGGGAGATGAGCAGTTGACTCAATTAACATTAGGAACCTCCGTGGTAGGACAGGCATTCTCGCCCTGTCTGATTCGCGATCAGGTTTCCGAGACAGACGCGAAGGTCTGTCCTATTCTTTTATGGATTACGCGCGAAGATTACACCTTGAGTAGTGCACCATGCAACGTCGAGTTTGCACTACTCGTCAAACGGACGCGGGCCGGCATCCATTCCCCTAACGCTGGCCTGATTGATCACGCGAACGTTCAAGTCGTCATGAACTCGAATCTGACACGATAGGCGTACGTTGTCTGCGAGTTCAGCCTCCATGGCCAGGCGATTACGTTCGAGCTCGCCCATTTCACCCGGATCCCCCGCGAGAACTTCAACCCGGCAGGTGGTACAGCGCGCGTTGCCACCACAGCGGTGGAGAATGTCGATTCCGGCATCCTCGATTACGAGAACTAACTTCTTTCCTTCGGGTGCTTCAATGGATTGTTCACCAGTCGCAGTTGTTGCTTGAATCGTGGGCATTCGTTATTACTCCGTAAACTTGGATTTTGATGCACTTGAATTTGGCACAAGAGCGCTCAACGAGCAAGCCCCGGGTAAATCAACCAGGTCAAATTAGCCGCGGATTAACGCGGATTAACGCAGATTACGAAAACACCAGACATAGCAGTTTTCAAAACCTCATCTCTTTTCTGATTCGCGCGAGTCCGCGTTAATCCGCGGCTAACTTTTCTCATAGTTCCAACTCCATAAACAGCGCACCTGCCACCGGGTTGTCGTAGTAAGGTCCGATTTCTTTGAAACCCAATGAGCGGTACATGGCAATCGCGCGGTCCATCTTGCCTGGTAGGGTGTCGAGTCGCATGCGCTGATAGCCAATCTCACGCGCCGCCAGGATAATCGCCTCAGCCAGAGCGTGACCCAAACCTGTCCCCCGAAATTCAGGTCGAACATAGAGACGCTTCATCTCACAAATGCCATCCGCAATCTTTCGCAGTGCAACACAACCACCGCTCTGATTTTCAGCGATCGCGACAAGTAAACGTCCGGAGGGTGGCGCATATCCACCGGGCAACTCAGCAAGCTCTTTCTCGAAGCTTTGAAAGCAGAGGTCTATTCCCAGACCGGCGGAGTATTCTTTGAATAATTCGCGGGCGTTGGTGATTTCTTCGACAGACTGGGCTTGTATCAATTTCATGGGGACAAGAAACGCCTTAATGCGAAAAGGCCCGGTGGTCTTTTGGGGAAAAGACTACCGAGCCGAAATCGCGCACCGCGCTATTTGTGGGACAAACATTCTCGTCTGTCCTTTTTGTCAGGGATAGGCAACAAATGCCTGTCCTGCATCTTTTATGCTGTGAACGAGGTGCCGCAACCGCAACTGCCCGTAGCATTGGGATTCGTAAACGTGAATCCGGATCCCATCACACCCGTGACGTAGTCGATCTGGACGCCGTTCAAGTATTGACCGCTAAACATATCGACGAAAAGCTTGACGCCCTTTTCATCGAGAATGAAATCCCCCTGACGCGAATCCTCTTCAATATTCAAGCTGTACTGAAAACCCGAGCAGCCGCCCGGCACGACCCGGACGCGAAGTCCGGCAGTTTCAGGCAAGCCCTCTTCACCGGACATAAACTTCTTAATCTCAGCAACCGCGCTATCGGTGACGTGTAGCGTCATCGCAGGGGCAGCGGTTGGCGCTTCAGTTGAAGTTGTGGTGGTTTGTGTCGACATATCCTTAAATAAACTCCTTTTATCAATTATTGCAATAAGGCTCAGCGCCGTCGCATTACTGTCTCGCCTCCGAAAAATAATACCAAGACTAAAGGCCCAAGTCCAAAGGCCATCTTATTGACCTTTGCCCAAAACAACAAGCTCGGGCTTCATCGCTTCGATAGAAACCTGACGCGCCACTTCTTCGGCAACACGTCTAAAAGCGACGGCCTGGGGAGAGTCGGGGTGGCTGACGACTACCGGTACGCCTTTGTCCCCACCCTCGCGCACCTCAAGTCCTAAAGGGACCGTCCCCAGCAGCGGCACATGATACATGTCAGCCAGCTTCGCTCCGCCCCCTTCGCCGAAAATGTTGTAGCGCGTGCCGGTGTCGGGCGCAATGAAGTAGCTCATATTCTCGATGATGCCCAGAATGGGAATGGCCACAGTTTCGAACATGCGTAACGCCCTGCGTACGTCAGCAACTGCGACATCCTGCGGCGTCGTCACTAACACTGCGCCCTGAACAGGTACTAACTGCGCCAGCGACAATTGAACATCGCCGGTGCCCGGCGGCATATCGACGATCAAATAGTCCAACTCGCCCCACTTAACATCAGTAAGAAACTGCTTCACCAATCCATGCAAAATAGGACCGCGCACAATCATTGGCTTGTCGCCGGGTTGCAACAACGCCATCGAGATTAATTTGACGCCATGCGCCTCGATGGGAACGAGCTTATTAACGTCAACTTCGGGACGTGAATCCGCGACGCCAAGCATGATGGGAACGTTAGGGCCATAAACGTCCATGTCCATAACGCCAACGCGTGCGCCATCCAACGCCAGGGAGACCGCAAGGTTAACAGCGACCGTTGACTTTCCAACGCCGCCCTTGCCGGAGGAGACAGCGATAATATTCCGTACGCCTTCGATCGAAAGTTTATCGCCGATGCCCCGGCCTTTCGGAACTTCCGCATCCATCGTGACCGCGACCGCAGTCACGCCGGGCAAGGCTCCGACGAAATCACGCGCCGCACTTTCCATCTCCGCTTTCACCGGGCAGGCAGGCGTCGTCAGGACAATGCGGAAAGAAACAAGGCCGCCATCGATCTTAAGGTCCTTGATAAATCCCAGCGTCACAATGTCTTTGTGAAGATCAGGATCCTGGATCTGTCGCAGCGCGTCGAGTACTAATTGTTCAGTTACTTGTGGCATAAAGTTTGGAACCGAGTTAGGGATTAACTCGAAAGCGTAGCTGATTGATCCGGGTAACGCAAACGGCTGGTTTGCTTGAGATTTCAGGGCTGGCGGTATATCGCGAGGGGTTGGCTACTGCTTTGATTTACATCTTCTCGACTACCAACGCGCTGTTCTTGGAGCCAAAACCGATGCAGTTGCAAAGCGCGATACGTACGTCGGCTTTCCTGGCCTGGTTAGGCACGTAATCCAGATCGCATGCCGGATCGGGTTCTTCCAAATTGATCGTTGGCGGAATCATTCCCGTTTGCATCGCGCACAGAGTTGCTCCCAAACCAGCAGCACCGCTCGCGCCCTGAGGATGACCAATCTGCGATTTCGTTGCGGACATCGGGATTCGATGAGCGTTGCAGTTAAGCGACAGCTTCAGGGCGTTCGTTTCAATGCGATCGTTGAGCATCGTCGAGGTGCCGTGCAAATTCACGTAATCGATGTTGCTCGGCTCAACGCCGGCATCCGCCATTGCCAGCGTCATTGCGCGCGCCGGCTCGTCGCCGCCTTCCTGAAGACGCACGCGATGAAAGGCATCACAGGTTGACCCGTAGCCTTTGATCTCTGCGTATATCTTCGCTCCACGTTCTTTGGCCCGTTCAAACTCTTCGAGCACATAAATCCATGAGCCTTCGCCCAACACCATGCCCGAACGATTAATAGAAAAGGGACGCGACGCGCGTTGCGGTTCATCGTTCCACTGCGTAGTCAGCACGGTAAGCAGGTTGAATCCAATCAGTATTCCTGGTGCTAAGGGCGCATCCACGCCGCCGGCGAGCATTACGTCCTGTCGTCCCAACGCAATGTGTTGGGCAGAGTAGCCGATCGCGTCGGTCGAGCTGGTGCATCCTGTGGAGATGACGTGCGAGAGCCCGTGAAGGCCAAAGGCCATGGACAGCTCGCTGGATAATGTGCCGTGCGTAGCTGCAGGAATTATGTAAACGCTTGCCTTTGAAAGCGACGCTCCCTGATACCAAAGCGCATAATGCTGCTCCACGAACGGTAGACCGCCGCCACCCGTTCCAAGCATGACGCCAATCTGTTGCCTCTCTTCCGGCGACAGCTCGTCTGGAGCAATGCCGGCATCAGCAAACGCTTCCCGAGCGGCAGCTAACGCCAGCGGCACGGTTCGAGGAACATGCTTGCGATCTTTGGGGTTGAGTTGGGCCTCCCAGTCGAAGTCGCGAACCTCCGCGGCAATCTTCACCGCCGACTCGGAAACATCAAAGGCTTCAATGGTCCGGACGCCGCTTTCACCCTTGGTTAGTGCGGTCCAAAATGCCTGCCGGCCGATGCCGATCGGTGTGACGCAGCCAATCCCGGTAATCACTACTCGACGAGGCTGCTTGAATTCACTAAACATGCGGGTTGTTCCTAATCTTCGAGGCTTTTAGGTCGGCTTTGCGTTCGTAGAATAGCATGCCTATCTATCACAAACATACAAAGGCACAAAGGGTTAAAGCCCTCTTAGCTTCTACACCTCCGTGCCTTTGGGTTCGACTTTGTGAGGGTTTCAAACTGCCGCAGCCCTACTCGACTTTAGTTCCACATTCGTTGCAGAACTTCGAACCAGGCTGCATTTGCGCTCCGCATTTCGCGCAGGGAACCGTCTGAGCGGTAGTTTCCATTTTGGCGCCACACTCGTTGCAGAATTTCGCATTTGCCAGATTTGCAGCCCCGCATTTTGGACACGCCGCCTTGGTGCCACCACCAGTTTCGCCCTTCGACTGATTCATTGCGTTCGACATGGCCCCAGCCATCGCATTGCCAATCGCAAAGCCTGCTCCCAATCCGGCGCCCGTAGCAGCGCCACCACCGCCGGTATTTTGGGCCGCGTCGCGCATGGCGTCTGCCGCCTGGAATTGCGCATAGCGTCCAACATCGCCAATAACTCCCATCGAGGTTCGCTTATCCATAGCGGCCTCAACCTCGGCAGGCAAGGAAATGTTTTCAATCACAAACTTGGTAAGATCCAGCCCGTATATCTTGAAATCGTCGGCGAGTTTGCCACGCGTAAACTTTCCCAGTTCATCGTAGTTAGAAGCCAGGTCTAGCGCGGCAATTTTCGACTCCGCCAGCGCATCACTGAAACCGCTGACTAAGGTTCGTTTGAGCTGTCCTTCAATGTCTTCAGTTACAAAATGTGCGTTGGTGCCGGCAATCTCTTTGATGAAAGCCGACGGATCGCTTACCCGAGTCGAGTAGATACCAAACGCGCGGAGACGCACCATCCCGAAATCCGTGTCACGCATCATGATCGGATTTGATGTGCCCCATTTTAGATCCGTGAACTGTTTGGTGCTGACAAAGTAGACCTCCGCTTTGAATGGCGAATTAAACCCGTGCATCCAGGCGCCAAGTTTGGAAAGGATCGGAGTATTGCCGCCGCCGATGGTGTGCAGTCCCGGTCCGAAGACATCCGCGATTTGACCCTGGTGGACAAAAACAGCCGCCTGCGATTCGCGCACTGTAAGCTGGGCTCCGTTCTTGATCTCCTGACCCTGGACAGGAAAACGATAAACCAGAGTGTTACCCGAATCATCGAGCCACTCAATAACCTCGATAAACTGAGATCGGATGGCGTCAAATATTCCCATGTCTTCTCCTTATGTGCGGCAAGCTGAATATCACTCAGTTAATACGGCGCTTATGGACTATTAGTTCGCGCCCGGAAGTGTGTCGAGAGAAATAATTGCACAGTAGGACGCTTCAGGGAAAGCCGTGTTGCGAGAATAATCAGGTCGTTCGCTTTAGCTATGGATTTCCCGTTCACGATGATTCTTACCATAAAGGCTAAAGATTAGCAGGACGGTGAAACCACCGGCGACATCTATAATGCTGTCGTAGATCGATGCCGTCCGCGAAGGTACGAAGCTTTGGTGAAACTCATCAAGCAAGCCGTAAATCACTACGAGGAGTAGTCCTAGTTGAAACCAATAACGCTGTAGGAAGGCGCGGGAAGAAGTAATGAACGCGCGCCGGGCGAGAAATGCCAGAACAGCATACTCGGTGAAGTGTCCGGCCTTTCGCGTTATGAAGTGCACGGCTGCCAACCGAGACTCACTGAGATTTGGGAAAAACCACAGCAGTAAGGGACGAAGGATTTCAGAAGTGTTGGAGGCTGAAAATTGATTCGTCGATGCAAACGAAATAAAGAGTATCCATAAGACCAGTGGGCCATAGCGCCAAAATCGTCGGTGCGTTTGTTTGGTCATTTGGAGTTCAAAACACAAAGGGAAGCGGCGCGTACCGCTTCCCTTTTGTTCATTGACGTACGAACTACAAACTATTGCGCTGCGGCGCCGGAAACGACTTCAATAATCTCATTCGTAATCGCTGCCTGACGCACCCGGTTCATGTTAAGCGTTAGCGAATCGATTAGTTCTCGCGCATTCTTTGAAGCGGAATCCATTGCCGTCATCCGTGCGCCTTGTTCAGACGCGATCGATTCCAGCAAGGCGCGGAAGATTTGCGTTTCGACCAGACGGGGAAGAAGTCGAGCGAATATCTCAGACGGAGGCTGTTCGTAAATGTAGTCGACTAGAGTTAAAGGTTGATTCGTGTTTGTGGATTCCGAAGGGTCAGAGGTGGCGCGCGCAACCGGCAACAGTTGTTCGGTAGCCACCCGCTGCTGTAGCACCGACTTGAACTCATTATAGATAACAAACACCTTGTCAATCTCTTCGTCCTCGGTGAACCGTTTGATCACGTCCCGCGCAATCTCGAGCGCCTCAGAGAAGTCGACGCGTCCCTTGCCGGTGACGCCTATATATTCCCCAACCAGACTTGCACCACGCCGGCGAAAGAAGTCTCTGCCCTTACGGCCTACTGCCAAAATGTCGATCTGCTTGCCCGGGTTCTCACGAATGAACGTCTGGCCAGCTTTGATCAAATTGGTGTTGAAGGCCCCGCACAAACCTTTGTCGGCAGTTACCAGGACAAGCAGATACCGCTCATCGCCTCGCGCATCGAGTAATGGATGGTGAAAATTTTCATCGGTTCGATCGGCCAATCCACCCAGAACCTCAATCATCTTATTGGCAAAAGGGCGGGCCGTAACAACCCTGTCCTGCGCACGCTTGAGCTTTGCGGCCGAGACCATTTTCATGGCCTTGGTGATCTGTTGCGTGTTCCTAACCGACTTAATACGCCGGCGGATGTCCAGGAGATTAGGCATTGAGTGCGAAAATCAAACTCAGGCGGTAGCAGGTTGTGCCGCAGTCTCGGTTAAAGAAGCCGACCTCTCAGTCCATGTATCTTTGAAATCTGACAATACTTGCTTTAGATCCACGATGATTTCGTCAGTCAAGCTTTTCTTCTCGCGAATACTGTGCAACACACCCGGATGCGAGTTTTCCACGAACTTCAGCAGAGCTTCTTCAAAGTCTCGAACATCTTCGATCGCCACGTCGTCAGCATAGCCGTTGCTCGCGGCCCAGATAACCAGCACCTGATTCTCGATATTCATCGGCCGATACTGAGGCTGCTTTAAGATTTCAACCAGACGTTGACCGCGAGCTAGCTGTGCCTGAGTTGCCTTGTCCAAATCAGATCCAAACTGAGCAAAAGCTTGCAGTTCTCGAAACTGGGCCAGATCAATTCGGAGTGTTCCTGCCACTTGTTTCATTGCTTTGATTTGGGCAGAACCACCGACTCGAGAAACGCTGTTGCCCACATTTATAGCTGGACGAATGCCGCTGTTAAAAAGATCCGCTTCGAGAAATATTTGTCCGTCCGTAATCGAGATAACGTTGGTTGGAATGTAAGCTGAAATGTCTCCTGCCTGCGTCTCAATGATAGGTAGACTGGTCAAAGAACCGCCGCCCTTGAGGTCTGACATTTTTGCTGCGCGCTCCAGCAAACGAGAGTGGAGATAGAACACATCCCCTGGATACGCTTCGCGGCCGGGTGGACGGCGAAGCAGCAAAGATATTTCGCGATAGGCGGCCGCTTGCTTTGAAAGATCGTCGTAAATTGTCAAAGCGTGACGGCCATTGTCGCGGAAATATTCGCCCATTGCGGCACCCGAATATGGAGCCAGAAACTGCATCGCCGCTGGATCGGAAGCCGTCGCCTTGACCACGATCGTGTATTCGAGCGCGCCAAAATCCTCGAGCGTTTTCACGACCTGCGCGACTGTCGAGGCCTTCTGGCCGATCGCGACATAAATGCAAATTACGTCTTTGCCCTTTTGATTTATTATGGTGTCAACTGCAACTGCGGTTTTGCCAGTCTGCCTGTCGCCGATGATTAGTTCGCGCTGTCCACGACCGATAGGCACCATCGCATCTATCGCCTTCAGCCCCGTCTGCAGTGGCTCTTTTACGGGTTGGCGATCAACAACGCCAGGGGCAATACGTTCGATTGCATAAAACTCGTTCGTTGCGATCGGTCCGCGATCATCGATGGGATTTCCCAGCGCGTCGACCACACGGCCCACCATTGCATCACCGACGGGAACCTGCATGATCCGGCTGGTTCGTCTAACAATATCTCCTTCTTTAATAGCCTGATACTCGCCAAAGAGTACTGCTCCAACTTTATCCTCTTCGAGGTTCAGGGCCAGGCCACGAACGTCATGCGGAAACTCCAGCAACTCACCAGCCATTACTTTTTCAAGTCCATGGATCTCGGCAATACCATCACCCACCTTGATGACAGTGCCAACTTCCATGACGGTCACACCAGTCTCGAAATTCTCTATCTGTTTTCGAATAATCTCGTTAATCTCGTCTGCTCTAATAGGTTCCATCATTGTCCTCTGTACTAACCGGCAAGCTCGTCACGTAGACGACTGAGTTGATTACTTACTGAACCATCGTAAATTGTTGAACCAATTCGTGTTACAATTCCACCCAAGAGCGATTCGTCAGTGGCAAACGTCAATCGCGCCTTCTTTCCAGTCATCTCCCCAAGCTTCTCTTCCAGCAAAGCCCTGGCACTGTCAGATACGGCCCGTGCAGAGGTAATCTCCGCGCTTACGATTCCGGCGCGCTCATCTAGTATCTGGGCCAACTTAGCGTTCACTTCAGGAAGCTCAGCCAGTCTTTGATTCTTCAATAACGTTCGTAGAAAATTCGCGGTCGTAGGTCGCACCTTGGTCCGAGCTATCAACTCGTTGAGGACGTTGTGCTTTTGCTCATACGCGACGGTTGGATTGCTGAAGGCTTCAAGTAATGCGCTGTTGTCCGTAATCATCTTTTCCCACGAAGCTAGTTCCGCCTGGACCAGTTGCGCTTCATTTCGTTCGACAACAACGTCGGCCAGGGCAGAAGCATACCGCCTCGCTACAGTTTGGGAACTCAAGCGCTTATCCTCCCAAGCTCTTGCACACTGTTGCTAGTTAACCTGGCGTCGTCATCCGGACCTATTTCAATTCTCAATATCTCTTCCGCAATTCGCACACTTTCCGTTGCCGCGAATCTTTGAAGCTCGTGCCTTGCCGCTTTTGCCGCGCTTTCTACTTCTCTTTTTGCCTGTTCCCGAATCCTGGAGACCTCTTGCTCGGTCGCCAGCCTAATCCGCTCCCGCTCCGCCGCGCCTTCCAGTCTTGCTTTCTCCTTAATCGCTATGATCTCGTCATCTAAAGCTGCAAACCGTGTCTCTACTTCTGACAATTTCACCAACGCTTGGTTCCTCTCTTCCTGCGCCTTGGCAAGGTCGTGCTTTATCCTCTCGCCTCGTGACCGTAGGGCCTCACGAACGGGACGCCCAAAGCGACGATGAAGATAGAGGGCGCAAACTATAAATATCAGGAGATTTACGAACTTCCACAACTCCAAACCGGGGTAGTTTACCCATGGGTCTAGCGAGTCGGGTATCCAGTGTAGGAGACTAAATATGGTAAGTGGAAGAAACAAAATATTCTCGCCCTTGCCCGCCAAAGATCATAGCTTTTCCGTCCTAATCGGACGCCCAAGAATTCGACTACCAATCTCAGCTGCCCGGGCACCAGCGTCCTTTATTAGACTTGCCTTCGCGTCGGCTTCGGTCTTTTTGAGATTCTCTTTCTCCTGCTCTTGCCACCGCGTAACTTCAACCTTGACGGCCGAAACCAATTGCTCTCGGTTGCGCGAGGCCGCGCTACGTTCCTCCTCTAATAGAAGGTAGCCGGCTCCTCGGGCATCACGTAAGCGATGCTGGTACTCAAGCATTTTCGCGTCAACACTCGCCAGGATCTCATGTGCCTCTCCCATGCGCCCCTTGGTCCGACGCTCTCTCTCCTCTAGAATCCGGTTAATGGGTTTGAGCAGAGTAACGTTCAGCAGGACGACCATTACGACAATAAGTGCCAGATGGAACAGCAACGTTCCGTCCGGCACCAGCTGGATAGCACTGTCAGAGAATGCCAAGAAGCTCAACCTAACCACCCCCAACTCACACGACGACCCAAAAGCGTCGGAGCATAACACTGGCCTAAAATACGGTCAAGCATCCACTGGCTCAGACAATGTCTTAAAGCATCCTGGCTCGCTTTAGTCCCGCAACCATGGGAACCACATATAAAACGTACCACTCAGAGGCTCCCGAATCAATACGGGCGTTCCGTCTGAAGGCGACGCCTTACTCCACTTGTACAACGTGCTATGGGCTTCCTGGCTGAACGGCTTTACTTGGTACATTCAGGCTGGGCTACCGACGAGCAGGGCATAGAGCCGGTTAAGGTCGGTTTGGTTATAGAACTCCAATTCTATCTTGCCGGACGACGAGTTAGATGATTGGACTATTCTTACTTTTGTGCCGAAATGTCGACGTAGCTTGCTTTCGGCTGCCCGGATGTTGGGATCGGTTTCGTGTTCTTTTGCAGAAGGTTTCAGCACAGGCGGACTACGCTTCGCTCCCGCAACCCTGACCAACTGTTCAGTAGCTCGGACTGAGAGCCCCTGCTCAATCACACGCCGCGCGATTCGCCTTTGAATATCCGGCTGGTCCAGTCCGAGTAAAGTCCGTGCATGACCTGTAGAGATTCTTCCGGTCTGAAGCAACTCTTGCAAATCTTCGGGCAGTTTAAGAAGCCGAAGATAGTTAGTTACGTAAGACCGATCGCGCCCAACTCGCTCTCCAACGGTTTCCTGGGTAAGGCCTAGAGTTTCTATAAGGCTTTTGTAGGCTTTGGCCTCCTCAATCGGATTTAGATCTTCCCGCTGAATGTTTTCGATTAGTGCGATCTCGAGAACCTTGTCATCCGAAACATTTCGTATGACCGCAGGTATCTTAATCAAGCCAGCCTTCTCCGCGGCACGCCAGCGCCTCTCGCCGGCTATTAGCTCAAACCTGTTTCCCTTCCTTCGAAGCAGAACAGGCTGAACGACGCCGTTGCTGCGAATGGAGTTGGCGAGTTCATCCAACTTCCTGTCGTCGAAAACGCTTCGGGGTTGGAGAGGGCTGGGATCGATTAGCTCGGTTGCGATTTCGTTCGTCTCTTCGTATGCGGTGGCGGTGCCTTCAGCTGAGAGGAGCGCCCCCAACCCCCGACCCAATGCCTTTCGTGTCATGGGCTATTATCTCCTTGGCTAGTTGCCAATATGCTTCAGCACCTTTTGAGTGCGCGTCATAGAGGGTAATCGGTTTCCCGTAGCTTGGCGCTTCGGCGAGCCGAACGTTGCGAGGGATCACGGTCCCAAAGACCTGTTGCCCATAAAAGTCTCGGAGGTCAGACGCCACGGCTGATGATAGGTTTGTCCTTTCATCGTACATGGTCAATAAGAGGCCCTCGATCGTAAGACTTGGATTGTAGAGGCGCCGAATGCGGGCTAGCGTGTCGAATAACTCAGCTACCCCTTCGAGCGCGTAATATTCACACTGGATCGGAACCAGCAGCGACTTCGCCGCCGTCAGTGCGTTTAGAGTCAAGAGGCCCAACGATGGGGGGCAGTCGATAATTATGTATTGATACTGCCCGTCCAACGGCTCTAAGGCTTCGCGCAGACGAGATTCACGGTGCTCGACATCTACGAGCTCAACTTCGGCGCCGGCGAGATCTTTGTTGGCAGGTAAAACCTTCAGGTTCGGGATTTCCGTATTCAGAATTGCTTCTTCAGTGCTGTCGCCCAACACTACGCAGCGGTATACGCTTTTCCGGAAACTTCCGCGCTGAACTCCAACACCGGAAGTCGCGTTACCCTGCGGATCTGCGTCAACAAGAAGAACAGTCGACCCCGTGCTTGCCAAAACTGCCGCAAGGTTGACCGCGGTGGTGGTCTTGCCAACACCGCCTTTCTGATTCGCTATGGCGATTGTTTTGGCCATGTGGATGGACCGGTTAGTTCCTTACTCGCGTGTGTGCCAGTAACTTAGCACAAGGTCATGAGACTTTCTACGGAAATGCCCTAAATCGACGGTTTTTTGACGGAGATGGTTGTTTCACGTGTCCCAAAATCAAAAAGGGACACGTGAAACGTCCTAGGTTTGAAGGCTGGCGGCAACGTACAGCGTGCTTAGCGCGGCGGCTGTTAGTCCTGGGATAACTCGCGCCTCCCCAAATGTTTGCGGACGTGTGCGCTCTAGTCGCTCCACCATTTCGTGCGATAGTCCGTTGAGTGTTCTGAAATCCAACCCTTCGGGGATCGGGGTGGAATCGTGGTGTTTTAGCCGACTAATCACGACTTCCTGCGCCTTGATGTAGCCTGCATATAGGTTGTCTGCCATAGCAGCCTCCAGCTCGCCAGTAGTTACCTGGTCTCTAGCCGAGAACGGCAGGAGACGCTCTACCGTTTCACTCGTTATCCCCGGCCTCATGGCTAAATCTCGCAAGCTGATTGAGTCTCCCAAATCGGAGCCTGTGATATCTACCGCGGCTGAATACCCTGAATCGGCCCTACGTAGACGAACTTCCTTCAGCAACCCTCTAGCTACTGCAATACCATTCTGCCGCTGGTTAAATCTCTCCCAGTCGCCCTCTCCTACCAGTCCCAACTCTCTCCCATAACGACGCAATCTCTGATCGGCGTTATCGTATCGCAACGCCAGCCGGTACTCGGCTCGGGACGTAAAAATCCGGTAGGGCTCATCTACTCCCTGCTTGATCAGGTCGTCAATTAGCACGCCGATGTATGACTCGTCCCTTCTAAGGCGAAACGGTTTGAGGCCCTTTATTACCAGAGCAGCGGCGTTAATCCCAGCGACTAAACCCTGGCACGCGGCCTCTTCGTAACCAGTAGTCCCATTCACCTGACCAGCGTGAAAGAGACCCGAGATTCTTTGACACTGAAGGTCCGGGCCCAGCTCTCTAGGGTCAACATAGTCGTATTCAATTGCATATCCCGGACGAATGATTCTTACCGCCTCGAGGCCTGGTATCATCCTCACCAGGTCTTGCTGAATTCCCGCCGGCAACGAAGTAGAAAACCCGTTGAGATATACCTCGTTTGTATCGTGACCTTCAGGTTCAAGAAACAGTTGATGGCGTTCCTTATCTGAGAATTTGACCACCTTGTCTTCTATCGAAGGACAATATCGCGGTCCAACTCCCTTGATTCGCCCCGAATAAAGCGGCGATTGATTGAGGTTCTCGCGTATTGTTTCGTGTAGGGACGGGTTCGTGTAACCAACGTAGCACTTGACCTGCGGCTGCTCAATCCTGTCCGTGGAAAACGAAAAGGGTACTGGCCTCTCATCCGCCTCCTGCGCATGGAATGCCGACCAGTCAATTGTCCTGCCATCGAGACGTGGCGGCGTTCCGGTTTTTAGCCGACCCACTGGAAAGCCCAAGCGCTTCAAAGTTTCAGCGAGCTCTATCGACGCTGGTTCGCCGGCCCTGCCAGCCGTATATGTTCGCTGTCCTGTATGGATCAAACCGTTCAAGAACGTCCCCGCGGCGATGACCACGGCCCGGGATGCGATTCGCCGACCATCCTGCATTTCCACACCCAAAATCTTTGCGTTCTTCACCAACAAATCGCTGACCATCCCCTGCCGAAGATGAAGATTCGGCGTATGTTCCAACATCTTTCGCATTTCTACTCGATACAAAGCGCGATCAGTTTGGGCGCGGGGCGACTGGACTGCTGGGCCCCTGGAACGATTCAGTAGACGGAACTGAATGCCCGTCCGATCTGCAACTCGACCCATAATTCCGCCCAACGCGTCAATCTCTCGAACCAAATGTCCCTTAGCTATTCCACCGATCGCCGGATTACAAGACATTTGTCCTATCAGATCCAGATTCAAAGTTATCAATGCCGTTTGCGCTCCCAAGCGACTCGCTGCAGACGCAGCTTCGCAGCCAGCATGCCCACCGCCAATAACGATCACATCAAAAGCTTCGTCAAAAACCATTGCTATTTCCCTATGCAGAAGGTGCTAAAGATTTCTCCAAGAATGTAATCTGTAGTCGTTTCGCCCGTTATCTCACCCAGGAACTGAAGAGCATTGTGAAGGCCAACCAATACGATCTCTTCGCTAGCGGAGCGACTTAACAAGTCAACCGATTTCTCCAACGTAGCTTGCGTCCGGCGTAATAGATCATAATGCCTGCAATCAGTGATCAATAGCCCGACGGCTTCGGAATCCACCTCGCCAAATGGCGCCAGTATAGCAGCGATAAGCCCGTCAAGCCCCTCTCCAGTCAAGGCCGACAGATGGACCACCTGCGACGACAGTTTTAGTCGATTTTCAAATTCAGAATTTCTGACTAGGTCACACTTATTGATCGCCACAACATGCCGGCTTCGGATCGTTTGAGCGATAATTGCAAGGTCCTCATCCGAGAGGCTGGTGGAACCATCGATCACAACTACAAGTAGATCCGCGTCGGCTATTACCTGGTGAGTCCGTTCGATTCCGATTTCTTCAATGCTATCGTTTGCGACTCGTATTCCGGCCGTATCGGTGATCGAAATCGGTATGCCACCTATGCTTATTGACTCTGAAATACTATCCCGAGTCGTTCCTGCTATTTCGGTGACAATGGCACGGTTCATCCTTACTAACCTATTGAACAGACTAGACTTACCAACATTCGGCCGGCCCACGATCGCCACCTTCAATCCCTCTCGCAACGTCCGGCCGGTAGCGTAGGTGCGGGCTAATCCCTCTACGATAACGACTACCTGAGCGAGGTCCTTTTCTATTTGTTCTGACTGGATTCGCGGCAGATCGTCTTCGACAAATTCGAGCGCCGATTCCAACCTCACGATGATCTTTATCAGGATCTCTTTTGCTGGTTGAAGAGCTACCGCAAGTTCGCCTTTCAATTGACGAGCGGCTTGAGCGGCAGCTGCGTCGGTTTGCGCGTTGATCAGATCACGGATTGCCTCGGCCTGACTGAGATTCATCTTTCCGTTCTTGCAAGCACGTAGCGTGAACTCACCTGGTTCCGCAAGCCGAGCCCCAAAATTCTGAGTCAAATCAAGCACTCGCCTCAGGATCACCGGTGAGCCGTGACAACTCAACTCGATCATTTCTTCTCCAGTGAACGAGCGAGGCTTTTCAAAATAAGTTACTAGTGCGGAGTCCAACGGCTCGCCAGACTCTCGAACTACTTGCTTTAGATAAACGTGATTCGGCTCGGGCGCGAATAAATCGTCCCCGATAAGACCTCTAAGAATCTTCAGAGACTCTGGCCCACTAAGTCTGATGACGCCGATTGCACTACGGCCAGGGGTTGTTGCAATTGCAACTATGGTATCCATGGTTGTGGTAGGGGGATCGAAGTGACCTGGTAGTCTCTTGATCTACTTGGAGGATCTTAACGCAACTCGCAACTTACGCGCTGCTCCGTCGCCCACTGACTCGGTATAGAGGTCTTCGCAGTCGGCGAGTGTGAGGTGAATAATTCGACGCTCGCTGGAATTCATTTCACCGAAAACAAATGGCGCACTGGTAGAGCGAACTCGATCAGCAGCGAGGTTCGCCATTGCACGCAGCTCTGCTTCTCGAGTAGCGCGAAAACCCTCAACGTCACAGACGAGCCTCTGACCATCCTGTAGGCTTCGTCCGTATGCCTGATTGACCAGGTGTTGAACCGCCTGCAACAGTTCTCCGCCCTCAACCTGTAACAGCTCAGCATCGGGTCCGCTTAGGTCCAACAAACATTCCGTCGACGTTTCTTTAACGGCAACTCTGATATTCAAACCAGTGCCCTGAAACAACGACTCGAGAAAAGTGCCGGCGGCAGTGCAAGCTTCTTCCATGTTACTTAAGTTCGGCCGAATAAGTATTCAAAACTAGGTCCCTTTGGACGGCCCGCCTCCCGACTTTGAAGGCTTCTTCCCGGGCGGTCCGGCAACAGCTGGCTCATCCGGCCCAGTCTGCGTCCACTTGTTTATAACAAATTGTTGAGCAAATCCGACAATATTTCCAACCAACCAATAGAGTAGCAAACCAGACGGGGCACTCCAAAGGATGTACAACATGAACAAGGGCATGCCCACCGCCATCATTTTTCGCTGTAACGGATCCGCTGACGGCGCCGGCGTAATGAGTTGCAAAACTATCATAGTGCCGGCCATCAGGATCGGCAGTATGTGTATGAAGTAAGGTTCCGGCGCCGAAAGATCCGGCAGCCAGAGAAAGGTCGCCTGACGAAAATCAAGCGAAATAGTTATGGCCCGGTATAGAGCGAAAAGGAAAGGCATCTGGATCAAAAGAGGCAGACAGCCGCCAAGAGGATTGCCTTCCTTCATCAATCGCAACTGCTCGACCTGCAACTCCTTTAGGCGGGGATCATTTTGTTTCATCCCCTTGATCTTTTCCTGTAGCTCCTTCATGCGCGGCGCAAGCTTCTGAGCTTTCTTCATCGACTTTGAAGAGCGCCACTTGAGAGGAAAGAACAGGGAATAAATGACTATGGTGAACAGGATAATCGCCACGCCATAACTGCCGGTCAGTTTCTTTAGCCACTTGATGGCGCTGAGAATCGGGACAGCAAGACGGCGCGACATCCAGGCGCCCCAACCGAAGTCAATGGTGCCCTCGAGGTCAATGCTATCGCGGCCAATTGTTTGCCTAAGTTGAGCGCTGGTTTGCGTGAGCAGGTAGTGGTCCTTCGGGCCCGTATAGACAGCCGAGCGCGAACCATCTGCGGGAATAGGAACCCAGGCTGTTATTAAATATCGCTTCTCCGGCTTCCCGTTGCCGGCATAATCATACTGTGTTGTTTGCAGCTCCAGGCCCGGCAGCCTCCTGCCCGGAATGGCAACCATCGCAAAATAGGTATCGCCAACACTAGCCCAATCCACCGGTCCGGAAATCGTCAGATGATCGGGAGTATTCTTGTTCTCATTGATCGCCTGTGCTTGATGTCTTTCGACCTCAACCTTTTCACCGACAGCGGCCACTGCCTCAGGAGCTACCGAATAGAACGTGTAATGCTTGACGCCCTGGTCGCCCACGCTGGGTCCTATTCTCAGTTTTGCTTCGGGAACAACCTGACCGCCGCGCTTGATTGTTAGTTCCATATCCGCAGCGTAGCTATCTGCGTCCAGCACGATAGTTTTTACGACGTCCAGGCCCGTCGCTTTGTCATTGAGCAGAAACGTAATTCGCTTCTTCTCACCTGCAGCCAGAGTCAGCTCTGAATCACCAGTAGAACCAGCCACGCCGTCTATTACATAGTTCGTAGACGTCAGGAGAGCATCGATCGAGGGGTCACGAAGGGATAACTGCAGCGGGGCCTCGCGGGGTTGTCTTTTCAACCCTTCCTGCGACACTAACTCCAATGGGACGGGGTTTTTCTTGTTACCCGCAACTGAGTAGATGTCCTGCCCGCTGTCCTTGTTCCTCTTGATAATCCAGCTGATCGCTTCAGCCCCAAGACTATCCAGCTTAACGTCATAGAGAGGCGTCTTGATCGAGATCACCCGGTGTGGTGTTGTGTTAGCTACTTCTCCCGGAGAACCAACCGGGAGTGGAGTTGCTGCTCCAACCGGCGAGATTATTGGAGAGGCAACCGATTGAGGAGTAGCCTGGCGTGGTGTCGGAGCTGGCGCAGGTGGCTTAGGGGCAAAATAACTCCACACGAAGAGAATTGCCGTCGAGATTATGAGAGCGTATATAAGTCGTTTTTGTTGCATTTAAATTAACGGTCACGAAACAACGTCGCGGCAGTTTCCCGAAGTCTCCGGTACTATTTCACTGGGTCGTAACCGCCCGGATTGAAAGGGTGGCAACGCAGCAATCTGCGAAGAGCCAGCGCACTACCCCGAAGGGCGCCGTAGCGACCGATCGCTTCAGTGGCATATTGCGAACACGTTGGAAAGAATCGGCAAGAAGCTGGAAGAAATGGTGAAATGACGAGTTTGTAGAATCTGAGAAATGCGATTAGTAATGACTTCACGTATGCCCAAACGTTAGGGACTTACTCGCTTCCTTTTCCATCCGCCTTCGCCACTCTTAATACCAGGTTCTCGAATTCTTCGATCGCTGCAGTCACCTTTAAAGCGGGAAGCCGGCGTTTTGCATTAATTACCCAGTCGTACCTTTGTGGCAAACTATTTATTGACGATCTCCGCAGGCGAAAAGTTTCCCTTAGCAATCGCTTAGCGCGATTTCTTTGAACGGCGTTTCCCAACGCTTTGCGAGAAGCGGTAATGCCAAATCTGTTATGAGACAGGTGATTGGGCAAGACAAAGGCCGTCATCAATACGCCATCATAACGCTTGCCCTGTCGATAAACCTTTTGAAAATCCTTGCTTCCGCGCAGATACACCTTCATGACTGCGACAGACTAGTAATGGGCAGGGGTCAACCTTCGGCGTCCCTTGGCACGCCGTCGTTTAAGAACAAGCCTACCTGCCTTGGTAGCCATTCTCGATCGGAACCCATGCGTTTTAGCTCGACGCCGATTGTTGGGCTGAAAAGTTCGCTTAGCCATAGATGAAAATCCCCCGTCAAAAGAAAACCGTAAGAGTAGCTGTCACCAGACCTTCTGTCAAGAAAGGGACGATTGAGACACCGCTCAAAACCAGTAGACGAAGCTAGTCTCCAGGATAACTACAACATGTCATCGCCATTAGACTTCGACGCGCCTTTGGTGGCTTGTACTGAGGACAAAAAGCCTCCCGCGCCAACCCTAACCACCGCCTTTTGCATTGCAACTCTCGGGGGAAAAGTTTGGCGTGTTTTATCTTTTCAACTTCTTGCCCCAGAGAGAAACTGTGTGTTAGTCTCCGCTCACGTTCCCGTCAATCCTTGTAAATGATTGATAAACCTAGCCTTAAAGCTTTACTTTAAGAACGTGGCGTTTTCCACAAAGCTGTGGAAAACCCTGTGAGTAAGTTTCGGGCCCCGAACCGGCGACCTCACCGGTGACGGATTCGGGAAGCTCTGAGACTCGCGCGTTCTCAGGTGGGATTCGAGCGGGATGTGCCTATTTTGAAGATCTTCGAGAGCGGTGAAATCGTGAGTCTGTTGGATAGTAATCTCTGGGACTGTTTCCTTCGGGTGATTAGAACCAAGCTCCAGGGAGAGAGCTTCGAAACGTGGTTTGGTCGAATTAAGTTTGAAGGATTTGACAGAGCTCAACGCCTAATTCGTCTACGCGCACCAAACCAGGTTGTGCAGGATTGGGTCAAGTCAAATTACATTGCCTTGATCGAGCAGTCTCTTAGCGAGCTGAGCCTGCCGGGTTATTCAATCGAATGGATTATTCCAGAGGACTGCAATCCAGCTGAAGCGCGAACAGTTTCATCCGAAGTCACGTCACCTTCTCGGGCTGCGAGCCAACCGGTTGCCTCTCGCCAATCTTTTCCCTCGTTTGCTCAAGGCGCGACAGCCGCCGTGGCGGTTGCCAGACAGGTGGCGCTCGATCCCGCGCTCAACTCAAAATACACTTTCGATAATTTTGTGGTGGGCTCTTGCAATCAGTTTGCCCATGCTGCATCGGTCGCCGTCGCGGAAGCTCCTGGCAAGACCTATAACCCACTCTATTTGTACGGTGGCGTCGGCTTGGGAAAGACACATTTGATGCACGCCTGCGGTCATGCGATAAAGCAAAGAAGCCCTCACCTCCGTGTTGCCTACCTGTCGTCCGAGCGTTTCATGAACGAGCTGATTAATTCCATTCGTTATGACAAGACGCAGAGTTTCAGGGAGCAGTATCGGTCAGTTGATGTGTTGCTGATCGACGACATACAGTTCATGGCGGGGAAGGAGCGCACGCAGGAAGAGTTTTTCCACACCTTCAACACGCTTTATGAGCAACAGAAACAGATCGTAATCAGTTCCGATTGTCCGCCGCGCGAAATACCAACGCTTGAAGAACGACTGCACTCCAGGTTCGAGTGGGGGCTTATAGCTGACCTTGAGCCACCCGATCTCGAAACGAAGGTTGCGATTCTCAAACGCAAAGCCGAAGCCCTTGGCTTTGTTATACCTGACGAGGTGGCGCTGTTTATTGCCAGCCGCGTAAAAAACAACGTTAGAGAATTGGAAGGCTCACTCATCAGGTTGGTGGCTATTTCGTCTTTAAGGGGAATTCCGGTCTCTAAGGATCTCGCCAAGGACGCGATAAGAAATATCGCCAGCGAAGAGGAGCCAGGAGTTATCGCTATCGAGCAGATTCAAAAGGTGGTGGCGGCCAACTACAAACTTACGGTTGATCAGTTGGTTTCTAAGAGCAATTCCCGGCAGGTTGCTTTTCCTCGACAGATTGCGATGTATCTCTGCAAAAAGCTAACAAAACACAGCTATCCCGAGATTGGGCGAGCCTTCGGCGGGAAACATCACACTACTGTCATTCACTCGTGCGAGAAGATTAAGTCGCTCTCTCTTGCTGATGCCGTCTTTCAAAAGCGGTTACTCAATCTATCCGAGAGTCTCCAAAAGTAACGGCTGATTTACACAAGAGCGCTTGCAGCCTTTTGACGAGATGAACTAAGCAAAACTTCGCGCGCGGCAGAATTCCACAAGTTGTTTGGCAGGGGGGCTGTGAAAGAATAGAATGATCGGCGCCCTAAATTGTTTTTGACAGTTGGAGTGAAAATTCGAGTCAGAATTTCACTCCCTTGTGAACAGGGTTCATCACAGGTCTGATTGTCTTTTCCCGGTTTTTCCACAAATCAACAGGACCTAGTACTACTGCTAGAAATTAATAACTATTTGTGTTAGGTAAGAAGTAGAAAGCAAAGAGGAAATTTATTATGGCTTCAAGTGAGAGCGCAAAGCGTAAGGAGTCGAACATGCAATTCGTTGTCAGCAAACAGAACCTCCAGAAGGAACTCGGTTTTGTTCAAGGTGTGGTGGAAAAAAAGAACACCATCCCGGTTCTTTCAAATATCCTTATCGAATCCGTCGGTGAAAACACGATTCGCTTCACCGGTACCGATCTGGATGTAACTATTCGCTGCGACATGGATGCCGAAGATATTTCCACGCCTGGTTCAATTTGTGTGCAGGCGAGGAAGTTATTTGAGATAGCCAGACTATTGCCCGATGCGCCGGTGACCTTTAAGAAGGAAGACAACGATTGGGTAACCGTAACTTGCGATAAGACCCGCTTCAAAATGGTCGGCATTAAGAAAGATGACTTTCCTGAGGTGCCGTCTTTCAAGTCAGCACCGACAAAGATTGCCGCCGGCGTTATCAAAGTGTTTGTTGATAGAACAATTTTCGCGATCACGCAGGAAGAGTCTCGGTACACGCTCTCCGGCGCCAAGTTCATTTTGGATGACACGGGCGCGAAGATGATCACGACCGATGGTCACCGTCTGGCTTACGTAGAGCGCAAGGGTGTCTCCAAGAATGGCAGCAACGAGTCGATCGATACGCTGATTCCGCGAAAAACCTTAGCAGAATTGACAAAGTTGACCGCTGGCTATGACGGCGAGATTAGTTTAGGAATGGATGGCAATCACATCTTCTTCGAAGTAGGTCCCAGACTCTTGATTTCGCGGATGCTCTACGGGCAGTTTCCAAATTACGAGATGGTGATGCCTAAGGACACCGACAAGTCGATTCAGTTTGACGCTGCAGTGTTGAATTCGGCTATCCGTCGAGTGGCGTTAATGGCCGATGAACGTTCACGTGCGATTCGTTTTCATCTCGAGCCGAACCAGTTAGTCATCAGCTCCCAGAACGCGGAAGAAGGCGAAGCGAACGAAGCTATTCAAACAGAGTACAACGGCGACGAGATCGATATTGGTTTCAACGCTCAGTATCTCCAGGATTTCCTCAATGTAATCGGAGACGGCAATGTTGCCTTCGAGTTCAAGGACGGAAACTCTCAAGCCCAGCTCCGGCCGTCCGATGGCGGAGACTTTGAATACAAATACGTGGTAATGCCGATGCGTCTTTAGGCGACAGCAGTTACCACACTGATAACAATGTGAAATTACATCTAAGTCCTGAACTTCACATCTATGTCCTGAACTTTACATCTAAGTCGGGAACTTTTCGGTCAGATTGAGGGGTACTTGCTACATCTAAGTTAGGAACTTTTCCTAGGGGAGCAAAGACCTAGTGCCAAAATCAACGCGAAACACAGGAAAAGAGTGGTCTAAGGCGGATGTAGCAGAGCTGAAGGATTTGGCGAAGCACAACACACCCACTCGTGTGATTGGCCTGAAGCTAGGAAGAACTGAAGCTGCCGCTCGCTCGAAAGCTGGAAGCGAACGCGTTTCACTCAAGCCGACCAATCAATCTCCTTACAATCGGAAAAAGGAATAGTTGAACCGACCCGGCATGCCTGCTTAGTCGAACAGTCATGCCCCGGGGCTATCCATTAGTTCGCGTCTCACAAGCGATAAGCGAACGGAAACAACTTGCAAATGTGACTTTGACAGAAACAGCGCACTCACGAATAATGTTTGGCAATCAGGTGGTCGCTAAATGTGGCCACTCAGGTGGTTGGTGGGGTGAGGACACTGACCGCTAATCACGATCTAAGGATTGTGAACGCGGGAGCGACGGGATTCTCTAAGGATCCGGTCGCTTTCGTTTTGCGCGTGAAAGCGCCCGAGCAATTCGAAGGCTCGTCAGTTGTAGCGCGGAAGCGGCCAGGAGACCTGACTGGTTAAGGTAGTCGGAATTTATTCGATCTGGTGATTTGAGTGTAAAAGGCCCCGCCTTTCAGCGATTCTCGGCTAAATCTGAAAGTAGTAGGTCGTGTCTTTTAGATCGCTCGCAAACATGTTCGGGTAGCACTCGGGACAGGGCAAAATTTCCACTGCAGTTCCAATCATCTCACCCAGTGCTAATGCTTCGCCACAGTGAACGCACACAGAATTGAGACTAAGAGAATGATCGGAGACATGGTGATCCTTAAAGCACCGGTTGCAGACTGGACACGTTGCCGCCGCCGACAGACAAACTGTGCAGCTTTCGCCGGTCGTTCCCGGACGATCAAGGGACGCGGCATCCGCTAACTCCTGAATCTTCGGAATAAAGCGTCCCTCTTGAAATAGTCGTGCGAAGAGCGCACGATTTTCGCGATGAGTACTCATGACCAATGATGTGGACCGCTAAGCGAGTTCTGAAACGCTTACTGTTCGAACCTTCGCGCCGCTGCCATAATTCGCGCCCGCGAAATGGACTTTTTCTTTAAGCGACCGCGAGGAGAAGGTTTCCGTGCCGCGACTGCGGTAGTCGCAGGTATGCGCATGAAGGGTATTCCGGAAAACAAGAAACTCGGAGGGGACTGAAACGCTGCCAAAAACTTTTCACGTGGCGGAACTTCGGCACTCGTTTCAATTATCCATTCGCGGGGCTTACCGTTTGCGTGGTTCACCACATCGGAAATGCCCTGGCCGGCGGCAAAGCTCCCAGCCACGAAGGCTCCTAACTTGAGCAGTCCTGGTTCCTTGGGGTCATCCATGATGTCGTTCGCAAGGTTGAAGATAAAAAGCATGTCTGGCGAAGACCGTTCAAACAAACGGGTGATCACAGTCTGAAACAAAGACGGCGGCTTGGTATTGCTCATGATTCAAAACCCTCTCTTATGAGAGAAGGATGTGCCTGATCGAAGAACAAGTCAATAGTTTATTGGAAATAGTGACGTCACTATTTTCACACTTATGTGCGGAGTGCTGAATGTTTTAGATCAGCGCCTTCAAGTGTTAACCGAAAAGAAAGTCGCGGACTTCGGTTTGAACACGTAAAACCAAAGAGGCTGCGATAAAAGAGGGCTGTTTTCCATAGCGGATGTGTTGGAGGAATTATGGCAGCAAGAAAGATCGGGTCTAATTCAACTGTGAAAGCCGCTGAGAAGAGGCTGGGAATAAAAAACGAAATAAGAAATGCCGATGGCAGCAACGCCCGCAGCGATAAGAAAATAGGAACCCTACGCAAAGAAGCCGCGAAAAAAGGAAAGAAGTAGGCGAATGCCCTGTGAGATAAGTAGTAAGTAGCATACCTACGGTGCTTCGATTTATTCAGAAGCTTGCGTGCCGGGTATCACGACGCTGGTCAGAGCACTAATTATTTTCTCCCGATCGTCTTCGTCGCTGTTCTCGAATACACGGGCAAATTGTGCGGGGTTCGTGAAATCGGCCAAGCCATAAAGCTCATTACCGATTCCTTTTTCACAGCTATCGCGATCCACTATATGGTTCCCAGCTTCTTCTAAAGAACTGATGACGTCCTCACGTTCTAAGCACCTCGCGCTTCGACTCGCAAGCTTGGAATGAACCCAGACTGTTAACACGTCGTTGTAATCCTTAGCGAAGAAACCAAGGTATCTGCCCTCCATTACTACATGTTCGAGCATGCGAATCTCCTCTTTGATAGTTGCATCGAACGCTAGATGAACATCATTCGGTATAGAAGTTAAAGAGAGGCCCTTGGTGTTGCAGTACTGACGAAAGCGCTCACCCGCGCTCAGAAAGGTCCAGCCGAGACTTTTAGCTAGTTCGGAGGCGAGCGTAGTGGTCCCAGTAAACGACAAGCCAGAGATAGTAACGATCCTATACAAAGAAGTGACTATGCCCTTAGGAACACAAATATGTATTCCTCGTTAGTGTTTCCCTTGCGGTTCTTGAGTCGCTGTTGGGATGGTATGCGAACAAGAGGTTGAAGCGCTGTTTTGAAGCCTTTAGCGATAATCATGCTCCTTAGAGCTTCGACAATCTCGTATTTGGCCTTACGTTCTTTAGATTCCCCCACGACAAGGCATAGAAACTTTCCAGGCTTAAGTGAGATCGTTAGATTCTCAAAACACACGTCCATTTCGCGTAGGTAATCTTGAACGGCACCTTGCCTGGCTCTTTTCCAACGGGCGCCTACCTCGTTTAGTTTCGCTTGATCGACTTCTTGCTTGAACCAGGGCAGCGATAGCCTCTGCGAGCGCGTGTAGTCGGTAACGCTTACATATGGTGGAGAGGTCACAATCAAATCCACCGAGCAGCTCTCTACGGGTGGCGCGATGGCTAAGTCGGCGTGCAACACACGGGCCCGGTGATTGAGTTCAGCGATGGCTAGTCCACGAATTTGGGGAAAGTCAATGAACCTGATGAGGGCGGCTACAAATTCCTTAAGAGTGCCGGTAAAGAGTTTTATCGCATCCACATAGTATCTGGTCTCGCTGGCAGGTACCATGTTATCCGCCACATATCCCCAGTGCTTTGGCTGACTTGAGCACCTCTTCAGTATCGAGGAGAAGGTTACCTCAAGCAATGTGCGAAATGGCGCCTCTTCCTTTTGGATGATTAACCAAAGGAGTAACAGTTCCTTGAACGTCCGTTCGTCATACCACGATGAGACGGCCTGGAATTCCAGTCTCGCGTTTTCAAGTTCAGTAGTAGCGCGAAGAACCGGGAGTGAAAAATCTTTGACCAACCCATTGTTATGCAATTCAACCTGCAACGACTCAAAGAAGGCTTTGCAGTAATAATCAATGGCTGCTGCTTCAAAAAAAGTAGTCTTTGCTGCCGCCACATGCGTAGCGATAAAATTCTGATCGACCCCAATCGCGCGTCGGCCGAGTCTTAACGCCTCCACGAGGGTCGTTCCAACACCACAAAAAGGATCGTAAACAGTATCGCCCGGCTGGCTAAATAGTTCGATGAGGTAAGCCGGAATCTGTGGAATAAACGTTCCAGGATACCAATGGAATCGATGCAGCCCATAGTTAGACAGCGCGCCTGGGAAATCCCAATTAATACTGGAGACAGTCTCCTCAATGCTTTTCACCGCAGGCACTACACCAAGCCTCCTACCGACGAACTTGAGCGGCTAGGATTTCGCAAGAACAAGACCTCCCCGCCTGGCGGGGCGGTGCATCGACAATTCTACTCAGTGAATGGCTAGATTCTACATCGAATCCAAGGCACTAGCTATGATTGGAATCCGCCCGAACTGAGAGGTTGAGTCCGCCGCGGCGCTACTATTCGGTAAGTCCAAACAATCCAAGCTGATCGTTTTCCTTTTGCGAGAGTTTTAGCGCGTGCTCAAGGTGCACGGCAGGTTCACAGATTTGTGTAGTTCCTTCACCAGCTATATCCTCCAGGAAGTCTTGGCAAATGGCTTCACTTGCCGCAGTGATCAATTCTTGTAAGCCCGAGCAAATCCCAACCAAAACCAAAGTGGAGCTTTCACCAAGGCCCAAATCTTGAGACGCTTTCTGGCCCGACCGATCACGAAACGAAATATTATCGATACGTCGCGAACGCTTGTCCCGGATTAAGTAAATGACAAAGTCCTCGGGATCGCAATTAATCCGGCCCGCAAGGTTCTCGCGCATCGACCAGACGTTCTCTGGGGTCAGGGTGCCCTTCGGAAGGTTGGCTGAATCGACCCAAAACAATCCCATGAAGTCGAAGAGGTGTCCAGTCTGCAGTCGATCGATCAAGTTTCTTGTTGGAGGATATTCAGCCAAGATTTGTAATAACTCAGCGTCTGTCAGTTTCCAATGCGACTCCCCTAATGCAGGTTTGCAATCAGCTGTCCCTGTTAGTCCTATTCTAATAGCTTCTAACAGCATGCACTTGGCAGCGAAGTCCGGCGGATTGGTCATTAGTATGCCGTAAAGACGTTCCCTGAGCTTCATCCACTCTTGAACAAGTTCAATTCGAGCCATGTCGTAACATAAAATGTCGTCGCGGACGAAGAAGCCCTTCGAGAGTTCCAGCGGTAGGTCCTGGCTAAAGCCTATTCCAATGTGATACGCCATCCTGGTTACGTTATCAACATTGTCGAGATCGATCGTGCCATTGATCAGCTGTCCCAAAGCGCCTTCACCACGCTTCAGGGCGAACACCGATTCTGCCGTAACACCCGATACCAAGTGCTCCTTGTAATTCAAAACCTTTCGAAATCCGACCGTCCTACCCTTAAAGATTTGAAGGTCGATGTTTCCTATTTCCTTTTCTCCAAGGAATATCTCCTCAATCCTTTTCTCGTGGTCAAAGCTCATACCCGCGTATCTGAACGCTTCCTCCATCAGGTGGCCGAAAGGAGTTATGGCCACGTCATGAAGAAGAGCGGCACATTCAAGTCCAAGCCGATCTTTAGTGGGAAGCGAGAGATTAGTTGCCACTTGCTGCGCTAGATATGCCGTTCCAAGCGAATGCTCAAAACGTGAAATGCCGGCACACCCTGGCAACAAGAACGAATTAATGTTTGATAATCTAACCTCACGTAGTCGTTGGATTTCTGGCTGCAGTATCAAGCTCGCGAGGAAGTTGTCAATAGGAAACACACCGTACAGCGGATCAATGACGAATCGGAATTGATTTACACGCATCGTCATTTCTCCCTAACAAGGTTTATCGCGCCGCCATCCCCTCGCTTGTAAGAAAGGATGAAATCGACTTGTTGTGTCAGGGGGTTCAAGAGTTCGTCCCCGATGAGCTCGTCCTCGATGATTATAAGAATCATCTTGTAGCTACGTTCTGATGGAATAACATGACGCCAGAAAATGCGGAACTGTTCGGTACTCTCAAAATCGCAGAGGGCAGAAGTATGTGCATACACCATGACCATTGGGCGGCGATTCTGGCGGCCCTTTTCGGCCTCGTTTCGTTTGATAATATTGAATGCCTTTGATACCGATGTGTGTAAGCCGGCAAAATGCCTTGCCTTCACATAACCAACCCCATCGGCGAGTAACATCCGGTGGCGGTCCTCATGTATATCGTCAGTAAAAGCAAAGCTGGGACTGAACGCGTCAATAAACACTATGTCCTTTTGCTTGTCCTGAAGTCGCGCGTATCTGTTTTTTAGTAGGGACCAGATCTCCCATGGGTGACGATCAACGGATACATAATTTAGAGTTTCTCCCTGGTTTAACCTTTCACAAACAAAGTCTAGTGTAAGGTTAACAGACTCATTCGTCGGGAAACCCGTCAGAAGAATGGAGCCACCGCTAGCGAGTTGATTGATTTCATCATCTGAGAAATATTGACGGAAGGCCTGGAAGCTATCAGCCTGAACAGTACGACTCTCGACGTTTACTTCGTAATGCTTGTAGGGTTTGAGAACTGATAGTGCTTTCTTTATCGGCTTGAAATATTTCCAGACTTTGTCAGTTCTTAAATTATAGATTTCATTATACGAGCGCAGGAAAACCAAAAATACAAGGCCAACAAACGCCACCGCATACACCACTAAGGAAGCCCATGCTAATCCGCCTGCAATCGCCGAAAAGCTGCTGCTTAGATTTGCAAACAACAAAGCTACGGCCAGGAGAATACATGAGAAGAGGAACAGGATCAGCGAAACCAGGACGTTCTCACTATTAGCACGCAGTCGATCATCCTTCGAATAAAGCGTATACATTGCCGTTACAAGAGCAGCAGTGGGCAGAAACACCTTGAGCAAATCAACGATAGTGTTTGAGTCCGAAAGCTTTCCGCCGAAAACCTCCAACTTTATCGGAAGCAATACAACGGCCAGGATCGCAAGAATCAAAACTATTAATCGTAGTCTCATGATTCGGCAAGCATGTCTAAGCGGTTCAGTTCATGAGTTCAGTTTAAGGCTCATGTAGTCCCTGCATACTTGGAGTTTTGCTTCTATATATTGCAGTACAAGCTCCGACGAAGGATCAGAGAAAGTGTCAGCAAAGATTGATACGCCCTCGAGGGATTTTGTCGAAATCCCGAAGTCTAACAATGCATATTTCACTTCGTCGGCGCTAGAGTATTCATATACAGGAACCAAATACTCCACTCCATATTCACGAGCAAACGCGGTGAGCGCGGTTATTGCCTCGGGTAATTGTTCCGCGTAATGCGCTTCATAGCGGGTGAAGCCAGACGCAAGGACTCTAATATTGTTCCTTTTACAGTAGATAATTCCTTCAGTGTGTGCTGCCAACTGGTATCCCAGTAAGATAAGGTTTTTCTTAAATTGATGAAAGTCTTGCTCAATGTCGACGAGGGCAATTCTCCGGAATAATCCGTACGATGGCACGATTGTTCTTGACACTATTTCAGCTGGGAAAGCCGCTTGCAGCTCTTTAAACCTGAACTCTGCCAACTCGGGCTTTATTGAAACCCCGTTATTACATGTTAGCAAGTGAACCTTCTTATTTTGATTCGCCATCAAGCAAGCGACCAAGGATGAATCGCGGCCGCCTGAAAAAAGAACTACAACTTCAGGACTTTGATTCGACTCGGATTCATTATCTACCTTTGGAGGAATGTTCATTTAAAGTCCAGATTAAGACCACTTTAGAGTGAGTAGAACGACCGTAGGATACTATAACCCTACCAGAACGTGGAGTCTGCAATGTAGGCGTGAAGTTGCGCGCGATCAGGGTTTGATCCGATGTATAGTTCTGCAGAGGGTTGAGTCATGGTTGAGGCGAAGCGTTACGCGGGAGGTAGAGGCCCTGTTCACGTCTGTTCTCGAAACCCGTAGAGCCCATCGACGTGAGTCCTTGCTTTCGGGTCGGCGATTTCCAAATTCTCATCAAACCGGGTCTATTCCGTCTTAGTGCGTGCGATCACTACTACTTCAGAACACATTGTCTTAGATACGTTGTTGCGTTTGGCCATCCGTTTCGTCGGAATTGGCCGTTTGAACCAATCTACAATCGTTCCACCCTTGGCAGTCAGAAGCTCTTGCAGAATTCTATCCATCGGCACGGAGTGTCCTCCCACAGTTCGGTTTCCCACGGTCCATATCATGTAAGCGTTGGGTTTTAGAAGCGGGAGAATGCAGTCCAATGATCGACCAAAATCCCGCCAAAAGGCCGCGACCCGGACTTCCCGATCATCTGAATGCTGTTTCAGAGAGTGAATCGTCTTTCTCAGAGTTTTGGATAAACCCAGCAACTCTGATAGGTCAGGAAGCGCCTTACGGAGACTCCCGCCCAAACTTCGGCTGTCGATCTCATGTGTGCTCGAGATCCAGCGCTCATCCAGTTCCTCGCTAATATCCGCAAGATCAATCCACTGCAACGGAAGAAACGAATGCTGCCCATACGGAATAGTAGTTTTGTTGTCTCCGTAAGGCGGCGAGGTCACCAAGAGATCATAGCGCTCTTTCACACGAACTTTGGATTCTGAATTTACCGCAGCCGTGTCCCTCAGTCTTAAACTGATGTTGCCCTTGTATCGGCCCCTCTCGAGTGCCCCACTATCTGTGAGTAACCTCTTCTCCGAAGCTAAACAGGTTATGTTTTTTTTAAGCACCTCGCTGAATATCTGAATAGGAGAACCATTCGCTGCTCGAACTTCTTCTGGCGGTCGCATATGAAGCTTGAATGTTGTAGTTCTAGAATTACTCGTCCGCCTTACGGTTTCAGCGAGTGCGACCCAATAGAACCGACGGCACCAAAGGTGTGGTTCTTTTCTAATGGAGCGCCTTACTTTTGATAGTTCAATTGATACATCGTCCCTAAACCATTTCTTGAGTCCAGTAAAGCTAGCCTCTATTGCGGTTCTTCTGTCCGAGTTGATAACGGCGAGGAACTCGTTGCTCTTAGCGCTAAGTGCGTCGACAAAAAAAGGTCCGCTTTTAGTCTGGCACAGCAAAATGGCTAAGGGATTAATGTCTTGTCCCGTAAAGCTCAGCCGATTTCTCATCGCGCTTAGCATCACAGTCCCTGCACCCACAAAAGGTTCGAACAGTCTGCTGGTCCGCGGTACTACATCGACAATCGTGCTTATGAGCCTCTCCTGCATCCGGGGAACCATCATTGCCGGGTACTTGAAAATTGAATTTACATGATCACGCGAGGCGCCAGTGCGAAACGACCAGAATTGCTTGTCGCGTTCGGTGCACTTTCTTAAACGTGATCGGATTTCTTTGTCAGTAACATTGAGATCGTTTTCCATGCCCCTCTCCTCCCGACCAGGAGCGTCCAACCGCGATAGCGTTTGGGAGCCGGCCAGGCGAAAAGGGGGCCAGGCGAAAACAGGCCAGGCCAAAATTAGCCAGGCCAAGTCCTCTAATGCTGAAAACACTAGCCCGGTTAAGACAACTCTAGACTTGTTTTGCTAAGGCGCCGATATTGAGTCAGCGGTGCCAGAAACATTTTGATACTTTGAGCGAGGTTCTTCGAAAATAGCCCGAGTCGAAAGTGCTCTTGTCAATCTGTTTGTAATCTCAGGTTGATACAGTGTCGAAATCGGAATCGAACCCCCCTCGTCGCCCAACCTCTTAACACAGCCGCAGATAAAACACCAGGCGAGGCGGGCAAGGTCGTGAGCGACGCATAGGCAGATACTCAGTTCACCGTGCCATAGCGAAATGACCTACCTGAAGTTCAAATCGCCAGTCCCATGCCACCAAAGATTTCAGCGCAGCAATTCACTCGGGATCGGTTTCTGAGCTGCTGATCTTTATGATAGAAGTGAAGTGTTATGACCGACGAGGGCTTCGATGATGTGCAGGAACGAGATCAGGAAGCTGCCGAAAGTACAATTCAATTTGATTTGTCGGTCAGCCCAGATCGAGATGGCTTTCTTCGGCGTAACTGTAGTTCCTGCGGCCGCGATTTCAAAACAGAAATCGATCCGGCCGACTTTGCTTGGGCGCTGAGTGCGCAGATACGGCGAGTAAGCCTTGAGATTGGTGTCGAACCTGCCGAGATCGCGGAGGACGTCGACCAAGCAAGTGTCACGTGTCCTTATTGTCGCTACTCAGCTGAGTCAAGTGAAATGCACACAGAGGAGACGATTGAGTATCTTAAGCGGTTCGCTTATCGAGACTACGCACTCCCGATGCTGAACAGAATGTTTTCCGACTTCGCCGATTCGCTCACCGGTGGCAGCGGGAGTGGAGGGTTTATCTCTATTTCGATCAGTGTTGATCATAATAAGCTTCCTTTGCCGCCACGGCCCATACATGAGCCAGAGCCCGGGGATATGAAGATCGTCGAGTTTCTGTGTTGTGGGAGGAAAGCAAAGGTGGCTGAGACGTGGACTGATGTAAGCGTATGCATGTTTTGCGGTACTGACGTAGCTCTTCTCTAAGCGTTGAAAAATGAATCTATCCAACGACGAACTCACTAACTTTCTGCGCTTATTCAAGACCCGTAGGGATGCCCTCCTGCATGAGGACGCTGAGACGTTTGACCATCACCTTGAACGATTCATCGGGTTCTGTCGTGACAATCTTCTTGTTCAAAGCATACTCGCGCCGCTAGAGGCAAAATTCAGCCTCGATGTCGACGCGTGGTTAAATGCCGCCCCTGAACATGAGGCCAAACTTAATTTCCCGGCTGAAGAGGATCAGGAGCTGATTTTGCGCTATCGCATCCTCCAAAAGACGGTGGATGACACGCATCTCCCTTTACGCTTGGGTCTGGCACACGGTCAGCATAAACAAGATGAATGGATGGCCTACTTTCAAACTGTGATTGTGCGTCCGTTTGTTGATGACTTGACACACAGGATTAGCGACGCGGCCAATCTTGCTACTCCAGAAGCTCGAACCGTACAGGCCGTGCCGTTGAGCCGAATACCAAGTCCGAAGGAGGTCCGAATATTCCTCAGCCACAAGAGCGTGGATAAGCCGATCGTCAATCGCTATTACAATGCTTTGAAGGCGGTTGGATTTGATCCATGGCTTGATGAATCTGACATGCCGGCGGGCTCAAATTTGGAGCGCGAAGTCTTCCGCGGATTCGAAGAGTCTTGCGCAGCCGTGTTCTTCATCACCGAAAACTTCAGGGATGAAAGTTATCTGGCGGCTGAGGTGGAATATGCAGTTATGCAAAAACGAAAGAAAAACCAAAAGTTCGCCATCATCACTCTACGATACACCAATGCTGCGCAGGTGCCCGGTCTACTCACACCGTACATTTATAAAGACGTGGCAAATGACCTGGATGGGTTCCGTGAGTTAGTCAGGGCCTTGCCGGTTGAGTGCGGTCCTGTCCGTTGGAAGGCAACTGTTGTTTGACCTTTCGATATGGTCCTCATGGGTCAACCTATCCGTTCGGAGGCTGCCACGGTGCTGACTCCCATTCACGGAAGTCTCTCAGAGAGTTCCTTGAATAAGCCTGCTTCTTTCCACAACGATCGGTTACCGACTACGTAAATGACTTCTTTAGCCCGCGTGACAGCTACATTCAGCAGGTTCGGCCGTCCACTTGCCCACCCACGAGCACCGGTCTGGGCCGGAAGAGGTGCGCCCAGTACAAAAATAACAGCCTCGGCTTCGCGGCCCTGCACAGTATGAACAGTGCCGATTCGCTCATTCGTCCAACGCCAATCGTCCCCGACAATCCACCCTTTTAGCACCCCACTATTGATGACGATCTCGCGAAGGCGCTCTGCTACGATCACGAACGGTGAAATAACATGAAGATCGGGTTCAGCGCCGGCATGTGCAAGTTGTTGAAGGATACGCAACACCTCGTCACCCTCTTCTCGGCACCACTTGTCCTCGCTACTTCCCTCAATATGAATCCACCGGGAAGGTCCAAGCACGTCTTGTATCGCAGACGGTTTGGGATTTTTTGCAGACACCATTAATCCAGAATAGGCGATCGCGTTTGAGATACTAAACATTGGCGCCGAACACCTTCGATGCACCAGTAAGGGAACGCCTACATTGCGGCTTCCCTCCCTTGTCGGAAACTCGCTGACATATGTGGAAGCAGCATCAGCTAGTGTTTGTACCGAAGCGGCCGGTGCACCGTAGAAACCTGGGCATACGCCGAATCGCAAACAAACAGCACTAGTCAACGTGTCAGGTAGCACGACCACTGGTTCTATTTGTAAGGGATCTCCGACAACAACCACGCGCCGAGTTCGCAGAAGCGCTCCTACTGCAGCTTGTGGTAGCGCCTGTCCAGCTTCGTCCACAAATAGCCAGCCGAAACTTTCGAGTGGAAGTTTGCCCAACATTCGATTGACTGAAGCGAACGTAGTTGAGACAAGTGGCACGACGAGGAAGAGTGACGACCACAAATCCGGCAGGAGGGCCTGCTTCGCGGCACTGGGCAACGTCTGCGTCGTGAAGGCGTTCATTAGTGCACCGATATTGTGACGTAAGGGCTTTGCAGCAGCGTCAATAAAGGCTCGGTGAAGCGCTATCGCAGAAATGAAAACCTCATCTCGAAGGCGCTGGGCCTCTGAAGTAAACCATGGCGTCTCCCGATGCCGTTTTCCGTGCTCAGTTGCAAAGAATTCAGGACTGGCAAGGACTAACCCCTGCCTCTGCGCGTCAGCGAGCCGCTCCTTCGCTTGTTGGTGTTCTGTTCGAGCTAAGCGCCAAACGGACTCCGCGTTCTGGTGGTGGAGCAACGCACTTCGAATCTCAGCCCATATTCGCGCCCTTCTGGTTCGGAACAATCGCGCCCAGAAGCCCGGCCTCGATAACTCATGCGCGGTAAGCTGCTGATCGAAGTCGTCCAACTGAGTTTCTACTGTAGCTCCTTCTTGTTGTCCCGAGTCCGCCTCAGCTCTGAGCTTTCGCACATTCGCTGCAGCACTATTACGCATGGTCTCTGCGTTGACTTCGGCTTGGGCCAGATCTGGTAGTTGCGCTAAGTCGGTTCGGAGTTTCTCCAGGGACTCTTGCGATTGGCCGCTTCGCTCCAGAGTATCTAGAAATCGCTTTCGCGCTGTCTTCCACCTTGCCAGGGCTTCCTGATCATTCGAAGGTGGCTGTTCTGCTTCTACAATATGAGGTGTACGACTCTCGACACGCCCAGTCGTTGGGTCGGTTGTCTCCACGGCCGGCGGAGCACCTGCGGCCACTCGCAGGTAGCTACTGAGTCCTCTCTCGTTGTCCCACCAAAAAGTTTGTTTGAATCGGCTGCGATTCTGCATGTTCCCTAGAACTGCGGCAATCACTCCCCATGTTTCGGTCTGATGTAAAGCGTCCGACAAGCTTTTGAAATAGCGCAGTTCCGGTGCATCGTTTGCGATGGCGGTTAGCCCGGGCAGTTCGGCGCTAACATTCTCCACGGCTTTATTATTTGAGGATGCCACTACCATCTCGAAGCCACGCAGAGACGCGTCCACTTGGTAAAGATGAAGCCAACTATTACCAACCCTCAGCCTCTCTCCCGAGTGACTGAACGCCAACTCCGGATCATCGAATTTCGCCATCGCCTCTGCGCGGTCGGCAACAACACCAGCGACCAAGTCTCGAAGCAGGGTCGTCTTTCCAGTCCCCGGCGGCCCGTTGATGCCTAACAAGCCGCCAGCTGTAGTTTCGCTGAATGCCAAGTTGACAGCTGCTTGCTGAAGTAACACGAGTGGATGCCGGTCCCGTCCCGGCCAGCGGGCCAGGGGCGTAAGTCCAGGGCTCACAGCGTCCGCCAGCGCAGTGTCGTCAGATAGCAAATCCTGACTGTTGTGCGCGGGTTCGACGCCGAGATAGCGTCGTAAGTTCCGGGGTGCTTCGTTCTTGGAAAACAATTGTCTAGCCGTAGCGAGGTCCGCTAGGAAGAAGCTATTAAGTAATAGTAACTCTGGCGGGTTAGGATCTTTGTAATATGTATAGGAGCGAATCGCAAAGTCGGGCGGTTCGATCCAGTCATCAGGTATTCCAAGCTCATCGACGAGTTCTTCGTAAGCATTGAACAACGCAGCTGCTGTGAGAGGTCGATCTTCCTCTTCTTCCGTGGCGCTTCGAGTAAGGCTTTTCTCTATTTGCTCCACTAATTGTGATTCAACCTCTGACCATCGCGCCAAGTCTGCCAACTCGCCTTTTAAGGCAGCCATGACACCCCAACCGAAACTGGAAATGCCGATCGCCGGCGATTGAACAAGATGTCCTTGACTGTTAACCACGACGATGGCAAGCGCAGCCTTGGTACCGCGAGCGCTTGGCATCTCTGGACGAGTATCGCCATATCGTTCAAGGAGCAGCGCCACTGCTGGCTCCATCTTTATTGCGCCGAGAACCACTTGATAGTAGAGACGTTGATTTGGACGAGACTTCTCGCCTCGCTCCCATGGCAGCTTCGGTCCACTTAGCTGGGCAACGCGTGCGGGACCACTACCCAAATCTTCTGGCCGGCGATAGGTCTGTGGCGACAAGACCTCCAATGCGATCCATGCCGACAGAATGTCTTCCGGACGGTTCGTCTCGGGCGGCAAAGGCTGCGGCGATGCCGTTCCTATCCTGGCGCGCAAGTTTTCGCTCGTCACGCGAGCTTTGGCAGATCGTCGTAGGGAACGAAGTCCTGATAGATCCTCTTTAGTTGGGGAGGCTGGATGCTGTTTCTGCGGTGTCGACACCGGTGGTTTGGTCGGAGTTTGCTCTCCCGTCGATGGAGTTTGGGCAGATGCGGTGAGACGCTCTCTGATCCGATTCCTCAACTTAACGGCACGCTCAGTTTTCCGATGGACCAACTCCTCCTCCAAAGCTTGAAGAAGTTCGACGTTGTCACTCTGCTCTTTGAATAGCGCCTCTAATTCTAGAACTGATGAATGAAAAAATCTGCGAGCCATGTTGTCAAAACCTGAACCCGATTCAGCCTTCCGCGTGACGTGGTGAGTCGTTCGTACAGAGCAGTATTTATATCAGAACTTCCGGGAAGGCCAGCGAGAACAAACTTCGTGGCGTGAAGGCTGAGCTAGCCTCACAATCATTGAAGTCACTGCCAATCAGTTTGTGCGTTTGGCATTTAGACGGCGAGAAGGTGAACTTTCGCGCTGACGAGAGCGGGCGGGCAGATCAAGATCATCATCTATTAACAAGTCCACGTGCACCTTAGCAGACCGCGCGTATCTCAAAAGCACGAGTAACGGGGGCTCGCGAACGCCTCTCTCATACTTCGATATCTCATTTCTTGTCAGACTTCTTGTCGGTCCAAGGAGTCTAGCCATTCCATCCTGTGACAACTCAAGAGAAGCACGAATCCGAGCCAGTTTCTCCGCGAGGCGGAGGGGCTTTTCACGAGAGCCTCGACCCATCAGAGGCGCCCTCCGTTGTGAGCGCGCCCAGGACGGAAAAGCTTGCGATATGGGCTATTTGTCCCTACTATTAGGCCGAGCGTTCGTGCCGCGGGGAGCAGGAATATTCTCAACTCCCAGACGGCTCTCATGATTCGCGTGGAGAAGCCGACTTGCTCATAAGGCGTGACTAGATATTTTCAAGGAACGAGCGGCTCAAACATATCAAACAACCGTCACTTGCGTCATCAAAATCATGAACACCACAACTAAAGCCGTTTGGTTTCCTAGGCGTCTTATCCTTGGTCCATCGCGCTACATAACGACACCGATAATATCGGTGCTCGGACTGATCATTCTGTGTTTACTATCGTTGGGTTGTTCAAGCCGAAGTAAACCCAGCCAATCCCCGCTTGATTCGGAGGCGCGACAGAAGGGAGACGAGTATTGGTACAACGCGTTGACGAAATGTGGCGCTTCCTATTACGGGAAATACGAACCGAACGATTTCACATATCAGTTCAATGACGTTTCGATCGAGTTAACCACCAGTCAACTCACTGAGGCCTCGCGACTTAATGGGATCGAGTGGAGTGGTTGGGCCACCCTGCAATCTAAGACGTCTCGTATGCGGGTCAAAAAGATGGAATGGGATAGTTGGCGCAATGGATCGATTTTCCCACTCCCAGCAGTTCCGCTCAAGAGAGTAAATGGGCGGTGGTTCATTGATGATGAGGATCGACCGAGCCCACGAGTGAAGAGGATTGATTGTTCAGAGGTGAAATAAAGAGCGCCTGTCAAACAGTCTTTGGAGCAGAGTCGTCACTCGCAAATTCAGACTTGGATTGTAACGGGGAAGGTGACGAGCGACTCAGGGAGCTACAGACAGAACTTGCACAGAACGCTCGGTGGTTATTGGAGAACGCCCGATTCGCGGGATATCGAGAGAGCCATCGTAACCGCTACGTCCACCTCCTTTATGAACGCGGTTTTTGCACTTACGGAGGAGTGTTGGATCGTCAGAAACTGGCGAACGAGCTGATTTCATACTACTCGCATGAGCTCCTTGTTCAGTTAAAATGCGAAGTTCGTACGAATGGTGCGGAAGACTGGGTGAACCGATTTGTCCATCGAACGGAACGCACAATTCATCCCGTTCATCACCTCCTCCTCCTGCAGTTTCTCGGGCAAACCGTCGAACGGTTTTTCAGCGCGCCTGACAAGGAACTGCCAACGCTGTGAGAAGAGAGCCGCCCAAAAAAAGCCGTCTCCGTCGAGCCTGTTCCTACATTCGCGCAACCTCCCTTCGGTCTGGCGCCTTGGCCCTGTCTCAATCGAACGGCCGAACATTTTCATGACTAGACATTTCTTAACCTCGTATGGATGTCTACCTTTAGGTGGTTCAACTACCAAGACCGCGCTCGGCACGTTCTATCAGCGCCTTAACCTCGCTTGCTGGGACAGGATGATTCGGCTCAGCGGGATCGAGCGTGGCAAATATTTCATTGCGCAGCCTGTCGAAGGCGGCTCGCCCGTCCGCTGTTAACTCAACTGCTGGCGGCACACGTAAGAGTTCGTAAGCAGCAGCGAGAAAATCACGCGCGTCCTGATACTCGATGAAGTTATCTTTACCGGGAACACCGGGCTCTATAACTGCAACTCGTCCGCCTTCTGTTGCCGTCGCGTATTCACTTGCGGCCGTGTCCATGACGAAACGCGCTGCACGTGCACGAAATGACGGCGTGTCATAAGCCACACCTGCGATGGCGCGACGCGCCTGTTCGGTTGTGGTCAACACCGCCTGATATTTTTGCTCAAGTTCTTCCTTGGCGACTGATCCATCACCAGAGATTTTGACGTAAGCGGTAAGCGCGTTATTGACGGAATCGAAAACGTTTCGTGCACGAAGAAGTTTTTGGAGGTTGAGTGCGTCCGGTTCGTTCCCCATCAGCAACTCGTGTTGCGGGTGGCCCGCGTGTTTCCCGGCGCGCTTGAGATCGAGTGCCGGATCGGGTCCTAGTTTGCTTGCGCCGCGATCGTGCAGTTCCTTCGAGGCGCGCACGTGACCTTCAAGTACGGTCAACGCACCAACGGCGGCTACTTCATCTGTCAGCGGCTCGACAGCTTGGCCCGGCTGGACAGTAATGTTTGCGGCCGCGCTTTGACCGCGCTCGTCAACAAGGGAGTACTGCCCTTCCTTGCCGTTAACGGCGACAGTTATTTTGCCATTGGCAGGAACAACGACTTCACCCACATACAAACCGTTTCCTTCAAACACCATCGGCACGTTGTCGCCGTTCTCGATTGTCAGTGATTGGCCGCGAGCCAAAGACAGCGATGCAGGGGCGGCTTGCTTCTTCGCAAAGCGCACGGTTACAGCATTGGCAGTTGTTGCTTCAGTAGTTGCGCGTGACTGCGCCACTTCCGCAATCAGCTCCGTGCCGAAGCCGATAAGCAAGCCAAGCGCGACCGCCGTCATCGCGGAGACAGCACTTACTGTTTGAAAACGAATACGAAACAGCTCACGCGTGACATAGATTAGCGATCCCAGAGCGAGTGAAAGAAACAAGAGTTCGACCGAAGGACTTACCCAAACGCCGCCGACCACTGCGCCCAGCACAGTCGGTCCACCACCGATAACGCCAAGCCACAAAATGCGTCCCCAACTAACCTTGGTTCCGACGAGCGGTCCGGCAATGCCAAATCCTTCCGTAGCGTTGTGAAGCGCAAAACCAATTACCAGAGTTGTTCCGAAACTGACTGCGCCTCCTGCGAACGACTGCCCGATAGCCAAGCCTTCAGCGAAATTATGCAGGCCGATGCCGATGGCGATCATCGTCGCCACTTCCAGAGTCTCCGCTCCAGCGCTCTTCCGATTCAGCCGACCCTGTTCCAGCCACGCGAGTCCGATCATCCCAACGCCGAGGCCGACAACGAACAGCAGACCTTAGTGAAGCGCGAGCTGACTGGACCCACCTTTGGCGGCAGCCTCAACTGTCTCCATCGCGCGATAACCAACTTCGATGATCGGGAAGAGCAACACGCCTGCGGACGCGAGCGCCAGTAAACCACGCATGCGCTCGCTGGCATTACGCCAACGAGCGATGAGCAGCCCAAAAAAGATTGTCACCCCGGCGACCGCGCCGAGCAGAATGTTATTTGCTAGCAATTAGGATCACCTCTTCTAGATATTTCAATAGCTTCTTCTTGCTCGCCTACTCTTCGCTCGCTCAGCGCGACGCTGCGCGCGATTAATTCCCTGTAGCTTCTTCAACGTTGGATTAGTGATGCGGCGTTCTCGCACAACCAAGCCTCTCAGCAAAATGCTAACTGCGACGCAGATTAGTACTGAAATGCCAAAGCCCACGTATAGCTCATCCGCATGGAATAACAGTGCCATAACCGCATGAGGCCTTGAAGTTCGCAGCCTCTTCGATTGCTTATAATTAGGCAGCGCGAAATCCGCCGCGCTTGTAGGCCAGTCACTGCCGGGCAGAAAGGCCTGCAGCCGCCTGACCATTTTCGCTTAAGTGGTGTTTTGGAGCGCGATCTAAGGAGTCGCGCCAAACGAATTAGACTTAGGCGAGAGGCGGCGCGCGACCAGATCGTGGTGTGGTTGAAGTTAAGGAATAAAAAACTGTTGGTGTGGAAACAAACGCAACCTCAGCCAACGGCAGTCGCGCAAACAACGGCGCGTGGCGGAGGCCATTGAAGAGCTGTTGTTGAAACCGGCAGATCGAGCATTCAAATTGATGAGTGTGGCCCGTGTGCGAAGAGTGTGATCCGCCTGCATCAAAAAAGCTGACAGAGGCGTCTGTGTGGCCGGACGGTATATGCCCGTGGCTATGCACTGTCTCCACTGTCGCCCCGCAGGTAATAAGGACAAGCAGGACGTAGCCGAGCGCGCGGCGGCGCACGGGTCGTAGGCTCAATGACGATATCGTTCCCCTGATCACTTTGGGCCGTATTTTAATACAACTTCCTCATTTACACCTATGCGCTCAGAGCCTGACGAAGACGCTTGAGCAAACACGCTCAACCCATCCCACGTCCAGGGTCGACAATTCAAAGCAGCGTCACACCGCGCTTAAGGCCGCCTCAAAATCCGTTCGGGAGCCTCTAAGGAGTTGGACTTGCCGCCGGCTGAGATTGTTGCTGCATCGGGTTCAAGGGCGTCGGCTCGGCCGGCATGAGCTGAAAGCGTTTCTCTATCGGACGACGTGGAAAATAGTTGTTCGATAGATCGACGTCCGCTGTTTGGAGATGCGGATCCAGATTAATGGAACGAATTTCCTTCTTAGTCATGATCAACTTGGAAACGGCCGTATTGTTATAACGCCAGATTTCTGCCGGAAGCTGCATCTCCTCTTTGGTCCCGTCCGTGTACTCAATGCTCAGGATAACTGGCATGACGAGACCCCCGACATTCTTTAAGTCAATGACGTAAAAGTTTATTCCAGATTGCAGAAGCTCTTTCTGACGGTCTGTCAGGCCCGCCAGGAATTTCTGGTACTCCTCACGATCCTGTGGCGTTACGACCAGTTCATCGTACGTGTTGTAGAAATCCCTTAGCGAGGGCACCTCATCCACGCGCTTCGTTACGGCAGCGTTGCGTTGCTGCGAGAGGGTCGCCGGCTGCGCTTTGCGTTCTTTCAGTCGCCGCGCTTTCTCTGTATCCGGGTTACGCGTATCAATTGTGAAGAGCCGCACGTTCTCGATGGAGATATCGACATGATCGGTGGTGTAAAACCAACCGCGCCAAAACCAATCTAGGTCGATCCCGGAAGCGTCCTCCATCGTGCGGAAGAAATCGGCGGGCATGGGTCGCTTAAACTCCCAGCGCCGCGCGTACTGCTTGAAAGCGAAGTCGAAAAGTTCTCGGCCCAACACTGACTCGCGTAGAACGTTCAAGGCAGTAGCGGGCTTGCCGTAAGCGTTATTGCCAAACTGCAATAGCGATTCCGAGTTTGTCATGATGGGAACTTGATCAGCACTTGCCATGTACTCTGTGATGGATTTTGGCTCGCCACTTCTCGAAGGGAAGTCCGTTTCCCACTCCTGTTCGGCGAGGTATTGCAGAAAACTGTTTATTCCTTCGTCCATCCATGTCCACTGTCGCTCGTCCGAATTTACGATCATGGGAAAGTAGTTGTGTCCCACCTCATGGATGACCACGGAAATAAGGCCATACTTCGTACGCGCCGGATAAGTTCCATCCAGAGCGGGGCGTGGGCCGTTGAAACAGATCATCGGGTATTCCATCCCACCTACCGGACCGTTAATCGATTGCGCGACGGGATAGGGAAAAGGAAAGGTGTGCCGCGAGTAGACGCTCAAAGTGTGGATGATTGCCTGAGTCGAATACCGGGACCACAGCGGATTGCCTTCGTTCGGATAGAACGACATGGCCATCACGTGGTTGCCCTCCACGTTATGGCCCTGGGCGTCCCAAATGAATTTTCGCGATGACGCAAAGGCGAAGTCTCGGACATTGTCTGCAGCGAAGGTCCAGGTCTTCTTCGGAGCCGTGTTGGAGTCTTTCGTTTTCTCTGCGCCGTTGGTTTCGTTTGCGCGCGCTTCTTCAGGCGTGACGATGAGCACTGGACTTGCAGCAGTACGCGCTTGTTCGAGGCGTTGACGCTGAACTGGATTTAAGACCTGGACAGCGTTTTGTAGAACGCCAGTTGCGGCAATGATGTGGTCTGCAGGTGCGGTAATGGATACGCGATAGTTGCCAAACTCTAGCGTGAATTCACCTGAGCCCAAGAATTGTTTGTGTTGCCAACCGTTCACGTCGTTGTAGGCCGCCATCCGCGGAAACCACTGCGCGATCTCGTAAAGATAGTTTCCATCCTTTGGAAAAAACTCATAACCGGTACGCCCGCCTACGTGTTTCGAATTATTGATTAGATAGTTCCATTCGATTGAGAAACTCGTTGACTGATTGCTCGCCAGCGGCTGCGGCAGGTCAATACGCATCATCGTCTTAACTATGGTGTTGGGCAGCGGATCGCCGCGAGCGTCACGAACCGCAGTGATGTGGTAGCCGCCTTCAAACTCTCGGCGGAAAATCAGGTTCTCGATTGTGCTAAAGGGAATCTTCTCGAAACTCGGCGCCGTTTGCGTCAACACAGTATCCGAAGTGTTGGCAAAAATGTTTTGGTCAAGCTGTAGCCACAAATAATTGAGCGCGTCAGGAGAATTGTTGTAGTAGGTGATTGTTTCCGACGCTGTTATGCGGTGGTTTGCATCATCGAGTTGGACATCGATCTTGTAATCGGCGCGTTGTTGCCAATACTTTGCGCCAGGCGCCCCGGAAGCTGTGCGCTGTTCATTTGGGGTGGGAAGCAACTCATCAAGCTGCCGAAACTTATCGCTCGGTTGAGTCTTTGATTGGGAGATAAGTAGCGGAGTAAGTGTTAAGACAAAGCGTGATGAGCAGCAGCGGGCGCATGAATAGAGACACTTGCTTTCTCCGTTCGGATGATTCGTTCTGCAGGGGAAGACCAAAATATTACCTCGCGGGAATGGAAACTGACTAGTTGAAGACGGTCGGCTTAGGCTCGCTGAAAGTCGTCGTGAGTATTTCTCGGCATCCGACCCCTGGCGGTCTATTATCTTTTAGCGGCACGTTGCGACTGCCACACCCAGAACGTCATCGCACCGATGAACAGAGCCGACTGAATCCAGTCTTTAATCGGATTACCCTTGAGCAAGACTGCAGAAGCGATCAGCGCGGCTGCCCAAGCGCCTGCCCAGAGAATAAGTGTTATCAATTTTGTTTTGGCGTCAGCCATTGCACTCCTCCATGCGCAAACGAGAGACGGCTACTACGGTAGGAAGTCGAGAGTATAAGGCTATGGGCCAGCCGTGCAAGTGAATTGAAGAGCTCTCCGATATAATCGCATGTATGAGTCAATTATCTGTTCAAGACGAAACCAATGTCCCGGAAAGCGCGCTGTTAGGTTTGCTCATTAGGGGTGCGGATGAACTGCGGAGGGGATTGCGAATAACTGAAAGTAACTTCAGCTTTATGAGCCGCGCACATAACCTTCGCGGCCGGGACCACTACATATATGCCGTTCTGGATGAGATCGAACAAGTGGCGATGGCCTTGACACTCTCAGAGGACACACTAGGTGAGGCACCGAAAGACACAACGGATGACGAAGTCGGACGGCGTCTCCTACGGAACTCATTAGCTGCAGTCGAACGAGAACAGGCTTTACACATTCGGAGATTAACCGAGATCCTTATCAGTCTAATCAATTTCTCTCAAACCAATTCGAATGTCTACTACGACCATTATCTCCTCTATCGAGAACTTGACGACCATAAACGAAGGAAGTCAGATTTTGAGCGATACTTCAATTGCGAGAACCTCAACACCCAATCTTCAATTGATTTCACGAAGCGCAGCATCGGGGAAGCAGAGAAGAGGTTGCAACTTGGCGACTGTTGGTACCTGGATGGCAAGAATCCCAAGCCACAGGGCGGCAATAAGCTGGCATCTTTCAAGACTTGTTTCGACAACGCCCTTCCTTTGGCTACTAAGGCTGAGCGCTTGGTTCTGGGATTGTATTACGGTCAAGCGTATGGCGAGCCCAGTCAATCAATCCATCTAAACATCGGAGGGCTTCGGTCAGAACTGTCCTGGGACGCCTTGAAGTTCCGTCGTGTGCAGATCTGTCTGCTTGCAACTCACTGCTTAAATCGTTGTCGGCGACTTTTGAATCTTCGCACTCGCAATACTGTCGTCTCCGAAATATCAAAAGCCATAACGGAATCGACGAAAAGCACGAATGTTCAATACGCGCAACCCGGTATTTCCCGAGGTGACTTTGTTTCCGTCTTTGGATCATTGGCTGAGGTGATAGCATCGCGCAAAAGCACGTTTGGCTATAAGTGTTTCAAGGTGCGATATCTTTCTCGCCCACCTATGCACAAAGAGGATTGGTATCCAGCAATCTTTGTTCAGAAGCAGATCGATGGCAAGAAGATGTGACGAGGCATTCTTGCGAGACTTAGCTCACACGGAGTTCCAGCAAGAGTCAACCCGCGAAGAGTCAGGCAGGCAATGCGAAAGAATGTGCTGGAGCTTTGGGAGCAAGTTCAAGAGGCGGCAAAACAGAACAGGCAGGTCTAGCGCCTTTCCACTGAAAGACTCTTCAGAACGTGAAATCGCGAGTCAGTTTAATCTGGAAACTATATGAAGGCCGTTCAAGTCCGGCGCCGGTGGTTTGATTGTAGATGATGAAGAAATCGCTGTTGGGCCGATAGATGTAACGGAGTCGCACGTTGATGACTGACAGACGAGCTGCGGAGTTCAGTTGGACTAGCGCGGAGGTGAGCAGCTTGCGGGAGAAGTTGTAGTTCAGTCTTCCCGAAAAAAGGCTGGTGGTAAAGTCACCTTCTCGCAGATGCACTTTGTTGTAACTCTCTGATAGATCGATTAGCACATGCGGATTTGGTCGCCAGGTGATACCTCCAGAAGTCTCGTATCTTGTTCCCGAGTAAAAGTCTCCCCATTTCTCTCGCACCCGGAATACGATAGGCTTGCTCAGGTCGCTCGTGAATGACAATTGAGGACGGTTGAAGCGGTATGTACCAGCCGGAATGATGATTCCGGGTCGAATCTGAAACGGCTCAGTCAGGACATCGTTCACAGCTTCGATTGGCCGGAAGAAGACTTCTGATGAGTTTTTGAAGATCGTGTCCCACGAGAGTTCAGTCTGCCGAGTCGCTAGCTTGCCTGATCGATCCGTGTAGTATTCGATCTGCGTCTCAAACTCCATCTGCTGTACGTGCGGAATAAACTTTGGTCGCGGCTTGTAGGCAAATTGTCCGAAGTATTGATGAATGGCGTTGCGTTCGATGAAGCCGACTTCAGGGTTGAACTTAGCACCGACGTCTTCATAGACGGTGATGAAGCGGTAAAGATCATTCTCAAAGATCGATTCAAGGCGAGATGAGCCGGCGCTTGAACGAACGCCTGGAGTCGCCGAGCCCATCCAGAAGGCCTTGACTGTGTAGTGGTCCGATATGTTGAATTCTGCATCAGCGCCACCGACGCGATTGTAACTGCCGTCGCCTATGGCAGTAGCGCCTTGGCGGTTTACTAAAATCGCACCAACATAGGAACGTTTAAGAATGTCGCGCTTCACGCGAAGCACAGAAAACTGCTGACGCGGAATGCCGAGACCGGTAGAAGCCTCGCCCAGCTTACGCGTTTGCACCTGTAGAAATCCGATGTTATAGGGACCAACTTTGCCGGTGACTTTCACGCCGTAATCGATCGGCACAGGCTGGCCTCGGTCAGTCAGTCCAATGCGTCGCGTGAAGAAGGCTTGATTTTCTCCTTGCCTCCCGAACAAAAAGATTCCTGAGTTCTCAAGAAAGAAGTCGCGCTTCTCGGGGAAGAAAACAGAGAAGCGAGAGAGATTGACGATCTGATCGTCAACTTCGGCCTGACCAAAGTCGGGATTCACGGTGAACTCAGCGGTCAGCGAGGGAGTGATGCCTAGTCTTGCTACCTCAATTCCAGCATGGACGCGCACACCGGCATCGAGTCCGCTTTTACCAATCAACGGCACGCCCTCACGCCACTCACCCGAAGCGTAAGGCTTGATTTCACGAAGTCGAGGGCGGCGAATCTCCTCGACCCCGCTAAGCTCGCCTGCCTGGGAAACTCGTTCGAGACCAAACGAACGCTGCCAACTAGTCCATAGATTCTCTTCGTTCTTGCGGCGAATGATGCGCGAGATGTTGAGTCCCCATGATTCGATACCCTCAGTAAAACGAAGCGTAGTCAGCGGTATGGCGATCTCTACCGTAAATCCTTTGGCGTCGATCCGTCCTTCAGAGACCCATGATCCATCCCAGGAGATATTGATGTCGCGACCTTCATCCGTTATCAGTGCGTCCTGTTGCGTCCCGAGCGGGTTAACGGCGAAGCGAAAAGCGTTGCGCCGATCATGATAAGTGTCCAACAGAATCTCGATGCGATCGTCGTTCGGAAAACTTGAATCACGCACCAGGTCGCGAGCGTTAATGTGAGTCGCTTCTGAATCAAACGCGCGGATGCCGAAGTAGATGTTCTTGTCGTCGAAAAGGACGCGCACTTCGGTGCGCTCAGTGGCGGGCGCACCTTCGGTGGGCCGCTCCTGGAGGAACTCAGTCGCGGCTTGGGCCAACGACCAAGAAGACTCATCAAGAAGTCCGTCTATCTTGATGGGATTGGAAACACGAACTGCCTGAATTCGTCTCGTGCCCGTGTTTTGCGACTGTGACTGACTAGTCGTCGTTGGTGTGGACTGCTGGGTGTTATCTCTGGGCGGGAGATCCTGTGCTTGAGCGGCAAGAGCAAACAGAGCACTGCTGAACGACAAAATCAGACGCGCTCGAAGGCGTTTCAATCGATTATCGAAACGCTTCGATGCTTTTGTCATATCTGCTTGTCAGAAGGCAGAGCGAATTTGATTGTGGATCACTGTTGCTTATGAACGGTCTCTTGCAAATAGTCAATCCGTCCGACGAATCGTAAGGGCGATCACCTGCCGCACCCAGCGTGCGGGCCGTTTTTCATCCGGTACTATAAGGTGCAGTGGACCTTCCTTAGTGGCGAGCGGCATTCCGTTGCGGCGATCGGCGAGCAAGACCACACGATCCGTGAAGGCGTGATCAAGTTCCGGCAGAGCAAAGACAGCGCGATACTGGTCGGCCGCTTCCACTACCAGGAACAGCGCGAGGTCCTTGCCGCGCAACTGTTCGCCAAACTTTACTCCGGCGAGCGTCAAGATTTCACCAAGCTCGACACCTTCAAACTCGTATTCTTTTCCATCATGATCTTTGGCGCGAACCGAGCGGCGCGCTAATTTCTTCCAGTCATCTGCGGTCAAATTCAGCGGGTGTGAGACTTCGCCGGTGACTTTTAACAGGAGATCAGTCGTGGGCAACGCGGGTGTTCTTGATTGTCCCAATGCACTTACGGAACAAAGTGCGAAAAACATAAGTGTGATGATGTAACTTCTACCTCGGATCATCGTTGCAACCTCATTGAATTGGATGGCAATTCAACGCTGGGAATGATATAGGAACCTTTACGTTAACAACGAATGACAGAACAGAGGAGGACACATAATGCGTCTGAGTGCGCGGAATCAACTCAAAGGCACGGTTAAGAAAGTTGAACATGGCGCTGTCAATTCTGAAGTCACAATAGAGCTTGCCACCGGTATCGAAGTGGTTTCAATCATTACGAAGCAGTCAGCCGAGGAGCTACAGATTTCAGTGGGCAAAGAGGTCTTCGCTGTGATTAAAGCAAGCGACGTAATGATCGCCACGGACTAGCCAACAGCGAGAAGCCCCCATGTCTTCATAGCTGCTTATCAGAGGGAACAGCAATTCTGAGTACAGGCTTGCCGCCAACATTCTGCAAGGGGAAATAGACGCGATGAGTATTGCTGTCAACAGCAACACTGTGAGCATTCGGAGCAAAGAGTCCTTCACCAACCTTCTCTAAGGCGCGGCCATGCTCATCGAAGATCGTAATGATTCCGCTCTCGGCAGAAACGTAGAGCCGACCAAAGCCCTTATCAAATGCGAGCACGTCCGGGTCAGCCCCAACAGAATGAATAGCCGTCATTTTCTTCGCTTCAAGATCAAAGACTACCAGTTTCGCATTCTCCTCACAGGCAACAAATGCCAGCCGATGTTCGCTGTCAATCAACAAACCGTGTGGTTCGCTGCATCCGGCTATTTCATAGCGCGCGACTACCTCGTCTTTGGTTGGATCAATTTCTGCGAGCTGATTTTGACCGTGCACCGTGACAAAGATGTGTTCCGAAACTGAATCATACTGCGTATTGCCCGCCCCTCCGCCTAACGCAATTGTGGTCAGTCGTTGATTGGTATTCGCATCGATCACCGTGTCGGTCTTGCCATGCAAGTCAGATACATACAGCTTCTTCGCTTTGGTCGCGTATGCAATTCCATCAGGATAGTCTCCGGCAGGCACACGCGCGACGATCTGCAAAGTGGTGTCGTCGATAACTGCCAATTCGTTCGAGCCTGTAGCTGAGGCATAGATACGGTGAAGCTCCGGGACTGCAATCACACCGTGGACGCGCGGCAGATTCTTGACCTCGCCGATCACTGTTTCTTTGTTTGCGACAAAGATTGTTAGAGCGCCGTCGCCAAGATGCGCAATGTAGAGTCGTCCGCTGCTTGAGTCGAAGCTTTGATAGTCGAAGCGCGTCGCGCCGCCGCTCAACGGGACATCCTTGAGAGTGCGAAGTGGAAGATTACTTGATATTGAAGGCGACGAAAGACTTGCTGAGGAATCACCTGTCGGCCCACTAGCAGATGGAGCAGCTAGATTTGTCGATGGCGCTTTACTGGTACAAGTGGCCGCAAAAACTGCGACTAGAATTGTCAGAATAACCGCGCCAATGATCGCAAGAGATTTCATCAAGCACCTCCTCACCCATCAGACACGCGCGTGTAGTTCACAAAGGGCATCTTCAATAGTCCCCGCAGCGTCTGCCTCTCCCTAGCGTCAAAACCGTCGAGTCCATAGCGGAGTCTCTGGAAGTCTATTTCTGCCGTGTAAGTGCCGAAGAGTCTGTCCCAAAAAGAAAAGATGTTTGAATAGTTCGAGTCGGTCTCTCTCTGGTCACGCGAATGATGAACCTTGTGCATGTGAGGCGTAACAATCATTAGACGCAATAGCCGGTCAGCACTCACGTTCAGCCTGATGTTCGCGTGCTCCATCTGAGCGTTTAGCGCAGACAGGATCAGATAGATGACGACGACCCAGAGCGGGATACCAAAGACAACAACTGCCGACAACTGCCAAAGCATTCGCCAAACCGTTTCGCCGGGATGTTGGCGAAAAGCGGTTGTAACGTCGACAGCGTTTTCCGAGTGATGGACGCGATGAAACTGCCACCCCAGCCACGATTTATGTAGCATGACGTGCGCAAAATAAGCGAATAGATCCAGGGCTGCCACACCAAGTATTGCTTGTATCCACGCGGCGATGCCAAAAAGAGGAAACAACCCAAACCCACTACGAACAGTAAAGCCAGCCAGATAAGCAGAGCCAAAGGAAAGCACCAGATTAGTCAAAACCAATATCAGCGTGAGTGCGACATTCGGTAACGCATGTCGCACCCTGCTGTTCTGATATCGGTAAAGCGGAGCGATGGATTCCAGCGACCACAAGATGCCACATAGCATGACCAACGCTACTAAGCGGGACTGGTCAGATAACCAAAACTGCATCACCGTTGACCTCCTAATGAGCTTTAACGATGTTCATCTTGTCGAGTGCAGCACGAAGCCCGTGCGCAAGTTTCTGGGCATCATCGTTGGCCCAAAAGTGCATGAAGAACAGACGAGGTGTTTCAGTGAGCATGTGGCTATGCAGAGCCGTTACCTCGATGCCGTTTTCTCGTAAAGCCTTAATCACCGGATTAACTTCACTCCCAACAAGCACAAAGTCACCCGTGATTGCCGCTTTGCCTGAACCGGCCGGCTGAAAGTTGATTGCCGTTGCCAATCCCATTGAAGCGGGAACTTCCATGCCGTTGTCCATCATCTTTTCAGCACGCGCAACGCTGAACTGGTAAACCACACCGTTCAATTTGCCGCTTTGGGCCAGAGCCTCATCGAGTTGTTTGGTGTCAATGCCCAAGTCGGGAGTGGGATTGCTACTGGGCGCCGAAGCCGCAAAAGGAGTTTTACTCAATATGAGCGCATCGTGAATCGCTTGGGCAATCTTCACTGCGTCACCCATCGCGTGGATGTGCATGTACATAACGCGTGGGGATTCATGAAGCACATGATTATGCAGCGCCGTCTCTTCGACGCCGCCTTCCTGAAGTTTGGTTAAGACCGGCGTCACTTCATCTTCGGTCAGGACGAGATCGCCCATCACCATCGTCATCGTGCCAGTTTTCTTGAACGCTATCCACGAACCGAGCGCAAGGGCTGGTTTGAGTTCTACTCCATTGACGGTTACCTTCAGATCGCTGCGAGGCAGACTCACTTTGTAAACGTCACCTGGCTGCATTGAGCCGGCTTTGCCCAACGCCTGCTCGACTGCCTTCCAGTCTGTTGCCGCCGCTTGCTGGTTGTTCGATTGTGCTGATTGGTTCTGCGGTGCAGAGCAAGCGACTATTACGAACACAGTCGCTAACATCAACGCCGCTACACCTAAAATAACTCTTCTCGTATTACGCGCGAGAGATGAATGGATAAGTTCCCTTCGAGCCATGTTTCTATCACTTCTCATTTTCATGCCTGCCTTTCCTTTCGTCTAGATTTTGTCTTTATGATTACTCAGGGGGTCTGGTCTTGTTTGATGCTCGCGTATAGCGCGTCGTAAACGAACGCCGCTCGTTCCGCAGTTTCGTTGTCATTGCTCGTCACCACAGCGGGAAGCCACGACTGATTACCTGCAAACCGCGTGCTGCCGGATGATTGTCTAGTTGGTCGTTGAAATCTGCTGCCTGAACGATGTGCGCCATTTCCACCAACGCAGAATCATTCGCAAGTCGCTCATAAACAAGCGCCGCAAACGAACAAAAACCTTCAGCATTTTTGTGGGGGTAGGTGGCGTCAGGCGCGTCAAAACCTATTGCGCTTTGCGCCGCTTGTACTTTAGCTACATCTTCTGCCGGCATAAAGAGAAACTCAGCCTCAGAATCCAGAAAGCGTCGGATGAGCCAACATGTCGCGGTCCGGTTCACCTGAATTCTTTGTCGTGTGATCCACTTCATCGCGCACTCGGACTACTGAGCGAAATCGATCAGTATCCCGGTTCCTTTCGTCAGGGCCTTTTCGTACACCGCTGCCGCCGTTACAACATCTTGCAATGCCATTCCCGTTGAATCGAAGATTATGATTTCGTCGCGGGTTGTGCGACCAGACTTGAGTCCAGCGACTACTTCACCCAGTTCAGCGTACACGTCCTCACGTGTGATAACGCCAGCGTCGAGCGCTTGGTGAAGCTCGCCGATCGTGGCACTTTGTTCGAGCACGTCAACGACGAGTTTATTCCTACCAAGAAGAGCCGGTTCTAATTCCTGCTTGTCAGGATTGTCTGCCCCAACTGCAGCGATGAAAGTGCCAGGCCCGACAAAGTCTGCCTTTAAGAACGGTTGCTTCGAGGGAGTACACGTAACGCAAACGTCGCTTTGCCGGACTGCTGTTTCAAGATCGGCAACAATCTCTATGTCCATTTCTAACTCTTTACCAAGCTCACGCGCGAAGGTTTGAGCTTGTGACTGATCGCGGTCGTAAGCCCTCACCTTTTCGAGAAAAAGAACTTTGGTAAGCGCTCGAAGTGAAATGCGTCCCTGGTTACCACAGCCACAGATCGTTACGCTTTTAGAATCCGGTCGAGCCAGGTGTTTGGCTGCCACACCTGTCGCAGCTCCGGTCCGTTGAATCGTGATCTCGATTGAGTCTATCAGCGCCAGCGGGTAACCATTCTCCGCGTCGCACAGAACGACCACGCCTTGAATCGTGGGCAAGCCATTTCGTTTTCCATTTTCCGGGAAATTCGCGTTGACCTTCGCCGCAAAGTACGAACGATCCAGTTTGAGCAGCCCGGCCTTAATATGAAAGCCTCCCTCTCGAGCGTGAACGCCCAGAATGCCGGGCGGTTGTGTCTTGCCTTCCCCATACAGTTTGAAGGCGTGCTCAACTGCAACCATGCATTCTTCGATTGAAAGCAGCGCCGCAACGTCACGGCCAGTTAGCAACAATGTTCCGTCAGGTTTCATCGAGTCCGCTCTTTAGACGAATAGATGATCAAGTGTCTCGCCAGGCGTCGTTTCAACCGGCTCTTGTCCTTTGCGGAATATTCGGGCGCCCGAAGACCCCTTCAGAGTGTGCGAACCGTTTTCAACCCGAACCATCGCGCCTTCCCGAAGGCCAGCCACGGGCGTGTCGTTCTCTTCGAGGAACTGAAGAATCCGCTCTTCCTGTGTCTCGCCCATGTGTTTTGAGCTTGGATCAGGATCGAGAAAGTGTGGACTGATTTGAAAAGGAACCAAGCCCAGAGCAGCGAACGATGGCGGCTGAACAATTGGCATGTCCTTTGTTGTCTTAATAGTTGGGCCAGCAACATTTGAACCCGCGCTCGATCCGATGTATGGCATTCCTTCCGATACTCGGCGCTGAATCAACTCCAAAACATCTGAGTCGTAGAGCGCCTTCAATAGTCGAAACGTGTTTCCGCCACCGATGAAGATTGCCTCGGCATCATTGACCGCTTGTTTTGCATCGGCGGCTGAGTGGATTGAATCCAAACCGTAACCCATCTTCTGAAAGCGTTCTCTCGCCGTTGAGGCATACGCGTCGCGGTCGTAAAGCGCGAAGGGAATGAAAAGAACTTCCCCGATCTCACCTAGAAAGTCGCGTACTTCAGCTTCTGCATGATCGAGATATCCGCTGCCATACAGTGTTGAGTTGCTGATCAATAAAACCCGTTTGCCATTCGGCATCTTCATCGCTCCTTATAGATCTTTATGAAAGTGCATTCACTGCGGCATAAACGCACCCGCCCGCCATGGCCCCGAGAGCCACCTTGGCTACGTCAATCTTCACCACAACAATGAGCAAGAAAGTGCTAAGTGCTACTACGGTGGTTGGTAAATCAATCAATGCCGAAGGAATCAGGTCGAGCGAAACCACCATGATCAGACCGACGACACCCGCGCTGGCGCCAGCGAGGAATGCTTGAATCCAACGATTGTCGCGCACTTTCTCGATATATGGAGCGCCTGCCAGGACAAACACAAACGAGGGCAGAAAGACGAAGAAGGTTGCAATGATCGCTCCCACTATTCCCCCAGTGAGGTAGCCCGCGAAGGTGGTGAACAACATGATAGGCCCCGGAGTGGCGACGCTCAGAGCTACGCCATCAAGCAACTGACTGCTGGTTAGCCAGTGGTGCTCTTGAACTGCGCCGCGTTCCAGAAAGACTATGGATGCGTATGCGCCGCCAAAACTGAACAGCCCGGTTTTGAAAAACAGCCACCCCATCTGAAACCACCGAGATTCGGTAAACGGAAGAGCAATCAGGCCACCAATGAAGGTTGGCAGTGTCGCTCGCGACCGCCAGATGGTTGGCCAACCCTGTGCGATCAGTAAGTTAAGAAGACCGGCCAGAATGAGGATCAACAGGAAGTTGATCCCAACAGAGCGCATTCCTACAAAGGCGCCGATCAGTAATGCTGCGAGCAGCAAGCTTCGAATCGATGCTCGACCAAGTTTCAGAATCCCAGCGCCAATAATGCCGAGTACGGCGGGCTTCAAAACGTAGAGAACATTGTTCACCTGCGGCAGACTACCGTATCGAACGTACAACCAGCTCAGCGCGATCATGACGACGGCACCCGGCAGAATGAAGGTGAGGCCCGCGAGAATCCCGCCCACGAGTTTGCGTTTCAAGTAACCAACATAGATGGCTAACTGCAGCGCTTCGGGACCTGGAAGCATGTGACAGAACGCCATAATCTTCACGAACCGGTCTTTCGAGAGCCAGTGACGACGCTCTACCATGTGGTTGTACATCATCGTGATCTGCGCAACCGGACCGCCCACATTGATGAAACCAAGCATCAGAAAGTAGAGGAATACTTCTCTCCATGACGGCAGCTGATCGCCATCGCCGATAACTACTTCCTCTCGCTTAGTGTCCCGGCGCACCTCGCCACCTTCGTCCGCTTTTTGGATTGGCTCGATCATTTCGCTCTGGATCGCTTTCTTTTAGGCGGCGTCGAGGAAGTCTTTTTCTGGGTCTCCTTATTTAGCAATGCATAGAGCCCATCAAAGACAGCGCTGGTTTGTTGCAGCAGCTTGCGATCGTCTCTCAATACTTTGCTTAGCCCGCCAATGATTGCATTTAACCCTGCTGCCTCCAGCCGATGAAACTTGTCGTCTTTCAAATCGATGTCGTGGACGATCTCGGCGATCTCGCACAAACCTTTGCTCTCCGCCAAACCGAATTGCTTCAGTATCGTCTCGAACGTGCAGTCTTCTCCGTGGTGGGTGAACTCGGCTCCGAACATATCGAAGGGAATGGCTCGTTCGACAGTTTCTCCGTCAGCCACGAAATAGAAGCGTGGACGCCTATCAATGAACTGTTTGATCAGCCAGGCAGAAGCCAGCCTGTCAATGTGCAAATTGCGGCGCGTCACCCAGCGTTGACCCTGATACTTTGCAACGTCGAGTGTTCCGCCTTTCTTCTTCGATTGTGCAGCTTTCACGGCGGGACCTTGGGCCGCCCCGATAGCCTTCTTGCACCGTTCATAGGCAGTAATGGCGGCGGCTCGCCCCCCGGCATTAAAAAAGTCATTGGCAGCAATGCGCTCAAGCTCAGCATGCAACTTGTCGATTTCAGTCTCATGCGCAGATAGCCGGCCCGCAGATAAGTGCTTACTGCGAGAATGCTCTCGAATCGCTCCCGTCAAGCCATCAAATTCTGCAGCGACAGTTGCGAACTCCTCATCACGCACCTTACGAAACGCCGCAATGATCTCGTCGTCTGTTGCGCCTTCAACGGAACCCGCGCGGAAAACTGCCGCCTCCCCGCCCGCCGACTCGATCTCCTGTTTCAGCCACTGGAAGTCTTCATGCGATTTTTCACTCGCTGGCAAAATGTAGACAGAATTCTTGATTGCTACCGCGCCAAGCTTCTGCAACTTACGCCAAATCCGCACGCGCAAGTTCGTAGGCCTGGGCGGTAGCTGATGTATCAGCAGAATCCAATTCTGCACCAATGGTTTGGTCTTTGGGTTCATAACGATTCAGTAACGCTGACTGGATTGTAACGAGTGTTACTGTCCATGACAAGGTTGGGAAGTGCCGGACCCAGACAAAAGGAAGCGATTCGTTGCCCGACTAATGAAGCTTATCGTGAGCGTCTTGATAGGCCGCAGTACTATGAGAGAAGTAAAAGATGGGGCTAAGATGGTGGCGGTATGTCTCGATAACAAGTCAGCAGATTTTAGGTTCAGGGCCGGCCCGGATGACGCTAAGATGACGACATTCTGTCGCGAGACGTAACCGGACGAAGCATGACTTTGACGGCTGCAAGTCCGGTAAATACTGGTTCATCTCGTTTGGTAAGATCAGGTAAGATGCCTTCGAATGGACTTAAAATCCGTTGCGAGTAATCCCGTGTGGGTTCGAATCCCACCCTCGGCACCAATCATTTCAATAGTTTAGCGGCAGTCACTGTTCGCAACTGAAATCGCGCTACGGAGTTTCCACCGTAGCGTTGGCTCTTTCTTGAGAAAATTCTCAATAAAAGTGTTGCCTGAGCAATTTCAACTCCCTCATCAATCACCCATATTGAACTCAGCAACTGAAACTGTGGTAACACCCTTCGACGACGCTAAGGCCTGCCGTCTTGGTGATTTGAATTCACGATGTCTACTTCCTCAGGAATTGGCTAGCAATCCAAGTTCGATGATTAGAAAACTCGCTTACCGAACCGAAGGCCGGTAGAATTGGTCGCCCTGCTCCGCGAGTTGTCTTAAATAGTGGCCGCTCAAACCGGAACAAAACTTGGCCGCTACGAAATCCGCTCGAAGCTTGGTGAAGGCGGAATGGGTGAGGTGTATCTGGCGGAAGACACTCGATTGCATCGCAAGGTCGCATTAAAAATTCTGCCGAGCGAGCTGGCTGCGAACAAAGATCGCATGCGGCGGTTCGAACAGGAAGCACAAGCTGCCGCTGCTCTCAATCATCCGAACATCGCGCACACCTACGAGATTGGCGAGAGCGGCGGAGTCAACTTCATGGCAATGCAGTTTGTCGATGGCGTGACGTTGGGTGAGAAGATTCACGGCGAGCGAACTGAACTGAAGAAGCTCTTAAACGTCATAAATGGTGGCACAAATGAACGGGAATGAAATCGCGGCT